>Ga0247812_10000047_pt1 | contig 199101 bp, 204 predicted proteins | sample UWRJL149409B1_FD_178011 | JGI IMG/M metagenome (GOLD analysis project Ga0247812, IMG submission 178011) | Plant litter microbial communities from Arlington Agricultural Research Station in Wisconsin, United States - UWRJ-L149-409B-1 | ecosystem: Environmental > Terrestrial > Plant litter >... | reverse complement strand
GTCGGGGTGGCAGGATTCGAACCTGCGGCCTCCTGCTCCCAAAGCAGGCGCGATAACCGGGCTACGCTACACCCCGAATTCGTGAGTGCAAATATAGAAATATATTTTTATTTTACAAGCTAAAAAAACAAATAGGGGAATATTATTTTTGAATAGCTAAAACTGATGTCTTTATGCTTTTAATTTTTCAATAAAGGCGTACTTTTGTGCTACAAAAAAAACAATCTACTAGAATTATGTCTGATACTATTGAAAAAATAAAATGCCTGATCATTGGTTCAGGTCCTGCCGGATATTCTGCGGCAATTTATGCTGCAAGAGCTGATATGAAACCTGTTATGTACACCGGAATGGAGCCAGGAGGACAGTTGACAACTACTACTGAAGTTGACAATTTTCCAGGTTATCCTGAAGGAATCGACGGACCGACAATGATGATCCAATTGCAACAGCAAGCCGAACGTTTTGGAACTGAAGTTAGAATTGGAATGGCGACAGCTGTAGAATTTTCTAAGGAAAAAGGGGGCTGGCACAAAGTGATTATCGACGGGAATAAAGAAATCCAAGCACACACGGTTATCATTTCTACTGGCGCAACAGCCAAGTATTTAGGATTGCCAAGCGAGCAAAAATTACGCGGTGGCGGTGTTTCTGCCTGTGCCGTTTGCGACGGATTTTTCTACAAAAATCAAGATGTGGCGATTGTTGGAGCAGGAGATACGGCTGCAGAAGAAGCAACTTACTTGGCAAATATCTGCAAAAGCGTAACAATGCTGGTTAGAAAAGACGCCATGAAAGCTTCAAAAGCAATGCAGCACCGTGTTGAAAATACAGCAAATTTAAAAGTGCTTTACAATACTGAAGTGGATGAGGTTATCGGTGACCAAGTGGTTGACGGTTTAAGAATGGTAAACAACGTTACTGGTGAAAAATCAGAAATTGCCATCACTGGATTGTTCATTGCCATTGGCCACAAGCCAAACACAGATATTTTCAAAGGCCAATTAGACATGGATGAAACGGGCTATTTGATCACAGCAGGGAAATCTACAAAAACAAATCTTCCTGGAGTTTTTGCAGCAGGTGATGTTCAAGATAAAGAATACCGCCAAGCAATTACCGCTGCGGGAAGCGGCTGTATGGCTGCTTTAGATGCAGAGCGCTATTTGACAACTTTAGAATAATAATCTTTTATATAAATTAAAAAACTCCCGATGAAAGTCGGGAGTTTTTTTGTTTGGTGGGCATTGTACTTAAAGTTCAATTAGGTTATAAAAATGCCTATAAAAAATCGCCTGAAAACTTCTTTCCAGGCGATTTCTTTACTAAAATTCAAATCTATTTATTCTTTAATAACTTTAATCGTTTTTACTTGATTGTCAACAGTTACTTTCACAAGATATACGCCTTGTAGTAAGCCTGACATGTCAACTTGCGCTTTTGAATCGTTTAAAGTTTTGTCGATTACTTGCTGTCCTAGTAAGTTAAAGATGGAAACATTTGTCATTTCTTGAGAATAAGACAGGTTCAATACATCTTTCACAGGGTTTGGATAGGCCTTGAACGAATTGCTGTCAAAAGATGGAGTTGCCAGTGAAGCATCATAAGCTCCAATTTTAAATGATCCTTGCGCTCCATTATATCCCCAAACTCTAGCAATGATAGTTTCACCTGGAGTCAAGTCGCTTAAAAATACTCTTGAAAAATTATTTCCTCTGCCAATATCTCCAGAACAATTAATGTAAGTCAATGCTGCGCATGAAGTTCCTCTGTAGGCATACAAGGCTGTGTTTTGCAATGATTGATCGTTATTTGTGCCAGTTTCTATGGTAAGTGTTCCTGAAGCTGGGGCAATTACTTTAAACCAAACATCTCTTCCTGATGTTGAATAGTTGAAAGCATCGCAAGGATACGTCACGGTTTCAGGATTAGGACTTGAAGGATTTCTGGTTGCACTTCCATTTGTTGCAACAATTGCGCTTTGTACAAAAGTTCCTGCAGGAATCAGCGTTATTGCATTTTCACATTCGTCATTTGCAGGAGCTGGAGGTGCAGAAAAAGCACAAAGTGAAAAGCTTAAATGTGAAGATGATGTAGATGAAACGGAAACATAATATTCAGTTCCGGCTGTTAATAGCTGGCCCAAAACAGTATTGCTGTAGCAAAACGGATTCAATCTTGTCAAATTCCCTGGCGTTCCTGAATAGATAGAAATAAATCCATTTCCATTTCCAGAGATTGCGCTTCTGTTAAAATTGTATTCACCAGTAGCAGCAGGCGTGAATTTGTACCACACATCTACAGCAAAAGTATCACAAGCATAATCTGAAGAATGGGTAGCCAAAAGTGTTGTCCCTAAAACAGCGTTTGAGCAAGTTGAAGAATCTGGAGACGCAGTCAATACAGCTGCGTTTGAAATTTCGTCATTTGCTGGTGCAGCTGGCTGTAAAAATGCGCATAAAGAAAAATTGATTCCTTCAGTGCTCGGTGAAGCTACAGAAACATAATATGTAGTTCCTGCCACCAATGCTTGATTTATAGATGAACTATAACAGCTTGCATTCAACTGTACCAAGCTTCCTGGAATGCCAGAATAAATGGAGACAAAACTTTCAGAAAACCCAGTGCTGGTTAAATTGCTGGTCAAATAATAAGTGCCGCTTGCCGCAGGAGTAAATGTGTACCAAACATCTTTCGAATAGCTGTCGCAAGTATATTGTGTCGAATGTGAGGCAGAAATCGTTGTTCCCGCTACTGCATTTGAACAGAAGCTGTTTGGTGATGCTGTCAACACTGAAGCATTTGATGGAGAATCATTTGCAGGAGGAGGAGGAGGAGTCAAAACACAAACATTAAATGATGCACCCAAATCTATGTTGGAAGTATATATTCTAAAATAATAAGTATCTCCTATGGTCAGACTTCCCAAAACAAACAAATCTGATGTATAAGATTGGCATTTTATAGAAGCTCCGTTGCAGGCATCAAAAGCCTCTACAATTATGTTTGTAGCGCCACTGATATTAGAGATCATTATCGAATGCAAGGTTGTAGTGGCTACAAATTTATACCAAACGTCGTCATCTGCATTTCCTTGGCATCCTTCCAAGCTTTGCGTTGCTGCAACTGTCGAACCGCTTACTTCATTTGTGCACGTTGTGTTTGCTGAAGGAGTAAGCAATATTGCAGTGCTGCAATTGTCATTGCTTGGAGATGGAGGCAATGTGGCAATACATATTTTAAAAGTCGTTGTTGGGTTTGAAGCTTCATCTCTGCTGAAAACTCTCAAATAATAAACCTCTCCAACAATAAGGTCAGGTACTCGAAAAGTATTAGAATCAGAAATAGCAATGTTATACAAAGCACCGCCGCAGTTTCCGCCTAAAATTTCTGTCACCAAGCTTGTAGGAGATCCTTGAATGTCTGACAATGTGAATCTAAGGAAAGTAGAAGTGGCTGTAAATTTATACCAAACATCATCATCAGGAACACCTATAGTTGTTGGCGTGCTTTCTCCAGAAGCTGTAGCTCCAAGTAAATTTCCAGAAGTAATACTGGTGCAATTTAAATCATTGTTTACTGTTAAAGTAGTCGCTCCTGTACAGCCATCATTAACAGGAGGAGCCGGCAATGTCTTGAAATTTTTGCTTTCCCAAGAACTGCTGTCTGTCAAACTGCAAATTGCTTTTACATAAAAAAAATACAATGTGTTTGAAACTAATGAATTTACAGAAGTAGATAATCCGGTTTGTGTTCCTGAAGCAACTAATCCCGTTGCTCCTGAACCAGGTTCGCCTGAAGTTCTTAATTCATATTGGTATCCGTTAGCAGGTAAACTCTGCGATGCTGTGAAAGAGATAGTTGCAGCATTTGAAGCAACTGTGGCTGTCAAAGCTGTTGGCGCCAGGCAACTTGGCTGCAGTTCAACAGAAATACTGTCGATAAAAATATTATTGCCATAAAAAGAGTTTCCAAGAAAAGAAATGTAGCCCGGCCCATTTGGATTTCCAGGAATATTGAAATTATAAGTATACCATCCTGGAGCACCAACCGTAGGCGTGCCGTCAATTGATCGGTTTACCTGGCCCAGCAAGGTGCCTCCAACTGATGTCGGCGTCGTGTTATAATACACTTCAACGTTGTCAGCTGTGGTTAGGTAGCCGTTATCTCTATACATTTTAAAAGAAACCCTGTAAGAACCTCCTGCAAAAGCAATGCTTGGAGATGTCAGGTCATAAGAATTTCCAAGACCGATGCCATAAGCGTTGAACATTGCCATTCCTTCCCCTGCGAATGGCGATGCCTCCGGACTGAATCCTTGAGTGACTCTTGACCAGCCAGAACTTGTTGAGGTTCCCGTGGGATGGGCGACCGTCCAAGTCAGTGCCGTGTCAAAATTTTGCGTTAACGGCTGTGCTTTTCCTTCTTTTGCCATAAAGACCAGAAAAAACAAAACAAACCAAGTAATTTTTTTCATGTTTAATAATTTAATAAGGTGTTATTAATAGAGAGAATTCGATCAATCAAGAAATCAATAGCAGTAAATTGAAAAGGATACCCTAAAAATGATCCTGTGCAAATAAGATAATGCGATAATATTGTTCTAGATTTTAGTGCTAATTCTCAAACAATGTTATCGCTATTTCAATTTCCAGCAAAATTAAATGGACTCACATCTTCTACACTCTTAAAAAATTTCTTCTCACATTTACTATACATTATTGTTTAAGTGCTTGTTTTTAAAGGAATAATGATGTTTTTTTAAGTTGTCTTAAATAATGCTTTTTAGCTATCTTTGGAAGCAAAGAATCGAAAATGAAAATCTATACTTTACTTTTACTGCTTCCTTTTTTTTCCTATTCTCAAAAAGACTTGAGTAAGAATGTAGATGCCTATGTGCTTTCTCTTTTAGATTCAAGCAACATAATGCTGAAAAAAAACAATATAAAGGCATTGAGTTACTTAAAGGAAGTGTCAAAATATGAGCAAAAGATAACAAATGACACTATACGGCTTAGGTTTTACAGCATTGCAGGTTATGCTTACAACACACAGCACTCTAATTATATAGCCCTAAATTATTTCTACAAGCAATTAGAATTGCATCAAAAATTAAATCCTGCGGCATCTTATAGAAGCTATAGCAATATTGGTGGCGTTTTTTTTGAAATGGGGGACTATAAAAATGCCAGAAAGTTCTATAATTTGGGAATCGACAACCTTAAAAAGCACGGCACGCCCGAAGAAAAGATCAAAGGAACGCTGATTTACTGCAATCTTTCAGAAATAGAGACCAAAGAGGGGAATTATGTCAAGGCTTTGAACATGCTTACTGAATTTTTGGACTATAATATAAAAGCGAAAGACACAATCAATATGATAGTGGGCTATGAAGACCTTGCCATAGTAAATGATGAGCTTAACGACTGGAAAGAGGCCATAAAAAATCTAGAAAACGGAATAAAATTAGCTTCCGCATCGGGCTCAGACTTTGACCTGGCAAGCCTTTACAATAAATTAGGAATCGTTTATTTCAATTATTTGCCTGACAGTGATTTTCCGCTTTTTTATCTTCAGAAATCTTTTGACATCAGCAAAAAAAATGATTTTTTAAAGTTTGAATTGGCTTCTGCTGAAAAATTAGCAGAATTGTATGAAAAGCGCAATAATACTCAAAAGGCTTTATACTATCTGCACATTGCAAAATCACTTTCTGAAAACAGCATTAAAGAAGAAAACAGCAGGCGAGCCACAGAACTGGAGTTTGATTATGCACAGCGCATGCAACAGCAGTTAACCATCTTGAGCCAAAAAAGGAAAGAGAATTATTTCATCGCTTCTATCATCCTTTTGCTTTTGTTTTCTATAATTGCTTTCTTGATGCTTCAGTTGCAAAGAAGCAAATCTAAAAAGAGAATCGTTGAGAATGAGCTTCTGGCCAAGCAACTAGAAGAAAAAAATAGAGAACTGACGAGCAATGCCATACAAATGCTCAAGACAAAAGAATTTATTCAGTCGACGCACAAAGAACTTAACCAGCTGGAGATAAGGGATGATAAAAATGCGAGTAAAAAAATGCTCTCAAAAATAATAGCTGATCTGAAAAAAGGCACGCAGGGCTTTAATGAGAACGAATTTGAGAAAATTTTAATCGAAACAGACGGAGAATTCTACAGAAGGCTGTTAAAAAAGGTTCCGAATCTTTCAAAAAATGAAATCAGGCTCTGTACATTCTTGAAGATGAACCTCTCTTCAAAAGAAATATCTGGAATCACACAGCAAAGCATCCACAGTATTGATGTTGCCAGATCGCGACTGCGTAAGAAATTAGAATTGGGTTCTGAAACAAATATTACCAATTACCTGATGCAACTTTAAAAAGCAAAAAGTTCTCGCTTTTTATTTCAGCTTCTTGCTTTTCCTTGCCAAATTTTCAAAAAGGTTTTTGAGATTAAAGTTTGCCTGTTTTACATTTTAATTTTAAAAAATGAAAAAAAATTTAGGCTATCGAAATGTTGATTTATAGACCCGAAATTTTAATTTAGGGCATCAAAAAATCAATTTAGGCTATCGAAATGTTGATTTAGGCACCCGAAATTTTCATTTAGAGGGTCAGAAAATCAATTTAGGGGGTCGAAAAATCGATTTAGACACCTGAAATTTTCATTTAGAGGGTCAGAAAATCAATTTAGGGCATCGAAAAAACGATTTAGGCCTCCGAAATTTTCATTTAGGGGGGGCGAAAAATCAATTTAGGGCATCGAAAAGTTCATTTATAGACCCTGAAATTTCATTTATTTTAGTCTGTAGTTTATTATTATGCTGATTATCAGTAATTTTTGTTTTGTAGTTGCGAATTTGCTTTGGTAAAGTCTAATTTTTTTAAATAGTAGCTTCCCCTTTATGCTTTACCGGAAAATTTACCGAGTTGGCAATAAAACACAGTTTGTTAGCTTCTTTATGAAGTTCGTTTGCTTTTTCAATCAGCGTTTCGTCTGTTATTTTTACGACTGGATTTAGTGTTACTTCCACAAAATGTCCTGAACCGTCATCATTAACTTTCATTATTCCCGTAGCATTGTCGGTGTAATCGGTCACGATGATTCCGTTTTTTACGCAAACATGCAAATAAGACATCATGTGGCAGGCTGAAAGCGATGCAAGCAATAAATCTTCGGGATTGTGAAGCGTTTTATCGCCATGAAAAACAGGATCAGACGAACCTTTGATTTCGACTTTGTTATCCACTGAAATTAAATGGCTTCGGTCATAGGTTCTGTAGCTTGAAGTTCCGGTTCCTTTATTTCCGGTCCATTTTAGAGTTAGTTTATAGTTGTGGTCTGGATGCATTGTGTTCGATTTTTAGGATAAGCAAAGCTAGTCAATCTTCCTTAAAAATCATTTTGACAGCTACCTTAAGCCTAAAAAAAAATCCGCTGTAGCATTACAGCGGATCTTTTACCAAAAAATTAAAATCAAAAAAACGACTAGTAGTAAGAATATCTTCTCACTTTTGAGATATATTTCGCCAAGCGAATTACTTGATGGCTGTAGCCATACTCGTTGTCATACCAGATGTAAAGCACGATGTTTTTTCCGTCAGCAGAAACGATCGTAGCATTGCTGTCATAAATTGACGGCGCAGAAGTGCCGACAATATCTGAAGAAACCAATTCATTGTTTAGCGAATATTTGATTTGTTCGACCAATTCGCCTTCTAGCGCATAATGTTTCATGATTTCGTTGATTTCATTGACAGAAGTTTCTCGGCTTACTTCCAAATTTAAAACCACCAAAGAGCCATTCGGCACAGGAACACGGATTGCGTTTGAAGTAAGTTTTCCAGCCAAACTAGGCAATGCTTTTGCCACAGCGCTACCAGCACCGGTTTCAGTAATTACCATGTTTAAAGCTGCAGCTCTTCCTCGACGGTATTTTTTGTGCATATTATCAACCAAATTCTGGTCGTTTGTGTAAGCGTGAATTGTTTCCAAGTGGCCTTTTACAACGCCAAGCGTATCTTCAACTGCTTTTAAGATCGGAGTAATCGCATTTGTAGTGCAAGAGGCGGCAGAAAAAATGGCAACTTCATCAGGATTGTATTCTTTGTGATTTACACCGTGAACGATATTCGGAATCCCTTTTCCTGGAGCTGTCAACAATACTTTATCAACGCCTTTAGATTTCAAGTGTCTTTCTAAAGCTTCCTTAGTTGTGAAAGCACCTGTGTTGTCAATCACTAAAGCATCTTTAATTCCATAATCAGAATAGTCAATATCTTCAGGATTTCCTGCAGAAATGATGTGAACCGTAGTTCCGTTGATAATCAAAGCATTATTTTCAGGATCAGCCGCAACCGAACCTTGAAAATCGCCGTGAATAGAATCATATCTTAAAAGGGAAGCTCTTTTTTCTAAACTAACGGCGTCATTTTTCTCACGAACAACAATCGCTCTCAGTCTTAATTGCGTTCCTTTTCCTGTTTTTGACATTAGTTCTCTTGCCAATAATCTTCCGATACGTCCAAAACCGTAAAGAACTACATCTTTTGGCTTGTTGTTTTTGTAATCTTTTGCATTACTTAATTTGTCAATTACAAAAGCTTTTGCATCATGGTATTTATTGTCTTCGAGATGGTATTCATACGTAAGTTTACCGATATCGAGTTTTGCAGGAGGAATATCTAGGGACAAAAGGGCGCGGGCAATTTCAACAGAATCAAAAACATTAATAGGTTTTCCGACAAATTCGCCTGCATATTCGTGCAAGTTGATAATGTCGCTTACATTGGTATTGATCAATTGGTTTTTGAAAAGCACCAATTCAATAGATTTGTCATACCAAAGGTCGCTGATGATTTTAATAAATTCTACGCCTGCTCTTCTTCGATCGGCTTGAAAAGAAAGTTCCTTTTCGTATAAAATTGTTTTTGTCATGTGATTTAAAAAAAAAGTCGTTTGAGTGTTGTAAGTTTAATTTTAGTGATGCAAAAGTATAGATTTCAAACGTTTTCGTAAACATTTTTTGAAAAAAAATTACACAAAAAAAGCCAGTCGTTTAAACTGGCTTTTTTGCATAAGAAAATTATTATTTAATTAGAAGATATAACGTTCAACTTGTCCGTTATTGTTCAAAACTTCGATTCTTGTCATTTCTCCTGCCTGTTTTTTGCTCAAGACTTCTGAAGCTGTTTCCACATCTTTAATTTTAACATTATCGATCGTAAGAATAATTTTTCCGGCTAATTCTCTATAAGATGGATTGGCGACGTCTTTAATTTTTACGCCATTAGAAAGCTTGAATCTCTGTTTGTCGCCTGCGTTCAAATTCTCCAACTGCAAGCCGTTAAATTCATAAGATGCAAATTCATTTTTTCCTAATTTTACTGGAGTTTCCATTGCTTTCCCATTTCTGATAAAAGAAACTTTGATGATGTCATCTGGGCGTTTTGTGTTTACAAATCCAGATAAATCGGCAAAAGTAGCAATAGCAGTGTTGTCAAGCCTGATAATGATGTCGCCTTTCGCAAGTCCGGCTTTTTCAGCACCAGAATTTTTCACGACATTATTAATATAGAAACCCTGCGTTTCAGAAATTCCTAATTCTTTTGAAGCGGCACTGTTCAATTCGCCGCCTTCAACACCAAGAATTCCTCTTTGCACATTTCCATATTCCATGATGTCCTCGATAATTTTTCTAGTAATATTAGAAGGAACTGCGAAAGAATATCCTACGTAAGAACCCGTCATTGAAGAAATCATCGTATTAATTCCGATCAATTCGCCTCTTGTATTTACCAAAGCGCCACCGCTATTTCCTGGATTTACCGCGGCATCGGTTTGGATAAAAGACTGGATTCCTTTTTGGTCTAAATTTCTCGCTTTCGCAGAAACAATTCCGGCAGTCACCGTCGAAGTCAAATTATACGGATTACCCACAGCCAAAACCCATTCGCCGACTTTTACTCCGTCAGAATCGCCAAAAGTCGCATAAGGCAATTTTCCATCAGAATCGATTTTTAAAAGGGCAATGTCCATTTTTGAATCGGTTCCGACCAATTTTGCTTTGTAAGTCTGCTTATTATTTAAGGTAACTTCTAATTCAGAAGCATCTTGAATTACGTGATTGTTTGTTACGATATAACCGTCTTCTGAAATAATTACGCCAGAACCAGTTCCAACCTGAGCTTGCTGCTGGCCGCCTTTATAACCATAAAAATATTCCATCATCGGATTGCTGACCGATCTGTAGCTGACATTCTTGACATGGACAACCGTGTGAACAGCGTTTTCTGCTGCCGCAGTAAAATCTACGGTTTCCGCTCCAAGCCCAACATTTCTCGTGTAATTTACGGGGGCTGAAGTCACAATACTTTTTTTGTTATCAGATAACAAGCCGTCATTTTCCATGAACAGCTTATAAGCGCCCAAAGTGGTCGCGCCACTCAATAGGGACACTAAGAATAAACTCGAAAATCTTTTCATAGTATGTTATTAATTAAGTTATTTAAGCGTAAATATATATTGAAAATTGTGCCGATAATTTCGGTTTAACTCCCGATTAACAATGATTAACTTTTCATTAATATTCGTACTTTTGTAATGGTTTGTTTTTAAATCGCTACAATAGATATGGAGATTAAATTTTATAAATATCAAGGAACAGGAAATGATTTCATCATGATTGATAATCGTGAAGAAATTTTTTCCAAAAATAATACCAAACTCGTGGAACAGCTGTGCGACAGGCGTTTCGGAATCGGGGCTGACGGTTTGATTCTCTTAGAAAATGACAAAGCGACAGATTTCAAAATGGTTTATTACAACTCTGACGGAAACCAAAGTTCGATGTGTGGCAACGGGGGTAGATGTCTCGTCGCTTTCGCAAAACAACTCGGAATCATAGAAAGCGAAACTGCTTTCATTGCCACAGACGGTCTGCATCACGCTACAATTTCTGATAACGGAATCGTTTCGCTTCAGATGAAAGACGTCGATGCCTTGAAAATTGAAGAAGATTATGTCTTTTTAGATACTGGTTCGCCGCATCATGTTCAATTGGTGGAAGATTTGAAAAACTATCCAATAAAAGAAAAAGGTTCTGAAATTCGCTATGGAAAATTATACGGACAATCTGGAAGCAACGTTAATTTTGTAAGTCAAAATGATGCTGACACTTTTTCAGTAAGAACCTATGAAAGAGGCGTGGAAGATGAAACTTTGTCTTGCGGCACAGGCGTTACAGCCGTTGCAATCGCCATGAAAGCTACAGGAAAAACAACTTCCAACAAAATTAAATTAAATGTAGAAGGAGGAAAGCTTGAGGTTTCTTTCCATGAAAAAGAAGGAAAATTTGTAGATGTTTTCTTAAAAGGCCCTGCGACTTTTGTTTTTGAAGGAAGCGTTGAAGTTTAAATGTATAAGAAGTCTAAAAATCTAACACTCTAAGAAGTCAAAATGATAACCTTGCAAGGAAAAAACATCTACCTCCGTGCGCTAGAACCTGAAGATCTCGAATTTATTTTCGCTATAGAAAATGACGAATCGATGTGGGAATTCAGCAATACGCAGACTCCTTACAGTCGTTACCTAATCCGTCAATATCTAGAAAATGCGCACCAGGATATTTATGAAGCCAAACAATTGCGCTTGGCGATTTGCAATAATAATGACTTCAAAGCCATCGGTTTGATTGATTTATTTGAATATGATCCTAGGAATAATCGCGCAGGAATCGGAATTATAATCAAAGACAGAGACAATAGAAATCAAGGCATTGGCTCACAAGCTTTAGAGCTTTTGATAAATTATTCTTTCAAGCAATTGAATCTTCATCAATTATTTGCAAATATCAATCCCGAGAATGAAGCAAGTATAAGTCTTTTTACTAATTTTGGCTTCGAAAAAATCGGACTAAAAAAACAATGGAATCTGATTGGTGGCGTTTATAAAGACGAAACCCTTTTTCAATTAATCAATCATCAACTTTAAAATTTACCACCTTGAAACTAAAAAAAATAATTGCTATAACTTCAGTAATCGTAATGTTGGGCTTGCTTATCTTCGGTTATTTAGCCTACCAAAAGATTTTCTCAGCCAATACAAAATTTGAAGAAAAAGAAGTTTTTGTTTACATTCCGACTGATTCTGACTTTGCTTCTGTAGAAAAAATTGTTGCTCCATATCTTGAAAATATTGATAATTTTAAAATGGTTGCAGAAAAGAAGTCTTACGTAACAAATGTAAAAGCAGGAAAATTTCTTCTAAAAAAAGGAATGAACAACAACGACATTATCAATTCATTGCGCCAGCCTTTAGAAACAAAAATCGCTTTCAACAACCAAGAAAGACTGGAAGATTTTGCAGGAAGAATCGGCTCTCAAATTGAAGCTGACAGTACTTCCCTAATGCAAGCTTTCACCGATAAAGAGTTTTTAGATGAAAACGGATTCACAGAAGAAAACGTCTTGAGTATGTTTATACCAAATTCCTATGATTTTTTCTGGAATACTTCTGCAGTGAAATTTCGTGACAGGATGGCGAAAGAATATAGAAGATTCTGGAATGACGACAGAAAAGCAAAAGCAGAAAAATTGAATTTAACGCCGTTGCAAGTTTCAGCATTGGCTTCAATCGTGCACAAAGAAACCGTAAAAACCGACGAAAGACCAAGAGTGGCGGGCGTTTACTTAAACAGATTAAAAACTGGAATGAAATTGGAAGCCGATCCAACAGTAATTTACGCAGTGAAAAAATCTGAAAATGATTTCAATAGAGTAATCAAAAGAGTTTTATACAAAGACTTGGAAACGGTTTCTCCTTATAATACGTACAGAAATTTTGGCTTGCCACCAGGACCAATCGCCATGCCTGACGTGACGGCAATCGATGCAGTTTTGAATCCAGAACAGCACAATTATATTTATTTCTGTGCGAGCGTGACGAATTTTGGCTACCACGAATTTGCGGTAACTCCGGCACAACACGAAGTAAACCGCCAGAAATATGTGGCTTGGGTAAACAAACAAGGCATCAAGCGATAGTTTTGAGATTCATAAAAACAATATACTTTTTACTTACAATCACCTTTTTTTCAGATGGCGTGGCGCAAAATCAATTCCAAGATTTGCTCACGCCATCTGACACTTTAAATATTCCCAGAAGAAATACGGTTATGATTTCTGAAACTGTCGCGCTTAGCGGCGCTTTGGTTGGATTGAATCAGCTTTGGTACAAAGACTACGAAAAATCAGATTTTCATTTTAAGAATGACAATGCGCATTGGTTGCAGATGGACAAAGCCGGACACGCGTTTTCGGCGTATCACATGGGACGTTTTGGTGCCGAACTTTTAGATTGGAGCGGTGCTTCAAAGAAAAGCCAATTAATTTATGGTTCAACTTTAGGATTTGCATTTCTTTCTACCGTTGAGGTCATGGACGGATATTCTGCAGAATGGGGATTTTCTTGGGGTGATGTTGCAGCCAATGCTTCTGGGACGGTTTTGTATGTCGGTCAAGAACTGCTTTGGAATGAACAGCGAATTGTTCCGAAGTTTTCTTTCCACAGAACGCCTTATGCTGGCGCACGACCAGAAGTTTTGGGAAGTACTTTTTCCGAAGAAATTTTAAAAGATTACAATGGTCAGACCTATTGGCTTTCGGCAAATATCCATTCGTTTTTCAAGGAATCTAAAATTCCGAAATGGCTGAATCTTGCCGTCGGTTATGGCGGTGAAGGAATGATTACGGCAAACGATGCTTTGGTCAACACTATTTTTTTACCAGAAAAGGAAAGAACGCGACAGTTTTACATCAGTTTTGATGTTGATCTAACTAAAATTCAGACCCAAAATCACTTTTTAAAGATGCTTTTTTCTGTTTTTAACACTATAAAAGTTCCGGCTCCAACTTTAGAGTTCAGAGAGTTAGGAGGCGTTAAGGGACGCATTTTATATTTTTAGAAAACATTAACAGCCTGATTTTCAATATCCTTTTATTTGTCGTATATTTGCCCCCTAGAAATTTCAAGATGGTGACAGTGCTTGAGAAATCCAATTTATGATAAAAAAATGGTATTACTTCGCAGGATTGCTGATCGCAATCGCTTTTATTAGTTTAGGTTTCAAACCTAAAGAAACACAAGAAAACAGTTGGTTTTATGTTGGTGAAGATGAGGAAATCGTCTACCAAGTTCCCACTCAAGAGGAAAGCCAATATGTAAATTTGGAGCTTCCATACACTGGAAAAACCTACACAGGCTTCAAACAGGCAATCGCCATCAGAGAATCTCAAGGACAGTACAAATTAGTGAATTCATTTGGCTACATGGGCAAATATCAATTCGGTATGTCGGCTTTGCGCTCTATTGGAATCAAGGACAGGAATCATTTTCTGAACAATCCGAGATTGCAGGAAAGAGCATTTAAGGCATTGCTTTCAATTAACAAAGCACAGCTTGAAGATGAAATTGAAAAGTTTGAAGGAAAAGTGATCAACGGTGTGAAAATCACAGAATCTGGAATTTTAGCGGCGGCTCATTTAGGCGGTGCAGGTTCTGTAAAAGGCTATTTGAACAGCAACGGCAGAAGAAAATTTAAAGACGGTTTCGGAACTTCAATGAAAAGCTACTTTAAGAAATTTGGAGGTTATGACACTTCAAATATCGTAGCAAACATGAATGCAAAAGTGAAGCTGTAATTAGCTTTGTTTTATAAAAATGAAAAGCCGATTAGTGATAATCGGCTTTTTTTATGTTCTAATTCATCTTATGAATAATAAAAATACAAGGTCTGTTGTGTAAATCAACTTTTGTTTTTTTCCAATCAGCAACTTTAAAAGTCTTGATATATTCTGTTGGTAATGTAATGTCACAAGCGATGCAAAGATGTGTATTTGGCTGTAAAGCTTGCAAAATATCTTCCAATAATTTATTATTTCTATACGGAGTTTCGATAAACAGCTGCGACTGGTTTTTGTCAAAAGACAATTTTTCTAAATTTTTCAGAGCTGTTTTCTTTTCGGATTTTTCAATAGGAAGATAACCGTTGAACGCAAAACTTTGACCATTCATTCCAGAACCCATTAAGGCTAATAAGATAGATGAAGGTCCGACTAAAGGAACAACTTGAATTCCTTTTTCATGCGCAATTTTTACAATCGCCGCACCGGGATCTGCAACGCCGGGACAGCCAGCTTCAGACATCAAGCCTACATTAATTCCTTGAAGGCAAGGAGCAATCATTTGAGCGTGTTCTTTTACGTCGGTATGTTTGTTCAATAAACTGATTTTTAAATCAGGCTGTTTTTTCTCAGGATGAACTATTTTGATGGATTTTCTAGCTGTTTTTTCGTTTTCTACAATATAGTGGTCAATGAAATCAATCGCTCTTTTTACGGTTTGTGGCAAGACATCCATCGGGTCGCTTTCGCCAAGAGTGGTTGGGATTAAGTATAATTTTCCTAAAGCTTTCATCGTAATTATTTCGTTTTATTAGACTGTAAATTTAGGGATTCTGAAAGTGATTGCGAAATTTAATATTGTAATACTGATTGCAAAAAGATGTAAATTTGTAATTCAAACTAATTTGTTATGGCAACAATTTCTTTAAAGCAACAAATAATCGAGCAAATTTCTGAAATAGAAGATGTTACTTTGCTTGAAAAAATTAAAACTATTTTAGATAGCTCTAAATATCAATTATCACAAGATCAAATTTCTTTAGTCAATGAAGCAGAAAATCAATATGAAAATGGAGAATTTATTGATGATCAGGCTATGGATGAAAAATTCAAAGAATGGCAAAAAAGATAATTTGGTTGAAAAATGCTGAAATACAAATGTTCAGCATTATGGATTATTATCAAGAAAGGAATAAAAGTAAAATCTATAGTGAAAAATTATATAAAGAAATAACGCAGAAAATTAAAAAATTAGATTCTAAAATTGCGTTTCCGCAAAAGACATCAATTAAAGATCTTTATTATTTTACGCATAAACATATTTCTGTTTTCTTTTCCGTTACAAAAACTGAAATTATTGTAAAATTGATTTGGGACGAAAGAAGAAATCCTCAAAGTTTAAATTCTAATTTAGAAGAACTCAATTAGAAAGAAATCCGAAAATCATCGGCAGACTTTAAGAATGTCTAGCAATCAATCGCTTCGCAATAATTTCACAAACTTCGTCAAGCATTCCATAAATATTTGAAAATCCGTCTTCCATTCCATAATAAGGATCTGGAACGTCTACATTTTCATCAGGAAAAAGCTCATTGAGAATCAAGCTTACTTTTGATTTTGCTTCTTGATTTGGAGCCAATCGCATTACGTCTTTGTAATTAGAATTGTCCATTACAAAAATATAATCGTTGGTTTCAAAGTCTTTTGCAGTAAATAATCTTCCTTTTTGTCTAGAAATATCTAAGCCTCTTAATTTTGCGATGGCGATAGATCTTGAGTCTGGCTGTTTTCCAACGTGCCAATCTCCAGTTCCGGCAGAATCCACTATAAATTTATCTCTCGGAAGTTTGGACTGCAGAATTCCTTCTGCCAGAGGCGAACGGCAAATGTTTCCAAGGCAAACCATTAAGATTTTTATAGGCATTTTCTAGGATTTATGATTTGTGATTTCAGATTTAGGATTGAAATCTATAAATTATAAAGATAACTTCTTGTTGATATCGTCTACAAATTTCTTGAACTGCTTGTCTGTTGAAACCAAATTGTCAACCGTTTTGCAAGCGTGAAGAACTGTTGCGTGATCGCGATCTCCAATTTGTGAGCCGATATTTGCCAACGAAGCTTTTGTATATTTCTTCGCAAAAAACATAGCCAACTGTCGCGCTTGAACCACGTGACGTTTTCTTGTTTTTGACTGAAGCATGTCCAAGTCTAATTGGAAATAATCCGAAACCACTTTTTGGATATAATCGATTGAAATTTCGCGTTTTACATTCTTTACGAATTTTTCAACAACTTGTTTTGCCAAATCAAGAGTTACTTCTTTTTTATTGAAAGAAGATTGCGCAATCAATGAAATAATCGCTCCTTCCAATTCACGAACATTTGATTTGATATTTCGAGCTACATATTCCAAGATTTCTTCTGGAACTTCAACGCCGTCACGATACAAAATATTCTTTAAAATCGAAATTCTTGTTTCATAATCTGGCTGGTGCAATTCAGCAGAAAGTCCCCATTTAAAACGAGAAAGCAATCTTTGCTCAATGTCTTGCATGTCCACAGGAGCCTTGTCAGAAGTCAGGATTACCTGTTTTCCGTTTTGGTGCAAGTAGTTGAAAATATGAAAAAATACGTCTTGAGTCCCCGTTTTTCCTGATAAAAATTGAACGTCGTCAATAATAAGAACGTCAATTAATTGATAGAAATGGATAAAATCATTACGCGTATTTTTCTTTACAGATTCAATATATTGTTGCGTGAAAATTTCCGCAGAAATATAAAGCACCGTTTTTTCTGGATATTTATCTTTTATTTCAACACCAATAGCGTGCGCCAAGTGTGTTTTTCCCAAACCAACACCGCCAAAAATCAATAGCGGATTAAACGAAGTTCCTCCAGGTTTATTGGCAACAGCCATACCTGCAGAACGCGCCAAACGGTTTGAATCTCCTTCCAGAAAATTGTCAAAACTGTAATTTGCATTCAGTTGCGACTCGATTTTCACGTTTCTGATTCCAGGAATGATAAAAGGATTTTTTAATTCTGGATTTTTATTTTGCAATGGAACATCCACTTCCTGAGGTTTTACAGGGCTTCTGTGGGCACTTGGCAATTGTTCCGTAAACGGTTGTTTGTTGCCATAAGTGTTTTCCATCTTGATTTTATAAAGTAACTTTGCGTTTTTTCCAAGTTCTTTGGTCAAAGCGACTTTTAATAATTTAACGTAGTGTTCTTCCAGCCATTCATAAAAGAATTTGCTAGGAACTTGAATATACAAAGCATTATCTGTCAGCTCAACCGATTTGATTGGTTCGAACCAAGTTTTATAAGCTTGATCCTGAATATTGTCCTTTATAAATAACAGACAGTTTTCCCATACCGATTGCGCAGTTTTGTTCATATTTAAGTTAAATTACTATGTTTTTTTAAAGTTAATCCTACAAAAGAAAAAGTGTGTCTTTTGTAACTTCTTCGGGAGAACAAATATGTGACAAAAATCTGTAAAAAAAAATTAAATAGGGATTGATTTTATAAAAATATTGTTGTAAGTAGTAGATGAAATCAAGCGTTTATAATATACAAAAAACTAATAATAAATTATGCGAGAATTTGAATTTAAAGTAAGAGTAAGATACGCAGAAACGGATCAAATGGGCGTTGTTTACCATGGAAATTATGCCCAATATTTTGAGATGGGACGCGTGGAATGGCTGAGAAACCTAGGATTGTCATATAAATGGATGGAAGAAAACGGAATTATGCTTCCTGTAGTTTCTTTGACAATGAATTACAAAAAGCCAGCACGTTATGATGATCTTATTCGAGTAAAAACCATCTTCAAAAGCCAGACGTCTGTGAAGATAGAATTCGACTACGAGATCTTCAATGAAAAAGAGGAGTTATTAACAACGGGCACTTCAATGTTGGTTTTTGTGGACATGAAAACGGGTCGTCCGACGCTTCCTCCAACCTATGTTTCTGAGAAACTTTTAGCGTTTATTGAAGAATGATATTGAATTCGCAAAATTGGAATTTATTCTTTCAATTTTATGTCAATTTCATATAAATTAGAAAAAATGTCGAAGATCATTTCGGCATTTTTTTTTCGGGTTTTGATTTCGATTTCGCAACTCATTTCCATCTTTTGAGAAACGATATCTAAGTTTTTTTCCTTGATAATTCGCATCACCTTGTTCATGTTTTTGTAATCAAATTTGATGGTATAGTGGATGTCAATCGTTTTTTCGACAATTTCAGAAGCTTCCAAAGCCATTTGTGCTGCAATTTTGTAAGCCGAAATCAAGCCGCCGACGCCTAATTTTACGCCTCCGAAATATCTTACGACAGCAACTAATACATTTGTGACATCAAAAGACTGGATTTGTCCATAAATCGGCATTCCGGCAGAATTGGAAGGTTCACCGTCGTCATTCGCCCTGAAATAAAGTTTTTCTGTCCCAATTTGAAAGGCGTAACAGCAATGTCCCGCAGAACTGTGCTGTTTTCTTAAACTTTCAAGTATTGTTTTTGCTTTGTCTTCTGAAGAAATAGGGAAGGCGTATCCAAAAAATTTGCTGTTTTTTTCTTTGTATAAAATTTCTTCTGACGGAAAATCAAGCGTTCTGTAGGTATCTTTTAGTTCCAAAATCTAAATCAGGATAATTTTTTTCTCCAATAAATCAACGACATCTTCTTCGCCAACTTTTAAGTTCCAGACTTTCATTCCTAAACTTTCGGCCATATCGGTGTTGGTTTTTCTATCATCGACAAACAAAGTGCGTTTGACTGACAATTCGTGTTTGTTAATAATATATTGAAACGCTTCTGGTTCTGGTTTTCGCTGTCCTATTTCAAAAGAAAAATACACTTTTTCAAAACATTGATAAAAATCACGGCTGAAAGATTCGCCTGCCATATTTTCAAATTGCTCCACGTGAATCGCATCGGTATTGCTCAAAAGAAAAAGTTGATAATTGTGTGAAAGGTTTTGAAGAAATTCCAAACGATACAAAGGAAAATCCAAAAGCACTTTGCTCCAAGCGGATTTTATTTCTTCCAAAGAAGCATTTGGAACGTATTTCTGGATGCCTTTCAAAAATTCTTCTTCTTTAATTTTTCCTTTTTCGAATTTATAATTGAGTTTTTCTAAATCGGCGTTCCATTCTTTTAAGCCTAAAGATTTCATCGCATCTTCCATCGCCTTGAAATCGATATTTATGAAAATATCTCCAAAATCAAAAATTATTGTAGTAATCATATGCTTTTGAAAATTAGAAGTTCGTCATTCAAAATTGCTTCTTTTGAAACCAAAATGCCTTTGAAATCTGGAGATTTTGTCCCATTTCCAAAAGAATTTGTTCCTTTAAAAACACGTGCTTCGTCCCAAAGATTGGCATCGATAAAAGTCTGCAGCGTTCTTTTTCCGCCTTCAATAATTACCGATTGGATTTCGTTTTTGTACAAAATATCCAAAATAGATTGAGCGAGGTTACTTTCAAAGATAGCATTTTCAAAGGAAATTTCCGAAGAATTTTCTAAATTTTCCTGTTCTGTAATGATGATAGTCTTTGGTTTTCCGTCTTTTACAAAGTAATCATTCGAAATTTTCCCACTTCTGTCCAAAACAATTCTAACCGGATTATTACCGCACCAATCGCGGGAATCCAATTTCGGATTATCATCTAAAACTGTTTGAGTTCCAACCAAAATCGCCTGTTCTTCGGTTCGCCATTTGTGAACCAATTGTCTTGAATATGGATTCGTAATCCAAATCGGTTTTTGTTCTTCCTTATATATAGGACTCAAAAATCCGTCTTGGCTTTCGGCCCATTTTAAAATTACGTACGGCCTTTTATTTTTATGAAACGTAAAAAAGCGCTTGTTCAGTTCGTTGCATTCGTCTTTTAAAATTCCAACGGTCACATTTCGTCCGGCTTCGATCAATTTTTTGATTCCGTTTCCGGAAACTTTTGCAAACGGGTCAATGGTTCCAATAACGATATTTGGAATTTTATTGGCGATAATTAAATCACAACACGGAGGCGTTTTTCCAAAATGACTGCAAGGTTCCAAGCTCACATAAATCGTTGATTTCGCCAGCAAAGATTTGTCTTTTACCGAATTTACAGCGTTGACTTCAGCGTGCGGTTCGCCCGCTTTTCGGTGCCAGCCTTCGCCGATAATTTGGTTTTTATAAACGATTACGCTTCCCACCAAAGGATTTGGATAAGTCGTTCCCAAGCCATTTTTGGCGAGTTCAATGCAACGTTTTATATATTTTTCGTGTATCTTCACGTCACAAAAATACCTTTTTCTGTCAAAATGAATGCGATAATTATTAGAGAAATCCAAAAGGCTGACAATATTGCGATTGCTAAAGTGATTCGCGATGTGCTAATCGAACACACTGTGCCAAAAGTGGGAACGGCTTATGCAGATCCGTCACTTGATTTTATGTTTGAAAATTATTCTGAAGAAAAATCGGCGTATTTTGTAGTTGAAAATGAAGGGAAAATTATCGGCGGTGCCGGAATCGCTCCGTTAGAAAATGGTCCAAAAGAAATCTGTGAACTTCAGAAAATGTACTTTTTGTCAGAAGCAAGAGGTTTAGGACTCGGAGCCAAATTGATGGAAGTTTGCATGGAAAAAGCACGCCAATTTGAGTTTGAAAAATGCTATTTGGAAACGATGCCGTATATGACAAACGCGCAAAATTTATACAAAAAATCAGGATTCGAATATTTGGATAAACCATTGGGTAATACAGGTCACAATGCTTGTCCGGTTTGGATGCTAAAAGAATTATAAGATATGAAACAGCTATTTTTCTCTTTGTTTTTGCTTTCGATTTTAGTTTCTTGCAATAATTCTAAAGAAATTAAAAAAGAAGAAATTATTGAAGTTTCAGATACTTCTACCGTTCAAGAAGTTGCTCGAAAAGAAGAAATTTATGAGGAAGAAATTGAATTCAAAAACGATTTTGATATTCTTTTACCAAGAAGTTACCGTAATTGGGAAGGAAAAAATGAGGCAAATTCACTCACTAAAAGCTGGATTGATTTGTATGAAAAGAACGGAAAATATTATTTAGGAAAAGCAGATTTTAAACGGGAAAGCGGTTATGATGAATGTATTGGAGACTCCACAAAAATAATTGAATCTAAAAATAAAACGTTGGTTTTCATGGATTCCCATGAATTAAAGTTGGGAGAAATCAAGTCGTTGAGAATCGGTAAAAATAAAATCTGGCCAAAAGAAAAGATGTCTTTCACTTTTAATACTATAGAATATTTTTTAAGGGCTGAAGGCGAAATACTTTCTTCTTTCAAAGTTCATGGTGATGATGAAAAGGAAGAAATTTTTCATAATGTAAAAGACTACAAATTGTATATTTCCACAAAAGACATTCCAGAAAAATTACTTTTAAAAGAAGATTCGTTCAACGACACTTTTGTAGAATTGCTTTTTGCAGGAGACATTGACAATGATGGAAAACTAGATTTTATCTTTGGAGCGAATAGAAATTACGAAGAAGAAAGAGTAATTTTGTTTCTTTCTTCCAAAGCGGAAAAAGAAAATGCGGTTAAGAAAGTTTCAGAAATAGCAATTCAGTTTGATTGTTGATTTAGGGAATAGTAATTAACCAAAAGGCAAAAGTCATGCGCTAAATGTAATTTTGCTTAAACCTTAAACCTTAAACCTTAAACCTTAAACCTTAAACCTTAAACCTTAAACCTTAAACCCTGAACTCCAAAAAAAATGCTCGCCAAAGACTACAGAAATAATTTCATCGAAAAACTCCTTCCTTTATATGATGTTCTTGAGGCAGAAAGTTTTTTTTATATCATTTTACAAGATTTTCATCAGATGAAACGAATTGATTTGGCGTTGAATCCAACTTATATTTTTTCGGATTCAGCAGTTGAAAAGTGGAATTCGGTTTTGGAAAAATTGGAGAAAGAAATACCAATTCAATACATTTTAGGAAACGCACATTTCTACGGATTGGAATTTGAAGTCAATGAAAATACGTTGATTCCAAGACCAGAAACCGAAGAATTAGTGGAATGGATTATCAAACAAAATGAATTTTCCGAAGAAATAAAGATTTTGGATATTGGAACAGGTTCGGGTTGTATTGCAATTTCTTTAGCAAAAAATCTGCCGCACGCCAAATTTTTTGCTATTGATGTTTCTGAAAAAGCATTGGAAACTGCCAAGAGAAATGCTTTGAAAAATGAAACAGAAGTTACTTTTCTGCTAAAAAATATCTTGGAAACAGAAGATTTAGAACAGCAATTTGACATCATCGTTTCGAATCCGCCTTATGTCAGAAATTTGGAAAAAGAAGAAATTAAGAAGAATGTTTTAGATTACGAACCGCATTTGGCATTGTTCGTGGAAGACAATGACGCCTTGATTTTCTATCGAAAAATTGCTGAATTAGCACAAAAAAATCTCACTGAAAACGGACAGCTTTATTTTGAAATCAATCAATATTTAGGAACAGAAATGATTGATTTGCTAGAAGCCAAAAATTTCAAAAATATCGAATTGAGAAAAGATATTTATGAAAATGACAGAATGATTTTTGGAAGGAAACTCATAACTCATCATTTATAATACATAACTCTATTCGTATCTCAAAGCCTCAATCGGATCTAAATAAGCTGCTTTAATAGCAGGGTACAATCCAGAAATCAAAGCCACAAAAAAGCTGATTATTACTGCAGCGAAAATGGCCAGCCAAGGAGCTACGAAGGCAAAATCCAAAGCTGAAGAAATTCCCCAGCCGATTAAAACGCCTAAAATGATTCCGACAAACCCGCCTAATTGTCCGATTACCAAGCTTTCCGTAAAAAACTGAAACGCAATTGTCGAACGTTTGGCACCAAGCGCTTTTCTCACGCCAATTTCGCGCGTTCTTTCCGTCACCGAAACAATCATGATATTCATCAGTGCAATCGATGAACCAAGAATTGTGATAATTCCAATAACCCAAGCTGAAATTCCCAAAGCCGCCGTTTGCGACATTACCATCTGAAGCAATTCATCGCTTCGCGTAACGCCAAAATTATTCTCCTCAACAGGATTTAGTTTTCTGACTCTTCGCATCGTGATAATTGCGTCATCTACCGCCGCGTCAAGCAATTCTTTTTTATTAATCATCACTTTCAGGTCATAATTAATGTTCGGAGAAGTGAAAATCGAACGCGCAATCTGAGTCGGAATAAACACTCTCAAATCCTGCGCATTTCCAAACGTCGAACCTTTTTCTTTCAAAACGCCAATCACTTTAAATTTAGCACCGCGAATCGAAATCACTTTGTCAATTGGGTTCACATCTTTCAAAAGTCCTTTTAAAAAGTCAGAACCTACAAGGCAAACGTAGTTATTATTTTGAATGTCAAAACCAGTAAAATTTCGTCCCAATTGTGTTTCCAGACCAGAATTCACCAAGAAATTTTCGTCAACTCCAAGAACCGAAATGTCTGGATCTGTTTTCTTGCTTTCATATTTAATTTCCGCTGTTGAAGTTGCTGTAAAAGACAACGAAGTCGTCGTAAAAGGATATTGGTATTTCTCCTGAAACGCCTTTGCCTGCGGATAACTGATAATCGGATTTATCTTTTCAATGTTATTATTTCGGTTAATTTGCGCCGAAGCATCATACTGGCTCATCGAAAAAGTATTCGAACCCATGGAAGAAAAATTCCCAGAAATCGTGTTTTCCAAAGCTGAAACTAGGGTTAAAATTCCTACCAAAGCCGTGATTCCAATGGCAATAATCAGCACCGTCAAAATCGTTCGCAACAGTTGCGTCTTGATGGAACCCATCGCAATACTCACATTTTCTCTCAGCAGTTTCAGCATAATTTTAATTTTAGTCGAATGTCTAAACTCTAAAGTCAAATGTAACGCTCAATTCTCAATTCTAAAAACTAATTTCTAAAAATAAAGTAAGATATTTGCAAGAAATTTTAGAAGTAAGATTTTAGATTTCAGATTGTGGCGTAAATGCTCAAAATCTTAAATCTTAAATCAAAAATCATATATCAAAATGGCAAAACCAGGCATCCCAAAAGGAACCCGAGATTTCTCTCCAATTGAAGTTTCAAAGAGACAATATATCATCCAAATCATTAAAAATAATTTTGAAAAGTTCGGCTATCAACCCATAGAAACGCCATCTTTTGAAAACTCTGAAACCTTGATGGGGAAATATGGAGAAGAAGGCGATCGTTTGATTTTTAAGATTTTGAATTCCGGTGATAAAGTAAAAAAAGCAGATCTGAACGCGTTGGAAAATGGAAATTTAGCCAAGTTTTCAAGCTCGCTTTCTGAAAAAGCGTTGCGCTATGATTTGACAGTTCCGTTTGCAAGATATGTCGTGCAACACCAAAGCGAATTGGAATTTCCATTCAAAAGATATCAAATCCAACCTGTATGGCGTGCTGATAATCCGCAGAAAGGTCGTTTCAGAGAATTTTACCAATGTGACGCAGATGTTGTAGGTTCGACTTCGCTTTTTCAAGAAATTGAATTGGTACAATTATACGATTCGGTTTTTACAGAATTAGGTTTGGAAGGCGTTACCATAAAAATCAACAACAGAAAAATCTTATCCGGAATTGCTGAAGTTATCGGAGCTTCTGATAAATTAATTGATTTCACCGTTGCGCTAGATAAATTAGATAAAATAGGCGAGGACGGCGTGAAAAAAGAAATGCTTGAAAAAGGAATTTCCGCCGAAGCAATTGAAAAAGTACAGCCGTTATTCAACTTTACTGGAACCATTTCTGAAAAAATAGGCAAACTTTCTGATTTGCTTTCATCTTCCGAAGAAGGAAAAAAAGGAGTAGAGGAGTTGCAATTTATCTGTGAAAAAGTCTTGGAATTAGGATTGAAAAAATCAATTTTAGATCTAGATGTGACTTTGGCGAGAGGATTGAATTATTACACAGGCGCTATTTTTGAAGTGGCTCCGCCAAAAACGGTTGCCATGGGTTCCATCGGTGGTGGCGGAAGATACGACGACTTGACGGGAATCTTCGGATTGAAAAATATGAGCGGTGTTGGAATTTCCTTTGGGCTTGACCGAATTTATTTGGTTATAGACGAATTGAATTTATTTCCGGAAACGGTAACGACTTCTTCAAAAGCCATTTTCTTCAATTATGGCATTGATGAAGCTTTTTATTCGATGAAAATTATTTCGCAATTGCGTGATGAAAACATCAAAGTAGAATTATATCCAGACAAGGCAAAAATGGACAAGCAGTTTAAATATGCTGAAAAACGCTTGATTCCGTTCGCAGTTATGGTTGGAAATAATGAAATGGAGACTAAAACTTTCAGTGTAAAAAATTTACTTTCTGGAGAAAAGCTTACGGTTGATTATGAAGGATTGAGAGATTTATTGGCATAATTAAAAAATCTCTTGATAAATCCTCAGTCTTTTGATTGGGGATTTTTTTTGCCTAAATTTATATGAAAAACTATTTGCATGGATTTATTCAGTATTGAACCCGATGGCTCTGAAAATCTTCTGCCCAAAGACGGCACTGTAAATTATTATGGAAAATTGATGACTTCTTACAAAGCCAATCATTATTTTGAAGTATTGCTGAATGCTATTGAATGGAAAAATGACGAAGCCATTATTTTTGGAAAACGAATCATTACAAAACGAAAAGTAGCTTGGTATGGGGATAAGCCATTCAGTTATACTTATTCCAATACCACAAAATCAGCTTTGCCGTGGACGAAGGAATTATTGGAATTAAAAGACTTGATTCAAGAAAAAACTGGAGAAACGTTCAATTCGTGCCTGCTGAATTTATACCACAATGGCGATGAAGGAATGGCTTGGCACAGCGATGCAGAAAAAGATTTAAAGAAAAACGGAGCAATCGGTTCTTTAAGTTTTGGCGCAGAGCGTAAATTTGCTTTCAAACATAAGGAAACAAAGGAAACAGTCTCAATGATTTTAGAACATGGAAGTTTGCTGGTGATGAAAGACGAGACGCAGACGAATTGGTTGCATCGTCTTCCTCCCACAAAAATGATTTCAAAACCGCGCGTCAATTTGACTTTCAGGACAATAGAAAATCAATTATAAAACAAAAGGCTGTAAGATAATTTCTTACAGCCTTTTTTGTAGCGAGGACGGGAGTTGAACCCGTGACCTCAGGGTTATGAATTACGCAATAGTTTTTAAACCCCTGTGCTTGTTGGGATTTCCAATATTGCAATAATTAATCAAAATGCAAATCGTATGCGGATTATTGTTCTGTTAGACTAATATTATTTATATGAACGACCATTTTATCAACAGACTTTGATTTCATAGTATAGTTTGAATGGCCATTTTTAATTATGTCTTCTTCCATTACAAATGTTACTAAATGGCACCTTGCCTGACTCGTCTTGCTTAAAGGTTTATTAAACATGGAGTCTTCTAGTTTGAAAGAAAAGGTGTCGATGACTGAAGAAGAAGTAATCATTACGCAGATATGTCCTTGATCTTGTAAATAAACTTCCTCGTTTGATATGATTATAGCTGGATGTGGCTTTCCCTGTTCTCCATCGGGAAGCTTGAAAAAAAGTTCAATTAAGTCGCCTCGGTTATAAGCCATTAAGCAGAGTGTAATCTAGATAAATTTTTACCCGAAATATGAGATATGGTTTCTTTTATTTCGCTAGAATCATTTTCTTTTTTTACATCTTTATAGATGGCAATATGAAGTTTGCTTTGAAAATTGTAGATTGACGTTAAAGCTAATTTCATGTTTTTTTCTATGCTTTTATTGCCTAGATAAGACAAATCTACTAAAGCATCATCTAGTAAATCTATATTGGAATTAATTAGTTTCACTGTGTCTAAAAAATTTTCTGCTTGATCTTTTTTAAGATGCTTTATGATTTTGAGGTCTCTTTTTACCATAGAAGCAATTCTCTTTAAGTATCTATTTATTTTCCAACACAGTATTGCTCTCTCAATAAAGTTTGGACTAGAAACTTTTATTTTCGGAATTCTAAGAGATGAAAAATCCTGTATGTTGATAGAATGTATCATAATGCTTGATTTTAAAAAATGCGGTTATTATGTTTTTTCAAAAAGTGTGCCGAAGTATCATGCCCTACGGACCTCGAAGCTCGCCTTTTCTATAGAACCACATAAAAACGAACAACTCAAGTTGTTCATTTTCATTTGGTAGAAAAGGCGAGCTTCGAGGTCCGTAGGGCAAAGTTAGTCTTTTTTTGTTAGAAAGTCAAGTTTTTTGAGTTTTCATACAGCTGGTTTGCAATGCTTTGCCTTTACTGCAATTCACTATTGCAAATGTTAATTGGTGTTGAAATCAAAAGCAGGTATTTATACTTGATTGTATTGGTTTTCAGTATTCTAATTTTAATATGCACTTCAAAAACTATAAAAAAGGAAATAAATATTACTTTTACAGATATTCATTGAGAAGTATTTTAAAATTGAATATCAGTACCGCTATGAAACGTTACTTTTTATTATTAATTCTGCTAATAGTCTCAAAAATAGCCGCTCAAAGCGGCTATACTTCGTTCGAGGTTTTGCCAAATTTATACGTTAATATTGAAGGGAAATTTGATAGTAACTACAAGCCAAAATGGCAATTTATAAATACATCTTCTATACTAAATTTTAAATTTCAAGATAATGTCGTGCAAAGGTCGCTTATCGGCGATTATGCAAAAAAAGAAGTGGTGTTGCAGGCTTACGATGGTCGTCCGATGGTCGGGTTTTCTACATTCATTAATTGTTTTTGCTTTGCAGAAATTGATATTCCAAATAAGGTTGTTCTAAGCGAAACTCCCAGGATGTTTTCATTGAGAAATTTTGAAAAGCTTGTAAATGGAATGCCTTCTGGCCAGCCTTGCGTGGGACTTAGTACACATACACAAGGCGGTTGGGACGGTGACATAACACTAGCGGCCAACAATAATGGAAGAATTAGCATGCAGTTGGTGTTGCGTAACAAAAATAGGAATGGCCAGTATGCATATATCTATACCGGAAATGCAGTAATGCCAAACCTTGCACCTGTTCAAATTCCGGTATCGACCGTTGTTCCAATAAAAAATGTTGATACAAAAGAACGTAATAATGTGGTTGTGGCTCCTGCTTCGGATAGTTTAGAATACAATCAGGATGATGTGGTCGTAGTTCCTGTTTTAGATAGTTTGGAATATCAGGATACTCAAAAAAAAGAGGATACAATAGCGCAGAGCCCCACTGAAGATAAAATGATTGACGATGGGGAAAGCTTTTATGACTGGTTTGCAAGACAAGGGGAGAAATTAAACAATGCTTTTGCACCATTCTTCATTTTGACAGGACTTATAACATTTAACTTTTTGCTTAAAGATCGTAAGAAGAATAAAAATAAATAGTAAACAAAACTACTTGCAATATGATTGTTTAAAAAAATACCAAATGGCCGTATAGAAAACCCCCACTGTTTATTGCAAATCACGATATTAGTTTCAGCATGTCTTTTTGGAAAATTTCTTTTTCAAAATGTCCTTTAGTACTTTCAAACCATCTTACAGTAATATAGATATTATCTATGTAAGAAACCGTCATTACAGGTCCGCCTGATTTCAATTGTACTATACTGCCTATCTTGAATTCGTTCATAATCTTTATATTTTAAAAAATTAATTTAGTTACTCGCTTTTTGAAAGCATTTCAACTTCGCTAGCTACATCTGGCCAAGGAAGATTTACAATATACGTAATATTTTTTTCGTCTCTAACAATGTTCATCGTAACATAAGTTCCACTATCAAATTTCTCAATCAAAGCTATATTGTTGATATTTACAGTTTTCATGCCCTCGTTTGTCGGCCATGTACAAAATTTTGCTTTTGCCATAATTCTAAATTTTATTATTTTTTTAGTAATGCCATTATGAAATTTAATCAAAATACAATTGTATATATATTAGCTATTTTTATTTTTTCTGAATGTATTTTATTACGTCTCTTACCTGCTTGCTTATTTTTAATGTTGATTATGGACAGTGTTGCTTTGTTGGGATATTGAGTTTATAAAATTTCTTGGAGAAAACATTTCGCCAAGTTCCCAAAGTAATGAATCTAGTTCTTTGTATTCTTTGACTTCTAAATCAAAATAAGAAGTTGTTCTAAAGTAATATAATGGCATCTTGGATATAGCTTCTTCATAGCTATGGAAGTATCTGTCTTCAAGTGATTTTCATCTCTGCCTTTGACATTTAAATATTGGCGATAAGAATTCATTGCTAAAACGCTAGCAGACAGATATTCTGAAATATTGATTCTCAATTCTTCAATCCATCTGTTTTTTTCTTGAATTTTAGCGGATAGCCGAATTTGTAAAATGGATGCAAAAATTGCTAGTACAGCTAATCCAAGTGAAAATAAAGGCAAAACAAAATCTTTGAAAACTACCCAGTCAATATTCATATCAATTTTTAATGTTTTCTTCCTAATTTTTGTTACTTCAATGGACTATTACAACCGTTAATAACATTCATGGTATTCATCCAGGGTATTATATTTTTCCAATAGTTTTGAAACTCTTGTATTTACTAAGGTTTTGTCTATTTTAAAATTTAATCAAAATGCAAATCATATGCGGATTATTGTTCTTTAGTCTTCACATGTTGTATAGAATTCTTTAATGCAATTCCCACAGACATCGCGACTAATTAAAGCGACTTTTGTTCTTTTGTACTAACCGCATTTTCATTTAGGCAATTGTGAGAGTTGTCTATATAATCTCCGTCGCTTTTCTCTCCGTCGCCACAAATACTATATTCGTCTACTGAACATCTTTTAGTAAGTGGGTTCATTTCTCCTTCAAATATATGTGTCTCTCCGTTGTCACGTTTTTTCTAGTTAGTAAAAAGGTTTGTTTTTAATTCGGTGTCGCAATTTTTACTTAATTCAAAAAGCAATGATTTCTTTTCGTAGGAGGCTAGTTTCAAGATATCGTCTGGAGTATACTTTTTTGTAAATTTCATCATAACACATCCAGCTAGGTCATCAGACTGCATTGGTGAAAGTTTAGATTCAAATCCTTGATTTTTAAAATATTCTTTGCATGATAAATAATATTCTTCCTTTTGTGATTGCGACCATTGATTTAAAGAAATTGTAGTTTCTTCCACTACAGCTACTACTTCAATCATTATATTTACACCTGTATTCATTGATGGGTTTCTAATTCCTAAATAGAAAGTTCCTTGTCGTACATCGTCAACCTTAATTTTGCCTTGTCTATGGTTTTTAACAGTTCCTTCCTCAATACTTCCTGGATCGTTATATAAATAACCTCCTAACACTTTTGTTTGATAAAAAAGTTTTTTTCCTTGATTGTTTATTAAAAAAATATCAATTGGAGCAAAACCGTCAGGAACAGATAAATAACTCAAAACAGCCGCACTTGTGCCTGAAGGATCATATAGCCTAGATACTTGAGCAAAAAGGTGAAGGTTGTTATTTGCTTGTAAGGCAGCCGTTGTTGTGAATGAATAGTACCATTCCACGGTATTCGGTGGTAAATCAATTTTTATGTCAACTCTTGTTTTGCCATTCGGTTTTAAAGCGCTGTTTACAAATATTTGTCTTGGTTCAATTAACTGAACAACTTTTTTTGTCAAAACTTTACCTTGACTAAAAGATTGCAATGGAAGTAGCAATAATAAAAGTAATAGTTTTTTCATGTTGATTGTTTTAAGTGAATACATTAGATTTGGCTAATATATAAATAAAACCTTTTGAAAATGTAGTCCAGATCATGAGGCTTTCCGATTTCACAATTTTTAAGTTTCTCATTCGTCGGATTTCTGAAAAATATGCATACCAACGAGAGAATAAATACCCTCATGCATTATAAATCTTTGTTTCTGAGCAGTCTTTTTTTGAAATCCCAAATCGTATGCGTTAGCGTATTCTTCGGATAAAAGTAGTCTATTTATAGACATAAAAAAAGCGGTTTTAAATTTCTTTAAAACCGCATAGAATCTGCGTACTTCTGATTTTTCAATCCTGTAGCGAGGACGGGAGTTGAACCCGTGACCTCAGGGTTATGAATCCTGCGCTCTAACCAACTGAGCTACCTCGCCATTTTGTGTGGTCATACATCCTTGAATGCGGGTGCAAATATAAAACTAAATTCAGATGTTGCAAATTTTAATTGACTAAAAAAAAATTATTTTTAAAATCGCATTTATTTTGAATTTATTCTATATATTTCCAAAAAATTAATTGCATCTATGGAAAATAAGATACGTTACGAATTAGAATTCCCTTTAAATTCTTCGCCACAATTGCTATATCAGTATATATCAACGCCTTCGGGATTGTCGGAATGGTTTGCAGACAATGTAAATTCTCGTGGAGAATTCTTTACATTTATCTGGAATGATGCAGAAGAGAAAGCAAGGCTGGCCTCAAAAAAGAGCGGTGAGAAAGTGAAATTTCGCTGGGTTGACGACAATGGAAAGGATGGCGAATATTTCTTTGAGCTGCATATTCTTGTGGACGAGATTACAAAAGACGTTTCTTTGATGGTTGTTGACTTTGCAGAAGAGGATGAAATTGCCGAAGCGTCACAGCTTTGGGAAAACCAAGTTTCAGATTTGAAGCACGTAATTGGTTCTGTATAGTGAAATCTTGTTTTTAAGACTTATATTTGCCCTGCATTAATTTTCAGGGCTTTTTTTATGATCAATTTCAACGGAAACGTGACTTCAGAAGACAATTTATTGACTAATAACCGCGGATTGCTTTATGGTGATTCCGTTTTTGAAACCGTAAAAATTCTTGACGGAAAGATTCTTTTTGCTGAAGATCATTACTTTAGGCTGATGGCTTCGATGCGAATTGTTCGTATGGAAATTCCGATGAATTTTACCATGGAATATTTCGAAGAACAGATTTTGACTTTGGCTAAAGCCGAAAATCTAGAAAAATCTTCCCGCGCCAGAATTACTATTTTTAGAAATCAAGGCGGATTTTACCTCCCAAAAGACAATACTGTTTCGTTTTTGATTCATATTTCCGCTTTAGAAAATTCTGTCTATCAGTTTGAAAAGGAAAGTTGTGAAGTTGAATTGTACAAAGACTTTATTGTAACCAAACATTTGCTTTCCACAATTAAGTCTTCCAACCGAATGATAAACGTGACAGGAAGCATTTTTGCCGACGAAAATGGCTATGATAATTGTTTGCTTATCAACGATGATAAAAACGTAATTGAGGCTTTAAATGGCAATATTTTTATGTTGATGGGAAATAAATTGATAACGCCGCCAATTTCTGAAGGATGTTTAAACGGAGTAATGCGAAAACAAGTTTTGGCACTTGCCAGAAAAATAGAATCGCTGGAAGTTGTAGAAGAACCAATTTCACCTTTTGACTTGCAAAAAGCAGACGAATTATTTGTAACCAATGTAATCAAAGGAATTCAGCCTATTACCAAATACCGCAAGAAGGAATATGAAACTAAGATTTCAAAAGAAATTTTGCTTCGATTGAATGCTCAAATTCGTTTAGGTTAGTTTAAAATCGGATTTTCTGGAGCGTTTGACCAAATTACATAATCGCCACCCAATTCTAAGATTTTTTCTTTCCAGAAATGCGTTGTTGATTTTCCTATGATTTTGTTTTCGTAGACATTTTTAGAGACAATCCATGAATTGGCCGCCATTTCTTTTTCCAATTGTTGCGCGTCCCAACCGGTATATCCTAAGAAAAAACGAATATTATTCTTCTTGATTTTTCCTTCGTTGATGAGGTCTTTTGTAGATTCAAAATCACCGCCCCAATAAATTCCGTTAGAAATTTCAATGCTGTTCGGAATCAAATCGGGAATATTGTGGATAAAATAAAGATTGTCTTGTTCAACCGGGCCTCCATTATAGATTTTAAAATTGGCGTCAATTTCAGGAATCAGGTCTTGGATGGAATAGCCTAAAGGTTTGTTCAAGATGAATCCAACCGAACCTTCTTCATTGTGATCGGCAAGCAAAATAACTGAGCGATTGAAAGATAAGTCTCCAATAATGGAAGGTTCTGCCACGAGCAGAAGTCCCTTTTTTAGCTTTTCTGAAATCATTTGGCTACAATTTTTACTAAATTTAGAAAAAAAATATTTCTGATACAAATTAATTTGCGGAAATGTTAAAAAAAAAGCCTCCCGACATGGAAGGCTTTGATTTATATTGTAACAAAACTATTTAGAGTTTACTGAACCTTCTAATTCAGCACCAGCTTTGAATTTCACTACATTTTTAGCAGCGATATTGATAGTTTTTCCTGTTTGAGGATTTCTTCCTTCTCTTGCAGCTCTTCCTGAAACTGACCAAGATCCGAATCCTACTAGAGATACTCTTCCGCCTTTTTGCAAAGTACCACCTACGTTAGATAAAAAAGATTCTAAAGCTAATTTTGCAGCTGCTTTAGAGATTCCTGCGTCAGCAGCGATAGCATCGATTAATTCTGATTTGTTCATAATAATAGTTTTAATTGTTGGTTAAACATTACATTGTTATAACAAATTTAGTAGGATTTCCTTACTGTGCAAGACTTTTGAAGTGTTTTTCGCTTATTTGTTGATAACTTGAGGCTTTTGTTAATAAAAGCGACTTGTTTTTCTCAAAATCATTGTCAAATCACTGTTTATGGGGGCTTAGAAAGCTTTAGCTTCTTCAGATAAAGCGATACCATTCAAAAGCTCTGCTGTCTTAAGATTTTTCTTTCCTGGGAATTGCAATTGTACTATTTCGATATAGCCGTCATTTACAGCTACTTTCATCTCTTTTTTGGTTGTAATTATTTTTCCGATTGTTTCAGAATGATTTTCTGCAGTAAATTTTGCTTCATAAATCTTCACATTCCATTCTTGATCTTTGTCCTTGAAAAAAGTCCATGCTGCAGGATAAGGCGAAAGTCCTCGGATTAAATTATGGATTTCTTTCCCCGATTTATTCCAATCTATTTTACAATTTTCTTTGTTTAGTTTGTAAGCCGTTTTGATATCTTCAGAATCGACTTGAACTTTAGGTTCGGCTTTGCCATTTTCAATCAAATGTAATGTTTCAACGACAGCTTCGCTTCCCAGATTCATCAAAGTATCGTGTAAAACGCCAGCACTTTCTTCTGGATTAATTTCAGTTTCCTTGCTTAAAATAGTGGCTCCGGTGTCGATTTTATCATCTATAAAAAAAGTTGTCACGCCAGTTTTTGTTTCTCCGTTTATAATCGCCCAGTTGATTGGCGCCGCGCCGCGATAATTTGGCAACAAAGAAGCATGAAGATTAAAAGTTCCTAATTTCGGCATTTCCCAAACGGTTTTTGGCAACATTCTGAAAGCAACAACAACTTGAAGATTGGCGTTCAAGCTTTTCAATTCCTCTAAAAAGGCTTCATCTTTTAAATTAGCAGGCTGCAACAATCGCAAGTTATTTTCTAAGGCGTATTCCTTTACGGCAGAATATTTCAATTTTTGTCCGCGTCCTGCTGGTTTGTCTGCAGCGGTAATTACGCCCACAACTTCAAAATTATTTTTAACTATCGTATCCAAAATGCCAACGGCAAATTCTGGTGTTCCCATAAAAACGATGCGTAACTTTTCCATGTTATTTCAAGGTATATTTATTGTTTGGCAAAATTTCAATCTTATTTATTTCTAGCAATTGCTGTACTGCAAAGATAATCGCATCATCCGAGAATTTCGAATACATTTGGATTTCCCTTGAACTCATCGGGCTTGTTTTTAGCAAGTCCAATATCTTTTCTGCAACTGATGAAACTTTATTTTCTGTTTTATTCTTCGTAATGCAATACGAACAGATTCCGCAGTTTTTGCTTTCTTTTTCTCCAAAATAACTCAGAAGCTGGCGACTTTTGCAGGATTTATCATTTACGACATAATCCAAAACCGACTGCAATTGCCTGCGTTTCAAATCATTTTGGTTTTCCAGATATTTTGAAACTCGGTTTATCGTTCGGTCGTCTTCACGAACTTCATTGAAAGTAATCGTCGAATCGTTATTTTTTGCGTGATAATCGATAATTTGTCTTTCTTGTAATTTATTCAAAACTGCGACAACTTGATTTTCCTTGCTATTGGATTTCTTGGCAATCAGCGGAATATTTATCGGAGTAATTATTTCATAAATCCCAGAATACGTCCGCAGCATCGCCAGAATAATCTCTTCATCTTGCGGATTCAGGCTCATATAACGAATGACTTCCTTTGATTCGATGATAAATTGAACCGTCACTTTCTCAGAAAATTCTTGAGATAGCGTAATAATTCCCTGTCGGTCTAAAAACTGCAATCCGTTAAAAGTCTTTAAGATCGGAAAGCTATATTGGACGCAAAATTGATTTATATTAAACGAAAACTGCTCGTTAATTCCTTCTCCATAAGCAATTTGGAAAAAGTTGCACAGTTTTACATACATTTCGTTCAAGAATTTCTTATCAGGAAGATTGTTCAGAATCTGGCTCTCAGAAGACTGAACATCTGACGGACTATTCAACAAAACAGCAAAAGCTTTCTCGCCATTTCTCCCGCCACGACCGGCTTCTTGATAGTAATTTTCGATATTTTCTGGCAATTGAATATGCACGACCGTTTTTACATTTGCCTTGTCAATTCCCATCCCGAAAGCATTTGTGGCCACAATCGCCTGAACTTCTTCATTCATCCAAAGCTTCATGTTTTTGTCTTTCTCCTTTATATGTAATCCTCCGTGGTAAAAAGTGGCTTTTATTCCTAAAGAATTCAACTGCGAAGAAACGTCGATGCACGCTTTTCTATTTCTGACGTAAATTATCGACGGCTGCGGATTCTTCTTCAGAATTTGTTCTAATCTGTATAATTTGTCTTCTACATTAAAAACCATATAGGCTAAATTTTCTCTGGCAAAAGATTTCTGGAAAACCGCTGGATTTTCTAAGCCCAATTGCGTAATCACATCTTCTTTAACGCGTTCCGTAGCCGTAGCCGTCAAAGCCAAAAATGGAATCTTAGGAAAATGATCTTTTAAAGAAGCGATTTTCAAGTAAGCCGGACGAAAATCATGTCCCCATTGCGAGACGCAATGCGCTTCGTCGATGGCAATTAAATTTATTGGAAGTGCTTTGATTCTGTCTAAAATCCAGTCGGATTGCAAGCGTTCCGGAGAGAGATATAAAAACTTATAATTTCCATATTGGCAATTGTCTAGAAGGTCGCTGATTTCATCTGAAGAAATTCCTCCGGTCAGGGCAATTGCTTTAATGTCTATTTTTTGGAGATTTGCGACTTGGTCTTTCATCAAAGCAATCAAAGGAGAAACCACAAGACAGATTCCATTCTGCATCATTGCTGGAATCTGAAAGCAGATGGATTTTCCGCCACCGGTTGGCATTAGGGCAAACGTATCTTTTCCGTCTAAGACCGAGGCTATAATTTCGGCTTGAGGCGTTCTGAATGAATCGTGTTTCCAGTATTTTTGAAGAATCGAGAGCGCTTCTTGCATATTTCTAGTTCGAAAGATGCCCCAAGATAAAAAGAATTCTGTTATCTACCGTGTCTTTTGGGACTTCAATCAAATTGTAGCCATAACTTTCGTAGGTTTCCTTCAAATGTTTATAAATCAAAGTGGCCTGCTCGTAGTTTTCATAACGGGCGTCATCACTTTCGTAAATGGCTTCCCAAGGCGGTAAAATAAAGATTTTTGTGTATTTGTGTTCCCGGCAAGCTTCGTCAAAAAACGCAGGATAAGCGTCGCCGATGTAGTGCATATAAGCCAAAACGTCAGGAATGCCGCGGTCTATAAAAACCACTGGATTCTCTTCTGCAACAGCCAAATGGTATTGTTTTTTTCTTCCTTCTAAAAGCAATTCGCTGAATAAAAGCGGATTTTCTAAGAACAACTGTTCAATTCCCTGCTTTTTTGCTTCCAGCGTAATTTCCCTAGAAATCTCTGGAAAACAGCAATGGCCGCGTTCCAGCAAACCGTCAATAATTGTGGTTTTGCCCGTTCCAGGCCCGCCGATAATAACAATGATATCTTTCTGCACTTGTAAAAAATAAGGAGCAAATTTACTTAAAGATTTTTAGATACTAAAGGGAAAGTTATTTTTTAAAGCAGAATCAATTGTTTAAAGGTTTTGAGAGTGCATTATCACCTGAATTTATGGCAAATTAATAGTATAGTCATATGAAGCCAATGGTACCACGGGTATGGATTAAGTATGCTTTATATATGAAGTAGAATGGGAGTAGGTGTGGAGTAAACATGCTATGGATACGCTATGGCGATGTCTGGAATGTTTTGTAATGATTTAGAAGGAAGTTTTTAATTGGCATTCGACTAAGATTCATTAAATGTGCTTTAAATTATTTCCATAATTCCCAAATCTAAAATCAATACACTATATTTGCTTTTATTTTAATTTTGAAGATGGATAAGAAGACCCAAGAATTTTATGAAAGGCTGAAAGAGGAATTGGATAATGCAAATGTTTGGCCGGCAGAATATCTTTTTAAATTCATTGTTCCGACTGATACCGAAAAGGTTGAACGAGTAGAAAATGCTTTCAATGACCTTGGCGCTGTAATCAAAACTACACAGTCAAAAACCGGCAAATTTACCAGTATTTCTGTAGATGTGACCATGAGCAGTTCGCAAAGCATCATTGATAAATATTTGGAAGTTTCTGATATCGAAGGAATTATCTCGCTTTAAAGCTTCACAACAATTTTATGTATATAAAAGAAAACCCACACGACATCGTTCATCATTTGGAGTACAATGCCGAAAGACCGCATTTGATTATTCCTGAATATGGGCGCCATTTGCAAAAACTGATCGATCAGGCAACAGAAATTGAAGACAGAGTGGAACGCAACAAAGCGGCGAAATATATCATTTCGGTGATGGGAAGCCTGAATCCGCACTTGCGCGATGTTCCTGATTTTCAACACAAGCTTTGGGACCAGATTTTTATCATGTCTGATTTTAAATTAGACGTTGATTCGCCTTATCCTGTGCCTTCAAGAGAACTTTTGCAACAAAAACCAGAGCGTTTAGATTATCCGCAGAATTTCCCAAAATACCGTTTCTATGGCAATAATATCAAGTATATGATTGATGTGGCCAACAAATGGGAAGACGGCGAATTAAAATCAGCTTTAGTCATTGTGATTGCCAACCATATGAAAAAATCATACTTAAGCTGGAACAAAGACACGGTGAAAGACGATGTGATTTTTGAGCATTTGTATGAATTGTCAGGCGGAAAAATCAATATGAAAGCTTCTTCTGAAGAATTATTGAATTCTACGGAATTGATGCGTACCAACAAAAAGCTTTCTAATAAAAGCCAAATGCCGATCAAGCCGAAAATTATGGCTAAAAAGCCTAATAATCAAAATAAAAACAATAACAGAAAACCCTAAATAATTATAAGTTATGAGTTATGAATTATGAGTTGAAAAACTCTAAGCTTAGCTCATAACTCATAATTTATAACTCATAATTATTTAAAATGGAAACTTTCAAGATTGAAGGTGGCGTTCCGTTAAAAGGAGAAATTACGCCACAAGGAGCGAAGAATGAGGCATTACAGATTTTGTGTGCCGTTTTGTTGACTCCAGAAAAAGTAACGATTAATAATATTCCTGATATTATTGACGTGAACAAACTGATTACTTTATTAAAAAATCTTGGCGTAAAAATCGAGAAGATTGGCAAAGGTTCTTATACTTTTCAATCGGATGAGGTGAACATGGGGTATCTGGAATCAGAAGCTTTCAAAAAAGAGGGAAGTTCTCTTCGCGGTTCTATCATGATTGTTGGTCCGCTTTTGGCTCGTTTCGGAAAAGGATATATTCCAAAACCAGGCGGTGACAAAATCGGAAGAAGAAGATTAGATACGCATTTTGAAGGTTTCATCAGTCTTGGCGCTTCTTTCCGTTATAATAAGGAAGACCATTTTTATGGCGTAGAAGCTGACAAATTGCAAGGAACGACAATGTTGCTTGACGAAGCTTCTGTAACCGGAACTGCAAATATCGTTATGGCGGCGGTTTTGGCTGAAGGAAAAACTTCCATCTACAACGCGGCCTGCGAGCCTTACTTGCAACAGCTTTGCAAAATGTTGAATTCTATGGGTGCAAAAATCACCGGCGTAGGTTCAAATTTACTAGAAATCGAAGGTGTTGATTCACTTGGAGGCTGCACGCACACGATTCTTCCAGATATGATTGAAATCGGTTCTTGGATTGGATTGGCAGCAATGACTCGCAGTGAAATTACGATCAAGAATGTCAGCTGGGAAAATCTTGGCGTAATTCCGGGAACTTTCAGAAAACTGGGAATTACGTTAGAAAAAAGAGGCGACGATATTTTTATTCCTGCTCACACAGAGGGTTATGAAATCCAGAATTATATTGACGGTTCGATCTTGACAATTTCAGATGCGCCATGGCCAGGATTCACTCCTGACTTGTTGAGCATCGTTTTGGTTGTGGCAACACAGGCGAGAGGAAGCGTTTTGATTCACCAAAAAATGTTTGAAAGCCGTTTGTTCTTCGTAGACAAATTGATTGACATGGGCGCAAAAATCATCCTTTGTGATCCGCACAGGGCTGTGGTTATCGGCCATGATTTTAAATCGCAGTTGAAAGCTACGACAATGTCTTCTCCAGATATTCGTGCGGGAATCTCTTTATTGATTGCGGCACTTTCTGCAAAAGGCGTGAGCAAAATCCAAAATATCGAGCAAATCCACAGAGGTTACGAAAACATTGAAGAGCGTTTGAAAGCTCTTGGAGCTGTAATTGAAACTGAATAAGTTTTTAGATTTATATAAAAGAAAAGGCGTTTCGATTGAAACGCCTTTTTTATGAATACAGATTTACACAAATTCGTTCTATTGAACAATCCAATTATTTACATTTTACAATCTGTATAAATCTGTGTAAATCTGTGTAAATCTGTGAAATCTGTGTTTTTAGTCAATGAAATTCAAGAACTTTAATCCAAAAACAACGCCGTCACCTTGGAAGCCGCTTCCGTTATAGGAACGAACATAATCAATTCTAAGCATTCTGAATTTGCCAAAACCTAAGTTGTCCAAACCAATATTAAATTCAGAATAAGGTTTTCTGTCTGGAACTCCGAAAGCATGATATCCTACGATCAAATTAGATTTCAGTAAATTCAACAACGGAATTTTATTCATAATATAACCCTTGAAATTATGTTCCAAATGTCCTTCCAGATAAGAATCGTTTGTGCTACTTGAATAATAAGGAAGCAGGTTGAAAACGTTCAAATATCTTGAAGACATTCCGATATGCGTTTCGTTTCCGTTGAAATGTTTGTAGTCGGCAAAGGAAATTCCGTCAGCATTGTAGAACTTTCCGGCTTTTAGATTTATTCCTAATTCGCCTTTGTTTCCTATGGTCAAATCATAAGTCGCTCTGGCATAGAAAGCATGATATTCTAAACTTTTTTCAGATCCGGCGAATGCTTTTTCAAAAGTGGCATAAAGCACCGGATATTTTTCGTTTTGCAAATTAAGCTTTCCGTCAGGTCTTGAAATGTATTCTTGAGCGAAGTTAATTCTTGTCGTAATCGAAGCTTTCGCCAAATTATGCGAACTGAAAATCTCTGAAAAATGATCATTCGGTGCCAAAGGATTGTTTGACGTATATTCTTTATTGTCTTTAATCAAGACATAATCAGTATTGTTAAAAAGCGATTTTCTTTTAGAATATTCTGCATTTCCATACAAAGTCAATCCGTTCACGACTTCCTGCTGATAGCTCGCTTTTGCAAATCTTTTATCGTATAATTTCATGTAATTGTCCTTGAAGAAAAGCGTGCTTACCGAATTTACGATTTCATTTATTGCAGGTGTTTGGTTGAACTGAACGATTTGATTTCCGGCTGACGCAGAGAAATAAGAATTCGTCTGGTTGTTAATTCTGGTAGAGAAATAAGCGTAAGCCCTCAGGCGATCTTCGGCAAATCCGTAGTTTAATTTTACGCCAAAATTTGTGTAGGTATTATCATCTGGATTTCTTTTGTTGTATGAAAAACCAGTATTTAAATTCCAGCCCTGAACGGTATTGAAGGATGGAATTTGCAGAATTCCTTCATAATTTAATGACCAATTTTTAAAAGAATTTTTATAAGTATAGCCTGTAATCGGATCAAAAACTTTAAATCTATTGTTCTTTTTATCAATAGAATCTAAATAGGTCTTCGACTTTTTCATGGTCTGGATGCTGTCTTTTTTGATATAATCGCTTGATTCCTCAATAGTCAGAGGAACTGGTCGGATTGTGTTCCAAAAATTTTCATCCTTTTTATTGGCTTCCTTGTCAATTGAAACGACTTCGCGCGTGAATGTTTTCTTCTCGAATTCGGTCTTAAATTCATAATTGCTGAAAGCGTGCGTGAATTTTCCTGTGAAAGTAACTCCGAATAATCCGGCATTGAAATCTAGCGTCTGCAGGCTTTTTGACCAGATTTTTGAGTTGGTATTGTAAGTGAAATTCTGCGTAAGATTCATCGTATTTAAAACAGGAATCTGCATTCTGTAGCCTTTCATATCTAAATCGACGGCATAAATTGCCCAAGAATCTTCTACAATATAAATGTATCCTTCAAAAACGGGCTCGGTATCTCTTCTTGGGATTACTTTTATTTTGTTGATTGTGTTGTTGTTATCATCGAGAAAAGTTCCTTCAATTTTAAATTTGTAGTAATTGAAAGCGTTGTCAGCAATCGGCGAAACCATATTAATACTGAACTTTACATAGTTTTCATAAAAATCATAGTTGGTGTTCATGGCCGTATTATAGCTGAAGCCGCTGTCGTTTCCGCTAATTTTTGAAGCAATGATATTTTCTTTCAGCTTGTTTGGCTTTTCAAATGTAATTTTCGAAACTGTTTCTGACAGGTAAATAATTCCGGTTCCCGTAGAATCTAAAATTCCATCTTCATCAACTTTTTGTCCCAAGATTTTATCTGGAGCGTCTTTTACCCTAAAAATTCCCCTAGAATAAAAATCAGCGGTAAACTTTGCCGTCATCGAAGAATTTTGCTTTCTTGAAGCAATTGCGCTTCGGATAATTGCATTTGCCGGATTTTCAGCAGAACTGATCACGACTTCGGTCATCGAAATATTTTCATCAGCAAGCGTAACATCCAAAGTATAAGGAAATTTGTCAGCGCTGACTTTTATTTTCTGCGTTTTATAGCCCAAATATTGAAAAACGACCGTGTATTTTCCTGTGTTTTTTACATTCAATTCATAAATTCCAGATTCGTTTGAAGAAGTTCCGGTGTAGGTGTTCTCAATATAAACATTCACTGCCGGAAGCATCTGTCCTGACTGGTCTGTAATTTTTCCCTTGATTTGAGCAAAGGCAATAAATGAGAAGAGAAAAAAAAGTAGCGTAAATAATTTTTTCATAAGCAGGGGGAAATTGAAAGTTTAAATTACAAAATTAGATTTTGTAAAAAGACGAAATTATTTACAAGATGGTTGCATCAATAGGAATTATTTAACAAAATATTGCAATGCCAACTTATAGCTTTCCATTCCAAAACCGATGATAATTCCTTTTGCATTGGGCGAAATATAGGACTGGTGCCTGAAAGATTCTCTCGAAAAAGTATTTGAAATATGCACTTCGATTACGGGCGTTTTTATTGCTTTTACGGCATCGCCAATTCCCACGGATGTATGCGTGTAAGCGGCGGCATTTAAAATGATTCCGTCAAAATCAAAACCAGTTTCTTGCAATTTTCCGATGATTTCGCCTTCAATATTGCTTTGGAAATAGTGCAAATCAACATCAGAAAATTCAGATTTTAATAGGGAAAAATAGTCTTCAAAAGTCTGGCTTCCGTAGATTTCAGGTTCGCGCTTTCCTAATAAGTTGAGGTTTGGTCCGTTGATGATGATGATTTTCATAAAAGTTGTTTTTTGTAAAAATAATGGATTTTCTATCTAAATCAGAATTAAGGGCATAAAAAAACCGCTTCGAAATCGAAACGGTTTTATACTTTTTATTTTTACTATTAGAACATGTATCCAAGAGAAACTTGAAAGACAGAATTCTTTGCATCAGCGTCTTTTGAAATTTCAGTCAAACCCACTGTGTATCTTGCCTGAGCAAAAAGACCTCCAGCAATGTTCAATCCTAATCCTCCAGCAACGGCAAAATCAAAAGATTTTGGATCTGCGCCTTCATAAGTATTGCCTAATTCGTCTACAACTTTGCTCGAATCATTAACTAAGAAAGAAAATTGTGGCCCCGCTTCGATACTTAATTTATCTGTAATCAGGTAGAATTTAGCCATCACCGGAACTGAGATGTAGTCTAAATCGAAATCATCAACGCCATCAACATCAGAAGCTGCGCCTTGAGAACTGAACATGGCCTCAGGCTGAATAGCAAAATTTGGAAGAATTTTAATTTCTGCAACGGCTCCAGCGTGAAAACCAGTTTTGTTTTTATAATCAATTCCTTCAGGTCCTCCGTCAAAGTTAGAGAAGTTGACTCCTCCTTTTACACCAAACTTTACAATTTGGGCATTTGAGCTAGTGATTCCGGCAATCATTAAGACTGCACATAAAATTAGTTTTTTCATAATAAAATTTTTAAGGTGGTTTAAAGGTTTTATCTGTTTCTCAAATTTAACCAAATTTGTAAGAGTATCGTTTTACTTTATGAAATTATTAATATTTTATATTTAACGAGAAATATTTTAGTTGTAGGCTGTTTCGTGTTATTATTTTTATAAATTTATGGCCTAAAACACAAACAATCAATCATGAAGAAAATTATTTTAACAGTTTCGGCAATCTTTGCCATGGGCATAATGAATGCTCAAGAAATTAAGTATGGTGTAAAAGCGGGTTTGAATCTCTCAACTCTTACGGGAGATATTACAGATTTTGCTGATGTAAAATCGAAAGCAGGTTTTCACATTGGAGGCTTTGTAGAATTTAAGCTTACTGATAAATTTTCTATACAGCCAGAACTTTTATATTCTGCACAAGGTGCAAAATCTGAATTTTCTGATAGCGATGAGGTTACATTTCAATCAGAAGAAGATAATTATAAGCTTAGCTATTTAAATCTACCAATAATGGCTAAATATTATGTAGCGCCAGGATTTAGCGTAGAAGCTGGACCGCAAATCGGGTTTTTGCTAAGCGCTAAAGATGAATATGATTATAAATCGTCTTTCTTTGGTGAAGACTTGAGCGATTCTGGAGAAGAAGATGTTAAAGATAGTTTTAAGTCAATTGATTTCGGCGTTAATTTTGGAGCTGGCTATGAATTTACAGAAAATATCTTTGTTCAGGCTAGATATAATCTTGGCTTGTCTAATATAGCTGATTCTGACAATAATCTTGAGATAAAAAATTCTGTTGTGCAAGTTTCTCTTGGATACAGATTCTAATATTAAAAATGTAATGCAAAAGCCGTCAAACTGACGGCTTTTTTTGTGAACTGAAAGTTGATTTAGGATTAATTTAATGTTAAATATCAAGTTGATTTTGACGTCTAAAATATATTTAAATAAAAAATTAAATTAAATATTTTAATATATAACAAGTATAACGTTCATTTTCATAAGATTAATATGCTAAAATTATGGTATTATGCGTGTTTTTTGCTGTCGATAAATTTTTTGCAATGTAAGTTGTTTCGTGTTATTAATTTTTTACATTTGCCCCGTAATTTTAAATTAATCACAATCATGAAAAAAGTTATTTTATCAGTTGCGGCAATTTTCGCTTTCGGATTTGCAAATGCTCAAGAAACAGTATCAGAAGGTTTCACTAAAGGAGATGTTTTTATTTCTGGAGCTATAGGTTTTGGAAGCACTAAAACAGGTGATTTTAAAACTAATGACTTCGTTGTTGCTCCAAAAGTGGGTTACTTTGTAACTGAAAATATTGCACTTGGTTTAGCAGTAGGTTTTGAGTCTTCAAAAGTTGACACAGGAGTTGTTGATGCTAAAAACAATACATTTTCTGTTGGGGCATTTGGTAGATATTATTTCACACCAGCTTCAAAATTCTCTCTTTTTGGTCAATTAGGAGTTAATTACAACAACTATGATTTCGAATTCAACGATTCAGGTTTAGGTGATGCTAAAGGTAATGGTTTTGATATTGCTGTTGCTCCAGGTGTTAGCTATTTCATTGCTAAAAACTTCGCTTTAGAAGCTACTTTCGGAATCCTAGGTTACGAAACAACTAAGCCAGATGCTGATGGTGCTGAAAAAACAAATGCTTTCAGCTTAGGTCTTGATACAAGAGATATTACTTTAGGTCTTGTTTACAAATTCTAATTTTTAGAAAATTTGCATAAAAAAACCTCCCAATTTTGGAGGTTTTTCTTTTTATATTGGGTTTGGATTAGAATTTATATCCAATACCGATTTGGAAAACAGAGTTTTTAGCATCTGAGTTTTCAATAATTTCTGTCAGACCATAGTTGTATCTTCCTGTTGCAAAAAGACCCATGTCTGTTTGAAATGTAAGACCAGCTGCTATACCAAATTCAAAATCTTTAGCTTCATATTCAGATCCTTCTAAATCAATATCGCCATCATTGTCGTTAGCATTAAAATCAATTTCTTCATTTACTTTAAAGCTAAATTGCGGACCTACTTCAAAACTAAATCCTTTTGTAACATAAAGCTTGGCTAAAACCGGAACATTGATATAGTCTAATTGGTATTCTACTTTTCCGTCGCCTCCAAAGAAACCTCCGTCGATATCAGACTCAAATCCTTGGCCAGAATATAAGGCTTCCACTTGAACAGAAAATATTTCTGCAACAGGAAATTCAGCAAGCGCACCTACGTGAAAACTTGTTCTTGAATCTGGGCTGTCAAAATCATTTCCGGTAATAGTTGCGAAGTTAACACCACCTTTTACACCAAAACTTGGCGACATTGATCTTGTATTGTCTGCCTCTTGTGCGTTAGCAGTAATTGCCGTTGCTAAAATCATTGTTCCTGCGGTAATCTTTTTTAATAGTTTCATCTTTTTTTATTTTTAAGGGTTTGTATTCCAAAATTAATTTGAATACAGGGCTCAAACTTTAAAATTTTCTTAATTCACAAAGAATTAACTATCAGATAGATTGCTGTGTAAAAAATATTGTTATTGTGTAATATAAAGTTGCTTAAGTGTAAGGTTTTGATGTTCCCTTATATCGAAATTCTAGAGGTTTGCCTTACTAAAATATAAAATGTTAAAATTTATATCCCAAACCTACTTGAATTGCTGTGTTTTTTGCTTCAGTTTCTTTAATTACGTCTTTTAAACCGTGAGTGTACCTAAGACTTATGAATAAACCTTCATCAAATTGGAAAGAAGTTCCGGCCGCTAAGCTGATATCGAAGGACTCAATTTCTTTAGGAATCGGATGTTCTTCTGTAGAAAATGGCGCATCAATTTTATCATTAATCTTGAATCCGAATTGTGGCCCGGCTTCTAGAGAAAAACCTTTTACGATATAATATTTAGCTAGAATCGGCAAATTGATATAATCAAATTTATATTCGGCAATATATTCTGCTTCTGAAGTTTTATTCCTTCTTTCAAAACCTTGTCGCGAATAAAGCAATTCGCCCTGAATCGAAAGCAGGTCGTTAACTATGGGAATCTCTCCAAAAATTCCAGCATAAATCCCCAGCTTCCCATCTGGATATATGGTTGCATTACCTTTTGTAACTGTCGCATAATTGATGCCTGCCCTGACTCCATAACTGAGCGTGTTGAAAGGATTTTCTATATCTTCAGGTTCTATTACCTGCGCAGAAACAGAAAATGCAAACAACAGCAATAGATTTGTAGCTATAATTCTAATAGGTTTCATATTTAAATTTAATTTTGTTAGGTTCCTACAAGTTATTCCATTTATTTGTGGCGGCAACTTATCATTAACATAACTTTTAGAATGTCAAATTGGTCCAGTTATATTAAAAATTATCAGTCTTATTTGAGGATTGAGAGAGGACTGTCGAAAAACACGATAGCTAACTACACTTTTGATATTGAAAAAATTGTAGATTATCTTTCAGAAAACAATATTGATGTGAATCCTGTTAAGATTTCTGAGGAAACAGTGCAGCAATTTATATATGGAATTTCCAAGACCGTAAATCCTCGTTCTCAAGCCAGAATCATATCTGGATTGCGAAGCTTTTTCAGCTATTTGATTTTTGAGGATTACAGAATTACCAATCCGATGGAATTGATTGAGATTCCGAAAATTGGCAGGAAACTTCCAGACACGCTTTCTACAAATGAAATCGATGCGTTGATTGGTGCAATTGATTTAATTAAAGACGAAGGCGAGAGAAACAGGGCAATGCTTGAAATGCTTTATGGTTGCGGACTTCGGGTTTCTGAATTGGTTTCCTTAAAAATATCGGATCTTTTTTTTGAAGAAGGTTTTTTGAAAGTCAGCGGCAAGGGCAATAAAGAACGCTTTGTTCCGATAGGAAATCTTACGCAGAAATATATCGAGCTTTATAGAAATACTAAAAGAGTACATTTAAAAATACAAAAAGGGCATGAAGATACTTTGTTTTTGAATAGGAGAGGGAGGCAGCTGACGCGCGCGATGATTTTTACGATAATTAAAGATCTTGCGGCTAAAATAAATCTTCAAAAAACCATCAGTCCGCACACTTTTAGACATTCGTTTGCTACGCATCTTTTAGAAAATGGAGCTGATTTGAGATCTATCCAATTAATGCTTGGTCATGAATCAATTACGACTACAGAAATCTATGTCCACCTCGACAGAAGGCACCTAAAACAGGTAATTAATGCATTTCATCCGAGAAAATGACCGTTCATCGATTTTAAGTTTTTTTTATATAAAAAGTTACTTCGAATTAGATTCAGGTACATACTTTTGTCCTCGAAAACATTTATTAGCCAATATTTTGCGTAGAAAAAAGATCAAAATTCTATAATAAATTAAGATTGAGTATACATTTTTTGAGTTAGGGGAGAAGCAATTAAATGTGCCAATAAAATGAATAAATTTAATGAAGTTTTTGTTGTCGACGATGATAAGGTCTATCATTACATTCTTAAAAAATTACTAAAAAAGAACAATGTGAATATTACCTCACATTTTTTTGAAAACGGACATGACGCCATGGAGGTTTTAAAAAGTAATTCTCAAAAGGGTGGAGCGATTCCAGATTTGATTCTTTTAGATATTAACATGCCAATAATGGACGGCTGGCAATTTTTAGAAGAATTTAAAAAGATAAAGGATACGCTTTTAAAAGATACGACAATATATATGATCAGTTCATCTAATAGTTATGTTGATTTGGAAAAAGTAAAAGAATTTCCAGAAGACGTGATGGATTATTTTATGAAACCAGTAAGTTATGAAGATATCTGCAAGATATTTCAATAAAAAAAAGCTCCTCGATTTGAGGAGCTTTTTTTATATGTAGAACTTTGTATTATTTTGCAATATTTACAGCCCTAGTTTCTCTAATTACAGTAATTTTTACTTGTCCAGGATAAGTCATCTCTGTCTGTATTTTTTGGGAAATATCAAATGAAAGGCTCGAAGCATTGTCATCAGAAACTTTCTCGCTCTCAACAATTACGCGAAGTTCTCTACCGGCTTGAATTGCATAAGCGCTTTTAACTCCAGAGAATCCATAAGCGATATCTTCAAGGTCTTTCAATCTTTGGATGTAAGAATCTAAAACTTGTCTTCTCGCTCCCGGTCTTGCTCCAGAAATAGCATCACAGACTTGAACGATTGGAGACAGCAATGATTTCATTTCAATTTCATCGTGGTGGGCTCCAATTGCATTGCAAACCTCTTCTTTTTCACCATATTTTTCAGCCCACTGCATACCTAAAAGTGCGTGTGGCAAATCACTTTCAGTATCTGGCACTTTACCAATATCGTGTAGCAAACCAGCTCTTTTAGCCAATTTTACATTCAATCCCAATTCAGCAGCCATGATACCGCAAAGCTTAGAAACTTCACGCGAGTGCTGTAATAAATTTTGCCCATAAGAAGAGCGGTATTTCATTCTTCCTACGACTTTGATCAATTCTGGGTGCAAACCGTGGATTCCTAAATCGATAACGGTTCTTTTTCCAACTTCGATGATTTCATCGTCGATTTGTTTAGCAGTTTTGGCTACAACCTCCTCGATTCTCGCAGGGTGAATTCTTCCGTCGGTAACCAATTTGTGCAATGCCAAACGAGCAATTTCTCTACGAACCGGATCAAAACAGGAAAGAATAATCGCTTCTGGAGTATCATCTACAATAATTTCAACGCCAGTTGCTGCTTCCAAAGCACGGATGTTTCTACCTTCACGGCCAATGATTCTACCTTTTACATCGTCAGATTCAATATTGAAAACGGAAACGCAATTTTCAACTGCTTCTTCAGTCCCAACTCTTTGAATTGTATTGATGATGATTTTCTTAGCTTCTTGTTGTGCGGTAAGTTTTGCTTCTTCCAGAGTATCTTGGATATAAGACATAGCTGAACTTTTTGCTTCGCCTTTCAAGCTTTCCACAAGCTGTGATTTTGCTTCATCAGCAGACAATCCAGAAATAACTTCTAGCTGTTCTACTTGGCTTTTGTGAAGTCTTTCGATTTCAGCATTTTTCTTTTCAAGCGTTTCAATTCTTGTAGAATAATCGCTGATTTTTGCTTCAAGATCTTCCGTTGCTTTTTTAGTTTTTGCTAATTCGTTTGAAACTTGAGACTCTTTATCTCTAGCTCTTTTTTCAGCTTCAGCTGTCTTTTTTTCTTTTTCAATAATAGCTTTATCTCTTGAAAGGATAACTTGTTCGTGTTCTGCTTTCAGTTCGATAAACTTTTCTTTTGCCTGAAGCATTTTCTCTTTTTTGGCGGCTTCGCCTTCAACTTTTGCGTCTTTTAAAATAGATGCAGCTTCCTTTTTAGCATTTTTAATTAAGTTGGAAACATTGCTCTTTTCTAAGGCTTTTGCGATAATAAATCCACCTGCAAGGCCGACGATTGCTGAAATAATTATTATTAGTGTACTGTCCATGTTTGTTAAAATTATATATAAAAAAAGCCTACATTAGATTGATTGAATAAACTCGATAAGACAAGTTTTGAGCTAACTCACTGTTCAAGCTTCCTTACTTAAAAGGCTTGCTATAGTAGCGACGATTTGCTCATTCTAAATTGTTAGTGTTGAGTTTACCAAATATGAACTAATGTAGGCAGTATTTTAGTCGATGTTATAAGAACGTTTTTATTTATCTAAATATTGAGCTAGTAAGTCATTAATCTTTCTTAACCGTTCGTTTGTTTCTTCGTGATCAGTTGAAGAATCAATCTTTTTTTGTTCCAGTTGCGATGCAAATTGCAGGGCGCACATGGCCAAAACATCCTGTTTGTCGCGCACAGCATAGTTTTCTTCGAATTGCTTTATCATAACATCGATTTTTTTTGAAGCGCTTCGCAAGCCTTCTTCCTGCGACATGTCTACTGTCAGAGGATAGACTCTGTCTGCTATCGATATTTTAATTTTAAGCTTTTCGTCCATATTGCTAGTCTGAAAGCTGCGCTATACAGTAATCAATTTCACGGATTAATGAATTTATCTTAAGCTTCGTATCTCTTTTATTTTCTTCACTGCCTAATAATGAATTCGCCATTTTCAGTGAGTCGTGTTGTGATTTCAGCACTTCAATCTCTTTAGATTGCTGCTGTACAACAGTTGTTGCCTTTTTCAGTTCTTGTTGCATTTCTTGACGATTTTTTTCCAAGCCGTCAATTTTCGCCAATAACTTTGCGAGTCTGCTTTCAAGAGTATCAATGATTTGCGCAACTTCACTCATTGGAGTCGATATTCATTACATAATTTACAAAGTTAGTATTCCTATTGAATTTCGCAATATTTTCATGCACTTTTATTTATTAATTAGATTTCGCAGTGTAAGCAATTGACGAATAGTTGGTTAGGTGTTATTGCAATTTTCAGGCATTATTGTCTTCGGCCTCCACAATTTCGGGTTCGGCACTATTTTCTTCTTCTCCTAAAACATATCCCCAAGGTTTCAATCCGTCGACTCTGTCAAAAACAACTTTGAAAATTGCAATTATGGGGATGGATAAGAACATTCCCTTGACGCCCCAGACTAATTCTCCCAAAACCAATCCGATTAAAGCCGTCAGCGTATTGATTTTTACTTTTGAGCCTACGATTTTCGGCATGACATAATTGCTGTCAATCAAATGAATTACAAAAACACTTGCTACAACCAGCAAAACAGCCGTTGATCCCATGGTTGAAAAAGTAAGCAAAACCGTCATTATCAAAGCAGTCAGGATTCCGATGTAAGGAATTATGTTGAAAATTCCCGTAATCAAGCCGAGCAGAAAAGCATATTTTATTCCGATGATTTCAAAAGCCGTGCAGGCCAAAATGGTCACGATCAGCATCTGGATAAACAATCCTACGATATATTTTTTTACGATATATTGAATATTTGAAACGACATCATAAACGATGATTGAGTGTTCTTCTCTGAATAAGGAGATTAAAAAGTTCAAGAGCAACCTTCGGTGAAGCAGTATGAAAAACGTATACAAAAAGATGAAAACTAGAAAAAGCATCAGTGATGAAACCGACAATAATGTCTGCCCAAGCAACGAAGTTCCTTTGCTTAAAGCTTCTGAAGTTGCAGAATTTATATAACTGATCTGTTCGTGATTGTCAATGTGGAAAGTATCAGAAATCCAATTTTGTAAGTCTGTGGAAGTAGTTAAAAGTTGCGCCTTAAAAGCTGGCAAATCGCTTGTCAGATCGCTCAACTGATTTAAAAGCAGGTATAAAATGGCAGAAATGGCGAGAATTAAAGTCAATAAAACCACTGCTGAAGAAACGGATCTTGGAAATTTCCAGCGTCTTTCTAAAAAATTAGCAAAAGGCAATAGCAAAAGTGAAAATAAGAAAGCAAAAATAAGCGGTGCTAAAAGTGTTTCTCCAATAATTGCCAGATAAAACAAGCAGATTATTGAAATTAAAACATGCGCAAGTCGCGTATAAAAAGGAGTAGTTTTTATCATATTAAAGAAATCTTTAGTATAAATATAAAGCAATTAAATTTTATTTATAAGGAAATGGTCAAACAATAATTTTTCAAATTGCCTAATTCCTTAATTAAGTTATCTTTGCACCTTCAAAAATCGATCAGATTGTAATAACTGTGCAGTCTGGCAATCTAATAATCTCTCAATCTAAATGATTACAGTAAACGATATTTCAGTACAATTTGGCGGAACAACCCTTTTCAGCGATGTTTCTTTTGCGATAAATGAAAATGACAAAATTGCCCTTATGGGTAAAAATGGTGCAGGAAAATCTACGCTTCTGAAAATAATTGCAGGGCAAAGCAAACCTTCCACGGGAAATATTTCTGCGCCAAAAGATGCCGTAATCGCTTATCTTCCACAGCATTTGCTGACAAAAGACGATTCGACTGTAATGGAAGAAACTTCAAAAGCTTTTCAGGAAGTCTTTAAAATGAAAGCGGAGATTGATCATCTAAACGAGCAATTGACGGTTCGTACAGATTATGAATCAGACGATTATATGAAATTAATCGAAAGAGTTTCTGACTTGAGCGAGAAATTTTATGCGATTGAAGAAATAAATTACGAAGCTGAAGTTGAGAAAATTCTAGTTGGATTGGGATTTGAAAGAGAAGATTTTACACGCCAAACTTCAGAATTTTCTGGAGGTTGGAGAATGCGAATTGAATTGGCAAAAATCTTATTGCAAAAACCAGATTTGATTCTTCTCGATGAGCCAACAAACCACATGGATATCGAGTCGATTCAATGGCTGGAAGATTTTTTGATCAATTCAGCTAAAGCAGTGGTGGTAATTTCTCACGATAGAGCTTTTGTCGATAACATCACAAACCGCACGATTGAAGTGACAATGGGAAGAATTTACGACTACAAAGCCAAATATTCTCATTATTTAGAATTAAGAAAAGATCGAAGAATTCACCAACAAAAAGCATATGACGAACAGCAAAGAATGATTGCCGACAACCAGGCTTTTATCGACCGTTTCAGAGGTACTTTTTCAAAAACTGATGCAGTTCAATCGCGCGTGAAAATGCTTGAAAAATTGGTTCTGGTTCAAGTCGACGAGGTGGATACTTCTGCCTTGAAGTTGAAATTTCCGCCAGCGGCACGTTCTGGAAATTATCCGGTTGTGGTAAAAGATTTGTCAAAATCGTATGGAGATCATGTTGTTTTCAAAGATGCAAATATTGTAATCGAAAGAGGGCAGAAAGTTGCCTTCGTCGGCAAAAATGGAGAAGGAAAATCGACAATGATCAAGGCAATCATGAAAGAAATCGGAATCGATACTGGTTCTGTTGAAGTTGGCCATAATTCTCAAATTGGCTATTTTGCCCAAAATCAAGCTTCTTTATTAGACGAAAATGCTACGATTTTTGAAACGATCGATAACATCGCAGTTGGCGAAGTCAGAACGCAGATTAAAAACATCTTGGGCGCATTTATGTTCCACGGAGATGATACGACCAAAAAAGTAAAAGTGCTTTCTGGAGGAGAAAAGACACGTTTAGCGATGATCAAATTATTGCTGGAACCTGTGAATTTATTGATTCTGGATGAGCCTTCAAATCACTTAGACATGAAAACCAAAGACATTATAAAAGATGCGCTTCGAGATTTTGACGGAACTTTAATCTTGGTTTCTCACGATAGAGATTTCTTGGATGGATTGGCAACTAAAGTTTTCGAATTCGGAAACAAGCGCGTCAAAGAGCATTTTGAAGATATAAAAGGTTTCTTAGAGCATAAAAAAATGGACAGTTTGCGAGAAATTGAAAAGTAATTTACATAGAATCAATTAATTGCTTAAATTGCTTACATCAAATCAGAAAATTATGATTCCTGAAGATGTAGGCAATTTAAATGTTTCAAGGATTGAACTGCACGGCGTTGCAGACTTTCTTCCTTATCCGTTTATCATTGCAGAAGTGATTGATAACGTTCATTTCAATACTTATTTGAATGAAAAATTTATAGAAGAAATCGGCTATTCTTTAGAGGAAATTCCCACAATTGAAGCTTGGTACGAACACGCTTATCCCGAACAAGATTACATGAAAAAAGTAATTTCTGACTGGGATAATGAACAGCTTCTGTCAGAGCAAAAAGGAAAGATTTTTGTCAAAAATAAATCTTTTGTCACTTGCAAAAACGGAACGAAACGCTGGTATGAAATCAAGGCTTCGGTAATCAATAAAATTCATGTCGTTGCCTTTATCGATCTTGATAAGGAAATAAAATTTCAGGAAGAACTTAAAAATATAAATGCCAATAATGACCGAATGCTATCTATTTTAGGTCACGATTTGCGAAGTCCGGTGGCGAATCTGATGTCGATTTCTTCGATGGCGGCAAATACTGAGATTTCTAATGCTGAATTTTTTTCATTATTGAATTTGGTAAATGAGCAGTCTTCGCAAGTTTTAGATTTGTTGGATAATACTTTTAATTGGGCCAAACTAAATTTCAATGCGATCAGCTTAAACGAAGCAAAAATTAATTTTCAAGAACTTCTTGCAAATATTCTAGATATTTACAAATCATCATATCAATCAAAAAATATTACGATAAAAACGGATGTTTCTAACCTTCATGAAATATATTCTGACATCGAGATTGTTACGATTATTATTCGGAATTTGCTATCGAATGCGATTAAATTTACGCCTCAAAACGGAACAATTTCAATCAATTCGACAGCCAGCGAACTGAGTATTCACGATAGCGGCATTGGAATTCCGGAGGAAATGATTTCTCAAATCAGAACTAGTAAAATTTCATCAAGATCTGGAACTAACGGCGAAAAAGGATCAGGAATCGGATTGCAACTCGTCGTAAATCTGGCTGAAAAAATAAACTGCAAATTCGAAATTGAAAGCGAAGAGCAAAAAGGAACGATTGCTAAAATTAGTTTTGAAGTATAATTAAAAAGACTCTGATAAATTTCATCAGAGTCTTTTTTTAATCTAATCTTTCCAACCGAAAGCATTTTTGTTGATCATTTTTTTCCAGTCATTCCCATGTTTTTCCTTTAAATATTCAAAAGCAAAATGGTTGTAGCTTTCATAATAGGTCGGATCTTCTGGCATTGCGCATCCAAAATCATGATATTTTATACTATATAATTTTTCAAATTTTTGATCCTCTTTTGTGATTACAGAAACAATACCTCCTTTCAAATAAATCAAGATGCTATTATTTTTCAAATCATCTTCAAAATTCATTTTGGCTGAAATCACAAGATGTTTTGTACAGCCTCTTTGTTCTTTTTGTTGGGAATATGAAAATGAGGATATCAAAATAATTATAAAATAAATCAATTTTATCTTTTTCATAATCCTTAATTTACGCTTTCTACTAATCGGATGAATTCTGCTTTGTAGCCGTCAGCATCATTTGAATTTCCTTCTCTTGACAATTTTTTGATGTCAGAAGACGAAGTGTTTGAAATTAGTTTCGAGCCTCTCAATTTTAACCCGAACCAAGCTACAGAAGTACTAAATTTAAAATCAGCACTAGCTTTTTCAGCTTCTACAGATTTGTTTTCTATGATTTGAACCATTTCAATGCTTTTGTCTCCGTCAGGTTTTTTATACCTGAATTTTATCGTAGCCAATTCATCGCTGTAATCCTTCTTCACGACTTCGGTTTTTGTATATTTCAAATCAGGAATTGTTGATGAAAATTCGCTTTTCACACCAACCGGAATGATTTCATATAAAGCGGTAACCGTATGCCCGCTTCCTAATTCGCCAGCATCAATAGTATCATTTGTAAAATCTTCATCGCGCAATTTTCTGTTTTCATAACCGATCAAGCGATACGACTGCACATGTTTTGGATTAAATTCAATTTGTATTTTCACATCCTTCGCGATAGCAAACATTGAACCTTTGAATTCTTTTCCTAAAAAACGGTTGGCTTCCTGCATATTATCGATGTAAGCATAATTTCCGTTGCCTTTATTGGCGAGAATTTCCATTTTGCTATCTTTATAATTGCCCATTCCAAAGCCAAGGCAAGTCAAAAATACACCAGATTTTCTTTTTTCCTCGATTAAAGTCTGCATGTCAGAATTAGAAGAACTTCCTACATTAAAATCGCCGTCAGTTGCCAAAATGACGCGGTTATTTCCGTTTTTTATAAAATTTTCTTGTGCAATTTTGTACGCTAATTCGATTCCAGCACCGCCAGCCGTACTTCCGCCTGCGGATAATTTTTCTAAAGCATCAATTATTTCTTTTTTATTAGAACCGTTTGTCGGAGGCAAAACCATTCCTGCAGCGCCAGCATAAACTACGATTGAAACTTTGTCCTCGCTACGCAACTGATCTACCAAAACTTTCATCGAAGATTTAAGCAGAGGCAATTTATTATCGCTATTCATCGAACCCGAAACGTCAATCAAAAACACAAGATTTGAAGCAGGCAATTTCTCGCTAGCAATATTTTTTCCCTGCAATCCGATTTTCAAAATTTTATGTTTCGGATTCCAAGGCGCGTCGCTATATTCAGTATTGATCGAAAACGGATTTTCGCCTTTTGGCTGCGGATAATCATATTTGAAAAAATTGACCATTTCTTCCACACGAACGGCATCTTTCGGTACTTTTTGTCCGCTATTGATAAAACGGCGAATGTTAGTATAAGAAGCATTGTCCACATCAATTGAAAAAGTAGAAAGTGGTGAGTTTTTGGTGTTTTCAAACTGATTTTCAACAAACATTCCATAATCTTCATCGTTTACATTTACCGGCGGAAGATTTTTATCAGCATCTTTTCGCTTTTCTTTTACAACGATTTTTTGCTTTGAAATAGCTTGTGGTAAAATTGAAGTATTGCCTCTGACTGAAACTGTTGCTTTTTCACTTTTAACACGTTTTGGTCGGGAAACACAATTGCTGTTGTCAGTTGAATATCCAGTCACAACAACTTCTTCCAAATTATTATTAACGCCTTCAAGCTCGAGATTTATGACGTCTTTATCTTTAATGATTACATTTTTAGTATTGTATCCAATAAAGCTAAAAACCAGTGTTTCGCCTTTTGAAGCTTTGATAGAATATTTTCCGTCTAAATCAGTTTGCGTACCGCGCATTGTTCCTTTTATCACAACGTTTACACCAGGAAGAGGTAATCCTTGTTCAGAAACTACTCCTGAAATTGTTCTTTCTTGTGCAAATGATACGAAACAAATGAGCATCATTATGCTTGCTAAAATTGGTTTTAAATTTTTCATAATCAAAAGTTTTTAGTGGTTTGAGTTTTTTTGTTTTCCGCTTCTAATGCTTTTCTGATAGTTTTTTAATCTTTCGTAATTGTTTTTTTGTGAGATCTTTTGTTTCTATAATTATCACTCCATTTTTTCCTGCTTCGCTATAAATTGCTGTGGCTCCATTTCCTTTCAAGACATTTATGGCTTTGATATTTTCGGGTTTTATAGTTTTTAAAATGCTGTCGTTCGAAATTATGCCGTCAATCACATATAAAGGCTTATTTATCGGATTTGTTCCTAAATGAATTCTTGGTTTTTCATTTTTATCTATCAAAGGTTTTTCAAAAATCATCCCTGGAACATTGGTTTCCTGCGCATTTGTTGCGTAAAAAATAAGCATAGCAATGGCTGATGAAAATAGTTTTAGTTTTTTCATAATGTTGTTTTTCAGTAAGTTATATTGATTTGTTTACTTCTTTTTTTCTACAGGTTTATTGTTTTTTGTAGTAATAATTACGACGCCTTTTTTGCCTTTTTCTCCATAAATAGAAATTGCTTCTTTGCCCTTTAAGATTTTTGTAGACAAAATTTCCTGTTTATTTAAAGGCGAATAGGGACTCGTCGGATTTGGTCCAAAAAGCTCTTCTTCAGAATATTGAACTCCGTTGATAACATATAAAGGTTCGGTCAAAACTTCAATCGAGTCAATTTCATTGCTATTCATGAATCCCATCACTTCTTTAGATTTGTCGTCGCCTTTGACTGCTTCTCCGTTGATAACATACAATGGCGATTGTTTTTGGAGTGGAGCTTGTGAAGTCACACTTTTTGCCACAAAACTCATTTCTTCATCTGTTCTTTGAACACCTACAGCTTGATGAATTTTCTTGCTTCTTGAATATCCCCAATTTCTGATTTCGCTTTTTTCATCATCATTTTCCTTGTCTTTAGAAATATTTCCAAAAACTGAATCTTGATAAATTGTGCTGGAGGCTTTTTCGTTTACAACAAAATCTTGGTGTTTTTCAACTTCCGCTTCCATGATTTTAGCAGCATTTTCTTTGATAATCGGATTTGGCTTTTCTGTAGAAACCAAAGCGTTTACTTCTGATTTGTCTACAGATTTTTTATTTTCTTCAGTAGTTACAACATCGATTTTTGGTTCAACACTATTTTTGTCACTTTCTAATTTTAAAAACTGAGAACCTAAAGTGATTAGCAATAAAATAGAAGCGGCAACGGCAATTTTTTTCCAAAGCTTGCTTTCTTTCGCAAGCGCTTTTTTGTCCAGTTTTTCTTCCACTCTTCCCCAGACTTTTTCCATCGACGAAAAGTCTTTTTCGGGAGCTTTTTGCGAAGCTTCTTGAAATTGTTTGTATAATTTATCTTGATTGTCCATGACTATTTTGCTTTTTGATAATAAAGATTGTTGACTAATTCTTTTAATTTCGTTCGGGAGACGTTCAATTGTGATTTTGATGTTCCTTCAGAAATTCCGAGCATTGAGGCGATTTCCTTGTGAGAAAAACCTTCAATTGCAAAAAGATTGAAAACCGTTTTGCAGCCTTCTGGAATATGATTTAGCAGTTCTAGCAAATCTTCGGCTTCTAAAAAAGTCTCATCGGCGCTTTCCAATTTTGGCTCCGTTTTCATGTCATTCAGATAAATGTTGAAATTCACATTTTTCTTTAACGTCAAAAGACATTGGTTGACAGCAATTTTTCGCGCCCAGGCTTCAAAAGCGTAGAATTCTTTCAATTGATCAAGTTTCGTAAAAATAGTATAGAACGCATCGGCCAATGCTTCTTCAATTTCTTCTTCTTTTTTTAAATACCGCTTGCAAGTCTGGTATAATTTCGGAGCCATAAGCTCATACAGCTGTCTCTGCGAGTCCCGCTGCATTTTTCTGCATCCTATTAATATTTTTTCGTCTATCACAATTGAAGTCTTTTTTATATAGAGCGATTTTTTTAGAGAAAGGTTGGGAAGGAAGTGAATTTTTTTTCAAAAAAAGATAAAATACAAATAAAAAAGAGCCAAGAACATAAAATTTAATTCACTTTTCTTGACTCTTCATATCTCTTAAAATAATGATTATTCCTTTAAAACCATATCAATACACATTACCGCGGCTAAAATCAGCAATCTCGTCGGATCTTCAGCGTTTACTTTGTCATCAATTTTTAAAACATAATTATCTGCAGAAGTAAAAAGTTCTTTTCCGATTCCGGCCCATTTTTTATTTACCGCCGCTAATTCAACTTTGTCTTTCAGGAATTTAAAATCCCAGCCTGTCCATTTTCCTTGAAGCGTGCAGATTTGCCTTTCTTCTTTATCGAGAATGTTGAATTTTCCTCCGACAGAAAAAAGCTGCTGCTTGAAAAGACCAATCAATCTTTCTTTTTCATCAAAAACTTCCACTTTTGAGCGGAAAAATGTAACGCCTCTTTTTACGCTTAAAATTGGTTCTCCTTTTGTAGATTTAATCTCAATATGAAACGGCGTCATCGTTCTGTAATCTGTAAAACGAAGCATTTTTGTAAAGAAACCAAGCTTTTCTTCACGGCAGGTCATGATCATTTCATTGCTTTCTGGATTGTAAATGTCATAATTGTTGGCGGCTTTGAACATTCCGACATGTTCTTTAACAAGAAATAGGTTTTGGTGTAAGATTGGGTTCATTAAATTTTTCTGGATTATTTTGTTAAGGTTAATTTATAAACATTTGATTCTAAAGTATCGGTGTCATTGTCTTCGCAAAGATAAAATTCGATTGTCTTTTCTTCTTCTGTAAGAACGGACAGGCCCTCAAATTTGTGCTTGTCTGAAATTTTTTGCGTGTAATCAATCTTCATTTTTTCAATATCGATTCTTCCAATGAAAGAGCCATAAACGATTCCGTCTTCATAAGTTGAGCCTGTATTTTCTACGGTAGCCAAAAAATAAATCTTGTCGCGAACCTGAACAGCGTCGGTAAAAGAACTTGGAATTCCTTTGATTGCAGGCAGTTTATAAGAATTGTATAAAACTGAAAAATCATCTGTCAAATTATTTCCTCCGATTGTGAAAATTCCGTTTTTTCTTGATTCGCTGTTGCCGCGATTGAAGAGAAACCATTTTTCTCCTGTATAAATTGCGCCTTCGATATTGAATTCGTCAGGTTTTATATTTCCGAAACTTTGCATGACCAAATAAAGATCGGTCAAGTCGGTTTCTGCAATTTTTTCTTTTTTATTCGTATCAAAATGAATCATCTTGTTTCTGTTTTCGGTAGAACCAGAACCAAAAATGTAGCAATCTTCTCCGAAAACCGCAATCGATTCAAAATCGGGCTTGATTTTCTTCGGAATATTTTTCTGTTTTGAAACGTCAGCACTATTTTCCAAAAGCGGATAAGTGTCTAGTTTTTCGCTTTGGATGTTGTATTCATAAAGAATACTGCTGTTGTCAGAAATTAAGAATAGGGAATTCTCTTTGTGTACAAGTCCTGAAGCAGAACCGATTCCGATGATTTGAAATAATAATTCGAGCGTGAATTTGTGCATAATATTGGGTTTTAGCCCCGATTGCAGTGCAAAGCCTTTTTTAGAGAAGCGCTATTTTTTGCAAAATAAAAAAAGCGACTAGCGGAAGCTCTTTTTTCTTTTAGCAAAAAAAGCGGTTGTCAAAAAAGCTTGGAACGGAAAGCGGGAAATAGCTGCTTAAAAATATATTAATTAAACGGAAAATCATTCTATAAATATATACATTTATGTAAAATAAAAAATATGAAAAAGATAAATACGCAAGATTTCAAGATAGCTTCGCCTAAAAAACTGTCTGAAATACCTACCAAACTACATGTAAAAGCGACGGAAGAAGAGGTGAAAAAAGCCTTAAAAGAAACCAGAAAAGAGTTGGGCGAACTGCAAGACACGATGTATGCGCACAATAAATACAGCGTTTTGATTTGCCTTCAAGGAATGGATACTTCAGGGAAAGACAGCTTGATTCGTGAGGTTTTTAAGCAGTTTAATCCGCGTGGCGTGATGGTTTATAGTTTTAAAACGCCGAATTCGAATGAACTGGAACATGATTTTTTGTGGCGCCATTATATTGCCCTGCCAGAAAAAGGAAAGTTTGCGATTTTCAACCGCACGCAATATGAAAATGTTTTGGTGACGCGCGTTCATCCTGAATATATTTTAGCAGAAAATTTGCCGGGGATAGAAAAAGCAGAGGATATTCCGAAGAATTTCTGGAAGAAAAGAATGGAGCAGATTGTGAATTTTGAGAATCATATTGCCGAAAACGGAACAATAGTGCTGAAATTTTTCCTCCACTTAAGCAAAGAAGAACAGCGCCAGAGACTTTTGAGACGGTTGGAAAAAGCAAAACACAACTGGAAATTTTCGCCTGGCGATTTAAAAGAAAGAGGTTTTTGGGATGATTACCAAAAATATTATGAAGAAGCAATTAATGCAACTTCTAAAGAAAAAGCACCTTGGTATGTGATTCCGGCCGATGATAAGGAAATGGCGCGATATATTGTGGCGAAGACAATTTTAGATGTTTTGTCGACTTACACAGATATTCAAGAACCTGAATTGGACGATAAGGTGAAAGAGCATATTTCAGCTTATAAAGCCATTTTAGAAAAAGAAGTATAAAAAAAAGCCCTGAATTTCAGGGCTTTTCTATTTTTATAATTGAAATCCGTAAGCTACACGAAGCGCTAACTGTCCAACTCCTTCGCCATTTCCTTTAAAAGTCGGCAGGTCGTTGTAATATTCATAACGAATACTTGCGTCGAAATATTTGTTCGCATATCCGATTCCTGGTGCCAAAATCAAAGTCGTTTCGTTATAGTCGTTTGTTACTGCGAAACCAGCACCAACTTCTCCTAAGACATAAAATTGGTCTTCCCAAACGAAAGCTTTAAAACCTGCTTTTACAGGAATAAATCCAATGTCTTTAAAGCCTTCCTCGCCTACAAAAAGATTCGTAAATCCAGTTGTTAAGGTAACTGATGTTCTTTTTGAAAGGTCATATTGAAGCCTTGCATCTACTCCTACAGAATAATCATAAGCATCTTCAAAGACATAACCTCCGTTAAGTCCAAATCCTAAACGAAAACCTTGGTCATAATTTTTTGTATCTCCAATAATTGAGTCGTCTTGCGCCTTGGCATTTGACGTCGCCATCAGGGCAAATCCTAATGCGAACATAGCTGAAATTCTTTTTAACCTTTTCATTGTTGGTGGTTTTTTTTTAATATTATGTATCAAATTTACCAATTATAAGACCATAAACCCTAATGTTAATTTTTAAAATATTGTTAAAAGATTAATAGCTCTGTAAGCCGTTGAAAGTAAGGTTGTTGATTAATTGTGTGTTTTAATCTTAAAAAAATTAATTATCTCTAAAAACTGGGGAAATCATCCACACCTTGTTATCTTTGCCGCATAATTTCTACACAAAGTGAACTTAAAGCAATATACAAGAGAATTTTCCTATAATTTAAAATTAGCTTACCCAATTATTTTGGGAATGCTTGGCCATACGTTGATAGGAATCGTTGACAATATCATGGTCGGAAAACTTGGCGCCGCAGAATTGGCCGCGGTTTCATTAGGAAATAGTTTTATTTTCATAGCTATTTCTCTCGGAATTGGATTTTCTACAGCGATTACGCCAATAGTTGCGCAAGCCGACGCTTCAAAGAATACCGATGATATTCGTTCTGCTTTCCATCACGGATTGTTTTTGTGTACGATTTTAGGAATTTCACTTTTCGGCGTAATTGTTCTGGCAAAACCGCTCATGAATTATATGGGACAGCCTGAAGAAGTAATTGTTTTGGCGAGACCTTATATTGACTGGGTTGCCTTTTCACTGATTCCGATGGTGGTTTATCAAGGTTACAAGCAATTTGCCGACGGACTTTCAATGACGAAATATTCGATGTATGCAATCATTATGGCAAACGTCGTTCACGTAATATTAAATTATTTATTGATCTACGGAATCTGGATTTTTCCAAAAATGGGAATCATCGGAGCCGCTTTAGGAACCGTAATTTCAAGATTTATGATGCTGATTTTCATGCACGTAATTTTGTCTAAAAACAGCAAGTTAAAAGCTTATTTCCAGAATTTCAGCTTTCAGCAAATTAAGAAGGCCATGCTGAACAAGATCATAAATCTCGGACTTCCGTCGGCAATGCAGATGTTTTTTGAAGTCGCTTTATTTACCGCAGCAATTTGGCTTTCAGGTTCTTTAGGGAAAACAAGCCAGGCCGCAAACCAAATTGCTTTGAGTTTGGCTTCGGCTACATTTATGTTTGCCATGGGCTTGAGCGTTGCGGCAATGATCCGCGTGAGCAACCAAAAAGGATTGTCAGATTATAGAAAATTAGTAGTTGTGGCAAGATCAATTTTCTTGCTGGCGATTATTTTAGAAACTGTTTTTGCGGTTTTTTTTATCGCTTTTCATCAATTCTTACCGCATTTTTTCCTAAATATGGAAAACACGATGTTGGTTTTAGACAATGAAGAAGTAATTGCCATCGCTGCTAAATTGCTTCTAGTCGCGGCAGTTTTCCAGATTTCTGACGGAATTCAAGTAGTGGTTTTAGGCGCGTTGCGTGGTTTGCAAGATGTAAAAATTCCAATGTATATTACTTTTGCGGCCTATTGGGTTGTCGGTTTTCCAATTTCATACTATTTAGGAAAACATACAGAACTAAAAGCAACAGGAATTTGGATCGGACTTTTGGCAGGTTTAACAGTTGCCGCAGTATTTTTGTATATTCGCTTCAATTATTTGACCAAGAAATTAATACTAAGTTCAGAAAATCAAAAGGAGATTGCCACCAGCAACTCATAATTCATAACTCATAATTCATAACTAAAAATGGAATTACCAAAATTTTTATTAGGAGACAACACCGACTTTCCAGAAGATATTTTCATCATCCACATGGATTATCCTCGATTCATAATCAATTTGAAAGATGATGAAGTAGAGTTTTTAGAAGAATCTGAAGATCTTGACGAAGCCGAATTGAACGAAGTCATGGAAGGTTTGATCGTGGAAGCCAATGATTTTTATGACCGAGAAGTAGGAAGATACGAAGAATAATTCTGCTTTTCTTCCTTAAAAAAACTGCAATATTTTTAAAAACCTGAATGTTAATTTGTCAGGTTTTTTTTATGCTTTGAACTGAGATTAAAAGCTGTAAAAATAATCAGCATCAGCCTGCTATAATAACTTATAAATAATTATTTTTGCACGAATATTACAACTACGATTCCATAAAAATAAAATACAGCAGATCATGGTAAAAGATTTATTCGAAAGAATACAAAATAATAAAGGACCTTTAGGAAAATGGGCTTCCCAAGCTGAAGGTTATTATGTTTTTCCAAAATTGGACGGACCGCTTTCTAACAGAATGATGTTTCACGGAAATGAGGTAATTAACTGGAGTATAAATGATTATCTTGGTCTTGCCAACCATCCAGAAGTTCGAAAAGTGGATGCTGACGCTGCTGCAGAATTCGGTGCCGCACATCCAATGGGCGCTCGAATGATGTCTGGACACACAACGCTTCACGAGCAATTGCAAGACGAATTGGCGGCATTCGTACACAAAGAAGCGGCTTATTTGTTGAACTTCGGATACCAGGGAATGGTTTCTGTAATCGATGCTTTGGTTACAAAAAACGATATCATCGTTTATGACGTAGATTCTCACGCGTGTATCATTGATGGTGTCCGCCTTCACATGGGGAAACGTTTTACATACAGGCACAATGATATTGAAAGCATCGAAAAAAATCTTGGTCGAGCGACAAAAATGGCTGAAGAAACTGGCGGTGGAATTTTGTTAATCACTGAAGGTGTTTTTGGAATGCGCGGTCAGCAAGGAAAATTGAAAGAAATTGTTGCCTTAAAAGAAAAATACAACTTCCGTCTTTTAGTGGATGATGCGCACGGTTTTGGAACTCTTGGTAAAACAGGAGCCGGAGCAGGTGAGGAGCAAGGTGTTCAAGACCAAATTGACGTTTATTTCTCAACTTTTGCGAAATCGATGGCAAGCATCGGGGCATTTATTGCTGCTGACAAAGACATCATTGATTTCTTGAAATACAATTTGCGTTCACAAATGTTTGCAAAAGCGTTGCCGTCATTGTTGGTAAAAGGCGCTTTGAAACGTTTGGATTTATTGCGTTCTAATCCAGGTTTGAAAGACAAGCTTTGGGAAAATGTTAACGCGTTGCAAAACGGATTGAAATCAAGAGGTTTCAACATTGGCGATACAAACACTTGCGTGACTCCAGTTTATTTGGAAGGAAGCGTTCCTGTGGCGATGATGTTGGTAAACGACCTGAGAGAGAACTACAAAATTTTCTTGTCTATCGTAATTTATCCGGTAATTCCAAAAGGGATTATCTTGTTGAGAATGATTCCGACAGCGACGCACACGATGGATGATATCGAACAAACTTTGGCTGCTTTTGAAGCAATCAGAGAAAAGTTAGAAAACGGAACTTACGCAAAATTAGCAGAAATCCACACTGTGGATGTGAGCGACGAGCGTTAATTGTCTTTAAATATATTAAAAGCCATTCTTCGGAATGGCTTTTTTTATTACCTATATTTTGAACTTTACGTCTAAAAAACTTAGTAACTTTGCTTATCTTTATTGTAAATAAAACAAATATGAAAAAGAAAATTTTGATTTTAGGGATAGCTTTCGCAGCTTTCACTTCTTGCAAAAAAGAAGAAAAACAAGTCGTGACTGAAAAAGAAATGGAACAGCAAGAAGTTTCGGTTTCTTCTAAAGACTGCTATTCATATGTGAAAGCAAAAGATACTGTAAAGCTAACTTTAGTCACAGCAAATGGCAATAATGTGTCAGGAGATTTGAGTTATAATTTTTTCGAAAAAGATAAAAATTCAGGAACAGTTTCAGGAATGTTTAAAGGCGATACGCTTTATGCAGATTATAGTTTTCAATCAGAAGGAATGAATTCTGTCAGAGAAATCGTTTTTATCAAAAAAGGAAATACTTTAGTCGAAGGTTTTGGAGATATTGCTGAAAAAGACAACAAGCAGGTTTTCAAAGACAAAAAAACGCTGAAATTTGATGGAAGTGTAGTTTTGAATAAAGTAGATTGCAAGTAAAAGGGCACTAAGTTTTTAGTTGCTAAGGTACTAAGCAAAAAAATCCCGAAGTAAATTTTACTTCGGGATTTTTTATTTATAAACTGTTTTTCTCAGCGACTTAGTGCCTAAAATCCTTAGTGCCTCAATTAATGAAGTTCCTTTAAATAAGTACATCTTCTTTTGTGAATAACCGGATCAAAATGTTTCCATAAATTGTGAATGGCCGTATTATCAACTAATTCGGGCGTTCTATAACACATTTTAATTCCTTTTTCAGTAAAAGTTTTATAATATTCATTGAAAATAATTGCAGTCACGCCTTTGCTTTGATATTCGGGATGGACGCCTATTAAATAGAAAATCATGTCTTTGCTATGATTTTTTGCTTTTAATAATTTAAGGAATCCAAAAGGAAAAAGTTTTCCTTTTATTTCTTGCAATGCTTTTGAGAATGAAGGCATTACGATGCTGAAAGCAACAATATTATGGTCTTTATCTTCTACGAACTTAATGTATTCTGGATTGATAAAGCTGATGTATTTCTTTTTAAAATATTCTTTTTGGATATCATTAATAGCAACAAAAGAGGACAGGCTTGCATAACTTTCATTGAACAAATCAAACATTTTGTCTACGTGTGGCATGACTTCTTTCGTAGTCTTAAAATTTAAAGGTTTTAATTGATATCTTCTGATGACAAGGTCATTTATCTTCAAGAAAAACTCAGGTTTTACATTTTCAAAAGGAAATTTGTTTTCGACATATTCCTTCTCAACTTTAAAACCTAATTTTTCAAAATGTTCTTTATAATAAGGAAAATTATACCAAGTAATCATTGTTCCCAATTCGTCAAAACCTTCTGTCAAGACACCGACTTTGTCAAGATTTGAAAATCCCATCGGACCTTCAGCATGTTCTAAATTATTTTCGCGTCCGAATTCATAAACTTTTTCTAAAAGCGCTTTGGTCACTTCAATATCATCAATGGTGTCAAACCAGCCAAATCTCGTTTTTTTCTTTCCTTGATTGTTGACTTCGTCCCAATTGATGATTGCGGCGATTCTTCCAACAATTTTATTGTCTTTATAAGCTAAGTAGAACTTTGCATCTGCATTGGTAAACGCTGGATTTTTAGTCTTGTCAAAGGTTTCCATCTCTTCAGAAATAATCGGCGGAACCCAGTATTTATTGTCTTTATATAATGAAAAAGGAAATTTTACATAGTCCTTTAAAAGTGATTTTGTATTCGCTTCTTTAATTGTTATCATCGTTATTCTGTTGGTTCGCCTCCGACTTCATCAAGCCTTTTCTTGTTCTCTTTTTCTTTTTTATCCTTCTTTTTGTCTTTTGACTTTTCTTCCTCTTTCTTCGGAACTCGGTTCAAAACGTCATTGTAATTCGCATCAAATCGCCAAGAAATTCCAACTCCTCCATAAAAAATAGACGGCGTGTCTTTGACATTTTTACTGATCGAAGCGTCAATCTGAAGATTTTCATGCACTAAATAAGCAGCGCCTCCACGGGCTACGATATCAGAATAATAATCTCCGTCATAACCTTGGAATTCAATAAAAGCAGACCATTTTTCGCTCAAGCTTCGTGTTAAAGTGGCAATTATTGCAAGGCTCGAATAGTCAGATCCTACTTTGTCAGCAATAATATTGGTTACAAAAACAGATTTTCCGAATTGGTTTTGCGTAATTAACATCAATTTCGGACTCAAAGAAGGTTCGTCGCCATAGCCGTAAATGTTTGAAGCACCAAAATTAGCACCTGCGTAAACGCCAATTGCAGGAATAAACTGTCTCCATTTAAATCTGTGATTCGCTTTCCAGCTATAAAGATTTATTTTTTCTTCGTAATTTTTATAAGGATCATAAACTAGATATTTTGCTCCCAAAGTAAATTTCTTTATACCGCTTCTGTTCTCAACGCCAAGCGGAGTCGTATATCTGTCACCTTGAAACTGAATATTTCCAATGAATTCAAGCTGTTCTAAAAAAGCGCCATAGCGAAGTGCGACTTCCATTCCAAGACCTTTTGTCTCGTTATTTGTAAGCTTGTGATCTTCTAAAATTCCATAAACTCCGGCTTCTGCCTGAATTATCGTTTTTCCAACTGAAAATGCCGACATCGACTCACCTGGTCGGTTTGAATTAATGACGTCAGTAAATTGTGCATAAGTTGCAGTTGTCGAAATTGCAAAAAAGGTCAGTAAAATTGACTTTAATTTAGGCATATTTTTTGAGGTTTTTAGTGTGGATTGGTTATTATAACCCAAATGTACTATAATTTATTATTTATTTAAGAACGATATTTTAATTTTAAATATTCTATTTAGTAATTTTACCACATTAAATTTATGGCTATGCAAACTGCATCTTTTTTAAACTTACTTGAAACGCTATTAATAATTGTCTTAATTTATTATGCGCTGAAATTTTTAGCTAGATTGTTTTTTCCGATCATGGTAAAAAGCGTAGTTGAAAAAGCGCAAGAAAATTTTCAGCAGCAACAGCAAAATTATCAGAGAAATCAAAATACCCAAGATGATTTCGTAAATACAAATCGCAAATCTGACAAACCTCGCGAGACTAAAAAAGTAGGCGAGTACATAGATTATGAAGAAATAGACTAAACTTTTCTTTGAATATATTTGCCGTAAATGCGTATCTTCACGCCTTTATTTATTTGTTTTCAATTTAAGCTCATGAAAATAATCAGCAAGTATTATCCTCATTTATTGGCCATTTTAGGCTTTGTTTTAGTTTCCTTAATTTATTTCTATCCTGTCATGCAAGGCAAACAGCTTTATCAGTCTGATATTGCGCAGTATACAGGAATGGCCAAAGAACAGAACGATTTTCGTGCTGAAGAAAAACAAGAACCCTATTGGACAAATTCTGCTTTTGGAGGAATGCCGACCTATCAATTGGGTGCACAATATCCAAATGATGCCGTTGGTGGTTTAGATGACGTATTGCGTTTTCTGCCTCGCCCGGCGGATTATTTATTTCTATATTTCTTAGGATTTTACGGACTGCTTTTGGTCTTAAAAGTTGATCCGCTGAAAGCCTTTTTCGGAGCTTTAGCTTTCGGATTTTCTACTTATTTGATAATTATTCTTGGCGTAGGCCACAATGCAAAAGCACACGCAATCGCTTATATGCCGATGGTTGTTGCCGGAGTTATTCTCGTCTTCAGGCGAAAATATATTCTCGGCGGATTGGTCACGATGATTGCCGGAGCTTTGGAAATCAATGCCAATCACTTTCAAATGACTTATTATTTGCTGTTTTTGCTTTTGGCAATCGGCATTTATTTTTTGATTAAATATATAAAGGAGAAAGATTTTAAAGGATTTCTTATTTCTATAGGAGTTTTTGCTATCGCTGGAATTCTAGCAATAGGAGCAAATGCAACGAGTTTGATGGCAACTTCAGAATATTCAGACTTCAGCATGCGTGGCAAAAGCGAGCTCACTTTCAATCCGGATGGGACAAAAAATGATACAAAATCGGCAATGTCTTATGAATATATTACCGAATATAGTTATGGTGTTGCAGAAAGCCTAAACTTGATTGCGCCTAGATTATTTGGCGGTTCTAATTCTGAAAAATTAGGAAGCGATTCACATATTTATGAATTTATAACAGCGAAAGGTGCAAGTCCAGAAGAAGCAAAAGGCTTTGCGGAAAGCTATGGATATACTTATTGGGGCGACCAGCCGATTGTTGCGGCGCCGGCATATATTGGAGCAGTAGTTTTCTTTTTATGCGTTTTGGCATTGTTTCATGACAAGCGAAAAATCAAATATGCGTTTTTGGCTGGAGCCGTTTTCTCACTGCTTCTTTCATGGGGAAAAAATTTCCCTACGCTTACTGATTTCTTTATTCATAGTGTTCCGATGTATGACAAATTCAGGGCAGTTTCCTCAATTCAGGTTATTTTAGAATTGTGCATTCCAGTCTTGGCTGTCATGGGATTGCAAAGTTTTTTCAAGTCGGAAAAAGACGAACAGTGGAAATCTTTGAAATGGTCAGCAATTGCAAGTTTAGGTTTGATAGTTGTGCTTTTCATTGCCAAAGGAATGTTTGATTTTAGCGGTCCGATGGATGCGCGAGTGGAAGAAATGTTCAATCAATCTGGCGGGCCAACTTTTGGAACAGACTTTATACAAGCTTTAAAATTAGATAGAAAAAATCTTTATGCAGCCGATTTATTACGCTCAGGCGTTTTAATTTTCATAGTTGCCGGCCTTTTATGGCTTTACATTAAAAATAAATTATCACACACAATTTCAGTTATTTTAATCGGACTTTTCATGGTCGGGGATTTATTCTTCGTAGATAAAAAATACGTCGATAGTAGCGGATTTGTTAGTGCGAGAGAAGTAAGAGAACCGTTTCAGCCAACACAATCTGACGAGCAAATTCTTCGTGACACAACACATTATAGAGTTTATGAAATTGAAGGAAGACTGCAGGCTAGAACTTCTTATTTCCATAAATCATTGTCAGGTTATAGCGCCGTTCGTCCGAGGAGAATTGAGCAGCTGTTTGATTACCAGATTGCCAAAAAGAATTTAGAGGTATTGAATATGCTGAACACGAAATATGTGATTCAGGTAGATGAAAAAGGGCAGGAATACCCAATAATCAATGAAGATGCCAATGGAAATGCGTGGTTTGTAAAAAGCGTAAAATTTGTAGATTCTCCAGATGGGGAAATGAAAGCTTTGGATAAATTAGATACTAAAAATGAGGCGGTTGTAAATAACAAGGAGTTTAAAGCAGCGATTGCAAATTCGTATGTGAAAGATACTATGGCTTCAATTGTAGCTACGGTTTACAAGCCAAATCATATAAAATACGTTTCAAATAACCCAAATAAAGGTCTGGCAATCTTTTCTGAAATCTATTATCCAAAAGGCTGGAATGTAACGATTGATGGAAAATCTGCGGAGCATTTTAGAGCAGATTATACCTTAAGAGCTTTAGAAATTCCAGCAGGAAAGCATACGATTGAATTCAAATTTGAGCCTCAAGTTGTCAAAACCGGAAGTACAATTACTTTGATCAGTTCCATTATGATGCTGTTGCTTTTAATTGGAGGAATTTATTTTGAAAATAGAAGGAAATTGAATCAAAAATAGATTTGTAATTTCATAAACTGAGCAAATGAAAACAGCTATATTAAATTACGACAATCCAGAAAAATTGGAAGCTAAAAGAATAGCTGAAATCAAATCGCTGACTTATTTGGAGCGATTGGAACGTTTGATGGTTATTATCGAGATCTCATATAAGTTGAAAAAAGCTCCTAAAATTTATCCTTCAGATATTAAGTAAATTCTAATTTTAAGTATTTTGGAGAGTAAAAAAGTTCTAATAATCACGTATTATTGGCCACCAGCAGGAGGTCCGGGCGTACAACGCTGGCTAAAATTCGTGAAATATTTACCTGATTTTGGGATCCAACCAATCGTTTATATTCCTGAAAATCCGACTTATCCAATTATTGATGAAGAGTTAGTTTCTGAGGTTTCAGACAAAGCGATTATTTTAAAAAATAAGATTTTTGAACCTTATGGTTTTGCGTCTATTTTTTCTAAAAATAAAACCAAGAAAATCAGTTCTGGAATTATTCCGAATCAAAGAAAACAGTCTTTTATGGAGAAGCTTTTTCTTTGGATCCGGGGCAATCTTTTTATTCCTGATGCTCGTGTTTTCTGGGTAAAACCTTCGGTGAAATATTTAGAAAAATACATACAAGAAAATCAAATTGACACGATTATAACTTCGGGGCCGCCGCATAGTTTGCATTTGATTGGATTGGGCTTGAAAGAGAAATTAAGTTTGAAATGGTTTGCCGATTTCCGAGATCCTTGGACGACAATTGGCTATCATAATAAATTGAGATTGTCAGATTCGGCTTCAAAAAAACACAAAGATTTAGAATCAAAAGTATTGAATACTGCTGATGTAATTTTAGTGACGAGCAATACTACAAAGAAAGAATTTGAAGCATTGACATCAAAACCAATTGAAGTCATTACGAATGGTTTTGACGTAGAAAAAATTGAAAAGCAAATGCTTGACGAAAAATTTTCTTTAGCGCATATCGGTTCTTTTCTATCTGAAAGAAATCCAAGAATTCTGTGGAAATGCCTGAAAGAATTAGTTAAAGAAAATCCTGATTTTAAAAATGATTTCCAGTTGAAATTAATCGGCGCGGTAAGCCAAGAAGTTTTGGATGCCATTTCGGAATTCAAACTAGATAAATTTGTCAATAATTTAGGCTATGTTTCGCATAAAACTGCCGTTGAACACCAAAGAAAATCACAAGTTTTATTGCTGATCGAAATCAATTCTGAAGAAACAAAAAGCATTATTCCTGGAAAATTATTTGAATATATGGTTTCAGAAAGGCCGATTATTGCTATTGGCCCGGAAGGTTCAGATTTTTCAGAAATTATTCAAAATACAAATACAGGAATTTTTGTAAAATACGATGAAATCGAAAAGTTAAAAGCTTCGATTTTAAAGTATTATGAAGAATTTAAAAAAGGAAATCTGAAAGCAAACGCAGTTGGATTGCAACAATACAGTAGAAAAAGTTTGACGGAAAAGCTTTCGAAAGTACTGAAATCTCAAATCTAATATCTCAAATCTAAAATGGGAATCGTATTAAATCAGTCTGCCAAAAACATTGCCGTTACCTATTTTGGTTTCGGAATTGGCGCTATTAATGCGATGTTCCTATACACCAGTTTCCTTGGAAAAACCCATCTCGGAATCGTTACTTTCTTACTTTCCGCAGCAAATATCATGATGCCGTTAATGGCTTTTGGAGTCCAAAGTACGCTGATTCGATTTTACAACAGATATAAAGACGAAACCGAACGCGAACGTTTTTTGAGTTTTATGCTTTTGATGCCTTTATTTCTGATTGTTCCAATTTGTATCATTACTTTTTTTGGCTATGACCTCATTGCTTCCATAATTATTGGCAACAATCCAACCGTTGAACAATTCCTTTGGCTGATACCGATTATAGGCATTTTTATGGGCTATTTCGAAGTGTTTTATGCTTGGGTAAAAGTACACATGAAGTCTGTTTTTGGGAATTTTATAAGCGAAGTTTTAGTTCGGGCTTTGATTTCAATGATGCTTTTTGCAGTACATTTTGATTGGGTAAGCAAGGAATTTTTTATTTATAGCCTGACTGGGATTTACGGATTGCAAACACTGGCTATGTTTATTTATGCAATAAAAGTACATCGGCCGATTATACAATTTAAGATTCCTGAAAAAGCTAGAGAGATTTTCGGCTATTCATTTTTCATCATTTTATCAGGAAGCGTTGCCGTTTTTCTATTGGATTTTGACAAAGTAATGATTCCTGCCTACTTGAAAATTGGTGAAAATGCAGTATATTCCGTAGCTATTTTTATAGCGACAGTAATTGCAGTTCCAAGCCGCGCGATGCTTCAAATTATTTATCCGATCACGGCAAAACTGATGAGCGAAGATAAAATGGAGGAATTGGATGATTTATATAAAAAAAGCGCCATCAATCTGCAGGTTTTTGGAGGTTTGGTCATGCTCGGAATTTTTCTAAACATAAAACAGCTTTACCTAATCATTCCAGGAAATTATTCTGGAGGAATTTTGACCGTTTTCATGATCGGGCTCGGAAAGTTTTACGATGCCATTTTAGGAAACAACAATGCCATAATTTTAAACACGAAATATTACCGAATGGTACTGCTTTTCGGATTGCTTTTGGTTTTGATGATGGTGGTTTTAGTGATGATTTTTGTCCCGATGTACGGAATTACCGGCGCAGCTTTGGCAACTTTGATTTCGATGTTTATTTACAATACGGTCAAGCTTTTGTTTGTAGTAAAAAAGATGAATTTGTATCCGTTTACAATAAATACGCTTAAATCTTTTGCCGTGTTGATCGGCGTTTTCTGCCTGTTTTATTTCTGGGATTTTCCTTTTAATCCTTTTATAAGCATCATTTTAAAATCAACTTTAATTACAATAGTTTACGTTTATTTGAACTACATTTTTAAAATTTCTACGGATATTAATTACGTTTTGAAAAATGTAGCTTCTAAGATTTTCAGTTACGTCCAAAAATAATAAATCCCGCAAACCTCACAGTCGCGGGATTTATAACAAACCTAACCAACCAATTTTAATAATCAACCAAATTATTAAACTCTTATTAGAATAACCAGTTCTAATATTATATTTTATTTCAAGTTCCGTGCCAAATTTAAAATGTCAGCTTTTTGGAACTCATAATTTATTGTTAAACAGAGCTATAACTTTTCTTTCAAGTATTTTCCTGTAATTGAGCTTTTGTTTTTTACGATATCTTCGGGAGTTCCAGAAGCGATTAATTGTCCTCCATTTTCTCCGCCTTCTGGACCAATATCAATGATATAATCAGCACATTTTATCAAATCTAAATTATGCTCAATCACGATAATCGAATGTCCTTTGTCTAAAAGCGCGTCAAACGAAGCCAATAATTTTTTGATATCGTGGAAATGCAATCCTGTCGTCGGTTCATCGAAAACAAATAATGCTTTGTCTTTCGTAGCTCCTTTAACCAAAAATGATGCCAATTTGATACGTTGTGCTTCCCCGCCAGAAAGCGTTGAAGATGACTGTCCCAATTGAACATAACCCAATCCAACATCTTGCAAAGGCTGTAGTTTTTGTGTAATTTTCGCCTGTCCATTTTCCTTGAAAAAAGAAACCGCATCGTCGATTGTCATCGTTAAAATGTCGTCGATATTTTTTCCTTCATAAGCCACTTCCAAAATTTCTTTCTTGAAACGTTTTCCGTTGCAAGTATCGCAAAGCAACTGAACATCGGCCATAAAAACCATTTCCACATTGATAGAGCCTTCGCCTTTGCAGGTTTCGCAACGGCCTCCGTCCACATTGAAAGAGAAATGTTTTGGCTGGTAATTTCTGATTTGGGACAATTTCTGCTTTGAAAATAAATCACGAATATCGTCGTAAGCCTTGATATACGTCACCGGATTCGAACGCGAACTTCTTCCAATCGGATTTTGGTCCACATATTCAATATGTTTGATTGCCTGATAACTTCCCGTCATTTCCGTAAATTGACCGGCTTTTTCGCCAACGCCTTCCAAAACTTTTTGCATTGCCGGAAACAATATTTTTTTGACCAAAGTACTTTTTCCGCTACCAGAAACTCCAGTAATCACGGTCAAAACTTCCAAAGGAAAACGTACGTCGATATTTTGAAGATTGTTTTCGCGAGCGCCTTTGATGTCAATAAAATTTTTATGTTTTCTACGTATTCTCGGCGTCTTGATTTCTTCTTTTCCATTCAAATATTTTGCCGTCAAAGAATCTGCTTTCAGGATTTCTTCATACGTTCCTTGCGCAACTAATTCTCCACCAAAAGTTCCAGCTTCGGGACCGATGTCAATGATCATATCGGCCGCTTTCATAATGTCTTCGTCGTGTTCAACCACGATTACGGTATTTCCCAAATCACGTAGTGAAAGCAAAACTTTAATCAATCTTTCGGTGTCTTTTGGGTGCAGACCGATACTCGGCTCGTCCAAAATATACATCGAACCGACCAAACTGCTTCCCAAAGAAGTCGCCAAATTAATTCGCTGTGATTCTCCACCAGAAAGCGTGGCTGAATTTCGGTTCAAAGTCAGATAATCCAAACCAACTTCGGTCAAGAAAGCCAAGCGATTGTTGATTTCTAAAAGCAATCTTTTTGCTACTTTGATATCATATTCAGAAAGTTCTAAATTTTTGAAAAAAGTAACCAGATGTTTGATCGGCAAATCGACCAAATCAGAAATCGTCTTGTTGTTGATTTTAATGTAATTCGCTTCATCACGAAGGCGTTTTCCGCGACAATCAGGGCATTTTGTTTTGCCTCGATAACGAGAAAGCATCACGCGATTCTGGATTTTATAGTTTTTGACTTCCAATTCCCTGAAGAAATCATTCAATCCGACAAACTCTTTATTTCCTTTCCAAACCAATGCTTTTTGTTCGTCAGTCAACTGAAAATAGGGCTTGTGAATTGGGAAATCAAATTTGTGCCCTTTTTTTACCAATTCATCTCGGTAAAAGCTCATGCTTTCGCCTCGCCACGGATAAATTGCATTTTCAAAAATCGATAAAGCGGTGTTTGGAATCACCAATTCTTCATCAATTCCGATGATATTTCCATAACCTTGACACGTCGGGCAAGCGCCATAGGGATTATTGAAACTGAACAAATGAACGTTCGGCTCAAAGAATTGGATTCCGTCCAACTCAAAATTATTGCTGTACGTTTTTCTGTTATCAGTACTTAATTCTTGCAAATAACAAATTCCTTTTCCTTCGTAAAAAGCAGTCTGAACCGCATCTGCCAAACGATTGTAGAATTCTTCTTCATCTTTCACAACGATTCTGTCGATTATCAAAAGAATGTCTTTATTGTCTAAAGAATGGCTTTCAATTTCATCCAAACGAATCATTTCATTATTGACCAAAATCCTTGCAAAACCTTGCTGCAATAACGCTTTTAGTTTGTCTTCCAAAGCGCGTCCTTCCTCTAAATGAATAGGAGCGAGGAGCAACCATTTGCTTTCAGGTTCAAAGTTTTTGACGTCGTTCATTACATCAGAAACCGTATCTTTTTTTACTTCCTGGCCTGAAACCGGTGAAAAAGTCTTTCCTATTCTTGCAAAAAGCAATTTTAAGTAATCATAAATTTCAGTAGAAGTTCCGACAGTTGAACGCGCATTTGTGGTATTTACTTTTTGCTCAATGGCGATTGCCGGAGCAATTCCTTTGATATAATCCACTTTTGGCTTGTCTAATCTGCCTAGAAACTGTCTTGCATATGAAGACAGGCTTTCTACATATCTCCGCTGTCCTTCGGCATATAAAGTGTCAAACGCCAAGCTCGATTTTCCAGAACCCGAAAGCCCCGTAATCACGACTAATTTATTGCGAGGAATCACGACGTCCAAATTCTTAAGATTGTGAATTTGAGCGCCTTTGATAATAATATTTGATTTTGGTTCGATTTTTGTAATATCTATGGTCATAGCATAATTTGAGAAAGCAAAGGTAACTAATTTGCGCGGAAGTAAATTTCGGAAATGTCTTTGCAATTCAATGTTAATGTACTTATAAATCTAGTGAAATAGGTACTTTTTCTGAAGTTAAAGCTATGTGAAAATTATTTTATTGTACAATTAATGTTAAAATTCAATATTTTATTTGGTACTATAAAAAAAATTATGCTACATTTGGCTCAACATTAATCTTAATTTAACATTTGCCTATTACAACAAAATTACTTTTTTAGAAACTATTTCAATTACAACCAAAAACTAAAAGGTAATATTATGGCTAATGTTCAACTCCCAGACGCTTTATTGGTAAAGAGTTATGTCGCAGGTGACGAAAATGCCTTGGCGATTCTAATCAATAGACACCAATCAAAAATTTACGGTTTTATTTATTCAAAACTATCAGATAGAGATATCACTGATGATGTTTTTCAAGATACTTTTATTAAGGTCATCAAAACTTTAAAATCAGGATCTTACAATGAAGAAGGGAAATTTCTTCCATGGGTGATGCGTATTGCGCATAACTTGATTGTAGATCATTTCAGAAAAAACAAAAAAATGCCGATGTTTAGAGAAACTGAAGAATTTTCAATCTTCTCCATCATGTCTGATACTTGCCCAAATATTGAAAGCAGAATGATTACAAGTCAAGTGGAATCTGATCTTCAAAAGCTAATTGAAGAGCTTCCAGATGATCAAAAAGAGGTACTGCTGATGCGTATCTATCAAGACTTGAGTTTTAAGGAAATCTCAGAATTGACGGGAGTTTCCATCAATACAGCTTTAGGCAGAATGCGCTATGCGCTAATGAATTTGAGAAAAGTGATTGAAAAGCACCAAATAATATTAACTAATTAACAATATTCATCAAGTTGTTGCGTTAAAAGTAGAAACAAACCTAAATTATATGGCAAAAATCTACTCTAAAAAATCATTAGCAACGACACAAATGCAACCAAAAAAAGAGACAATATCATTTTTATTAAATTACTCTAAAGCTTTAAGCTACATTAAAGTAAAAGGTTTGAAATTTGAGTCAATCGCTAATTGAGAAGTATCCCGATGAGAAAATTATCGGGATATTTTTTTTTGTTTATACCGCAGATTCACAGATTTTTAACTCAAAAAAACATTTAAGATAGTTTTAATCAAAAAGAAAAAATCTGCGAATCTGCGGTTATTTTTTTACAAGTTCCGCTAAAATCTTCTTGTTTCCAATAGTCCTGGTAATGATATCTTTTTCCAAATTCCAGCCTCTTGCCGGAGAATATTCCCTTCCGTACCAAATCATTTGAAGATGCAATTCATTCCATAATTCTTCTGGAAAAATTTTCTTTGCATCTCTTTCAGTTTCTACAACATTTTTGCCGCTCGACAATCCCCAGCGATACATTAATCTATGAATATGTGTGTCTACAGGAAAAGCAGGAACGCCGAAAGCCTGCGACATCACTACGCTTGCCGTTTTATGACCAACAGCAGGAAATGATTCTAGAGCTTCAAAACTTTGCGGTACTTCACCATTATATTTGTCAACCAAAATTTGTGAAAGCCCATAAATTCCTTTAGATTTCATCGGAGAAAGACCGCACGGACGAATAATATCCTGAATTTCTTCAACCGTCATTTTTATCATGTCGTAAGGATTATCGGCTTTAGCAAAAAGCAACGGCGTAATTTGATTCACCCGAACATCAGTGCACTGCGCAGAAAGCAAAACGGCAATCAGCAAAGTATAAGCATCTTTATGGTCTAAAGGAATGGGAATCGTGGGATATAATTCTTTTAACGTAGTAATAACGAAGTTGACGCGCTCTTTTTTGGTCATTTTTAGCTAATTTTATAGCTGTAAATTTACGATTTCAATGGCAAGAATCAATTACAATTTAAAAAATCAATTGCAATTTCAAGATCGTAAACGTTACAAATAAATCAAAAATCATAATTCATAAATAACTATGTCATTAAAAATAGGAGACAAAGCACCTGATTTTTCAGGGTTTGACCAAGATGGAAAATTCCACCAGTTAGAAGATTATAAAGGAAAAAAATTAGTAGTTTTCTTTTATCCAAAAGCAAGTACGCCAGGTTGTACTGCGGAAGCTTGTGATTTGCGAGATAATTTCGAAAGATTCAAAGCGAATAATTATGAGCTTTTGGGTGTAAGTGCAGATGCTCAAAAAGCGCAGTTAAAATTTAAAGATAAATTTAATCTTCCTTTTCCGCTTTTGGCTGATGAAGAAAAAGAAGTAATCCAGGCTTTCGGAGTTTGGGGACCAAAGAAATTTATGGGAAGAACTTACGATGGAATTCACAGAACAACTTTTGTGATCAATGAAGAAGGAATTATAGAAGATATTATTTCTGACGTAAAAACAAAAGCGCACGCAAATCAGATTTTGAAATAATAGAATTGATATTTTAGACAAAACAAAAAAGCAGTACTCCCTTGAATACTGCTTTTTTTATAATGTGCGATCTCAATTCTAATTCGTGCTTTCTTCCATCAGTTTTTTAGGATCATATCCAAAAAGATTGTCTTTTTTGATCATTTCGGCAATACCTTTTGGAAGCATTTCTTCCCATCCTGGTTTTCCTTTGCTGATCATTTTCAAAACTTCTCTTGAGAAAATCTCTAAGTCATTTTCGTCAAAATCAGTGATATCGACTACTTTTCCGTTGAATTTAAAGAATTTGTACAACTCTTTCATTCTTGGATGAACTTTCAGGTTTTCAGAGTTAATTACAACTCCGTTTTCATCTTTCATCGGATATAAGAAAACTTTCAAATCGCGGTAGAATAATTTACCGAAAGCTTCCAAAATGCCGCCGCTCAGGTGGCGGTAATATTTTTCGTCAAAAACGTCAACTAGATTGCTAACTCCCATGGCCAATCCCATTCTGGCTTTAGTATAATTAGAAAAATATTCGACTACTTTATAGTATTCTTGGAAGTTAGAAATCATTACGGTTTGACCCAATGAACAAAGCAATTCGGCTCTGTCCATGAAATCTCTTTCGTCAATTTCTCCGTCAGAGCGAAGATTTGAAAGCGTAATTTCAAAAACTACGAGCGTATTTTCCTCTTGAACTTTATTTTCCTCTAGAAACATTTCAAGCGATTTTTTATACATATCCATATTGACTTTCGTCACAGGACGGAAACTTCCTCTTAAAGCAAGGATGTTTTTCTTGTATAAAATCGCCGCAGGCAGCACGTTATTTCCATCCGGATCAAACATTACCGCGTCAGTCATTCCGTTTTTAACCAGTTGCAAACTCATCAAACGATTGTCAACATCAGCAAAACGAGGTCCTGAGAAATTTATCGTGTCAATTTCCAACTGGTCTTTATCCAAATGGTCATACAAATAGCGAAGTAATTTCTTTGGATCGTTATATTTATAAAAAGCGCCATAAATTAAGTTAACTCCCAGAACTCCAAGGGTTTCTTGCTGTAATCTGGCGTCAGTTTCTTTAAAGCGAATGTGAAGTACGATTTCGTTATAATCTTCGTCGGGCTCAATCTGATATTTAATTCCAACCCAGCCGTGACCCTTAAATTGCTTTGCAAAGTCAATGGTGGCCACTGTATTTGCATAACTGAAGAACATTTTGCTTGGATGTTTGTCTCTTTTTAAACGCTGTTCCACCAAATTTACTTCGTGGGAAAGCATTTTTTTAAGCCTGGCTTCAGTGACATATCGTCCATCAGTTTCAGAACCATAAATGGCGTCGCTAAAATCTTTGTCATAGGCAGACATGGCTTTTGCGATTGTGCCTGAAGAACCGCCCGTTCTAAAGAAATGTCTTACGGTTTCCTGTCCAGCACCAATTTCGGCAAAAGTACCATAAATATTTTCGTTCAGGTTGATACGCAGGGCTTTGTCCTTGATTGAAGGGATTTGTTCAATCATCCTGTCGCCCTTGAGCTTGATTTCGTTTTCGAAGTTTATCATAGTTATTGCAATACTTAGGCAAAGTTAACAAAATCGGGGTTTTATTAAACAGAATTAATCCTATTTTTGTAAAAAATTAACGAAGGTGAAAGTATATTTTTTGGGCACAGGAACTTCGCAGGGCATTCCGGTTATTGGAAGCAATCATCCTGTCTGCAAAAGTGACGATCCAAAAGACAAAAGACTGCGTGTTTCGGTATGGATTTCTTGGGATGATTATTCTTTCGTAGTTGACTGCGGGCCTGATTTCAGGCAGCAAATGCTGGTTTCTGGATGTACAAAATTAGACGGAATTTTATTCACCCACGAACATGCAGATCACACCGCTGGTTTGGATGATATTCGTCCGTTTAATTTCCGTCAGGGAAATATTCCGATTTACCTTCATGAACGCGTTTTGTCATCTTTGCAAGAACGTTTTGGCTATATTTTTGAAACTCTAAATAAATATCCTGGCGCGCCTTCGGTAGACCCCATAGAAGTTATAAACAATCAAAATTTTGCTATCGGAAATAAAGTCGCAATTCCCATAAATGTGATGCATGGCGACCTTCAGGTTTTTGGCTATAGAATTGATGATTTTGCCTATCTGACGGATGTAAAAACCGTAGAAGATGTTGAAATCGAAAAGCTGCAAAATTTAAAAGTCTTAGTCGTAAATGCATTGCGGGAAGAACCACACCATTCTCATTTCAATTTGCAGGAAGCTTTGGATTTTATCAATCTCATAAAACCTGAAAAGGCTTATTTGACGCACATCAGCCACACAATGGGCTTTCATGAAGAAGTACAAAATCGTCTTCCAGAAAATGTTTTTTTAGCCTATGATAACCTTCAAATAACTATTTAATATTTTAAAATAAATGAAAAAACCGTTGCTTTATCTGTTCATATTTTCAGTTTTGCTGAACATTTTTACCTACATGTATTTTACTAAAAAGAGCAAATTTGAAGAAGATAGAATTGAAAATTTTCAAAAGGAATCTAAAGCAAAAAAAGATTCAATTGCTTCTTTAAATAGCAAATTGCAAGAGGCTGATTATTTTTCGCTTCCTTATAATGACAATGCGATAGAATATTATGAGAATTTTGATGTCAATCAACTTTCTTCAGAAGTTCGTGATGAGATAATGTCTTTGAATACTGCTCCAAATGGAAATTCATTGACAAAATATGATCCTATTAATGGTAATAAGCCAATCATCAACAAGATTAAAATTTTAAACCACCGATGGATTATTGCTGATTTTGCCATTGGAAATGCCTGGGGCGAAGTCTTGATCAAATATTTCAAAAATGAAGGAAAGCCGACAGAATTTGAAACTATCGAGACTTTTATTTACCCAGATACTTTGAAATAGAAGTTTTTTCATAATTTTATAGTCTCTCAAATCTTTCAATGTACATGAAGAAAATATTTTTATTTATTGCCACTATTGTATTGCTTTATTCTTGCAGAGATTTAGGCGGCTCTTCTGGCGATTCTAGAATCAAAAAAGACAGCCTTGGAACCGTAGTCGGAACTGATAAAGATGATAAAGGATGTGTAACTTCTGCTGGTTATAAATGGTCGATTTTAAAAAACACCTGTGTTCGTCCTTTTGAAGTCGGCGTTCGTTTGAATCCTGTTGCTGAAATTAAGGCGGGAGATCCTGTCGTAAGTGCTTTTGTAGTTTTGGAAGAAGAGGATGGAAATAGGGCAGAATTATATATTCCAAACGAAAAATCATCAATTTTGATGGAAAGAAAATCTGAAAAAGAACCTTTTGTTAAAGATGATTGGAAATTAATCACTCTAAAAGGCTACACTTTGAAAAAAGGAGATTCAATTATGTATGCCGGTGCTTTGATTAACGAGGAAGCAGTGACAGGAAGCGACAATCCAGAAGATTAAGTTTATTTATAAAAAAATTTAACCGCAGATCGCTGATTAAAAAATCTGTGAATCTGCGGTTTTTTTTATGTCAAAATTCGTGTATCGTGGTAAATTAATTATTTTCCAGCCAATTTTTCAAGTCATAAAAATTTTGAGGTGAAACTCCATGACCAATTGGATATTCTTTGTAAGTCACATCAATTCCCAAATTCTTCAATGCTTCCGGTGCTTTTCTTGCCCAATCAACAGGAATAACTTGGTCTTGAGTTCCGTGCGAAACGAACATTTTTAAATTTTTGAAATCTTTATTATCATATCTAGAAGCTAAAATTTCAGTATTCAAATAACCGCTTAAAGCAACAACTCTTTTAATTTTTTCGGGATAACTTAAAGCAACAGCATAGCTCAAAATCGTTCCTTGGCTGAAACCGATCAAAGTCACGTTTTCAGAATCAATTGGCAATTCAGAAACAAATTCGCTGATAAATCTCGCAATCAAATCTCTAGACTCAATCGCTTGCTTATCATCTGAAAATTTATTTTGGTCTGCATCAAAAGTAATCGCATACCAAGCATGCCCGTAAGGTTTCAGGTCATAAGGCGCGCGTGCAGAAACCACATAATATTCTTCTGGAAGTTCTGATGCAAAAGAAAATAAATCCTCCTCATTGCTTCCATAACCGTGAAGCAAAAGCAGCAGTGGATTTTTTTCTTTCTTTATTTTTGGTTCTCTGATGAGATATTCAAAGCTTGATTTCATTTATTTTAAGTAAGATTTTTAAAGAATTTTTGGAAAAAACTTCCCAAAAACGGAACCAGGTTCATCTGTCCTTGAAGCGCACTGATAAAACTATACGCCCAAAGAATAAAGATGAAAATGTAAAGCGAAGACGAAATCATCCAGCTGTCAAAAAGCCCGACAGGATATCCTAATGCGAAAAACAGGAGGAAAATTCCTAAAGTTTGGCGAATGTGGAAAGACGCAAAAGCGTTCTTTGAATCGTTGTTCATTATGATTGCAATAATTGTCCCGATAATAGTAATATGGCTGACAACCGCAATATTTTTTCCTTCTTGAACTGTATTTTTCATAGGTTATTTGTTTAAAACTAGTTTTTTATTATTCAAAATTCCATATGCTTTTCCTTTCATTTCTTGTCCAAGGAAAGCAGAATTTTTAGATTTTGACAAAATATTTTCTTTATTAAATGTCCAATTTCCTTCTGGATTGAAAAGCGTCAAATTAGCTGCATTTCCTTCTTTTATTTCTGAACTTTCTATGGAGAACACTTCTTTTCCAGACACCAATTTTTCTATAACAATTTCCAGAGGAAGAACAGTGAGCAAAGATCCAAAAGCACTTTCCAAACCAATTGTTCCGTTTTTTGCCAAATCAAATTCCATCTTTTTGTGCTCAATATCCATCGGATTATGGTCAGACGTAATCATATCGATTGTGCCATTTTTTACGGCTTCCACCAAAGCTTTTCGGTCTGATTCTGTTCTTAATGGAGGCGTAACTTTAAATCTTGTATCAAATCCATCTAATTTTTCATCAGTCAAAACCAAATTATGAACAGCGACAGAACAGGTTACATTCAATCCTTTTGCTTTAGCGCCCTTGATTAATTCGACTGATTTTGCCGTAGAAATCGTCGGAATGTGCAATTTTCCTCCTGTATATTCTAAGATAAATAAGTTTCTGGAAATCTGCAATTCTTCTGCCAAAGCCGGAATTCCTTTTAATCCTAATCTTGTGCTGACAATTCCTTCATTCGCAACTCCGGTTCCTTTGATGTTGGAATCTTGCGAATAAGCAATCACCAAACCGTCAAAATCTTGAACATATTGCAAAGCAATTTTCAAAAGATTGGCGTTCGAAAGGCTTTTATTGTAATCTCCAAAAGCAACGGCTCCAGAGTTTTTCATATCAAAAAGTTCGGCCAAATCATTTCCTTCGCTAGATTTTGTCAAAGCGCCAATCGGAAATAAATCGGTTGCAAAACCGGCTGATTTGCTTTTTACAAAACTGATGCTTTGCTGATTATCTAAAATTGGAAAGCTATTTGGTTGCATTGCAATTGCCGTAAAACCGCTTTTTCCAGCTGTATTCAAACCGTTTGAAATTGTTTCTCTGTCTTCAAAACCAGGTTCGCCCAAACTTACGCTCGAATCAAACCAGCCTTGAGAAACGTGCAGGTTTTCCAATTCCAAAGTTTCAAAATTATCAGGATTTGGGAGCTGGTTTCCAATTTTTGTGATAACGCCGTTTTCAATTTGAATGTCGGCAGTTTGATTGTGATTCGGGCTTTTCGGGTCAATGATTTTTGCTTGTCGAATAATCAGGTTCATATTTTATGCGTGTTGTGTTGTTGTAAATTCTAAATTGATGGGGATTACTTCAAAAATTTCTGAATCAATATTTCTATGACTAAAAATAAAAGCGTTAAAAACACAAACCATTTCCAGATTTCGTTATCAGTTCTGTTGGTTTGCAAAGTGTCAAAAATGTTGTTAATGCTGTCAATGACATTATAATCGGAAAGCAAAGCTTCGTTGGATGAAGACAAATCGCTTTCGGTTTTATTATAGTTAAAGCTAATCTTTTTCAGCAATTCGTCTTTTTTATATATTCCGAAATTTCCGGCTTCCTGAGGAAAATCGTTGAATGTCAATTTTACTTTGTTGTTCAAAATCTGTTGCATCGGAATAAACTTTTCAGCATTTTCCGAAATACTTTTTATTTCCAAAATTTCGTCTTTTGACAATAAAGCATTTATTAAAAACGGACTATTTTCTCCAATTGTCAAAGCATTAATTCCAGTTTTTTGGCTGCTTTGCGCCATATTATAAAAGGTTGGAACAATCAATGGCGAATTCTGGAAATTAGAATTTTCCTTATTAATCGGAGCAGAAAATACATAAACCGAACTTACCGGATTTTGAATCGCTGTCAAGAACGAACTTTGGTCTTCAAATCCAAGAATGGAAGGAAAAGCGCTTGAAATAGCAAACGAATTTTTGATATTTGGATATTGGAAATTATCAATTTTTTTCTCAAAAACCGTACTGTAAAGCGGATGGCTGAAAGCAATTTTTGAAACTAATTTTTCTTTGTTTTCTAAAGCTTTGAATTGAATTCCGCCGAAATTTTGCATCAAACTATTTAAGTTGGAAAGCGAACTTTCCTGCGAAGGAATTACAATCAAATTTCCTCCTTTTTCAGCAAAAGATTTCAAAGTGGTTTGTAAAGCCTGCGGAATTTCCTGAACTTCGTTTAAAACAATCGCATCTTGTTTTTCAAGCTGATTGTAATCCAAAGATTTGATGTCAAAATTGCTGTAAATGAATTCTTTATCGGTATAAATTTTTCGTAGGAACGCACTTTTTTCAACTTGACCAATACTAATTACGTTTGTTTTAATTGGTTTTGAAATACTGAAAAACAATTGATTGTCATATTGCAAAGCATTGTCTTCAATCGACGCATAGCCGTTAAAATCTTCCTTCGGAATTGTAAAATTAATTGATTTTTCTTTGCCTTCAAATTTTACTATTGTTTTGGCAACCAGTTTTTTATCATTATATAAAGCAATCGGAATAGCATCTTCATTTTGGCCATACGAAGACAATTTTACACCAATTTCATAGAAATTATCCAAAGTTTGGTTGATGTAAATGCTATCGATCGAAACGTTATTTTTCTGTTCTGCTTTCGGAATTATAAAATAGGTATTAAAAGTGCTGTCGATGCTTTTCAGCTGTTTTGCTTCCAAACCAACAGCGTCTGTAATCACGACAATATCTTTATTGTAAGGAGATTTTCTCGATTTTATCTTTGCCATCAAATTATCCAAAACAAAAGGCGAAGCGCTGTATTTCAAGTTTTGCAATTCCTTTTGGATGGATTTTATGTCAGTATTCCAAAACGTTTCTGAATTGGTTATCAACGAAAAAGTCTGGTTTTCAGGAGCATTTTTCAACAATTCCTGAATGGCTCTTTTCATCAATTCGCCTTGTTTTCCTTTGGCTTGCATTGAAAAAGAGTTATCTAAAACGATGAACATTTCGTTTGTGATTCCTTTTGCGTCTTTTGCTTGGAAAAATGGTTGGGCAAATGCGATAATCAAAGATGCTAATAAAAATAAACGCGTCAATAAAAGCAACCATTTCTTCAATTTTGAACTCTTACGAGTCTGAATAGCAAGCTCTTTTAAAAAATGTACGTTGGTGAAATATTCTTTTTTGAAGCGACGCAATTGAAACAAATGAACCAGAATTGGAATGACCAATAAAAAAAGAAAGTAAAGAATTTCTGGATGTTTGAACTGCATTCAATGAAAGTTTGTCAAAAATACGAATTTGTTGGCAGTTGTCATCGCTAGTTTTGGGATTTTTTTGAAATATTAAATTAACATTTTCTGAAGATGCTTTTGTTTATTGAAGGACTATTTTTGTGGTTTATAAATTATCAAAATGAAAAAAATCAGCGTACTGCTTTTTACACTTTTTGTTGTAACAGCGATGAATGCCCAAGATAAAATATACAATCTAATCATCGGAACTTACACAAATTCTTGTGAAAGCAAAGGAATTTATGTTTATGATTTTAGTACTGATACTGCAGATTTTTCATTGAAAGCAACTACAGAAAATATTATAAACCCAAGTTATTTGACTGTTTCGCAAGGAAATGATTTTGTATATTCTGTAAATGAAAACGGAAAAGAAAGCACGGTGAGTTCTTTTGGATTTAATCCAAAAAGTGGAAAATTGAATTTTTTGAATAAACAGGAAACTAATGGAGCCGATCCTTGTTACATAATCAACGACGATAAAAATGTAATTTCTGCCAATTATTCTGGCGGAAATATTACCGTTTTCGGGAAAAATGCTGACGGAAGTCTGGCCAAAGCAAAACAAATTATCTACCATTCAGGGAAAAGTGCAAACGAAAAAAGACAAGAAAGCGCGCACGTTCATATGACTTATTTTTCGCCAGACAAGAAATTTGTTTTGGTCAATGATTTAGGGATGGATAAGATTTTAGTCTATAAATATCACAAAAACGCTTCAAAAGATATTTTGACTCTAAAAGAAACTATTGCTACCAAAAAAGGAAGCGGGCCAAGGCATTTGGTTTTTAGCAATGACGGGAAATTTGTCTATGTTTTGCATGAATTAGACGGAAGTTTGGTTACGTATAAATACAAAAACGGTTCCCTTAAATTATTACAAGAAACTACAATTATTGCTAAGGATTTTCACGATGAAACAAGTGCTGCTGATATCCATATTTCGCCTGACGGAAGATTTTTATATGCAACAAATAGGGGAGATGCAAATACAATTAATACTTTTGCAATTAATAAAAAAGGAAGTTTAGATTTAGTAAATCAAGTCGATACGAAAGGAAAAGGACCGAGAAATTTTGTGATTGACCCAAGCGGAAAATTTCTTTTAATCGGACATCAATATACAAATAATGTTGTGATTTTTAAGATTGATAAAATGACTGGAAAGCTTTCAGATACTGGAAAAAGAATTGAATTGTGTGCTCCAGTTTGTTTGGTTTTTGCAAAACAGTAAAAGCAAAATTGTCATTGTTTCGCTAGTTCGGATAAATCCTCGAGTCCTACGAAGGAGGAATCTCATCAAAACAAGTCGAAAAACTTGTGAAGATTCCTCCTTCGTCGGAATGACAATAGTGTCAAAATTTATTTATGAAATCTGTGTTTAAAAAGAAAATCCTATTTTCCTTTATCTTTTCTCTTTTTATCACGAGTTCTTTCGATACCACGGTTTCTAGATTTCGTTTTACGAGGCTTCGTTTTTCCAGGACCGCCAAGATTTACTTGTTTGTTTTTCTCCGATTTTTCGTGAAATGCGCTATTTCCTTTAGCTACTTTTTTCATAGCCATTTTGATCGGCTGTCTCACTTTTTCAGATTCAATCAAAACAGTTGAAAGTTCAACACTTTCTGGAATCGCTTCAATATCTACTTCTTTATTCATCAAAAGTTCGCTTTCAATGAAAAATTCTTCTTCTTTCGGACCCACAAAACTGATGGCAATACCGTCTTTATCAGCACGGCCGGTTCTACCGATTCTATGGATATATTGTTCTGGAACTTCCGAAACATCAAAGTTGATAACGTGCGTGATGTCAGAAATGTCCAAGCCTCTCGCCATAACGTCAGTCGTAATAATGCCGCGCAAGATGCCTTGCTGGAAATTTTCCATTGTCGTTAAACGGTAGTTCTGAGATTTATTGGAGTGAATTACGCCAAATTGCTCCGGAAATTCATCCGCAATTCGGTCATAAACCATGTCCACGAATTTCTTGTTATTAACGAAAATCAAGATTCTTGACATGCTTTCGTCCGTAGACAAAAGGTTTTTCAAGAGGTTAATCTTCGTATTGAAATTCGGAACTTTATATCTGTATTGTTTGATTTTTTCCAAAGGAGTTCCCGATGGAACCAACGAAACTTCTTCTGGAAATTCAAAATAATCATTCAAAATGGCATCTACTTCTTCCGTCATTGTTGCCGAAAAAAGGATATTTTGACGTTTTGGTTTCATCATCGCCAAAATCGAAGTCAGTTGCACTCGGAAACCAAGATTCAGCATTTCATCGAATTCGTCAATTACCAATTTTTGAGTTTCGTCAAAGCGAATTACGTTATCCAAAGCCAAGTCCATCACGCGTCCAGGCGTTCCTACAAGAATATCGATTCCTTCGTAAACGTTCTTTTTTTGCGTATTGATGTTTACTCCACCATAAATTCCGAGTGTTCGAACCGACATATATTTTGTCAATTTTTCCACTTCTTCTACAACCTGAACTACTAATTCACGTGTTGGAACCAATATTACAATTTTTGGAGTATGAGTCGGAGTAAATTTGTACAATTTCAGCAAAGGCAAAAGATACGCGAAAGTTTTCCCCGTACCGGTTTGTGCAATTCCCATCATATCGCGACCTGAGGCAATTACAGAAAAAGATTTCTGCTGAATTGGAGTAGGCGCTGTGAAGCCTAAATCATCAATTGCTTTTTCTAATGATTTCGGAAGATTAAATTGCTCAAAAGTGGACATAATGTGTAAATTTTGTGCAAAGGTACGCTAAAATTTGGACTTCTTAGATTTTTAGACTTCTTAGGCAGTTAGACAGTTTAGAATTTTAGACTACTTAGATGGTTAGATTTTGAGAAATTTACGAAAGTCTAAGAAGTCTAAAACTCTAAAATATCTAAGAAGTCCGAACTAAAATCCCTCAAAAACGCCCAATCCAAACAGCGCAAAATCATATTTTACAGGATCATTCGGATCTAATTTTCGCAACTGCAAATCTAATTCTGCCAATGCTTTTGCATCATTCTGCTTTCGGGTCAGAATGCCTAATTTTCGTGCCACATTTCCAGAATGAACATCTAACGGACATGATAAAGTGGAAGGAGATATACTTTTCCAAATTCCAAAATCAACGCCTTTTTTATCTTGGCGGATCATCCACCTTAGAAACATGTTGATTCGTTTTGCGGCAGAATTATTTAACGGATCAGAAATATGTTTTTGTGTTCTTTGCTGATGCTCAATTTCAAAGAAAAGCTTCTTGAATTCGTGGATGCTCTTTTGCATTGAATTGGCTTCCTGATTTTTTAAGAAGACCGCTTCCAAGCCGTTGTGGTTTTTGTAGATATGCTGTAAAGCCTTGATAAACGTGGTAAAATCTTGTCCGTTGAAAGTTCTGTGGACAAAATTTTCTAATCTTTCCAACTGATAATCTTGATGCGACATTACGAAATCATACGGAGAATTTCCCATCAAATCCATCATTTTTTTCGAATTGTTGATGATCATTTTTCGGTTTCCCCAAGCAATTATTGAACTCAAAAATCCGGCAATTTCAATATCTTCTTTTAAGGAAAACAGATGCGGAATCTGGATCGGATCACTTTCAATAAAATTTGGATTATTATACAGTTCTACTTTTTCGTCAAGGAAATTTTTTAGTTCTTTTTGGGTCATTTTTTAATCTTTTGAAGTGTCTTTTGCATAAAATCCATCTTTTAAATCTTCACTTCGCATTTGCGGTTTCACACTATATTTTTGGTCAAAATAGTCAATCTGTTTTTTATTTACGCAAGGAATTTCTCCGTCTGCAGTTCCCCAGAAAAAGTCAATATTTGTGGGAGAATTATAATAAAAATGTTCGTTTTCGATTCGCTCAAAATCAGTTTCATATTTTGAATTTTGATACGGAAAAATAATGTTTTCGATAGAAAAATTACTGGTTGCAATCGCATGTTCGTTTCTGGCCAAGCTTTTCAAATTCATAGGGACAAATAATATGAAAGCTGTTGAAAACATTGAAAGCCCTAGTAAAATCAGAATCGTTTTTCTCTTGCTTATAAAAATTGCCATCCAAATAAAAGAGAAAAACAATATGAAATTTATGAAGAAGCGATATTGTGGCGACGATAAAAATAAAAGCAATAATTGTACCGACATTATGAAATATAAAATCCAAAATCTTCTTTGGTTGAAGAATTTATAAATAATTATTGGCGTAAAAACTGTTAGAAAAACACTTAATTTATTGAACAAACCATGAAGTTTCGGCATTGTAATCCATCGTAAAAAAACGTCCCAATTTGACATCTCGTTGAACTGATTTTCTGTCAAGGAATAAGCAAAATATTTTGTCAATGAATAATAAAGAACAGCAATTTTTTCTGGAATTTGGTAATCAGCAACAAATCCGAAATTTTTCGTAATCGGGAAAAGTGGATAACCAGTAACAATTGTGTTTTTTGCCACAAATAATCCTAAGATTAAAATAGAAATAAATGTGATTTTATAGATTTTAATTTCCTTGTAATTCTGTAATAAAATAATAATTGGCAAAATGCAAAGTCCTATTGCTGTTGTTTTTATGTATAAACAAAAAAGGACAAGAATTGAAATTATAGCAAACACTTCATTGTTCATTTTTCTATAATTTTCAAGAAAATAAGCGAAAATAATAAATGTGAAAACATAAATCGGCATGTCTGGCGAAGGCGCGCTTATGAATTGAAAAAGGAAAACATTTGCCAAAGGAAAAAGACCGACGATAAGATTTGTCTTGTCTTGATTTTTAAAGAAATCGTTTAGTTTTTGAATGGCGAATATATTTCCCAGCAAAAGGCAGAATCCGCTTAAATCATTGAATTTATCGTATAAAAAAGAAAAGTTGAAAGCGCTTTGGGCAATATGCCATCCGCTGGTTTGTCCTAAGAAAAAGTGAACATTTGCGAGCCCTTTTACAAAGCCATATTCATTAATCCATTTTATGGTTTGGATGTAATAGGATTCATTATCAATCGCATACGGAACTGAAGCGCATTGTGCAATTATGAAAATTGTTATAAATCCTAAAAAGATTTTTAAGCTCTTTTCTAGGTTTTTTATTTCGTACAAGAAATTTTTATAAATAGATGAAATAGGTGCTTTATAAATTAAAAACAAAGCAATATTCAGAAGCAAAATCGCAATATGAAACTCTAAATTTATTCTTCCAAAAATTGCCCAAATACTTGCTATAATTGTAGTTGAGAATAATCCTAAAATTGAAATTACTACAAAATTCTTGACTTTAAGCTTGAGGATTTGGTCCAATAAAAATCCTAGATTTATGGTTGTAAATAAAATATAAATCCAGCTTAAAATTAGTAAAAGCATAGTTTTAAGGAATTAATCCATCTGACATAATTAATTTTCTATCTGCCATATTTGCCAGTTCTTCGTTGTGGGTTACGATGACGAAAGTTTGTCCGAATTCATCTCTCAACTTGAAAAACAACTGGTGCAGATTTTCTGCTGAAGCGGTATCTAAATTCCCAGAAGGTTCATCTGCAAAAATCACGGCAGGCTTGTTTATCAGTGACCTTGCAACGGCAACTCTTTGTTGTTCCCCACCAGAAAGTTCTCCGGGTTTGTGATTGATTCTGTGTGATAATCCTAAATAATCTAGCAGTTTTTTAGCTTCAGTTTCAGTCTCTGATTTTGATTTTCCAGCGATAAATGCGGGAATGCAGACATTTTCTAAAGCTGTAAATTCCGGCAATAATTGGTGAAACTGAAAAATGAATCCGAGTTGTAAATTTCTGAAACGCGATAATGCTTTGTCGTTTAATTTCAGAATATCTTCGTTATTAATTTTTAATGAAGTTCCGGTTTCAATTGTCGGCCTGTCTAAAGTGCCAAGAATTTGCAGAAGCGTAGTTTTTCCTGCACCAGAAGCTCCTACGATAGAAACAATTTCCCCTTTTTCAATGTGCAAATCAACTCCTTTTAAAACATGAAGCTTGTCGTAATATTTATGTAGGTTCTTTGCCTGAATCATTTTTTTGCTATTTATACAAAGAAACAAAGTTTTTGAAAATTTTCACATCTTTCCACTTTAATTCTTTCGTATGTGGACTTATAAAGTTTAGTTAAGACGATATTTTTGGCTTATTTATTGATTAATTTTGAGAAACAAAAGGAGGAAAATGAAAAAGATAATTGCTGTGCTGGCATTGATTACAATTTCGTGTCAGTCAAAAGGAAAAGAGAACGAACAATTAATTTCAGAAAACAAGGAACCTGTAAAAATGGAAGTAGAAAAAGGATTAGAAGTAGCCACGTTTGGCGGAGGATGTTTTTGGTGTACAGAAGCAATATTTTTAGAATTAGACGGCGTTAAAAAAGTGGAATCAGGATATATTGGCGGGAAAACTGCAAACCCGACTTATGAAGAAGTTTCTACAGGAACAACTGGCCATGCGGAAGCTACGCAAATTACTTTCGACCCAGCAAAAATCAGTTTTGGAGAATTATTAGAAATATTTTTTGCAACGCACGATCCAACGACTTTGAACCGTCAAGGCGCTGATGTCGGGACGCAATATCGAAGCGAAGTTTTTTATCATAACGACGAGCAAAAGAAAATTACGGAAGATTATATAAAAGTTTTGAATGCTGAAAATACATATGGAAAACCTGTCGTAACAAGAGTTTCTGCAGCTTCAAAATTTTATGTAGCGGAAGATTACCACCAAAATTATTATGCTAGAAATAAGGAGAAATCGTATTGCAGTTATGTGATTACGCCAAAAGTTGATAAAGTAAGAAAACACTATTCTGACAAGTTGAAAAAATAATTGGCATTAGTTTTGCGTTATAATACGAAACTAAATCATTGAAAATGACAGAACAAGTTCAGATAAAAGCGGCTTCAGATAAAAAACAAAAACAGTTATTGCTGAGTTTGCTTTTTGATGCCATCGGAATGTTTTCTTATGCATTGCCTTTCTTGGGGGAATTTGCAGATTTTGCTTGGGCTCCGATTTCAGGAATTATTTTGGCAAGCATGTACAAAGGAACAGTCGGAAAAGTAGGTGGCGTGATTTCATTTTTAGAAGAATTATTGCCTTTCACAGATGTTTTGCCGACGTTTACTTTGACGTGGATTTATACTTATTATTTTAGTAAAGGAAAATAGGCTTTTAGTTGCCAAGGCACTAAGGTTGAACTCCCAAATAAAAAGCCAGAAGGTAATTACTTTCTGGCTTTTTTTAATTTATAAATTTTGTCACTTTGAAACTTAGAGCCTTAGTAACTTAGAACCTTTTTTAAACTTTTTCCTTGGGCAATAAAAATCCCAGTTTCATGCTTCGAATCATTTTTTTTGCAAACGGAAAGAAAAATCTAGATTGGCCGAAAAGCCATCCAAAAAGCATCAGCATAAAAGGATAAAGCGGTAAAACGAGGACTAAAAGCAGGATGTAATATAAACTCCAATGTGTGTTTTCCTTAGTGATGCCAATAAATCCCATTAAAAAATAAGAAATTCTGGCAGAAAGCGAACCATTGATGGCAAAGACAATAAAGATAACGATAAGCTGAAAATTTGAGGTAATTCCCCAGCGTTGTTTAAGTTTATTCATACTGAATTAATATAGTGCAAAAGTACGATTTTAAATTCGAGGACCAAAACCGCCGAGCCTAATATTATTCGTTAATTGAAAATAAGTGAGGTAATTGAATAACATATAATTGACCTCATATCCATAATTGATGCTGTTTTGATAATCGATTGACATATCAAATAATCTATTTCCCTGTATGAATTTGTTGTTCCAGCCTAGTACCCAATCTCGGTTTCGAGCTTCTAGATAAGATTGCGAATAGAAATTTCGAGGTTTCCCGTAAGATGCAAACCAACTATTGAAACCTGAATCAATTATAATTACTTCATACTCAATTTCTTCATTTGCAATTCTAATCGTATCATTTTTAAGTGCTTTCTCATCTTTGGAAAAAGTTTTTTCAGAGGAAGTTCTTGAAGTTGTACATCCAAAAATAATTAGAAAAAGAAACGGTATATAAATAAAATTCTTCATGTTATAAAGTTACTCAATCTTCTTGAAATCAGTATTTTGATTGATGTTCTTTTAACAAAAAAGCCAGACAATTGTCTGGCTTAATTAAATATTCTCAAAATTAGTTCTTTAACAAGCTGATAATTTGTTCAGCCAATTCCGTCCCAATTCTATCTTGAGCTTCCAAAGTTGCAGCGCCAATATGCGGTGTCAAAGAAATTTTCGGATGCATTAAAATTTGAACAGCAGGCGTTGGTTCTTCCTCAAAAACGTCCAAACCAGCGAACAAAACTTTTCCAGTTTCAAGAGCTTCGATTAATTCCACCTCATTGATAACGCCACCTCGCGAAGCATTTACAATTCCCACGCCATCTTTCATCAATTCAAATTCAGCTTTCCCAATTACATAACCATCTTGCGCCGGAACGTGAAGCGAAATAAAATCAGAATGTCTGAAAATGTCTTCCATAGGTTCTGTCACGATATCTACATTGATGAATTGTCCGTTGTAAAAATCAACTTTGATTTCTGCATTTCCGACGAATTTATCCGAAGCAATTACACGCATTCCAAGACCCAAACCAATTTTTGCAACTGCTTTTCCAATACGTCCAAAACCGATAATTCCCAACGTTTTTCCACGCAATTCTAATCCGTTTGCGTAGGCTTTTTTCAAACCTTCAAAGTTCGAATCGCCTTCCAAAGGCATATTTCTGTTCGCATCGTGCAAAAATCTTACGCCAGTAAATAAGTGTGCAAAAACCAATTCTGCCACAGATTCTGATGAAGAAGCCGGCGTGTTAATTACATGGATTCCTTTTTCGCGCGCATAATCCACATCGATATTATCCATTCCAACGCCACCGCGACCGATGACTTTCAAAGTCGGGCAATTATCAATAATATCTTGCCTCACTTTGGTCGCGCTTCTAACCAAAAGCACAGAAACTGCATTTGCATTGATATAATTTGCAACTTGTTCCTGCGCCACTTTTGTAGTAATTACTTCAAATCCGCCTTTTTCTAAAGCCTTGATTCCGCTTTTTGAAATCCCGTCATTGGCTAATACTTTCATGTTTTTTTATTTAAAAATTTAAAGATTGAAATATTAAAAAATCCAATCTATACTAATTGTTCTATCTGAATTTACTTTCGACAAAGTCTAAGGAAGTCTAAAAATCTAAAAATCTAAGAAATCTTTCTTTCCAGTTCCTGCATCACATCCACTAAAACCTGAACACTTTCCAAAGGCAAGGCATTATACATCGAAGCTCTATAACCTCCTACTGAACGATGACCCGGCAATCCAGAAATTCCTGCCTCTTTCCACATTTTGTCAAAAGTTGCAGCGTGAGATTCGTCGTTTAATAAGAAAGTAGCATTCATATTTGAACGGTCTTCCGCTACAGAAGCAGCTTTAAACAAAGGATTTCTGTCAATTTCTGCATATAATAATTTTGCTTTCGCCTCATTAATCTTTTCAATTGCTGGAATTCCGCCAAGATTTTTCAACCATTGCATTGTCAAAAGCGACGTATAAACTGCAAAAACCGCAGGCGTATTGTACATGCTTTCGGCCTTGATATGTTTTTCGTAATCTAAAATACTTGGGATAGTTCTTCCAGTTTTGTTTAGGATTTCTTCTTTTACTACGACCAAAGTAACTCCAGCCGGACCCATATTTTTTTGAGCTCCAGCATAAATCAAATCAAATTTTGAGAAGTCTAATTGTCTAGAAAAAATATCAGAACTCATATCGCAAACCACAGGAATATTGGTAGCTGGAAACGATTTCATCTGAGTTCCAAAAATTGTATTGTTCGAAGTGCAGTGAAAATAATCGGCATCACTCGGAATTTCAAATTGCTTTGGAATATGATTGTAATTTTCTTCTTTTGACGAAGCTACGATTACAGTTTCTCCAAAAGCTTTCGCTTCCTTGATTGCTGCTGAAGCCCAAGTTCCAGTATCTAAATAAGATGCTTTTCCACCTTCTTTTAGTAAATTATAAGGAACTCTCAAAAATTCCATACTTGCGCCACCTTGCAAAAATAAAGCTTGGTAGCCTTTGTTTTCAAGACCTAAAAGTTCCAATGCCAACGCTCTTGCTTCGTCCATTACGGCTACGAAATCTTTGCTTCTGTGCGAAATTTCTAAAATCGAAAGACCAGAATCGTTGAAATTTAGAACTGCTTGAGCCGCTTTTTCGAAAACTTCCTGAGGCAAAATGCAAGGACCAGCACTGTAATTATGTTTTTTCATTGTGTGTGTTTAGAATGGGTTGTCTAAAATTTTGAAACGCAAATTTGAGAAATTAGATAAAAACTTTTCTTTACGTTTTAGTAATAATTTCATAAGGTTATTAACGAAAACGTTGTAGTGAATTTGTTTTTTAGCGCAGATTTGCAGATTTTATCTAAAATGATAGCGTTTAAAGAAACCGCAGATTCACAGATTTTTTAGAAAGGATTGCGTAGAATTTGTTTCGCTAATCTTTTTAATAATAAAAATTACAGATTTGTATATAAAAAATCTGCAAATCTGCGGTAATTTTTAAATTGAAGCAAGAAATGCAATTGTATCTACATTATCTGCATAATCCCAAAGTTCAGGCTTTTGCGTTTTCCCGAAGGGAATGCTGTTGTCAACAATTCCTTTTGAAACGATGCATTGAATTTGTTGGTTTTCAGCTTCCAAGCGCGTTTTTAAATCTTCTAAATTATCATAGAATTCATAAAAAACGCTTGAAATAGGAGAGGAATAGCTTGAGTCTTCTTTTATTGTAAGAAATCCGTTGTCTAATAATTTGAAATTGCTCATCAAAAAAACAGCTTTGTTGTAATCGTAATTATTTGCGTATTTTTCATAATGGATTACGTCTTGAAATTCAAAAATTCCTTCAAAGAAAGTGTCGAATTTATAATCTTTAGGAACAAACATTTTAGAAACATTTCTGCAGCCTAAACCGAAATACCTAAAAATATCTTCGCCTAAACCAATCAAATCTTCTTTAGATTCTTTTCCGTTTAAAACGGCAACTGAATTTCTGTTTTTACGAATGATTGACGGTTTATCTTTAAAATAATATTCAAAATATCTTGCTGTATTATTGCTTCCGGTTGCAATTACGGCATCAAAATTTTCTAATTTTCCGTCTACGAAAGCGATATATTCTGAAAATTTTGGTTCTACTGCAATTATATATTTTGCTAAGAAAGGCAATAAATGTTGGTCATTTGAAGAAGTTTTTACCAAAACTTTATGTCCGGAAATCAATACGGATAAAAAGTCATGAAATCCTACCAATGGAATATTTCCAGCTAAAATCAATCCTACATTTTTAGGTTCGATATTCTCCAAATTATATTTAGAAAGCCATTGGTCTAAATTTTCTTTTGTCAGCGCTTCCGCCCAAGAATTTATGGCAAAAAACACTTGTTCAGGCGTATACCATCCATTGTGCGACTGCGATAATTTGATCAAATCTAAAAAATCATTGAAAAACAAATCGTTATGTAAAACGTTTTCGCTTCTACTGCTTTCATTTTCAGAAAATTGGCTCAGGAATTTCCCAAGTTCTGCGAAAATATTTTTTTTGTGTTCTAAAGTCATATTGATTTGCTTATGAATTGTTTTGGACGTAATTTTGCAACAAAAATAAGCTATAATAGTTGTAAGTCAAAAGTGAAAGGTCGAAAGTTTAAATTCGCGAACTCATAACTTATAACTCATAATTCATAACTAGAGAAATGGCAATCATAATAACAGACGAATGCATCAACTGTGGTGCTTGCGAACCAGAATGCCCAAACACCGCGATTTATGAAGGTGCGGACGACTGGAGATATAAAGACGGAACAAAATTAAGCGGAAAAATTATACTTCCGAGCGGGGAAGAAGTGGATGCAAATGATGCTCAGACTCCGATTTCAGACGATATTTATTACATCGTTCCTGGAAAATGTACAGAATGCAAAGGTTTTCACGAAGAGCCTCAATGTGCGGCAGTTTGCCCAGTAGATTGTTGTGTTCCGGATGATGATCATGTAGAAAGCGAAGAAACTTTATTGAATCGCCAAGCATTTTTGCATGGTGAATAATTTTGTTGATATATAAAACAAAAAAATCCTGAACGCAAGTTCAGGATTTTTTATTTGAAATAAATAGGATTATTTTTTTGTACGCATGTAAGTTTCGGTGCTCACTTTGTCTGATTTATCATCATACGTTTCAACAACTAAGTTTCCATTTGTATCAAAATATCCAATTGAAGTAGCGTTTTTACCTCTATAAATATAGCTATTTGTTGAAGTTGCTCTTAAAACTCCAATTTTTTTATTTTCTGGAGAAATAATTGCATATCCAGCCGGATCTAATTTTAATTGGTAATTTTTCCCATTGTAATCATAATATGCAGATCTGTCAACATCCACAGTTCTCGTTGAGCCGTCAGGATTTGTTACTGTCGTTTTTGAAGTTACCTGAACAGGACTCTGCTTCATGTCTTTGTTTAGGGCTTTTGAGTCAGCATCTTGCAATTCGATATCTTGAACTTCTTGAACTTCTTGAGTTTTCAGAATTTTTTTCTCTCCGTCAGAATCTTTTACTGTTGTTACAGTTGTCTTTGATACATCAGTCACATTTTTGTTTTGTGCCTGAATTCCCATTGTAGTTAATAAGGTAAGGCAGCTTAATACGATCGTTTTCATAAAATTTTATTTAGAGTGGTTATTTATCAAAGTTACATCATAAATGTTAAATTAAAGCCTAAAAAAGCATAAAGTATTTATAAATAGCGATTTGGTTAATGAATTTTAAATATTTTAAGAAATTCAAATTGAAAAAATAATACTTATAAAATTCAATTTCAAAAGCTTATATTTGCACCCTTAAAATATCAATATCATACTTATACCATAATGAAAGCAGGAATTGTAGGATTGCCGAATGTTGGAAAATCAACATTATTCAATTGTTTATCAAATGCAAAAGCACAGAGCGCAAACTTTCCGTTTTGTACAATTGAGCCAAATATTGGAGTTGTAAACGTTCCAGATCCAAGAATCAACAAGTTGGAAGAATTGGTAAAACCAGAGCGCGTTCAAATGGCAACAGTTGATATTGTTGATATCGCAGGATTGGTAAAAGGAGCGAGCAAAGGCGAAGGCTTGGGGAATCAGTTCCTTGGGAATATTCGGGAATGCAATGCTATTATCCACGTTTTGCGTTGTTTTGACAATGACAATATTGTTCACGTTGACGGAAATGTAAACCCAATTCGTGACAAAGAAACTATCGATATCGAATTGCAGTTGAAAGATTTAGAAACCGTAGACAAACGTCTTGAAAAAGTAAATCGCGCTGCAAAAACAGGAAATAAAGAAGCGCAAACAGAGAAAGCACTTTTAGATAAAATTCGTGAAGCGTTGTTGCAAGCAAAATCGGCTCGTACAATTACACCTCAAAATAATGACGAAGAAGTTTTGATGGAATCTTTCCAATTAATTACTGCAAAACCAGTTCTTTATGTTTGTAATGTTGACGAAAATTCTGCAGTAAACGGAAACGCTTATGTTGATCAAGTTCGTGAATTGGTAAAAGATGAAGATGCAGAAGTAATCATACTTTCTGTTGGTGCTGAAGCTGATATTACCGAATTAGAAAGCTACGAAGAGCGCCAAGTTTTCTTGGAAGACATGGGATTGACTGAGCCAGGAGCTTCGGTTTTGATTCGTGCCGCTTACAAATTATTAAAACAACAGACTTATTTCACGGCCGGAGTTAAAGAAGTTCGCGCTTGGACAATCAACATCGGGTCCACTGCACCACAAGCAGCCGGAGTTATCCATACTGATTTTGAAAAAGGATTTATCCGCGCAGAAGTTATTTCTTATGATGATTATGTGCATTATGGTTCTGAAGCTAAAGCTAAAGAAGCTGGAAAATTCAAAGTAGAAGGTAAAGAATATATTGTGAAAGATGGCGACGTAATGCACTTTAGGTTCAACGTTTAATCTTTTTTAAATACAATTTAAAGCGACATTTAGTGTCGCTTTTTTTATGGAAAAAAGTAATATCTTTCCTAGAAAAAAACAATGAATAAATTTGTTTTACTTTTGTGTGCTATTTTTTTGTTTTCTTGTAAGGAAATAGCTGATGGCAACGATTTGTACTTTGAAAATCCACAGCCAATCAATGATTCTGAACTAAAAGAAATTCCAAATAAATTTTTAGGACTATATAAAGATGCAGATTCTGTTTTCTTGAAAATAGAAAAAAAAATGATTACAAAATATCAATTTGATAAATTCAGAATTCACAAAGTAGAATTAGATTCAATGAAAAATGAATATGAATTAAAAGATGGGGAACTAATTGATAAGAAAACAAGAATTGCATTTACTATAAAAAAAATAGGAGATTCTATAGAATTGGCTAATAAAAATTTAGATACGGTATTTCAATTCTCTAGTAATAAAAAAGCAAAAAGTATTAATGGAGATTTGATTTTAAATTTTAAAAATGATAATTATTGGCAAGTAAATATTCTATCATCAGAAAAGAAAACACTGAAATTCAAATACCTTTCTACTGACGATTTGAAGTTTATAGATTCAATTATGTCTATAAAATCTATAATGATTGATTCAACAAATTATTTATTAAAACCCTCTAGAAAAGAGTTTAAAAAGTTTTTAAGAAGTAAACTTTCAACAGAAATCTTATACAAGAAAATATAATTATTGTTTTAAATTCTCTAAAATGTAAGAAATTTCAATTTTTTACGTTTGTATATTAAATTCTCGAAACAACTTAATAAAACTATTATTATGAAAAGACTTCCCCTTATTCTAATTTTTGTATTGTTTTTTAGCTGTTCTGTTTTTTCTCAAGAAGGGAACGCTTCGCAATTTTTTGTCAAATCAATTTCTGCAGGAATAGGGGTTACAGGCGGTGATGAGACTTCTGGAGGAATTGGTTTTAATGCAGATGTAACTACGGCTTTAAATAAAAATTTATTCACCCTTGCGCTTGCAACAGGAAGCGAATTGGATCTTTTTGATGCTCACAGAAATTTTTTCTCCGCAGATTTACTTTATGGACGTGAATTTTTAGTTACAAGAATCTTTGCAATTGAAGCGCACGCTGGCGTCGGGATATTTTCTGAAAATTATAAAAATGGGGATACTAATTTTCGAGAAATTAGTGAATCAACTTTAGGAATTCCGGTTCGTTTAAAATTTCTCTTTTATGTAAGTCCGAAGTTTGCTTTGGGATTAAATCCGAATGTTAATTTCAATTCTATAGAAACTATTTATTCAGGAAATTTAATTTTTCAGTACAATTTTGGAGGTAAATAAATTTAGATAATTAAGAAAATGTTGTATTTCTTGTAGCAATAAACCTTCGTATCTTTGGCTCTAAAATTTAGCAACTCAAAATGAAAGCGACCATATTAACCATCGGGGATGAAATCTTGATTGGGCAAATCATCGACACTAATTCTGCTTTTATAGCAAAATCTTTAGATAAGATTGGAATTGATATCCACGAAGTGATTTCCATAAGCGACAGCCGTCAGCATATTTTGGAAACCTTGAATCACTTGCAGAATCAAGTCGATTTGGTTATAATCACAGGCGGTTTGGGTCCGACAAAAGACGATATTACCAAGAAAACCTTATGCGATTATTTCGAAGACGAATTGGTTGTCAACGAAGCAGTTTTGGCACATGTCACTGAGTTAATCGAAGGTTTTTACAAGCGTCCGATTACGCAGATGAACAAAGACCAAGCGTTAGTTCCGTCAAAAGCTACTGTTTTAAATAATAAAGTCGGAACCGCGCCAGGAATGTGGATGAAGAAAGAAAATACCGTCTTCGTTTCCCTTCCCGGAGTTCCTTATGAGATGAAATATCTTATTGAAAATGAAGTTGTTCCAAAGGTCATCAAAGAATATAAAAGGCCTTATATAATTCACAAAACGATTTTGACGTATGGCCAAGGCGAAAGCTTAGTTGCTGAAAGAATTGAAGCTTGGGAAAACAACCTCCCAGAATTTATAAAACTAGCTTATTTGCCAAATCCAGGAAGAGTCAGATTACGACTTTCAGCAAGAGGAACCGACGAAGAAATGTTGAAAAAAGCTATTGAAGAAAACGTTGCTTCACTCTCAGAAATCATTGGCGATATCATTGTTGGATATGACGAGAATGAAACTTTAGAAGTAATTTTAGGTCGATTATTAATAAAAAATAAAAAAACTATTTCCACGGCAGAAAGCTGTACTGGTGGAAAAATAGCGCAAATGCTGACTGCAATTCCGGGTTCGTCAAATTATTTTAAAGGAAGCGTCGTCAGCTATGCTACAGAAATCAAAACTGAAATTTTAAAAGTTCCGCAAGAATTAATCGATAAATATTCAGTCGTAAGCAGGGAAGTGGCAATTGAAATGGCGCTTGGAGCAAAAAAGCTTATGAAAACAGACTATGCCATTGCCACCACAGGAAATGCCGGCCCAGAAAAAGGCGATTCTCCTGCAGAAGTCGGAACTGTTTTTATTGCTTTGGCCACAGAAAATGAAGTGATTTGTGAAGAATTCAATTTTGGACAACCTCGTGAAAAAGTCATTGATAGAGCAGTAAATACGGCTTTTGAAATGCTTCAAAAAGAAATTTTGAAAATAAATAAATGATTTTTTCTTTAAATGGCATTGTTTTTGGTTTTTATTAAGAAATATTTATACTTTCGTCCAAAATAAAAGTATTCCGCTTTTTAAATTACTAAAAACAAACATTTTTATGAAAAAACTTTATTTTACTATTGCCCTTTTTTTAGTTGCTGCAATTTCATTTGCTCAGGCGCCTACAGGAAACTTGACTATTTTTTCTGAAGACGGAGATAAGTTTTATCTTGTGCTGAATGGAGAAATGCAAAATGATATTCCTCAGACAAACATTCGAATTGAAGAATTGAACCAGCCTTATTATAATGCAAAAATTCTTTTTGAAGACAAATCGCTTGTAGAGATTACAAAAAAGAATTTAGAAATCACTGACATGGATGGGGAATATAAAGATGTTACCTATAAAATTAAGAGAGACAAGAATAATAAAAACAAACTTAAGCTTAATTTTTTCTCTGAAATTCCGGTTGACCGCCGCTATGTAGCTCCAAAAAACATTCACGTGGTTCATTATGGAAATCCAGAGCCGGTAAGAACAATTTCTCAAACTACAACTACCACAACAGTTGGAAATACAGGAGGAGTCGGAATGGGCGTAAATGTTGGAGGCGTAAGCATGAATGTCAGCATCAATGAGCCAAGAGGCGTTTATACTGAAACTACGACTACCACGATCGACCATTCAAATCAAAATTCAGGTAATCAAAACCTAGGAAATTCTAGAGGTTGCAACAATAAAAATCCGATGAATTCAAGTGATTTCAACAGCGCTTTGGCTTCTGTGAACAAACAAAATTTTGACGAGACGAAACTAAAAGTAGCCAAGCAAATTGTTCAGGCGAATTGTTTAGATGTAAATCAGATAAAGCAAATTGCCAATACGATTAATTTTGAAGAAACTAAATTAGAATTTGTGAAGTTTGCCTACGACTATTGTACTGAGAAAAAAAACTACTTCAGGCTGAATGATATATTTTCATTTAGTGAAAACGTAGATGAATTGACAGAATATGTCCAAAATAAATAGGAAATCTTAGTTTAAAAGAGTAAGATTTTATCCTTTTGTGCAAAATAAATTGAAGCTGAAAATATTTTAGAAAAAAAGAATAATAATGTTTTGTAAATACAGTTTATTTTTTGTTTCTTTGCACCCTGATTTTGAATAACGATAAAAGATAAGCATAATGTCAAGAGTTTGTGACCTTACGGGTAAAAGAGCGATGGTTGGAAACAATGTTTCCCACGCGATGAACAAGACTAAGAGAAAATTTTCTGTAAACTTAGTTAAAAAACGTTTTTATCTTCCTGAAGAAGACAGATGGATTACTCTTAGAGTAGCTGCATCTACAATAAAAACTATCAACAAAAACGGAATCGCTGCAGTTTTGAAAGAAGCTAAAGCTAACGGATTTATTAAATAATCCTTCCTAAAAACTATATAGCAAGATGGCAAAGAAAGGTAATAGAATCCAGGTAATTTTAGAATGTACAGAGCACAAAACTAGTGGTCAACCAGGTACATCAAGATACATAACAACAAAGAACAAAAAAAATACTCCAGACAGATTAGAGATTAAGAAATTTAATCCAATCTTGAAAAGAGTAACTGTTCATAAAGAAATTAAATAATATTTAGTCATGGCAAAGAAAACCGTAGCAACCTTACAGACAGCTTCAAAGAGATTGACAAAAGCTATCAAAATGGTAAAATCTCCAAAAACTGGTGCATACACTTTCGTTGAAAGCGTTATGGCTCCTGAATTAGTTGATGAATTCTTGAAAAAGAAATAATTCAACCAAACAGCATATAGAAAAGCTACTTTCATTCGGAAGTAGCTTTTTTATTTTTATATTTGTCATAAGTTTTAGCAGAAGCCAAACACAAGGCATTTTTTAAATGTAGTTCCCGCTTTCTGCAGTAAGTTTTTCTACGATGAAAAATCGAAGAAAAGCTACTGCCGCCAATCGGGGCTACTTAAAAACGCCTTCGCCTTCTTTAAACTTTCAGACTACTCAGATTGTCTAAAAAGTCTTGTAGTCTAACAATCTAACAATCTATAAAATGAGCTTTTTCAAAAAAATATTTTCATCAGAAAAAAAAGGAAACCTTAGCCCAGAAGCAAAACAAAGCTTAGACAAAGGTTTAGAAAAAACAAAAACATCTTTTTTCTCAAAGCTGACCAAAGCCGTTGCAGGAAAATCAAAAGTTGATGACGAAGTTTTAGATAACCTTGAAGAAATCTTAGTTTCTTCAGATGTTGGCGTAAACACAACACTAAAAATAATCACCAGAATAGAAGAACGCGTTGCTAACGACAAATACTTGGGAACCGACGAGCTGAACCAAATTCTGCGTGAAGAAATCGCCGGACTTTTATCTGAAACACATTTGGGCGAAGCCACAGAATTCGAAATTCCAAAAGACAAGAAACCTTACGTTTTAATGGTCGTTGGGGTAAACGGTGTTGGGAAAACTACAACTATCGGGAAATTAGCTTACCAGTTCAATAAAGCCGGTTACAAAGTTGTCCTTGGTGCTGCCGATACTTTTCGTGCCGCAGCAATCGACCAACTGCAGATTTGGGCAGACAGAGTTGGCGTTCCAATCGTGAAACAGCAAATGGGTAGCGATCCAGCTTCTGTAGCTTTTGATACCTTGCAATCTGCAGTTTCTCAAAATGCAGATATTGTGATTATCGATACGGCAGGTCGTTTGCACAACAAGGTAAACTTAATGAACGAGTTGACAAAAGTTAAGCGCGTAATGCAAAAAGTCATTGAAGATGCGCCACACGACGTTTTATTAGTTCTTGATGGATCTACAGGTCAAAATGCTTTCGAACAGGCAAAACAATTTACGGCAGCAACAGAGGTAACTTCGTTGGCAGTAACAAAATTAGATGGAACTGCAAAAGGCGGTGTCGTAATCGGAATCTCTGACCAATTCCAGATTCCAGTGAAATATATTGGAGTAGGAGAAGGAATTGAGGATTTGCAAGTTTTCAATAAAATAGAATTCGTAGATTCTTTCTTTAAATAAAAAGCGAATGGCATTTTCAATAAAAAACGTAAAACCGCTTCATCTCTACATTTTATTCGTGGTTTTAATTTTGATAGCACGGCTTTTTGAAGATAAAATACAGCCACTTTATTATCTTTTTGTGCTTCTAGGATGGGCTTCGTTTTACATAGCTGTCAGAAATTTTTTCAGGCAAAGAAAACAAGGCAATTCTCCCAAAAGAACTCTGGCTAAAAAGACAAAATAAAATAAATGCGCTAATTAGTTAGCGCATTTATTTTTTGCCATAAAACTTCGTCAAAATCTGATAAAGCCAAATTTACATTGTCGGCTGCTTCTCCCATTCGAATGACCACCAATTTTTTACTCGGGACAACATATATTTTCTGGTCATTTTTCCCTAAAGCCATAAACATGTCACTCGGAGCTTCAGGAATTATGCTTCCTGAAAATTGCAACTGCGACTGAGGCAGGTGATAGCTTGCTTTTCCATTCAGCCACCACAAATAACCATATCCTAAGTTTATATTTTGGGAAGTATTTGTAGCTTCATTGAAGTAATTCTCGTTTAAAATTACATCATTATTCCACTTTCCCCTGTTTAGCATAAGCAATCCAAAACGGGCCATGCTTCGTGTCGTGCTCCAATAAACGCTATTGTTTCCTGACTGAATCCAAGTGCCGTTCATGCCAATTTTATCTCTTAATTTTGCATTGAAATAGTTGCTGTAACTTTGCGAAGTTGCTTCTGCAATTACATCTTGAAGTTTCACATAAGAATTGTGATAAGCCCAGCGGGTTCCGGCGTCAGCCTTATAAACCAAACATTCAGGAGTGACGCAATCTTCATTTGCAACGTCATCTAATCCTGAAGTCATGGTCAATAAATGCTTATTTGTAATTAGATTTTCTTTCGCCAAAGGCTCGCTTGTCCAACCATTTCCTAAATAATCGGAAACTTTATCATTGATATTTAAGTGGTTTTCTTGTTGCGCAATGCCGACCATAGTTGAAGTCAAAGTTTTTCCAGCACTGGCCCAATACCAATTAGAAGTTGCAGTATGTCCATTAAAATAATTTTCCATGACAATTTTTCCGTCAACCAGAACGATAAAACTTTTTGAATGTTTTTCTTCCAAGTAAGAAAGCAATGGAGCTACAGCATTCTCATTCCATCCTAAAGATTGCAAGGATTTTGTTTCCCAAGTTGCATTCTCTGGAATTGGAGGAAAATATAGGGGATCTGCAATTATTGGCGTTGCGGTTTCGTTGCTGTCTGAACTGCATCCAATGAAAATAGCTAAAACAAAAAAGTATAAATTCTTCATAAATGTTAAGTTTTAGGTAAGACTATAAAATTTATGAATAGTTTAATTGATAAACTTTTATTTGACTGTATTTAGTAGTAATTTTATTTTTTTAAAATTTGAAATGAAAAAGACAGCTTTATTATTGTTTATTACCTTTATTTTATCGGCTTGTAGCCAAGTTTCCAAGGAAGATGTGAAGAAATTAAATGGATATTGGGAGATTGAGAAAGTAATTTTAGCAGATGGTTCTGAGAAAGATTACAGCATCAATACTACTTATGATTATTTCAGCATAAAAGATGATTTTAAAGGTTTTAGAAAGAAAGTACAACCTCAATTAGACGGTAAATTTCTTGCGGATAATTCTGAGGAAGCTTTGGAAATTACAGAAAAAGATTCAAAAATCTATTTGAACTACAAAACAGATTACGCCACTTGGAAAGAAGAATTAAAATCAATTTCTGATGACAAAATGGTTATTTTAAACCAGCAAAATATCGAATACCACTATAAAAAAGCAACTCCAATCAATTTATTAAATGGCGAAGAGACTAAATAACGAAAATTCTGTAGGCGATGTTTTAAAACACATTATCGAAGCCAATAAACTGCAAGTTGGAATTGACCAGATCACGGTCAAAGAAGCTTGGATTTCCTTGATGGGAAATGGCGTAAATAGTTATACCAAAGAAGTCACGCTTCGTAAAAATACGCTTTATGTAGAATTGACTTCGGCTGTTTTGCGCCAAGAATTAAGCTACGGAAAAGAAAAAATTATCAGAATGATCAACGAAGAATTCCGCCGTGATGTCGTGAAAGAAATCGTTTTCAGATAAATTTATACAGAGAATAAACTACCACAATTTTTATAATGAAACAAAAACAGATCAGAGGCCTTCACCGTGATTTAGGCTATTTTTACATCGGACTAATCATTGCATTTGCCTTTTCAGGAATTTTAATGAATCACAGGGAAGTTTGGAAACCAGAAAAATATACGGTTGAAACAAGGCAAATTCAAGTACAGCTTCCGTCAGAAGAATTGATTTCAGAAAAATATATTGACAAGCTGAAAGAAGAAATAAAAGTAGACGATAAAATGCGCCGTTTCAATATAAAAGAAGGAAAATTAAAAATTTCTTTTGAGAAAAATGATGTGGAAATTGACTTGAAAACAGGAACTGGAGAAGTAGTTTCTTTTATCAAAACGCCTTTCATCAGCCAGACGATGAAACTCCACAAAAACACTTCAAACTGGTGGATTTATTATGGAGATATCTTCGGGATTTCTTTAATCGTAATTGCAATCACAGGCGCAATCATGATTCCAGCAGGAAAATTTACTTTTAAAAGAAGAGGCTGGAAATTAGCATTAGCCGGATTGATTTTCCCGCTGATTTTCCTTTTCTTACTAGCTTAAACAAAAAATCCCGATCGCAAATTGGATCGGGATTTTTTTATTTTATAAGATTTTAAATCTAAAATCTCACTTCTGAAATCTTAATTCTATTAGAATTGCTCTCTTCCAGCAAAGTGGAAAGCACCTTCGATAGCAGCATTTTCGTCACTGTCTGAACCGTGAACTGCATTTTCACCAATTGATTTTGCATATTTTTTACGGATAGTTCCTTCAGCAGCATCCGCAGGATTTGTAGCACCAATTAAAGCTCTGAAATCTTCAACAGCGTTGTCTTTTTCTAAGATTGCAGCCACGATCGGACCTCTTGACATGAATTCTACCAATTCTCCGTAGAAAGGTCTTGCAGCGTGTACTTCATAAAATTTTTGAGCATCAGCCACAGTCAACTGCGTCAATTTCAAAGAAACAATTTTGAATCCGCCTTCAGCGATCATGTTTAAAATTCCACCGATGTGTCCGTTTTCAACCGCATCAGGCTTAATCATTGTGAATGTTCTATTCGTTGCCATTTTTTTATTTTTAAATTTGGCGCAAAAATAGTCTTTTTTAACACAACACAAAAATCATAATCGGTAATAAAACAATAAAATTTTGAAATTCTCTTAAGGAATTCACAATAAAAAATTGCTGATACTTTTGATTTCCTACATTTGCAACACATTTTTTATATCTAAGATGAGAATTTCAAAACATTATTTCGCAGCGATTTCAGCCTTTGTTATTTGGGGATTTTTTAGCTTGGTTTTGAAACCTTTGCAAGATTATCCTTCTTTAGATATTTTGTTCTACCGCGTTTTTCTCTGCGTAATTCTAATGCTTGCAATTAATGTGTTTTTTAGAAATAAAATATTGAAAGAGACTAGAGATAATTTCATCAATATGCCCTTAAAAGACAAAAGAAACGCTGTGTTTTTGACCTTTGGAGGTGCTATTTTGTTGACCGCAAACTGGTTTTTCTTTATTTATGTAATGAATCATGTCGGAGTCAAAACGGCTGCTTTTGCTTATTTGGTATGCCCAATTTTGACTATGGTTTTTGCTTATTTCTTCATACAAGAAAAATTAAATAAGTGGCAATGGACGGCTGTAGGAATCAGTGTTTTCAGTTGTATTTTACTAGGATTCAATCATCTTATGGATATTTTTTACAGTATAATTATTGCCGCAACTTATGCTTTGTATCTAGTTAGCCAGCGAAAAAACACGGCTATTGACAAGTTTTTATTATTGACTTTGCAGTTGACTACTTCCGCAATAATCTTGCTTCCGTTTTATCCTTTTTACAGAGGCGAAATTCCTACGCAGGTTTCTTTCTATGTTTACATTGCTATAATTTCTGTGTTTTTTACAATTATTCCTTTGTTTCTGAATTTGTTTGCTTTGAAGAAAATGAGTTCGGCGACTGTGGGGATTTTGCTTTACATCAATCCGCTGATTAACTTTTTTCTGGCTATTTTTTATTACAAGGAAGAAATCACGATGATTCAAATTGTAGCCTATTCGCTAATATTTCTTTCTATCATCATTTTTAATATGCGAACTATTTTCAAGCCAAAGACAGCAACTCTTACTCAAAATTAGGTTTTTTAAGTCACTAAAATTCCCGACTTTTGCACTATGAAAAAAGTATATCTTGATAATGCTTCCACCACCGCATTTCGTCCCGAAGTGATTCAGGAAATGACGCGCGTGATGCAGGAAGATTATGGAAATCCATCTTCAACACACAGTTTTGGAAGAACTTCTAAAAATATTTTAGAAACTTCCAGAAAATCTATCGCAAAGCAAATCAACGCAACAGCGCAAGAATTAATTTTTACTTCTGGAGGAACAGAAGCCAACAATTGGATTTTACGTTCAGCTGTGGAAGATTTGAAAATCAGAAGAATCATCACGAGCAAAATCGAACATCACGCTGTTTTGCACACCGTTTTAGCCTTGCAATCTGATTATCAAATTCAAGTTGATTATGTGAAATTGAAATCAAATGGGGAAGTAGATATCAATCATTTGGTAGAATTGCTTTCAGATAATATTCCAACTTTAGTTTCCTTAATGCACGTAAATAATGAAATCGGAACGGTTTTAGATCTAGAGAAAGTAGGAAGATTGTGCAAGCAATACAAAGCGTTTTTTCATTCAGACACGGTTCAATCTATTGGGAAAACGGAAATTGATTTGCAGAAAACGGATGTCGATTTTATTGTAGCAAGCGCCCACAAATTCCACGGACCAAAAGGAATCGGTTTTGCTTTTATCAGAAGAAATTCAGGATTGCAGCCGTTGCTTTTTGGCGGAGAACAAGAAAAAGGACTTCGCGCAGGCACTGAATCGATTCATAATATTGCCGGAATGGCAAAGGCTTTAGAACTTTCCTATGAAAATTTAAAAGCAGAAAGAAAGCATATTTCAGATTTAAAAAATTACTTCGTAAGCCAATTGCAATCTAATTTTCCGGAGTTTAAAATAAATGGAAACCCGGATGGTTTTTATAATATAATTAATGTTTTGCTACCTTTTTCAGAAGACAAAACTTCAATGATTCTTTTCAATTTAGATATGAAAGGAATTGCGGTTTCACGCGGAAGCGCCTGCCAATCAGGAAGCATAAAGCCTTCGCACGTTTTATTGGAAATTTTGTCAGAAGATGAAATTAGAAAGCCTAGTTTAAGGATTTCTTTCAGCCATTTTAATACGGAAGAAGATATCGATATTTTGATTGAGGCTTTGAAAGCTATCTAAGAAAATTCTTTCCATAAATTTCGTTTTATACTTCTTTCTAACTATTTTATTTTTAAGTTTGCCGCTTAAATCTATAAAATGAAAAAAGCAATACTTATTACAATGAGCATTTTAGGGGTAGTTTTTACTACGAATGCTCAAGAAAAAGGAAAGATTGAATTTGCTGTAGGAAGCGGTCTGAATTACTCTAGTGCAGGAAACAGCCATGGAAGTTCAGATACAAACATAAGTTTTAACGTGGCCGTAGGAGCAGATTATTATTTTTCTGATCGCTGGAGTGTAAGAGCAAAGGTCATTTATGACCGAAAAGGCTGGGACAATGGATTTTATGGTTATTATGAACCATTGATTGACGATATTTTTTATGCAAGAACTGATTACAATTTAAATTATCTGACTGTCCCGGTTGAAGCGAGCTGGCACTTTGGAAGAAAAAGAAACTGGTATTTGCATTTAGGGCCTTACGCTGGATTCTTGCTTAATGCAGAAGCGACTGACATAAATCAAGATGTAACAGACGATTTTGAGACTACAGATTTTGGTGTAGCTTTAGGAATTGGTGTGAAAATTCCAGTTTCAGATAAATTGAAAATCTTTATTGAATATGACGAACAGACAGGTTTCAGTGAAATTTTCAAATATAATGAAGGTTCAAGAATTTCAAATTCAAGAGGATCATTTAACGTTGGTTTGAATTTCCTTCTTTACTAAAATAAAAAATACAGCATAAAAAAATCCGTTTTGAATTAACAAAACGGATTTTTTTTTATTTATAATCAACTGCAAATCTAAAATTTGCAATCTTAAATTATAGGTGAATTACTTCATCATAAGCCGCAGCTGCAGCTTCCATAATTGCCTCGCTCATTGTTGGGTGAGGATGGATTGATTTGATGATTTCATGACCTGTAGTTTCTAGTTTACGAGCAACGACTGCTTCTGCAATCATATCTGTAACACCAACTCCGATCATATGGCAGCCCAACCATTCGCCATATTTTGCATCAAAAATTACCTTAACAAAACCGTCTGGAGTTCCAGCTGCTTTTGCTTTTCCTGAAGCTGAGAAAGGGAATTTTCCGATTTTCAATTCATATCCTTTTTCTCTAGCTTGCTTTTCAGTCAAACCTACAGAAGCGATTTCTGGAGTTGCGTAAGTACAACCTGGAACGTTACCATAATCAAGCGGTTCAACGTGAAGACCAGCCAATTTTTCAACGCAAAGAATTCCTTCAGCAGAAGCAACATGTGCCAAAGCTTGTCCAGGAACGATATCACCGATTGCATAATAGCCTGGGATGTTTGTTTCGTAATATTTGTTTACCAACACTTTATCTCTGTCAGTCGCGATTCCCACTTCTTCAAGGCCGATATTTTCGATGTTAGATTTGATTCCGACAGCAGAAAGAACGATGTCAGCTTCCAAAATTTCTTCTCCTTTTGCCGTTTTAACCGTAGCTTTTACGCCGTTTCCTGAAGTATCCACTTTTTCAACAGAAGCGTTTGTCATGATAGTGATTCCCGCTTTTTTCATGGAACGCTCCATCTGTTTTGAGATATCTTCATCTTCCACAGGAACGATATTTGGCATAAATTCAACAATAGTTACTTGCGTTCCCATTGCGTTGTAAAAGTGTGCAAACTCAACACCAATTGCTCCAGAACCTACCACGATTATTGATTTTGGTTGCTCTGCCAAAGTCATTGCTTGACGGTAACCGATTACTTTTTTACCATCTTGAGGCAAGTTTGGCAATTCGCGAGAACGCGCTCCTGTTGCGATGATGATATTGTCAGCCGTATATTCAGTAACTTTTCCGTCTTTATCTGTAACGTCAACTTTTTTTCCTGGTTTTACTTTTCCAGTTCCGTCGATAACGTCAATTTTATTTTTTTTCATCAAGAATTGAACCCCTTTGCTCATTCCGTCAGCAACGCCACGAGAACGAGAAACGACAGCGTTGAAATCTTTGTCAAATTTTTCGATGGTCAGGCCATAGTCAGAAGCATGTTTCAAATAATCAAAAACCTGAGCTGATTTTAAAAGCGCTTTTGTTGGGATACAACCCCAGTTTAAGCAGATTCCGCCAAGATTTTCTTTCTCGATTACAGCTACTTTAAAGCCTAATTGTGAAGCTCTAATTGCAGTTACATAACCTCCAGGACCGCTTCCTAAAACAATAATATCGTATTTCATTTGATTGTATTTTTCTAGTTTATTTTGAAGCTACGAATTTAGGGATTTATTTAGGAGTTGCAAAGTTTCATTGTACCAAAGTTTTGAACCGATAATGTTCATTTCTAAAAATTTATACATTTGTATTCTTAATGAATTATTATGGGCGAGTTTTCTAAATTATTGAACACAAAAATAGGGGCATTGCTGTCTTTTGCAATCGCTTTTGGATTGATTTATAATCCATTCACGAAATTTCCGTACACATTTTGCGTCATTATTCTTTTTGTTTTCCTGATTTCTTTTCTTCAGGATGGAAGCTTGAGGAATTTAAATTTCAAGAAAATTGGCTTGAAGCAAATCGGAATTATTCTAGCGAGCTATATAATTCTAGAAGCCATAATGGACTTTGTTTTCCAGCCTCTGGCTACAAAAATTTTCAATGAACCTGCTGATTATTCTAGCTTTGAATTTATTAAGGGAGATACAAAAGCCTATTTTAAATGGCTTTCTTTTATGTGGATCAGCGCTGCCTTTGGCGAAGAATTACTGTTCAGGGCTTTTGCCTTTTCGCAGTTGAAGAAAATTATTGGCCAACAAAAAATCTTGATTGTTTTAGTAAGTGCCGTCTTGTTTTCACTGCCTCATTTATACCAAGGGAATTCAGGCTTGCTGATGACTTTTTTATTCGGATTGGCTTTCGGGTTTATTTACTATAAATTTAAAAACATCTGGATCAATATAATTGTTCATGGCTTGATCGATACAATTTTCTTGACGCTAAGCTATTATGGAATGCTGGATTTTTATCAGTAGATTTTTTTTGAAAAATAATTTTTTCTTAATTTTTTGTGAATATTTTTTATATTTGAAATATATTACCCAAAAAACCAGTAACTTAAAATCCATACATATGAATAAACTTTTAAAGTGCCTCCCTAAAATCCTTATCCTTTGGATTTTTATAATGTGCCTTGGCTGTACAAAAGACATCTACGAAGATGCTACCAAGCCTAATGAAAGCAAATTTTTCAAGACAATAAATTTTGAAGAGTTTGAAAAAAATCACACAGTATTTCAAAAATACAAAGGCTTTGATGAGGTAAAAACACGTGCCTTGGCTTCACGTTCTGAAATCGACAGTCTCTATGGTTTTACCGTGAAAACTGATGAAGCAAAATATATAAAAGAAGGCGATTATGACTCTTATACCTTTGAAATTTACTGGCCAAACGCAGGAGATGAAAAACTATCAAACCTTTTGCTTTCTAAGAATGCTGACGGCGGGTATGACGCTTATATTGTAATTTATGATTTTTCAAAAGAGTCGCTCTCTGGTATGACCCAAGTAGAACTTGCTTCAAAAGAGACAAAATTTTTCTATCTTGACTATGAATCAGGAGAAGCGAGGGTATTGATGGAAGGCTGCGTCTTTTGGTATGAGCAGCATTGCAACCCTCCACGAGATGGAAACAATGACGGAGGGAGTATTGAGCCAGAATGTATCTGGGTTCGCAAGGAAATATGCGCACATCCAGGCGGTGGTGGCCCGCCAGATGGCTGGGATGCGGCGCCAGGCACGGGAAACCCAAGCCAAAATCCAACTACTGGAAACCCACCTTCAGGAAGCGGAAGTGGAAGCGGTTCTCCAACCCACATTACTTCTCCAACGGTTTGTGCCAGGTGCCCTAATTTTAATGACGGAGATACACCGTGCAATCAGCTGAAATTTGCGTTAGAAAGAGATGCCACCAACTCAGGATTGAAACCCAATTTAAAGCCGCAAATACAATGGCTGCAAGGAAAGGTTGATGAAAATTTAGAGTATGGAGTAGAAATTAAAAAATCAGTCAACATTGCAGGGGATATGGCTTATACGCCTACTCAAAAGGCATCTACGGCTAATTTTGAAATAGCACTTGAACAGAACAGCTACATGATTGGATGGCTGCACAGCCACCCGTTAAATGCTTATGGAATGTTTTCTTTTGGCGACCTGAAATTTTTAAGAGACGGCTATGAAACTTCTTACGGAAGCAGAAAACAGGAAGTTTTCACGATTATTGTATGCCGCGATAAACTACACCCAACACAAACTAATACTTATGCCTTGAAAGTAGATGATTTTGCTGTTTTTAGCGCAAAAGTAGATGCTGTTTGGAATCTTTATGCTAATATTTCTAATGATGATGAAAAACGAAAAAAAATTCACCTAAATCAATCTAAGATTTATGACAGAAGCAACAATCAGTTAGAAAAAAGTTTCTTGCAACAATTTCAAGGTTTTGGCATATCTTTATACAAAGCCAACAACAATCTTACGAACTGGAGTAAATTAGATTTAAGCACAACACCAAATTCTCCATTGACAGTAATAGAAACACCATGCAACTAAAAAATATAATTATGAAAGAAAAATTTATAACATTACTGATTTTAATGGCTATTGGCTGTAGAGCACAAAACCCAATATTAGATATTTCAGAGGAAGAAGGATGGAACAATATTCAAGGTGCTTATTATAAAGACATTCACAATCTGCTAGACCCATTTGAAGGAACTTATGTTTATGCCAATGGCAATACTATATTTAAAATTGTCTTGCAAAAAAAATTAATGTCGTCTATGGGAGATTACTATTATGAAGATTTGCTTATAGGAGAATATCAATATATTGAGAACGGCATTGACAAAGTCAATACTTTGAATAAATTAAATATTGACTATTCGAATAAAAGCAATCACAGCATTGATACCAATTTTATAATTACAAGCGGTGATGTAGGCTGTGAAGAATGCCAGCCGGGCGAAAAGGCACTATATGCAGGCTTGGTAGATAGCTCAACGAACAGTACTGCCCTTTTGATTATTAGGCAAATAGTTGTCAATAATCAGCCAGCCATAAAAATATTTATAGGTTGGGAAATGAAAGCCCATAGAGAAGGCACTCCAGAACCTATGCGCGCCAGCTTTCCGGGCGGATATTATACTTTATTGAAGCAATAATTAAAAATAGAATCAGCAGTTTTTAAACTGCTTATTTTATTAAATATAAGCCAGATGAAAAAAATAATAAACATAGTATTGCTATTGGCAATAGCAGCAAGCTGCAAAGCACAAAATCCAGTCTTTGATATCTCTGAAAATAGAGGAACAGAAAATTTGACAGGAGCTTATTATAAAGACATGTACAATCTATTAAATCCCTTTGAAGGCACTTATATTTACACCAATGGAAATACCTCTTTAAAGATTGTACTTCAGAAAAAAGTGAGGTCAACCATTAATAATAACAGGTATTACTACGATTATTTAATAGGAGAATATCAGTATATTGAGAACGGTATTGAAAAAGTGAATACTCTGAATAAGCTCAATATTAATTATTCTGATGCAAGGGACTATAGCATAGGTGGTGATCTAATTATCTCAAAGGGTAATACCGGCTGTTTTGAATGCCTGCCAAATGAAAAAGCATTAAGCGCAGGAATGGTTGACGGCGCTTCTGAAAACATTGCCCAGCTGATCATCAGGAGAATTATGGTCAATAATCAGCCAGCCATAAAAATATGGCTGATGTGGGAGATGGTTGCCATTAGAGAAGGCGCTCCTGAACACATACATGCGAGCATCCCTGGAGGATATTATACTTTGTTGAAGCAATAACTAATAATATAATCAGCAGTTTTTAAACTGCTGATTATATAAATATAAGCCAGATGAAAAAAATAATAAACATAATATTGCTATTGGCAATAGCAGCAAGCTGTAAAGCACAAAATCCTGTATTGAACATTTCTGAAAAAGAAGGTTGGAATAGTATTCAGGGAGCCTATTACAAAGATATTTACAATCTGTTAGAGCCTTTTGAAGGTACTTACATTTATACTAACGGAAATACTTTATTTAAAATAGTTTTACAGAAAAAAGTGATGTCGTCTACTAATGGGTATCTCTATGAAGATTTGATTATTGGTGAGTATCAATATATTGACAGTGGTATTGAAAAAGTAAATACTTTAGATAAACTCAATATTAATTATTCCGATAAGAGAGACCATAGCATGGGTGGAAACCTAATTTTAACACAGGGCGATACCGGCTGTTTTGAATGCCTGCCAAATGAAAAAGCATTAAGGGGAGGAATGGTTGACGGCGCTTCAGAAAACACTGCCCAGCTGATCATCAGGAGAATTATGGTCAATAATCAGCCAGCCATAAAAATATGGCTGATGTGGGAGATGGTTGCCATTAGAGAAGGCGCTCCTGAACATATACATGCGAGTATCCCTGGAGGATATTATACCTTATTGAAGCAATAATTAAGAATAAAATCAGTAGAGTAGTTGAAATGTAATTTATCAGCTTCTTAGCATTGACAAGGGCTAAACCCAACCGTTTACCCCAAGGGACTCAACCGTTTACGTCTGGTGGCCTAACCGGTTACCCTAACAGACCCAACCGGTTAGGTTACCCAACCCAACCAGTTACCCCAAGGGGCCCAACCGTTTACGTCTGACAACCCAACCGGTTACCCCTAAGTACCCAACCGGTTGGGTCAAGAACCTAACCAGCTTACGTCTCTAGGGGTAAACGGTTGGGTTATTTTGCATTTAGCTTTCCACCACAAATTGAGAGTAGTACAAATTCTTATAAAAACCTTCATCCTTGTTGATTAATTGGTAGTGTGAGCCTTGCTCGACCACGTTTCCTTTTTCCATGACAATGATTTTGTCTGCGTTGACGATGGTGGCGAGACGATGCGCGATTACGATAGAAGTTCTTCCTTTCGTAATCGTTTCAGTAGCTCTCTGAATCAAATCTTCAGAGTAAGAATCAATCGAGGAAGTGGCTTCATCCAGAATCAAAATACTCGGATTGCTCACAAAAGCCCTCAAGAAAGCAATCAATTGGCGCTGCCCTGAAGACAGCATCACGCCGCGTTCTTTCACGTTATAGTCATAACCGTGAGGCAGCGTCATGATGAAGTCGTGCACGCCGATTTCTTTAGCGGCTTTGATTACTTGCTCACGAGAAATTTCTGGATTTTCAAGCGTAATATTGTTATGGATCGTATCTGCAAACAGGAAAACGTCTTGCAAAACCACGGCAATCTGGGTTCTCAAGCTTTCCAGCGTAAAGTCTCTGATGTCGGTTTTGTCTATCAAAATTTCTCCTGAATTGATTTCATAAAAGCGGTTCAAGAGGTTGATAATTGTTGATTTTCCGGCTCCGGTTGCGCCGACAATGGCAATCGTTTCGCCTTCTTTGACGTCGATGTTGATGCCTTTTAAAACTTCTTCCTTATCAGTATAGCTGAAATGCACGTTCTTGAATTCGATGTTTCCGTGGAAGGTGTGGGCGATTTTTGTGCCTTTATTTTGGATGTGGTCTTGGGTGTCTAAAACCTCAAAAACACGGTTGGCAGCAATCATTCCCATCTGCATCTCGTTGAATTTATCTGCAATTTGGCGCAACGGATTGTAGAGCATTCCGATGAACATGGTATAGGAAAACAAGTCTCCGAAAGTCGTAGAACCATTTTGTGCGATGATGTTCATCCCTCCATACCAAACCACTAAACCAAGCGAAACCGAGGAAACGATATCAGCAATCGGAAAGAAAATTGAGTTGTACCAAACGTTCTTGATCCACGCTTTTTTGTGCTTGTCGTTGATCACCTTGAATTTTTCATATTCGATATCTTCCCTTGAAAAAAGCTGCACGATTTTCATCCCCGTGACTCTTTCTTGCACGAAAGTATTCAGGTTTGAAATCTGGGTTCTCACTTCTTCAAAAGCAACTTTCATCTTCTTTTGGAAAACTCTCGTGGCGATTACCAAAATTGGCATGGCGCACATCACGATCAGCGTTAATTTCCAGTTCATGTAAAACATAAAAAGAAGCACGACAATCATCTTTAACAAGTCGCTGATGATCATGAAAAGCCCCTGGCTGAAGATTTTTGAGATGGATTCGATATCAAAAACAGAGCGTGTCACTAATTTCCCGACTGGCTCATTGTCAAAATATTTCATCTTGAAATTCATCAGGTGGTTGAAAAGCTTGATTCGAATGTCACGGATGATGTCTTGGCCTAGATAATTCGCCAGGTAGACGAAATAAAACTGCGAAACGACCTCCATAATCAAGACGCCGCCCATCAATAAAATATAATACAAAAGACCCAGCGAGTCTTTGGTTTCAATATAACCGTCGACGGTCTGCTTCAGCAAATAAGGGCGAAGCGCCGCAAAAACCGACAATAAAACCGCAAAGATAATCACCCCATAATAGCGGGCTTTATACGGTTTTGTGTATTCCATTATTCTTTTAAATACGGATGTATCTGATGCTTTCATTTGTTCTTTCTGTAGCTATTTTTAGCTTAAATATATGGATATTCCACTTTTGTGAGATAGAGTCCGTGTGCTGGAACCGAAGTTCCGGCTTGGGTTCTGTCTTTACTTTCAATAATATTTTTAAAATCTTCGAGCGCTTTTTTGCCTGAACCGATTTCGACCAGAGTTCCGACAATGGCGCGTACCATGTTTCTCAAAAAACGGTCTGCGGCAATTGTAAAAATTAGTTTTTCACCTTTCTGCTGCCAATTCGCTTCGATGATTTTACAATTGTACGTTTTTACGTCAGTATTAACCTTTGAAAAACATTGGAAATCTTGGAAATCGAAAAGCATTTTAGCCGCGCTGTTCATCTTTTCAAGATCTAGATTTTGAAAAACATACCAGCTAGATTCGTTTTCAAAGGCATTTTTATAGGTATGAATGTGATATTCATAGGTTCTTTTTACGGCATCAAATCGAGCATGGGCTTCTTCAGAAACTTGAATAATTCTGTAAATCACAATATCTTTTGGAAGATAAGAATTTAATTTCGCTACTAAAAAATCGTTCTCCAGAGTTTCTTCAGTATCAAAATGCGCAAACATCTGTTTGGCGTGAACGCCTGTGTCTGTTCGGCCAGCGCCCATCAATTCAATCTCGCTTCGCAGAATAACAGAAATTGCCTTGCCTAAAGTTTCTTGAACTGAGGTGGCATTTGGCTGTGATTGCCAGCCATGGTAGTTTTTTCCGTTATATGCAAATTCGATGAAATATCTCAATGTAGATTTTTGTAAAGTTGCAAAGTTACAAAGTTACAAAGTTTCAGAGTTAGAAAGTAGCAAAGTTTTCTTAAAGGATGAAAAAGGTTTTAAGTTGCTAAGGTGCAAAGTTTCTCAGTTTGTATTGCAAGTTTTGAAAGACATATTTTTTAAAAATGATTTCAGGTTGTAACTTTGGGCTTTCTAATCTTTGCGCCTTAGCAACTCACAGCCTTAGTGCCTATAAAACTTTTCCATGAAAAAAATCTTGCTTCTTTCTGATACGCACAGCCATATTGACGATACTATTTTAAAATATGTTAACCAGGCTGATGAAGTTTGGCATGCGGGCGATATTGGGGATTTGGTTGTGACCGATACTATTAAAAAGCTGAAACCTCTGCGCGCGGTTTTCGGGAATATTGATGATGACAAGGCTCGAATGGAATTCCCGCTGCACAATCGCTTTTTTTGTGAAGGCGTGGATGTTTGGATTACGCATATTGGCGGTTATCCTGGGAAATATAATCCAAATATTGTGAAGGAAATTGCTTTGAATCCGCCGAAATTATTTATTTCTGGGCATTCGCATATTTTGAAAGTGATGATGGACAAGAAGTATAATTTTCTGCACATGAATCCGGGAGCTTGCGGAATTCATGGCTTTCACCAGGTTCGGACTATGTTAAGGTTTGTGATTGATGGCGATAAAATTAAGGATTTGGAGGTTATTGAAATTGGGAAGAAGGGTTGATTTTTTAAAATTTAAATTTTGAATAACCAACTTGGAATGTTGAATTTTGAAGTTAGTTTGCGTTTTGAAGTTTTAACGCAAAGTTTTTAAAGGTATTGCAAAGTTTCGCAAAGCCTTGAACACAATCCAAGTGCTTTTTTCTTTTCCTTTCTTTGCGAAACCTTTGCGCTCTTTGCGTTTAATCTTTTTTTCATAAAGCTTTTAAAATTAAAAAAAGCGCCACTTTCGCGACGCTTTTTCAGCACTAAATAAACTAAGTTTATAGGTTTATCTCAATCGGTCCACAGATTTTACGAGATCTTCATCCTTTTTTATGGCTTTATTAGCAAGCACAAGAAAAACGATAGAAAAAATAGGTAGAAACATCCCAATACCCTTCTCAGAAGGCGCCCCCTCTCCGGATACACTTAGCGAATGATATACAAATAATCCTAATAAAATTAAATTTAATATGATGTTCAGCCTGCCGAGAACAAACTGAAGTTTTCTGTTGTTGAATAAAAAGATGGTAATCATAGAAAGTACGGTACTTCCTAAAAATAATGCTAGGTCAACAATGTGGTCTTTTGCAAAAACTTCACCTGCTTTTGAGGTTTCCAACGGAAAAACAAAAGGCAAGATTCCCATGATGACAAAGGCTAGCAGCAAATAAACGGTTTGTATTCTCTGGATCATTATTGTTATTTTCTTCTACAAAAATATATTTTCTTTTTATAAAATGCTATTGTATGATAAAAATTTATTCGTATTATTGCATAACAAATCCGTAAGCACTTCATTTAGCGGATTATCCAGTTCAAAAAAAATTCACACACTCTACAACTTTACAAGAGTTTCCACAATTTATTCAAATAACATTTATGTTTGATATTGATGTATTAAAAGAAATGAAGCTTTCTGAGCTTCAAGATATTGCAAAAGCAACCAAAAAGATTAAAATTAACGGCGTTAAAAAGGAAACGCTGATTTACCAGATTCTGGATTATCAGGCAGCAAATCCTGAAGTTATAGCTCCAACTGCAGCGCCTGTCGAAGCAGCTGAGAAATCAAAAAGAGCTCGGATAGTTCCGGAGAAAAAGCCGAAAATTACTAAAGAAGCAAATACAAATCCTTTTTCTGAATCAGATGCTGTTCAGGCAAAAGCTGACGCTGAAGTAAAAACCAATGCGGAAACAGTTGCTGAAACTTCGGTAGAAACACCAGAAGTTGTTGAAACTCCGGCTCCAGCAGAAAAAGAAAGAAAAATTATAAAATTTAAGAAACCGCTTTTTGAAAAGGCTCAAAATCCTCAAAAAGAAGTTTCTGAAAAAATAGCTGATGCAGCGACAAGCGAGCCAGTTGCGGTTAAGGAACAAAATGCTCCGGTGGAAAAAAAGCCGATACGTCCAAATCCTAACCAAAAACAAAACCCAAATCAGATTCAGAAAAATAACCAAAACGGAAATCAAAATCCGAATGGAAACCAGAATCCAAACCAAAACCAAAATCCGAATCAAAACAGGAATGAGGCAAACGGGAATGTAAATCCGAATTTCAAAGCAAATAAAAAGCCGAATTTTAGAGATGCCGATTTTGAATTTGACGGAATTATTGAAAGCGAAGGCGTACTTGAAATGATGCCTGACGGATATGGTTTTTTAAGATCTTCAGATTACAACTATTTGGCTTCGCCAGATGATATTTACCTTTCGACTTCACAAATCAGATTGTTTGGATTAAAAACAGGAGATACTGTAAAAGGCGTGGTTCGTCCTCCAAAAGAAGGCGAAAAATATTTTCCATTAGTAAGAGTTTTAAAAATTAACGGGCATGATCCGCAAGTGGTTCGTGATCGTGTGTCTTTTGAGCACTTGACACCGCTTTTTCCAGAAGAGAAATTTAATTTGGCTGGTAAGCAAAGTTCTATTTCTACAAGAATTATCGATTTGTTTTCTCCAATCGGAAAAGGACAAAGAGGTATGATCGTGGCACAGCCAAAAACAGGTAAAACAGTACTTTTAAAAGATATTGCAAACACAATTGCTGCAAATCACCCTGAAGTTTATTTGATCGTTTTGTTGATCGACGAGCGTCCGGAAGAGGTTACCGACATGCAGAGAAGCGTTAGGGGAGAAGTGATTGCTTCGACTTTTGACGAGCCGGCAGACAGACACGTGAAAGTGGCGAATATTGTTTTGGAAAAAGCAAAAAGATTGGTAGAATGCGGTCATGATGTAGTGATTTTGCTAGATTCTATTACTCGTTTGGCAAGAGCTTATAATACGGTTCAACCGGCTTCAGGTAAGGTATTGAGTGGTGGTGTGGATGCTAACGCATTGCAAAAACCAAAACGTTTCTTCGGAGCGGCAAGAAATATCGAAAATGGCGGTTCATTAAGTATTATCGCAACGGCATTGACAGAAACAGGTTCTAAAATGGACGAAGTTATCTTCGAAGAATTTAAAGGAACAGGTAACATGGAATTGCAATTGGATAGAAAAATCGCCAACAGACGTATTTTCCCTGCAATTGACTTGACTTCTTCCAGCACAAGACGTGATGATTTGCTTTTGGACGAAGCTACTATTCAGAGAATGTGGATCATGCGCAAGTATTTGGCAGACATGAATCCTGTAGAAGCAATGGATTTCATCAATGACCGATTCAAGAAAACTAGAAACAATGAAGAGTTTTTGATTTCTATGAATGATTAGTCAATAGCAATATCAAAAATCAAATACAATAAAAAAACTCCAATCAGAAAATTTTTGATTGGAGTTTTTTGTTTTAATGAAGTTTTATTTCTTCGTAGCCAAAATCGAATAAACCATCGGAATTTTATTTTCAAGATGCTTGATTCTGAATTTTTTCGGTTCAAATTCTTCCGTTTCATTAAAACAATTGTAGGGAGAATAATCATATTCATTGAAAGCATTCAGTTCAAGATTATTTTTTAAAAGACTGTTTAAAAGTTCGCTCATACTGTGATTCCAAGTAATTGTTTCAGAATTTATCGGAGCGTCTTTGTCAGCATAAGTTCCTTCAATAGTTTCAATAATTGGTTCTGATTTGAAATAATTATAGCCAATTTTTTCAAAATTATCATCAAACATCCAAACCACAGGATGAAAATCAGCCATTACAAATTGACCTCCAGGCTTTAAAAATTGCGCAATTATTTTTGCCCATTTGTCTAAATCAGGAAGCCATCCGATGGTTCCATAACTGGTGAATACAATATCAAATTGCTCATTCAAATGATTTGGGAGATCATAAATATCGCAACTAATAAAACGAGTATCGGTATTTAATTTTTGTGCAATTTCTTTCGCTTTTTCAATCGCATTATCTGACAAATCAACACCAACAGATTTTGCTCCCAGTCTTGAAAAAGAAATGGTGTCTTGCCCAAAATGACATTGCAAGTGCAAAATACTTTTGTCTTTGACGTTTCCTAATAATTCTAGTTCAATTGGTGTCAAAGAATTTTCTCCTTTTAAAAATTCTTCTTGGTTGTAAAAATCAGAATGGATATGAAATTCGGTTTTTTCGTTCCAAGTCTTTCGATTTATTTCGATGTAATTTTCTTCCATAGTAGTTTTTTTTTGCTAAATATATAAAAAAAAGCCTTTCTGATTCAGAAAGGCTTTTTTGTTTGTAACCAAAAAAAGAAAATTAGTTTACGATAACTTTCTTAGTTGTTGAGTGGTTTTCAGAAGTCAATTTCAAGAAATAAAATCCTGAAGGAAGATTTTCTAAAGTATAAGTATTATTTTGAGCATTTGGATTTTTGATATTTTGCATCAATTGTCCGTTTATATTTATCAATTGAATTTCATCAAGAATTTGTTCTGTCTGAATATTGATTCTGTGATCATTTGCCGGATTTGGATATACAGACACAGTTGCAAAATTGAAATCTGGAGTCGCCAAGAATACATTTGGCCAACGATTTTGTGCCGGAGTGCCGCCCCAAATTACAGTTGCCAGATAAGGATTGTCGATAAAAGGATTTCTATTTCCTTGACCATAAGTGTTATTCGAATTTCCTAGATAATTGTTTCTTTGGTCTTCATAAGGAGAAACCGGATCTGCAGCATTCCATTCAAGCAATAAATTAATCATGTTTGCATCTGTAGAAGAAGTTGTTCCAACCGCTACATTTTTCGGAAGGCATCTGCTTCCATAACGCAAATACATGTACATCATCATTCTCGCCACATCACCTTTCCACTCATCACCAGGATACCATCCGCCACTAACTGATCCAGAATTTCCAGAACCGGCTGCGAATTTTTGGCTGCTTCTTTGTCCGTTTCTTTGAACATCAGAAGCTCTTAAATGGTGCGCATCAGCTCCTGGGCCACTTTCGCCTAAGTTTGGGCTTCCTAGAGATTTTGCATAAGTATGTTCTCTGTTCCATTCACAACTTGCACCACCACCGTCACTATTTTTATTTCTTCTTCTGTGGTCATTATCGTCGCCAGTAGAAGCCGGACAGATATTATTGCTGAATCCATAAAGTAGCAATACATTGGTATTTGTAGCGTCTGTAGGATCTAAATCTACAATTCTTAGTGCGTCTTCCGCTTGCTGGTAACTTAAATTTCTTGTGTGTGTAGAAGTGATTTTTGTGGTCAATGCACTTTTTAAAGTTGTAGCACTTTGGTTAAAATTAAAACCGCTGTAATAAGCAGAAGGCTCATTTTGCTGCGCAATCCCCATTGTTGCAGAAAATGATAGAAGTAATAGGTAAATTTTTTTCATTTTAAAATAAATTTTGGATGGCAAATGTAACTGGATTATCCATACGAATGAAAACTTTAACTTCTGTAAAACATTAAAATGAAAAAGCCTGATGGTTTATCAGGCTTTTTAGTATTTTCAACTTTAGTGATTAGTTTACAATTATTTTTTTAACTGTAGACTGATTTTCAGAAGCTAATTTCAAGAAATAAAATCCTGAAGGAAGATTTTCTAAAGTGTAAGTATTGTTCTGTGTATTTGGATTTTTGATTTCCTGCATCAATTGTCCGTTGATATTGATTAATTGAATTTCATTAAGAATTTGCTCTGTTTCGATATTAATTCTATGATTATTTGCTGGATTTGGATATACAGAAACGTCAGCCAAAGCATCAAATGTTTGTGTAGATAATGCTGGAAGCCCCCAAATTGCAGTAACATATGCATTATTATCAATGTAAGGATTTCTATTTCCTTGGCGAGCATAAATTGCGTTGTTTCTTTTAATTTCTTTAGCGCTAACCGGGTCTTGTTGGTTCCAAGTTAATAAGATGTTCAAGAAAGTAGGAGAAAAAACTTTATTTATAGATCCGTCAAACATTGCTTTTGCAGGCACTTGAGCTAGTGTTTTTGAAGCATAAAATTCATCCATCTGGTCTTCATATCTTGTTGCAAAGTATAAAAAGCATCTTGCAACGTCACCTTTAAATTCATCAATTGGTTCAAAAACAACTGGAGTTCCAGCTCCTGCAGAATATCCAGAATTTAATAATGAACCTAATTTTGAACCATTCTGAGAAGTATATGTGGCTGTATTTACTTTTCCAAATCCATAATTATTTCTGTAGTTATTAACCTTTCCATCTGTCGGAACGATATGGTGGGCATCAGTTCGTGTGAAGCTAGTAGTCACGTCTTCAAAATAAGATTGCGGCACCAAATGCTCTCTGTTGTAACAATCGCCTTCATTAGTGTAAGTACCGCACTGATTTGTATCATAAATAAAATTATAAGGATCTGTGCCCGCTGGATTTTCTGAATAGATATCAACAATTGAGTTGTCATTTTCATAACCAATTCCCATGTCTCTGTCAGAAGTAGCGTAGGTAGTCCATAAACCCGCATAACCTCTATCGATATGTCCGGCTGTAATAATTGCCTTCAATTGTGTTTTTAAAGTGTAACCAGTTCCAGTTGCTGAATTGTAATAATTAGCAGGCGCCTGAGAAAATCCAACTGCTGTAAAAGATAGCAAAAGGAGAGTGTAAAGTTTTTTCATTTAATAAAAAATTAGGGAGTAAATGTAGATAGTTTATTTATATAAAAAACTTAAATATTGAAAAATGTTATAAAAAAATGCCCGATAAACTTATCGGGCATTAAATCATGTGTAATATCTGATTAATTTACTAGAACTTTTTTCGTAGTAGATTGATTCTCAGAAGTCAATTTCAAGAAATAAAATCCTGAAGGAAGATTTTCTAAAGTGTAAGTATTGTTCTGTGCATTCGGATTTTTGATTTCCTGCATCAATTGTCCGTTTACATTTATCAATTGAATTTCATCAAGAATTTGTTCTGTCTGAATGTTGATTTTGTGATTGTTTGATGGATTTGGATAAACTGCAACAGAAGCAAAAACATCAAACTGAGCAGTTGAAAGCGCAGGTCCCCAAATTGTCAAAACATATTCTGGGTGATCAATAAACGGATTTCTATTGTGCTGCACTGCATAAATGGCATCGTTTCTTAAAATTTCTTTATCGCTTACGGGATCAGCAACGTGCCAAGAATAAAGCATGTCTAAAGCCCATTGTTCATACACTCGAGTATTTGTTCCGTCAAGAAATAAAGCCCCGTTTGTATTGTTGTTTTTCCATCCAGCAACTAGATTTTGGTAGCAAGTTGCCATATAAAAATAATTACGGGCAATGTCTCCTTTATATTCATCAGTTGGTTCAAAAACGGTCATGCCAGCAGGAGCATTTGGCGCCACATTATTTCCTTTTTTTGTTCCGTTAGTAGAAGTGTAAGTAGCAGTTCCCACAATTCCGTATGCTAAATTTCCACGTTCGCTATTTACTTTTTTATCCGTTGGCATTACGTGAAATGGATCAGAATACATCTGAGATGAAGTATTGTTAAACCAGCTTTTTGGGAAAGTATGTTCTTTGTTGAAGAATTGGCATTCAGACGTTCCGCCACTTCCTTGATCTTGATTTCCACCAGCTCCAGTTCCAAAGGTAAAGTTGCAGCTTGAATAGATGTCCCAAACTTTTCCATCAGCTCTTTTGTCGCTTGTTACATATAAATTCCACAAGCCTGGGCTATATGAAATCGTAGTATGCGCCTGAATAATATTATAAAGCTGCGTTTTTAAAGTGTAGCCAGTTCCAGTCGCGGCATTGTAATATCCGGTTGGAATTGCCTGTGTGCTTGTTGTTGTGTTTTGTGCAAAACCGATTGCAGCAACAAAAAGCAGTGTAATTGCGTAAATTTTCTTCATTTTCTTTTCTTGTTTATTCTTTTCTCTCTAACAAAGCCATGTAAAATCCATCAAATCCTGATTCAGAAGCCAAGATTTTAGTTTCTTTGACAAAGGTAAAACTTTTTCCTATGTCGGTGGTTAAGAAACGTTTAACTTGTTCTTGGTTTTCAGATGGCAAGATCGAGCAAGTTGCATAAACCAGTTTTCCCCCTGGTTTTACAATTTTAGAATAGTTTTCTAAAACTTCTGCCTGCACTTTTCTGATATTATCTATAAATTCTGGCTGTAATTTCCACTTCGCATCTGGATTTCTTTTCAAAACTCCTAAACCGCTACAAGGTGCGTCAATTAATACTCTGTCTGCTTTTTCATGCAGTTTCTTGATTACTTTTGTAGTATCGATGATTCTATATTCTATATTAAAAGCACCATTTCTTTTTGCTCTTAACTTCAACTGCTTCAATTTGCTTTCGTATAAATCCATGGCAATCAATTGGCCTTTGTTTTCCATCAAAGAAGCCATGTGCAGCGTTTTTCCGCCCGCGCCTGCGCAAGTATCAACAACTCTCATTCCTGGCTGTACGTCTAAAAATGCTGCGACTAACTGCGAACTTGCATCTTGAACTTCAAAAAATCCTTCCTTGAAAGCATCAGTCAAGAAAACATTGGCTCTTTCTCTTAAAACTAGAGCATCTGGCTGGTCTTTCAAAAAGTCAGTTTCGATATTCAAATCCATTAAAATGGCACGTAGTTTTTCTTTCGTAGTTTTTAACGTATTTACCCTCAAGATTACCTTTGCAGGCTGGTTTTGCGCTGCAATTTCTTTTGACCAAAGTTCTTCTCCAAGTTCTTGAATTCCCACTTCGTCCATCCAATCTGGAATAGATTCTCTGTATTTTCTGATTTTAGAAAGTTCGTCAAAACGTCCTTTGATTTTACGCTCTGGAGTTCCTTCCAATTGTCTCCAATCTGGAATCGTGTAACCTCTCAAAACGGCCCAAACCGCAAAAACACGCCAAATATTATCTCTGTTAAGTGGTTCTTTAACTTCGGCAATTTCCATATATAATCGCTTCCAGCGAACGATATCGTAGATAGTTTCAGCAACAAATTTTCTGTCACTGCTTCCCCAACGTTTGTCTTTTTTCAAAGCTCTTGCCACAACCTTATCTGCATATTCCTTATCATTGAAAATTGCGTTCAATGAATCAATAGTCGTGTAAACTAAATTTCTGTGTAATCTCATTTTATGTAATTGAGGTGCAAAGGTATTATATTTTTTTGGTTGTTTGCTAATGTGTTTGCGTTGCTTTAAGATGGCCTCAAACAAAAAAGACGCTTCAAAAATGAAACGTCTTTAATTTTTATAGAATTCTTTATGATTATCCTCTTCTTCCTCCAGAATTTCCTCTAGATTCTCCGCCTGAACTTCTTGGTGCTTGCTGCGGTGCGCTGGCTCTTTGAGATCCTGAATTTTCACGGCTCATAGTTGGTGCCGCACTTCTTGTCGGCTGTGATGGCGCTGGTGAAGCAGGTCTTGGCGTAGATTGTTGTGATCTGGTTGGCGATGAAACTGGTCTTGTGTTATTAATTGTGCTTTCTGCTCTTGGCGTTGAGGTTCTCACTTCTGAATTTGAATTTGTGCTTCTAACCGGATTCGTTGTATTTCTTGTTGGCGTTGATGTTCTTACTTCTGAATTAGTGCTTCTTACTGAATTCGCTGTGCTTCTTGTTGGCGTTGCAGTTGAGCTGTTTCTTGTTCCTGAAGTATTTCTAACTCCTGTTTCAGTACTTCTCACGCTATTCACGTTTCTTGTTGAAGAATTGCTTCTGACGCTTTGATTTCTTGTTTGAACTAAATCATGTCTGTTAGTTGCGTTATTATTACGCTGCGCAAAAGATCTGTTTGGATATTGTCTTGCATAACCGTCGGCACGATTTGATCTGTATAAAGATTCGGCTCTTGCACTTCTTCTTACGTTCACATAATTATAGTTGTTGTTTACATTAATATGAACATGAACATTTCTTCTATAACGGTATACTGGGTAAGGATTCCAAGCCACGAAATAAGACGGATAATAGCTGTAATAATAAGGAGAATAATAAGGTCTGTAATAATTAGTCCAGAAAACATTGTAGATTACAGGTCTTTGCACATAAACTGGCTCATAAATATAATTTGAGCCATACATGTAAACATCACCCACAACTTGAATCTGAACATTATTGTTGCTGTCTCTTTCAACTTCCACAGTCGCAATATCTTGAAAAATATCTTTTTCTAAAACCGCTTGAATGATGATCAAGTGCGTATTATTTTCAGCGCTTTCAATTACTCTTAAATAGTCGACTTGGTTATCGCCATTCAAATCTAAGTTTGAAATCTGGATTTTTGGGTCGTTCAGTCTTCTTTCAAAATCTGCTAGATCTGCTGATTCGCCAAAGATAGAAGCCACGGCTTTCAAATCTAAGTTGTCGCTGATGTCAGTATTATTAGCTCTTACTGTAGTGATATCTTGCGCTTGAATTTGACTTGCAAATAAAGAAGCAAAGAGGGCAAATATTGTAATTTTAGTTTTCATGATTTCTAAGTTATTAAGTGTTCTGAGTTTTTTGATTGTTTCTTGTTTGTGAATAACCAATATCTGTGCCAAGATTTTAAAACTTATTTATAAATCTTTAAAAACTCAGTGGGAGCAAGGCCTGAAGCCTTCTTAAATAATTTAGAGAAGTAAGCATAATCGTCATAACCTAAAGAAGTGGCGATTTCTGAAAAATTATTTTTGGTATGCAAAACCCGTCTTTTAGCTTCTAATATGATTCGGTCAGTAATTACTTCAGAAGCGGTCTTGTCGATAACCGTTTTTGTAATTCTATTCAGATGTTTTGGACTGATATTCATCATAGCAGCATATTGGGATGGTGATTTTTCCTCGATATAATTTTTTTCAAGAAGGGATTCAAATTGCTGGAATTTCTCTGAATAAGAATTGGCCTTGATGATTTTTTGGGAATTCTCTAGCAAGTACAATCGCGACAGTGCTACATAAATAATGTCGATATAGCTCAGAATCATCTGTTGCTGAAAAGCTTCGGAACTTAAATATTCCTCAAATAATTTTTTGAAGAGCATTTCAATATCCTGCTGCTTATTTTTGTCCAAAACTAAGCAAGGCGTATTTTGTATTGAAAAAAAGAACGGAAACTGATGTACTCTATTGTGTGAATAATGCAAGTCATAGAAGTTGGCCGTATGCGAGAAAATATAGCCGTCAATATCTTCAGAAAGTTCCCAGTGGTGGGTTTGCCCTGGAGCCAAAAGAAAAATAGTTCCCGGTTTTATTTCATAAGAATTAAAGTCGATTTCATGTCTTCCTGAGCCTTTTGTGAAGAGAATCGAAAGGTAAGAGTTGTGTTTGTGCGGTTTTGTAATCTTGCTCTGGTTGTCAAAAATATGCGACGGAATTTTATTTATAAAAAAATCCTTCTGGGTTTTGGTAAGCTCAAACTGCCTGATATCTAAAATACTGATCATTTCCATTTGATAAATTTACAAAATAAAAATGTCCTGATACTACAAATTTTTCCGATCTTATAATCAGCTAAAGTAAATCGGTTTGCCAAATTGGCGATGCTTTCTGATTTACAGAAAAAAAATTATTTTTTAGATTTTTTATTTCTTCTTCCCCAGAAAATAACAAATCCGGTAACAGGCAAAGCGGCAGCTAATAAACTTAATATAAAAGCAATTATCTTTCCTGTTAATCCAAAGAATTGTCCGGTATGCAAGCCATAATTCATTTCTTGCAACTGCATTCCGGGACTTTTATTTTCATACAAATTAGAATTCAAAAGTGTTCCTGTTTTTGGATGGAAGCTTAAGTTCGACTGATGGTCAAAAGCCATCGCATCGGGATAAGAACCTGTAATTATTGCCGATTTTTCGCCTTGGTACCAAACAAAAAACATTTCATCTTTTGGCTTGGCTTTAAAAGCTTGCGAAAGCGCAATATCCACAGGATTCGCTTTTGAAGTCGCTGTTAAGGTAGAATCAATAGCAGGAGTGAAGCCGTCTTTTGGATATTCTCTTCCTAAATTTCCGACTGCGTACATCGTTTTGTGCATCCATTCATATGAAAAAGTCAGTCCGGTCAAGGCAATAATTAAAACCAATAGCGAAATGTAAAATCCGGTTACATTGTGCCAGTCATAATTTACGCGGCGCCATTTGGCATTCCACTTGATTTTGACTCTGTTCTTTAAATCCTTGCGTTTTTTGGGCCACCATAAAATGATTCCTGAGAAAAGCATCAAGATAAAGATTATAGTAGAAATTCCAACAATCTGTTTTCCTATTTCTTGTGGCAGAAGCAAGTGCATGTGTAGGTCTTCTACGATTTTAAAGAAGTCAGTATTTAGATTTTCCTTAAAAATAAATTTTCCTGAATAAGGGTTGAAATAGATATAATGCGGCACTCCTTCAATAGTTCCATAAACAAGCGCGGGCCTATCTTTTCCTGAAAAAATAACCATGTCTGCAGTCGCAGTAGGATATAATTCTTTAGTTTTTTTAATTAACAGAGAAGGAATTGCATAAGGCTTGTTCTCAATTTCAACCTTTCTATATTCTCTAGTCAAGTCTTTTATTTCGTCGTGAAAGCAATAAATGCAGCCTGTGATGCTTACTATAAACACAACAAGCCCGGAGATTAGTCCGAGCCATTTGTGTAAAAACCTGATGTTTTTTTTAAAACCCATTTAGAATTTATACGAAACACTTCCCATGAAAGTTCTTGGAGCTTGAACGTTTGTGGTGGTATAGCCACCATTGAAATATAATTCGTCAGTTAAGTTGTTCACTTTTAATGAAAATCTGTACTTAGGCTGGTCATAATAAATCGCAGCATTTACAACAGAATAAGATGGCAAAGAATACGTTTGGACATCTGCCTTATTTCCTGTAGCCAAAGGATTTTTGTTGTAGACAATATTTTCGTCGCCATAATTTCCTCCAAATCCAAATCCTAAACCTTTTAAGTTTGTGGTTTGCAAGCTATAGCTGATCCAGTAATTGATCATATTTTCTGGTCCTGAAGTTTCTGGTCTCAAGCCATTATATCCAGCGTCGCTGACTTTGTTTAATTTGCTGTTGTTGAAAGCATATCCGAGGATGAAATTTAATCCAGGAATTGGATTTGACGTAATTTCTGCCTCAAAACCTTTGCTCGTCTGATTTCCGTCTTGAACATTTATTCCAGGACCGCCACCGCCGGTTCTCACGATGTCTTTCACTTCAATGTTGTAATAGCTTAAAGTTGCGCTTAGGCGGTTTTGAAAACCGTTAATTTTGATTCCCGCTTCAAATTGGTTTGCCTTTTCAGGATCAAAAGAATCTGTTGCTCCAGGATTTGTGTTTAAGACATTTTTAAAGCTGTTTTGGTAATTTCCAAAAAGGGAAACTTGGTCTTTTACAACTTGATAAACAGCTCCAAATTTAGGAGATAAGGCATTTTGAGAAAAAGCGCCAGTGGTTGTATTTAAAGCTGAATTGTAAATTCCTTGGTTGTCATAATGATCAAAACGCAGCGCCGCAGAAAGAATTAATCGGTCAGTCACATTGATTGCATCAGCTACATAAGCGCTGTAAGTTGTCAAATTGGTTTGCGTCTTGTCAGCAGTTCCTTGTTGCAAAAGTGCATCAACAGCCGTTGGGTTGAAATTGTTGTAAGTGGCGCTTCCGTCAGTATAATCAATAGTATCAAATGTCCAATAAGTTGGCAAATAACCGATGCCGCTTTTTGTTTCAATGCGATAAATATCACCGCCTAACAAAACTCTGTGCTTCATTCCCAAAAGATTCAATTCTCCGTTGAAATTTTGTTGAAATTCGATGATATTGTCTCTTCCGTCAATGTTCCATACGTTTCTTTCCATTTGATTGTTTGGAAGAAGGTAGAACCAAGTCTGCGGTCCATAAGATTGATTCGTACTTGTGCTCAAAACGGTTTGTGATTTCCAGTTTTCAGACATTTTGTAATCTGCTTTTGCAAAAACGTTAGCTGTTTTCGTATTCATCATGAATTCGCCACCGGTGAAAGATCTTTTCCAATTCATATTAATATCTGAAGCGCTGTGGATTCCAAGAGTATTTGGAGTCTGTCCCCAATGCAGGTAAATTAACGGGATAGAAGAAGCGTCTACATTTGATAATTCGGCATCAATAGAAAGCGTCAGTTTTTCATTCACTTTGTATGAGAAAGAAGGCGCAATGAAATAGCTTCTCGTGCGGCCATAATCTTGAAAAGTGTTTGTATTGTTGTAAGCTCCATTTATTCTTAATAAAGCGGTGTTGTCATCATTAAGCGAAGTATTTACGTCAGCCGTAATACGGTTTAAGCCATAACTTCCGGTTTGATAAGAGATTTCTCCTCCAAAATTTTCAGTTGGTTTTTTGGTAACTCTATTGATAAGGCCTCCGTAAGAAGTCAAAAGGCTTCCAAACAAAGTTGCAGAAGGTCCTTTGATGCTTTCTAATCGCTCTAGATTCGAAGCATCAACATTGTTGGTGATTTTTCCAGCGATACCGTTTCTTAGCAAGCTTTGTGTAATAAAACCGCGTGAAGCAAATAACGAACCTCCGTCGCCAGTTCTTCCCGTTGCTGCCCAAACTTGGTAAAGACCGGGAACATTTCTCAAAGCTTCGTCTTGGCTTGTTACCAATTGGTCTTTCATCAATTCTTTTGTTACAACACTGTAAACTTGAGAATTTTCTAGATTTTTGATAGACATTCTTGAAACATATTCGCTTTCAGATTTTGTGTATTTATTAGCGTTTCCAGTTACAAATACTTCTGTAAGCTGTTCGCTGTTCGTGTTCAACGAAATGGCTGGCAAAACAGTGGCTTGGCTTCCTTGCACTGAAAAATTAATGTCTTTTGATTTAAAACCTACAGAATTAATTTTCAAGACATAATTGTCTGGTTTTAAATTTTTGATTTCAAATTTGCCTTGAGAATCGGTTTGAGTTCCGAATTTTGTTCCTTTTACGGTAACGGTAATATTTTCAAGAGGCGTGCTATCTGAAGAAATAACGATTCCTGTGACGCTTCCGTTTTCTTGAGCATAAGAAAATATGCTGAAAAATAAGCTGACAATCAGTGCAATGATGCTTTTATTCATCGTGAATAATTTTAGTTGTTTATTGGCTGCAAAATTAAGTGCGGAAAAACTTTCTGGCAAGAATTATTTAGATTAAATATAAATAAAATTAAGATTTGTTATAAATGTCGTTGAGCCTATTATATTTTACGACTTTAATTTTTTAATTCTTAATTATTTGTAAATCCACAATGATAATCCTTTTAACTGTTGCGATTAAAATTTAATTGCTAATTGTGAATTTTCTTTCAAAAGTGCATTTCGACGATTTTTTCTGCTTTATAAGGAGGTATTGTTATATTTTAAAATGAGTTTTGTTTATTTGTAAGGCCCAAATACATTAAACCTATGAAAAAACATTTATTTTTTGCGTCTTATTGTTTATTGCTGCTTGCTTGCAAGCAAGTAAATCTTGTCAACACGAATGACGATTATTTTAAAAAAGTAAAAATTGAGACTTTAGTTGAAGATGATTTTAGCATTCGAGCAATAACTATTGACAACAATAAAATTTGGTATGCCGCAGATAAAGGAAAATACGGCTATTATGATTTAGTTTCTCAAGAAAAATTTCAATCTTTTATAAAAAAAGATACTTTATTGCCAGAATTTAGGTCAATTGCCAAAACAGGAAAATCAATTTTTTTGCTTTCAGTCGGAAATCCGGCATTGCTTTATAAAATTTCAAAAGACGGTTCAGAAAAAAAATTAGTTTACCAAGAAAACCACAAAAAGGTTTTTTATGATTCGATGCAATTTTGGAATGAAAAGGAAGGAATTGCCATGGGAGATCCTACAGATGACTGCCTTTCGGTAATTGTGACAAGAGATTCTGGACAAACTTGGCAGAAAATACCTTGCGGAAAACTTCCAAAAGCAAATTTAGGAGAAGCCGCCTTCGCTGCAAGCAACACAAACTTGATTGTGCATGGAAATTTCACATGGATGGTTTCTGGCGGAAAAAGCGCAAGGATCTTTTTTTCTCCTGATAAAGGAGAATCTTGGGAAGTCTATAAAACGCCTATCATTCAAGGAAAAGACATGACCGGAATTTTCTCAGCAGATTTCTATGATGAAAATATCGGATTTATAACAGGAGGCGATTATGAAAATCTAGAAAAGAATTCAGGAAATAAAGCGCTGACAATAAATGGCGGAAAAACTTGGACGCTGATTTCAGAAAATAGCGGTTTTGGATATGCTTCCTGCGTCCAGTTTGTTCCAAATTCTGGAGGAAAACAATTGGTGACTTTGGGAAATTCGGGACTCAATTATTCGTCAGATAATGGCACAACTTGGAAACAATTATCAAACGACAAGGACCTTCACACCATCCGTTTTATTGATAATTCAACAGCAATTGCCGCCGGAAAAAACAAGATTGTGAAAGTCCTTTTCATGAAATGATTTAGCCTTTCGGGCCTTTGCCTTTGTATTGTTTCAGTAACGTTCGGTTGAAATCATCTTCAGCTTTTTTAAGCTTTAAGATTTTAACCGGACTTATAATTGATTTCAAATTGCTTACCAATTTCTTGCGATTTTCAAGCAATTCTTCGTCATAATCTTCCATCTGGTTTAAGACTGCCAAAGCTTCTTTGTCGCTCATCGTGTCGATCGAATTCTTCAGTTTGTTTGCCAAAGATTTCATTTTATTGTGGCGAAGCTCAAATTGCTTGTCGTCAAAAGCATTATAAATGGGCCAAAATTTCGCTGATTCTTCTGAATTTAGAGATAATTCTGTCGTAATAAAAGCAGTTTTTAGTGCCTTGATTTTATCTCTCTTTTCATCAATTTGGGCATGAAAAGTAAAAGTGACAGCTAATAAAATTACGGTTAACAAGTTTTTCATCTTCATCATTATTCTGTTATGTAGTTTTCTAAATAATTGTTTCCAGAAAGAGCGCTTTCAACAGTCGCATCGTCTAGATTTAAATCAGTTTCAATGGCTTCAATATCTTTTTCATCTAGTAAAGAAACCAATTCTTCGGGACTGATGGTAGTTTGGTAAGCCAAGTAATTTTCTAAGGAAGCACTGTCTAAACTTTGGCTTTCGCTCGAATTTTTACTCAAAAACGGAATCATAATTCCAAGAATTAAGATGGCGGCAACTGCCATAAACCATTTCTTTTTTCTGGTAAAAATAGAAATTACTGGTTTTTCTTCCTTTGGAATAGCAAACAATAATTTTTCAGAAAATTGCTCAAAATAGCCTTCCGGTGTGGTAAATCCAGATTTTATTTTCGGATGATTTTCTAAATTAAATGGTTCCATATTCTTTTGACATTATTTTTTTAAAATAGTTTAATTTTTAGTCATGTATTCCTCAATTTTTTTCACCGCATGATGGTAAGAGGCTTTTAATGCTCCGACAGAAGTGCCTAAAATTTCAGAAAGGTCTTCATATTTTATTTCCTCAAAATAGCGCATCTTGAAAACCAACTGTTGTTTTTCAGGTAAAAGCGCAATTGCTTTTTGCAATTTTAATTGAATTTCATCGCCTTCGAAATAAGAATCGGCAGTTAAATTTTCAATTTGCTTTTGCTGAAAATCTTCGCTCGTCTTTCCGTTTCGCTTGGCTTTTGCATTTAAAAAAGTAATAGCTTCGTTGGTCGCAATTCGATAAAGCCATGAAAACAGCTTGCTTTCGCCCTTAAAGTTTTTCAAATGCTGGAAAACTTTTATGAATGTATTTTGTAAAACGTCGTCAGCATCGTCGTGGTTTAAAACGATATTTCTGATGTGATTGTAAATTGGCTTTTGATAGCTAGACAACAGCACTTGAAACGCTTTATTCTGCGTTTTTGGATCAAGTAATTCCTGTATGAAAGCTTGTTCGTCGAGCAAATTTTTCTTTTTAAGTAAGACTAAAGATAAGCCAAAAGGTTTAATCGGCTTATGTTAAAACATCCAAAACAAAAATCTGACCAAAATTACAATTCCCTAAATTTGTAAAACAACACTCCTTATTATGAAAGATAATTTTTCCAATCAAGCTTCAGAATATTCAAAATTTCGTCCAACTTATCCGCCAGAATTAATTGAGCATATTGTTTCTTTTGCTGAAAAACGTGAAACTGCGCTTGACGTCGCGACAGGAAATGGTCAAGTCGCTCAAAAGCTTTCAGAATATTTTCAAATAGTTTATGCGACTGACATCAGTGAAAATCAATTGCTTCACGCCAAGCAGATTTTGAATATAATTTATAGAAAACTTCCAGCGGAGGTTACTGATTTTGAAGATCGTCAATTTGATTTGATTACGGTGGCGCAAGCAGTTCATTGGTTTGATTTTGATAGATTCTATGCTGAAATTTACAGAATTCTGAAGCCAAACGGAATCTTCGCAATAATCGGCTACGGACTTTTCAAAACGAATCCAAATTCGGATAAAATTCTAGAAGATTTCTATTATAATATTGTAGGTCCGTTTTGGGATGCGGAACGAAAATATCTGGATGAGAATTACCAAACGATTCCTTTTCCTTTCGAAGAATTGGAGACTTTGAATTTTGAAAATAAATTCACTTGGACGTATGAACAATTGATTGGTTATCTAGAAACTTGGTCAGCCGTCGAACATTACAAAGCACATAATAACCAGAATCCGATAGATTTAATTAGGGAAAATTTAAAAACTTCTTGGGAAACTAGTGAAAAAGAAGTGACTTTTCCGATGCTTTTGAGATTGGGGAAATTAAAAGTGTAATTATCTCTATTTAAAATATCTTAACTTTGGAAAAAAATAAATAATGCCAAGAATTTTAGCCATAGATTACGGACAAAAACGAACAGGAATCGCAATTACAGACGAAATGCAAATTATTGCTTCTGGTTTGACAACAATTCCGTCAGAAACTGCTATTGCTTTTTTGAAAGATTATTTCTCAAAAGAAAACGTTGAAAGGATTCTAATCGGCGAACCAAAGCAAATGGATTATACGCCTTCCGAAAGCACTCAAATCATAGAAGCTTTTGTCGAAAAATTCAAAAAATCTTTTCCAGACCTGCCAATTGAAAGGGTTGATGAGCGATTTACTTCAAAAATGGCATTCCAAACCATGATTGATAGTGGGTTGAAAAAGAAACAAAGACAAAATAAGGCGCTTATTGATGAAATTTCGGCAACAATAATGCTACAAGATTATTTATCTAGAAAAAAATACTAGGTTTTACTTTCATTTCTTCAAAAATGTGAAAAGTAATTTAAATTTGATATAAATAATCTATTTTTTGCATCTTTCAAAGTATCTTTGCACCACAAAAATTTTGTGATGGCAACTACGACTTTACGAACTGAAACCGATGTGGTTTTAATTGGCGCTGGAATCATGAGCGCGACTTTAGGCTTACTGCTTAAAGAACTCAATCCCAATATTAAAATTGAAATATACGAAAGACTTGATGTCGCTGCCGCAGAAAGCTCAGATGCTTGGAATAATGCGGGAACGGGACATTCCGCTTTTTGCGAATTAAATTATACGCCACAACTTCCGAATGGCGAAATTGAGACTAAAAAAGCAGTCAAAATTGCGGAATCTTTTGAGGTTTCAAAACAATTCTGGGCTTATTTGGTAGAGAAAAATCTGATTTCAAATCCAGAGAATTTTATCAAGAGCATTCCGCACATGAGTTTTGTTTGGGGTGAAGAGAATGTCGATTTCTTGAAAAAGAGATACGACGCCTTACAGCAATATGGGCTTTTCAAAGGAATGGAATATTCTGAAGATAAGGACCAAATTAAATCTTGGATGCCTTTGGTTATGGAAGGTAGAAGAGAAAGTCAGACTTTTGCGGCGACTTCTATGAAAATTGGAACGGACGTGAATTTTGGAGAATTGACCCGCGATATTTTTGATTACCTAAAAACTTTGGAAGGCATAAACATACACTTCCACCACGAAGTGAAAAGCTTGAAAAAGCAAGACGACGGAAGCTGGAAATTGAAAATCAAAAATCTTGAGACTGGAGATAAAACCAAAGTGTCTACAAATTTCGTATTTATTGGAGCAGGCGGCGGTTCATTGCCATTATTAGAAAAAGCAGGAATTCCAGAAGGAAATGGTTTTGGAGGATTTCCGGTGAGCGGCCAATGGCTGAAATGTGTGAACGAGGAAATTATTGAAAAACATAATGCAAAAGTATACGGGAAAGCTTCTGTCGGTGCACCGCCAATGTCAGTTCCGCATATTGATTCCAGAATGATTGAAGGCAAAAAAGCGTTGTTATTTGGGCCTTATGCAGGTTTTTCTACGAAGTTCTTAAAAAATGGATCTTATTTAGATTTGCCTCTTTCGATAAAGATGAATAACATGATTCCGATGCTTTCTGCCGGATTTCATAATTTGCCTTTGACAAAATATTTGATTGACCAAGTGCGCCAATCGCCAGAAGACAGATTGCAAGCCTTGAAAGAATACCTTCCGGATGCCAAAATGGAAGACTGGGTTTTGGAAACTGCCGGACAAAGAGTTCAAGTTATCAAAAAAGGGGAGAATGGAGGAGGAGTTTTAGAATTTGGAACTGAAGTTGTAACGGCTGCTGACGGATCGTTGGCTGTTTTGTTAGGAGCTTCTCCAGGAGCTTCAACGGCCGTTTCGATCATGCTTGATTTGCTTCAAAGATGTTTCAAGGAAGAAGAAAAAACGCCTGAATGGCAAGCAAAATTAAAAGAAATGATTCCTTCATATGGAGTTTCTTTAAATGATAACGAGGATTTGCTTACAGAAGTTAGAGCACATTCTGCAAAAGTTTTGAAATTGCAAACTTTATAATAGCAGTAATTGCGCAATATTTTAAAATAAAAGCCTCATTCCTAGGGGCTTTTGTTTTTTAGATTAAAAAACAATTATATTTGACACAATAAATTTACCTGTATGAAAAAACTATTACTATTGCTTCTTTTCACGAGCGCTATGTTTGCGCAAGAATTGAAACAAGTTCCGAAGCAGATTCTTTCGCTTCAGTCTCAAAATAAGAAATTTACTAAAGTTTCTTTGTTTGCTCAAAATGCAAATTATGATCATAAAAAATTTGATAAGGAAGTTGAAAATGCAACCGTTGCATCGCTCGATCAAAATGCGTTGAATGCTGTAGTTTCCCAAAAACCGGATTATCTTCAGTTTTCACTGCCTTACAATAACAAATTAATAGATATTGTTCTTTATAAAGTTCAAATCGGAGCGTCTGATTTTAGAATTGATACTGACAAACAAAAAAATGTAATCGTAGAAAAAGGCGTGCATTACAGAGGAATTATCAATGGAGATATAAACTCAATCGTATCTTTTAATTTCTTTAAGTATGACGTAAACGGTATAGTTTCTGGAAGTGAATTTAATAACTTAAATGTAGGCAAGCTAACGGTTTCTGGTAATGTAAAAGACTATATTATCTATTCAGATTTAAGTTTAAGACAGCCATTTACTTTTACTTGTGACGTGAAAGAATCTGCAGAAATAAATCCTTCAGATGAAGGAAGAAGTATTCAAGGTACGGCTTCTACAAAATGTGTGGCGATTTATTTCGAATTAGATTATAATAATTATGTAGCTCGAGGACAAAGTATTACGGCAACTACAAGTTGGTTTACTTCAGTTTTTAATAATATACAAACGCTTTATGCTAATGACGGAATCACGACTTCAATAAAATCATTATTTATTTGGACAACACCTGATCCTTATATTGGAGGATCAACTTCAAGAGACTTTCTTAATGCTTTTGTAAATAATAGGCCGATTTTTAATGGAGATATTGCACAATTAATTTGTCTTAACGCTGGTAATTTAGGAGGCGTAGCTTATCTAAACGGATTGTGTGGTACGAGCAAACATGGTTTCTCTGATATCCAAAATAATTTTTCAACAGTTCCTGTATTTTCTTGGACTGTTGAGGTTGTAACTCACGAACTTGGACATCAAATGGGATCGCAACATACGCACGCCTGTGCCTGGAATGGAAATAACACAGCAATTGACGGTTGTGCGCCAACTGCTAATGCGAATTATGCAGAAGGTAGCTGTGCAATCGGTCCAATTCCATCATCAATAGTTAAGGGAACTATTATGAGCTATTGTCACTTGCTTGGAAATGTGGGAATCAATTTTGCAAACGGATTTGGGCCACAGCCGGCCGCTAGAATTTTAGCCAAAGTAAATGCTGCATCCTGCTTGAGCACTGATTGCATTAATACTTGCATCAATACTGTGTCTGCGATAAATATTCAAAATATCAGCGAAACAAGTGCTGTGATGACTTGGGCAGATGCTGATAATACTGCATCAAGCTGGCAAATAGCGGCAGTTTCTTATCCTTATAATTCACCGATTTGGGTAACTGTAAATAATACGCCTTCTTATACTTTTAGTGCACTTCAAGCAAATACATATTATAAATTTATGGTAAAACCAGTTTGTAATGCACCGCTTGTAGCAGATTCACAATTTAAATTTGAAGCTACGAAAGCTACGAATGTATGTTCTGCCACTTTTACAGATACGGGACTTTTAGCCGCTAACTATACAGATAAAGAAAACTGGGTAAGAACATTTACGCCTCCAGCAGGTTCTGTTGCTAAAGTTACTTTTGCTTCTGTCAATTTAGAATTAGATTTTGACTATCTATATATTTATGATGGAGCAGATGCAAGCGCGCCATTATTAGCAACATTGACTGGTTCTCTCTCAAATCAAGTTTTTGAAGCTACAAACGCTACAGGTGAATTGACTTTTAATTTTATATCTGATGAAGCTGTAAATGGAGCTGGCTGGAATGCTACAATTACTTGCAAGACTTTAGGAATTGACAGTTTTAATAAAAATACATTCTCTTATTATCCAAATCCGGTAACGAATGAGCTTAGTTTGAATTCTAAAGCGGAAATTGAAAGAATTCAGATTTTCAGCATTGACGGAAGACTTATCTTTGAGCAAAAAGCAAATATTTATGATGCAAAAATAAATACAGGCTCTTATGCAAAAGGAACTTACATAGTAAAATTAGCTTTCAAAGAAGGTAATACAGCTGCCTTTAAAATTATAAAACAATAATTAAAAAAGGAGGTTTTAAAAAGCCCAAATTCCATTAGGAGTTTGGGCTTTTTTGTATAATTTAATTTCTAATTATTTTGTCTGGCTCAATTGTTTGGAAGCTTTTACAATACTTTCAGATAAATTTGTAAGCCAAACCAACTGCTCGATAACCAATTGCGCCTCTTGCATTTTCAGCTGAAATTCTTCATCATCGGTTAAATGCGCTTCCTTTAATTCTTTGGCGCGCATGTTTTTTAATTCGGTAAAGCGCATTGCCAAATCCTCATTGTTTTCAGTACTTGCCATTTGTTCAGAAACTTCCAGATTGGCAAAAGTGATGGCGAAATTCAAATTTTTTATTACGGTTTGGACTACGACATTAAACGCTTCTGAAGCTTTGTAGGTTTTATGCGTTTGCACGTAAGTTCCAAGCGAAGCCAATGAAGACAATAATGTATGGTTCAAAACGGCCAATTTATAGACCTGTTGCACTTGTTTTTGTTTTGATTTTGGTTCTTGCGTCATCCTTTGAAAAGAAGCCATCAGATTCCCGATTTCGATGAAAGCATTTTTTCTCGCTAATCTATAAGAAGAAGTCGTTTCTCCTTTATTATTATAGAAAATTGAAATTTCGTTCAAATAATCTCGGTTGGCTTCAATTGATTTTTTGATATAAATCGGCTGGCTCATAAATTCCCAAGAAGGCCAGAAAAAATAGTTTGCCAAGAAAGCTAATCCTGCGCCAACAAGCGTATCTAAAATTCGATATTGGATGACGTCGTTGATATTTGGCGTCACTATTCCGTAGACAAAAACCACATAGATCGTCACAAAAGTAGCTCCGATTTTATAATTTATGGATGTAAACGTAAATCCTAAAACCATGCAGGTAATCGCCAAAGCACCAATAATAATGTTGTCCTGCACAAATAATAAAATTGCAAAAGCAATTAAGCCTCCGGCGACGGTGCCGATGATTCTATGAAAAGAACGTTCTTTTGTCAAGCCATAACCAGGGCGCATGATCACGACGATGGTCAGTAAAATCCAATAGACTTTGTCAAATGGAAAAATGTTTCCAATAATAAACGCAATGACTATTGTAGAAGTCAGTCGAAGTGAATGCCTGAAAATAGTGGACGAAAAACTTAAATTTTCTCGAAAAGTACTCCAAGGATAATATTGCGAAGTCATCAATTTATCCAAGCTTCTGTCTCGTAGTTTAAATTCGTTACTATTGAAATACGGCATGAAAGCGCGCTCGATAATCTTAATTTTCTCAATCTGTTTTTCAGCATAATGGAGCATGTTGGAAAGCATCCAAACACCTTCAGAAGCCTGTTCTTTTCCGAGTTCAGCTTCGTATTCGTTTATGGCATTCTCTAAAGTTTCCAAATCTTTCAGCAATGAGTGTTTTGGAATATATTTTTTATGGTTTTCAATGCTTTTGTAAATAGCTTTCAAGGATGAAGCCAGATTGTAGGCTAAATTTTGATAGGTTTTTAAAACTTTTGGGTGGTTTTCAAACTTCTGTTGCAATTTATTATGGTCAAAAGAAGTGGAAAGCGCCAATTCTAAAATTTCCAAAAGCGAAATAAAAACCAAAGTCATTTTTCTGGTTTGATCAGATGTGCCACTGGTATTTGTTCTGTGTCGGATTAACATTTCACGCAGATTTTCGTGAATTGTATTCAGTTCTACTTGAAGAATCAATTGCTTTTCAACAATTTTTTCTCTTGGTGAATCGACATTCCATAAATCGCCGCGAAGTTTCATATATTTTGCCGTTAATTTTAAACAGCTCGCAATCTGAAGTTCTACATATCTGTGCGGTCTTACGTAAGTGAAAATTAAAGAAATAAGCAGGTAAAATAATCCTCCAACAAGCATTAATCCTGAATATTGGAGCATCATTCCGAAATCTTCCTGAATGTGGCCAAATGACAAGCAAATGGACAATAAAGCTGAAAAAGAAACAAATGTCGCGCGTTGTCCGTAAACTGAAATCATCGAGAAGAAGAAAATCAGCCCGGCGATAGCAGGATAAAAAATCCAAGGAAAAGGATGTAAGATATTCACAAATAAGTTACAGCCGGCAACAATGAAGGAAGCGACTAAAAGTCCGTTGATCTTATGCTTTAAATTGCTCGGAATATCACTTGGATAAGTCAAAAATGCACCTAGGGCAATATTAAATCCGATTAAAAAATTTCCTTGAAAGGAAAAAAATAATGCTGGAATTACTGCCGCCAAAGTTACTTTTAGCGCGTTTGAAAAATTGGTTGAATCGGTAAAATTGCGGACTTTCTGAATCATTAGTTAACGGTTACTAGCAAAGATAACAATTGGCAAACATTTTTTGAATTAAAAAAATAAAGAATTAACGCTTTCTATGTTATTAAAAGGTTGTTATAGTTTATGTTTTTTCACTATTTTTGCCCTCTGAATTTAGCGAAAGCAATGCTAATTCAGTATAATTCAATAAAAAGAAAATGATTTTACCGATTATAGGATACGGGGATCCGATTTTGAGAAAAATAGCAGAAGAGATTCCACAAGATTATCCGAACCTGAAAGAAGTGATTGCCAACATGTATGACACGATGTATAATGCTTATGGCGTTGGTTTGGCAGCACCGCAAGTAGGATTCAGCCTGCGTCTTTTTATTGTTGACACCTCACCTTTTGGAGATGATGAAGATTTGGAAAAAGAAGAACAAGATCTTTTGAAAGATTTTAAAAGAACGTTCATCAATCCAAAAATGCTGAAAGAAGAAGGAGAAGAATGGGGATTTAATGAAGGCTGCTTGAGTATTCCTGAAGTTCGTGAAGACGTTTACAGAAACGAAAAAATCACGATTGAATATTTCGACGAAGATTTTAATAAAAAAACAGAAGTATTTGATGGTCTGATTGCTAGAGTAATACAGCACGAATACGATCACATCGAAGGAATTTTATTCACGGATAAAATATCTTCATTGAAAAAACAGTTAATAAAGAAAAAACTTCAAAATATCATGGATGGAAAAACGCGTCCGGATTATAAAATGAAGTTTATTGCGCCTAAAAAAGGCAGATAGTCAAAAAATAAATTAATTTCAAATTATAAAATATCATTAAAATGAATTTAGAAAAAATATTAGCCATTTCGGGCAAGCCAGGTTTATATGCTTTGAAAATCCAAACTCGTTCAGGTTTTGTAGCAGAATCTTTATTAGACGGAAAAAAAATCACTGTCGGATTGAGAAGCAACGTAAGTCTTTTGTCTGAAATTTCAATCTACACAAACGATAAAGAAAAGCCGTTAGTTGAAGTAATGCGTGCTATTGCTGAAAAAGAAGACAACGGACCAGCAATTTCTCACAAAGAAGATAATGCTAAATTAGTTGCTTATTTTGCTGAAATTTTACCTGACTATGATCAAGAAAGAGTTTATGCTTCTGATATCAAAAAAGTTTTAAACTGGTATAATATGCTTCAAGCTAGAGGATTGGTTTCGAAAGAAGTTCCTACAGCGCCAGCAAAAGAAGAAGTTGCTGAAGAAGAAACAAAATAATTAAATTTCGATTTAAGAAAATAAAATCCTGTGGCAACGCGGGATTTTTTATTTTTACATAAAACCAATCCTATGAATTCAAGACAGCAGAAACTCGCCGCATTTGGCAGATTATTAGATATTATGGATGATTTGCGAGAAAAATGTCCTTGGGATAAAAAGCAGACTTTGCAGACTTTGCGCCATTTGACGATCGAAGAAACCTATGAATTAGGCGATGCGATTTTAGACAATGACTTACAGGAAATCAAGAAAGAATTAGGCGATGTTTTGCTTCATATTGTTTTCTATTCTAAAATCGGAAGCGAGACAAACGACTTCGATATCGCCGATGTCTGCAATGAAATTTGTGAAAAATTGATTCATCGCCATCCGCATATTTATGGGGATGTTGTAGTTGAAAATGAAGAGCAAGTTAAGCAGAATTGGGAAAAATTAAAGCTGAAAGAAGGAAAGAAATCGGTTTTGGAAGGCGTACCAAAAAGTCTTCCAGCATTGGTCAAAGCATCTCGCATTCAAGATAAAGTAAAAGGCGTTGGTTTTGATTGGGAAGAACCGCACCAAGCCTGGGATAAAGTGGAAGAGGAAATTCAAGAATTCAAGGACGAAATTAAAAACGGCGATCAAGATAAAATTGAGGCTGAATTTGGCGATGTTTTGTTTTCAATGATCAATTATGCCAGATTTGTAAATGTAAATCCCGAAGATGCCTTAGAAAGAACCAATAAAAAGTTCATTAAAAGATTCCAATATTTAGAAAGCAAAGCAGGAGAATTGGGTAAACAATTGTCAGATATGACACTCGCAGAAATGGATGTTTTCTGGAATGAAGCCAAAAAACTTTAAATAAAAAGAGGCTCAAACGAGCCTCTTTAAATGAATTAATAAAATAACGGATAATAATTTAGATACTATCTTGAATGGTGTCTTCCCATTTTCTGGCAAATTGCTCATTTTCTTGCCAATAGGCTTTTCCTAATTTGTCAGTTTTCAAATCATAAAGTACCACTTCTGAATTCGGCTTTCCTGATTTATATTTGAACTGCAATGTGATTTTAGAATCATCATTTCCAACGGTAATTTCTTCATATTTACAAGAACTCACATCGCTTAGATCTACGAAGGAAGCTCTGTCTTTTTCTTTATTTAAATCTATAAAAAGAAATCCTTTATTGGTTTTGTCTAAAGTATAAATCTTTTTATAATGTGTTTCACGTTCTGAAAAATTGTATTTTCCTTGACTAAAACTGTTGAATATTTCTTTGATTTTTTTTCTGTTTTTCGCTTGATTGTTAGCGATGTAGATAATAGGCAGGGCGCAAATTAATGTCAGCACAAGCCCTATAATTAGAGATGCGTTATCCATTTCGAATTTTTAAATTTTATAAATAATTGATTTTGTCTGCTATTAAAATAACAGTCTGAGCAGTTTCAAAAATTTATAAATTACCAAAAAATGTGAAAGGGAAAAAGTAAGATTGAGACATTTAGGCATCGATTGATGTCTTGTCTCGCAAAAATCGCAGTGGCTTTAAAGAAGCTGAAATCTGAAAAGCTTATGTTGTAAAAAGATTCAAACCATTTGGCATAAATCGGCAAATCGGCGCGAGAGCTGGCAACAGTATTTTGAGTGATTTCTGGATTTACAAAAGCAGAAGCTTTTAAGAAATCAATTCTTTCAATGGATTTTTTTGTAGCATAATCAATCGTGAACGTTTTCTTGTCCTCTTTTCCGAAGACTAAAAAAACGGTCATCAAAACCGAAAGCAGCGCTATGTTTTTAATCCATTTCATTTTTGCAAATATAGCCTTTATAAAAGGTTTTAAAAAATGGAATCCAAATAAAAGCGATTTTAAACAAGAAAGCCCCACGATTGTGAGGCTTTCAATATAATTTATCAAAACTTATTCGCTTTTTAAATTGCGAATCTGTTTCAATTTATCTTTCCAAACTTGAAGGCTTTCCTTATGTTTTTCAATGTTTTTCTTCACTTCTAAAACCATCGGATTGTCTTTTTTCGCATTTGCAAAAAACTGGATATTATTCTCTAATTGGAAAATTTCCTGCTGTACTTCTTCAATCTTACGAATCAAGAAAATTTTCTCGTTTTCTAATTTTCTAGTATCATCTGAACCTGAAAGCTGGTCAATTCGGCTGTTGAATCTCGCCATTTCAGAATCTTTTTTACTCAAGCTCAATTTGTCAAACAAAGCATCCAAGACTTTATTGAATTTTCCTTCAATGTGGCGTCTTGCATGAGGTACTTTCCCGAAACCTTTCCAGTTTTCGATATGTACTTTTATCGCATCCAAATCAGCTTTGTGTTCGCCAGTTAAAGCGAAATCTTTCAATGATTCTAAGTAGTCTTTCTTTTTCTCAAAAGCCTCTAGTTCCTCAGAATTCACTTCATTTCTTTGGGCATGAAGTTTATCGAAATAGTGGTTGCACGCTTCCTTGAAATCCTTCCAAATACTGTCAGAATATTTTCTCGGTACGTGCCCGACTTGTTTCCATTCTTCCTGAATCTGTTTCATGATTGGAGTTGTAGCAGTAAAATCTTCACTGTCTTTCAACGCTTTTGCTCTTTCCACCAAAGCCAATTTTTTGTTCAAATTGTCTTGTTGGTCTTTTTTAATGTCTTTATAAAATGAATTTTTCAAAGAATTAAAATCTCGAACCGCGTTTTTGAAAGCCGACCAAGTTTCTTCATTAACATCAGAAGGAACTTTTCCTGTCGCAAAAAACTCATTTCTCAAAGCTTCCACTTTGTCAATTTGTCCTTGCCATAAAGAATGCGCTTCGACTTTTTCAGTTGCCAAAGCTTGGATTTTTGAAATAATTTCTTGTTTTTTAGCTAAGTTTTCTGTCTCAGTTCCTCTTTGTTTTTCAAAAATCAACTCTCTTTTGTCGTGGATTTTTTTAGTCAAAGCGCTAAAATTGTTCCAAATTTCCTCACGGTGTTCTCTCGAAACCGGTCCGATATCTTCTTTCCAGATTTTATGCAAATCTTGCAATTCTCTGAACGCTTTATTTACGTCAGCATCTTCTGCCAATTCTTCAACGCGTGCGATAATTTTCAATTTCAAGTCTAAATTGTGCTTGAAATCCAAATCTCTAGCTTCTCTGTCCAAATGCAGATAATCATAGAAATTTTCTACGTGGAAATGATAATTATTCCAAACGTGGTTGTATTTATCTCTCGGAATCGGTCCCGCATTTTTCCATCTTTCACGCAATTCGTTAAAATGCTTCAGCGTGTCTTTTATGTTTTCTTGCGGATTTATAAGTTCTTTCAGCTCTTCAACAATCGCCAAACGAACATCAAGATTGGATTTCAGATTGTTCTGAAGGCTCTTGAAATGTACGTTTCTCTTGTCTCTGAATTGATTGTATAAAGTATCAAATTTTGATTTTAAAGGCAAATGATAGTGGAATTCTTCTGTCGTTTCTGGATTTTCAGCATGGAATTCATCTTTTTTCTCCTCAATAAAATGATTATATTTAGATAAAAAAGCGGTTTTTACTTCCTCAACATGATCTTTAACCGACATTACTTTTTCTACAGAAACCAATTTTTCAAGCTCAGAAACCAAAGCATCCATTTCTAAAGCCTCATAATCCAGCTTCGGAATTTCATGTCTTTCCTTTAAAGTTTCGTCTTCGCTTTCTTCTGCATTTGATTCTGAAATCGCATCAAGCGCATCTTGGTTTTCGCTCACAGTCGCTGTTTCCTCAAGTTCTTCCGGTGAAATAGTAGTTGTTGAAACTTCTTCCGGAGCCAATTCAGCCTCTACGACAGCTTCCGCTTCTACAGTATTTTCACTAGTTGGCGCAACTTCCTGCGTTTCATTTTGAGAAACAGTTTGAGATTCATTCTCTTGATTTCCATCTGCTTCTTGCAGGCTATCATTCTTTTCTTCTAACATCATAAAATGTTTAAGGTTCTTAATTCTTTAGATTCGAAAGATAGTAAAGGCGAATGAAAATTCAAAGAAAAAGCAACATTTAAAGTCAATTTTCTAGGACAATCCTATTTTTAGAAGTGAATAGTCGTTTCTTTTTCAGGAAAAGTAGTTCCTGCTTTCCGTTCCAATCTTTTGTGGTGAAGAAAATCACCACAAAAGGATTTCCGCTGCAAATGTATTCACTTAACTCCACTGAAAAATAATGTAATGTGAAGTAATCAGGGCTAGAGAGCCATCCATTTTCTCCAAGATTGTCGAGTTGCTTTTAAGTAAACTTTGTGAACCTTTGCGAAAACTCTTTGTGAGTCTTTGCGTAAAAAAATTACTTATTCCAAATCTTCCAAGCTTTTTCCGCCTGAAAAACCAGCATTTCATATCCGTTTTTAATCTTAGCGCCGCGTTTTCCAGCTTTCTTCAGAAAAACTGTTTCTTCAGGATTATAAATCAAATCATAAGCAATGTGCTTTGAAGTAAAAAATTCATACGGAATAGGAGGAAAGGCCTGCACGTTCGGCGAAGTTCCCAATGGCGTGGAATTGATGATAATTTGGTGGTTGTCAAAAGTCGTGGCGTTTACCAAATTATAGCCAATGCTAAATTCAGTAGGTTCACGGGAAACAAAAGTGAAGCCAATTCCGAGTTCTTCCAAAGCAAAAGCAATTCCCTTGGAAGCGCCACCAGTTCCCAAAATCAAAGCTTTTTTGTGATGGAGTTCTAATAAAGGCTGTAATGATTTTTTCAATCCATAATAATCGGTATTGTAACCTTTCGGCTTTCCTTTTTTGGTAAATTTAATGGTATTGACGGCGCCAATTCGTTCGGCTTTCTTAGACAATTTATCCAAAAACGGAATTACGGCTTCCTTGTAAGGAATCGTCACATTCATTCCTTTCAAATTCGGATTTTCCTTAATTATAGCCGGAAACTCTTCAATCGTCGGAATATCAAAGTTTACATAATAGTAATCTTCCAAATGCAAAGACTTGAATTTTTCAGCAAAATAGCCTGCGGAAAAAGAATATCCGATGTTTTTTCCCAGTAGTCCGAAGAGGTTGTTTATTTTCATCCTTAAATAAAAAAGCCTGACAGTTTTGAATCCATCAGGCTTATAAAATTTATAAAATACTTATTTTTTATACTTTTCAATTTCGTCCTGCACCAATTGGTCTTCCCAAACGGTCGGGAACAAAGTTTCAATCAGAATGTGGTTTTCAAAGCTCAAACGCAATCCGTTATTCAAATGGAATTTTCCTTTTTCAATATCGTCAAGCATCAAATATAAGCCCGCCATTCTATATTCAATTTGAAATTCTTCTGGGAAATATTCTGTCGCGCGAAGCAAATTGTGGATCGCGCCTTCAAATTCTCCTAAAAATTGCAAAGTATCAATCCAAAATAACCAAGTGTTTAATTCATAATCACCGAATTCAACTGCTTTTCTATACCCGATTTCTGCTTCTTCAAAAAAGCTCAAAGCTCTGTTAATCGTTGCATAACGTTTCCAGTACAATCTGTTTTCGTTGTCAATTCCGATGGCTTTGTTTACATAAAACAAGGCTTTTTGGTAATTTTTCTGTCTTACGTAAAAATCAGTAATCGCAATCCAGCCTTTGTCTAAAAGCGGATCTTCATGAACCGTTTTATGAAAAAACTTTAAGGCTTGCGGCTTGTTTCCTAATTTCTCATAACATTTTCCAATTCGAAGCAAAGCATACGAAGTCGGATCATCTAATTCGATCGTCTGGTTGTAGCTTTCAATCGCTTCTTCATAACGTTTCAATTTCTCTAACGACTTGGCTTTTTCCATGAAAGCGCCCATAAATTCGTCGTCAATCATCGAAGCGTAATCGAAAGCACGAAGCGCATTTTCATAATCTTCTAATCCATAATACAGTCTTCCGGTCTGGTGCCAGGCGATTTCACTGTATGGATTTTTGTCAATATATTTCTCCAAGAAAAGAATCGCTTCTTTATTTTGGTCTAAAAATTCAAAGCAATATACCACATTATAAAGTGCGGCCTGGTCTTCAACATCTTCTTCAAGACATTTTATAAAATTCTCTTTTGCCAATTCTAAACTGTCCATAAAAAGATATTCCATGCCTATTAAATTATAGACATCGGCATAATCGTCAGTAAGCTCTAAAGCTTCTTTCAATAACTCGACTGCCTTTTCGTGATCATCTCTTTTGGAATAAATATTGGCTTTTTGGATAAAAATTTCTTCGTTTTGTGGTTCGATAGCATAAAGTTCATTCAATAGCTTTTCGGCTATTTCAAGCTTGTCATCATAGACCAACATTTCTACTTGTACTAATTTTAAGCCTGTAGAACGAGGGTGTTGCTCAAGCGCTAATTTTAAGGCTTTCTTCGCCAGTGACGCCTTACCCATATCCAAGTAATGAAGAATAATTTCTTCAAATTCTTCCGAATCAAAGAAGAGAACTTTATTGGTTTTCAACATAGATTCGAACTTGGACAAGGATAAATTGTAATCTTCTTCATCGTGACTCAAATGCATAGGCTGTGTTTTAAAATTATCCTTAATAAAATTAGGGAACGTAATTGTTTTTGGGAGGCAAGGGTAAAATTGTTGTGAACAATTTAATTAACAGTTTCGTTTGTATTAAGTTAGCCAATTATAATGAAAAATCCTATTTATTTAAGGAAGCTTTTACTTCATCCATAACTTCCAGCATAATCGCGCAACCTTCTCTGATTTCTTCTTCAGAAATATTCAGCGGGGGTGTTATTCTTATCGCTTTTCCTTCAAATAATAACCAGAATAAAATCAGTCCTTTATCTTGGCATTTTAAAATTACCTGGTTCGTAATTTCGGCATCTTCAGTCATTGCGGCAAGCATCAATCCTCGTCCTCTTACTTCTTGTATCAAAGGATGTACCAAAAGCGAACGGAACAGTTTTTCTTTTTCCAAAGTCTGCGGTATCAGGTCAGTTTCAGTGATTTCCTGCAAAGTTGCCAAACATGCGGCCGCTATGACAGGATGTCCGCCAAAAGTCGTGATGTGACCTAATTTTGGATTGTCGCTTAACAAATCCATCATTGCTGACGAAGCGGTGAAAGCTCCGACCGGCATGCCGCTTCCCATTCCTTTTCCTAATATAATTACGTCAGGAACGGCATCATAGTTTTCAAAACCGAATAATTTTCCGGTTCTTCCAAAGCCAGGCTGAATTTCATCGACAATCATCAAGGCGCCGACTTCCGTACATCTTTCTCTGACTTTTTTCAGGAAACCATTTTCGGGTTGGATAAATCCGGCACCGCCTTGAATGCTTTCTAGAATAATTCCAGCCGTTTTGGTTGTAATTTTCTGTAAATCTTCCTCGTTATTAAACGTAATAAAATCTACATCTGGTATCAACGGACGAAAAATACTTTTTCTTTCTTCAAAACCCATCACGCTCATCGAACCCATAGTGTTTCCATGATACGCGTTGTTGCAGGAAATTAATTGGCTTCTTCCGGTGACTCTTCGGGCTAATTTCAAAGCGCCTTCTGTGGCTTCCGTTCCTGAATTTACCAAGTAGGTTTTATCCAAAGGTTCAGGCAAAAGTGACGCTAATAATTTACAAAATTCAACCGCCGGACTTTGCGCATATTCGCCATAAACCATGACATGGGAATATTTGTCCAGTTGGTTTTTTATAGCATCATTGACCCTTTTATTTTGGTGTCCCAAAGTGCAAGCGGAAACTCCGGCTACAAAATCAAGGTATTTTTTGTTATTTGTGTCGTAAATATAAGAACCGATAGCGTGGGAAACTTCCATGCCGAGTGGGTAAGGAGAAGTTTGTGCTTGGTATTTATGGAAATCTTTAATCATTATTTGTATTCTAATTTATTCTGATTGCTGACTAGCGTTCCCTCGACTGCGCTCGGGATGACAATAATCAGATTCTAAATTACTGACCTTTAGGCTTCTTCTCAGGATTATTTTTATCATAATCTAAAGTCTCTTTTCGAACTTCCATCGGAACATTTTCTTTTGCCTTTTCAGCCTTTGTTCGTTTCAAAATCTTCTCATGAAGGTCTTTTTCGTCCTGTGGAAAAATATCGTCTTTTGTCTTTATGATTTCATCGCCACGCCAAATAAATCCTCTAAGTTTCCGCGCATTTTCTGGAAAATCTTTTTCTGGATAACTTTCGCTTTCCGTATTTTTAAAAGCGGTTACGGTAGTGATTTTATTGTCTTCTAATTCCAAGTGAATCGAACTGCTGATGCCTTTGTCAATTGCGGTTAATTGCCCTTTATCATACGCATAATAAATCTTTTCAGTGTTTTTGACCAGATCGACTTCATACAATTTATTGTCTTTGAACTTTCCATATAAATTGACGCCCTTGACTTGATTATAGCCTTTTCCGAGCGTATCTTTCGAAGCAATAAAGGCATCGGTCAAAACCTTGAGCGAATCTAATTTTTCAGTTTCCGTATTCGAAATTAGGTGAATTATTTTTCCTGTCAATTGATTTTCACCATTCCAAACTACTGGTTTTCCTATCAATTGCGTCAATCCGTTTTTTTCGTTGGAATGCAAGGAATCACATTTTCCAGACATGTCAATTTTGTAAAAGCGAACATTATTGAACGCACGAATTATCCTGTTTTCAGGCTTTCCGGTAATCATCAATTTTTTTCCGTGAACGTATAAAGTGTCTTTTTCGATCAATGTTGCTGCAACGGCGTGTTTCGTCATTACCAAAGAATCTTGGTTTCGATATACTTCGGCATAATGTCCGCGAGCAATTCCTTTATTGATAGAATCTGTGACTTTTACGTTATTCGTAGCAGATGCAAATTCTCTATTTCTGTCATAATATAAGCTGTCGCCTTCAATGAGTCGATTATTGTATTTTATGTAAGAGTTTTTTACGAAATGAGCAAAATTCTTCTTGGTATCATAAAATCCTTTCTCCGTATAAATAAAATTTTCCTTGCTGGTAATCGTCGAAGGCCCAAATAAATAGGAGTGTCCCGAATTCGAATAATAATCCAAATGGTTCGATTTAATCACATATTTCGGATTCGTAATGGTAACCGCAGTCAAAAACTGGAACTTTTTATCATTCAAAAAATACCTTCCCGATTTGCTTTTTAACGTATTTTCTTGGTCTTTAATTGTTCCATAAGTTGTGTAATATGCTTGCTGAATTCTTCTGTCAAAGTTGATAGTATCCGTTGTTAAAGTCATCTTCGGGTCGCGCATCACGACATTTCCTGTTGCAAAAGCAAACTTCGTATTTCCTCTATATTCGGCATATTTACTGTCCATAAAAACAGTATCGCCTTGGTTCATTTTTACGTCTCCGAAAGCTTTTACGTAGTTTTCTTTATTAAAAAGATAAGCTACATTGCAAGCCATTCGAACGCCGTCGTGAATCAATCTGACATTTCCGCGATAAACCACAGCACCCGGAACTTCGGTTTGCTGAATGTCAACCATATCGGAATTTTCAACTACGATTTTTTTAGGAGGTGCCTGCGCCAAAAGGGTATTGAAACTCAATAAGATAAAAAGGCCGGCAAGAAATAAAAAGTGCTTCTTCAATGGATGTTATTTTGGGTCAAATTTAAGTAAAATCTCCAAATTTGATTTTTAATTAAGAATTATTTGTGTGAATAATTTAAATTACCGCAGATTCGCAGATTAAAATTTGTAAGGATAGAAAATATGCCACAGATTTCACTGATTCACACAGATTTATTCTGGAAAATAAATCCTTTTAATCTGTGAAATCTGTGGCAAAAAATCTGTGAATCTGCGCTAAAAAAAACGCCCTGACAAAATCAAGGCGTTTCAATTATTTATTAATAGTTTGAGTCCTATCTGGACCAACTGAAATCACCTTGATAGGAACTTCAACAAACTTTTCTATAAATTCCACATATTCTTTTAGTTCTGAAGGAAGCTCGTCATACGAAGTCATTCCTGTTAAGTCTGCTTTCCAACCTTTTTTCTCAACGTAAATTGGAGAAACATTTTCAGGTTCGATGTTATAAGGCAAATGGTCGATTTTTTCTCCTTTATAATTGTATTCCGTGCAAACTTTCAAAGTTTCGAAACCAGAAAGAACGTCGCCTTTCATCATATATAAAGCCGTAACGCCGTTTACTTGAATCGCATATTTCAATGCAACCAAATCCAACCAACCGCAACGTCTTGCACGGCCAGTCACAGAACCGAATTCGTTACCAACACTTGCCATTGTTTCGCCGTCTTTGTCAAAAAGTTCCGTAGGAAATGGTCCGCTACCAACTCTTGTCGTATACGCTTTGAAAATCCCGAAAACTTCTTTCACTTTGTTAGGAGCAATTCCCAAACCAGTACAAGCGCCAGCAGCAGTTGTATTTGAGGAAGTTACGAAAGGATACGTTCCAAAATCAATGTCAAGCAAAGAACCTTGCGCTCCTTCAGCCAAAATCGATTTTCCTTCTTTCATCGCTTTGTTCAGATATTCCTCACTGTCAATGAATTGCAATGTTTTTAAAACTTCAACAGCTTCAAAAAATTCTTGTTCCAATTCTTTCAGATCATATTCTAAATCAACGTTGTAAAACGCAATCATCGCTTCGTGCTTGTCCGCTAAAGCTCTGTATCTGTCTTTGAAATCTTCCAATTCAATATCACCCACACGAAGACCGTTTCTTCCCGTTTTGTCCATATAAGTTGGCCCGATTCCTTTTAAAGTAGAACCAATTTTTGCCTTGCCTTTTGAAGCTTCAGAAGCGGCGTCTAAAAGTCTATGCGTTGGCAAAATAAGATGTGCTTTTCTAGAAATGATCAATCTTGACTGGATGTCGATATCAAATTTTGCTAATCCTTCTAATTCTTTTTGGAAAACCACTGGGTCGATCACGACACCGTTTCCAATAATATTAATTGATTTCTTGTGAAAAATCCCAGAAGGAATCGTTCTCAAAACGTGTTTGATTCCGTCAAATTCTAGCGTATGTCCAGCATTTGGGCCGCCTTGAAAACGAGCAATAATATCGTACTTTGAAGTGAGAACGTCAACAATTTTTCCTTTGCCTTCGTCGCCCCACTGCAATCCGAGTAGTAAATCTACGGTCATTATTTTAGTTGTTTGTTGTTTATTTATTCTTTAGGTGTAGTCTTTTTGTTTCCGTAAAGGTAAAGCGAATGGTTGTGAATTTCGATATCAAAAATTTCTTCAATCGTCTTTTTGATGCTCTGAATTCTTGGATCGCAAAATTCGATAACTTCCCCAGAATCAGTCATGATAATGTGGTCGTGCTGTTTGTCAAAATACGATTTTTCATAATGTGCCTGGTTTTGCCCAAACTGGTGTTTTCGCACCAAAGCACAATCCAATAGCAATTCAATCGTGTTATAAAGCGTAGCTCTACTAACGCGATAATTCTTGTTTTTCATCTTGATATAAAGAGATTCTATGTCAAAATGCTCCTCATTATCATAAATTTCCTGAAGTATAGCATAGCGTTCAGGAGTTTTGCGATGTCCTTTGTTTTCAAGATATTTTGTAAAAACATTTTTTACAATCTCTTGATTCTTATTGTTATCTACGGAAATTAGTGTCATATCCTGCAAAGATAATTTATTTTATTCAAGTACCAAGTTTCTCGTTTATTGAATTTTAAACAAAGAATGTTATTTTTTTCAGAAGCTATTCCCGCTTTTCGCTGCAAGTCCTCGTCGATAAAGCTTTTTCCTATGCCACAAAACGTCCCGAAGCTTCGGGACCGCCGGTCGCTGTTTTCCGGTAAGAAAAAATAACTTTCTCGCCTGTGGGCTTTCCGTTACAATCGGGGCTAATGAGCGAATTTGTGCATGAAGATGCTGCTGATTAAAACTGATTTTTCAAATCCATCATTCCATGGAGGATTCTGATGATCTCAATTTCATTGTCTGAAATTTTTCTATAGAAAATAATATGCTGACCAGTTTTGCAACCCAAGACATTTTTTTCAACAACGTCGTAAGATTTACCTTTTGCAGGATTTTTTGTCAACTCATTACAAGACTCAATAAGCAGTAAATAATAAGTTTCAGCCTGATTTTCTGACCAAGTTTTAACTGTGTAATCCCAAATTTCAGCTAAATCATTTACAGCTTTTCTAGAAAATAAAAATTTAGACATTCTTTTTTCTAGACTTTAAGATCTGCAAATGTTGCTGCGGATTAAAATCAGCTATAATTCCACTATTCAAGCCCTCCTGAATTGCACTTCTCAATGCTAAAATTTTATTTTCTTCCTCTTCTAAAAGTCGAAGACCGGCTTTAACAACCTCGCTTGCATTGCTAAACCGTCCTTTTGAAACGCTCGATTCAATAAAATCTTCAAAATGATTTCCTAACGATATTGACGTATTTCTTCCCATAATCAAATTTTTATAAAATTACCAAATTTTGGTAATAATTACAATTAGAAAATTAAAATCTAATTCTTATTAATCCTCGTAACCTTATCAATCCCATCAATCTTCTTAATATTTTCAATCAATTTCTTTAAAATCGTATTATTCTGAACCACAACCACAACCTGCCCATTGAAAATTCCAGCATCGCCACTCAACGAAATACTCTGAATATTTACGTGCATATTGTTGGAAATCACTTTGGTCAATTCATTTGTCAGACCAAGCGTATCCATTCCGGTAATGTTTAAAGTCGCCTTAAATTCCTGTTGGGTAGAGTCAATCCATTTTGCTTGGATGATTCGGTAAGCATAATTAGACTGCAAGCTTATCGCATTCGGACAGTCTTTTTTATGCACTTTAATTCCTTCGTTAATTGTCACAAAACCAAATACATCATCCCCAGGAATCGGGTTGCAGCAAGTTGCCAATTTATAATCTAATTTGTCCTGTTCCTTCCCAAAAACAAGCATGTCATAATTGTTGCTCAATTCGGGCTTGTTGATTATTTCTGGCGAAGAAGTGTGCGTGCGCTTGATTTTGTTCTTGAAAAAATTCATGAACGTGTTGCTTTTCTGCGCAGCGTAGTCTTTTAATTGCTGGTTGTCGATGGCGCCAATTCCAACGCGGTAAAATAAATCCAAACTGGTTTTTAATTTGAAAAAATTCACCAGTTCATTGACAGAAGCTTCATTTAAAGTAATTTTCAAATGGCGTAATTTTCTAGTCAGAAGCTCTTTTCCGTCTTCAGCAGTTTTCTTTGTGTTTTCGTTTAAGACGTTTTTAATCTTAGTTTTAGCTCGAGAAGTCGTCACATAATCCAACCAATGTGAAGTCGGCTTTTGATTCGGAGACGTAATAATTTCAATCTGGTCGCCGCTATTCAAAACATGATTTAGCGGCACTAATTTCCCATTGACTCTTGTTCCTCTGGTTTTAATTCCGATTTCTGAGTGAATGCTGAATGCAAAATCCAACGAAGTCGCACCTTTCGGCAACGATTTGATTTCTCCTTTCGGCGTAAAGACATAAATTTCCTTCGAATACAAATTCAATTTAAAGTCTTCCACAAAATCTACGGCGTTCGTTGACGCATTTTCCAAAGCTTCTTTCAAAAGATTCAGCCAAGTGTCCAAACCATGCTCTTCGCTGCCGCCTTGCTTGTATTTGTAATGTGCGGCGTACCCTTTTTCAGCAATTTCGTCCATGCGCTCACTTCGAACTTGAATTTCAACCCAGCGACCTTTTGGTCCCATAACCGTAATGTGAAGCGCTTCATAACCAGTAGATTTCGGTGAAGAAATCCAGTCACGCAAACGGCTCGGGCTCGGACGATAATGGTCTGTCACTATCGAATATATTTTCCAAGCAAAGAATTTTTCTTCGCTAGGTTCTGCTTTATAAATGATTCTTAAGGCAAATTTGTCATAAACTTCGTCAAAAGTCACGCCCTGCGCCAGCATTTTCTTTCTGATAGAAAATATGGATTTTGGTCTTCCCTTGATCGTATATTCCACGCCTTCCGCATCTAAAGAAGATTTTAAGACATCAGAAATCGATTTGATATATTCGTCCTGCTGTTCTTTGGTTTCCTTTATTTTGCTGACAATGTCATTGTAAACATTTGGTTCTGTGTATTTTAAACCTAAATCTTCAAGCTGATTTTTTATGTTGTAAAGTCCCAAGCGGTGTGCAAGCGGCGCATAAATATATAAAGTTTCCGAAGCGATTTTTGCCTGTTTATAATCTACCATCGATTCCATCGTCTGCATATTGTGCAAGCGGTCGGCGATTTTGATCAAGATTACGCGAACGTCGTCATTTAAAGTCAACAGCATCTTGCGGAAATTTTCCGCCTGCATTGAAATCTCATTGTCGGTTTTTACCTGGGCGATTTTGGTCAAACCTTCGACGATTTTAGCAATCTTCGGATTGAACATTCTTTCGATATCTTCTACCGTAATGTCAGTATCTTCCACGACATCGTGCATCAAAGCTGCCGCAATGGAAGTCGCGCCCAGACCAATTTCTGAAGCTACAATTTTTGCCACAGCAATGGGATGGAAAATATAAGCTTCGCCCGATTTTCTGCGCTGATCTTTGTGGGCATCAACAGCTACGTCAAAAGCCTTTCGAATTAATTTTTTATCTTCTTCAGTAAGCGTTTGGTAGCTGATGCGCAAAAGTTCTTTATATTCTCTTGCGATTGCTTTGTTTTCCTGTTCAATATCAATCTCGACCATGGCGTTTGAAGTTTTTGTTTGTTACTGCCTAAAGTAGCATAAAGTTTTTGATTGTGCAATATTTATGTTAAAATCTATAAAAGCAAAAACCGCTCCAAATGGTGCGGTTTTTTGTTCCAAAACTAAAGGTTTTAGGTTATCGTTTCAGTGAAAAATGACCTCTGTGTTCTTTTCCGCTGGCTCTGGTTACTACGAACCAATAATCTGTAGAAGGAAGTGGAATTCCATTCAAATTTCCGTCCCAACCAGCATCATTGTGCGACAATTCTTTGATGAATTTTCCAAAGCGGTCGAAGATTTTTATGGAAAGGCCTGGCTCAAGCGTAGAGAATTTTATTTTCCAATAATCGTTAATTCCGTCATTGTTTGGTGTGAAGAATTTTGGATGAGTCAGCAAATAAAAATCATCTACGGTAATTCCACAGCGGTTTTTATCGCGAATGTATATTTTGTAAGTTCCGTTATCTAAATTTGTAAAAGTATTGCTGTCCTGATAATTAGATCCGTCTAATGAATATTCATAATTACCTACGCTAGAATTTGTTATGACTACAGTTATAGTATTTTCATTAGAAGACCAATCTATTGTTTTTATTTCAGAAATCGTAGCAGGATTCGAAAGCACGACAGTCATATTTGTAATAGTGGAACATATAATATCTCCATGTTTTTCAGTAACTGTAACGGAATAATTTCCTGGAGAATAAACTCTGATAGACTGCGTAATTTGTCCTGATGACCATTTATAAGTATAAAATCCAGGTTTTGCGGTTAAATCTACGCTTTTGTTTTCGCATAGAATTGCAATAGGTTTCATGTCATTGTAAGGTGACGGAATAAGAGTCAGTTTTAGTTCTGCCACTCTATAACAGCCATTCGCAGCAACTACTCTCACAAATATTATTTTCTCTCCTATAGTAAGATTGTGGCTTGTTTCATTAAATATTTTTGCTGATGAAATAGCTTCTTCTGCTCCTAAAAAAGAAGTGTAGAAAGAAAAAGTATGGTTTTCTGGATCAATTATTATTTCTGAATTGTAGTCATTCAGATTTACATTTTCATTGCCGTTATTTAAATTATCGCAAACCAGCGTTTCATAATTCTTTACAGGAATACTATAGCTAATTACGGCTACTGTTACTCGAAGCCTATCTTGGCTTTCACATGCATTTAAACCAGTTTGTGTTGCAAAATAAGTCATTCCATCAATTAACGGAGTTGATAAATCTAAAGGAATAGTGCTTGTCAGTGAAGAATACCATTTGATATTTTCGCCTTGTGCTACTAAAAATTTAACCGTAGGATTATTAAAAACGCAAAAAAGCTGATTTGTATTTCCTGCTGGTGCCGTTGGAATTCCGCTTGGCGAATTTATATAAACATATTGCGAACTTGATTCACATCCAATAGTATTCTTTGTCTTAATGACATAAGGTCCGTAAGGTAGGGAAGGACTGATATTTGATGTCTGGTAAGTTATGCCGCCATCAAAACTATAACTATAATCTGAAACTGGATCTATTGTGATTATTCCGGTTGTTTCTCTGCAAAAAGGATGCACGATATTATAAGAAGGCGTTGGCAAATAAGGCTCATACAAATAAGCATAATTCGATTGCGACGTGCATCCTGCGCCATTTTTGATTTTTATTCTGTAATAGCCTGCCGATAAATTGTCTAATAAATTTGTAGTTCCCCAAGTTACGCCATCATCAAAACTATATTCTGTGGCAGTTGTTGTTATCGTAATGCTTCCTTTTGCTTCACAAGTTGGCTGTACGATTACATAAGCTGGAGAATCCAAAAATACTTCATACAAATAAATATAACTTGAATAGGAAAGGCACCCCAAAGCATTTTTTATTTTAATTTGAACCATGCTTCCTGGTGCCAAGCTTGGCGAAGTTGCATTGCTGCTCCAAGTGACGCCGTTGTCAAAACTGTATTGGTCTGCAATAGTAGTAATTGTGACTGTACCTCCATTTCCGCAAGAAGGCTGGATTACTGTATATTCAGGATAGGGAAGGTAAAAATCATATAAATAGGCATAACTGGTACTAGATATACAGCCTAGATTGTTTTTCATCTGGATTCTATAACTTCCTGAAGCTAGGTTTGTTAATGTCGGATCAGTAGTCCAAGTAGCTCCTCCGTCAAAGCTATATTGGTCTGCAGTTGAAGTAATTGTAATGCTTCCCCCGGTTCCGCAAGCAGGTTGCATCGTCGTGTATTCTGGGTAGCTTCTCTTAAAATCAGTAATATAAACATACATATTTGAGGAAGTACAGCCCAAATTATTTTTAATTATGACCATATAATTTCCTGAAACAATATCGTTTAAAACATTGCTCGTTCCCCAAGTTGTTCCTCCGTCAAAGCTATATTCTGTTGCCGGAGTTGTAATAGTAATACTTCCTCCAATGTCACAAACTGGAGGTATAACTGTGTAAGTCGGATTTTCTAAAAATTCTCCAGTAAGCACAACACTGTTGAAATTTGAAATACATCCAAATTCATTTTTAGTCCTAATTTTATATGTTCCTGAAGGAAGGTTGTCTAAAGTATTAGAAGTGCCCCAAGTCACGCCGTCATCAAAACTATAAGCTGAAGCAACAGTAATAATTTTAATGCTTCCTGTGCCGCCACAACTTGTTGGCTGCACCGTCGAATAATTTGGGAAAGGCATATAAAACGGATGAATAGTTACATTTGTAGCATAAGAAGTACATCCGGAAGCAGTTTGTATTTTGATAGAATAATTTCCAACATCTAAATCTGACTTTGTAGGGGAAGTTCCCCAGGTAACTCCTCCGTCAAAGCTAATAAGTGAAGCCGCAGAAGTAATTGTTATGGTCCCTTTTGTTACAAAACAATTGGGCTGAATGGTTTCTATAGTTGGCTGAACGGCCATTTGATTTGCCAATATTGTTACTGAAGCTGTGGCAATACATCCAGAAGCATCGGTTACATTTACAGAATATGTTCCTGCAGAATTTACTGTTACTTTTTTTGTCAGATCTCCGGTTGACCAAACATAAGATTCTCCTGTTGAAGCCGTAAGGTCTGTGCTTCCAGAGCAAACATTTAAAATTCCAGAAATCGTTGCAGAAGGATTCTTTACAATTAAATTGACAGCGATAATTTTATAACAAGTCGCACTTTTAGAAACTCTTACAAAAATAGCACTTGAAGAAGTTTCATATCTGGTATAATTCGTTATTGGTGCCGTATTGTTTGTAGCGTCTGTTACATTCTTGAAATAAGAAAATGTAAGTCCGTTTTGAGTGCCTGCAACTTGAGTATTTGCAGCACTTAAATCAAAAAATTCCTTTCCGTTTTTATCATTATCACATTGCGAAATCGAGCCTGGCTGCATGGAAATATCGCAATTCGTGCAATTCAAGAAAGAAATATCCCAACCCGGATTTGCATCATTGTCGCTTGCACTTGCAAAGGAAGTTCCAGAACAATTTGTTTGAGAAATTGCATAATTGATTTTAACGCCAACATTATAATTTCCTGTAGTACTATTCGGAAGATTTTCTGCAGCAAGGCTAAAACAAAAACGCTTGCTTGCCGTGTCGTGAGAAGATGTTGCGGTTGTCGTATATACTGGTGTTGGATTTGTGCCTTCGTAAACATTCAATGTAATTGAAGAAACAGTTGCCGTTACACCGCCCGAATTTGGGACTGTGTAATTGCCGCAGACAGAAATTGGCAAAGCTGGGCAAATTTTGTAAAGAGGCTCAAGTTCAATGCTTCCTTGAATATTTTCATCTGAATTAACAATACAAAGATCATCAATATAAGTATATCCAAAATGTCCCATCAAGCCGCATCGAGCTGTTGTGAATTCAATAGTGAATTCTTCATTGTTTGGTATGCTCGAAATATCTAGAATTCCGGTTTGCCAATTTTTGGTATAAAGTACAATTTCGCCACCTTCAAGATAGGGCGCTTTTGTGAAAATACAATTATTTTGATCTCCAATTAAGCAAAATTCGCTAACCGGAATGCCATTCTTATTTAAAATTCTTGCTTTAAAAAAAGGCTGATTGTTTTCATGTCCAGAATCGCTGTGGATATTTTGCAATACCGTTTTATAGTTGAACCGAAGAACTTCTTCATTATCTGTTTTCATTCGCTTTGACTGAACAACAGAAAGAATTTCTGGAGAATCTTTGAAGTTTGTTTTTAAAGCATATTGATCAAAAGCGCTAATATTTCCAATATATTCGTCTATAAAATTTGACGGCACAGTTGTGGCCATGGCATTAGTTATAGAAGGATTGTATTGTTCAATTCCCGTCATTGCGCTGACATTTACTGAAGCACATTGTGATGGATTTGAAACGCCAGTGTAAGTATAATTGAAGTATTTTAAATAATTTTTGATTCCTATGGTTTCAAATTCTTCAAAAGTTCCGTTAGAACATAGATAAACAGGCAAAAGATTCTGGTTTCGATTGCTTTCAGAACTTTTAATGCCAAATTGCCTTATTTTTTTTAAATAGTTTTCCTTTTCAAGAGTCGCTGCACTTGGGATTGATGGCTTTGCAGGATGCGTTTCTGGCGTTTTACTGTTTGTTTGCCCAGCCACAAAATTTATGAAAAGCAAAAAACAAAAGATATAATACTTCATAGTCGTCTTTAATGACGACAAAGGTATTATTTTAACAATCATTAACTTTATTTTTATAAGAAATTTACATTAAAAATAAAACTTTCAATTTTCATAGCTATTGAAAGAATAATTTGAATACTATAGGCCATACAACATTCATACCTAACGACTTTTTATTCACATATAACTGTTTATTTTTTGCATAAAACGATAAATTTTTTACATCAAATTGTGTCTAATTCTGATAAAGAATGTTCTTTTTTATAGATAACAGCTTCTTATTCCAAAATAAAGACTTTTTATTCCAATAAAGCAGGTGCAAATTCCGAACAAACGGTATTTTTTAAAATCTTTCTGTGTCCATAAAACTTTAAGCAAAAGATTGTATTATTGTCATAAATAATATAATCCAAACAATCATGATGTACTTCAACTTTCAGAGACTCTTCAAATTAAAAGGAATAACCAAACCTTTTTCACACTTGAGAACAATAGGATATTCTGATAACTACGCAACAAAGCTCGCCAATAACCGCGTCAAAGAGATCAACCTTGACCGACTTGAGAAATTTTGTAGTGATTTTAACTGCACGCCAAACGATGTTCTTGATTTCAGGCCAAGTAAAAATAATCCGCTCCCTGAAGATCATGCCCTGCATTCCTTGACCAAAAAAGACATTTCTGATGAAATTGCAGGAAAGATTTTTAGCCTTCCCGCTGATAAAATTGAGCAAATCCATGCCATCCTCAAAAATATGGACTAATTTTGCACGCACGATTTCCATCTTATGACAAAAGCCCTTCTCATCACGCCACCTTTTACGCAGCTCAACACGCCTTACCCGGCCACGGCTTACATAAAAGGATTTTTGAATACCAAAAAAGTCTCTTCTTTTCAGGCAGACCTTGGTATTGAAGTGATCTTGAAACTTTTCTCAAAGCAAGGATTAATCGATTTATTCGCTGAAGCGGAAAATAATCCAGTAGAAAAATCAGAAAATGCACAAAGAATTATTGCTTTAAAAGAAGAATATATCAAAGTAATCGACTCTGTAATTTTATTTCTCCAAGGTAAAAACCCCACACTTTCGCACCTCATCTGCCAAGAAGATTTCCTCCCCGAAGCTTCCCGTTTCGCACAATTAGAAGAACTCGACTGGGCTTTTGGAACCATGGGAACCCAAGACAAAGCGAAACATTTAGCGACTTTATACCTTGAAGATATTTCAGATTTGATCATAGAATGCGTCGATGAAAACTTTGGCTTCAGCAGATATGCCGAAAGAATGGGACGTTCTGCAAATTCTTTTGATGATCTGTATGCGATGCTCCACAAAGATTTCACTTATATCGATAAAATTTTATTGGAAAATCTAAACGAAAAGATGAGCGATTTGCAACCCGATTTGGTTTGTTTCTCAGTCCCTTTTCCAGGAAATTTATACAGCGCTTTCAGGAGCGCACAGTTCATCAAGAAGCATTTCCCAAAAGCAAAAATTGCCATGGGAGGCGGTTTCCCCAATACAGAATTGCGTTCTCTAGCCGATATCCGAGTAATGGAATTCTTTGATTTCATAACCCTTGACGACGGTGAAGCTCCTTTGGAAGAATTGATTAATAACATCCAAAACCCAGGGCATAATTCCTATAAAAGAACTTTCATCTTAGAAAATGGCAAAATCGCCTATAAAAATAATTCTACTTTAAGAGATTACAAACAGTCAGAAGTAGGAACTCCAGATTATTCAGATTTGCTTTTGGACAAATACATTTCAGTCATAGAAATAGTAAATCCAATGCACAGAATGTGGAGTGACGGGCGATGGAACAAGCTCACGATGGCGCATGGATGCTATTGGGGAAAATGTACTTTCTGCGATATTTCTTTAGATTATATAAAAGTATATGAACCTGTCGCCGCCAAATTATTGTGCGATAGGATGGAAGAGCTCATTGAACAAACTGGCCAAAACGGATTCCATTTTGTAGATGAAGCGGCGCCACCGGCTTTGATGAGAGCTCTGGCCTTAGAGATTTTACGAAGAAAATTAACGGTCACTTGGTGGACAAACATCCGCTTTGAAAAAAGCTTTACCAGAGATTTGTGTTTGCTTTTGAAAGCTTCGGGATGTATTGCCATTTCTGGAGGTTTGGAAGTAGCTTCTGACCGATTATTGCAATTGATTGACAAAGGCGTGACGGTTGCCCAAGTTGCAAAAGTGACTAGAAATCTTACAGAAGCAGGAATCATGGTCCACGCTTATTTGATGTATGGTTTCCCGACGCAGACGGCTCAAGAAACTATCGATTCACTTGAAATGGTGCGCCAATTATTCGAAATCGGAATCCTGCAGTCTGGTTTTTGGCACCAATTTGCCATGACGGCGCACAGTCCGGTCGGAATGTATCCTGAAAAGTTCGGCGTTTTGAAAGAAACGGAAGTTATCGGAACTTTCGCCAATAACGACATTATCCACATTGACAAAACCGGAACCGATCATGACAAATTCAGCTTCGGATTAAAGAAATCGCTTTTCAATTTTATGCACGGAATCTGCTTTGATTTCCAGTTGCAAGATTGGTTTGATTTTAAAATTCCGAGAACAAAAATTCCAAGTGATTTTATTTACAATGCCATCCATGAAGAAGATAGTTTGGCAATTAAACCATCTGCAAAAATCGTCTGGACAGGAAATGTTCCAACGGTAAATTTCTTTACGAAATCAAAAAAAGGAAATTCTTGGGAAATGGCTTCATTAACTTTTCACAGCAAAAAAGATAGCTTTGACATTCAAACAAGCAAAGAGCAAGGAATTTGGTTGCAAGAATTGCTGTCTAAAATTTCAGTGAGCAATTCAAAAATTCATACTTATCAAGAAGTAAAATCAGATTATGAAAAATCAGATTTGGAAGATTTTGAGTTATTTTGGTTCAGCAAGCCAATCAAAGTTTTAAATGAATCTGGATTATTAGTTTTATAAATTAATTTCTGAGCGCTTTTTTTTCGCGTTCTTCTTGCATCTTGGTATATTTTTCGGACTGTTCTTTAGAAAGAATTTTTATAATATTAGTATTAATTTTATCATTAATGACTTGCATTTTATCTCTTTTCTCTTCGTAAGAGATATTCATTGTTGAAATTTCATCGATACTAGCTTTGTTGTCATTCATTATGGATTTTACAGCGGCTTCTTGTAATCCATCCAATTTTAACTCTTTCTTCAAATAATCGGTTGCATATTCTGCAAAATCTACCTTTTCCTTATTCTTACTAGGTTTATTTTGTCTAACCCCAGATCCGATTGAGCGATCAACACCTCCGCCGGTTCCATAATATTGAGAATAAGCTTCATTAGAAAATAAGGTAGCAAAAAATAGCATAAGAAAAATAAGCTTGGTTTTCATGATAAAAATTTTAAAAACCAAATTTACTCAATTTTTGTTCCAAATTTAATACGATCATTGAAAAAAGAAATAAAGTAGAAGTTATGCTTTATTTTTTCCTCCCAACAAAACGAATTACCGAACCTTTTCCATTATGAAACTGCCCTTCGCTCAATTCGATTTCTTTTTCCTCAAGCAAGATAATCTCATAATTAATAAAATCAGCTTTTAGTTCTTCAATAGAAAACAGCATGTCTATTTCTTTTGGTCCGCCGACTTTTTCGTTTTTAGCAATATAATCGAGATGGTTTTTGCTGAATGCTTCAAAAATAACAATTCCATCTTTACGCAAATAAGTGCCTAGTATTTTATGATACAGCGACTTGATTTCTGCAGGAAAGTGTGCGTAAATCAACGCAACTGCGTCAAATTGTTGTGGTTGGAAGCCGAATGTTTGCAATTCTCCAACTTGATAATCAATTATTACATTATTGTTTTTAGCAAGTCGCAGGGCTTTATTTTTTCCTTCAACGCTTATGTCAAAAGCAGTAACTTTCCAGCCAATTTTCGCAACAAAAACTGCATTTCGTCCTTCACCTTCAGCAGGAAAAAGTATGCTTCCCGGATTTAGATTTTCTAATTGCTCTTTCAAAAAATTATTAGGCTGTTCGCCATAAGCAAATTCTTCACTGCTATATCTGTCATTCCATCTTTCCGTCCAAGTGTCGTTCATGTTTTGATTAAATTAAATTCTTACAGCTTATAAATTTAGTAAAATTAATTTCGCTTTTGATCAATTAAAAGACTGCCGAAATTCCAATGGAGAAATATTGATTTTGCTCTTAAATAATTTGCTGAAAGACTGTGAATGCTCAAAGCCTAATTCATACGCAATTTCACTTATGGATAAATTTGTCGTCGTTAATTTCTCTTTTGCCTTCTCTATTAATTTATCATGAATGTGTTGTTGCGTGCTTTGTCCAGTCAGTACTTTCAATAAACTGCTTAAATAATTAGGAGAAATATTCAAGGTTTCAGCGATATTTTGAACTGTAGGTAGGCCTTTTTTAGACAAAGCATCACTACTAAAATAATCATTGAGAATGTCTTCTAAACGGTCAAGAATTTTGTGATTCGTGATTTTTCTGGTAAGGAACTGGCGGTGGTAAAATCTTTCGCAATAATTCAATAAAACTTCGAGTTGCGCAATGATAATATCTTGACTGAAATGATCAATATTTGAGCGATATTCTTGATCTATATTTTTCGCAATTCCGGTAACGATATTTTCTTCCTTATCAGAAAGAAGCAGCGCTTCATGGACAGAATAATCGAAATATTCATATTTTTTAATGATTTTTGCCAAAGGCGTATTCCATAAAAAATCAGGATGGACGAGCAAAGACCATCCTGAATGTTGTAATTGTGCATTGGCATGAATCGAAAAAACCTGTCCTGGAGAAATGAAAATCATCACGCCGTCGTCAAAATCATATTCCTGTTGGCCATATTTCATCTTTGCATTCACATTTCTTTTCAGTGCAATTGAATAAAAATCAAGCATTAAACTTTTTGGTTCGTCTTCATGCAAGCTCTTCAGATCTTCAAAATTATAGACGCTAATTAACGGATGTTCGGGCTTTGGCAAATTCCTAAATTGATGAAATTCACTAATCGTTTTGATTCGATGAGGTTGCTGATTTGCCATATCACAAGGTACTTAATTTTTGGTTAAAGACAATTGCAAATTCTTTTGCAAAATCAGCAAGTTTTACTTTCCCCATGACTTCGGGTTTGTTTTTGTAATAATCTTCTGCTAATAATCCACTGTGCAAAGCGCCATACATTTCAACTAAGCCTGCCGCTATTTTCGGATTCATTCCCGCTGCTGTTAATCCGTTTAGGGCTTCTTCATCTGAAATTATTTTCCATTTCAAATCAGGAATTCCGATTGCCTCGCCTAAAATTTTTGCAGTTTCGCTTCCTGAAACTTCTTCGCTTGCTACATATCTTACTTTTCTTCCGATAAAAGATTCTGTTATTTCTTCGGAAATTGCAGCAGCGATATCAATAGGAGAAACCCAAGGAATAATATCGTCTTCACCATAATTTGCAGCAATAAAACCTTGAGATTTGATCATCGGCAGATAAGTAAATAAATTGTAGAAGAAAGAAGTAGGGCGGATGTGTACAATATTTACATCTGACGGCAATTCGTTTAAGATTTTTTCTACGTTGTTGGCGCCAATTAAAATTCCGTTTCCTTTGTCTAAATTTGCTCCGATGCTGCTTAGATTTACCAAATTCTTTACACCAGATTTTTGAATTGCTTCTGCATAATTGATTCCCAGGCTTCGATAATATTCCAATAAATCTAAGCTTTGGTCAAAATAGAAATTCGGAGGAACCATTGAATAAACAGCATCTGCGCCGGTAAAAGTTGTTGTAAGAAATTCTACATCTGTCAAAGAACCAATAGCTGCAGTTGCTCCCATAGCTTCAATTGTCTCTTGCTTTTTGGGATCGGTGCTGATAACGACAACGTCATGTCCTTTTTGCACTAAATTTGTGGTTAGCGGCTTGCTGATGTTCCCTAAAGAACCTGTAATTATAATTTTCATTTTTCTATTTTTTTATTTGCTACAAAGTTCTGTAGCAAATAAGAAACAGATTTAGCCTAATCTACTATTGTTGTAGCCGAAAATGAAAACTAAAAGTTTTTTAGGATAAATTCAGCATAATAAAAAATGTTGTTCCGTTATGGCCGTCGCTCTCCATTAATATTTTGCCGTGGTGCAATTCCACAATCTTTTTTGTAAGATACATGCCGAGTCCCGTAGTAGTTTCTCCGTCAGTCCCCATTCGTTTTGCTTTTGTGAATTTATCAAAAATGTGCTCTTGCATTTTGAGCGGAATGCCAATGCCGGTGTCTTTTATTACTAATTTTAAAACTCCGTCCACCTTATGCGTACTTACTTCAATCTTCCCGCCTTTTCGAGTAAACTTAATGCTGTTCGAAAGCAGGTTGTGAATTACCCTCTTAAATTTTGGACGGTCAATCCAGACATTTTCTCCAAATTGAAGACTTCTTGCAAGCGAAATTTGCTTCTTCCCAAATTCCTTAGCAAAAGAATCGGTGCATTCCCTGACCAAATCGTCAAAATTTTCTTCACTGCAGTAAAGAGTTTCTTCCGTAGCTTCTTCTGTTACAAGGATGTCATCAATAATTTTCTGAGCAAAATCACAGCTTTGGTTGAGGTAATCTATAAGTTGCCTGTTTTCAGAAAGCTTAAGGTTTTCATGAAGCATGTCGCTGATCATTTTTATAGAGGCAATTGGGCTCTTCAAATCATGCGCTGCCGAAATCATGCTCAAGTTATGGTTGCTCACATTTGAATTTAACCGTTGCAATATGTCGTTTTGCGAAATGGTACCCACAAATTGCTCAGAATCATACACCATCAATACGGTATTTCCGCTTGATTTCATTAATTCAAGAACATCTGAAATTTTATCTCGGCTGTTTACGATGGGTTTCGAACTCACGCAATCGATGATAATCTGATATTGCCTTTCTGCAAGGTCTGACGCTGTCAGCAGGCCGATAGGTTCATTTTCTTCTAAAACTACAATTCCACTATCAATCCAGCCGCTGCGTCTGGCAGTTGCCGCTCCTTCCCAAGCATCGATTGTAGCATATTCACAATTGATCAGTTGTTCAATACTCATAATCAGAATCTTTGATAACGATATTTTTTACTGTAATATTTATTTTAAAATCAACACTGATAAGCTCTCCTTCAGAGATAAACCCAAATACATTTTTTTCAAGTATCCGGATAACTTTTTCTTTTTCAATTTTGGCAAGAATGTTTTTGTTTACAAATACCGTCTCAATATTTTCATTGTCGACGTCAATTGTTTCAAATCCATTAGGTACAAGTAATTCAAAAGATTTTGAAAGTCCAATTTTTCCTTGGACAGAATTTTTTGCCAGAACCAGTATATCCTGAAAAGGGGGCAGCTTTATCTCCTCAAAGCTGAGGTTGATTGTATAGGTTTTGTCAAATTCGTTCATAAGGTTAAGTAAATGTGGTAAGTAGCAAATATAGTTCAAATTGCAATCTTTTTCGTGCAGTTTTTGTAAAAAATAACCTGCTTGATTCCAAGCATCTTTATCCATGATACTGATGGTCAGTCAAATTGTGAGTTATGTAATTTAGCCTAGAAATCATGCGGCCATTTTGATTTAAATAAAACTTGGCTCCTAAAAGCAGGGGACACAGAGGGAATTGTTACTAAGAAATTATTAAAATCAAATTGCATTTTACAATAAAGAGCCCCTAAAAACTTAGAGGCTTTCTTATTATAATCTGATCAGGAAGTCGCTATTCTTCAAATACTTTCTCTGTGTCGACAAAATTATTTTCATTATACAATTTCTGTCCAATCTTGCCCTCATCTCCCAACGCTCGCCCTTTAATCAGCCAAGCGATGCCAAATGCTAAAAGTGAAAGAGCCTCAAAAACCAAGGTAGAATAAGAAAATAATTCAAATTCTGCAGAAATAGGAACCATGACAATAAAAACCAAAATTGAATAGCCGCAGAAACGATAGATATTATTTTCATTAAAGATGCTCTCAGCAACATTGGTATCATTTTCTTGCCCAATCGTAAAAACATTGATGGAAAGCAAAGAAAAAATCAAGAACAGCAAGCCAGCAAAAGCATAATGAAGCGTTCCAAGCCAAGGCTTTGCATATGGAATCAAGGTATAGAATTTTGAATAGCTATCATTTGGATTCGTAGGAAAAAGCGCAACACCAATAGCCATAATTCCAGCAATATTAGTCAGCAGATTATCATTTTTCCAAATCGATTTATTGCCGTGTCCCTTATATCGTATTAAGAACAAGCCGACAGCACAAAGCGTTCCCGTAAAAATTTCCCTAAGATTAGTATAATAATAATGGCTTATCGAAGGCTGGATATCAGTTTTAAAAAAGTCAAATAATGAAAAAAAGACCAACAAAAGAGGCAGGCTTATCCCAAGATAGCCAATAGAACGCCTGATTCTTCTATAAGTGAATAAGTCATAGCTCTCAACTTTTGCGCCTTCCGAAGTATAAAGTTTCATTTTTTTAAATATTTTAAATGTTATGAATTGATTTGCATAATACTAAAAGACCAAACAAAATCTAAAAAACAAAAAGTAAATGTATACAAATCAAAAATTAATGGCATAAAGAAACAAATGTTTACACCAATTTTGACACGTAAATACACTTGATTTTATTTTAAATAAATTTATAAAATACAAACTTTTTACAAAACAAGTAATTTTACGCTATTCACTATCAATGATTTAAAGCAAATTTGCAGTACACTAAAAATTTAGGTTATTATTGATTCTTTAAAAAGCGCAGTTGCGCTTTTTTTATTGCAGATTAGATTATAAACTAACCTTTTTTCATACAGACTTTTTAATCTTTTACAAATCTCTAACAGATTCTTACCATTGCTGTTAGCAAATTTTTTTAATCCAAATTCTATAAAACGCATCGCTATGAGTTCCTGCCACTTTTACACACAATCAAAATCAATTCGGCCACGTCATTGCGAGGAACGAAGCAATCACATAATCAAAATAAACAAAGCAAATTGAAGAAACGATCAAGAATAAAAAAACACAAGCCTAACTCCTGCAACAACCCAAGCAATTTTTTTAAGCCTCAATTAATATTTCTTGTTTTTCTTTTCTATAAAGAAGTAAAATCAATCCCAAAGCAAAAAGCACGCAGCTTAACACCATATAGATTCCATCTTTCAATATAAAAAATGAAAAACCTACTGCAGGCGCTCCAACTATAACCATTAAAGCGCTTAAAAGATTGGTTTTGATAAAGTTTGAAGCGTGTACGGCCAACCCAATAAAAAGCAAAGAAGGCCCAACAATGATAAAAGGATATAAAATAGAAGGAGTATTGCTGATATGTTCACTTAATTCCATTCTGGCAATATCATCGTCACCAAAACTCCACATTACAAAGTCGATAGTGCAAAGGCCGATGTGGGCAATAACCCCTAAAGCTGTCAAAAAAGAAGCAAAAGAACTAAGGTTGTTTTTTGGAAACACCTTATTAAAGGAAAGCAGCAATATCGCTCCAATTAAGTTAAACCAATGTGCAAAATCGATAGGCTTTTGAAAATAAGCCAACTTCGAACCTTGAGAAAATAGCATATAGCTCAAAACAAAGAAGAACAAACCGATTAAGCAAATAGTTTTTGGTTTCATAATTTTTAATATAATTGTTTTTTATAATTGTTACAGATATCGGCTATTTGCGTCATTTTCATTCTGGAGGATATTTTTTATTTGCCGAAAGACACTTTTTATTTATTAATTATGTTTTGAGTTCTTTCAAGAATTACAATTCTATGATCTAAATCAAGAATTTCATTATTTAACTTTTGATCTTTTTCAACTTAAAAGTATAAAACCAAGTTTTGCCTTTATCAAAAGAAATCAATATTAAACCGCATTAAAGGCTTTTTTATTTCTCAAGCATTAAATGTCTTAAATTAATCTTTCCACACTGAATTTCTTTACCATTAATTCTATAAAAAAGATTTTGCCCTTTTAGGCTAAGTCCTGTTCGCAATGTACCATGTGCTCCTTCAGTCAAGCAGAGTATTACGACATAAAAACCACTCGATTCTTTTGGATTGATGGTTCTTTTCAACGAAGATGATTTATGAATGGCATTATCTAAAAAAGATTCCAAATCCTTCAGGCCATAATTAAACAAGCCTGCCTTATCAAGTGTCATTGTGTCGGAAGGAACCAATACTTTAAAGTATTTGCCAGGTAAAGACGGAACTTCATAAGAATCTACAGGAAACCCAATCTCAAGTTCTGCAACATTGTCTGTTTCATTGATTATTCGAGTCCAAAATACAGCATAATTATATACCTCGCTATTAGCATCAGTATATTTCATTCCGCCTCTTGGGAAACTGTTTTGGATTATTAGGCTCGCACCCTTAGGATCAGTATACTCAAATTTGGTGTAAATGTCTTTATCATTATTCAATGGTTTTTGACTCTTGACATTTTTTATCGAATCTAAAATTTTTATATCAACAGTATCTGGCGTTGATTTACTGTCTGGCTTACAGGAAAGAAACCCTGTTGTTGCTAAAATTAATAGTAGTATACTTTTTCTCATTTTTTAGCTTGCGCAAAATATTAAGTCGATTCACGAATTTGCCGATGAAAGCGAGCTGAGTTTTCTATGCCAAGATAAAACTTCTTCGTGAAAAATGCATAATTAACTTACAAAAATCTCGAAAAGTTTTTGAAAATGAATTTAATAGTCTTTGCATTTTAATGTGAATTATCTCGATAATATCCACAAATATGTTCTCCACTAGGCAAAACACTATCTTAACTATTCATTTATTTGATTATAAATTCAGTGAATGTTGTTCCGTTGAATTTGCAGATACCATTGCTGTCTGTTCCAAACCATAGTTCTCCGTTTTTGTCTTTATAAATTGTATTTACTGCGTTGCTTGTAAGTCCGTCTTTGGTTGTGTAATTAGTCAAGTTGCTTCCGTCATACTTCCAAACTCCAGTGTCAACAGTTCCAACCCAGATGTTTCCATTATTGTCTTCGTTAATTGAATATACGCGAGCCAAAGTTCCTAATCCTGGTTTTCCAGAGGCTCTAAAGTCAGCATTATTAAGCCCTTTTTCTTCTGTGAAATTTGTCAGAGTCTTTCCGTCATATTGGAATAATCCGGCACCATTATTTCCAAACCAAAGGTTACCCTTGCTGTCTTCAAATAAACCAAGAACGGCAGGGTCGGACAGTCCTTTTTCTTTAAACCAAGTTAGTTTTTTACCATCATATCTGCATACTCCTTCTGCTTGTGTACCAAACCAAACATTTCCTTTCTTGTCTTTGAGGATACAATAAACGCCATAACGACTAAGCGAAAAAGGGGCATTCATTTGTGCGTTTGAACTCGATGGGTCAAATGGTAAATAGTCAAGTGAAAGATTATGGTGTCTGAACACGCCACCACCAGCGAAAAACCATAAATCGTTATTTTTTGATTTCCAGTCGGTTTCTGTACCGTTAGTTATTTTGACTTTATTGGTAAGTGTTGTGATTTTTTTGCCATCAAATTTGCTAATGCCAAATGTACCTGACCCGAACCAAATATTTCCTAGATCATCTTCTTGAATGTTTATTACTTGATTGTCTGCAAGTCCGTCTTTCACGGTAAATTGTGTCAATGTTTTTGTGTCATAACGATAAACACCTGCTCCATTTGTCCCAATCCAATAAGTACCATTTTTGTCTTGAAAAATACTACGTATATTCTTGTCAATGGTTTTTAAAGTTGTTGAATTGTATTGGTTAACCTGTTGTGATGTTTGAGCCGTTGCAGAAAATCTCTCCACTTTATTATTTAAATTGTCTGATTTAATTTGTCCTTTGAAAGAAGACAAAAAGACAAAAAGGAAAGCAGCAATTAGGAACTGTATAATAATTATCTTCAAGTTACTCATTTTAGTATTTTAATTGTTGTTCGGTTGTCGCGAGTTGCCGGTAAAGTTTCGGGCTTCGCGTTCGCGCGGAAAATCGAAGCGCAGAAGTTGATATTATTAAGACAAATTGAAAAATTAAACTTAAGCACACTTTCGCCAAGCCCCTGTTGCCAATAGTGCTTAGTCAGACAAATGTCCCATAGTATTATTTATTTAGTGTCCAAAAACAAATACAATGATTTAATCAAATCATTTTCAGTTATAGCTACGTCCATTCCTGACGCAACTGGTGCCGCGCCTTTTGGCCCAAGATTCCACGAAATAATCTGTGTAGAATGGTTCACTTGCGAAGGCTTGTTCAATTCAAATTGAAATTCAATTGGCCATTCAGTCTGCAACTTTGAAATAAGTTCGTTTATTGCCTTGTGTCCAATAATTGCTTCTCCCGTATTGCTTTCGTAAAAGTGAATATCAGGCGAATACGTTTTGGCCATTACTTCCAAACGCATTTCTGCATTTCGGTCGTTCCAAATCACAAGTAAACTGTCCTCTAATAATTTCGCTGTTGTCGCCATAAATTAAATTGTTTATTACATTTTATTGTCAATATTTAGTCTCTGTCCGCTTAAATGTTAAGTGTGGTTTTTGGGTGTTACTGCATTGCCAAAGGCGGTTGTACGTTCGCTTTTTTTATTTATTCTCTTGGTCAATTTCTTTTATAATTTCTCTTGCTTGCTTAATAGCATTTTCATACGATTCTTGAGAGGATTTAGTAAAATTATCAAGACCTGATAAAATAATCTTTGTCTTCTTTTTTAGTACAGTTGTATTTATATCTTCATCTTCTTTTCCATCAATTAATACATCTACATATTTTGAAGTGAGTCTTTCGTAGGACTCTTCTACATACGCTATCTCTGGAATAGTTTGCTGATAATAACTCAAAATCTTATTTCTTATGTTTTGATTTTCTATGGTATTTATTTTTCCGCTAGATTTGAAGCCTTCATATCGTCCATTATTTACAACTGTATTAATGAAATTTGTACCTGAATTAATTTGTTCATGATTAGCTTTAAGACTATCTATTTTTTGTGGTGTGAGATGCAAAACAAATGATATTTGTTGCTGCGTTTCATTTAATGTTTTTTTGGTGTCTTCCAGGTTTGAAATATCATTTTGTAAATCTTCTTTCAGCCCGATTAAAAATGTTTGTGCATCTTTATGCTGATGTCTTTCTTCACTCCAAGAGTGAAGCCAAATTGAAAGTGTAACTGCAAATACAATAATTAAAATTTCAGTAAGTACTTCTTTTACTTTTTCTTTAAAGGAATGCTCTTTATTGTTCATAGCAGATTGTATTTTTTTGGAGTGTTTTATTATTTCGTCTTGCATATTTTAGTTTTGTAATTAATTTTAGTGGTTGGTGGCAGTTTATTTTAGTACGCTATTTAATTCAACGACTTCAAAGTCGTCATTATTTTGCAGCAGGTGTTTTAATATAGGAATATGTCCTTGGCCAAATAGCAGTATAACATATTTGTCTTTTGCATCTATTTGCGTAATTACATTAGCATAAATCGCTAAATTCCTCAAATACCAATCAGAAACGGATTCCGCACCAATATAATTCTCTCCAGCACCAATTTTTGCATAATATTTTAAGTACAATGATAAATTTTTCTGCAAAAGTTCATTCTTATTTATATATTTTAGTACTTCGGTTATTGAATTTTGTTTTACTACATTATCAAATTCAAGTTTTAAGTTATTTGCAGTAGCACCTAATTCATTTAATAAATACAACTGATTTTTTTCTTTAGCAGTTACAGAAACTAAACTGTCATGTTTCATTCCATAAAAAATATCTACACAATTTATATGTTTTAAATTTAATTTTTTAGCCAATCTAAAACCAATTTGCTCTCGTTCAGAAACTGTTAATTTATACCTGTTTTGTAAATACGCATTATACAAACTATCAATTTGCTTTTGTTGATTGAATGGTCTTTCTAACATCACTTTAGCAGCATTTGTTCGTTTCAAAATTCCGGTCAATTCTTCCAATTCCTGCTGTCTTTTTGGAGCTAAAAAATCGTCTGTCTTTAATTCAACTGCATCTAGATGAGGCGTTTCAAAATGAATGGTCCCGATTAATAAGATTTTGGTTTTAGGCTTAGATTCTTGTGCAAAAGTTGTCGCTGCAATGAAAAGCGTAATTAAAAATGTAGAAATTGTTTTAATGAAAGTCATTTTTTTAGTTTGTTTTTTATCGCTGCTGTTCTCCCAAATTGCCACGAGATGTTGATTAGTTATTTCTGTCGCTCGAAAGTGATGCACAAGGTTTCGCCTGTAACTGTCAGTCGCGGATTAAAGCGAACTGAGTTCTCTCTGCTAATATATAATTTCTTCGTGAAAATGAAACTTCAATCTACCGAAAACTCCGCAATTGCAGTTACATGCTGTTGGGTGCTGTTCATTATTTTTTAGTCTCAATCTTTATTGTTTTTACAAGTGCGTCAAATTCCTCTGTACAATCATCTTTCGTTTGGCCATCTATAAAATTGACTTGGAAGAAGTAATCTCCATAAGGAATTGCATACGTTCTACTTTTGATTTTTATTTCTGCGCCGTTCTGCGCTTTCATTGTATATTTTCCAGAGAAAAAGACGCTCTTAATTCCAGAAATTTCAAACTCCGTCGGCTCTTGAATATATTTAAAATCTGGGAAAACGGTTTCAAATCCTTTTGAACTCTGACTAATCATTGATTTAAAAACTGAAAATTCTTTTGCCGGATTTTGGCGCATGTTAATTTTTATCGTAGGAATCAAACCAGCGTGCTTATTCGTTTCATATTTATAAAATGAAGTCAATAAGATTGACCCTTTATTTTTTTTCAAAAGTTCATTTAAAGCTTCATCTGTTAAATCATATTTATCTAAATTTTTTAAAACATCGTCATTGTTTGCGATTTGCCAATTATATGGTTCTTCGATTGAAAATCCATACTTTTTGCTTTCAAATCTTTTTTGAGAAAATGCTAAATTGACTGTAAGAAGTACTAATAATAATAGTAGTTTTTTCATTGGTGTAGTGTTTTTAGTTCAGTTTTCGAGAATCGCGCCCAACGTTCCGCCGCTTCACACTTTCGAACTTCATAACTGATATTTTCTGATAAAGATAAAATTTCTTGCGAAACGCAAACATTCACTCACCACAAAACTCGCAATTGCCAGAACCCGCTGTTAGCAGTAGCATTTACCAGTTTTAAACTATTTATTTTCTGCTTTCAAAGTTTCAAAGTAAATTTTAAACGCTTCTAAATTTTTATACGTTGAATTGGTGACTGTTATGTACGGTTTGCCCTTGTTAAAATAATATTTTACGACATCTTGACCCATATTGAGAGAGACATCTGAATTCCCTGACGGTTCCTTAAAATTGATAGTTGTTTCCCAAAACACGATGAAAAAGTCCAATAATCTTTCTTTGTCACCAGTTATCTTCACAGATCTTATGGTGTAAACGTCATTCACTTTTACAACATCATACGAAATGATTAATTTCTGTGCCTTAGATTGAGCGATCTTATCGGTATAGGTTATGGTCAGTTTTCCACCATCGAATGCCATTTTGGATGAATCCGTATTTTCAATATTCATTAGCATTTTATACATAAGAAAATCACTTACATTCGAACTTATGAAATTCAAATCAAAATAAGTCATTTGGCTCGTAAATCCAGCGCCCTTTTCCCCGACATACTTTGCAGGATAATAGGGAGAAACTTCTTGTGACTGTGCGATGAATGAAGTTAGGATAACAATAGAAAGGATAATTTTGTGCATGTTTTTAGTTGTTTATAAATTAGCTTTTTGATAGAGATTTTAGACATTACAATTTTGTTCAATTAGCGTTCCGCCACTTCACAATTTCGAACTTCTGAACCGATTATTTTCTGATAAAGATAAAAATTCTTACGAAACGCAAACGTGAATTGAACATAAAATTCGAAATCTCGCCAAACCGCTGTTACCAGCGGGGCTTTTTTGTCCGTAAGTTTTTGTTGTATTTTTCTATCAGTTGTCGGAAAGTTTCTTTGATGTCGTCAATAGGAATTTCGTCCAACGGATTTATTTGCAAAGTTGTTACATTGTCTTTTATTCGTTGTTCTGTAGTCAGGAAACTCTTTTTGTCTTCAATAAAACCTAGAAGAATTTTCTTTTTGCGAACCCATAAAAAACCAAGATTATATTCGTAATAAGAAAAAAATGGAATTTGGTATTTTCGTTTGTGAATAATGTTTTCGTCAACCGACAAAACAATAGATTTCAAAGCAATCAAACACTCCCTAGTTGCTGTTTCCTGCTTATCATAATAATGTTCTAATGCGTTTACTGTCCTTGTTTTACTTATTGCTTTGTCCACATTGGTTTTTGTTTCAAAATTTGTTCATAAATAGGGCAATTATCATCGTGAGAACCCCTTAAGTAACCAATACTCATTAAAAACTCGTTAACAATTTCACCACCTGTAAAGCGGAATGTTTTCTTGAATAATTTAACCCATTCCTCTTTGGTTTTCGGATGGTGATGTTCTAACCATTTTCCAAATGAACCGAACTCTTTTTGCAAAATAAGAATTGTTTTTGCATTTTCTATTGCTGCATTTACTTTCAGTTTGTTGCGTATAATTCCTGCATCAGCCAAAAGCCTTTCTCTGTCTGCGTCTGTGTATGCTGCAATTTTTTTGATGATAAAATTGCTGTAAGCATTTCTAAATGATTGTTCTTTTTTCAAAATCGTTTCCCAACTCAATCCAGCCTGATTGATTTCTAAAATCAATCTGCCAAATAATTCGTTATCATCGTGGATTGGGAAACCATATCTGTTGTCGTGATAGTTTTTGTGCAATGCCTTTTTTTCTTCGGATTGCATATTTATTATAGCTGTGCAATAACTCATAAAATCGGTTTTCGTTTTAAAGAGGGTGAATGAAAAACATACGCCCTCTTTTATTATTATCCTGTAACTTTTAGGTAGTCGATGAGATTATTCTTCAGAGTGAAATGAAACTGCAAAACTGCCGGGCTTCCGGGAAAAGTACCAGATACCTCCGCAGATAAGACGCTTGAAGTATCATCTTCGATATATTCAAGAGGTTTCATCACAGATTGGTATTTTTCGTTTGTTTCTTCTAGCACACCTTGAATGGCTACTCTTCCGGTATACGGCTTGCCTTCTTCAAGCATTATCCCGTTTTCAGAAAAGCAATTTGCAGATGCTTCGCTGTCAAAATTGTTTTGCGCGTTTATAAAATCTGTTACTACTGTCGGTAAATTACTCACTATGTGAATATTTTCTTTATTGTGTTCGTGAATCTTCGATTTCATTGTTTTATTTTTAAGATTATTAAATGGTTGGTACTGTACCGCCATCGATTACATATTCAGTTCCTGATAAATAACTGGCTCTTGGAGAAACAAGAAAACCAACCAATTCAGCTACTTCTTCCGGCTCAGCAGGTCTGCCATACGGTATGCCGCCCAATGCGTCCATTACGCCTTGCTGAGCTTCTTCTATAGTGCTATTGGCATTTCTTGCAATCTCAGCCAACCAAGCTTTCGATGCTCCTGTATTGATCCATCCAGGAGAAACAGTCAGCACCCGAACACCCTTAGGCGAAACTTCATTCGATAAACTTTTACTATAGTTTCTCAATCCTGCTTTTGCAGCCGCATAAGGCAATGTAGAATCGTATAATGGCAGTTTGCCTTGGATAGAAGCGATATGAATAATAACGCCGCTTTTTCGATCTATCATTTGAGGTAAAAATCCCCTGTCAAGCCGAACCGGAGCAAGCAAATTAGCCTGTAGGGTTGATTCCCAATCTTCATCAGACAATGCACTAAAGCCGCCGGCAGGTGTTGTTGAAGAACCAAGATTGTTCACCAAAATGTCAAGCCTTCCATAAGCCGACAGCACTTCGCTGATTACTTTTTGAGTTCCTTCCGCTTTGCTCAAGTCAGACGCAATGAAATGCAGCTTGTTATTTTCTTTTTCCGGTGCGTTTCTCGCAGTGATAATAACCGTTGCCCCGGCTTGCAGCAGCCTTTCTGCAATTGCCCTTCCGGCTCCTTTTGTACCTCCTGTTACTAAGGCAATTTTGCCTGATAATTCGTTTTGATAATCCATCGTATATTCGTTTTAAAATTGTTAAGTACAAATTTCTGAAGTATGTAAGTTTCTCACAAGTACGGAATTACGATTCACATAGGGATAAATTTTTCCCCTATTGCACGAATTGGCAGATAGGCTTACTTTTGTAGTATGTATGAGAGAAAAACAATACCGAACTTAAATTGCGGACTTGATCTTATAGGTGAAGTGCTCTACGGCAAATGGAAGATACGTTTGCTTTGGTTTATTAATGAAGGCCATAAAAGACCGAGCGAATTGCAGCGCAAAATACCGGATGCTTCACGCAGGGTTCTAAATATGCAGTTGAAGGAATTAGAAGAACATGAATTGGTTTCAAAAGTAATTTACCCTGTTGTGCCGCCAAAAGTGGAGTACAGCCTGACAGATTTTGGAAAAACGCTAATTCCCATAATTGCAGCCATCGGGGGATGGGGAGAGGAGCATGAAGAGCGTTTACGAAAGCTAATATTGAAAAGGTCAGAAAATTAGAATCTTTGTCAGAAAAAGCATTGAAGATAATCGGAGCTGCTCCAATAATTAGTAATAATAAAATTTCCATCTTATTAAGCTTATCTTTTTACTACCCGTCATTGCGAGGCACGAAGCAATCACATAATCAAAATCCGCAACGCTAGCGCAATCGTCCCGCTCGTGCCAAATCAAAAATCACATTCACAAAGTCATTGCGAGGCACGAAGCAATCACATAATCAAATTCTATAAAAGTGCAGGTTTTAAAGAGTTTGCGACTAAATTAAGCCCATTTTTAAGATTTGCCACCCGAGCGATAGCAAACGCCGAAGCAAATTATCCAAAATACAAAACCAACTTCCCATTAAGCCTAATTGCCCAAATCCGTTGTAGTAGCTGTTAGCTGCTGGCTTTATTTCTTAATTAAAGTTCCTTCACTTTCGGTTTGTTGTAATTGGTTTAGATATGTTTTTCTAAATGATAAATTTTCTCCTTTTGAAGTTATTTCAAAAGTTGTAGAACCAAGATTTTTATATCCATCAAACACACCTATAGTAATCGAGTCACCTGCTTTGTTTGCTTCTTTAACATCACCACTAGTTCTTTTCAAAATTATATCGTTAAAAACAATTAAAGTCTTTTCGGGGCTTAACACGTAAGTTTTGAATTTTCCTTTTGCAATAGTTCCATTGTTCAATTCTTTAGAATAATTATGTTTATTCATATCAAATGTATACACGCTTTCATTAACTGAATCTGTTTGATATTTTCCATTCATAATTGCTTCAGATTTACAACTTTGAATAAGAATTGTAAGTAGTAAAAGTAAAATAGTTTTATTCATCAATAGAAGAATTTGTTTTTCCCTGTTCAGTTTTGTGATATCAGCTAACGTTCCGCCGCTTCACGCAGTTGCGAACTTCACAACCAATTATTTTCTATTAAAGATAAAATTTTCTGCTACACGCAAACGTGAACTTACCACAAAATTCGCAATTGCGAGAAACGGCTGTTAGCACCAGTTTTTTTATAAAATATCTTTAAAATATTCTTCTGCTTCTTCTCTAACATGTTCCATATCTTCTTTTGCTTTCAGTAATACCGACATTTTCAGATTTCCGGTAAAAGTGCAACCTCCGCAATAATAAATAAGTTCATCAGAATCATACGCCTTCTTGATTATTTCAGAATCTTTTTGGTTCAGTTCTAATTTTTTCATTTCAGCAAGTTTTTCACACATTACAATTGCCAGGAATTTTTCTGCCGTATTCTTTGAGGATAACAGTTTCAAAACTTTTCCGTATTTCTTTTCCGAAATATAATTGTATACTTTGCTTACTGATTTTGTTGAACTTCCAGCTCCACCACAAGCAAATCCTAACATTGCTTTCGGCATTTCTGTTTGAGAGTAAATTGAAAAATTCAATAATAAAACTACGGCTAAAATTATAAACTTTATTCTCTTCATGATACGGGTCGAAAAATTACTGCCAACGTTTTGGGGCTTTGTGTTCAAGCGGGAAATCGAAGCACAAAAGCCGATATATTACTAAAGTTCAATTGAAAAACCGCTGTTGGCAGAAGTGCTTTTTTATTTCATAAACAAAATACCGTCTTTCTTGGCATAGCAGTAGAATAGACCATTTTCGTCATAGATTTTTAGCAATGGGTTTTTATTGCCAAAGTAATCCAAATCCTCAATTAGAAATTTACCCTTAAAAACAGGTGCAATTTCAAAACGTTCTTTTTCATTGTAAGCATAAATATAAGCTCCATATTTATTGTTACGCTTTATCAAATAACACGAGTTTAGACCACCAAGTTCTGTGCTAAGTATTTCATCGTAGGCAATAGGAATTATTAATTTGTTGTCTTTGGTAAGTCTTAAACCCACTTTGTCATTTTTCTTGATGATGTGTGACCAATCTAAACTTAATTTTTTAGGTACTACTTTTATTTTCTCAATTTTTTTTGGGTTATAATAAAATTCTCTAGCGATTTCAACATTTCCCATAACATCAATAATACTGTCGGTTGAAGTAATAATAGGCTTTTTTTCATTGAAACCACCTTCTGGAATTGCGATTTCGTTCCCATAAAAATCGCGTTTGTACTCATTATTTTTTTTGATTTCAAAATCTATTTCTTTAATTTTTTTCACTCCTTTAGATTCTTGTAAAACAGTTAATTTTTTTCCTTTGTTGTTTTGATCGACATAGGTAAAAGTTATGGATTTGTCTCTGTAATCATTACTAGAATTGTTATCAATTTCCAAGAAATAGGAATCTTGAAAGTAGTAATTTGTAATTTTGTTTAGTTTCTTATTGTATAGAAATAGGCTGCTTTTTTGATTTGTAGTTTCGTAGTAAACAAGAATTTCGTTGCTAATTTTTACATCATCAGAATTTTCTAAAATACCAATGTAATTGCAATCTTCGGCAATTATGGCTTTTCCTGTTTTATCATATAAGTGTACTAAATTTTTAACTTTATTATCTGAAAAATTAGAAACTCTAGGATTTACAATGTATTTTGTGGCTTTAAATAATTCGTTTTCACAATTGTAACTGTTGTAATCTTTGTTGCTAAGGATTATTTTGTTGTTGTAAATTAAACTCGAAGTTATTGTGTTGCCGTACAAATTAAACCCTGTGAAGTACAAAATATCATATGAGGAAACTTCTATTATGTCAAATTGTGGTTTAAGGATTATTTTCCCTTTCGCATCTGAAATGCCAAATAAGTTTCCTTCTCTAAATGGAACGCTATTGTGTTGTGAAAAGGCATTGATAGAAATAAATAAAAATATAATTTTAAATATTTTTTTCATAGGATATAATTTTATTTTAATTAAATTTTCAAAATTTATTATTTAGTTTGTCTTTAGGAGCATTTCTGCTAACATTCCCGCGCTTCACGCAGTTGCGAACTTCACAACCGATTATTTTCTATTAAAGATAAAATTTCCTGCTACACGCAAACGTGAGTTTACTACAAAATTCACAATTGCGTGAAACCGCTGTTAGCTGAAGGTTTATAATTCCTTAGTGGAACAATTATTTTTTTTAAGATGAATAAACTTAGATAATTCCTCGGTAGATATATTAAGTGATTCTGCAGATTGAGTAATAATAGTTACCATTTGTCGCCATTCTTCGATTCCAAGACTTTTATCAGTTTGCAGTAAATTTGAAATACCTAAAATATTAGCTACAGATTTTCTGACTTTGTGCGAAATCGTAAACATCATTTCTTCCAAATTACCATTGACTTCATCTGCGCGCATTTCTTTTTGTACTTCTCCTGCATTTAAATTTTTATTTGCAATTCTTAAATCATGAGCGCATTTTTCTAATTCTTTATGATGAAGAATAAGTTCTTGTTGGGCAATTTTCAATTCATTAAGCGTATCTTTTTTATCCATTATAGTATGTGAAAGTTAAAAATACAAATTTTATGTCAGTTAAACTTCAATGATGCGATTTGCGTCGGTGAAAACTTTCAATTAACGTCCCGCTACTACAGCGGATTTGCAACTAAATTAAGCCCATTTTTCGGATTTGCCACCCGAACGATACGAACAGCCGAAGCAAATTATCTAAAATACAAAACCAACTTCCCATTAAGACAATTGCCCAAATCGGTTGTAGTAGCTATTATGTGCTGGTTTTTTCGCAACAAATTTTGATCTAATTTTATTTAACTTGTTCGTCATAAAATTTGTCATATTCGGTTTTTGTTAGCCATCTATATTCACTATTTTCCGGATTTAAAGCCCTAAGCATTAAAATGCTTATTTTTTGATTTCCTTGTATACAAGCTCCATTTGATGTATAAATAGTTTCAGTATTGTTTTTATGCTTATTATAAATTTCCAAGATTTTGGAATATTTCTTTTCTCTTAATCCAATGAAAGCATAATATCTAACAAATGAATTTTCGTTTTCGGTTAAATATATTAAATCTTCTAAAGATGCTGCTTTAAATAAATTTTCAAAAGCTTCATTTGTAGTTTCCCAATCAGGATAGATAACAGTTTCTTCAGATATTTTATTTACCGCTTCTTCAACTTTTGAGTTTAGTTTATGACTACAAGAAATAAATAAAGAGATTATAAAAATTGACAATATTATTCTTTTCATTTTTTTCTTTTTAACCGTAAATTTTCTGGTAAACTAGCACACAACGTTCCCGCGCTTCTCGTCAGTTGCGAACTTCACAACCGATTATTTGCTGTTAAAGATAAAAATTCTTGCGAAACGCAAACATGAACTTACCACAAAATTCGCAATTGAGAGAAACGGCCCTTAGCCGACGTTTTTTTATTTTCTTTTGAATATCCATTTTATTTTTGAGTCTGCTTTCGGATAACTTTCTGTACAAGAGTTTCCTTCACAAAACCCAATTGACCATCCTGAAGGAAGCTTATAAAAATATCCCCAACCTCTTTCTTTAATTAATCTTGCTTTATTTCTATCGGTAACTCTGAAAACTTTCTGCCAACACTAATTCCTTCTTTAGTTACAAACTTACTTTCGGTTGTTTGTAAATAAACGGTGTCTGTATTTTTCAAAACCAAATCAAAATTTGCGGCATTTATTTTAATTGCTTTGGATTTTGATAACTGACTACTTGATGTTAAAATCGACTTTTCGGCTTTAGCATTTTGTCCAAAGACATTTATACTTAGAAATAGTAAGATTATATTCAGTTTCATTTTTCTTTCTGTTGAATCGTTAAGTTCTGAAAATGTTGGCAAATGTCCCGCTACTACAATGAGTTTGGGACTAAATTAAGCTCATTATTCGGATTTGTCACCCGAGCGATAGCGAACAGGCGAAGCAAATCATTACAAATACAAAACTATATTTAAATTAAGCCTAATTGCCCAAATCCGTTGTAGTAGCTGTCGGCGGTTCGGTTGTTTTTAGTCGAAATTACAATTATATACCTATATTTTTGCGCTTCAGCTTTTCAAATTTTCGCTGGGAAAATTCAAATTGTAAGAGAAAGTGCTATTGTTATTTCGTTATTAAATCTATTTTTGGAGGTGGATTATGCAAAGCAATTTCCCAATCTTCATATGGAGGTTCGACGATAAAACTTGAATCACAATATTGTCTTAGATAATCTGTCGCTCTTTTTTCTGCGTATTTTGCGTTTAATACTTGACCGTTTTCATCTAATTCAATGACATTCGCATAAATTGCAAATACTTGTTCAATTACGCTTGGTTCTTCGCCATAAAGTGATAAATAATCAATTCCTTTTAATGTAGATTGATTTCCGCTAGCCATAAAATAAGAGAACGTTCTTAATGCGCCACTGAAAGAATTACTTAGTTTCATATTTAAATGCTTTTTGTTAAAAAAAAATGACATTACTGTTAGCTTCCAAACTTATACTTGTCACGTTCCAATTTTCACGTTTGCTTTTCGGATTTTTCTGCGTGACTAAAATTTATCCTTTTCAAAATCTATTTCTGTGAATCTGCTCATCTGTTGTATTTTCCGTTGTTTTGTCAAGATTGCACATAACGTTCCGCGCACAGGCTTTAGTTGCGGTGAAAACGGACTGAGTTCTTTCCGCTAATATAAAGATTTTTCGAGATGAAAAATATTCCGTAACTGAAAACCAGCAATTAAGTTTGTGCGCTGTTAGCGAATGCCGTTGTTTTCAAAAATGTCATTTTTCAGACTTTGCGAAGTAATCATAACTCCTGTAAATATCTTCGAGAATAATATTTCTTACTGCGCCGTATTTATCTTTGTTCAAAACTTTAGTCAGAATTTTATCGAGATCAACATCTTCTTTTTTCAAGTCAATAATATTTGCCTTTTTAATTTTATCAAGACATCTTACCAAGTTTAAAAGTATATCTTGGATTGCAACAAAATTTTTAGCTCTTCGATAAAAATCAATTGCTAAAGCATAACTGCGAGTAGCTTCATAATAATTTTTATCATCAAGCTGAGTGTTTGCCTGAAGATAGTAAAGCCCTCCTTCAGAATTGTTATATAGAATTTTAGATTTACGTTTTAAAATACGCTTAACTTTTTTAGACCTCTCGTAAACAATTACTTCAATTTCTTGCTTCAATTGATTTTTTGAGTTTTCTATTTCTTTACGAAGAACTTCTCGTAAATTATCTTCACTTAATTTTAAAGTACGTTTTTGATACCATTGAATGAGAAGAGGAGCAATTATACCAACTATGCCAAGCGCAATAGTTCCTACAATAATTAATTTATCCCAAGCTGAATTGTAAAAGCTATCAACTTGCTGAATAATGTCAGTATTGTCCATGATATTTTATTTATTGAAATTTGTCGCAATCTAATATGGTTTTCGCTAACGTTCCCGCGCTACACTCACTTTGGCACTAAATTAAGCCCATTATTCGGATTTGCCAAATCATCCCAAATACAAAACCAACTTTCAATTAAGCCAATTGCCCAAATCCATTGTAGTAGTTGTTAATGGCTGTTTTCTATGTCAGAGTATAAGGTTTACATTTTTTAAATATTTTTTCAAGCGCTTTCAAAATATCATTCAAGTCTAATATTTCTCCACGAAATTCTAAAGTGTTGTTAAACGAATTATATCCGCGATGAGTATTTAAGTTTCGTCCTGTAAGTGATGGATTCATTGCTAAGTCAATATAGACTCCATTTGAATTATTGCTATACCATTCTTCGATTCTGGCGTCATAATGTTCGAAAAAATTATTACGAAATTTGCGATCCGATAACACATTTTCATCTTCTACTTTAAGCATTTGCCGCAATCTCTCTCCGCGTATTTTATATTTTTTCTCAGGCCAAAGAATTTTGGAAACATTCCCTGCAGCTCCAAGAATAGATTGGATAGAGCACCAGACTTCAATTTGATCAAAATTATTCTGAGTGGTTTCTAAACGTTCGGCAGCTCTTCTAGCAATTTTTACTTGAAGTACAATTTCGCTTAAAAAAGCCATATCCTGAATTCCATTCATCTTCTTGTTATTATTTAGATGTTGAAAAATAGCCACTAACGTTTTGCCTGTAACAGCAGTCGCGGATCAAAGCGAACTGAGTTCTCTCTGCTAAGATAGAGTTTCTTCGTGAAAATGAAACGTCATTTTACCGAATACTCCGCGATTGCGGTTACAGGAGATTAGGCGACATTTTTGATTTTTCTAATTTGAATATTGATATCATATCCAAATATTACCCATTTGCTTGGAATAACTTCATCTCTCATTTTCTCATTAAAAGCAATTGGTAAATATCTTGATCTTAGGGATGCATTTAATTCTTGATGTCCCAAATCTTTTAAAACCGTAAATTTTTCAAGTCTACTTTTAAAATTTTTGAAGTCGTCACTTGCAAGACCATTTAACATAAGAAATATAAGTTCGTCATTGTGAAATTGGGATCTTATCAAATCGGAATAAGAAAATTTTTTATCGTCTTGACAATATTCATCAGTAACCTTAAACGCATTATGAATTGTTTTCATAAATGTCGAAGAACTCGCATCGATATCATCAAAAATAGACCAAAAGGCTTTTTCAAAATTTTTCTTTTCCTCAGCTGGATTTATAGAGTTTAGAAAAAGGTATAAATTAATTACAGTATTGTTAATTAAGGCTAAAGCTTCTCTACCATAATATTCCTTACCGAATCTTCTAAACTTTATTTGATTCTTATTTTCCTGCATAACATTAAAAAGCAGTTCAAACATTTGTTTAAATTCGTTTTGTCTGCTTTCAATAATTTGATTTTTGATGATGTCATAAGTTAGTACAATTGTTATAATTCCAAGAATAGGATTTAAAGCACCGCCTAAGAAATCTCCAAATGTTCCCCATTTTCCATTATCGTTTGATAATGTTCCATGAAAATTAATAAAATATAATGTAATAAATCCTAGATAGCAAAGTATTACAATATGGACTGGCTTTCTTGCAAGAATCTTCATTCTTCTGTGTAGTGTTCGGTTTCTAATTTAGCTTTTTCTAAGATTAGACTGCCTCTCGATGTAGTCTGTTCATAATTGAAAAAGCCTTCTGGATATTCGTAGCCTTCAATTGTTATCTCAATATCATTACTACAATTCGGACAGCTAAATTCATATGTCCATAGAAATTGTGTTTCACTGCCCATATTTCTTGATTCAGAAGTGACCTCGGGATCACCATAATCTTCAATTGCTGTGTCAAATTTTTTTCTGCATCTTGTACAACAGTACTTTGGAGCTTCAATTATTTTCATGTTAAATGTTTTATGTTCAATAAAATGTTGCCTAACGTTTTACCTGTAACCGTCAGTCGCTGACCAAAGCGAACTGAGTTGTCTCTGCCGAAGATAAACTTTCTTCGTGAAACTGCACTTCTGGCTACTGCCGAAAACTCCGCGATTGCTGTTACAGGCTGTTAGCTACTGTTTCTTTCTAAGATGTTTTTCTAATTCGGCATTTAATTCAGTAGTGTATTTTGGTCGCTTTATTACATCTCGTGTTGGTGTTTCAAGTTTATCGATAATTTTAAAACACTCTTGAAAAATTTTCTCATAACTCTTTTTTTCGGAGAGTAAAGACTCAATTATTGAAGAAGCGTACTTTGATGCTTTATTAGAATTTGGCTTTATATCTTCGTACTTACCTGCAACCAAATGTTTATAGATGTTGATAACATTCCATTTAAGAAGTGAGTATTTATTCGCATTAAATTTCCGACTGTTGATTAGGTTATTTAGCTTATACATACACATTGCGGATGCAAAATATAAAGCTTCTTGATCGTTATCTCTAAACAAGTTCTCTTTTTGGATTTCAAAAATTTTAGCAACATATCTCGCTGAATTATACGGTTGATTCAAAATCATCGCATTATAGCAGCGACATAATGTTTTGATATCAAAAATTCTCGACTGCTGATATTCTTTAATCTTAAATTCATTTTCGCGTCGTTCAAAATAAATGTGATTATCGATAGAGTTTTTTGCGTTTTCAATCTCGAAATATTTTTGTACTAGTTTGGTCTTTTCTTTAAGTGAAAAGAATGCTTCTTCGTTAATATTAGTTTGACTGTTCGTTGCTGAAATTATATCTGAAATATTATTTTCATCTGACGTTTCTACACATTTAATTACAACATTAATTTTGTCGTCAAGCGCGTCGTAATTATCAAACAATGTATTGCTTGTTTGACAACCGTTGATTATCTGATAATTGATCAAGTCAATCTCTTTAGAATTTGGAGTTAATGTCAATTCGGGAGTTATGATTGTAATACCATTATTGAGGACAGAAAATAAATCCTTCTTTTCATTATCCTGCAAAGTTTCGCTTATTTTTGCATTTACTGGTGTATTACTGCCTAAAAAGGCACGAATATTTTCTTCAAACACTTCGTGTTTGATTTGACCTGTTGTAGAATCTCTCAACACTTTATCTACAAACTCTTTTGCATTCACTAGCGTTATATAAGATTGTTTGATATTCGGCATTGGCGGCATTCCAAAGTATTCTATTACTTTAAGTTTAGCTTCGTTTGTTTGATTAATTGAATTCCAAATTTTTCCTAGGTCTTTCCGGTCAAGCGGTTCCACCAAAACATTATTAAATAATTCTGTTTCCGTAACGCTTCTTTTGATTATTTGAAAGCAAGCATTCAATTCTCTACTTTCTGAATAAGAACCACTTGTACAATAATATATTTCAACATCCGGCAATTTATTTTTGACCTTTTTTAAATTGTTAAGAATCACATGGATTATTTCTAAAGCTTCTTTATTATGCTCCCCATTTGGTAATTTAGGATCAAGTGAAAAAAAGTCTAAAAGTCCCAGATTGAAATTCGAAATTTCATTTTTTTCGAATTTCTCACCAGACTTTACTTGCGTTAATATAATTTTTGTTTCTAAATTAGTTTTGTGAGTATCGAAAATTTCCTTTGCATCATCAGCTGTCAAAATAAGTTCGCCGTCAATAAGTATTGCAATTCCGTCAATGGACGCATCATCATCTGCAGTTGTAATATTGCGCGGGTCAAATCGGCCTAAAAATGATTTTGAAACTACGCAATAATTACAAAATATCTCGAATAACTTATCTTCAGTTTCTTCGATTTCAAAACTATTACTTAATTGTTCTACGTACTTTTTTAAAATTATATGCATAATTTATTTTGATTTTTAATGTTACTGCTGGTTCGTAAATAGTAGCTAACTTATATATAGATCTACCAAATCAGGTACAATACCCGCTAAACCATAGCGCATATTTATTTCTAAAAATACTCAAAAATTATATTACAAATCATCAAACGAACTTTTTATCTGCCAGATGTTCTGAATACTCAGTCACAGGAAGTATCATAGAATAAACACAGTAAAGAAACTAATAAATATTCCCACCCTTACACGTAATTATACCTATTAATTAAACAGCAAACACGCATTTCATCGTCTATATCTGCATTTCATCGATTATTTCCCAAAAATCAAAAAATAGATTAAAAATTCAACCCTTGCCATTTAAAAAATAAAATAGATTTGAAGCCTAATAACATTTAAAATCCACAAAAAAATGGCATCAAATTCAGAAACAGGACATGCAAAGAATATTGCAAACTTCGAAACATTAATTACCCGTTGCGCAGGCTACGGCACTGATTACAACCCCTCAAACCCCCTGCTCGACATTGACGCACTGAGAACGCTCCACACAGAAAGCAAGGTAGACCTCAATCAGGTCAGCGTCGCAAAATCGCCCTATGACTTCATAGAAGGCAAAAGAAAAACCATGTTCCAGCCTTACGGCTCTTTGGCCACGCAAATTATGGCATCCCTGCAAAGCTCAGGCGCTTCCGAAACCGTGATCAATGATGCCAAGACGATTTACAGAAAGATGCACGGCAGAAGAGCGACCGGCACCCTGCCAGAAACAAAAGAAGGCGAAACGCCAAAAGACAGAATCTCGGTCTCACAGCAAAGCTATGACATGAAAATAGAGCACCTTGACAAAATAATCGAGCACCTCAAGATCGAAACAGCTTACAAGCCAAACGAAGAAAAGCTCAAGATAGAAAGCCTCAAAAGTTATAAAGAAGAACTGGAAGTAATAAACAGTAAAGTGAAAAGCCTATACGTTCCTTACAGCCAAGCGTTAAACGCAAGAAACAGAAAACTATACGTCCCAGAAACCGGACTCGTGGCCAGAGCACAGCTCGTAAAAAAATACGTGAAGTCCATATACAAGACCAAGTCGCCAGAATATAAAATGATCAGCAAGCTCCCGTTCAGGTTCCTCGTCGAGATCAAATAGCATCCCAGAAAATAGAAAATGCGAACCTGCAAAAGTGTATGAGGCAATTGCAAAAGTAAAAGAGCAGGCTGCAAAGTTGCAAGAGCAGG
>Ga0247812_10000046_pt1 | contig 199351 bp, 182 predicted proteins | sample UWRJL149409B1_FD_178011 | JGI IMG/M metagenome (GOLD analysis project Ga0247812, IMG submission 178011) | Plant litter microbial communities from Arlington Agricultural Research Station in Wisconsin, United States - UWRJ-L149-409B-1 | ecosystem: Environmental > Terrestrial > Plant litter >... | reverse complement strand
TGGCCAGGAGGCCGGATAAATATCTTTGTGTGCTACAATGCTCAGGAAAATGAAAAGAGCCGCCAATGCTTTCGGGTATAATTTGCCATGATGACGGTTAACCAGATAAAACAGTGCAATACCCTGCGCCGCAATGATAATAGTTGGTGCTTCGGAAGCGTGATTGAAAATGATGACCCACAAAGAACAGTAAGCCAGCAATAGTAACCGATGGTTTTTGCTTCTAAAATTCCCCTTTACCAGATTCCATAGCCAGGTAATACCAAATAAAGCAAGTCCGGCCAATTGCACAGCTGTTACATCATGATCGTTGAAAAAGGTATATTTTAGCTGTATCATGCCCATGATAGAAAATCCGAAATTAGCAGAATGATCACTTGTAAGGCAATGCAGCCAGTCGGTATAGAGCTGTGTAAAATACTCCGTTCCAACGAATGGCAAAGGCAAAAGCGTCAGAATTACCAGCCATAATGCGGAATACAAAATATATTTTCCCGGTTTGGGATAAAAAATGAAAAGTGCTGCAAATATCAGTCCGTAACCCTTTATACAAAAAGCAAGAACCGGGAAAAGTGCTGCCCACTTTCCTTTGCCCTTTTCCAGAAAAGCAAAGGTCAACAATCCCATAGCGGCAATAATCGAATTTGTTTGCTGGCTGTTAAGCGTTGTAGCAACTTCAATAAGTACAAACCACCAGAAAAAAACCTTTTCTTTTTCTGTAATAGGAAGTGCAGAGATAGCATAATAAATAATCAGCGCACAGCAGACCGACCACAACATCACAGCAACAGGGACGGGCATCAGGCTGAATGGGCTGAAAAGTAGGGGAAATGAGGGGTGATAAAGAAAAATGTCCTTGTACTCGGAAGGGTATCCGATATACAGGTTTTTATGTTCGAGAAAGTGGAAAAATGATTGCCGGAATATGGCCAGATTATTAAACCTTCGATGGCGAAAGTAGATTACATACCCGATAATAATACTTACAGCCAGGTAAAAACCAAAAATTACTTTTTCCCTGGATAAAAATTTTACAGCCGGATTCATCGATTTGGGATACAAGTGTGCCACAAATATATGAGAATAAAATACCTGAGGATAGGAAGAATCTGAAATTCACCTATTCTAATATTTTCCTAATCTGTACAGCTTTCGATGAGGTTTAAGGCTATTTGGAGAGACTTTCTAACCTCATTCTAATATTTATTATTTTAAATTAATCTTAATAGTGAAAGAACCTCTATATTTGTGGTCAGTTATAATTGTTCCAAATAAAGATAATAGATGAATCGTTTTTACACCCTTTTACTTATGCTGACATGCCTTTTGGGGCAATCTGCATATGCTCAGTCCAACAATGGCAGTATCAAAGGAAGCGTCAAAACCAGCGATGGAAAACCTGCTCCTTATGTCAGTGTAGGCCTGAATCATTCGAATAAAGGCACTACAACAGATGAAGATGGCAACTTCGTGCTGACCGATGTGAAGCCGGGCAGTCATACACTTAAAGTATCCTTTGTAGGTTTGCAGGCGCAGGAGGAGCAGGTAACGGTAATTGCCCGCGAGCAGGCTTTTCAAAATTTTACATTGTCAGAAAGCGCTTCGCAGCTGGATGAGGTGATTATCACAGGTGGAACCAGCAGCAACAAGCCGGTTTCTCTTGGTAAAGCCGATATCAAACCGCTGGATCTTCCACAAAGCATGGGCGTAGTTTCCAGCAAAATCATTTCCGATCAGCAGGCGGTTCGCCTGGGTGATGTGGTGAAAAATGTGAGCGGTGTTTCCCTTACCCAGACACGCGGCGGGGTGGCGGAAACATTTTCTGCCCGCGGTTACAGCATCGGAATTGCCGGTTCTGGAGGCAGTATCTTTAAAAACGGTGTGATTTCTAATACGCAGGGGTTCCCGGATGCCAGTACGCTGGAAGCCGTGGAGGTACTGAAAGGAAGTTCTGCTTTATTGTACGGTAATGTATCCGGAGGTGTGATCATCAACATGGTAACTAAAAAGCCTGTATTCAACTGGGGAGGCCAGGTTTCGATGCTGGTTGGCAGCTATGGACAGTATAAACCAACGGTAGATGTTTATGGTCCGATCACCAAGAATCTTGCTTTCCGCGTAATCGGAACACATGAATATGCAAAAAGTTTTCGTGATGTGGTAAATACGCACCGGACCTATGTTGCTCCTTCGTTGCTGTATAAAATTGGTCAAAAAACGGATATTTTGCTTCAGGCTGATTATCTTAAATCGGACATAACTCCCGACGCAGGTGTAGGTATTCCTAACAACCGTATTACCGTAACGGAGGTGCCGGATGCACCACGCAACCGTTTTATTTATCCGGAATGGGTTTATAATAAAACAGAGCAGACTTCCGGATTTCTGACGATAAATCACCGTTTTAACGATCGCTGGAAGCTAACAGCCATTGGTTCGGTTCAGAATACCAAGGTGAATGGCTTTGGTGTAGGTGTTCCCACAACAATCTCGGCTGCAGGCGACTGGAACAGGAATTTAAGTGCCGTTAAAACCGGAGAAAAGGATTACACCGGACAACTAAACCTGAATGGTAATTTTAAAACAGGAAGCATTCAGCATCAGCTGCTGTTTGGGTCTGACTTTGTACGTATAGAGGGCGTGGCAAATAGCTTTAAATTTACTTCAGCATCAGGTGTAGTAGGTACAGCGTATGATAAAATCAATATTAACAACCCGGCTACTTTCAATGTACGTACCGACATCCCGTCCATTGCTGATACAGCGCGGACGACGACACCACAAAACCGTTTTGGTGTTTATGTTCAGGACCTGATCACCATAACGAGTAAATTTAAAGTACTTGCCGGTCTGCGCTGGTCTTATCAGAAAGCATTTCAGACTACTATTTTCAATTACGAAAAACAGCAGGAGCGGAGAGGGGCTACTGCCGATAAAAAAGACGATGCGTTTTCTCCTAAGCTGGCGCTGATCTATCAGCCTATCCAAACGGCTTCCATTTATGCCAGTTATACCAACAACTTTACAATCAATTCAGGAACGGATATTTTTGGCGATAATCTGAAACCATCGATTATCAATCAGTATGAATTGGGGATGAAAAATGAATTTCTGAACGGACGTTTGTCTGCCAATGTCAGTGTGTACCGCATTCAGAACAGCAATTTTGCACAAACAGCACTAACGGATCAGGCCGGCAACCCGAATACAAATACCAACATCAAACAGCTGAGCGGTGAAACCACCAGCGATGGTTTTGAGATTGATTTCAACGGTACACTTTCCAGAAATTTTTACTTCCTGGCCGGTTACGGTTATAACTACATGCGTTACACCAATACAACCGGGTTGGTAGGTTCGCAGGTTGAAGGAGAGCGTCTGATCAACAATCCTGCACAAACAGCTAACGGTTCTATCTTTTACACGTTTGACAAAGGCAGCGTAAAAGGGCTAAAATTGGGTGCTTCTGCCTTTTATACCGGAAAAAGAAGAGGGGGTAATAACAATGTGGTAGGAAGAGACGGAGGGCTGAACAATACTGCGGCTAACCAGACTTCATACAACGCACAGGTACCGTTATCAGGCTTTTCGACCGTTGATTTATCAGCAGGGTATAGCATTGGACATTTTTCTTTGCTGGCAAAGGTTTCCAACATTTTCAATACACTGAACTATGTAGTACACGACCGTTACAGCATCAACCCGATACCACCGCGTATGTTTGCTGCCACCGTATCTTATAGATTCTAGACATTCTTTTGCATATTTGAAGCCGGAAGGGAGAAATCCTTTTCGGCTTTTTATATATAAATATCAATGAAAAAGTTTCTTACCATAATCCTGATTTTATACAGCTTTGCTTCCAATGCACAGGTTTTACGAAAACGCACTACTTTGCTGATGGGAGGACGTTTCGATATTACCATCGTAGCAAAAGATTCAGTTGAGGCTGAAATGAATATTGATACTGTCATAGGTGAAATAACCCGCATTGAAAATCTGATCTCTGACTGGAAACCTGCTTCCCAGATTTCTCAGGTAAATGAAAATGCCGGAATTCGTCCGGTTCGGGTAGATCACGAAGTTTTTGAGCTGACGAAAAGAGCACTTGAACTTTCCAGGCTTACCAGCGGAGCTTTTGATATCAGCTTTGCAGCCATGGACCGGATCTGGAAATTTGATGGCTCTATGACTGAAATGCCAGCACCCGAAGTCATTAAAAAATCAGTTGAAAAGGTAGGTTATCAGAACATCATATTAGATGAAGAGCGCTCCACTATTTTTTTAAAAAACAAAGGAATGAAAATTGGTTTTGGCGCTCTGGGAGAAGGATATGCAGCCGATCAATGCCGCGATATGATGATGGCAAGAGGTATCAATGCGGGTATTGTAAATGGCTCGGGAGACATGAGTACCTGGGGAAAACAGCCGGATGGAAAAGACTGGATGATCGGCATCAATGATCCGATCCACAGAGATAAGATTTTTGCAGTCATTCCGCTTCGTCAGGGTGCTGTGGTTACTTCGGGGAACTATGAAAAATTTGTAGTTTTTAACGGCAAACGTTATTCACACATCATCAATCCTGCAACCGGATATCCGGCTACTGGTCTGAGTAGTGTTACCATTTTTGGTCCCAGTGCAGAAAAGGCCAATGGTTTCAGTACTTCGCTGATGGTCATGGGCCAAAAGGCAGGTTTGGAGCTGATCAACCGTTTTCCGGAGTTTCGCTGCATGATGATCACGGACAATGGGAAAGTTTTTACTTCTAAAAACTTTGATAATTCCAGTTACAAAAATCGTTAGCATGGCTGCTCTATTACCATTGATCAGTAGCAGTCCATCAAAACCTGACCATGCGACTGATAATAACTCACACTTTTACCAAGACTGTTCTGGCAGATATTTTCCAATAATTCTACAACATTTTTTTGCATTGACAGGGATCCGCATAGCATGATTATACCTCCACCTGATAGAACGGCGGCAACTACTTTTTCGTCTTCTTCCAACAAGTCTTTTACGTACTGTTTTCTGCCCTCACGGGAATAAGCTATACGCAGACTGCTTAATTTCCCAGCTTCCAGATTCTGCTGAATGGCTGTTTTATAAAGTTTGAACGAGGTTTCATCGCGGAACCCACAGTATAAATGACAATCAGTAATTGCGGTTTTCTGATCAATCATACCCAGAAAAGGTGCAATGCCGGTTCCGTTGGAGATCATGATTACTGAGGATGCTTTTTGAGGTAAATGAAAATGGGCATTGCTATCAATACGGGCCTGTATGGTTTCTCCCGGCTGAAGCCGGTAAAGATATTCAGAACCCAATCCGTTGGCATGAAGCTTAACGCTAAGCTGAACTTCATTTCCGACTTTGCCGATTGAATACTGCCGCTCCCGATGATCATCGGCAGGGTAAATAGCCAGCAAGTCACCGGAAGTAAATTCTGCATTTTGTTCTGCTTTAAGCCGGATCAAAAAGGCTTCACCTGCTGAAGAAATTCCAGTTTTAGCTATAACTGTCAAAGCGTGCGGACGTTCCTGACGCGGAGTCAGCAACTCGGTCGAAACGGCCAGCGATATATTGGCATGCTGCGACCAGCTGGTAGCCCACTGGCTGAATTCATCAGGCGATTTATCGTTAACCGTATGGATCTCCAATAGCGGAACAGCCCATTTTTGTTTGCTCAAAAGGTTATCAACTTCATAAGCAAATTTGCAGAAATCGGGATAACTATGCGATCCGAAACCTACTACGGAGAATTGAACCGGATTAGGCTGCTGGTATTTTTCCAGGATTTTTTCAAAATGTACAGCGTTTGTAGGCGGATTGCCCAATCCGTATGTTGCCGTCATGGCAATGATATGGGATGCTTTTGGAAAAACAGTGTACTTGTTAAACTCAGTGACGAAGGCTGTTCTGCCATTAGCCGTTAATTGCTGATGGATCGCATTGGCATACTGGAACGTAGAGCCATTTTCTGAGCCAACCAGAATAATGAATTCACTTTCCTGAGCAGTATATTTATTTTTTACCCGGTTTGCTCTGCGTTTGAGCGTCATAGCAAAACCGGAATAGATAAAAAACAGAATGTTGCCGGAAGCCAGAGCCAGCACAAAGGCCCAGATCCCGCTTGCTCTTCCGGTGTGAAGGTTCAGGCTGAGATCGGTTAGTAATGCTGTGGTCGGGTATTTGATTTCGCTGAGTATATCACCCGAAATCTGGTTTACAGCCAGTTCGCGGTTTTTTAATTTTAACGTATAATAATCTTCCACATCTTCCGAAAACGGAAATTCAATGCTCTGTACTTCTGAAAGTGGTATGTTTTTGAAGACAGCAAAATCCGCAGCTTCTTTTACTGGCTCAGACCGGATTGCATCAAAGTCAATTTTAGGAGAAAATTTTGGTGTTTCAAGCAGACCAAAACGTGCGAGCGACAGGTATGTGCCACTTAAAGCAATAATTAAAATCGGGATTAATGACAGACGGCCAAGTACTACATGATAATACTGAGCAAAATTATCTCTGACAATCCGGCTGAAAAAACGCTTTAAACCGCGCTGCCGCTGAATAATCAGTATGGTTCCTGAAACCGTAATCAGCAATAATAAAAACGCAGTAAGACCAATAAAAAAACGGCCTGTTTCATGTAAAAAAAGAGATCGGTGCAATGCGGTGATCCACTCGAAGAACTCATTTTTCTCTCTGGGAGTACCCAGAATTGTGCCTGTTTTCGGATCAATATAGGCATTCAGGTTTTCATCTTTTTCATCCGTACCTTTTATCAGTACAAATTGGTTGGCATCAACAGAAATTTCACTGATACCCGGATATTTTTTTCGGAGTAGGGGTAAGGTTTCGGCCAGGCTGGTCTCGTTAAAACTGCTGGCGCGGTAAGGCTGTATTTTTTCAGATATTGGCTGGAACGACAGAATAATACCTGTTACAGAAGCCAGTACCAGAAAAAGAAAAGAAGATACAGCCAGGACTAAGTGACTGTATCTCCATATCGAAATGGTCATATGCTTAAATGACTAATTAGCGCTGAAACGTACATAGCGGATAAATCCGGTACCTTCGTTTTTTGCTGAAAGAGTTTCCGTTGTTAACGGTATTTCAAGATCTTTTATGTAATAATTTTTGTCTTCTACCGCACTTTCAAATCGTAGTTTGTAGCCTGCATTGATCTTGGAATTTTCAATGTCAATGGTGTTCACACTGCGGTCCCCGCCCGTTACAGAAGCACCTGTGACTGCACTTAGGTTGGCAGGTTTTTTGGATTGAAACTTATGCCATTCTTTTAAACTATTATACCATTTTTTATTGGAACCCAGTACATACAGCGTTTTGCTATAAGCACCTTTGCTGTCGATCAGGGAAATGACAATGTAAGCACCTTCTCCCATGTAATTAGTCATCTGGATCATGGTTTTATACTTACTTGTGCCACTGTTCTGAGCAAAAGAAACGGTTGGTCTTGTGAGAGTGACAATTAAAAACAGGAGTGTTATTTTAACCAGATTAGACATGAAAATTATTTAAGGAAGTTAACAGTTACATTGTTTTTAGAAAGTGATTCGTTTTCACCAGCCAGGTCAAAGGCAGTCTCGTTGAAATTTGTTTCAATATCTTTTTTTGCACCAAGCGCTATCAGATATTTCATCATGGTATCATCTTTTGAAATCATTGCCGCTTTGTGCAATGCAGTCATACCTTCATTGTTTTTGCTGTTTATATCAACCTGATAGCTTTCCAGGCGTTTTACAAGTGAAAGATCATTTTTAGCAACAGCAAGATGGTATAATGTATTACCGTTTTTCTGTGGCGTAGCCATTTTAAATCCTTTTTCCTGAAGCACTTTCAGTTTAGCATCGAAATCGTCGGCTCTTTGCGGGCTGTAAGACTGAATCAGGTAGTAGGCCAGGTTATCTCCGTTACTGTCTGTTGCATTCACCGAAGCTCCTTTATCCAGCAGATAGCGAACAATTTCAGGTGAATTGCTGCGCACGGCCATTGCAACTGCCGTCACACCTTTCAGGTTACTTTTATTAATATCTTTGGTAGGCTTCATCAGCATAGCCAGTACGGTCGTATCACGGTTTGCTGCTGCGGCATTCATGAAAACGGTATTTCCTTCTTCATCAGCCTGGTTGACATCTACGCCTTTGGAAAGAAAATGCTGTATAATTTCATTTTGTTTTGGCTTACGGGCAATAAGATGCAGTACGTTTTCTCCATTTTCATTCTTTACAGTGGGTTTGATATTCAGACTTTCCAAATACTGGTAAACCTCTATGGAATTAGCACCGCGACGGGTTCCCTGCGCAGCCATCAGCATTGCATTGTCCTGTGCAGGAACGTTCTTCTGCAAAAGCGTTTTCAACATGTCAATATTACCTGCTCTGGCCGCATAGCTGAATGCATTATTTCCGTTCTTGTCTTTACTTTTCAGGTCTAACCCCTTTGAAATAAAATAATTGGTTAGTGTCAGTTCCTTTGTGTCACCGGCAATAGCCAGTAGCAACGCATTAGCTCCCTCCTGATTCAGGTCTTTTTTAAGATCAGCACCATGAGCCAGGCAGATATCATATACCTTCGTATTCTGCTGTCCGCCACCTGCTGCAAAATTCAGAGGTGTAGCGCCGTGGCTGTCAATTACATCCGCTTTGGCTCCCTTAGAAACCAGATATTCCATAATTTCCACATTGCCTTTACTGGCAGTCCAATGCAGATAGGTACGGCCGTCGTGTGTTAATTTATTTACCGTATTGCCCGGCTGTGTCAAAAGATATTCAATGGTTGCACGAGGTGCTCCGGCATTGATCGCCATCACTACAGGATCAAAACTCATCGGATTTAACTGGGAAGGATTACTTCCTTTCTCAACCTCAGCTTTGACAGCGGTGACGTCCGGATTATTTTTCCAAAACGATTGTTCTAAAAGTGCGTTTTTCTGTGCCAGCGTAGTCAGGGAAACCGCAGAAAAAGACATGGTTGCAAGAGCAGCAATTACTATTTTTTTCATACTATAAAAATGAGACGTAAGGGTGTTGATCGGAATTTACCAGGCTTTACATAGTAAGCCTGCAAACTTAACAATAATTGGTCTAAATAGTGATTGATTTTAGAATTTAATATGCTGTTTTCTGATTCTTTTTGGAAGAATTGAGATAAAACATATCAAGAAGCGTGATCATAAAATAGTCTGATGCCGGTAAACTTCGGGGATGAATTCAATGTATATTCAAAGAGCAGTGCACCAAGGTCTGCAATGAAGAAATAATGCGGTACTTAGCGGGTAGTCATACAAACTGGAAAAAGTACCACAGAAATTTTTTTTAGATTAGAATATGAATTCCAATTATTCGGACTATTGAAATCTTAACTCAATATTTTTGTGATCGGTAAAGATTTCAATGATAATGTCAAAAAGCGTCTGGCCCTGGCCAATTTCAATTTCTGCCAGCTTTTCCTGAAACAGTTTTACGTTGTAAGGGTATCCTTGATCTATTTTCATCTGATAATTTTTTCTGGTTTCATCGGCGCCCAGATCTGCTCTGCTTTTTGACGCATTCAGCCATCGGACAAGAACAGGCTCTCCGGGATTGAAAACACCAAAACCACCATAAAGAATATCGTTGAGTGCATCCAGGCTGTGCCCCAATTTCCAGTCTGTATCCTTCATAAATAACTTGTTCATTTCTTCATAGAAACCGGCAAGGTCAGAAAAATGATCTGCGTTGATGGTAATGGTTTTTCTAGTCATTTTGCTGGATTAGCGTTCTATTTGTTCTTCTTCTTAGTGCTCTCAAGAGCCCACCAGACAAGTACTGGCTGAAAAAATAATCTTGCAAACCGTTTTTTATCCGAGTCAAGGCCAAAAGCATCTTTATGATTGACAAGTTGGGAAATATTTCCCGGAAAAACAGCTGTAAAGAAAGCCGCAGCCACTTTTCCTACCGTTTCCCTGTGCTTCTCAGGTGTAAAAACCAATGCACTTCCCATCGCTACTTCTACGATGCCCGAAGCAACGACCGTATCGTCTTTGTCAAGAGGTACAAAGTCAGGAACCTGCGCCTGAAACTCTTTCCTGGCAAAGGTCAGATGGCTGATACCAGCAAATATCAGGCTGGCTCCTAAAAGAATTCTTGCTGTGGTTTTAATATTTTCTTCTTTCATGATTTTTAGTTTAACAGGAAGCATACAAATAGTATTCCTGGCAAAGAGAATGAGCTCTCCGAATATATAGTAAAGTGCCGGAATCCGGTTTGCAGAGCTTAAATATTGATCTGAGAATTATACCACTTTTTTGATTATCTGATTTTGCCGCTTTGTTTAGGTTTGTACCCAGTGAAAAACATGAATTAGAGTAGCATTACTCCCATAAAACCAGTTGAGAGTAGAACTATTACATCTGCGATCTGCTGTTTTTATAAAAGAACAATACGAGGAAAAATGCAACAAGTTTAAAACACTGAGTGGTAAGAGTACGAAGTTTACGGTTGGAATGATTATTGTTCATAGAGATCATGAGCTTAATCTACATTTCTTATAAAAGGATGACTAACGACCAGAAGACTAAATCGAACATTAAAAATCCGGAGAATCTATTAACCCGCAGAAATTTTCTAAGCACTTCCGGAGCAGCTATTTTTGCTACAGCTTTCTTATCATCCTGTGACGCGATAAATGATATACTTCCCAAAAAGGATGAGGAGCCGGATAAAACACTTGCTTTTTTTGGAGATAGTCTGACCATTGGCGCAGGAGGTACTGCTCCTTACGGAAGCACTGTAGCAGCCGCACTACAGGGCAGACCCGTTTTAAGTGACGGAATTGTAGGCCAGGTTTCATCACGAATAGCGGTCAGGCAAGGAGGGACACCGCTGACCATATCGATTGAGGGAAACAAACTAAATGGGATTAAGCCTGTAAAAATTACCAAACTGAGCAATCAATTTTTATCAACACCAACCAACAGCGACGAGTATAGCAGAACAGGCTCTGTTTCCGGAGTAAGGTGTACGATCAGGCGTCAGGTCAGTGGAGGTGCAGAAATGTACACCATCACACCCACCACAGTGAGTGTGATCGATGTGCCTGCTGACTCTCCGTTTATTCTTGATGATGCATCCCGGCTAAAAACAGCAACGCAGGTATTATGGTATGGCCGCAATGATGTGGGAAACAGTAATGCAGAAACAGAAATCATCGCTGCCCTCGACAGTTCTATTGCCTACATTACAGCACCGGTGCGATACGTTATCCTGGGCGTACTGCTTGCCGCATCAGAAGGAAAAGGGACTAAGAACTATGAGCAGGTAAGTGCTATCAATGCTACACTTTCAGCAAAGTATGGTAAATACTTTGTGGAAATGACACCTCCGACGGATTTGGAAATGACCGCGATCAGTTACAGTCCTACTACTGAAGACCTGCTGGATCTTGAAAATCTGAACTTTCCCCGGGGAATGAGAGCTGATGTTGCCAATGATGACATTCACCTGAATGATAAAGGCTATCAGATTATAGCAAACCGGGTTATTGATAAGTTAAAAGTATTAAAGTACTGATAATAAAATGTTTAGCTTGATTTTTTAATAAAGTATATTAAACTGATCTGTACTTCAGATATATAAATCCCGACACGAATTACCCCAAACCGGCATTAACCCAAAAGTATAATGCTGGTTTGCGGGACTTGAAAAATCACTGTTACTTATTGTTAAGCCAAGGTTTCATTAATTTGATAACCAGGGGCATCACCACCCACGTTAGCAGGCTGACCATACAGGTGGCAATAACTAAAATGCGAAGCGCCGGATGAAAATTCTGAATGAAAGGCCCGATGGTGAACGTCAAAAACAAACTGGTTGGATAAACGCCACATAACGTTGCTATCGCCATTTTCCAGCGAGGGGGCGGCTCAGGAGAACGAAACCATGCTTCCAAACCAGTCAGCTGACGGTAATTTGGCTCTTCCGTCAGTGTCGACGCATAGGCTTCCCAATCTTTAAATATTTTTGAATTATAAAAGGCATCACGCTCCGCTTCGTCTGCAAAAGTTCTGAGAATACCAATTTCATTGCTATCAGCGCCGGGCAGGGATGTGATCATGGCAGCTCCATAAACACCTCCCTGCATAAACGACTCCCCAAGAAATCGTTGAAGTGCCTGCTTAAATTCATCCTCTTTTCCAGGTAAAACTTTTCGTGTGATCGCGACATGTATGGGCATAGGGTTTGCTGTTTTAACTCTGAATTACAAAAATAAAAATCTATTCGGCATGATATTCATTTGAGATTTGCCTGTTATATCTATTTTGTAATAAACAGGGAAGGAACGATCATTCTTTACTGATTTAATTTTTCTGAATTACTTTTATAAGAGCATCTTTAAAAACCGGGTATGGAAGAAATATTACGCAAACAAATAGAAAAAATAGTGACCTTGACCGATGAGGAATTTCGGTTTGTGATGACGCATTTTACCTATCGAAATTTTAAAAAACACCAGTACGTGGTTCAGGCAGGTGATCCGGCGCCCAATGATCATTTTGTGGTGAACGGATTGTTGCGGTCATTTTATATCGATGATCTTGGCAAAACACATATTTTACAGTTTGCCATGGAAGATTGGTGGATTTCCGATCCGCAGGCTTATCATAATAAAGTAAATGCTACTTTAAATATTGATTGTTTAGAAGATACCCATCTTTTTTATATTTCCATTGACAACAGGGAGAAGCTTTGCGCTGAATTTCAGAAAATGGAATATTTCTTTATGAAGAAAACTACAGCAGGTTATATTGCTTTGCAAAAGAGAATATTATCGCTCATGAGCCAGAATGCCGAAGAACGTTTCAATCAGTTTATACACTTGTATCCAATGCTTTTACAACGCATTCCAAAAGCTTTGATCGCCTCTTACCTGGGTATAAGCAGAGAAACGTTGAGCAGGATGTCTGCACACTGATGTGATCTGGCTCACACGTTTTTTGTGATCTAAATCCTTTGCTGCCCGTTTAAAGATATCGAACATTGCATCTTTTTATAGTGTAAATACAAAGAAATAGTAATCAGATGAAAAACGTTGCATTAGTAGTCGGAGCCAGCGGAATTACCGGAAGCAATCTGGCAGAAAAATTGATTTCGAAAGGGTGGGAGACATTCGGTTTGGCAAGGAATCCCCAAAATGATATACAAGACCTTAAGCCGGTTGCAGCAGATCTTCTGGACACTGAAAATTTAAAAAGTGCTCTGGCTGAAATTTCTCCAACGCATGTATTTATCACAAGCTGGATGCGGAATGATACAGAAGCAGAAAACATACGCGTAAATAGCCTGATGGTAAGAAATCTGCTTGATGTTTTATCTCCCAAAAAATCAGTACAGCATGTAGCCCTTGTGACTGGTCTTAAACATTATTTAGGTCCTTTTGAAGCCTATGCCAAGGAAGGTTTTCTCCCTGAAACGCCTGTAAGAGAAGAGCACCCAAGACTGGATATTGAAAATTTCTACTACGCACAGGAAGATGAAGTGTATGCCGCAGCCGAACGCGACGGATTTACATGGAGTATTCACCGCCCGCATACCGTGATAGGAAAAGCAGTAGGCAACATGATGAACCTGGGAACAACACTAGCCGTCTATGCTACGATCTGTAAAGAAACGGGCCGACCGTTTCGCTGGCCGGGTTCTGAGGCACAATGGAACGGGCTTTCGGATGTGACAGATGCCAGAATACTGGCAGAGCAGTTGATATGGGCTTCTACCACCAATGCTGCCCGTAATGAGGCTTTCAACATTACAAATGGAGATTATTTTCGATGGAGCTGGTTGTGGAATCAGCTGGCTCAATGGTTTGGCGTTGAGGCGGTGGGCTACGACGGCAGTATACATCCGCTCGAAGAAGAGATTAAAAATGATGGTCCCGTCTGGCAGGAAATTGCAAAACGTTATAACTTAAAAGAACCCGATTTAAATCGCCTGGCATCTGCCTGGCACACGGATCTTGACCTGGGCCGCCCGATCGAAGTCATGACCGATATGTCAAAAAGCAGAAAACTTGGATTTCTGGTTTTTCAAAAAACGGATGAATCTTTTTATGATTTGTTTGCGCAGCTTCGTGCCGAAAACCTGATTCCCTGATTGTTCCAAGTGATTTTTAAACCAGGCCGCAGCTTATAAAAGCTGTGGCCTGGTTTCTTTTTTTAAAGATAGTAACACCAAAGGGTTAGTAAAAGCTAAACTTTCGCACCAACAAAGGACCCAATTGTAGTTTGTAAAAAAATCAGAAAATAAAAAGGTATAGCCTTGGAAATTATCTTCATTATTCATTTACTTTGTAATTCAAAGTACTTTTTTTCACTAAATTTATTACACTGTACCATGAAAAATGAAATTCTGTCAAGTCTTGACAATCCCGGTAAGCTGGAAAGGTTGTACCGAACAGACAAACAAACTTTTAAGCGCGTATTTAAAACATTGTATCCCGAAATCCAGGGTAATACCCTTGCTGATTTTTGGAGAGAGCGGCTGAATTTTACCGGGGAAGAAGTTTCATGGGGCACCCGCAAAGATCTGGCTTTCGTAATCGTAGCTTCACTTCTGGCTGGCCTGATTGCAAAAATGCCGGGTATTCTGTCGATAAAGGAAGAGTTCTTTTATCCCCGAAATATCGGATTTATCATTTTCCCTATGTTGTCCGTTTATTTTGCCTGGAAAAATAAATTATCTGTTGGCAAGGTTGCTTTTATAGCCGTTGGGATGCTGAGTGGCTTGTTTTTTATTAATTTTCTTCCCGATAGTATAGAGAGCGATACCTTACTCTTATCGTGTATTCACCTGATCTTATTTTTTTGGGCCATCCTTGGTTTTGCTTTTGTAGGTGCGGAGGAAAATAACGTCGAAAAACGACTTAGCTACTTGCGGTACAATGGTGACCTGATTGTAATGACTACGCTTATTCTGATCGCAGGGGCTATTATGACAGGCGTTACCCTTGGTCTTTTTGAACTGATCGGCTTTAAGATTGAGCAGTTTTATTTCGATTATTTTGGAATTTTCGGACTGGCCGCTGCGCCTATCGTAGGCACTTACCTTACCCAGGCTAATCCTCAGTTGGTTGGAAAGGTTTCACCGGTCATTGCCAGAATATTCAGTCCGCTTGTATTGATAATGCTGATTATATATCTCGCAGCCATTATTTATTCAGGAAAAGATCCTTACAACGACCGGGATTTTTTACTGATTTTTAATGCATTATTGATTGGCGTTATGGCGATCATTTTCTTTTCTGTGGCTGAAACTTCTAAAAAAGAAAAAAGTCAACCGGAAATCTGGGTTCTTTTTATGTTGTCTGCTATCACGATACTGGTTAACGGTATTGCACTTTCTGCTATTCTCTTCCGGATTCTGGAACTGGGAATTACGCCTAACCGAGCCGCAGTTTTGGGTAGCAATGTTTTAATTTTATTCAATCTGGTCCTGGTAACGGTGCAGTTTTATAAGGTACTTTTTAAGAGTGCTAACCTCTCCGCAGTTGGCAGAGCTATTTCTATTTACCTGCCTGTTTATGTCGTGTGGGCGGTTATTGTCACTTTCATATTTCCACTGCTATTTGGATTTAAATAAAAGACAGGATTAAAGAAGATATTTTCTGCATGACAAATTATGCGGGGACAACCGGGATAAAAAACAATTTTAAACCGGCTTCTTATTTTGGGCTTTGTATTCAGGCGAAGTATCAGCTGTGTAATCTTTCATTTTGTCGCCTGATAATTACCCTTTTCTGAATCCGGTAAAGTTTGTCAAATTGAATTTATTATATTGTACTGATAATGTTTGTCTTAGCTTTAAATAGTACTGACAAATTTGGCATGTCAGTTCCTTTTTAAGGAATTTTTGACAGGAAATTATACCTCCACTTCATTTGAGTAGAAAAATGAAGTGGGCTAATTATTCTCTAATCAGTTTCTTAGAAATGAACGATTGTTTTTTTTAATCCCAGATTGAGTTAAATGCTTTCTGTTTCAATAATCTTAAAATCCCTTTTTTTATTTTTAGGAATGATATAAGCAAAAGGTATTCTCATTAAATTCTAATCTGATTTTAAATTTTGTCTAATAATTTAAGGTTTAAGTATACTTAAGGTAAATTTGGCTGGCCTGATTTTTTCGCAAAAGCTATTAAATAAAGTTCAAAAGCCAGTGCCGTTAAGATTAACCTATAATTATTAATGAAGAAAAAACATCACGCCGAAACTCCAACTCCTTGGGAACGGCTTGTAGGAATGCTCTATGTTGAAAGGACTACTATAAATTATATTTTTATTTACGCCGTTTTAATCGGCTTGATTGGTCTTACGCTTCCTTTAGGAACCACCGCTGTTTTCAATTTTCTTTCCAACGGCGCCTTATACAGTTCCACATATATTCTGATAGGAATTGTTTTAGTGGGTGTGATGGTGGGAGGTCTTTTACTTATCGGTCAGCTGACACTTGTGGAAGTAATTGAGCAAAAGATTTTTGCCAAGGCTACCATAGAGTTTGCTTACCGTTTTCCCAGAATTAAAAAGAAAGAATTTGAAGGCGAATATCCTCCCGAGCTCGTTAACCGCTTTTTTGATGTGATAACCATCCAGAAAGGGTTGACCAAATTGCTTGTCGATGTGGTTGCCGCGGCGGTTCAGATTTTCTTTGCAGCAATCCTGCTTTCTTTTTACCATCCCGTCTTTATGGTTTTTGGTATTTTGACGGTCCTGATTATTGTTCTGATGCTGGCATTGTTCTATAAAATAGGGGTGCAGACCAGCATTCAGGAATCCGAACATAAATATGAGGTGGTGGCCTATCTGGAACAGGTCGCTTCCAATCTGGATGAATACCGCAACCAGCCGGACAAGCTTAACCAAGTGATTCAGGAAACGGATATAATCACGTCCAAATACCTGAAAGCCCGTAATGATCATTTTAAGGTTTTGAGAAAATTCTTTGCCAGCTCGGTAATTCTAAGAACCACACTCATGGGCGGACTTCTGCTTCTGGGATCGTATTATGTAGTAGAACGCCAAATGACGCTGGGGCAGTTTGTGGCAGCAGAAGTGATTATTGTTCAAATAAGTTACGCAATTGAAAAATTTATGACCAGTCTGAATACCATTTTTGATATGGTAACCGGCAGTGAAAAATTAGCAGTGGTTACGGATATGGAACTGGAAGAAGAAAGTGAGGTGAATCATGGCTGACAAGATAAAAAGCGACACACAAAATTATTTTGACCAGGGTAAGTGGGAATTGCTAGGAACTATTTCCAGCAGTGAAATCCGGGAAACAAGAGGACCAAGGCTTTTGGGGAAAATAATGCTGTTCCTGTTTTTAGCTTTTGTAATCATGTTGTTTCTACCCTGGAGACAAACAATTTCCGGCAGGGGCCGGGTAACAGCTTTAAGGCCGGAAGACAGGCCGCAAACGGTACAAAACCAGATTGGCGGACGAATTGAGCATTGGGCTGTACGTGAAGGACAGCAGGTGCAAAAGGGAGATACCATCCTGGTTATTTCAGAAACCAGCCAGTCGTACTTTGATCCTCAGTTGCCCGTTCGTCTCAATGAGCAGCTTGCGGCTAAAGAAGGAAGTGAAGATGCGGCTGTACAAAAGATGGAAGCTACTTCTGCGCAAATGCGGGCCATGACCAGGGGACTGGGAATTCAGCTTAATTCAGCACAGAACAAAGTAGAGCAGGCAGAAAACAATGTGCGGATTGACAGTGCGGATCTGGTGGCTATTCAGAAGTTCTATGAAATCAGTAAATCAAGACTGGAACGGTATGAAGCTGGTTATCAGAATGGATTGTTTTCTCTGACTGATATTGAATCACGCCGATTAAAACTGCAGGAAGACAATGCCAAGCTCATCAGCCAGCAAAATAAGCTGCTTAATTCCAGACAATCCTTACTGAATGCCCGCATTGAGCTTGATAATATTGATGCTAAATATCAGGAATCGATTGCAAAGGCTCAATCCGATATGAGCTCTGCTGTTTCAAGTAAAGTAAGCGCACAAGGCGAAATTTCCAAGCTTCGCAATGAGATATCCAATATTGAAATCCGCCGAGGGTTGTACATAGTCCGCGCTCCGCAGTCCGGATATGTTGTAAAAACGCTTAAAGCCGGGATTGGTGAAAACATAAAAGAAGGAGAATCCATTGCTACGCTTCAGCCTAGCTCACCTTTGGTGGCTGCTGAAATTTATGTGGATGCCATGGATGTTCCTTTGATTATAAACAACAGCGATGTACGTATCCAGTTTGAAGGCTGGCCTTCCGTGCAGTTTTCAGGCTGGCCTTCGGTAGCGGTAGGTACTTTTGCAGGAAAGGTATCGGTAATTGATCTGGTCAGCAGTGAAAATGGTAAATATAGACTTCTGGTAAGACCTACAAGCCCTGTACCTGACAAAGATCAGCCATGGCCCGTTCAGCTGCGGCAGGGTTCCGGTGTTTATGGACGTGTGATCCTGCGTTCGGTTCCGTTATGGTATGAAATATGGCGACTTCTTAACGGTTTTCCGCCAAGCCTGGAAGCAGAGCCGGGAGTTCAGGTTGGTAAAAAGTAACACCTTAAAATGAATTTGCAACAACCGCATAGCATGAAGTTATTAGTTAAAAAAAATCTTATCACTTGCTTATATTTTGTTTTTTCATTAGCCGTAACAGATAGTTTTGCCCAGGAAAATGTAGCTTCAGATTCCGTTAAAGTATTTGCATTGAGAGATTTAGAAGAACTTGTTCTGATTAATCACCCGATTGCAAAGCAGGCCGGATTGCTTAGTGAGGAGGCAAGGGCAAAAGTTATGCAGGCCTGGGGGAGCTTTGATCCCGCATTGAAAAGTCATTTTGGGAGAAAGATATTTGGCAATAGTGAATATTACAATAACTGGTCCAATGAGCTTAAAGTACCCTTGTGGCTAGCAGGTGCTGATTTGAAAATTGGCTATGATCGGTTCGTGGGTAAGTATACAAATCCTGAAACAAGAACCGGTGTACCTGGCCTGGCAGGAGTGGGCCTGAGCGTGCCGATAGGGCAGGGCTTTTTAATTGATGCAAGAAGAAATACCCTGAGGCAGTCAAAAGTGATGGTTAACTATGCTGAGGCAGAGCAGATAAAGCAGATCAACAAAGTATGGTTTGATGCCGTAAAAGATTATTGGAACTGGTATTATGCTTATCAGCAATATACGCTGATCCGGGAAGGTCTCGATCTGGCCTCGAGGAGATTTCAGGCCTTAAGAAGCCAGACCTTACTGGGTGACAAACCTGCCATTGATTCGGTAGAGGCGGCTATTACGGTTCAGGAAAGAAGTTTACAGCTTGAAAAAATCAAAGTGGATCTTTTGAATTCCAGATTGATACTTTCCAACCATCTCTGGAGTGATCAGCTTGAACCTTTGGAGCTGCCCGACAATTCGGTTCCGCAGTATGCAGACCAGAATGTTACGCAAACCGGCAGCATCCGCGTAGATACCTTGCTTAGTTATGCAGCCAATGATCATCCGGAGTTGCTGCTGTTGAAAAACAAAGGATTACAGCTTCAGCTGGAAAGAAATTATCGGAGGGAAATGCTGAAACCCAAGCTCAATGTCAGCGCATCCCTGCTTACAAGCCGGACTGATTTTGGTTCTTATGTGCCTGATTACTACGATTTTCGATGGAGTAATTATAAGCTGGGCGTCGATTTTTCTTTTCCATTATTCCTTAGAGCTGAGCGAGGCAAACTTCAGGAAATCAAAGTAAAACAAATGTCACTGGCTTTTGATGTGCGGCAGACGGGACGGGTTATCCAAACGAATATCCTGAGTTCGTATAATGCTTTGAGAGCTTATGAATCTCAGCTTGCTATTCAGCTGCAAAGTATTGCGAATCAACAGATTCTGGTGAGCGGAGAACTTGCTAAGTTTGAGCTTGGCGAAAGTACTTTGTTTGTGATCAACAGCCGTGAAACCAAGTTGATTGACATGAGGATCAAAATGGCAGAAATTGTGTCGGGTTATCAGAAAGCACTGGCAGAACTTTACTACGTAGCAGGGACTTCACAGAGTAGAAATCAGCTTCGGGACTGATTGAATATTCTAATGGTATAAAACATTTTGACAGATAACGCTTATAGCAGAATCCGTTTTCAGAAAACGCTATAATCTTATGCAAAATCTCAAATTTTTCCTGGAAATCAATGCGGGCGTTTTGGTTATGATCTCCATGATTCCGTTACTCATGAAAGAATACTGGGCGTTTCGTGTTTTTAAAAATCCGTTATATCAAAAAGTGTTCGTTACTGCCATTGTGCTCGGGCTTTATTCCATGTTGCTTTTTACGATCCAGTGGAAAACTCCTTTTGTAAAGGGGGAACTTACTTTATTGAGCGTTTATAGTTGTGCAGGTTTATCGATCCTGTTACGGATCTGGCAAAATAAATGATCTTTGTATTGATAAGATAAGTATTTATTATTCCGCTTTTTAGCTTCCGCTTATTCTTCGAAGCTTTATCTCAAATAAAAGATTTTTTTGTCAGTTTGCTGATGTGTCAGTAGTTCGTGTCAATTTATGCCGGGAATATAAAAAAATAATATTCTTATTATAAATTAGGGGCTGACCTAACCTCCTTGTAATGCTGAATGACTTTCCTTTTTATTTAAGCCTGATCATTGTTATCCTGCTGCTGATCATGCTCAGCCGGAAAATAAAAGTTGCCTATCCGGTAGTATTGGTACTGGCAGGGTTGGGAATCAGTTTTATTCCCGGATTACCTTCCCTGCATATTGAAGCGGAACTGATATTTATCCTGTTTCTGCCCCCGCTTTTATACGATGCAGCATGGCAGATCTCGTGGAAAGAATTATGGCGATGGCGGCGGATCATAGGAAGCTTTGCCTTTCTGGTCGTTTTCTTTACAGCACTGGCCGTAGCCCTGACTGTCCATTATTTTATACCCGGTTTTTCGCTACCCCTGGGCTTTCTGCTAGGCGCCATCGTTTCTCCTCCGGATGCAGTCAGTGCAGGAGCTATATTAAAACTGGTGAAAGTACCCAGGCGTGTATCGTACATTTTGGAGGGTGAAAGCCTGTTAAATGATGCATCTTCTCTGATTATTTTCCGCTTTGCGCTGATAGCCGTTGCGACCGGCAATTTTGTATGGCACGATGCTGCACTGAGCTTAGTATGGATGCTTACAGGTGGAATATGCATTGGTGTTGCGATAGGGTATCTGTTTATGAAATCACATAAATATCTGCCGACGGATACCAATATTGATATTGTGCTGACCATTGTGGCTCCTTATATCATGTATATGGCTGCTGAGGCCGTACACAGCTCAGGCGTACTGGCGGTTGTAAGCGGTGGATTGCTGTTATCCAATTACCGTTTCTTTTTTTTAAGCAGCAGTTCCAGGCTTCGTAGTTTGAATGTCTGGGAAAGCCTTAGTTTTGTACTGAATGGCCTGGTGTTTATGTTTATAGGCCTTGATCTTCCTCAGATCACAGCCGGGCTCGACGGTGTATCCATTCTTACAGCCATCGGGTATGGTTTGTTGGTCACGGGTGTTTTGATTTTATGCCGGATTCTTTCATCCTACGCTGCTGTCTTTGTTACCCTGATTGCCCGAAATTTTATTACCGTTGCCGACGCACGTCATCCTGGCTTTAAGCTTCCCTTTCTGATTGGATGGTCGGGTATGCGGGGTGTGGTATCTTTGGCAGCCGCCTTGTCTATTCCGGTGTATCTGGCAGATGGCAACGCATTTCCGCAACGCAACCTTATTCTTTTCATAACGTTTGTTGTTATTCTGCTCACACTTGTATTACAGGGTTTGACTTTGCCTTATTTAATAAAAAAAATGGCCTTAGATAGTTCTGAAGACACGCAAACGGGTGAAGACTATTATAAGGAAATAAAAAAACAAATGACCCGGCATGCTCTGGATTACCTGAACTCACACTATAGTGAGCAGCTGGATAAACAGCCCATGCTCCGGCAGATGGCAGATAAATGGCAGCAGAATGATCCGTCTGACGACGGAATACTGATGATCAGTGAATTCAAAGTTGTCTATCTCGACCTTCTGAATCAGCAAAGAAAATGGCTGATCAACAAGAATAAAGAAGATAACGAGATGGACGAAGAAATCATCAGAAGGCACTTGTTATACCTTGACCTGGAAGAAGAGAAACTGCAATTTATTTAGTACTTCTCTCAAAGTTAAAACTGCAGTAGACTTAATATCATTCGATCTCTTTCACAAATCCACTTTATTTGAAAGAGACCGAATGGTATAAACCTTAGCGATGTTTTGCGAATCAGTAGTTTTTTGGCCTGAAAATCATTCTAAGCGACTGATCATTTTTAAGGTACGCTATAAACCAATTATAAAGTGTTTTTATTCGGTTCCGGTAATGGATTAGAGACAGCAAATGAATAAAAAGCCAGGCTGCCCAGGCAAGAAAGCCTTTAAAATGAACATTCGGTTTTGGTAGATCAGCTACTGCTTTGCTTTTACCAATGATGGCCATGGAACCTTTATCCTTATAGCGGAAGGATTTCAGGCTGGCATTATTCAGGATTTTAAGAAAGTTGTCTGCCAGGTTTATTCCCTGCTGCAAAGCTACCTGTGCTACCTGCGGATGCCCTTCGGGAAATGCAGGATCGCTTGTCTGAATACAGGTATCGCCAATAGCATAGACAGAAGACATACCGCTTACTTCGTTGAATTCATTGACCAGTAACCTGTTTCCACGGCCATAACTTTCCGCCGGAATGCCATCAAATTTTTGAGAGGTTATACCCGCTGCCCAGATAAGGTTATAAGAAGAAATCTGATCTCCGTCTTTTAACATAACCTGTCCATCAACAAAATCACTGACCCGGCTTTTCAGTTTTATCCTGACACCCATTTTTCTCAACGTTTCATAAGTGTATTGCTGCGACTGCTCGCTCATCGGTGACAGCAGGGCTTCTCCGCCGTCTACCAGATAAATCTCCGTTTTAATCCCTTCCAGTTCAGGGTAATCGTTTCGTAAAATGCTGTTTCGCATCTCAGCAAACATACCTGAGATTTCTACCCCGGTAGGTCCTCCGCCAACAACCACGACCGTTGTTAATTTTTCCTTTTCAAGTTCGTCTGTAGTTACCGTGGCTCTTTCAAGACGCTGAAGAAGAATGTTGCGCATGGACATCGCATCATCCAGTGTTTTCATGGGAATGGCATTTTCCTGAACATTTTTCATGTCAAAGAAATTGGTCACTGTCCCGCTGGCCAGTACCAGATAATCATAGGAGATCTCGCCGGTAGTCAGCAGGATTTTCTTTTCCAATGGATAAATTTTTGAAAGTGTACCAAGCCGGAATCTCAGATTTTTAATTTTATGCATAAACATCCGGAAAGGATAGCTGATGCTGGATGCTTCCAGAAAGCAGGTGGCTACCTGATAAATCAAAGGCGGAAAAAAGTGGTAATTATTTTTGTCGACTAATATGATTTCAACACCTGGTTTGTTGCTTAAATGCCTTACCAGGTTAATTCCGGCAAAACCTCCTCCAATGATTACAATTTTCATTTGATTATTGTATAGATTAACGAACAGTACTAATTACACAAAAGAATTGAACCAGAGCCTTTAACCAAGATCGTTTAAGCATGTAACAGGATATAGAAAGTTACAATGAAAGGATTCCGGGACTAATCACTTAATAAAAATTTATACTGGTGAAGTAGGGGTCTCGCTTATCCTGATTGTCACTGATAAAAGGAAAATCAAACGTAATCTATGACTGCTTGCTTAAATCCGGAGGACCGATTGCAGAGAAATTTTATAATTTTGAATTCTAATCAAAACGATGAATCTATGTCTGTTTCCGATCCTGAAATTGTCAGTGCTATCCGGCAAGGCGATGAAGCAGCTTTTGAAAAAACATTCCGTACGTATTACAGCCGATTGTGCAAGTATGCCAACTCATTGCTTAAAGACAGCGACGAGGCCGAAGAAGTAGTACAAACCGTTTTTCTGACGATCTGGGAAAAAAGAGCAGACCTTGAAATTACGTTTTCGATAAAGGCTTATTTGTACCGGGCCGTGCATAATCATTGTCTTAACCGTTTTAAACATGCTGCTGTAAAGGAAGCCCACAAAGAATATTCCGGACATTTCATACCGCAGTCTTATGAATCGGTAACACAGGCTATCCATGCAAGTGAACTGGAAGAGCAGATTGAGCATGCAGTTAATAAGCTGCCGGTTCAATGTCAGAAGGCTTTCCGAATGAGCCGGTTTGAGGAATTGAAGTACCATGAAATTGCGGAGCGTCTTGATATATCCATCAAAACCGTGGAAAATCAGATTGGAAAAGCATTGCGCATTTTACGTGTTGAGCTTGCAGACTACCTTCCTTCGGTGCTTATCAGCCTATTTTTTTCATTAGAACAGTTAATCCGGTCTTTATCATGAATCCTTCAAACAAAAATATATCGGAAGAACTTTTAGCCCGCTACATGGCTGAAACAGCTACGAATGACGAAAAAGAACAGGTGCAAAACTGGCGGAATGCGTCGTCATCCAATGAAAAAGAATTTCTTCACTATCAATTGATCTGGCAAAAAGCTGCCACTTCAGGAAGTGCAAAAATGCAGGTAGATACCGATACTGCATGGAAGAAGGTGAAAGGGAAAATGGATCAGCAGGAGAAGGCTGCTTTGCATAACGATGAAACACAGGAAATAAATTTCAGCCCAACCCATGTCACCCGCAGGTTTCCGGTGGCGCTTTGGGCAGCTGCGACCGTTGCCTTGCTTCTTACTGCTTTGGGTTGGTACTTTTACAGATCTGGCATATCAGAGCCGGAAATGATGGAAATTGCTACTACTGCCAGTACCAGAGAGCTGACCTTACCGGATGGAACAAAAGTGTTTTTAAACTATCATTCAGCACTGTCCTTCCCTGAAAATTTTGAAGGTGATTCCAGGCTGGTTAAATTAAAAGGAGAAGCTTTTTTCGACGTAAAGCCTGATGCGCAGCATCCTTTCATTATCGACGCCCAGGGAACAGAAGTAAAAGTATTGGGTACATCGTTTAATGTAAAGGCTTACGCAGAAAAACCGGTAAGGGTAGATGTACAGACAGGAAAAGTAGCGGTGAAAAATGGCAGTTCTGAAAAGAAATTAATTAAAGGAGAAAGTGCGGAAGCGACAAGAAACAAGGTTGAAACGGCTCAGCCCGATGCAAACCGGATTGCTTATCACACACGTGTCTACGATTTCAATGCAACTGATTTAAATAATGTGATTGCAACCATACGGGAAGGATATCATGTAGATGTCCGGTTGTCCGATCCACGGGCAGGTCAGTGCCAGCTAACCATACATTTTGAAAATGAGCCCATCGAATCAACCTTACCGGTCATTGCAGAATCGCTGAACCTTAAACTTAGAAAGGAGGGCAGCATTTACTGGCTGGATGGTAACGGGTGCCGGTAAATTTGTTAAAAAATAAACCCGGTACTTACTTTTTCGGAGTGAGTGCCGGGTTTATTTCTATTCAGGAAATCAGCTTGATTGCAACTAATGACCTACCAATAAAATTATAGTTTAATAAATTCTACACGGCGGTTATTGGCTTTGCCGGCAGAGGTATCATTGGTATCCAAAGGCTCCGATTTACCTTTTCCATCGCTCTGAAGCCTGGTTGCATCAATACCAAAAGTCGTTGTTAATGCCTGAACAACCGCCGCAGCCCTTCTTTTGGATAAATCCAGATTGGTGTTTTCATCGCCGTCTGCATCTGTATGGCCAACGATTTTAACCTTGAGTGCGACATTTTCTTTCAAAAGCAGGGCAATATCTTGCAAGCTGCCAAAAGACTGCGGTTTTATCTGATCACTGTTCACATCAAATAAAATGCCGTTTGTACTGAATTTTCCTTCGGTAGCAAGTTTGTTGCGCAAGTTGGGAGCTCCGACAGCCAGCCGGATATTTCCCATAAAAAAAGCGCCGTCTTTGCTGTCATATTCAGGATTGCTTGAAGAAAAAATCAGTGAATTTAAAGTAGCATTTGGATCAAGAGCTCTGGGGATATCCAATATTTTGGTACTGTCAAGATAAACCCTCACACGCTGTTTCTGTCGCCAAATTGATATTTTCACAGCAGGTTTTTCCGGTGTTTTAAATTCAGGCGTACCTGATTTGTATTGAGCGCCAATAAGATTTGTTGAGTAATACAAATTTCCCTTACCTGACGCAGCAGGTTGGAAGGTAAGCTTGAAATTTGGAGTGTCCGATACATGTTGCGCTTCCCCCAATTTAAATTTTTCATCTACTTCCTTGGTATTCATTAGGCTGACCATCCATTGCCCGATGCCGGCAACCTGCTGGTTAGCCAGCAATTCTACCTGTAAAGTAAAGTTTTCCGGTAGGTTACCGGTAATGTATTCAGGGTAAAATACACCAGTCTGGCCCATACGAAGCCATTTTCCATCGCGGTTATTGATCGTAACAAGTTCTGCACTGGAGCGGGTATTCCAGTTTGAAGGAAAATCACCCAGGGATTCCTGAGAAAAATCCTCGTTCACAATGATTTTGTCACCGGCAATAAAATCAAATTTGGAATAAGAATTAATATCCTGGATGGAAGCATATTTCGGGCCTTTAGGCTGGTTAGCAGGGGCCGGAACAGAGCCTGATTCTGTTTCGGATTCTGTCGTATTTTTCTGCTCCGAAGTAGCTTCCGGCGTAGCAGGGCTGTCTTTTGACTTCTTTTTTTGCGTGGCTTTGTCTATCGATTTGTCAATAGACTGATCAATTTTCTCTCCGACTTTTTGCTCTACTCTGTTTCGAACACGATTTAAAAGCTGGGCTTTGCCGGGTATAATAGAGCCACTGAGTAGTACAACCAATATAAATTTTTTCATTTCAGGTAATTAGAATGCTAAAGGGTAAAGTGAAAATAAAATCGACACGTTTTCACAGCAAAGCAGATTAAAATTGCCGGAATTAACAAATTAATTTATACGGCCATCGCAGGTTACTTTTCAATTGTAATCTGCCCTCTGATGAAAAAGTCTGATTTCAAGCATAAACCGGCTTTTCTAAGAACGTAGCAAATAACATTATCAAATTGTTAACCTCTTCAACCAGAATACTGTATGTTTTACCTTTGCAGCTGTAAACCATAACAAGTTTTAAACAGCAAGCATTTTACTAATGAAATGGATTAACAGAAAAGAATGGATCTTTGTTTTCCTTACCTTGCTATTGGTAATAACGGGCATAGCCTGTATTATTTTGCAGCCTAATTACAATGAACACTTTATTTCTGAACCGGATCATTCCAAATCTTTCAGGGTTCTGGCAGAAAAAAACGAGAAGGATTCCCTGGTAATCCGGGTAGATGGATTATTGACGGCCAATTACGGTTTACGACTGGATGTATACCGCTTCAGTAAAGGAGGGAAAACGCTGCATTGCGCTTACACGGAAACAATAAAAATACCAGCTGGTGAAATTCATGCAGCTTTTAAAAGAAAACTCGCTGAAGATTTTTCCACGGCATATCTTACGTATATTCCCGAAAAAGCTAAAAATATAAAGGGACAAATTGTATTACAGACAAGCTTTTTCTAATATGATTTTTTCTGATCCTCAATACAGCTTAATCCGGTCCTGCATGATTTAACATGAATGTCATTCACAATTTGTAATAATAAAAAGACCGCTGTCAGATTTTCTCTGCAGCGGTCTTTTTACCTTCTATTGTATTGGGTTAGATTTTGCGTTTTTTATTGCAGGCATTTTTTACCACAAAGGCTGCTTTAACTTAATGAAATAAATGCGGTTGCGATCAACTTTTCCTGTGGCCGGAAGTATTTTCGACATGTAAGTCCCTGTTCCTGTCACGCCAAAGTCGTCATCGTTGGAAACTGCGATTGTTGTGGAATTGATGATTGCCATACCTTCTGCTTTGTCATGAGGATATAATGTAGAAATATCCGTCATCAGATCTACAACCAGGATTTTGGATACCGGTGTGATACCATTGGAAGCAAGGGCCGCCGCTGTTTTTAGTTGTTCTACTGTGGCTCCTCCATAAAGTTTACCGGTTGCGGCGTCGGAAGGGTCTGAAATATCCGTTGCTGAGGCAATGTTTATTTTGAATATCTTCTTAAAGACGGTTGATTTATTTGCATCTGTCGCATATTCGCCGTCGCGTTCCAACACTAAAAATTCATTGTTATTGATTGCAACAATTTCACTGATGGCTTGCAGATTGGCGCGTTCGATCAGATAGACATACTGTTTGCTCGTTCCTGAGGCTATGTCATAGGCTAAAATCCTCGTTACCAATGAACCGGAAATAGCTGCCGCCGATGGATTGTATAAAGGAAACTGCATGATGCCGACAAGCGTTTTTCCATCAGGTGTAATAGTGAGGCCTTCCATACCGCGGTTAGGACGCCGGGTTGCAAATACAGCCGGAATTCTTCTGCCACCCTTGCCCGTTCCAAACGGGTTGATGCGTTCAATCGTTTTTCCCTGCGCATCAAAGTGTACAAGATGAGGGCCGTATTCATCGCTGATCCAGAATGTGCCATCTGAGGCCATTGCCATTCCTTCGGAGTCCAGACCATCAACGCTGTTGGAAAGTGTGTTTCCTGCCAGATCAAGTGCTGTTTCACCACTAAAACCCTGACCGGCAGGGTTAGGAAGGCCGTTTAAATTAACGCCGTTTTCATTCTTTAGCTCAATCGTTTTTTCAAGGATAAGCTGATCTCCCGTTAGTCTGAATTTACCAATCTGCGGAGCAAAGCCAGGTGTTGCAAATACTTTGGAGTTTGTAACGGTTCCATCAATATTAGGCCCGCGGTCTGTCAGCAGATAGAAAATATGATGATCATTCGGGTCTTGCACCAGGGCTGAGCCAAATCCACCATTGTACACATTTACGCCATTTGCGCTGGTAAGTGTGGCGGGATTACCTGCCTCAGCCATGTCCGGATAAGTACCGGTTTCAATGTCATGATCGGTGCAGCCAAGGAATAAGGCAAACGTAGAAAGTGTAAACAGGGAAGGTAAATTCAGTTTCATGTTATGTGGTTTAATTTTCACAAAAATACGGCTGCCTGTTTTATCAAAAAGTTAAGAAACGATCCGGAAAATGAACAATGTGTGAAGTTGTATTATGGTTTTAAAATGAAACGCCACGATGCTGAGAGCCATTTTGATAGTAATATTAAAAAATTGTTACCCTTTCAAAAGCAGGGCAAATACAAACACAGCCGGAAGTAATTTTGCTGCTTAACTACTCACAATCTTATGCTGCGGAAAATTACTATTCCAGGAATTACCCTTTTTGCCCTATTGGTACTTGGATGTGCCGATCACAATATTGAAGAGCCTGTAACCGAAAATCCGTCGTCCTTTAAGGAAGTTGCTTCGATTGATCTTGGCGGTACAGCTGCCTCAGAAATATCAGCTTACGATCCGGCAACCAAACGGCTTTTTACAGTTAATAATGAGGCGTCTGCCTTAGTAGACGTACTGGATCTTTCTTCATTTCCAACGATTACAAAATTGCAGCCGATCAACGTCTCGGCGCTGGGCGGTGTAGCCAATAGTGTGGCTATTTTTGATGGAAAGCTGGCGATTGCCCTGGAAGCGACCAACAAGCAAGCCAATGGAAGTGTTATTGTTGTTAATACAAGTACACTTGCACAGATCAAACAGGTTCAGGTAGGCGCTTTGCCTGATATGGTAACATTCAGTCCGGATGGAAAATACATCATCACAGCCAACGAAGGAGAACCGAGTGCAGATTATACCGTTGATCCGGAAGGTTCTGTATCTATCATTAATGTGCAGGATAATTACAGTGTGAAAACGCTGACATTTGGTGGCTTTGCAGGTTCATCTTCTCAGCTGGCCGCCAACGGATTTCGTATTTATGGTCCTAAGGCCAGCTTTGCTCAGGATATCGAACCTGAATATTTAGCGGTATCACCGGATTCTAAAAAGGCTTTTGTTACACTTCAGGAAAATAACGGAATTGCAGAGATCGATCTTGTAAGCGGTGTAATTTTGAAAATAAATCCATTGGGGACCAAAGATTTCAATCTGCTTGAAAATGCCATAGACCCAAGTGACAAGGATAATAAAATAGCGCTGGGGCAGTGGCCTGTTAAATCGTTTTTCCTTCCGGATGCGATTTCGTATTTCTCAGCTAATGGCGCTGGATATTTAATTACAGCCAACGAGGGTGATGCGCGTGAATATGCTGCTTTTGATGAACAAGCCCGCGTAAGTTCTTTGAAACTGGATGCTGCAATATTCCCGAATGCTGCCATGCTTAAGTTACCTGAAAATCTTGGACGTCTTCGTGTGACGAACACATTGGGCGATACGGATAAAGATGGTGACTACGATGTTCTTTATGGTTTTGGAGGCAGAGGATTCAGTATCTATAATGCGGCTACAGGCCAGCTTACGTATGAATCCGGAAAAAGTCTGGAGCAGGAAGTAATTAAGGCCAATATTTATGATGACGACCGCTCAGACGATAAAGGCGTAGAGCCAGAAGGTGTTACCGTAGGTATGATGAATGGAAAACCGGTTGCTTTTTTAGCGCTGGAACGTGTAGATGCTATTGCCGTTTACGATGTCAGCAATCCTGCAAGTCCGGTCTTTTTGCAGATGATTAAAACAGGCGATGCACCCGAAGGAATTTTATTTGTACCTGCTGATAAAAGCCCAAATGGAAAAGTGATGCTGGTTTCCAGTAATGAAGGAGATGGAACCGTCAAATTTTACCAGACAAACTAAGATCTTTTAAGTGGAACTTGGTACTATTGAAAATGCCGGATATTCTGTAAGGAATTTATCCGGTATTTTTTTGATACACAACTAAGCTGTTTCATTTAATATTTAAATTGATGATATTAACACTTATTACCGGACAAGACTGCTAAACACTGAAAACGAATTAATAAAATCTGCTATGGACATAAGTAAAAAGGATTTGGAAAAAGAAATTGTTGATGCGATTGTAGATCGCCTCAGCTCTTATAATCTTTCCGAAAAAGCCAAACGAAGAATTTCGAAATCGGGAAATAAGCTGGCAGAAAGGCTTACAGAAATATTTGAGAAAGAGGAACGGAAAGCAGAAAAGAAAGAAAAGGAGATGAAAGAAGAGGATCCGAATTTTGAAAGCCTAAGCAAAATAGCGGAGGATGAGGATCCCGATTAATTAAGTCAATCCTGAAACTGCCTCCTGAAAACTGGCTGTAGAGGTCTGGAAATATTTGCCATAAAGACAAAAAAATAGCGGCCGTTGCCGGCCGCTTATAATCTGCAACAAGAAGTGGATGCGTTTGGCAGTTACGTTCTTGTGGTCCAGGACCAATCTATACAGGTAAACCTGTCATTTGCACGGCGTTCATTCTTTTAATTCATGGAGAACAGCAGGTGGAAACCCTGCTGCTGGCAAGCCAGCGTTCCATCGAAATGGCTCCAATAAAAGAATGAAAGAGATTACACCTCAAAGGTACTATATTTTAGTGTTGTTTTTTCTTGAATATCAATCTGAGCATACATCTGTGTGATCTGTTCTTAGAAACGGTATCTGGCCCGGTAGAAGAATATTCTTTTGCAGAGAATTATGACAATCTGTTCTTTTGATTTTTTAGAGATTGTCCATCCTTTAAGATCGATAAGTTATCGAATTCATAACATACGATCACACAGTGTAAAGCGTAAATATTTTATTTTTGCCAAAACATTTTTTATGAAGCCCTTTCTTTTTAGTACCGTCTTATCGCTCTTTCCCTTATTTTCCTTCGGACAGCTCTTTATTGGTAATGTAGATATCAACAGTGCAGACAGTATTCAGGTCATAGAAGTATATATTGACAGAGGTACTTTTGGAAAATCGGTCCGTGCGTATGTTGATTTCGGGCAAAGAGATAATTCTCAGGCTCAAAATGTAATAGGACGAAATGACAATATGCTGATAACAGAACCTGTTACCGGTGAAAAAAAGGTTTTTAAATCGACGGCAGCTGTGCTTAATTATTTAGAGAGCAACCGGTGGGAGCATTATCATGGCCTGATAGAAACAGTAAAAGGCACGTCAACGAATTTTTATTATTATTTCAGAAAAAGAACAGTCAGGTAAAAAGAGAAACCAGTATTGTCAAAATATCAAAGGACATGGTACCCAGTATCGTCCAGAATTTACTGCGTTTTTTGGTTGTATTTTCCATGACTTGTCAGTTTAGAGTAAATAATATAATTTCAGCAGCTGCAATGGTCATTCATCATCAAGATACATCGATCTTAATTCTTCCTTTAAGAACATCTGCCAGAAAATTCCTCAACTCGGTTAATATTAATTTCTTCTTCATACGTAAGCAAAATACATTATTTTATTTGTAAAGTATAAGTAAGATTAATATTTATTTACTGCCTGAAACTTTACATTTCAATTATATATCCGCAATCTTTATCCTAAAATTATAGTTTAGGGTATGCATGTACTAAGTTACAATCAGCAACTACCGGTTTATTCGTTAGAGCCGGACGATGTGGCCGGTAATAAAAATTTCAGGGTATATAATTTTGAAGGCCATTTACCGGATCATTCCGATCTTTTAATACCGCACAGGAAAGATCATTACCTGATCGCTTTTATCAGAAGGGCAGGTGGTACCCGTCAATGGGTAGACATGGCTTCGTATACCATTCAAGACAATAGTATTTATTTTATTGGTCCCGGTGACGTGATCGTAAAGGAAGGATCTGAACAGTTGTGGAGTACAGGTATTGCCTTTACGAAGGAGTTTTTATCCTTTCAGGAAAGTGCTTCATTGAGCAATTTGCCACTGATCCAAAATCTGCAAAAGGGACATGAATTAATACTTACACAGGCCGATATTGAATTTGTAGAAGATACGCTGGCAAAAATTAATGCGGAATACGAAAGTCAGGGTGAATGGCAGCAGCGCATGCTCACAGCCCATCTAACAGTGCTGCTTACCTATTTGAGCCGCCTCTACACAGAACAATATAAAGAAAAGGATATTTCAACCGATAAGCTTTTACTTAAAAAATTTCAGGCAAAAATAAACGAGTGTTATCGTGAACTGCATGAAGTAGGTGATTATGCTTCTCTGCTGCATATATCTGCCGGCCATTTGAGTGAAGTAGTAAAAATACAAACCGGTAAGCCTGCCATTAAGCATATTCATGAGCGGATCGTCCTGGAGGCGCGGCGAATGCTTTTTCATACCGACAATTCGTTAAAAGAAATTGCTTTTGATCTCGGTTTTTCAGATGCTTCTTATTTTAACCGCTTCTTCAAACGTGAAACCGGTATAACACCTGCCGGCTACCGGATAAACATCCGTAAAATGTACCAGTAATACGGGTGGATGTGTCACGTTTAGAAAGGGTGCAGACACTAGTTTTGTACCGTTGTATAATCAAAAAGGAAATTATGAAAACAGTACTGATAACGGGAGCAAACAAAAGTATAGGCTTTGAAGCCGCCAGGCAATTATTACAGCAGGGATATTATGTATATCTGGGCTGCCGGGATATTGAAAAAGGTAAGCAGGCCGTAAGCCAGCTATTGGCAGAGGGTTTAAATCAGGTAGAACCTATTGAGATTGATGTAGATAAAGCAGAATCAATCAAGGCTGCCCGTGAAGTGCTTGGACAAAAAACCGATAGGCTGGATGTGTTGATTAACAACGCCGGGGTAAGTGGTGATTTGCCGCAGGGACCATTGGAAACAAATGTAAGTTTATTCAGGCAGGTATTTGAAACCAACTTTTTTGGGGTAATTGAAGTAACACAGGCGTTTATAGACCTGCTGAAAAAATCGCCAGAACCAAGAATCGTTAATGTCACTTCGGGACTGGGATCACTCACCCTGCATAATGATCCTTCCTGGAAATATTATCCTTACAAGCCTTCCTGCTATGTGTCATCAAAGGCTTCCCTTAATGCCTATACCATCATGCTGGCTTACGACCTGCGTGATACATCATTCAAGGTAAACGCCGTTGATCCGGGTTATACCGCTACGGATTTTAACCATCATTCCGGACCAGGTACGGTACCAGATGCAGCTGCCAGATTGGTTAAAGCAGCCACGTTAGGTCCGGATGGACCGACAGGGCAGTTCTTCAGCGATGATAATGCGCCTGAAACAGGCATCAGTCCCTGGTAAAATAAAGATCTGTTTAACTTCCTTTTCAGAATAATTCTGTCCCTGAGAAGGAAGTTGAACAGATCCTGTATAAAAAAAACTTCTACTGAGAAAATTTATTAGGCTCCTGACGGGACATAAAACGAATGCGCACCAGTGTTCCCTGTCCCGGTTTGCTTTCAATGTCCATGGTCGCTTTCATCAGTTCACAGATTTTTTTTACGATGAAAAGTCCCATGCCCTCACTTTCTTTAAAATTTTCGGTGCCTGCAGCATTTGGTTCTGTAGAAACAGGTTCATTGGATACCGTATTTTCCTGATGTATTGCCGTCGTATGTATAGCGGGTTTTAACTGCTGGGCAAAAAGAGCCAGCGCACTTTTTTCAGGAAATCCGGGTCCTGTGTCCTGAATGCTGAGAATCCAGCGGGAATCGTTTTCAGTAGTCCAGGAAACATATACTCCGCCTGATTCCGTATACTTTAATGCATTATGCAGCAAATTCTGAAAAATGCGTTGTATCTGTACAGGGTCACTGCTTATTTTCAATTGCTCAGGGCCTGTACCTTCCAGAACTATCTTCTTTTTTTCTGCCAGAGGCAATGCATTTTTTATTAGGGAGTTAAGCAATTCCGACACATCAAACTCTTTGATCAGCAGCTTTTCCTGGCCCGCTTCAATGCGGGAATAATCCGTAAGCTGTAAGAGCAGATCACGAATGGAGGACAAGTTTTTGTTGAGCATCCTTACCAGTTCTGTACGTTCCTTTTCCGATGAAGGAAGTTCCCATATCTGGGTAGCCATCATCAGGATATTAAAACTGGAGCGCAGGTCATGGGAATTATGCCTTAGATGTTCAGTCCGCTTTTTACTTAATTGCTGAAGCTGGTTGAGCGCGTTTTCCAGATTGGAGGCTTGCTCGGCAGCGGCAGTCTGTCTGAGTTGATGGTAGTACGTTACACTTCCCCGGATAGAATCAGAATAAATCCTGAATATTTCACGTTGAAGGGTCATCATGGATTGAGAATCAAGTTTCGGATGCTCTTCCGAGTATTTCTGAATCTGATCCTGTAAAATGTTAAACAGGTGCTCAAACTCGATAATAAGTTCGTAAAGTTCATATCCCGACTGCCAGCGGTGAAGCCCATGCTCACTGGCAACTACATTGATATCGACACTTTCATCTTCTTTCAGCAGTCTTTGGTCCAGAATATTCAATAGAACCGGTACCTGATCATTAAACTCTTCACGGGAAAAACTGGCCTTACTGCTTAGGCTTTCATCCTGTACACAGGCTTCACGCCAGCTGTTCAGGAATGTTTCACGCTTCATACGAAGAAAATTTACTAAATCTTCAAATTGCTCATTGTTTGTTGACTTTGGCATAGTGGCAGGCTGAATAGGTACATTTTAATTGAGTTGAATCCTGAGAAATCCAACCGGAAATTATATAATGCATCTACCATAAATACCGTACCTGATTAAAGGCTGCGGACTTGAGCCGCAGCCTTTAATCAGGTCATGTTCAGTTATTAAACACTTTCGCAAAATCCTTTGCAAAATCCGCCACTTTCACTTTACCCAAAACGGGTCTATTCCGATAATAATCTTCAAACAGCAAACCTCCGCGCTGACTGGCCTGCATTTCTACAAAACCCTCAGCCACCTGCGGGTTCACGCCGGCATTAAGCATTCCGTTCAGGAGTTGTTCGTCCGGGATTTCAAGCCATTTCAAATTGGGATTTCCAATGGCTTCTCCTAGGGCTTTAGCTATTTCGTTTGGCGAAACTTCATCACTTGCGATGTAACGGACTTCTCTGCCACCAAAAGGTTTTTCCATTTCTTCGGCAATCACACTGGCAATGTCCACGGGCGAAACCCAGGGTTCTTTGAGGTCACCGCCATAATTGGAAATAATAGCACCCTGGGTCTTTATGGTTTGCACCGACCGGAAAAAATTGGTGTAAAAACCTACGGGACGCATAAATTTGATGGAAACATCTTCGGGAAGCTGGTTCAGAATATTTTCTATATCATAATGAACGGAAAGGGTACCATATCCTTTTTCACTATGTGCGCCGATACTGCTCAGGTGCACAACACGTTTTACTCCTGACTTTTCAACCGCTTGCTTATAATTAATACCTATTTGGCGCATACCTGCTTTGAAGTCGATATTTTTATCCATTAAACTTCCGATACCTTCCCAAGTTTCCATCAAATAAACGATATCAGCTCCTTTGAAAGTGGCCGCTAAAAAATCGGTATCCTGCATTTTTCCGATGGCGGCTTTTGCTCCCAATGCTTCAATGTCTTTTTGTTTTTCGGCTTTACTGCTGATAACCGTAACCGAATGTCCATTTTTTACCAACTCTATTGTAAGCGGCTTTCCAATATTCCCCAGGGAACCTGTTAGTATGATGTTCATATTTATTTCTGTTTTTTAGTTGTTGCAAAGGTCAGCAGCGGGCAGAAAGCAGGTGTAGCCAAACCGCCGGTTCTTGTAGTCAAAATGAGGTTTGTTTTTTTGATTCGCGGAGAGATTTTATTAATACTAATACCGCTGTGCGTATAAAATAGGGGAGTAGCATAATCTTCTTTTCCCACCAATAGGAAAACGAATCTTTGTGTCAGGAAAGACAAAAAAAGCCAAATCAACGATTTGGCTTTTTACCCATAATTTGTGAATTTACAGTCGGGCTGATTTCTGTCTTAATTAAATGATTCTCTGAATTTCAAAGGTGTAAGGCTTGTTTTTGACTTAAAAAGTTTACTGAACGACTGGGAATGTTCAAATCCTAATTCGTAAGCTATTTCACTGACAGAAAGGCCCGTGGTTGATAATTTTTCTTTTGCTTTTTCAATGAGCTTATTGTGGATATGCTGCTGTGCATTTTGCCCTGTCAGTGAACGTAGCATGTCACTTAAATAACTTGGTGAAATGGTCAGCTGTTCGGCCAGATCCTGAACAGTAGGAAGCCCCTTTATTAATGATTTTTCATTGTTGAAATAATCATCCAAAAACTCCTCCATTTTTTGCAGCAAGTCGTTATTTACTGCTTTTCGGGTAATAAACTGGCGCTTGTAAAAACGATTGCAGTAATTCAGTAATAATTCAATTTGTGAAATCATTACGTCATGGCTGAAATCATCGATCCGGCTTTTTAATTCATCGTCAATGATCTTAAAAATAGACATAATCGTTTCTTTTTCATGATCTGCCAGATGCAATGCTTCATTGGCTGAATAAGAAAAAAAACCGTATTGCCTGATTTTCTTTGCCAGGGCGTAAGACAGTAAGAAATCGGGATGGATCAGCAGCATGTAGCCTGTACTTCCATTATCAACAGGTGTTTCGAAGATTTGGTTAGGGGCTGAAAATATCAGTCCGCCTTCACCGAAGTCATAATAATGCTGTCCGTATTTTGCCTTGCCGCATACATTGATCTTGTACGCAATTTTATAAAAATTTAATATAAATGAATCGCCCAATTCATTAGGCAGAATTTTAATATTTTTGATGTCTATGAAACTGATCATCGGGTGTAAAGGCTTAGGCAGCCCAAACACCCGGTGAAAGTCCGATAAAGAATCAAATTTCCGAAGTGAATTTTCTTCCTTTTTCATGCTATAAAGTTACGGTAAATTTGTACAAAATGTTTACCAGGGAATTTCTCCGGTAGCTGGATTTTGCTCCTCACTGATATACTTTCCTGTTGGACCGTCTTCATCGATCAAAGCATATTTTGCGATGCGCGCCCCAGCCTCCTCAGCGCTTCCGGTACCCCGGTGATTGTTGAAATCGGTTGCAACAAATCCCGGGTCAACTGCATTTACTTTGAACGGCGTATTGCGCAGCTCATAGGCCAGGTCTATAGTGTACATATTGAGCGCTGCTTTTGACGGCTGGTAGACAGCTGCTTTATGGTCGTAATATTTCCAACTAGGGTCGTTGTTCAGAACCATCGAAGCCGACAGGGAGCTTACCATAACGATCCGGGGCTGTTCAGACTTTTGCAGAAGATCGATGAATGCCTGGGTAACCCGTATAACGCCGTACAGATTAATATTAAAAACGTCGTGCATTTTGCTGACATCCAGACTAAGTGCATTTTGTGGCATGGCACCGCTTACCCCCGCATTATTGATAAGAGCATCCAGTACACCGGTTTTTTTGCCGATTTCCATCCGTGCTGCGTTTACCGACTCCTGATCACTTACATCGATCTGAATGGCTTCTGCCTGGTTCCATCCTTCGGCCTTTAATTTGTCAACGGCTTGCTGACCATTTTTTAAATCACGGCTGCCCAGATAAACATAATATCCCTTGCTGAGAAGCTGACGTGCCGTTTCAAAGCCAATGCTTTTGTTAGCTCCTGTAATTAGTGCTTTTTTCATTTTTTTGTTTTTAGATGATAAGACAAAAGTCATTTAAAGCCATCGGGCTGGTGTAGTCTGTTTGAGATTTTTTGTAGCCAAAATGAGAAATCCGATACCCTGCTTCTTTTTGATTGTCTTTTGTAGCCCTGTTTCTATTAGAATAATATACCTTACGTACCAATTGTAATCCTGATAGCGCGGGCAAAATGGAAAAGTAAATGTTTGATTCAAAAAAGAAAATGCTTGCTGAGCTGAAAGCCAATGCCGGTAAGATAAAAGAAGAAAGTTTTGACTTTAACAAAATTGAGCGCTTTTTTCTTCTGAGTGATAAAAGCCATTTTTACCAGATCATTTCAGACCGTACCTTTCAGGATCTGGACCTGGCTGATCTGTTCATGTTTATAGACCGCACGACCTCGAAAGTAGGGCAACAGCTTTTATACCAGGTTTTAAGGACTATTCCAGGGAATGAAATCAGAACCGGAAATTTTGAAAAGATCATCCATATCTTAAAAGAAAATCCGGAGGATCACACTGCTGTTTTGCTTGAACTGGCATCTCTGAATAAAAAGGATGCTTACTACATTTCATCGCTCTTTCTGGAAAAACATATTCAAAAACCAAAGTGGTTCTGGATCATTCCGCTTCTTTCCCTGCTCAGTATCACCTCGGTTTTACTATCGTTTGTCTTTCCTCAGCTGGTTCTGTTCCTTGTATTACTGCTCGCTGTCAATTTTGGTATTCATTACTGGAATAAAATGAATGTATACCAGTACAGCAGCTCAATCCCGCAACTTTTACTACTGAACAGGGCTGCTAAAAAAATGGTAGGGCTAAAAAGTTTGAAGGAGATACATCCCGGTATTTCAGAATCAATCAGGTCCATAGATAGCCTTGGCATTCAGATGTCACTTTTTAAACTGGAAGTAAAGCTGCAAAGTGAGATCGGCCAAGCCGTAGAATATTTGGTCGAACTCGTAAAAGCATTATTTCTGATTGAACCTCTGGTACTTTATAATGTCTTAAAAGAACTTGATTTAAAGAGGACTCATATCCAGCAGGTATACGAATTTGTAGGCGAGATAGATGCAGCTATGTCTATTGAGTTTCTACGTGCAGACCTGCCGTATTCTTGCTTTCCGACAATTACATCCACTAAAAAACAAACGACGGCAACCGAGGTTTACCATCCGCTTATATTCAATTTTGTTTCCAATTCGATAGATCTGACTGGAAAATCAGCCCTGCTGACCGGCTCAAATATGTCCGGGAAAACGACCTTTATTCGTACCATAGGGATTAACACGCTTACAGCCCAAACCATAAACACCTGTTTTGCAAAAGCATTTACGATTCCTGTTTTAAAAATACATTCTGCGATCCGGATTTCAGACGATCTGTTAAATGACAAAAGCTATTATTTTGAGGAAGTGCTGACAATCAAAAGATTGATCGAGGAAAGCAGTTCTGGCTACGGAAATTTATTTTTGCTGGATGAACTGTTCAAAGGAACCAATACGGTGGAACGAATTGCATCAGGAAAAGCGGTTTTAGCCTATCTGAATAAGGGTAGCAACATCACTTTTGTCGCTACTCATGATCTGGAACTTGCAGAATTATTAAAAGATACCTTTTGCCTGTTTCATTTTACCGAAGTGATTCGCGAAGGAAATGTCGTGTTTGATTATAAGATCAAACCGGGAAATCTGAGCAATACCAATGCCATACGAATTTTAGAGTTGAATGAGTATCCCCTGGAAGTAACAGAAGAAGCCACCCGGCTGGCAAGACAGATCTACAAAGATAAAATGAATGAAGATCATTAAATCCTTATTTTGTCAATATGCATTACAAAAGCTTCCCGACATCACTTTGATTCATAATGATTCCTTAATATCAGGGTAATAGCAACTTTTTACTGGGCAGGTACCTTTGAGGGCTGATTATAAAATGTAATTCACAGTCACATAATGACTGGTGAATGCAGCTAACCTCTTAACAACATATGAAAAAACAACTACTGCCGGCATTTTTTGCCTTGCTTTTGGGGCTTTGTATGCCCTTTATGTCAAAAGCACAGCTTGTAAACATTTCCGGTAAGGTTACCGGTCAGTCTGGTGACCCGCTTCCGGGTGTAAATGTCCTGATTAAAGGATCCAGCTCCGGAACTACTACCGATGCTCAAGGCGCGTACATTCTGAATACATCTGCATCAGGATCAGCCATTATTTTCTCCGCAATCGGGTTTGTTTCTCAGGAAAAAACGATCGGAAAGCAAAGCGTTATTAACGTTGTTTTGCTTGAAGATACCAAGATCCTTAATGAAGTAGTGGTGACTGCTCTGGGGATTAAAAGAGAAGAAAAATCGTTGGGTTTTGCCGCGTCGACGATCAATGAAAATGCGGTGAAAGATGCCAAATCCAACAACTGGATTAATACGCTTTCTGGAAAAGTAGCGGGGCTCAACATTCAGGGAGCAGGCGCCGGACCAATGGGATCTGCACGTATTACTTTACGTGGCGAATCATCACTGAACCTGGATAACAACCAGGCGCTTATCGTGGTAGATGGCGTACCGGTCAGCAGCAGAATCACCGGAACAGGTTTTAACTCTCACCTTTCCGCAGACAGCCCGGTCGATTACGGATCAAGTTTATCCGATATCAATCCGGACGATATTGAAAAAGTTACGGTTCTGAAAGGACCCGGAGCGACCGCGCTTTACGGAAGCCGTGCCGCGGGTGGTGCGATCATTATTACGACCAAATCAGGTGTCCGTAAAGACAAGGGAATCGGTGTAACCATCAATTCCAATTTCAGTGTGGAACAGATCAACCGTTATCCGGATTATCAGTTTGAATACGGTGAAGGCCGTACAAGCAAATATTACTCGTACCTGGACAGTGAAGATGGCCCGAACACAGCCACAACGGTAGCCGCCGGACGGGCCTGGGGACCGAAGTTTGACGGACAATCCTATTTTCAGTACAACCCGGATGCTGCTGATGGCAAGCCTACGGTAAGAACGCCTTGGGTTGCCAATAAAGACTATATCTCCGGCTTTTTCCAGACCGGAACTACTTTTTCCAACAGCGTTTCTTTGGAAGGCGGAACAGAGAAAGGTTCAGCCAGGCTTTCGCTGACCCACATGAAAAACAAATGGATCATCCCTAATACCGGTTTTGAACGTTTGAATGCAGCACTTTCGGTAAGTCAGAAAATTTCTGATCGCCTGAAAATCAATGGGAAAGTAAATTATACCAATAAGAAAAGCGATAACCTGCCTATGGCCGGGTACAACAACCAGTCGCTGATGTACTTTTTAATTCTGGGAACTGCGCCTAACCTGAAACCGGAGTGGTTCAAACCTTACTGGGTACCCGGCAAGGAAAATATCCAGCAGAGAAGTCCTTTCAACCCGACGCCCGACAACCCGTATCTGGGTATGTATGAAATGCTGAACAAGATGAACAAGCACGGCGTAATCGGTAATATTTCCGCTGCTTACCAAATTTCAGACAAGCTGGATTTCCTGGTACGTACCGGTCTGGATATGGCTTACGAATTTCGTTCTCAGCAGCGGCCTTTCAGCATGACGCGTTACCCCAGAGGCATGTACCGCGAGCAGAATGTATTTAATTATGAATCGAATACAGATTTCCTGATCAACTATAAAGACAAGATTGCCAATGTTATTGATGTGACGGCTTCGGTAGGTGGAAATGCCATGCGCCAGTCGTACGATTTTGCCGGACTTTACGCAGATCAGCTTGCCCAGCCGGGTATTTACCAGATATCAAACAGTCTGGACCAGGCCGTGGCAGATCCTTTAAAAACTAAAAAAGCGATCAACAGTATCTATGCTGCTACCCAGTTTTCGTATGATGAAAAAATATTTTTGGACGTAACAGGCCGTAACGACTGGTCGAGTACACTGCCTTACGGAAATAATTCCTTCTTTTATCCGTCGGTAAGTTCCAGTTTTTTGCTGAATGAAATTTTTAAACTTCCCGCAGCCGTTTCCTTTGCCAAAGTGAGAGCCTCCTGGGCACAGGTAGGAAATGATACCCGTCCTTACCAGACAGCCCGTTATTATGACCGCGTTTACGGTAACAGCTTTACAAATTCCTCAACCCTGTTCAATGCGGATCTTAAACCGGAAATAACAGCCAGTTATGAATTTGGTCTTGATTTACGTCTTTCGAAAAATCTTATTGGACTGGACGTTGCCTATTACAATAACAACAGCCGCAACCAGATACTTGCCATTCCGCTTGATCCGGTTTCCGGTTATGCCAATGCGCTGATCAACGCCGGTCTGATCAATAGCCGTGGTGTGGAAGTAAAATTAACCGGAAAGCCGGTGACCAGAAAGAATTTCAGTTGGAATACAACTTTGCTCTGGTCCAGAAACAGAAGTTTTGTACGGGAACTTGCATCCGGTATTACCAATCAGGTGATTTATGCGCATGATGCCAATGTTTCGGTAGAAGCCCGGGTAGGCGGACTGATGGGTGATATGTATGGCCGCGGTTTTCAGCGTGCTCCGGATGGACAGATTATTTACTCCTCGGTAGGACTTCCCGCAGCCATAGATCCTACAACCAAAAAGTGGGGAAATGCCTTTGCAGACTGGAAAGCAAGTATCTCGAATGAATTCACGATTAAAAATGTCCGTGTAAGCATTCTTCTGGATGGACAGAAAGGTGGCAGTATGTTCTCCCAAACCAATCACAAAAACAATACGCTGGGAAAAACAAAGGTTACTTTGCCGGGACGTGAAGACGGGATTATCGGACAGGGCGTCGTAAAACAGCCGGACGGAAGTTTTGCGCCTAATACCGTAAAAGTGGCGGCGAGTTCTTACTACGACAATTACTATCAGATTGCCAATGCAGAAACCAACATTTTTGATGCATCCTTCCTGAAAATCAGGGAAGCGCGTGTGGAATTCAATTTGCCGGCTGCATTACTGAACAGGATCGGCGTGCGCCAGACGAGCCTGGCCCTTTTTGGAAGAGATCTTTTCAACTTTACCAAATTCCCCGGTTTTGACCCAGAAGGCGGAAACCTGAACAACGGAACACTGACACCCGGCGTTGAACTTGCCCAATTCCCATCCACCCGCACCATGGGTATGAACCTTACCCTTAAATTTTAATTATCCGAAAAATGTTAAGAAAAATATATATTCCTCTTTTGTTTTTAGCCGGACTGCTGATCTCCTGCAACGACGGTTTTGAAGAACTCAATACAGATCCGAACCGCCCGAAAGAAATTACGCCGGGTGTCATGCTGGGACAGCTGCAATATAAGATCATCAACAGTACCGTCAGTGCAAGCCGTAACTTTACCCACGAGCTGATGCAGGTGGATGCGCCACGGGCCAGTGCAGGCGGCGGCGGACTGCATCGTTACCTGGTGAATCCGGGCACGGGTGTATGGACAAATTTTTACACCTATCTGAATGATATCCAGGATATTTATGTCATTGCCGATAAGCTGAATGAAAACAACTACAAGGCTATTTCGCTGATCTACAAAAGCTGGAGTTATTCTATTCTGACCGATCTTTACGGTGATGTTCCCTATTCGCAGGCAACGAAAGCGCTTGATGGGAATTTCAAGCCTACATTTGACAAGCAAAAGGATATTTACATCCAGATTCTGAAAGATCTTGAAACAGCCAATGGTCTGCTGGATGATACCAAAGCGCTGACCTATGGCGGGGATATGCTGTACAACTCCAATGCACTTTCGGGAGGTAAAAATCCGGGTATCCTGAAATGGAAAAAGTTTTGCAATTCTTTGCGCCTGCGCTTACTGATGCGTGTTTCCAAAAGAGAAGGTGAAGTAAATGCAAAGGAACAGATCACTGCGATATTGGCCAACCCAACGAATAATCCGGTTTTTACAGCAAACAGCGATGAAGCCATTTTCCGCTATCCGGGGACATTTCCTTTTTTTAATCCGTATTACAATGCCCGTCAGGTAGACTGGCGTGATGGTAATTATTTTACCAAATTCTTCATGGATAAAATGAATCAGACCAACGATCCAAGAAGAGCAGTTTGGGCCACACAGGTTAAATCCGGTACGGAGAATGTTTACCAGGGTATTGAAAGTGGTTATCCGACCACGCTTGAATATGCAGTAGGAAGCAATTCCAGTTATGCCGACGGACTGAAAACCTTGCCGCAGCTTGGCGTAATGATGACTTTGGCAGAGGTTGAGTTCATCAAAGCCGAGCTGGCTCTGAAAGGTTTTGTGACAGGCTCCACACCGGAAAAACATTATGAATCCGGCATTGCAGCTTCGATGACGCAGTGGGGTGTAGGCATGCCAGCCGGTTTTACAAAGCAGCCCGGTGTACTGTTTGATGCCAACGGAACATCAGAAAAACAGCTTGAACAGATTATGCTGCAAAAGTATTATGCCTATTTCTTTGTCGATTACCAATCGTGGTTTGAAAAGCGCAGAACCGGATATCCTGTTTTGCCCCGCGGAGCCGGAATTCCTGCTGAAAACAAGTTTCCTGCACGTGTTCCTTATCCAACTTACCTGCAATCACTCAATCCTGAAGCTTTGAAAACTGCGGTGTCATCTATGGGTGGCGACAATAGTGATATCAAAGTGTGGTGGGATAAGTAATTGAGGTGAAGTGAAATGAGAGATGTAAAAAGTAAAATGAAGATGGAAAATAATACAGCAATTCGCTGGTGTGCAGGAATTTTATTTGTGGCTTTGCTTTCAGTAAATTCAGCTTATGCACAGCAATCAAAAACAGTAATGCCGGAACGCGGGCTTTGTGCCCACCGCGGCGCTATGGATACGCATCCGGAAAATACATTGCCTGCTTTACAGGAAGCTGCAAGGCTGGGTGCTCAAATGATCGAGTTTGATATTCAGCTTTCGAAGGACAGCGTAATGGTGATCATGCATGATGACAATGTAGACCGCACAACAAACGGGACAGGAAATGTGGCTGATTTATCGTATAAGTATCTGCGTTCACTGGATGCAGGGATCAAAAAATCAGCAGCATTTAAAGGTACGATGATTCCAACCTTTGAAGAAGTACTGGCCGTAATGCCGCAGAATGTCTGGCTTAATTGTCACTTAAAAGGCGATGAAGCGGTTGGAAAGGCAGCGGCGGCCATGCTTGAAAAATCCGGCAGGCTGCACCAGGCATTTCTTACCTGTTCTGAAAAGGCATCCAAAGCAGCGAAGGCACAGGTTCACGGAATTCTGATTTGCAATGGTGAAAACAGTTACCGGCGCAATACGGAAAAGTATGTAGCAGAGACAATCAAAATGAAAGCGGGATTTATTCAGCTGCTGCGCCCGGAAGCAGGAGAAGACAGAACAGCTTCAATGAAAGCGCTGAAAGACAATCAGGTTAGAGTTAATTTTTTCTATGCTGAAAAACCGCAGGAACTTGCCGGTTTGTATGGCCAGGGTGTTGATTTTATCCTGGTCAATAACGTGGGCGAACTGCTTCCTGAAACGGAAAAACTAGGTATAAAAACCTGCAAACCTGTTTATAAGAAATAATGACATCGTCACATTCAGAAGACATAATAACATAGAATGAAAAATATTTTTTTTAAATCTCTGGTGAATTTTTGCTTTGCTTTTATTGCATCCGGAGTCTTACTTTCCAGTGCTTACGGACAAAACAATAAGCCCGTTAAAAATAAAACGCTGATCTTCTTTTTTGACGGCCTGAGGCCGGATTATATTACCAAAGAGCTCATGCCAAACCTGGCTGCTTTCAAGCAAAAGGCTTCGGTAGGTACGCATCATCACAGTGTTTTTCCTACGGTGACCAGGGTGAATTCCGCTTCTTATGCAACGGGTTCTTACCCAGGTACACATGGATTGCTGGGCAATGCCATATTTTTCCCGGCTGTAAGCCCTAAGGCGATCGGCACAACGTATGAGGACCTGATGAAGGTACAGGCATCTGAATCCAACCAGTTACTGACTGCCGTTTCCTTAGGCGAAGTATTGCAGTCGGCAGGCGAAAAGATGATGGTTTTTAGTTCAGGGACTACCGGACAGGCATTTTTACAAAATCATAAAGTGGGTACGGGCGCAATTATTAATCCGGATCTGATACTGCCGGTATCTTTAAAACCGGAGGTTATGAAAACGATCGGCAATGTTCCTCAGAAGGGAGAAGGCGGATTTGCTAAACATAAATGGGTAACCGATGCACTATTAGAATATGGCTTAAAAAATAATGGCCCGTTGGTAAGCGCAGTCTGGCTGTCGGACCCTGATGGTTCTGCCCATAAATACGGCATGGGATCGGAGCAGGCAGTTTCCGCTCTGGCATTTGTAGATCAGCAGTTTGGACGGGTGATCGATTCGTTACAGACCAGAGGACTTAGCGGTAATTTTAATATTATCATTTCAACCGATCACGGATTTGTCACCCACAAAGGCAAGCAGAGCCTGACCGGATTTTTGATTCAGGAAGGTTTGAAAAAAGATAAAGATTCGGATGATATTGTTATTGCAGAGGGAGCAGTTTATGTGAAAGACCATAATGAAGAAAACATAAAAAAGATTGTAGCTGCGCTGCACAAAGAAGATTGGGTGGGAGCAGTATTTACAAAACCTGATAAAAAAGGAAGCATGCAGGGCTGGGTAAAGGGAACGCTTTCCTTTGAAGCCATTCATTACAATCATCCAAAGCGGTCGGGCGACATTCTTGTAGCGACCAACTGGAACGATGAAGTTAATGACAAAGGATATAAGGGAACAGATTATTCCATGGGTGTGGCCGGGCATGGCGGATCAAGTCCTTACGAGATCAACATCGCGCTGATGGTATCCGGCCCTGATTTTAAAACGGGTTATTCCGGCGTTTTGCCTACTTCCAATATAGACATTACTCCTACCGTTTTAGGAATTTATAACCTGCCGATTCCTGCTCAAATGGACGGCAGGATCATAACTGAATTTTTGAAAAAGACAACAAAGGCTGCTGAGAAAGCAAAAAGTGAGCAGATACAGACAAGTGTTACCTATCCGTGGGGTACTTATAAACTTTCTTTGGATATGTCGGTATTGAATAAATACCGGTATTTCAATTTCAGTAAAACGGAAAGAACGAAGCAGTAATGATGACTCAGGTATTTTTGTTTCCTGGCCAGCTTTTGGTCAGGAAACAAAAATAAAAATATATGATCGTTATTGAAGACGTAGCTCTGTTACCTAATAACTATTTCAAGTTTAGCGAAACCGCTGAATACTGAAATCCTTCGCATCGCCAATCGTTCCAATCCGGGCATTCAACGTGTAGATCTGATTATTTACCGCAACACTGGTTGTAGCTCCTGTGTAAACACCTTCATCAGTTTTAATAACGGAAGCCGTTTTCCAGTTATCATTGCTGCGCAATTGTGCTACGCGGCTGCCGCTTCCCGTCACTACATAGAGGTCATTATTCAAAAATGTAAGTCCATCGCCGGAAAGAGAGTCTATATCCATAACTTTTGAAACAAGATTTCCATTCTTTAAATCAACTTTGAAAAGGTTTCCTTTTCCTGTATTAGCCACAATAAGATAACCGTCGGCATGATAGGCAATACCGTTAAGACCGAAATTGGGACTTGAAAAATTAACATCGTCCCGTACCAGAACACTGGCTGTACCGTCCGGATTGACCTTATAAATGACAGGCGAAAAAGAGTCTGTTACATAGGCGGTACCATCCGGTGCAAGCGTGACATCATTTGCAAAATTCCGTTCAGCTGCCGGTATCAGTTCATGCAGCTTAGTACGGCGCTCCAGTTGCCGGGTGTTCAGATTGAAAACAAGCAGCTCAGCCGTTTGAAAAGAGGTTTCAGGCTTGCTCTTTACCGAAATTCCACGGTCACTGTTGCAGACAAATACATAATCACCAGCGACTTTCATACCAATTCCGCTGATGAGCTCCGGTGCCGTCAGTAAATCTTCATATTGTCCGTTGGTGCTGACCGTACCGATCTTACCCAGAGGTATAGAAGTAATAAGAAACTTTGATAATTGAGACGAGTAGGCAACGCCTTCTGGATACTGACGATCCGCAACAAAATCAATGCGTTCCGGAAAAGATGCGTTAGGGCTGTCACGATGATCTTCGCAGGCACTTAGTCCCAGAATGGAAGCCAATAAAAAAGAATGAAGGAGATAAGTTTGCTTCATAGTAATTGCGTTTTGATTGATGAGTGAATTGAAAATAATCCTGTTTTCAATTAGTATGCCAGCCAGAACACAACTTCAAGGATTTAACAGTCAGGATGCCCTCACAATCAAGCATTATCACTCTTAGATACATTTTCAAAATCAAATCTTGTAAGATACTCCCATGGTCCGCCCAGATAGCGCCATAGCTTAATACCATGGATTGTAAAATGGAAAGGTTTAAAATCCTGCATCAGATCGGCCTGCAATTTTTTAGCGGCCTGAGGTTCCACCTTGTTTTGTATTGTAATGTGAAAATTCCTTTTTTGCCGGTCCTGATTAGTCAAAATATCAAACCAGTTATTTTGAAGCTTCTGATACAGTAAAGGTAGTTCAGGCGATACAATTTTAATAGCTGTACCGTTGCCGAGTGACACAATAGTCTGGGCAATGACATCGAACAGTTGTTGTTCTTTTACAAAATTTCCAAGATCCTCCAGAATTCGGGGGGCATCCGGTAACGCATGAAAAAGCGTCAGATGTGCATCCAGATAATTACGACCAACCGGAAAATGCTGCTTACGCAGCTCGTTAAAATAGCTTTGCGCAGACGGGCTCATTGTCAACGTTGCAACCAAAGGTTTTGACTTATCAGCCGTTAAATGTGTTTGTTCCATGACTATCGTTTTTGATAATAAGTGAACAATTTGCCACTCATTAATAATTTCATTTTATATAATCCTGCTGTATGATTGTATAAGATGAATTAAGAGATTTTCAGGAAGTTTAGCAAACTATTGCTGATTATGCTGGTTAGTCTGTATCCGTGAAAAAGGAAGCTATATCTGAGCGATAATCCAATCAAACATAATTGCCAGTGCTACTGGCGAAAAGGTTTCCTGAATACCCGCATACTCATTTGGATGCCCGGTTTTACTCTCCTGAAACAAGTGGTTAAGGTCGGGCAATTCTTTGACCGTCACATGGCTATTACCGCTGTCTTTCAGAGCTTTTAAGATTACAGGCAGATTTTGCCGGGCATCTACCTGAAGGTCCTTTGCTCCGTTTAGAGCCAGAACCGGACAAGTAATTTTTCCAAAATACACTGCCGGGTTAGTTTTTAATAAAAGCTGATACCAGGGTGTGCACATCATATCAATCTGATATCTGAAATACTGCTCCTTCGTTTGGCCAGGAGGCAGCATTTTTGCAGGGAATTCTTGTAAATACTTTTCATGAAAAGCGATCAGATCACTACGTAATAGGGTAGTGTCATTAGATTTCCATACTATATTCATGATTTCCCGATTAATCTTATTAAACTTTGCAACTGTTGTCTCATCAATGCCTCCGGCACGAGCAATCAATTCTGCCTGTAAAATCCCCACTTCAATACAGGTTGCACCAGGAGCTGCCAATGAAATAACAAAACGGATATCATGTGTGCGGGATGCAGCAATTGCAGCCACCAGTCCACCTTCACTATGCCCGACAACTCCTATTTTTTGAGAATTGATTTCCTTTCTGGTTTTCAGATAATCTATTGCACATTCTGCATCAGCAGCGAAGTCCAGCGTAGTGGCTGTCATGAAGTTCCCCGTTGATTTTCCAACGCCGCGGTCATCGTATCGCAAAACCCCGATTCCTTTCCGCGTCAGGTAATCAGCGATCACAAGAAAAGGTTTGTGTCCTAGAATTTCTTCATTTTTGTCTTGCGGACCGCTGCCAGTAATAAGGATCAACACAGGAAAATTTCCTTCTTTCTTTGGTAAAGTAAGCGTACCCGAGAGTGTAATACCAGCGTGGCTATTATCAAACTTCACATCCTCACTGTAATAAGGATAAGGTAAAGTCGGTTCCTGATATTTTTTTGCAGCGGGCTTTTCAGATAAAACAAAGTATACTGAAAAAGAAGTAATTACTACAAAAACAAGAATGAGGATAATGTTTTTTTTCATACTTAAACCAAACTTTAAGCATGGCTGCTGCCTGATTTAAAAAATACTTTTTTGAAACCCGTAGCAATTCCAAAAGCAAGCAATCCTACAACTAAACCCACTGCGAATTCTTTAACCGTGTCAGGAAGGGCCGGAAAAAGATGATGTAAGTACTCAATATTATGAACAAAGATTCCGCCGGAGACTAAAACCAAAGCAACGGTTCCTACTACACCCAGAACTTTGATCATGAAGGGAAGCGCCTTAACCAGCAAGTGTCCTAATGTAGAAAAGAAGCCTTTGTCACCGGATTTTTTGATCAGTTTATAGCCGGCATCATCGGTTCTCACAATCAGTGCAACAATACCGTAAACGCCAACCGTTGCCAGCAGGGCAACTACAGAAACTGTTACGATTTGAATCATTATATCTTGTCCGGCCACACTGCCCAAGGCAATGATCACGATTTCTATTGATAAGATAAAATCGGTTGTTACAGCCGATTTGACTTTTATTTTTTCGTTTTCGGCTCTGGCTTCTGCACTGTCCTGTGAGTTATCCTTAATGACTGAATGTTCCGTTTTTGGATGATGGAAAAAGTATTCGATGATTTTTTCAACACCTTCATAAGCCAGATAAAGCCCTCCTAAAAGCAGGATATAAGTAATCGCTGCCGGAAAAAACAGGCTCAACAGCAAAGCTATTGGAACAATAATAAGTTTATTGACCAGAGAACCTTTTGTGATCGCCCATAATACCGGTATTTCCCGTTCGGACAAAAAACCCGTTGCTTTTTCTGCATTTACAGCCAGGTCATCACCCAGGATTCCCGCAGTTTTACGCGTGGCTACTTTTGTTGCCAGTGCAACATCATCCATCAAAAAGGCTATATCATCTAAAATCGCAAAAAATCCTGAGGCCATATTTTATTTGCTTGTAAGAATATATAATGTTTGGTTAATCCTGTTCGTTTGATTACTCGCCTGCATATTTTATTTTCGAAGGTAATAAACCAGCAGCAAATAACGGTGTTTAATGTTCAGGGTTATTCAATAAGTCAGATTAAAATTGTGCCCGCATTATTGGCAACAAAACTTTTATCATTCAGCAATCGGGCGGCATCTGCATGGTATGATAGTACCATTTTCTCCGTAAGTCATAATAAATCGCTTACGCTTCACTAGTTCAAAACTTTCCACTCCTCCGCTTTTTGAATGTCTGTAAGACAATGACATTTTCTATATTTTTGTTGTTGTACGCATACCTTTTGTTATTTCACTGGTTATTTTTGAACGGGATATAAAGTTGAATGGAATGCAGAAAGACGACCTTAATGAAAGCCTGCCAATAAAAATTGACTCGCTGTATAAACAGCAGCATCGGGTTATTGTAGGGATTGATCTTACAGGTTCAGCCAAAAGGCCGTCAGGCTTTTGTGTCATGCAAAATGCCCATGCTGTTACTTATAGGGTAAGGGAAGATGAAGAAATGCTGACGCTGATACAGGAGTTCAAGCCTGATCTGATTTCTCTGGATTCTCCTTTATCCTTACCTTTTGGCAGAATATCCCCATTTGATGATGATCCCGGAAGAACTAAATACGGTATCAACCGGTCTTGTGAGAGGTTGCTTGCGGCCAGGGGAATCAGAAGCTATCCCCCCTTAATTCAAAGCATGCAGAAGCTTACCCAAAGAGGTATTGCACTGGCAAACAGGCTAAGATCTCTGGGGTATTCTGTCATTGAAAGTTATCCGGGCGGGGCACAGGATATCCTTGGAATTCCCAGAAAAAAGAAAGGCATTGACCTGCTTATAACAGGATTGAGCAATTTTGGTATACTGGGAAATTACATCCAGGAGAAAACTTCACACGATGAAATTGATGCCATAACCTGTGCACTGGTTGGTCTTTTTTATCTGGATGGGAAATATGAAGTCTTGGGTAACGAGCAGGAAGGATTTCTGATCATTCCCAGATTGTCATAGATCCGTGGATTAATTTTTAACTGTTGAAAGTGAACGAACATTTTAGGTAATAAGGTTTGGACAGGGATCAAAGGCTGAATAACCTATATATGTCTTGAGATAAGTAATCGCCAAAAATTAGCTTATCTTATTGATTTTTAACTAATCTGTTAATTAATTGTTTACCAGGCCAATGGCTTACAGCTAATTGCCAATAGCTTCTTAGGTAAAATTTCACAGATAAAAATTTAACAAAAATGAAAGAACTGGTAAAAGACAAGAAGCTGATTTTACGGCACGAGCCTGGGAAAGGTGCATGGACTTATCATCTGGTAATTCCCGGAACAGAGCATATCGCGGGTAGCTGGGGGAAAATTAAAGTATCAGGTACAATCGATGGCTATGCATTCAAAAATAGAAATCTTGCACCCGTTACAGGTTCAGATAAAATGATGTCCGTGAATGGTACCATAAGAAAGGCAATCAACAAAGAGGGTGGTGATGAAGTGCTGGTAACGATGTATCAGGATTCAGACAACAAATTGACCACAGAAAACCAGGTTTTGGAATGTTTTAGCGATGCAGATGTTTTGAACAAATTTAAGTCACTGGAAGAGCAGGAGCAGAAAAAAATCATCGATACCATTCTTTCACAGGCTGATGAAGACAGCCAGGAAAAAAGAATCCTGGCCTATATCAAAAAGTTATCCTAAGCTCACGGTTCCTAACGGATTATAAATGAATTGATTTATGGAAAAAGTGAGACAGCATTAAAACTACTCTTTCACTAAAAGTCCGGGATACAATACTCCGTCCGCAGATGGGAAGTCAATATGCAATAAATTGGCTATTAACGGAGCAATATCCTGCAATCCCATTTCGGGAATCACAGTTCCCTTTTTAATACCGTTTCCAAAAACAACGAAGCCCGTCTGTATCTCTTTAAAATCAGGGAAAAATCCGTGCGTTCCTCCGCTCGCCGGGCGGATCAGTTCTCCGGTCGCAGCGTTACTGAAAGTAAAACCTTGTTTAGGAGCCAGCGCCAGAACGGCATTTGGATCTGAACCGACTACATCCAGTGCTTTTCTGTCTTTTACTGCAAACATAGCTTGCTGTGACACAGGTAATTTATTCAGAATGGCCTGTACCTTTTCCAGCGTTGCCTTGTCATTTTTATCTTTTAAATGAAGAAAAGAAGAACCGCCCGAAGCATGGAAGTAGGCTTTCCAGTTTTCTTTGTGGTCCGGATTATATAAACCGGCCTGAGCCAAAAGGACGTTGGGCGCAATCGAAGAGTGAATGTCGACAAAGCCATGGTCGCCGGTAACAATGATTGTGGTCTTTTCTTTAATTCCTGCCTTTTCAACAGCTTCCAGAATTGACTTGATTCCCCTGTCCACACTCGTCAGTGCTGCACGTACCTTATCGCCATCCCGTCCTTCTTCATGCTCAAAATGATCCACCGCCACCAGATGCACAGCAAGGAACGAAGGCTTGTATTGTCTGATAATATAGCTGCTGATTCGGGAAAGATTATCATCTATACTCAAATAGTCGCCATCAAAATCTATTTCTTCCAGCTTTCCGACTGCATTCTGCTGAACTTCCTCATAAAACCCTTTTGGAAAAGAGTTTTCAGAAAGTGCTTTAATCATGTTTCTTTTTCCACCTTTTGTTTCCGGCAGATACCAGAACTCAGGAATATTATAAGTCGCGGGTCCGCCTACGGAAACCGGCCAGAAAACAGAAGCAGTCTTTAACCCTTTTTCCCTTGCCGCACTAAATAAAGTAGGAACCTTGATTGTGGAATAATCCCAGTTCCATTTACCGGTTATTTCCAGAGGCTCTGACGGCGTATTGTAGTAAACACCATGTTTGATTGGTTTCACGCCGGTAATCATGGTCGTGTGTGACGGATACGTAACGGTCGGGAATACACCTGTGACACCATCCGCATAAGATCCGGTTTTCATAGCCTGACGAAGATTGACCATCGACCAGGAAGCATCTTTATAAAATTCCGGTCTTAAACCATCTATACTGATCAGAATAACATGAGCATCCTGGGCAATCACGTCTGCGAAGGAAAAAAGAGATAGGGTAAGAAGGGCAAATATGTTCTTCATGTGAAGGTTAAAATTCGGTTTGTTTGGTAGCAGGGAAATCCTGTTATAGCGGTCCGGCAAATGTAGTTTTACAGTATTACCATCCTGTTACCTACACATTAACCTTTGATGAACCCGGTATTCATTTTTGATCCTATTTGATAAAGTATTAATTTTGATTTGCCTGCTAGTTATCTTACGAGAACGGGCAGCTCAGGAGGACGACCTCCCCCATAGTGGGAACCGACCGGGACGGCCCGACCTTAACAAAGGTCAAAGTCATGTCTTGGATTTATTTGATTTCTGCCGGCCTTCTCGAGGTTGTCTGGGCTTACTTCATGAAGCAGTCAGAAGGTTTTACCCGGTTGACGCCCACCATTATTACCATTGTTGCTATGATCGCCAGCTTTGGCTTGCTTGCCCTGGCCATGCGCACGCTGCCTTTGAGCACCGCCTACATGGTCTGGACGGGTATTGGTGCTATAGGTGCCTTTATTTTGGGCACCGTTTTTCTTGGTGAACCTGTAAATGCCATGCGCATTCTTGCTGCTTTGCTGGTTACATCCGGTCTTTTGATCATGAAATTTTTTTAAACAAACCGTCCGTTGTCAGATGGAACAAATAACAATAACGCAGGTCGGAATAAACGATCTGATCATTTTACAGCAGCTTGCAAGAGAGACTTTCTATGAAACATTTGCCGGGGCCAATACCGAAGCAGACATGGAAAAGTATCTGGCAGAAAACCTGGGTGATGATCAAATGAAGGCCGAACTTGGCAATCCGGATTCGCAGTTTTTCATTGCCTGGGAAGATGAAACTGCCATCGGATATTTAAAGGTAAATGCTGGTGATGCGCAGACCGAACTAAAAGATGCAGCCGCTCTGGAAATAGAGCGGATCTATGTGAAGAGTACCTATCATGGAAAAAAGGTTGGTCAGCTTTTGTATGATAAAGCCCTTGAAACAGCGCAGCTTCAAAATAAATCCTATCTGTGGCTCGGCGTATGGGAGCAAAATCCTAAAGCCATACGGTTCTATGAAAAAAATGGGTTTATAGTCTTTGATAAACATATTTTCAAATTCGGCGAAGATGAACAAACCGATATCATGATGAAAAAAATGCTGAGCTGAAATTGAATTAAAGGGGATGGTAATTATCTTACATAGACCACTCGGTGGGTGTCTTGCCAAATTTTTTCTTAAACGAATGAGAGAAATGGGAGAGGCTTTCAAAACCCAGATCCAGGTAAATGGCCGACGGTTTCTTGTTCCTGCTTTCAATCAGATGCCGGGCTTCTGTCAGCCGTCTTTCCTGTAGCCAGTGCCGGGGAGCCATGCCGAATATTTTTTGAAAATCACGCTTAAACCCTGCCAGACTTCTTCCTGTAAGAAGTGCGAATTTTTCAACGGGGACGTTGTAATGAAAATTTGCAAGCATAAATTTTTCAAGGTCGATCTTATAAGGCTCTGAAAAATCGAACAGGACTTCTGCCAGTTCAGGCATGGTATAAAGGAGGAGGTGAACTGCCTCCTTTATTTTCAATATGCCAAGAGAATGTGTAATTTGTTCATCCGGATTACGCACATAGGGAAGCACTGACTCGAAAAAAGAACGCAAAAAATCGTTAGGGGGAATAAGAATATTAGGCGGGCCCGTATACTTCGGACCCGTCTCGATTTGCTCCTCCAGGACAATCTGTCTGAGTATCTCTTCTTTCAGGCTTATGACAATCGTCTGGTAATCCTCACCTTCCAGTGGCATCTTGGTAATTTCTCCAAGCTGATTTTTTTGTATCAGCAACATCTGGCCGCGGCTCATCGTAATGGGTCCGGCGTTTGGCCTTTGACTAGCCGTTACCATGGAAAACCGGCCTGAAACCTGCATTACAAGCGTATTATGAGCCAGGAAAGCTACTTTCTCCTTTCTCATGGCCGAGAGATAGGAATAGAAAATTATGCCGGGGATTATTTCCGTTGGATTCGTCATACAGTAAAGATATCAAAAATCAGAGCTTATGCCCGGTCTTAACGCTGAAGGTATGTACCGCCAAGGATTGCACCTGGTGAAAATTGCGTGTGCAGCAAAGTCATCTCATCAGCAGTAAATCGGATCTGCATCGCCTGCATATTTTCGGGTAACCTGGATCTTTTGCTCATACTCACCAGCGGCATAATATGATCACCCTGTGCATTCACCCACGCGATGGCAAGCTGTGTCGGTGTACACCCTTTTTCTTTTGCCAGCTGCTTTAGCACTTCAACTTTTTCAAGATTCTTAATTAGGTTTTCTCCCTGAAAGCGTGGGAAATGATTTTGGTAGTTACTAGCCGGAAGGGGTGATTTCATTGTACCGGTAAGCAACCCTTCTGCTGTATTGGCAAATGCCACAATTCCAATCCCCAGCTCCTTAGCCGCAGGAAGCAGGTCATGTTCAATCTGCCGGTCGGCCAGCGAATAACCGATTTCCAGTGCGGTAACCGGATAAACGCTATGCGCCTTACGCAGCTGCTCCGCTGTGATTTCAGAAACACCCAGATGACGAACTTTTCCTTCTTTGATCAGGTCAGCAATAGTCCCGACTACATCTTCCACGGGAACGCTGTCATCAAGCCTGCATGGCTGATAAAGATCAATGGTATCAATGCCGAGACGTACCAGTGAATAGTTGATAAAGTTTTTGATGGCGATGGGACGCAGGTCCAATCCAATCCATTGGTTATTATAGAAAATTGCGCCGAATTTTACACTGATAAAAGCCTCGTCCCGTCGTCCTTTAATGGCTTTGCCTATGAGTATCTCGTTGTGGCCGCTTCCATAAAAATCGCCTGTATTCAGAAAATTGATGCCGCTGTCCAATGCGCTTTGAATGGTAGCTATGCTTTCATTTTCATCACTGGCAAGATTTTCAAATACGGGAGACATGCGCATGCAGCCTAATCCAAGTTTCGAAACGAGCGGACCGTTTTGCCCCAGGTTTATTTTTGTTATCGTTGTCATCGTTTTTTGTTTTAAAATTTACGATACAAAGATGGCAGTTGCTTTCCTTAACTCATTTCTTCTACGGCTCAATTTACTTGTCTGTATGGATCAGATGTATGTCAGGTGTTATGTGATTAAAGTAATAAAAGATTGAGATAAGTATTATATTAAAGTTAAAAAAGCGAGACAGAAAATAAAAAAACCAGCAGCAATAGATAGATTATTGCTGCTGGTTTTCTGTTATAATTAAAAAGGCTGCTACTAATAGGCAGGATGCTGTTGTAAATTTGGATTCACATCCACCTCATCCTGCGGGACCGGAAAGGCATAATGCTTTTCGGCTGGCTTGAAAGTCGTAATTCTTTTCTGAATGGCATTCTGACGTTTCAGATCAAAATACGCATGACCTTCTTCACAAAGTTCCCAGGCACGTTCCTGGATAATTGCATCTCTTAAAGATTCTTTCGTCATCGAACCAGGTTCCAGCAACGCCAGTCCTGCTCTTTCTCTAACCATGTTAATGCCTTTTACTGCTTTGGCACTAGGCCCTTTTGCTTCATTTTCAGCCTCCGAATGCATCAGAAGTACATCCGCATAGCGGGTAATAGGCAGGTTGGTCGCATAGTCACCGGTACCCGTTGCTTTGCTATCATCCTGATTAATCAGTTTGTTAAAATGAGGCAGTGTAATTGTTTTTGGATATTCGTAAACCGTTCCATTTCCACGGATATCAGGATAGGAGACAACAAAAGTTTTGTTACGCCTTTTGTCTTTAGGGTCCATCGAATCAAAGAATTTCGTCTCGGCTATCAGGGAGGACCATCCATCCAACCGTAATTGATTGCCGCTGCGGATTCCTGTAAAAGTTGGAAAATCCTTACCCAAGGCTATTCCGCTTTCCAGTTCCAGGCTGAAAACATATTCTTTAGCATGTTCATTGGCCAGCGTGAAAACATCTTCATAACGCGCATGTAAACCATAGCCGTAGGCAGAATTGTTGATAATCTTATCCGCTTCTTCTGCTGCCAGTGCCCAGTATTCCGGTTTGTTCCAGGGTTTTCCTGCTCTTGTGAGGTAGGCTTTTGTAAGCATGGTTTGTGCTGCACCGGCAGTAGCTTTTCCAATATTTTTTCCTGTTTGTACAGCAGGCAATACAGATGCAGCATATTGAAAATCTTCAATGATCAGTGCCCATACCTTTTCATCGGTATCCGTATTGGATGGATACAGATCATTCATATTTTCTACCACTACGTAAGGCACATGATCGAAAAAGCGTACGAGCGTCAGGTAAGCAAGTCCCCTTAGAAATCGGGTTTCGGCCAGAATTTGATCTTTGTTTGCCGGTGTTGTATACTGGATCTGATCGGCGTACTGCAATACGGTATTAGCGCGGTTCACCATTTTATACAAACCGCTCCATATCTGTTTGAACCCGGTAGAACTGGGTGTCCAGGTATACTGATCGAGTTCTGTGCGCCAGGCTTCCCCGGAATTGTTTGGCCAGGAAGACTCGCCCGGATATTCAGCTGCCAGCCAGACCTGCCTTCCCCAGCAGTCAAAGGCGTGCATGGCATTATATACCGAAATGACACCGGCCTGCATATCTGCTTCTGTTTTGTAAAAATTCTGCGGTGTCAGCGCGTCATATACTTTTTCCTCCAGAAAAGTTTCATGACACCCAAACAGGCTCACTGCAAAAAGTGCAGAGGATACCCATATCTTGAAATTTGTTTTCATCATCCTGTTTTTTTTAATAGCCTTGATCTATTTTAAAATCCTACATTAACCCCTACCAGAAAAGTCCGTGCGGCAGGGTAGGCGTTATAATCCACACCCAACTGAAGGTTTGTATTTCCGGATGAATTTACTTCCGGATCAAATCCTGAGTATTTTGTGAACGTCAGCAGATTCTGGCCTGTCACATACACACGGCAAGAACTTATACTTTTGGTCGGCCTGAACGTATAACCCAGCGAAGCTGTTTTCACACGTAGAAAAGATCCATCTTCAATCAGCCAGGAAGACTGTAAAAGAAGAGGGTTTACGGTTACACGCGCACGCGGAATGTTTGATGTAGTATTCGTTGGCGTCCAGCGATCTACAATTTCCTTTCTCTGATTTCCCCACGGACCCGAAACATTGCTTTCCGCACGCTGCACATTCAGAATGTCATTTCCGTAAGTTCCCTGCATGTAAACAGACAGATCGAATCCCTTGTAGGAAAAATTATTGGACCAGCCGTAGATGAAGTCAGGGTTCGGATCACCGACGATCATCCGGTCTTCGGCCAGGTTAATGGAGCCATTTCCATTGCGGTCAATGAACCGGGCATCACCCAGTTTGTCGTTTGCAGCAGATCGGGGACCTTTGTCAAACTGTTCCTGATTTTGGAATACGCCGTCGTATTTCAGCAAATTCCAGACACCTACCGGCAATCCCGGTTCCAGCCAACTTCCGTTTATTTTCAAATGGCCTGAAATTTCTTCCTGTGTAGAAGGCGTATAGCCCGGAATGTCAAGCACTTTATTTCGGTTCAAAGACCAGTTTATCTGAGAATTCCATTTGAAATCTTTCTCAAAAATTGCACCGCCCAGACTAAGTTCAAGTCCTTTGTTTTGCAGGCTTCCAACATTTTTGAAAATAGAAGCAAAACCCGAGGTTTGCGGTATGCTCACATTCCAAAGCAGATCAGTCGTTTTTTTATAATAGTAATCGGCTACAAAGTTCAGGCGATTACCGAAGAGATCAAGATCAATACCGAAATCCGTGGTAGCCGTTGTTTCCCAGCGCAGATCAGGATTGGCAATATTGCCCGGCGACAAACCTGAAACCAACGCACCACTTAGATCATAATTATAAACACCTAAACGTGCTAGTGACCGGTAGTTGGCAATGTTCTGATTACCGGTTTTACCATAGCTTGCGCGAACTTTCAGGTTACTGACTGCTTCGATGGATTGCATAAAGGATTCTTCGGACAGCTTATAGCCTACAGCAACCGAGGGGAAAAATGCCCATTTGTTGTTATCGCCGAATTTTGAGCTGCCATCTGACCGGCCTGTTAATGAAAGAAGATATTTATTGTTAAATGTATAATTAATCCGGCCCAGATACGAAACCAGCTGGCTTTGGTTTTTATACGAATCAGGACTTGTAAAAGCAGCACCGGCACCCAGATTATCAGCACCATACAAATCGGTCAAAAAGTTGCTTGAATATGCCCGGAATTGCTGATCTCTATCCATCTGGCGGGTATATCCGGCCACCACATTGAATTGATGTTTGTTAAATGTTTTGTTATAGGACAAAATATTTTCATTCAGATAGGACATTGACCGGCGGTTTGACTGGCTTGCCCTTCCGTTTGCATTGTAGCCATTTACCGTTTCTCTTGGCTCATAGGTTTCACGGTTGGCGTTGGACATGTCGGTTCCCACAGATACTTTCAGCGACAGGTCAGCAATGATATTCCATGTAAACGCCATCGTTCCCAGTACACGGTCTATATTCTGAAAATCCTTATTGAATTTTACAATCGGTACAGGGTTGTGCACGGTCGATCCTCCCGGTGTTGGGTTCAGGCGGGTGTAAGTGCCGTCTTTCTGAAAAATGGGTACCGTTGGAGGCATGATCAGCGCCGCATTTACAGTATTTCCGTTTCCTCCGCCATCACCCTCTGAACGCCCGTTGTTTCCCCAGACTTTACTTGCCGTTAGATTGGTACTGAACATGATATTTTTACTCAGTTTCGTATCAATATTTGCCCGGATCGAAGCCCGTTTGAAATCAGATCCGATCAATACCCCCTTCTGGTCAAAATAGCTTCCTGATACTGCAATCTTGGTATTATCATTACCACCGGAGATACTTAAGGTATGGTTTTGAATAGCGGCTGATCTGAATATCTCATCCTGGTAATCGACGCCTTTGCCCAGGGTTGACGGATCAGGAAAATTATAAAGGTCAGCAGAATTTGGATATGCCGGGGTAGCTACGCCGTCATTGGCCCGTGCTTCGTTGACCAGATCTGCGAATTCCCTGGCGTTCATCATGTCCAGTTTTTTGATTACTTTCTGCACACCATAATAGCCGTCGTAAGTCACAGAAGTTTTTCCGGCTTTTCCGCGTTTCGTCGTTACAAGCACAACGCCGTTTGCTCCGCGTGAACCATAAATAGCTGTGGCAGACGCATCTTTCAGGATTTCCATAGAAGCAATATCGCTGGGGTTGATGGAAGCCAGCGGATTTTGTCCGGCTCCGTTTCCTCCGGCTGTTCCTCCGGCAGTAATCGGGTATCCGTCAATCACATAAAGCGGTTCGTTACCGCTGCTCAGCGAGTTACCGCCACGGATACGGATGGATACACGCCCTCCCGGAGCCGAAGAGCCCTGAGTTACCTGAACACCGGCCGCACGTCCCTGGATGGCCTGATCAAAAGAAGTAGTTGGCAGTCTTTTAAGATCTTCTGCTTTTATGGATGAAATGGCGCCGGTCAGATCGCTTTTTTTCTGCGTTCCATAACCTACCACGACTACTTCTTCCAGTGCTTTATCATCTACTTTGAGTGTAACGTCCAGCGTTGTTCTGTTTCCTGCTTCAATTTCCTGCGTCAGGTAACCTACAAACGAAAACACCAGGATGGTACCCTGATCTGTAATATCAAGCTGATATTCTCCGGAAGTATTGGTTGTAGCACCCTTTGAAGTACCCTTTACTACAATATTAACACCCGGCAGGCCTTCTCCTTTTTCATCCGTGACCTTTCCGCTTAAAGCCTGTAAAACCGCCGGTTTTTGCGCTGGTGTTACAAGTGCTTCTTCTTTTTGCTTTTCCTGCTTTTTAATGACAATATTCTTTTTAAAAATTTTATAGGAGAGCGGTACATCTGCAAAGAGCTGGTTTAATGCCTGGTCGATGGTTGCATTTTTCAGGTTAACCGAAACCAGTCGTGAAGAGGGTAAATCCAGTTTGTCGTACAAGAAAAGATAATCGGTCTGACTTTCAATAGCCGAAAAAGCCGCTTCAATGGAAACGTTTCTTTTTTCCAGTGAAATTTTCTGGCTATACCCGACAGCAGTTACTTGCGACAACGTTGTCATGAGCAGTAACGTTACCAGTTTCATGGTTAGGAATAGTTTAGCGGGTATGGCTAACCGGTAAGATTGTCCACGCCGGAGTAAAAAGTTTATTTTCATATATTTGTAAGATTTAGGTAAATCATTAATCGCTTGTGAAACGGCATTTTTAATGGATGGTCCTGAGTTTAGGCAGGGGAGATGTTCGTAGCATTTTCCCTGTTTTATTTCAGGCCGTAGCACTCAGGTAGGTGGTTTTAGTAAGGATTTCATGATTAAGGGTTTAGGTAAATAGTGAAAATATTTGAACGCTTATAGTTATACGTATGAGTAGTCAGGAGGAGATGATCACTTTATTATTTTCCATTCTGCATTTGACGCCTGCATAATTAAGCATCTGGAGCAGTTCTGAAATATTGACATCCATCGATACTTTCCCGGTAAACTGCCGGACAGGAACTGCACCTTCATAGCTGACTTCTATGTCATACCAACGCGATGCCTTTTTCATGATTTGCTGAATATTGGCGTTCCGGAAATAAAACAAGCCTTTCTTCCAGGCGATGGCTTCTTCAATATCAACCAGATGCGTAGTGATTTTTCCTGATGAACTGACTAATGCCTGCTGACCAGGTTTTAGCCGCTTATTGATATGATTATTGGTTAAGGAAACAGAGCCTTCCACCAGGGTTGTTCGCGAGGTAGTGTCATCTTTATAGGCCATTACATTAAAGCTTGTACCCAGCACTTCAACTTCAGTTTCATCAAAAATGACACGGAATGGCTTGCTTTTATCTTTTATTACTTCAAAATAAACCTCACCTGTAACTTCAACCTTCCGTTCGTTTTTTGCGAAAGTAGCCGGATACTTAATAGACGAGGAAGCGTTAAGCCAAACCTTACTTCCATCCGGCAAAATAATTTGGTATTGTCCTCCTTGGGGTGTGGAAAGCATATTGATCTGGTTTAGAGACAGTGCTTTATCCGTTTTTGTGGCATTATAAACCAGCTGGCCGTTTTCTTTTTTACTGATCCGGGTTGTGCCCTGGGTTGCCAGCAATCCATTTGAAGCACTGTCCAGAATAATGGTTGAGCCATCAGCCAGCGTTAACAAAGCACGATTACCTCCTGGTGGTACATCTTTTACAGCCGGTTTCACAACTACAATCTTTTGTTTGCTGTTATTAATTTTGAAATGATAGAATGTGCCAAAACCCATCAGTAGTATAATGGCTGCAGCGGCCAGCCTCCATCCGTTAAAAAATCCTGATTGATATTGTTCCTCATTTTCCTGATCTTCTTCAAAAGTGTAAGAAGGTTCAATAATAGAATTGAGCATTTTATCACTTTCTTCTTTGGTAAAAAAGAGACCGTGACTGCTAAGCGAATTCCATACTTCTTCCAGCAAGCTGGTAAGCTGTTGATCATTGTTGGCTGACCTTATCATGGACATTAGTTCGGCCGTCTCATCAGGGGTTGCTTCTCCGGAATAGTAAAGATCAAATAAATAGCGTAGTCTGGTAGAAAATTCATTCATAGGTTAACATTATTTATAGTCATACAAACCAGAGTTTTGTATCTAAGACAGAAATAGTGTTAAAAAAGGGGGTATTGAAATGTAAATATTTTTAAATAAAATTGGACATAATAATCAACAGGCTGATCACCAGTTTTTTACGAATATAGCAGGTAATGGATTCCGTGGAAATCTGAAGATATTTTTTTACCGTTTCACGTGACAGGCTTAGTCGGCTGGCTATTTCGGCGTACTGCAGACGTTCGTGGCGGCTTAACAAGTAGACTAGTTTTTGTTGCTGCGGGAGTTGATCAATAGCTTCATCAATAAGCCTGTACTGATCATTATCTTCTCCGGGCTCTTCAGTTTGTGTCTCATACGTTACCACATCCAAATGCATGGTTAAAGCCTTTTCTTGCGCTATTTTTTTAATACAATTCAGCGCATGATTTTTTGAAATCACGTACAGGTATGCCTGAAAATTAATGACTTCTGGAAGTGAAGATCTGTTGATCCAAATTTTTAAAAATACATCCTGAACAACCTCCTGTGCCAATTCATCAGACTTGGTAAGATGATAAATGTAGGATCCGAGTTTGTGATGGTATTTATTAAACAAGATCCTGAATGCCCGTTCATCACCCTGAGCGACTTGCTGCACTATTTCCTTTTCTTCATATGTTGGAGCCAGGTATGACATTTTGTAAGACGGTGTCATTAAGTACGGACCAAAATCTTTTACAATAACAGGAACAAATGTAAAGGAAACAATTACAATAATAAATTTTTTATAGTTAAAGTAGGTATATCAATATTTGTAATCTTGTTATAAGGTGTCTTCTTTTTCGTGATTTTCTTACCTGTTTATCACTTAAAGTGAAAGATATTCAAGGCGCTTTCAATGAAAATTTATGAAAAAACAGGCCATCCGGCGATATCTTACCGGAATGACCTGTCTTAAGATTGACATTATTCGATACCTTCCCTGGCTTATAGATTAAGATTGATATCGGATTGTCTGTCCCTGAACTAAACTATTAATCAATCACTATACTGCCAATAGCTTTGTCCATGGCATGTTCCTTTATCCCCGGAACTTTTAAACCTTCGGCCCGAAAAACCGTCAGATCTGTCATACCCAAAAAGCCAAGGAATGCCTTTAAGTACGGCGCAACAAAATCATTGGCTTTACCAGGACCTTCTGAAAAGATACCACCCGAAGACATAGCTACATAAACCTTTTTTCCGGTTACTTTTCCGACAAGACCACTTTCCTCATAAGCAAAGGTGATTCCTGCTCTTGTAACATGGTCGATCCAGGCTTTAAGTGCCGAATGAATGGTGAAATTGTAAAGCGGCGCACCTACAACGATGATGTCAGAAGCAAACAATTGTTTAACCGCAGCGTCTGAAAATTGTATGGATTCTTTTTCCTCTGCCGTAAGCTGATCACCTGCAATAAAAAATGTACGAAGGACAGCAGGGGTCAGGTGCGGTATTTCGATGTCAACCAAATTCAATTCTTCAACGGTACTGCCCGGGTACTTATCCTGAATTTTATTAATAATTTCATGACCAAGCCTGATGCTGTTAGACTGATTACCTTGTACGCTCGAGATTAAATGAAGGATTCGTTTCATAAGAAAATTAGAGTAATTTTTATCATTATAAAATATCGGAAGAGCAGACCGGACCGGGTAACTTTAAGTATTTTGTTTACTTGCGGATTAGGATTCTGCGCCCGAATTATCTCGAACAAAAGTAGGGTTACCAGGTGACGAAAAGTAAGTAGTTTCCTAAAGGTAAGCGGTTACTTTTGGGAAAGTGCTTACCTTTATACCTATGAAAACCATGGAAGTTGATGCGATTCCAGGCATTGTTGAATGTGCCGTTTCGCTTAGAAATGTGATTGATACGCTATATGTACTTAACGGAAAATGGAAGCTGCCGGTAATCCTCAGCCTGATGCAGTCCTCTAAACGTTTTAACGAGATACAGAACGATCTTGGCGGTATTTCATCCAAGATACTCGCAAAAGAATTAAAGCATCTGGAGTTAAACAGTTTTATCACACGCAACGTATATCCGACTGCACCGGTAACCATCCTTTATGAAGTTACGGAATACAGCCGTACGTTACAAAATGTAATGAAGGAACTCAGTGAATGGGGTGAACAGCACCGGGAAAAAATAAAGCAAAGTATGGGTAAGTAATAGCAGGCGGCAGAATAAATGTTGATGAAGTCCGGATTTAATTCTGCTGATAACCCGCCTGCTTTACAAATACCTGGCTCCGGATCAGTTTAAACTTCTGTATTCAAGTGGAGTAACCCCGGTTTTTTGTTTGAAAAGCCGTGTAAAATGCTGCTGGTATTTAAATCCCAGTTGATGGGCAATTTCACCAAATGAAGTATTAGCCTCAAAGATTTTCACTTTTGCCTCCTCAATCAACCTGGATTGAATGAAGTCCAAAGCGGTATTCCCCGTTTCTTTTTTGATGAGATCTCCAAAATAGTTAGGGGAGAGGTGCAGCATTTCGGCACAGTAAGCAACACTCGGAAGGCCTGTGGTCTGTGCTTTGCCTGACTTAAAATAATCCCGCAGCAAGTCTTCAAAACGGACCAGAATATCTTTATTCGCATGGCTTCTGGTAATAAACTGCCGGTCGTAAAACCGCATGCAATAGTTCAGGAACAGCTCAATATTGGAAACGATCAGCGTTTTACTATGCTTGTCAATATTTTGTTCAATTTCTGTTCTGATCTTTTCCATGCTGTCAACGATCGTATCTCTTTCTTTTTTTGACAAATGAAGCGCTTCGCTCACCTCATAGGAAAAGAAGGTATAATCCTTGATGATTTTTCCCAGATGGGTACCTGCAATCAGATCAGGATGAAAAACCAGTGCGTAACCCGAAGGTCTCATCATTTTTCCCTTGCTGTCGACACCATATACCTGCCCGGGCGAAACAAAAACCAGTGTACCGTCTTCGTAGTCATAGGGTTTGCATCCGTAGACCATATCCCCGCATTTTATATTTTTCAAAAACACGGCATATACACCCATGTAGCGTCTGAAATATTGAATGGCTGGTACTTCATTGAATTTGATTACACTGACCAAAGGGTGCAGCGTTTCCACACCAATCCAGTGGTTGTACTGCTTTACCGTATCGATTCTTTCTACCTGTTCCATATACCTTTGAAGTTTACATCAAATATAGTAATGACAGTCTATCGGGTTATCATGAAGACCAAAATCCGTAAAAGTGGTAAATAAACCTGTAATCTGTATAAAACGATCTTAGCTGCATGACTGATCTTTGTACTGTACAAATTGAAGAACAAACCGTACAGCTATGAAACAAATAACCAAATCAATTACCTGCATGTTATTTGCAGCGACTCTGCTTATGAACACAGACACAGCATATAGTCAAACAAAAAATCCTGCCGGGGTGCCAGACAATCATAACACGGCTATCTTTCCTCAGGGAGATCCGTTGCCTGATCGCTATTTCACAGGTAATGCCTATCTGATGCCATTTCTGGCACGGGATAAGAACAATGATTTTACCATGGGAAATGTAAGCTTTGAGCCGCATGCGAGAACCAACTGGCATACACATCCCAAAGGACAGGTACTCATTGTGACGGATGGAGTGGGTTTTTATCAGGAAAAGGGCAAGCCGGCCCGCCCAATTAAAAAAGGCGATGTCATCAATATTCCCGAAAATACAAAACATTGGCACGGGGCTGGTGCGGGAACGAAAATGGTACACATTGCTATTACCCACTATCAGGGTGATACCAATGTAGTTTGGTTGGAACCGGTTTCAGATCAGGAATACAATGCCGTCAATAAACAATAAATTCTGTTAAAAATGAGTACATACAAACCACTTTCATGGATACTGCTTTTTGTACTCATGGCCGTTGCAACGAAGATGAACGCACAATCAAATACAAGCCCGGACAAAGCATTAAGCAAACAGGAGCAAAGCATTGCAGCTATTTCGGCTTTGACTGCTGTCGGTGATCTGGAAAACCTGACTGTTGAGCTCAATAAGGGTCTTGATGCCGGGCTGACCGTTGAAGAAACCAAGGAGATCCTTGTGCAGCTTTATGCATACTGTGGTTTTCCCAGAAGCCTGAATGCGATCAATACACTGATGGAGGTAACCAAAGTGAGAAAAGGAAAGGGCATTAATGACGCAGAGGGCAAGGTAGCGTCAACAAAAAATGAGATCAAGGACAAGTACGAAAGAGGCAGAAAAGTACTGGAAGTACTGACCAAAACTCCGCAGTCAAAACCAGCTCCCGGATTTGGAGAATTTGCTCCACGAATAGACGCATTTCTGAAAGAACACTTGTTTGCCGACATATTCGAAAGTAATGTACTGACCATGCAACAGCGGGAACTGGTAACTATTTCGGCGCTGTCGGCAATGCCGGGTGTTGCATCGCAATTACAGTCTCATGTAAAGATGGGATTGAATACAGGCATTAACGAAAATCAACTCACGGAAGTGGCGCAACTGATCGAAAAACTCATCAGCAGAACGCAGGCAAATACACTGAGAAAAGCAATTTCAAAACCAGAGGTTCCTGTTATCGAGCCGGATATGATGGTGCGTATTTCAGAGATCGAAATCCTGCCGGAGCATCTGGAGGAGTATAACGCTATTCTGAAAGAAGAAGCGGCGGCTTCCGTTCAAAAAGAGCCTGGGGTATTGACAATATTCCCCATGAGTATAAAAGAACAGCCAAACCAGATCAGGATCGTAGAAATATATGCGGATAGTTCTGCTTATCAGTCGCATTTAAAAACACCGCACTTTCAGCATTACAAAACATCAACCCTTAAAATGGTAAAGTCGTTGAAGCTGGTAGATATGAATTCGCTTGACCAGCAGACCATGTCAGCGATATTCAGGAAAATGAAATGAATGATCAAATAAAACAAAAAGACATTTTTGAACGGATGCAGGCTGGTGAGCCCATCCGGAAAGATGATCCCGAGTATGGAAAGTTCTCGGATGTAGTTTCCCGCACCATAAGGCTATGTGTCCGGATGAATGCAACGGCAACCAATGTAGACCAGGTTCGCGAAATGCTGAGTGAAATTATCGGGATTGAAATAGACGATTCTACCACAGTCTTCCCGCCCTTTTACACCAACTATGGGCAGTCGATTCGTCTTGGTAAAAATGTGTTTATCAATCATGCCTGTTCCTTTCTGGATATCGGTGGAATAACCATTGAAGATGACGTACAAATCGGCCCCAGGGTTAATATCACTTCGGAAAATCACCCGCTTGATCCCGCTGACCGGAAAACACTTATTCCAGCGCGGGTTATAATCAGGCGAAATGCTTGGATTGGTGCCGCAGCAACTATTTTGCCGGGAGTAACCATAGGAGAAAATGCGATTGTAGCTTCGGGTGCTGTGGTGAGTAAAGATGTTGCTGCCAATACCGTTGTTGCCGGTGTTCCTGCAAAAGTGATTAAGACGATATAAGTGATATTAATCTTCTTTGCGCTTTAAATAGCCTACCTTTAAGTACGATGTGCTAAACAGTTGCCACTGCATCAGAACCCGGGATTTTCCGGATCAGGAAATTGACCTTCACCTACATGAAAAGTGCCAAGACCGTTTACCTGGTAGATGATGACGATGATGACAGAATGCTGGTTTGTGAAGCATTACATCAGGTTATCGATCAGGTTACTATTATCGAGGCTGCTGATGGGCGCCGCTTGCTGGATCTTCTCAAACTTCGCGATTCTACGTCGCAGTCCGCCATGATCCTGCTTGATAACAACATGCCCCGAATGAATGGGCTGGAAACACTTGCTCATATCAGGTCCAATCCAGAAACAGAACATATACCTGTTTTAATGCTTTCTACTTCCTCAGATCAGTACTATGTTAAAAATGCCTACAATCTTGGTGTGAATGCCTACCTGAAAAAACCGATTTTTTTTGATGATTATACCTACATTGCAGAATCGGTTAATGTCTGTTTTTTGAATAGTTATCCTTCCCTGAAAAACGGTCTGGTGCATACCAAAAGTTTTCAGACCACCAGTCTTTTAGTTATTGAAGACGATGCAGATCACTGGCAGCTTATGCAGATTGCATTAAAGCAGAGTATGCCCAAGGCACAGGCAGTGCGCATGAAGGATAGTGAAAGTACCTTGCATTTTTTTGAAACCGAGTGGCATCTCATGGAGCAGCATCCACAACTAATTCTTCTGGATTTGTATTTACCGACCCGGCAGCAGGGGCTGGACCTTCTTGAAAAGATCAGATTATTTCTGGCCGAAAAAAAATTGTCTACTTTACCCATTATCATTTTCAGCAATTCAGATCACCAGGAGGATATCAAGGCCTGTTACCAAAGGCAGGCAAATGCCTACATGGTCAAACCCTTTCACCTGCACGAATCCATTTCTTATTTCAAAACACTCAATCAGTTTATCTGGGATACGTACCTGACTGCACCGCATAAACATGAATCAGGCCTTTAGTGCCTTCATGGTAATAATTATTTGAGGTTTGATCGGTAGGATTGTACCGAAATGAAGGTTATACGTTAATGGTTAGACAAGCTGTTTTTCTACTTATGACCGGCTATATTGTTTCGGCTTCATACCCATATGATCTTTAAAAACTTTAGAAAAATGGCTTAGGTTAGTAAAGCCTAAATGATTGCCCACATAAGAAACAGACATCTTTTGCTCTTTCAATAGAAAAGCGGCTTCTTTCATCCTGAATGCCTGGTAATAATTGAAAATACTGTTTCCGAAAATTTGCCTGAACAAGCGTTTCATTTTGGTAGGGCTCATGTTGGCAAAAACGGCCAGTTCTTTTATAACCGGCGGAGTTTCCAGATATCCGAGCATTTGTTCTTTTACTTTGTAAAGCGTTTGTATATCCTGATTGTTTAATGCCACAAGCTGTTTTTTATCCCGCTTTTCCAGTTCTATCAGCAGTCTGCAAATCAATTCTTCGGCCTTTACCCTTAGAAAAAACAATTTAAAATTTTCATTAACCGGTTCAGACACAATTTCATCCACAATTTTCTGCAAAGCCGGATAAATCATTTGTTCAAATACTAAGGGCTGCGTATTCTGTAACAGGCTTTGTAGAACCAGCGATTTTTCCGGCAAGTCAAACAGCCCGTTCAAATAGTTTGCATCCACTTCTATGTTGATCGTCGCCGTGTTGGTGTGGATGGGAATAAGAGAGTCGGTATTTACCGTGCTGGTGATTATTAAAACGGAAGGTATCGTCTTAAAATGCTTTTCTGTTGATAATATTTCTTTGTCAGGAAAGATGTTTTGAAACTTAAAAAGTACCATCCTTTCTGGCGTATTGATATCTGAATTTTTGAGGATCAAATCCTGATTTAGTTCGTAATTCATAATAAACATCCGGATATGCTCATTAAAAATAAAACCGGAACAATAACCTTTACCAAACTTTTCAGGAATATCTAACCTTCTGTTTTTTATTTCCACTCCTAGCAAATGGGCAAGCCTTCTCAGGATTATCGGCTCGGTGTGCTCTTGGTCTCTTCTCATTAAAGTCTTTTACAGCTGTTTTCAGGTCTTTTAAGAATATTTTATCTCTAAGGTACTTAACAACTTTGCATTGTCATTAAACAATCTAAAAGTATGATTCTGAAGAATAAAAAAATAGCCATCATCGGAGCAGGCCCTGTCGGCCTGACGATGGCAAGATTACTACAGCAAACAGGTGTAAATGTAGTTGTCTATGAAAGAGACAAAGATCAGCAGGCAAGAATTTGGGGTGGTACGCTCGACCTGCATCAAAGTTCAGGACAGGCAGCAATGAAAAAGGCTGGATTGCTGGAGCGCTATTTTGCCATGGCAATACCGATGGGAAGAACCATAACAGATCAAAATGGCAAGGTATTATTGTCTGCAAATCCTCAGTATGACAGTCCTGAGATAAACAGAAATGATCTGAGAAAAATGTTGCTTGGCAGTTTAAAAGAGGATACAGTTATTTGGGACAGAAAACTTGCAGATCTGGAAGTTCAAAATGGAAAATGGCTGTTACAATTTGAAAATGAAGTGCAGGCAACCGCAGATATTGTTATCATAGCAAATGGTGGGATGTCCAGAGCAAAAAAATATGTAACGGATACAGAAGTCGAAAACACCGGAACTTTTATTATTCAGGCAGAAGTAGATCACCCTGAAAAACAATGTCCGGAGTTTTTTAAATTATGCTGCAACAACATACTGATGACTGCCGGCGAAGGTATCACAATCGTAGCAAACCCAAAAAACAATGGTAGATTAACCTACGCCGTAACGTTTAAAAAGCCCTGGGAATGGAATCAGGAAGTTGGATCAGACTTTCAGAACACGGAGAATACCCGTGCGTTTCTTTCAGCCATGTTCGCGCAATGGGATGAGCGGTATCAGCAGTTATTTAAGGCAACATCACTTTTTGCCGGGCTGCCAACAAGAAAATTATCTTTAGATAAACCCTGGAAAAAGGATCGTCCTTTGCCTATAACGCTTATTGGCGATGCGGCACATTTAATGCCTCCTTTTGCAGGCCAGGGTGTTAACACCGGACTGACAGACGCATTCATTTTGTCTGATAACCTGACTAACGGGAAATTTCATACCCCGGAAGCTGCGATCAGCGATTATGAGCAAAAAATGTTTGTTTACGCAAAAAATGCTCAGCTTGAAACAACAAAAAACGAAATGGAGCTGCATCAGCCCGGCTTCTCTTTCATGAAAAGATTTAGCAGTTAAATAACTCAGATGGCTACTTTGCAAAGTGTTTAAAGATTTAAACTGACTATGTTAGTTAGGTATATTGTAAGCGTGCTGTTGTGGTCAGTTCATTATGAAGGTACATGCTCTATTTTTTATGCAGCGTTTAACATTTGTTGTCCGTTAAAAGTTACTTGGTTACTTCAATGTTACTGTTACTTTTCGTTACAAAGTAACTTAAATATATTAATCCATTTTACCTTTGTATTGTAAACATTAAAAAACAGACAAATGGATTTTATAAATAAAAACGTAGTCATTACAGGCGGAAGTACAGGTATTGGCCTGGCAACAGCAAAGGCATTCATTCATGCAGGAGCAAACGTTTGGATTACAAGCAGAAATGCCGGCAATCTTCAAAAAGCAAGTGCAGAAATCAACAGTTCTAAATTGAATACCGTGGTTGCAGATACCTCGGATCTGGCAGGGATTGCGATTCTTGAAAAAGCAGTAGCAGAGAGCGGAGCCCTGATTGATGTCCTTTTTTTGAATGCAGGAATAGCCGTGTTTGCACCAATTGAGCAGGTAACGGAAGCAGATTTTGATGCTCAATTCAATACCAATGTCAAAGGGCATTTCTTCACCTTGCAAAAATTACTTCCCCACCTGGCAAAGGGATCATCCGTATTGTTCACTTCCTCAACCGTTGCAACAGCTGCCAATCTAGGCGCCAGCGTATATTCTGCAACGAAAGGAGCCTTGAACAAAATTGCTCAGATCGCAGCAAACGAATTGACCGCAAGGAATATTCGCGTAAACATCATTAGTCCCGGGCCTGTTAAAACGGAGGGTTTTGATAAAGCGGTAGCGACAGAGGAAGCAAAAGATCAGCTGGCTTCAGCAACAGCGCTGCAGAGATTGGGCAATGCGGATGAAATTGCAAAGACCGTGTTGTTCCTGGCTTCTGATGATGCAAGTTTCATTGTCGGAACAGAGATATTAGCGGATGGCGGCTACATCAACTATGCAATGAAGTAAATCATCCATATCATTAGACTGCCCCCAGAAAGTATCTAACTTTCTGGGGGCAGTCTGGTTAAAAGCAGCTTTTTTGTTTGTTTCAGATTATGCCTTTGCCGAATCGCGCAACGCTTTGATTTGATCGTGTGCTGCATTGATCTGTGTTGCCTGGCTTGCTACCAGTTCTGCGGCTTCGGAAGAAAGATCAGAGCTGCTTAATGCATCCTTATAGGCTTTTTTGATTGCATCTTCACCACGCTCAGCTTCTGATAAAATGCTGGCACGGTCGCTTCCTCCAAATAAGGATTTAACGTCGATCCAGGCGCGGTGCAAAGTACCGCTCACACTGTTTTCAGTTTCCAGGTGAGGTGCAGAACCCGCAATGGCCGAGAGCTGTTGTACATTTTTGCGGCTTTGCTGAGCATACTCGGCAAACAGCTGTTTAAGATCGATATTCTCGTCCTTAATATCTTCGATTACTTTTTCAAAACCGGCTACCCGGTCGTTGTTAATTTCAATCAGATCATTAATTACTCCTGTTGCACTTGATGAATTTGACATAAGTTCTACTAGTTGTTGTTGATACCTATTATGAGTATCGAATATTGTGCCAGCTGTTTGGCCGACGATGTCTCACCATGCGATTTCACCAGTCTGTGGATTGCTTTCCTCGCTGAAAAACTTTCCGGTTGGTCCGTTTTGGTCAATTAATGCATACTTAATAATACGTTTTGCGGCTACTTCAACTTCGCCTCCATGGTGGTTAGTGAAATCCGTTTTGGTATATCCCGGGCAAACAGCATTGATTTTAAACGCTGTATCCCGCAATTCGTACGCTAAATGAACCGTGTACATGTTCATAGCTGCTTTTGAAGATGCATAGATGGCAAATTTTGCGGAGTCGTAGGCAGGCCAGTCAGGGTTACTTTGCAGCGACAATGAGCCTACACTTGTGCTTACATTCACTATTCTTGGTTCAGCCGATTTTTTCAACAATCCGAGAAAAGACTGGATCACACGAACTGTACCATACAGGTTGACATCTAATACTTTGTTATTAATACTGATTTAATACTGTTTATTTTTTAAGATCACCGAAACAAAAGTGATGCTTAGAAAAATGAAATCATTTACCATTTGGTAAAACAGGTTAGCGAATATTTTTTCTTATCCGGCTCAATGATTGTTGTGTAACACCCAGGTATGAAGCAATATAAACCAGTGGGATTCTATTAGCAAGTGAGGGGTAATTCTGTAAAAATTCCAGATAGCGGGTCGTGGCATCCTGTGAGATTACCGGACCTCTCCTTGATTTCTGATACATACATTTCTGAACCATTTTGTTCTTGATATTATCCCAGCCAACAATGGTATGTGAAAGCTCCTCCCAGTCGGATTTTGAAAAAACAATCAGTTTGCAGTCGGTGCAGGCCTGAAGGTATTCCGATGAAGCTATGCCTGCTTCAAAATTGGGATAATCAACAGCCAGGCTTTTTTCGCTGATAAAGCAACGTGTAATTTCTTCGCCCTTGTTATTGTAGTAACAACCCCGGATAACACCCTCTACAACAAAGCCAACACGCCTGGGGATTTTTCCTGCTTCGGAAAAGTAGGTATCTTTTTCAAGTGCCAGGAACGTCATTTTTGCTTCAACAAGTTCAATTTGTTGTTTGTTAAGATTACCAAACTGTAAGATATAATCGATCAGATCTTTCATGAAAGCAATTTAGCTAATCGAATTTTAGATTATTTATCATTTGGTAAAAAGTATTAATTGAACATACATCCGGTTTTTATCTCATTCAGGCTGAAATATTTTGGAAGTCAGGGGCTTGCGAGATAAAATTATAGGCTTACTTCAATGCCTGGATTTGATTAGGATGCGAAAAATACAGCTGTGCCTTAAAATCCGGTTGTGTATAATCAATTTCAAAGCCTGCGCCTATTGTTTCAGAAAGCCTTGCCACAATCCACAGTCCAAGCCCGAATCCATCCGTTGAAAAATCCTGTTTGTTAAATTCATGCATGAGCCTTGCCAGGTCTGCAATAACTGTCTTTGAAATATTGCAGATGGTTAATAAGATCTGATCAGCTTTTTTTTCAATACGGATATGCACGGTGGAATTGTGTTGGCCATGTTTTATGACATTTTCCAAAAGGTTTATCAAAATGGTAATCAAATGAGATTGGTCCGTGTAAACTTCAAATTCACTATCCTGCGGAAGGAGTTCTATTTTAACAATCTGAATGTTTTCCAGCAAACGGGTGGAAAAGCGTTCCAACACCTCTATCGTGACTTCTGCCAGATTAATGTACGTTTTAGTCAGGTTTATTGCGCCTGATTTCAGCTGGCTGAGGATCAAAAAATCATTAACCAGCTTATTAAGACGCTGTACTTCCGCAATCTGATTTGCAATAACCGGTTTAATGGTTTGAGGGATCTGGTCACTTTGCAAGATTTGCAGTTCTGTAAGCATGACACTGAGCGGGGTTCTGAGCTCGTGTGAAGCGGATGCGAAAAATGCATTCTGGTATTGTGCCTGTTTTTTGATCTGTTCCAGCATCCTGTTGAGAGACACCACCAGTGTATGCAGCTCATCGCGGACAACAGGTTCTTCAAGCAGATGGATTTGACCTTGCAGGCTGATATCATTGGCTTTGTTAACCATGTTTTCGATGGGCCGTAATAAAAAACCGGAAAGCAGATAACCAACAACTAATGCGGCAAGAAAAGCCAGCGGGAAATAAAGAAATAAGATCAGTTGTAAACTGTTGATATCACGGATTAAGTCTGTTGCCGGCAGCATGTAAAGGATCCGGATCACGCCGCCTGTCTCCAAAGTTCTTTCAAGCGCAACACTGCGCCATAGTGCCGGGTCTGCGTAAGCCTGGGAAAGTTTCAGGGATGGAGGCAGGTTATCAAAAAGAGTATCGTGTTTATTGTTGGCATCATAGATGAGCTGGAAAGATTCGCCGGAGGTCGGAAAAGGAATGGTGATCGGGTTGATTTCTGTTTCCTGAAGAATAAGATTGCCTTGGGTTTTCAACCTTGCTGCAAAGCTTTTTTCGAACTGACCTCTGACGTTGGAATAAAGTATAGATCCGATTACAAGCAGGAAACACAGGAAAGCGAAGCCAAAAATCAGCCCGAAACGAAACCGGAGGCTCGTGTAGAAAGGGTAGGTGGCGAGCGTTTTCACAAGGATGATTTTGAACCTGTAAGTTTATAGCCCACTCCGATAACAGTTTCAATAACCGGAATCTCAAAACCTTTATCAATCTTCTTACGCAGCTGATGCATATATACTTCAACGATATTGCTTTCCGGGTCAAAATCCATGTTCCAGACATTTTCGAGAATCTGGATTTTGCTTACGACACGGTTTGTATTCCTGATCAGATATTCGAGCAGGGCAAATTCTTTTGCGGTAAGTTGGATCAGCCTTCCACCGCGTATCACTTCTCGTGTCATCAAGTCAACCACCAGATCATTAATGCTGATTCTGGTGCTTTCACTCGCAAAAACCTTGCGTTGCAAAATACGGATCCGGGCAAGTAATTCGTCCCATTCAAAGGGTTTCCTGATGTAGTCCACTGCGCCAAGATCAAGGCCTTCCACAATCTGGGAAGTTCCGCTTAAAGCACTTACAATGATAACAGGAGTAGGAATTTTGAAAGCCCGGAGGTTTTTCAGTACCTCAATACCAGTCATTCCTGGCAGCATCAGGTCAAGCAGAATCAGATCAAATGTCTCAGAAGCAGCTTTATTGAGTGCTTCCGACCCGTTCTCAGACAGTTGGACCAGATAGCCGGCCTGTTGCAGGCCTTTAAACATAAATCCGGCCAGTTTGTGTTCATCTTCAACAACAAGTATTTTCATAGGAACGCAATGTGCTAGGGAGTGATGAACACTGGATTTAACGGATTTTATAAGTAATACTGTCAAGCTGGATAATACTGGCTTTTACCACAGGTTTGCCGGAAGCTGATAAGAATCCTTCGGAAGAATCCCGCATATTTCCTTTCACAAGGATCATTTTAGCCCGGCTGATAATTGGAAATAATTCTCTCGCCATATGAGGAGGTAATGAAATAAGATTACCGGAAAGTAAAAATGCATAATCCAGCCCCTGTTCGCTCTTAAAGTCCTGAACGATACTTCCTTTTATCACTACCTCAAACCCTTTTCTGGGAACAGGAGCGGGAATTTTATTGAGATCAATTCCTACTTTTACAGACTGTTTACGTAAATATCTCAATTCGTTAGCCGAGGCGTTTCTGGTAGGCCCACCCTGATCTACTGTGGCTTCAATGCGACTATGAACCGGTGCTGCCTCTTTAATGGAGCGGGCGGTGTGGGGAGGGAAGTGCAGCCACATTTTTCCCTCAGGAGTAGCCAGCAGCATTTTGTCAATATCACCCTCAGGATTGCTTCCATATTCGAGTATGGTGCCTTCTATTTCCGATTGTTTATGCCGTAATGGTTTGATTTCGCCAGAAACTTTGTGAAGTGGATCCGCAATTTTCTTCTGCGATTTGAAAATAAACAAGCTTACTATTGCTAAAATTAGCAATAGTATAACACCACCCGAAATAGTAGCCACCTTGTTCAATGTGCGTCTGGTTTGTAAGTTTCCTTCATAAATAGCAGACAAATGACAAATGCCAGGGCTGCTGTAGCACTTAGAAATAAAAATGCATACCTGAACGAAAACGTGCTGGCAATATATCCACCCGCTACATTGCTCAGCGAAGCACCAAGCCCCACTGCTGTAATCAGGATTCCGTTAGCCAAGTTGAAGTGCCCGGAACCTTTTGTCAGGTCTGCAATGATCAGGATACTGACTACACCAAAAATACCGGCAGAAAGCCCGTCCAGAACTTGGACAGAAGTGATGAAATAGGGATCAGGACTAAGCGTATAAAGTATTCCGCGAACGGGTAATGCTGCGAAACAAACCAGCATAAGCCATTTTCTACCACTTGTAGACTTGTGGCTGCACCAGGCGGCTGTAGGAACCATCACCAGTTGAGCTATGACAATGCAGGCTGACATGTAAACCGATGCATCGACTTTGTTGGCAGAAACAATGTATTGTCCGGCAAGGGGAAGCATCGCTGCATTAGCAAAATGATAAAGCACGCAGCACGTGGTAAAAATCAGAAAAAGCGGGTTTGAAATAATACTGCGCGAAGACCTGATACCTGGTTTGTCTTCACCAGGCAAACTGCCTCTGGATAGTTGAGGGTCAATCTGAGCATTATCGATGAAACGCAGCAAAAGCATACTCACAAATGAAAGTAGAAAGGTAAAAATAAATATGGCTTTTAACCCAAAATAATAACCTATGATACCTGAAACCAATGCGGAAGTTACATTCCCGCCATGATTAAACATTTCGTTTCGTCCGGTGCGCTGTTCGAGTTTTTTATATCCGACGAGTCCCAGCGTCATAGCCGCAACAGAGGGAGCGATGAATGTAGCTGCTATGCCAACAATCACCTGACTGGCAATTACGACCTGATGACTGGGTTCAATCAAAATCAGGAGTGTTCCCAGGCCCACCAGTAAGCTCGAAATACCGATAAGAATTTTTTTATTCTTAAAGCGGTCTACAAAAGCGCCTGCAGGTGTTTGTACGATCACGCCGGCAAACGTAGCCAGTGATGTGGCTATGCCGATATCTTTTAAATTCCAGTGCTGGGACGAAAGCAAATAAATGCCCAGAAACGGCCCGATACCATCGCGAACATCCGCCAGTGTAAAGCTGATCAGATCCAGTCCCCTAAGAGACCGGGCTTTGAAGTTGCTCATTACGCTTTAAAAATGAAGTATACGGCACCTACCAGCAACGCAAAGCCAATCAGATGGTTGGTGGTAAACTGCGTATTTTTAAAGACCGTTACAGAAAATATCATAAAGATTATAAGCGTGATTACTTCCTGAATGATTTTGAGCTGAACCAGTGAAAATGGTCCTCCCATTTCAGAAGAACCAATACGGTTAGCCGGAACCTGGAAGCAGTATTCAAAAAAAGCCATTCCCCAGCTAAGCAGAATAATGGTCCAGAGAGGTGTAGATGCATGCCCACCTTCTTTGCTGAAAAATTTGAGATGACCATACCAGGCCAAGGTCATGAAAACATTGGATAGAACCAGCAATCCTATCGTTGAAATATATTTGCTCATAGCATAAATGATAAATTTAGTTTGGCAGCAAAATGCTGCCAAACTGTACCTGATTAACAATTATTTCACAAGATACTGCTGACCTTTTACGGTTATGGTATTGCAATGGATTATTTTATAATCTTCCAGAAGAACTTCCCCCTGAGTTTTGCCCTTTTGAGTGCCGGAGTACGAGATAGCAGTACCTTTCCCAATGGAAGTTCCCAGCTGTGCAGCTATGTGCGGAGGAAAGCGCAGCACCGTTTTGTTATCCAGAAAAAGTCCGCTAACCCTTCCTTCCCGATCCATTTGGAAAGTGCTTACCTTACCAGTGCCGGATGATTCAGTTTCTTGCACAGGCTCCGGAAGTATGCTGGGTGTAGTCTCTGTTATCGTCTTGTTTCCGGCAGTCATGCTGATCATTCTTACTTCCCTGATTCCAAAAGGTGGATTTTCCAAAACCCCGGATACGCTGATCTGTGAACCGGTTTTAGCAGCAGGCATGACCTGTGATCCCATGTGTGCAGGGAATTTTACAAGCAAACTGTCACTTCCGCTAAGCATGTAAAAGCCGTCGAAAACAAAATCATCGTTTGCTTGTAATTTGACAACTTTGCCCTGAATGGTTGTAACGGGTCGAAGACCTTGATCACCTAATGGGCCGCCGGGACGTGGACCCGGACCCAAGCCCGGACCTGGCATACCTACTCCTGCAATAGGTGCGGGAACTTGCGCAAATCCATCTGCGCTGAAAATTAAATACGATGCGATGAATGCCAATGCTAATTTTTTCATGATTGTATGATTAAAATGATTCTTTGTTTTTATTGAATCAAATGTAGCAAGGCCAGATAAGGGAGATATGAGCAGGAAATTAAATTTTCCTTATCTGACATGGAAGAGAAATTAGGCGGAGCCGGGATAGTAAGCTAGTTAAAATGAACTGTATGCAGTCCCTGGAGGAAGCTGGTATTTGTAAAGTTGTGTTTTCGGTGTAAGTATATGTACCAGCAAAAAAAAGTTGATTTAAAATATCGATGCCGCAGCCAGTACCCATGATTTGGTTGTAAGGTCAGTACAGGCAGGTGTAACATTGAGTAAGGCTAATTTGGCCAAAAAAAGCTTTCCAGAACATTGAGCTGCCAATAACTGCCGGTCAGGATCAATCCGACTCAATTTCCATATCAAGAATAGATAGCTGTATTACAATGCATTAAATAGCTTTTTGAGTTGGTAAACTGTTCGATTTTGAACAGTCTATATCCGTTATTGTATTTGCACAGTTAGGCTAGATAAATCAGAATCGGGCATTTGTATTTTTTAATTTTTTTTCGTGATATAACATCAATATATTTCAGCGAATGTTTTTATATTTAAATGGAAAACAGCTAATTGCTAATATCCAGACATTAGTTCAATGCGATTTTTAACAAAAAAAAATAGGATATGGATACTCAGCTAATTAAGAATTTACAGGATGTGCACGTTGCCGCCTGGAATGAAAAAGACCGGGTTAGGCGTGATAGCATGCTGAAAACTATTTATGCAGATGACGTAAAAATGTATGATAAGGATTTTATACTGAAAGGGATCGGGGAGGTGTCGGACTTCATTGAAAAGTTGCAACAAGATTTTGATTTCCAGTTCTCTGCGGCAAAACCAATTGAATATGTTCAAAATGGTGCTCGGTTCTATGGGCACATACGTACTGGAGAAGGCATGCTCAGTAGCATGGATTTTTTTGTGCTGGAAAATGATAAGGTAGTTCACCTATACGCTTTTATGGATATGGCATAGGATCATTATTTCTATTCAATTACCATTGTTCTTACTTTTCCATCCCTAAAAGTATATGTATGGATCACCTGGCCATCGCTCAGAACTTGTCCGTTTAAGTCTTTAATTACCTGATGAACGCCTACGGAAATTTCTCCGCCGGGCCTTACTTGAAAAAAGAAGGGCACTACTTTGGGGTCAATCTCTTGCCATTGTCGGAGCCAATACGCCCGCACTTCCTCATGTCCGTTCACATAGCCACCTTCCCACCCGTTAGGCCAGGTTACGTCCGTATGTACATGTGCTAACACGGCGTCGATTTTCCGGTCATTAAAATCTTGATAAAGCTGGTTTAAGATTGTTTGAAAGTCCACAGTTATAAAGGTTAAGAACGATGATTGATTAATCAAAATTATATCAAAGTCATTATAGATGCGCGTCGGTAATGCTTAAGATTATGTAAGATTACCTTGAGAAAATTACTAATCCTGGTAATTTGGTTGCCGGGAAGTATGATCAAAGAATATCAACGCTTCAAAATGTATCTAATGAAAAAGGATATAATTTAAAAGTGCGAATATGCTAGAATGCGGACAATGAATTTTTCTGGATAGGTACAGCCATTAACTGCCGGTAACTTTCTGACCGGCAGTTAATAACTTTCCAACTTTGTATAGCTGGTTTTATAAGGATACCTGCCGGGTTATGCTCTGGATAAGATCCACAAGTTGTACGGGGTTTTCCAGCTTTGAAAAAAAATGATCTGCACCGGCTGCAAAAGATCTTTGAATAATGGCAGGATCGTTAGTCCCTGAAAAAGCAATGATTTTTATTTCCGGCCAGCTGGCTTTTAAGATCACAGCTGTCTGATAACCATCCAGAACAGGCATGTCAAGATCAAGTATTACAATATCAGGTTTTTCAAGAGAATCCGTTATTTTTTCAATACATTCCTGTCCATTCTCGGCTTCGAAGATAATGGAAATCGACTTTGAGGATAATATATACTGAGTTGTATGGCGAACGAGCATGTTGTCATCTACGATAGCCACACATGGCATTGAATTATGTGTCATTCTATTCTATATTTATCAGATTTCTTCATACGTTGGTTTGATCATATTTACTTACCGATTAAAATAATCCGGCTGGTTGCATAAAATGCTGAATTGAAAGCAGCAAAGTTCAATAATTTTTTAAGATACCTGACTTAAAAAATTAAATAATAAAATTTAATACGGGATTTCTTTTGGAGAAAGATTTGCAGGTCACAGAAAGTCCACTCTCATTTATATATGTCGAATATTTATCTAATTGATTACCAGCTATATAAAGCCATTTTTTTAATAATCAGTTGCCTGATTCGGGTATGTACGAAGGAAGAGCGGAAACTCAGTAAGGCTAGCCATTTACAGCAGTAATTTCAAGGAAAGTATTTTGTGCAGATTATAAAACCAGTGGTTCATGTGGCTGGTAATCACTTTGTAGAAATCCCCTAATTCAATGCAGTAGGAGCTATGCCAAATTTTTTCTTGAAGGAATACGAGAAGTGTGACAGGCTTTCAAACCCCAGGTCCAGGTAAATGGCCGAGGGTTTTTGATGTTTGGTCTCGATCAGGTGTTTTGCTTCTTTCAGCCGTTTGTCTTGCAGCCAGTGACGAGGCGGAACACCAAAGGTTTTCAGGAAATCACGTTTGAAAGCTGCCAGGCTGCGGCCGGTAAGCTGTGCGAATTTTTCAATCGGAACATTGAAATGAAAGTTATTAAGCATGAATTTTTCCAGATCGATCTTAGAAGGTTCTGAAAAGTCAAATAAAAAGTTGCGAAGCTGAGGTAGGGCAAGCAAAAGTAATTTAACGCCTTCTTTTACTTTCAGGACGCCCATTTCATCAGTCATAGCCGCTCCTGAGCTGCGCGCATAGGGAACAATAGATTGAAAATACCCTTGAAGAAATTCGTTTAAAGGTATTAAGGTATTGAGCGGACCCATGTATTTACGGTCTGCTTCAAACTTTTCTTCTAACACAATTCTGCGCAGCAGATCCTCCTGTAGGGATATCACGATGGTTTCGTAGTTTCCGCCGGGTCCTGGTGTTTTAGTGAGCGTACCCAGCTGATTTTTGCCGATCAGCAGCAATTCTCCCCCGGTCATCGAAATGTTTTGTCCGGAGGTTTCCAGGATCAATTGCCCTGAAACCTGCATTATCAAGGTGTGATGGTTCCATAAGCAAACTTTTTCTTTCCGCTCAAAAGAGAGATAAGAGTAGAAAATTACTCCCGGTAAAATTTCTGCTGGACTGGTCATTTAGCGTTGTAAATAAGTGCCGCCAAGTATAGCGCCTACTGCAAAAGTAGTGTTTAAAGTGTTCAATTCTTCCGGCGTTAATACAATATCCATTGCTGCAATATTTTCGGCCAAGCGCGATCTACGACTCATGCTTACTAAAGACATAATATGTTCGTCTTGCTCCTTTACCCAGGCAATTGCAAGCTGCGTTGGCGTATAACCTTTATCACTGGAAATTTGCCTTAGGACTTCGACTTTTTCCAGATTATGAATCAAATTTTTACCTTGAAAACGTGAGAAATGGCTGCGGTAGTCGTTTTCGGCAAGCGGTGCTTTCAGCTCACCGGTCAATAAGCCTTCGGCTGAATTAGCGAATGCCACTACGGCAATGCCTAATTCCTTTGCTGTTGGCAGCAGTTCCGTTTCTATTTGACGGTCGGCCAGTGAATAGCCGATTTCCAGCGTACTGATGGGATAAATCCCATTGGCTTTACGAAGTTGTTCAGCCGTAATTTCTGATACGCCGATGTAGCGTACTTTACCCTCCTGGATCAGGTCAGCAACCGTTCCAATGATGTCCTCCACCGGCACACTACGATCCATTCGGCTGGGCTGGTAAAGGTCAATGGTTTCAATCCCCAAACGGGTCAGCGAATAGTTTATGAAATTCTTGATTGCGATGGGGCGCAGGTCCATTCCCAGCGGCTGACCGTTGTGAAAGATTGCACCGAATTTTACACTGATAAAGGCATCGTCGCGTCTTCCTTTGATGGCTTTACCGATCAGCATTTCATTATGACCGGCGCCGTAAAAATCGCCGGTGTTCAGAAAATTTATACCACTGTCTAAGGCTTCATGGATTGTTGCAATACTTTCTGCTTCGTCAGGTGTAGGTCCGCCCCAGATCGAAGACATACGCATGCAGCCTAAACCAAGTTTAGACACAAAAGGACCATTTTGACCCAACTGAATTTTTGTAATGTTTTTCATGATACAAAGATCAACGTTCACAATACATATTACTTTCTTCTACGGCTCAAATATTTTGCCTGTAAGGCTCATTTAAATATGGGTACTTTTAGCGATTGGTCTACCTGTCACAGTGTAACTATTTTCGTTAAAGGAAAGCCTAAATGGCATCTTGGCTTAGGGCAATATGCATAGCTAAATGCACTGCCATGTTTACTATAGAAGCATGAACTTATAATACAGGGTTCTCAATCGATAGCAGGAAGTCACAGCCAGATAAATCAAGGAATTTTTCTTCATCCGGTCTGATCTGCTCAATGATTCCGGCTTGATACCCAGGTAAGAGGCTATATGAAATTGTGAAATTTGCTTGAACAACTCTGGACGGGTTGCTAACAAATATTCATAACGCTGTTCGGGTGATATGAATTGCAGCATTTCCACCCGTTCGTTTAGTTGAAGGTAGACCCTTTCTGTAATCAGGCGTCCTAGTTTTTGCCATGCTGCTGATGAGGCATATAGCTTTTGCACTTCATGAAACGAAAAAGCAAGGACTTGTGAATCCTGCATAGCCTGCCAGTAATAACGCGAAGGCTTTTGCGTGAGAAAGCTCTGCAACTTTTATGACAAGATCCGGAATATATTTCATAGTAAACTTTATATTTTATCCTACTTCTGGTTTTAGTCTTTGATCTGCTGCGAGTGCTTTTTTATTTCAATACTTCCAGGATTAAGGTCTATTCCCACCACATTCTTAGTAGTTCAGTGAAATGTATAAGTATAGCCATGGATTGTTAAAGTAAAAGATTATCCTGCAAGAGATCTTTGTGTCAATCAAAGATTTAATTTATGGACACAAGAAATAAAATTAAAATTGCACTGATCACCGGCGGCAGCCGGGGAATCGGAAAAAGCATCGCATTGAGTGCCGCCAAACGTGGTATCGACATCATCCTGACTTATAATAGTAATGCGGACCAGGGAATTGCTGTTGCGAACGAGATCCGAAATTATGGTGGGAAAGCAGTTGCACTGCATTTAAATACTGCAAAGATCCATTCTTTTGATGTGTTTGCCGACGAAGTTTCGCAGGTACTTAAAAGTGAATGGAACCGGGATCACTTTGACTATCTGGTCAACAATGCAGGCATTTCGCAGCGTAGCCTTATCAAAGACACAACCGAAGATATTTTCGATGAGCTGGTGAATGTAAATTTCAAAGGTGTATTTTTTTTGAGCCAGAAACTGATCCCTTTGATCATAGACGGTGGGCAGATTGTCAATATTTCATCTGCGCTTGCACGTTTTGCATTTCCTGGTGTTGCCGTATATGGTGCACTCAAGGCGGCCTTGGAAGGACTGACGCGGTACTTTGCCAAGGAATATGCAGACAGAAAAATACGGGTGAACAGTGTGGCGCCTGGCGCGATTGATACGGAGTTTGGCGGCGGGAAGGGCGACGAAAGTCACCGTCAGCAGATTGCTTCCATGACGGCGCTGGGTAGACTTGGGGAAGCGGAGGACGTGGGTGATTTTGTGGCATCGCTGCTTTCCGAAGACAGCCGCTTTGTAAATGCACAGCGCATTGAAGTCGGCGGTGGCATTATGATCTGATCGGTTGAGGAGAGAAGCTTCTGGCTTTCTCCTCAATTTTTGATATATTCGAATAAGACTGGATAATTTTACAAATGGAATACACGGATATTAAATCGATTGCACAGCTGCTTGCATTTTTTCATTATGAAAAGCCCGTACATCCTTTGATAGCGGTTGTGGACTTAGCCAAAGTAGACCGGTCACATAGAAAGCCCGATGCTGCTTATCGTTTGGATTTATATTCCATTGCCTGTAAAAAAATACAAGGATCATTCAAATACGGACGTACCGATTACGATTTTTCCGAAGGATCACTCATGTTTACTGCGCCAAATCAGGTACTATCGCCCGGCATTGAAAATAAGGTTGAAGGCTGGGCGATTTATATCCATCCTGATTTTTTACATGGCAGCAGCAAAGGCCGGCAATTAACCAGTTACACCTTTTTTGGTTATGACACCCACGAGTGTCTGCACATTTCGGATGCGGAGGAGAAGGTATTGAAAGATTGCCTTGCCAATATCGTCAGGGAAATTTCGATGAACCTGGACACACATTCCCACAATCTTATCCTGACCAATCTTGAACTGCTGCTTTCGTATTGTTCAAGGTTTTACGACCGGCAGTTTCTTACCAGAGTAAAGGTGAGCAATGAAATTGTGGGAAAATTTGACAGGATTTTAACTAATTATTTTTCTCAGAGTACCTTAATTGAATCGGGGTTGCCGGATGTAAAATATTTTGCGTCGCAGCTGAATTTGTCGCCTAACTACCTGACTGACTTGCTGACCAAATACACTGGCAAGTCAACCTATGAGCATATCCAGTTAAGGTTGATCGACAAAGCAAAACAATTGCTTTGGAGTACTGATTCCCCGATCAGTGTTATCGCCTACGACCTGGGGTTCGGGCACCCGTCCCATTTCACAAAGCTCTTTAAGAACAAGACGGGTTACGCACCAAAAATGTACAGGAATTTGAATTGAATCAGACACCCATGCCTAAGCATTTTGTCCTCCATCTACATTTAAAGTTGTACCGGTAATGTATTGCGCGTCTTCACTAGCCAGGAAAGCGACGGCAGCACCAATATCTTTCGGTTCGCCATAGCGCCCTAAGGCAACAGCCTCTAGCATGTGGGCACTGAAAGCACCATCAGACGGGTTCATATCGGTGTTGATGAGTCCTGGCTGAATAATATTTGCGGTAATATTTCTTTTGCCTAAGTCCCTTGCCCAGCTGCGTGTATAAGCTGCCAGTGCCGCCTTGGTTGCCGCATAATCCCCAATGCCCGGATAAGGTGAACGGCTTGCACCGGTAGAACCAATCGTGATGATTCGCCCATTATCGTTCATATAAGGCAGAATTGATCTGACCGTATGTGCAACCCCCAGCACATTAACTTTCCATTGTCGGGTAAAGCCATCTAAGTCCGCTTCCGTATCATCAATGGTACCTGTAATAAATAATCCTGCGTTATTTACCAGTATATCTATGTTTTTGAATTCAGCTAATGCTACAGCAATAGCAGTATTGATCTCATTGTTGCTGCCGGTATCAGCTTTGACCGCCATGGCTTTTACTCCGTAGGATTCCAATTCTTTAGCTAATGCATCAGCTTTTTCTCCTGAATTCACATAAGTAAAAATAACATTGGCGCCTTTTGATGCTAACGCCTTAACAATACCTGCACCTATCCCGCGGCTGCCGCCTGTAACGAAGGCTGTTTTATTTGATAATTTAGACATTTGACTGTGCTATTATTTTTTATGATAATGAGTATTCTTTTATTTAAGGATGGAGAATGATGGAACCGGTTGTACGGCTCGCTTCCAGATCCTGATGAGCCCGGCTTACTTGTGATAAGGGATAAATTGTTGGCTTCTTATCTCCAAATACATCAGTACGAAATGCTTCGAAGAGTTCGGCAATTGCTATTTCGATGCTTTGCCGGTCAGGTAAATATTGACCAAGCGAAGGGCGAATAAGTTTAATTTCTTTTGAAGCTAAATAATCAGCATTTATTTGTGGATTGCCTGACGCATTACCATAAAGTACAATATGTCCACCCTGTTTTACGAATTCCGTAGATTTATCGAATGTTGCTTTTCCTACACCATCATATACTACCTGAACACCCTTGCCTTTTGTAATAAAATTTATTTGGTCTGTTAAATTATCGGAATCCAGAGCAACCACCAAATCGATATCCTTACTGTGGACCTTTGCTTTTTTAGATTCATTGCCAACTGTTCCAATCACAGTAGCTCCTAGTGATTTGACCCAGCTACTTACCAGCGATCCGACTCCGCCGGCTGCGGCATGAACAAGCACGAGGTCGCCTGGCTTGACAGGGTAGGCCTCTTTAACCAGCATCCGTGCAGTTAATCCTTTGGCCATCAGGGAAGCTGCCTGATCAAATGTTATGTCATCGGGAAGTCTGACTAATTCGTTTTCATTTATTATTCGTTTCTCAGCACAGGCACCTAAGGAAAAGTAGTAGCCTACCCGGTCACCGATTACCCAGTTTTTTACTTCATTTCCAACAGCTTCAACAATACCTGCAGCTTCCACACCCAGGATAGCTGGCAACTCGTTGACAGGAAAGCTACCATTTCTAAAAAGTACGTCTACAAAGTTAAGTGCTATCGCTTTTTGACTGATTACTACTTCATTGGCCTTCGGAGTGCCGACAGTATCAGTAATGTATTCCAAAACGGATGGCGGGCCTTGTTTCATAATGCGAACCAGCCCGTATTGATCTGTGTCTTTCATGTTTTTTTGTTTATTTTGATACCTCAAAGTTCCGGTTAATCTTTCTGCCGTACATTGATATTTGCAGCAATTTATTCTTGATATTTGTCAATATCCGGTGAGGGACATCATGATTGTATGTACTTTTTCTATTTGTTACTTTTACGGTAAATGCAGTATTCAGATTTCAATAATTGCTTGTTATATGACCCACGAAGCCCTTTTTAAATACATTGAATCAAAATCTTCCTTAGTCCTGACTGAATCTGAAAGAGAGCGGATCCAGCTTGCATTTAAGCCGAGGCATTTAAAAAGGAGGCAGTATCTTTTGCAGGAGGGAGATGTATGCAAATACATGGGCTTTATAGTAAATGGGGCTGGTAGAATGTATACAATAAAAGAAAACAGCCAGGAAACCACGATTCGTCTGGCTATTGAGTCGTGGTGGCTGGGCGATTATGAAAGTTATAATTTGCAGATACCCTCTCTTTACTACATTGAAATGACAGAGGATTCCAATGTTCTCCTTATCACGCATTCGGATTTGCAAGAACTTATTGAGCAGGTTCCTGCTATTCATCTTATGATCAAAGAAATTGATCGCAAAGGGACAATTGCTACCCAAAAACGCATACATTCATCCATTAGTCTTGATGCTCAGGAGCGGTATGATCTGTTGGCAAAAACGTATCCCGAGTTTATTAAGCGTTTTCCACAAAGCACAATCGCTTCTTACCTGGGCATCTCAGCTGAAACGCTCAGCCGGGTACGCAAAAAGATCTTATATAAATAAGGCTCATGAAATAAAAATGCTGTAGTCTGTGACAACGAATTAACCAAATATTTAATCAATCCTAGGTGAAAAGTGTTAACTGGTTCATGCGGAGCATTTCAACCCGTATTGAACCGAGGTTTATAAAAGTGAGCAAATCATTTTTAACTTTAATTTTCTATTTTTTTAAATGATCGATATAATAATAGAAGCCAGAAAGGCAGAAATTGTGCCCGGATTTGAGGTTAAACGCATTTTACCTTACCAGCTCCGAAGGATGGTAGGGCCTTTTATTTTTATGGACCATGGCGGACCCGTAAGTATTCCCACCCCGGCTCAGACGAATATGGATGTACTTCCACATCCGCATATCGGGTTGTCAACAGTAAGTTATTTATTCAGCGGTAATGTAACGCACAGGGATAGCTTAGGTGTGCAGCAAATTATCAAACCCGGTGAAGTAAATTGGATGACCGCAGCAAAAGGCATCGCACACAGTGAACGCTTCGAAGATCCTGCCATGCTGGCCGGCGGCGAACTTGAAATGATCCAGACATGGGTGGCACTTCCGGAGAAAGATGAAGAATCAGAGCCGTCTTTTAGTAACTACACATCAGAACAACTGCCTGTATTTACGGATACGGGTGTATGGATGCGTTTAATTGCAGGCAACGCCTATGGATTGACAAATCATGTAAGTACACATTCTCCGTTGTTCTATCTTCATGTCGTTCTTCAGCAGGGAGCAAGATTTGGAATGCCCCAGGGATATAGTGAAAGAGGTGCGTATATCGTTAAGGGCAGCGTTGAAGTGAATGGTATTACGTATAAAGCAGGAAAACTGATGGTATTTACCACCGGGGCAGACCCGCTGATTATTGCCAAAGAAAATACAACACTGATGCTGCTGGGCGGAGAGCATTTAGGGGAACGTTACATCTGGTGGAACTTTGTCTCCAGCCGTAAAGAAAGGATTGATCAGGCTAAGGAGGATTGGAAACAAGGCCGTATCGTGCTTCCGCCAACGGATAATGAAGAATTCATACCGCTTCCCAAAGACAATTCAAGACCGGCAGGCGGGCCTTCTCCCGGAGCCTTGTCCTGAAAAAACGTAAACGATCCGGAACAAAATACAGTAGGTTCAGTAACTAAAATTTAAATAGATCAATAATGGAAATAGGTATTGACAGCTTTGCATCTGCCATGTATGGCAGTGACGTACTGAACGGCGTGGATGCCATGGAACAGCTATTGGACAGGATTTCTATGGCCGATCAGGCCGGACTGGATATTTTCGGTATCGGTGAACATCATAAGAAAGAATTTCTGGATTCTGCTCCTGCCGTCATCTTATCTGCGGCAGCAGGCAGAACCAAAAATATCCGTCTGACCAGTGCTGTTACAGTCTTAAGCACGGCTGATCCTGTGCGCGTTTATCAGAGCTTTGCAACGTTGGATTTAATATCCAGGGGAAGAGCTGAGCTCGTGGTTGGGCGTGGATCTGCAATCGATGCTTATCCGCTGTTTGGATTTGATCTGAAAGATTACGATGCGCTTTTTAGAGAAAAACTGGATCTTTTGCTGAAAATCCGCGACCAGGAGTTTGTCACATGGTCAGGTAAATTCAGGCCGGAAATGAAAAATCAACCCGTTTATCCAAGATCTCTCCAAGAAAAATTACCTGTGTGGCTGGGAGTAGGTGGTACGCCGGATTCATTTGCCAGAGCAGGAAGGTTAGGACTGCCATTAATGGTTGCAGTAATTGGTGGTGAAACAGAGCGTTTTCGCCCGCTCATCGATCTGTATCGTCAGGAAGGGCAGAGAGCAGGTTTTACTCCGGATCAACTTAAGGTCGGGCTTCATTCGCCGGGCTACGTTGCCGCAACAGATGAGCAGGCTGTGTCTGAGTACTATCCCGGCTATGCTGAACTTTGGACGAAACTGGGGAGAGAACGTGGCTGGCCCCCGGTTACCAAAAGACAATTTGATGCGTTAATAGCGCCGAGAGGTGTTTTAGTACTTGGCGGTCCTGAGCAGGTTGCAGAAAAACTTCTGAGGCATAGTGAAGCCCTCGGTGGTATCGACCGGTTTACATTTCAGATGGATAATGCAGGACTTACACATCAGCAACTTATGCAGTCCATAGAACTGATCGGTTCGAAAGTTATCCCATTGCTTAAAACAAATTCCTGATATCATTTACAATGTTCCAAAACAATACTGTCTTATAGTAAAGGCAGTATTGTTTAGTACATTGTAAAAATTAAATCTTATCCGGCATAATATTATCAGCTAAAATGCTGAACTTCTGAGTATTATTTTGTAGCTGCACTTCTAAAAAAAATGATTTTAATAGTAATGTTAATTATATATAACAAAACATATTATATATTACCATAATCATGTACTTTTACAAACAATCCGTTGTGAACCGGACTATAATCCTGTACAAATCCCCATAAGCGTAATCAATGTTGAAAATTACAAGTTTTGAAAAATCTTATCACCGGGATCTTGTCCTTAGGATTGATGATTTAACCATCGGATCAGGTATAAGCTGGATCAAAGGTGCAAACGGTGCCGGTAAAAGTACTTTCCTCAAAGCTGCTGCGGGCATTGTAGCGTTTGACGGTGATCTTGGTCTAAGTTCTGGTGTAAGCCTGAAAAAGCAATCCGTATCCTACAGGAAGCGCGTGAATTTTGCCGAAGCTGAACCGGTTTTTCCGGAATTTCTGACGGGTTCAGATTTGATCGGCCTGTTTACCAAAGCGAAGGATGCACCTAAAAAGCAGGAGGATTATTTCATTGAATCTATGAAGATGGGCTCTTATGTAAGCAGTCCGGTTGGAACCTATTCAAGTGGGATGCTCAAAAAACTTTCGCTGGTGCTGGCATTTATGGGTAATCCAGAACTTGTTTTATTGGATGAGCCTTTAATTACCATGGACAGTGAAGCGCTGAAAACACTTTATGCATGGATTTCTGAAAGTTACATCAAAACCGGAACAAGCTTTTTGCTTTCATCCCATCAATCCCTGGAAAATAAGTTTTTGCCGGATGTTCAGGAACTTCTGGTTGCAAATCAAACCTTAACTTATCTATGAGGTCTGCTGCTGTAACCAGGGTTCTACTAAAAACATTTGTTGCCGGTTTTTACAAAGCGCATGCCGGTCTGTTATTATCACTTTTTGTAACTATATTCATCAATTTCTTTTATACGCAAGTTCTTAACCAGACACATCTTAACAAACAACAGCTCCTTTTAAATAATTTAAAACTTGTCCTCACTTCGGTCAGTAATCCTGTTGCATTGGGTGTGCTTTTTCTGATCTGGCTTGGTTACACCATTAAAAGCTTTCAGTTTGTATCAGCACAGCTGTTATTGGGTCAGAACCTGTTTTTATTTTATAGCAGTACCGCTTTGTCTTTTAAAAAACAGTTTCTGGCATGGTTTCTTGTCCAGGCCTGTATTTCATTTCCAATTATTGCGTTAGGCTTTTTTGCAGCAGGTGTAGGAATGGCATTTGATTATATTTTGATTCCACTGGTCATACCCCTGTATTTACTCCTTCTGATTTCCGGATGTACGCTTTATTACATTCATCTGATCAATGACCTGAGTGAAAACAGCAGTAATTCTTATGTGTTAATCTGGATAAAAAAATTTCCTAAACCGTTTTTCAGCCTTTTTTTGTATAAAATTATTTATCAGTATAAAATCCATTATGCAGTAACCAAATTAATTTCGGCCATCCTTATTGTCAGCATGCATGCATTGTTTCGTGAAAATTCAATGGATCTGCGCGTTCCGGGCCTGAGTATGCTGGGCATAATCCTGGCACATACATTTTTAATATACCAGTCTCATGAGTTTGAACGGTCATACCTTGCTTTTACACGTAACTTTCCTTTAACTGAAAACGGATTATACGGGCAACTGGCAGCTCAGTATTTTTTATTGCTGTTACCGGAAATAATCTGGTTTTTCTGTATTGAAAGTCCGGTTACAGGTTTGAATACAGCACTGCTGGGCCTGAGCTGCGCCTTGTTATTTCGATCCGTATTATATGGCCGGATTCAATCGATGGATCACTATATAAAGGTGGTATTTGGAATTTTTATTTTCTCCGCTCTTTTGATCATGTTCGGGGCATCCTTTTGGCTGATCCTTATAAACATGGTAATTTCTTTTGTAATCTTTAACCGGAATTACCGGAGATCACCGGATTTATTCCGATGATGCTTTATTGAAAAAAGGTAAAATGTTTTTCTGTTAAACTATTTATTTTCAACTTTGAATGTTCATATGTATAAACATAGTCAGGTATGGAGATTTTTAGTATTAATCATGAAAGCCCGCTTCCTTTACATGTTCAGGTAGAGGGAATTTTACGTGGTCTCATCATTGATCCTGAATATCAAAGCGGAAAACTCTTTCCTAATGAAGTGGATATTGCCAAGAGGCTGGGCATTTCCAGAAATACGGTCAGACAGGCGCTGAACAAACTTGTTCATGAACAACTGTTAACGCGCAAAAAGGGAGTCGGAACAAAGGTGGTGACAAACAGCATCACTACGAAATTAAGCAAGTGGTCGAGCTTTACGCTTGAAATGCATGAAAAAGGGGTATTGTTCAAAAATTACGATATCAGCACAGCATGGATAGAAGCTGATGAGCATATATCCGCACTTTTTGGAATCAGCAAGGGTACTAAGGTTTTTAAGTTGGAAAGGCTCAGAGGATTAGATACCGGGCCGGTTGTACATTTCATATCCTATTTCCATCCACGCGTAGGACTGACGGGCAAGGAAGATTTTTCAAAGCCGCTGTATGAAATGCTGGAACGTGATTATCATACGGTGGCGGCCATTTCCAAAGAAGAAATCAGTGCTGTTTTGGCCGACGAACATCTTGCAAAGATCCTGCACATGAAAGCTGGCGAACCCATTTTACTGCGCAAAAGAATGGTTTGCGATCCGGGCGACAGGCCCATAGAATACAACCTGGGTTATTACCGTGCAGATAGTTTTAACTATGCCATAGACATCGTAAGAGGGTAATTATATTATAGTACAAGCAAAAAAAGAGTGATATGAAAGCTAAATTCGGTCCAATCCTTATTTTATGGGCTATGCTCTTAATATGCTTTGGTGTTAAAGGTCAAAATCTTCTGAAATATGTTGATCCTGACATTGGTACAGCGCACAGTCGCTGGTTTTTTTATACACCTGCTGCGGTGCCTTATGGAATGGCGAAGCTGGCTCCCTCAACAAACGGACATTATGGCAACCCATCGGGATGGGAAGCAGTTGGGTATGATACAAGACAAAATTCCATAGAAGGCTTTGTGCATTTTCATGAATGGCAGGTAGGGGGCATCAGTTACATGCCAGCCACGGGTCCGGTAAAAACCAAACCCGGAGAGCTGGAAGGAACCAATACGGGGTACCGGTCCAAATTCGACAGGAAAAATCAGGTTGCACAGCCCGGTTATTACAAAGTTTTGCTGGATGATTACAACATCACTGCGGAGCTTACGGCCACAAAACGCGTGGGTTTTCAGCGCTATACTTTTCCTGAAAATAATCAGTCGCATGTGATCCTGGATATTGGCAACAAGCAGGGTGAAAGTGATATAGTTACCGATGCACGTATAAAAATGCTGGATGACACGCACTTCGAAGGGTACGTGATTACGTATCCAAAGTATGTGAAAATATACGATCCGGATGGAAAAGTAGCCATGTATTTTTATGGAGAGATCAGTAAAAAACCAGCTTCCATCACAGCCTTTACTGCTGATCATGTGACGGAGAATACGAACAGTGCAACAGGCAAAGGCGCAGGTCTGGTGCTCGGCTATACAACCAGAGATAAGGAAACAATTGAGGTGAAAACGGGCCTGTCCTACACATCCAATGCGAATGCGAAACAAAACTTTTTGGCTGAGGCAAAGGGTTTATCGTTTGATCAGGCAAAGGTACAGGCTCAAAATACCTGGCAGCAGCAGTTAAGCAAAATAAAAATAGAGGATACGGATGAACCAAACAAAATCAAATTTTACACAGGCCTGTACCACGCATTGCTGGGCAGAGGCATCGCCAGCGATGTAAACGGTGCTTACCCAAAACATGGAGGCCAAACCGGACATTTGCCTGTGCAAACCGGAAAAGGTGCAAAACCAGAATTTATTAACACAGATGCGATATGGGGCGGCTTCTGGAACATTACCCAATTATGGGCGCTGTCCTATCCGGAATGGTACGGCAGTTTTGTCAATACACATTTACAGATATTTAAAGATAAAGGCTGGTTTGGTGATGGCATAGCCAACAGCGAATTTGTCTCTGGTGTAGGTACCAACTTCGTTGGGCTCGCCATAGCGGGTGCTTATAATGCGGGTATACGCAACTATGACGTTGAATTGGCTTACAAGGCTGTAAAAGCAAATGAGTTAAGCTATAAGAATCGTCCGATCGGTGCAGGCAAGCTGGATACCAAAGCTTTTGTAGACAACGGCTATGTTCCGTTTTTTGACCAGAATGGCCGGGATTTTGTCACCGATTCAACCGGCTCCAACTTTGCCGGCTCACATACTTTAGAGTATAGCTTCAGTGCATTTGCCGCCGCACAGATGGCCAAAGCCATGGGCAAACCGGAGGACTACAGCAAGCTGATAAAATTATCTGACGGCTGGCGGAAAATCTTTAATCCGCAAAACAAGCTGGTGCATCCTAAAAAAGCGGATGGCCATTTTATAGAAAAATTTGATCCCTATCAGCCGTGGAGAGGTTTTCAGGAAGGCAACGCGGTGCAGTATACCTTTTATGTCCCTCATAATCCGGCTGGCTTAATTGATGTTATTGGGAAAGACAACTTTAACAACAGGCTGGACAGCATTTTCACCGTGTCGGAAAAATCAGGCTTTGGTGGTGGTAAAACAATTGATGCATTTGCAGGAATCAAATCCATTTATAATCATGGTAACCAGCCGAATTTACATACCAGCTGGTTATTCAATTTCTCCGGAACGCCCTGGTTAACTCAAAAATGGACAAGGCTTATTGGAAGTGATTTCTACGGTACCGAGCCTGTACATGGCTATGGCTACGGACAGGATGAAGACCAGGGCCAGCTTGGATCCTGGTATGTGATGAATGCGCTGGGTCTTTTTGATGTTAAAGGCCTTACTGACCTGAGGCCTGTCATTCAACTGGGCAGTCCGTTGTTTGCTAAGGCAACCATCACTTTGGGTAATGGTAAAACACTCAGTATTGAAACAAAAAACAATTCGAAAAGTAATGTATATATCCAGTTGGCCATGTTTAATGGAGCTGCACTGCATAACTGCTGGCTGTACAGGGATGAGCTGATGAAAGGAGGGAAGCTGACCTTTGTCATGGGTGAAACGCCTAATACAAACTGGGGTACAAAAATGCCGCCGCCATCCGTGCAATAAGTAACGGATAAAGCAGGAAGATTGCCTATGAAAAGAACTGGTAGATTTAAAAAAAAGATATTGGGCAATTAAAAAAAAGAATTTACATAAGTTGCTGAGCTAGAATAAATGGAAGATAATAAATAATTTATATCTTAATTTTAATCTGCAGGCTCCCCGAAGTAGAATCATTCAATGACACATATTTGACAAATATTTTTTCACTATAATAGTCCCTCTGGACTTTCATATCAATTTTGCCTTTTTTTATCAAAATCTCATCTATATGAGAGGAAACAGTATCTGTAGCGAGGTCTTTTTCATGATAGAGTATTATAGCATCATGGCTAAGGTTTCCCTTAATGGTGAACCTGACAAATGCAGGAGGTTTCTTATAGGTAGTTGTAAAGTAGTCGTCTTCTTTAACATCTTTTACCTGATGAGTAAAATATTCATTTTTTAGCCCTAGCTCTTTGCAGCTCATCAGGCAGGCCGCGATCAGAAAATACAGTAATGTTTGTTTCACAGTTATAGACAGATGTTATTTGACAGGCGAAGGTATGCTCACTGCCTGGATAAAACAAAAACTATCTTTAAACAGCCTTTTCCATCTTCTTGTATAGATTATGGTTAACAAAACAGTCCTTTTTTTGAGAGTGCTTCACCTCCGCCCATAAGCTGTCAAGAGCAAGACTAATGCTGACCAAAACAGAAGTATCAAAAAAGATAGTTAAAAATTTTGCATATTGATGTCGTGTATATTATATTTGCGACTACTAAAATATATGCACAATGAGAAAATTAGAATTTGCATCCCTTCAAGTGAGGGATCTTGAAGCCTCGAAAGAATTTTATACCACAAAATTAGGATTTGAGGATGCTGGAATTCCCAATCCGCAAGCCTGTGTTTTCAGATACAACAAGGGTGAGGCAAGTTTTGCCATCAGAACGCCAATCGGTAACCTGGAAGGAAAAGAACTGGGCATCAGTTCTTCTCTCTGGTTCGCTATTGATGAGGAAATCGAGGACCTGCAGGCGCAGCTATCAGCAAAGAATGTAACCTTGTTAGGGCCAATCCAGGAAACACCTTTCGGAAAAATCCTTATTGCCAAAGATCCGGACGGATATAACATCACATTTCTGAAAGCAAACTAATCTCGTGAATATGAGCGAAAATACCAAGTACTGGATCATTGTGGCATCAAAGGACCATGTCAAAAGTGCGCTTACAGAGGGGATTGCCCAGACTTGCCACGGAAAGGCATCGCCCTTGAAAAGGATGCGTAAAAATGATTTCATTATCTATTATTCAGGAAAGCAGACAATGGGAAAGTACGAGGTATGCCAGGAATTTACTGGTATTGGAAAGGTTTTGGATGACGAAATTTACCAGTTGTGGGTGTCTGAGGACTTTTGTCCGTCAAGACGTAAGATAGAATTTTTGCCTGGTAAGGATGTCTCCATCTTGCCCTTAATTTCCCAACTGAATTTTATTCACGACAAGAAAAATTGGGGTTATCCGTTCCGTTTTGGTCTGCTCGAAATCGACCGGCATGACTTTGAATTAATTTCTTCACAGATGCTACAAAAAGAATATGTCCAAAAATATTGAATTTCATTTTAAAAAGCCCGAAGACAGTCCGGGTTATCTCTTAGGACAACTGACCATGTTGTGGCAGAGAAAACAAAAGCGTGTCCTGGATCCTTTGGATCTGACGCATACCCAGTTTGCACTGCTTTGTGCGCTGGCCTGGTTATCTAGGGAAAGTGATCAGGTTACACAGGTTGATATAGCCAATCAGGGTAATGCGGACACGATGATGGTATCGAAGGTATTAAGGACATTGGAAGAGAAGAAATTTATTACCCGCTATGAGCACCCGACCGATACCAGGGCGAAAACCATCAAACTAACCTCAGATGGAGAAGCGGTGCTGCAAAAAGCAATTCTCTGCGTAGAAACAGCTGATTTAGAATTTTTTAATAATTTAGGGATGGACTTGACGACCTTTAATTCAACAATGGTGGCACTGATCGAACAGAATACCAAAGAAAATTTAAATAAGTCACGGGCCGAGTAGCTAAGTGCATGCCAGCAGTTAAGGAAGCCTTCTTCATGCAGATACATCACCGGTCAGCCTTGACGGTGAGCACCTAACAACCGAAGCATATCTGAAAAGTTCAGGTAGTATCAATTTAAAAGTTGATACTGCTTGGGTGTAACACCATATATCTGTTTGAATGATTGAATAAAACTGGACAAATTTTCGTAGCCGATTTGATAATAAATTTCGCTTGCTTTATGATCTCCTTGCCTAAGCAGCTGGGCTGCCTTATGCATTCTTTTTTCCAACAACCATTTGTTAGGTGAGGTGCCATAGACTTTGGCGAATCGCCGCTTAAAAGTAGACAAGCTGGTGTTACATAAAAAAGCGAGTTCTTCCACCGTAACGGGATGTTCAATGTTGGCTGTGACTGCTTGCCGGATCATTATTTGCTCGTCTGCTTCCTGGCTTATATTGCGAAGCATTTGTAATTGCCCCGGATAATTTTCTCCCAGATATAGTAGCAACTCATGCAATTTAATCAGCCGCATGTCCGCAGATACAGACTGACCTACGGTAAGTATACATTGTAGTGATTCTATGAAATTGTGGAGAAACGCATCTTTTTCAAAAACCAGAAAAGGTTCCTCCTGATATTGCCTATTCGTAGATTGAAGAATTTCCGGATGTTTAGAAAAAAAATCGGCAAGAATATTATTGTCAAAAGATATTAAAATACTGCGATACCTGCCATCCTGCGCAGCAATCTTTTCACTCATCAGGCAGTTTCCAGCTGAGAGTAGTATAAACTGGTCAGGCTTGATGCTCACCGTTGTAGCCGGATAATAAACCGTTTTTTCCCCTTCCAAAAGAAAGCTGAACAAATTTTGCTGTAAAGTAATCCGGCCTTTAATACTGGCTGTATCGGATTCATAGCGAAAGATTGTGATTGGTTCTGCTTCGGTATGCACACCGGCAGACGAATTACCAGTCTGAGAGATGTTAATTTTCATAAATTTGGTTGATTCACACGGGCATAAAAACTTACAGAAAGCTATAAAATTTGGTAAGCTGATGACTACATTTCAAATGGTCATCATTGTTACATCTAATCTGTTTCACAAGTTACAACCCTTTACATATGATCAAACGGGAATAAGGACGTATTAAACTATTTTCGATGCGTCACATAGTAGGTTGCCAGATCAATGGAGCGGAGGTTTGTAAAATCGACCTGACGTAAAAGGGTTACTAATTGTCCGCGATGATAAGTAGAGTGGTTGATAATATGTGAAAATGTTTGCCAGAACTCCATCTGGCCTTCTTTGCCTGCCGGATATCGGAACTTGACCGGCTGCGAATAGTTTTCTTCAGAGTACTGCTCAATCAAATTTATCAGACCTAGAGAAGATTTTTTCCAGATTGCTATCAGATCATCTTTTGTCCCTTCAAAATGTACAGATAAGTACACTGGTTCAGGTACAATATTATAGAAATCAATCCAGACTTTTTCCGCACTGGCAATATGAATTGCGGTTTGTCTGACACTGCTGAAGCTGCTTGTGAGAATTTGGTTCCATTGCGCATCGTTGATCTGATTTAGCCAATCAATAGCGATAGTATTTGCCCAGGCATTGTACCTTGCTAATTCCAAAAAATATTTCTTGTTCATTTTCTTTTACTATTTAGCTGCACAAAATTGGCAGCAACTGTTTTGATATTTTTTAATCTTTATTATAATACAAAGGTCGATGTGAAATCTTGAAGTTAAGGATAGAGAGCCGTTCAAAAAGTATTGTTAAACGTTCAATTTTATAATTAGTCTTGTACCTTTTTTTAAAAGCAGCAGATGTCCAATAGCACCCAGTGATTTGATACGTGTAGAGCAATTTTTGACATGATGCATAGTTTTAAGATTGGCGTAGCCATGAAGTTGCAGGTAGCAATAAATATAAACAGGGTAGTATATGATAATGGCTTTACTCTGGCTGAATGCCCAGTGACCACATACCTTCTCTTTCAAAATAGCCAAAGGTATTTAGATCTTTAAACTAAGCGCGTAATGCGTCTTAATGAACTATTGCAGCGAAAACTTCTTGGGTTTCATACCAATATGTTCCTCAAATACACGGGTAAAATGGCCCAGGTTACTAAATCCCATCTGGTAACCAACTTCCGAAACCGATAACTTATGTTCTTTAAGTAGCCGGGCTGCCTCCCGCATCCTGAAACTTTGGTAGTAGTTAAAAATGCTTTCTCCAAAAATTTGTTTGAACAACCGTTTCAGTTTTGATTTACTCATGGAAGCTTCCCTGGCAAGCTCCTCCAATACAGGTGGGACTGATAAATGCTCTAGGATTCTATCCTTTATTTTGTAAATCCGTTCAGCATCCATTTCATTCAAAGCATGTAAGGAGGAGTTTTCCCGTTTAGATAAATCTGCAAAAAGGAGGCATATCAGCTCTTCTGCTTTCAGCCTGTAATAAAACGGGTGGAAGGTTTCCGGGATATCATTATTTACAATTTCCATCACCACCTTTTGAATTTTTGATGAAACGAATTCCTCAAAAAGTACAGGCTGGTCGCTTTGCAGGATGGTTTGAAGAATGGAGTTCTCGCTTTTTATATCTAACAATTGCTGCAAATTAGATGTAGTAATAGTCACCAGAACAGACCGGAAGTTTGTGTAGCTGGGGTAAAACATTTCCAGGTTTAATTTACCTTTCCCAATCTGTACAAATGGCAGGTTCCGGATGTTCGTCTGTTCAGTACTATGATCGCGCAGCGGCAGTACATTGTTAAAGGTCATCAGTATTCTTTCATGCGGATTGTGACTGAAATTTCTACGGATCAGCAAGTCTTCGTTGAATTCACAATCCCTGATCATCATTCCAATGGAATTGCCTAACAGAAAGCCACGCAGATAACCTTTTCCCTTATTCTCTGGGACTTTCAGATAACCATTCTCGCATTTGGTGTCCAAGATCTCCGCCAGCTTATCAAGCACGGTCTGCGGTTCAGTAACGTTCAACTTCATTATATGAGCTCTTACGACTAAATTTTAGTCAAATGTAGCTATTTTACTCTTTTTGTGATGATTAATTTTGTTGGGTCAACAAGCCAAAGTACAAGCTGATGTAAGTCACGGGCTATGTTCCCGACAAATGAGCAGAAAAACGCAGTCTAAAAATTAATCCAAATCTAAAAATGGCAACAAAAGAAAAATCAGTTCTTATTTCCGGAGCAAGTATTGCCGGTCTGACAATGGCTTATTGGATGAACTATTATGGTTTTAAAGTGACAGTAGTAGAAATTGGCGCTGCGCCAAGAAGAGGCGGCTCGCCCATTGATGTACGTGGCGATGCCTTAGATACTGCAAGGCGTATGGGCATATTAGATGCAATTAAGGCCGCAAAATTACCTACCGAAGGATTGAAGTTTATGAATGCACAAAATGAGGTGCAAGGCATTATGCTGGTCGAGGAAATTGGTGCTATAAGGCCCGGCGATGACACCGAGCTGCGTAGGGACGACCTTGTGGATATTTTGTATGAAAATGCGGGCAGTGACATTACCTATAAGTTCAGTAACCGTATCACGCATTTAGCGCAGGATGCTGAAAAGGTCAACGTTACCTTTAAGGATGAAACAACAGGTACTTTTGACTTTGTAATTGGTGCTGATGGTATTCACTCGGGCGTAAGGAAGTTAGTATTTGGCGAAGAAGAGCAATTTACCTATTTTTTGAACTATTATTTTTCGGTATTTGAAGTGGATGGCAGTTTGGGAGAGAAACATTACGGGCATATGTTCAATACGCCGGATAATATGGCTACCATTTATTTTTACAATGCCGATGCTGCCGACGCGGTTTTAGCTTTCAGGGCTCCTGATAAAATTACCATTAACCGGAACAACATCCAGGAACAAAAGGAAATTGTAATCAAAGCCTTTGATGGAATTGGCTGGAAAGTCCCGCAATTGATTGAAGAATTGAAAAGGTCAGAAACATTCTATCTGGATCAGGGCTGTCAGATAAAAATGCCTGCCTGGACAAAGGGCCGGGTAGCATTAATTGGTGACGCAGGCTATGCACCGGCGTTTCCTACGGGAATGGGCAGTACCTTGGCGATGCAAGGTGCCACAGTTCTAGCAGACGCCCTGGCTGAATTTGAAAATCACGAAATTGCATTTAATAGCTATAATGAGCGAATGCGACCAGTGGTAGAGGACCTTCAGGCTACCGTTTATGAAGGAATGGCGTTCGTACTGCCAGAGACTGAGGAGAAAATTAATAAACGTAATAAGATGGGAAGAAGTGAGTATACAAATTAAAGTCCCGGTTACTTATTGGTGGACATAGAAAAGTATATGAAGGTCGTTTCTCAGGTGGTTAGAGCTATTTGGCCTGCTAACCACCTGATTCACAAAGATATTATTTATTTGAACAAAAGCGGGGCCATCTGATACAGGCTGCGGCGCCAGGTAAGAAATTCATGCGCTGTGCCCTCAGAAACGTATGAAACCGAATTATATCCGGCCGTTTTAAGCGCATTAGCCGCATTCCTCACGCCATCGGGTTTCTCTTTACTACCAGCACTGAGGAAAATAAGCTTAGGCTTGGTTTTGTCTTTTAGATCTTCAGGTGAATATACACCTCCGCTAAGTAGCGCATAGTACCCGAAAACGTCCGGCTTGTTCACTGTAATCGTGCGGGTTTCCATTCCTCCCATTGAAAGGCCTGCCATAGCGCGTTTGTCGCGGCTGGCTAGTGTTTTGTAAGTAGCATCCACATACGGAATCAGCTCATCAACCAGTACGGTCTGGAAAGGTTCGATCTTAAATTCCCTTATTTTTCCCATTTTGACTTCATTGGTCATCCCATAAGTCATCACGATTATAAAGGGCTCAATTTTACCATCTGCAATCATGTTGTCCATAATCAGGTTTGCACGACCCTGGTTGCTCCAGGCCGTTTCATCTTCTCCCCATCCGTGCTGCAGATACAGCACCGGATAGCGTTTATTTCCCTTTTCATATCCTGGCGGGGTATAAACGAATGCACGACGTGAAGTGCCTGTGCTTTTGGATGGGAATAATATCTGTTGTACATGGCCGTGAGGTACGCTCTTTAACTGATAAAAGTCCTGATCGTGTGCCGGGATTTCAATACCGCTTTCCCAGCGAATTGAGCCATAATAGTTCAGTGCACCCGGATCATTAAAGGTCCCTCCATCCACATTAAGGTGGTAATAGTGAAAGCCCTCATCCATGGGTCCTTCTGTGGTTCCGGTAAAAAAACCTTCCGGATCTTTAGTGAGTTTGGTGCCGCCTCTACCGCCCAGTCCAAGGCTTACCCGCACACTATCTGCTAGCGGTGCCTTGATCCGGAACCGGGCATATCCCTGGGAATTCACCTGAGGATATTCCTGGCCGGGCTGATTAAGTTCTGAAGGTTTAAAATCGTCCTTGATAGCCGGCTTTTCCACCTGTGCCCAAGTGGTTCCGACTGTTAATGAAGCTGCGAGAATAAAAGTAAAACATTGTTTGTTCATGTGCTTGTAGTTAAGATACCTGTTTAAAATGTGATACTTATTTTAATTATGCTAAATGGAAACTCAAATGTTATTTGGTTATCTGTTAAAAGCAGTCAGATGGAAAACCTACTTTTTATGGACCTCATTTATCGTCAACGCACAAATTTTCCATTAAATGAAGTTTGCTTAAAACTGCATTTAACGTGTAAGATCACGTCTTTTCATGCATTCGCTTGTGGAATTAAATATCACAGTAGTATCCTGATATTTGATTGCCATGATTATAAAAAAGGGATTTGGCTGATGGACACGGTCAAATAGTAGCGGATAATCGGCTCTTCCTGATACAGGCTATACGTTTAATCCGCTTTGTCCATCGTGAGCACTCCACAGGGTCACATGTGTTATCTTGTCTTTGTGTCTGAGAAACAATTTGAACAGAGACTCCTAATGATCGGAGATGCTCAAAAGGCCAATTCTATAGCAGTTGATTGGTATTATGTTACATTTACTATGTTACTATTAATACGCCATTCTGAATGAATAAGAACTTTTCTCTACTATTGCTATTTTGTCTATTATTAACAAATTGCCGGAATCATAGAAACGGGACGATTAAGTACAATGCTTCTCAGGAATTCGAAGTTAAACTGGACAGCCTAAAATTATTTGATAAATCAAGAAATCGCTTAATTCCTGTTGCTCTGTACCATTCAACACAACTTTCAAAACAAAGGATTGTCATTTTCAGTCATGGTTATGGAGAGAATAAAGGTGGAGACAACTTGATTTATTCTTATCTAACGGAAAATCTGGCTTCAAAAGGCTATTTTGTGGCAAGTATTCAGCACGAATTACCATCGGATGAACTGATTCCCTTAACAGGCATACCTCAAATTGTTCGAAAGCCATTTTGGGACCGCGGGGCTGACAACATTTTATTTGTAATCCAGGAATTACAAAAGTCAAATCCAGAATTGGATTTCAAAAATATTACCTTGATTGGACATTCCAATGGTGGAGACATGACTGCCTTATTTCCTCAGAAATATCCAAATGTCGTTGCCAGGATTATAACCCTGGATAATAGAAGAATGGCGCTGCCTAGAACAAACTATCCAAAAGTTTATTCATTGCGGTCAAGTGATTTTCCTGCTGATGAAGGTGTTTTACCAACGCTCGAAGAGCAAGCTAAATATAAGATTAGGATCATAAAGCTAAAAAATACCAAACACGGAGAAATGGATAATAATGCTAATACCGAACAACGTAAGGAAATCAACAATTACATTATAGATTTTTTAAATAATTAATTTTGCGTGCTTCAATGTTCTTGCTTGTGGTTGTATTTTAAGTTGCCTTGATGATATCTTTGGTATCTTACATATTACGTTTTTAGGCCGCTGCTCCGGCGCATCATTGTTATGCTTGCAGACTTTCTTTCCGAGTATTCTCGCGGACGTATCAGAATGTTCGGTCTGATACGTCCGCGAGAATATTTAATCTATTACTGATTTATTTTCCTCCCTTCGTTAATGACAGCCTGATTGACCTCTTTAATTCTTTCAATTTCCATTTTCTCAAAAGCACGGTCATAGGTTAATAATCCGTTGACCTCATGTTCTACATCGGTTGTCTGTGTGTAGACAGCAATGCTTAGTCCCTTGTATTTCATCAGCTGCTCAACCTGATCCAACAGCAGTATATAACGGTCAGTAAGGGCCGGTTTCGTTGGTTCATAGCCGTAGGCGTTATTTTCAACAGGCCACATATGGTTTCTGACAAAAAGGCCCAAACCACCGAATTCACCTAAGGAAGCAGCACGTTTGTCGTCTGGTACGGATGCATTCTTGGGGCCGATGTAGATATGGGTATCTACAAAATCGCCGTTCCCCGGATCGCCGTAGGCTTTTTGATAATCCGGGTTATTGTTAAAGCCTGAATTACCATTGACTAATCTTGAGGGATCATACTGTTTGACCCAATCGGTGATTTCTTTCACGTCAAAAGCTCCCCAGTTTTCATTGAATGGAACCCAGGTAATGATGGATGGGGCATTGTAATGATCGTCTATGATGGCTTTCAGTTCCGTACGGAAAGCAGACCGCGTTTTGGTCGTATCTTCCTCCGGATACCAGATCGCCGGCATGTCCTGCCATACCAGTAAGCCCAGTTTATCTGCCCAGTAATAAAAACGTTGCGGCTCGGTTTTCATGTGTTTCCGTATCAGATTAAACCCGGCCCTTTTGGTAAATTCCAGATCATATTTTAATGCTTCCTCCGTAGGTGCTGTCAAAATACCGTCTGGCCAATAACCCTGATCCAGCAAGCCTATCTGCATGACGAATTTTCCATTTAACAAAGGCCTTACCACACCGTTAACCTTGCCCAGCCTGACATCGCGCATGCCAAAATAACTGACAATCTCATCAGTAACATTTCCGTTTTTGTCAAGCAAACTAAGTTTAAGATCGTATAAAAAAGGCTCATCCGGCGACCATAACCTTGGGTTTGGGATGGGAATATAAAATGCAGTGCCCGGCTCACCCTTTACCCGCGCAACCACTCTCTGATCCTCTGAGGCAACGGCAGATACTGTAGCCTGGCCGGCATCCACCAGTACTTTCAAGCGGCTGTTTGCCAGGTCGGGCAATAAGCGGATATTCTTAATGTAGTTTTTATTAACCGGTTCAAGCCAAACTGCCTGCCAGATACCGGAGCTGAACGTGTAGTCTCCTCTGGGGCCGTTTTTACCTGATGGCGTCCTTCCGTCATTCAGGTCGTGCGCGGCGACAATCAAGACATTATTTCCTGTTTTTAAGTAGGGAGTAATATTAAAACTGAAAGCATCATAACCGCCTGCATGTGTACCAACTTTCTTGCCATTTACAAAAACAGTGGCATCATGATCCACGGCATCAAAGTGAAGGATTACCTGCTTCTCTTTCCAGGAAGCCGGAATTTCAAAGCGCTTCTGATACCACATATTGATTTGCTGGTTTTGCTCAATACCTGAAAGAACAGACTCAGGGCAGTACGGAACAAGGATCTGCTGAACGTTTTTGTCAAAAGCAATGGGTGCTGACGGATTAAGTGCGCTGGCAAGCTTCTGACCACCCTGGTAGTCCCATTTTCCATTCAAACACAACCAGTCGTTCCGCTGCATTTGTGGCCGTGGATACTCGCAGAGCGGGAGTGAAGACTCCATGGCTTGTTTTGTCCATGGCGTAGGCAACTTAGCAACCTGTGCAATGGCACTACCGGTAAAACTATAAATCAAGAGCAAAAAACAATAAGAAAACTCCCTGGTAATATACTTCATGGCAATTTTAAACGATGCTGCTTTAAATGTAAATGAATGATCAATAATATTTTTAAATATAATAGGGCAGTAGCTAACCATGGCGTGTAATATGCCAAGATTTTTGTTGTTTATGTTAGTTACAACAACAGTATCCCAGAAGCACGTCACAGCTTTTTTGTCAAACCGCTGTTACGCGTTTGTTACATTTCACCGTTATATTTCGGGTCAAAATCCACCATCCATTCAATACCGAATTTGTCCCTAAACATTCCGAAATAGGAACCCCAGGGACTGTCTTCAATAGGTAATTGAATATTTCCTCCTGCTGAAAGTTCATTAAATAATTTGTCGGCTTCTTCACGACTTTCTGCACTAACGGATATCTTCGACCTGTTTTCATTTTCATTTACTTGTCCCATAAATTCCGGAACGTCATTGGCCATTAAAATATTTCTGCCAATTGGTAAAGCAATGTGCATTATCTTATTTGCTTCAGTTTCTGCTATCGGGTATTCAGGGCTTGAAATATCTTTGAAGCGTATAATCTTTGCGAACTCTCCGCCAAATACGGATTTGTAAAAATTGAATGCTTCTTCAGCATTTCCATTGAAGTTAATGTGCGGATTAATAAGTGCCATGATTTTTATTTTTAAGTTGTTTTTCTCTTATTCCAAATGTCTGAACGCAGAATGTCGCAACACACTAATTCCTAACGGTTTCGGGCTTGGCGAAGGTGGCGATTTTCACCACAAATGTTGATGCGGAGAACCAAACTTTGATTAACCACAAATATGTCTGCGGAGCACTGAACCGCCACTTTTGCCAAACCCCTGTTAGCGGTTCGGGCTTCTTGTCCTCTGTTTAATTGTCGCTCAATTTTAATTTTCCTGTTCATTTGTCCCAAGTATTTTGTAGAACTTGTGAGGAAAGCGAAACCATAAAAACGCTATTATTGAACCAAGTCCAAGTAAAAGCATAAATCCTGTCATTGGGCTTTTGTCTGTCCGCACCGTTTCAAAGTCGAGTAATGTTTTTCGTTCGTTGTCTATTTGAAAAACTTCTGGTTCGTATTCGTCAACTTCACTTTTTCTTACCCAAACCGTAACTGTGTCTGTTCGTTTAAGTCCCTGTAAAATTTTCTCATACTTTTCGTCACGCCATGCCTCACCGATGTTTTCTGCGAAATAGAATTTCTGTTGTTGTCCGTTTATGTAAAATATAAGTTCAGATTTTCTGCTTTGATGTCCTCGTCTGTCGCTTACAGTGGTTACATAAGTGTCTGCGGCTCGAAGCGTTCCTTTTATTTGCGTCAAGCTTGATTTAAAAGTCCAAATTGTGGGAAACTGATAAATGCCGAAACCTGTCAGCATAATTCCAAATATCAAAAGTCTATTTTGATAATTTCTTGTCCACCAATCGTATTTCTTTTTTATCAAAATTATTTCTCGTTTTTGTCAGTTCGTATGTTGTCGGTTATGTCGTCATAGCCTGACCGCTAACTTGCCGATTGACGCACTTTCAATTTCCTTAAGAGTTAATTTCAAGCTTATATCCTTTGCCGCGTATAACAACAATCCTGGTGCTGGGATCAAACTCCAGTTTTTTTCTAAGTTTTGATATGAACATATCCAGGCTTCGGCCTACTATAACACCTTCATCTTCCCATATCTCTTTTTGCAGCCGGCTTCGCTCAATATTCTCGTTAGGAGACAATGCAAAAATGCGCAATACACGGCTTTCAGTTCCGGTCAGGTCAATTGTTTGTTCATTTAGCATGAGCTTACGGTTCTTCTCGTCGAACAATACGGCACCTAAAGTGAATATACCGGTATGCTCACCATCTGGTACGTTTTTGCGCGGCTTAACCGATCTCAAAAAAATAAATCCAATAAAAGCTAAAAATGACAGGCCGCCCAAAAAATACTCACCTTTTGCTATATTTATACCCGGCGGTTTAAATTTGATGTTAATCATATAACATGCTACGGGTTGCTTTCTCCCTTTACAAGCTATAATATCATCTTTTTTATCGTTTGCTATTGCGTATCCAAAAGCTACACTGGCGTTGGCACAATTCAGTACGTTAACAATGTAATCACTTGCGACCGGGTCTTTGGCCAATAAACGCTGCGTAGTATTGATCAGGGAGTCCGGTTGAAAAGTAAGCTCATTTTCAAATGAGATCCGGTACTCATTTTCAGCAATTTTTTTTACGGGAAGAACTCTTAATGTACTGTCGCCCGACTGTAAAAGTATTTCATGTCCGATCCGGCGCAGTAAAATTTCTCTTCTGGAAGTATCAAAGTCATCACTGCCCGCCATATTAAAAGCTACACTGATTACAGAGATGAAAGAGAGTAATAGCAAACCAATCAGGTACTTACGTTTCCCGGACAGGAGATTTAGACTATCAGGCATAATGTCAAAACTTTATTTACAAAGTTTACATTTTTATTTACAATCCAAATTCCCTTCGCTGAAAGATATCAAAGTAATATTGCTCATCAACTTTTGCTTTATAGAAAATTTTTCAGAATAAATAAAATTAATTATGACATCCCCACACGTATATGCTTTGTTGCTGATGCTTCTTATTTGTACTTCCTGCGGACAAGACCGAACAAACCTGCCAACAGATAGTAGTAAGTCCGAAAAAGATATTGTTACCTCTTACAGGCCTAACGCAATGGTTCGTAATGTAAAAGAAGGCAGAAACGGCACTATTTTGATCGCTGCATCTTTTGCCGGGGTTTTTCGGTACAATGGAAAATCATTTGCGAATCTTACAAGTAAATTAGGGTCACGCAGATTCTGGGATGTTCTGGAAGATCGAAGCGGAAACCTTTGGATCGCTACTACTGATTCAGGTCTCTATTATTACGACCCCAGACGGGCAGTTGATAAACCCTTTCAACATTTTACAACCAAGGAGGGGCTTGCCAATAATGCAGTTATGTCAATTTATGAAGACAAAGCAGGCACTATCTGGTTAGGCACCGGAGGTGGAGTAAGCCGTTACGATCCCAAACGGGCAGATGGAAAATTCTTTCAAAATTTTACAACGAAAGACGGACTTCCCAATAACAGCATTACCACGATAATGGAAGATAAAAACGGCAAATTATGGATCGGCTCAAGAGGTGAGGCTTGTCTTTATGATGGAAAAACATTTACCGTTTTCAGAAATAAAGACGGTAAAACCTTCAACAACGTTTGGGGCATAACAGAAGATAGGAAAGGTAATATTTGGTTTGGTGCAACAATAATTGAAGACAGAAAAGGCGATACGGTGGTCGTTACAGCGGGTCTTTGGCGCTATGACGGCAGTGCCTTTACTAAAATTAATCAGAGGGGTACTTCTGCTATCATAGAAGATAAAAAAGGAAACATCTGGACGACCGGTGCAGTCAATCCTAACGGTGTCGGAGCCTGGAAACTTTTACGTTACGATCAAAAGTCCTTATACAGTAAAAACCCCGTTGTAACCGAAATTATGTCAACAGAAAAAATGCTTTGTGGGATTTTGGAAGCTAATGATGGAAGTATCTGGTTTGGATCAATGAATGGAGTGTATCGCTATGACGGGAAAAATATCACGGACTTTAAAAGTAAAGTGGAACAGCGATAGCGTGTATTGCTGAATTTAAAATCATTTCTCAATTATATCAATTAATATTATTTCTGTTCTATGAACAACAAGCATTCAATCTCGTACCTACTATTAATTATTGTTCCTTTCTTTTTCGGTTGCCATGGAGCAGTAAAGGAGGAAAATAAAAATAACGCACCGGCAGGCGCTGTATCCCTGCATACTGGGAATGAAAAATATCTTGTAATAGATACGAAGGAAAGCGTCGTGACATGGAGAGGTTATAATCTGAATGGGTTAAACAGTCAGACAGGGTACGTCTATATATCAAAAGGAGAATTGATGATTGAAAACGGTGAACTTATGGGTGGGACAGTTGAAGTCGACATGAATACAATTGAAGACAAAAACCATTGGCGTAATAATAAACTCGTTAATCACTTGAAAGATCCTGATTTTTTTGAGGTAGAAAAGTTTCCCTTTTCTACAATTGTCATCACTAAGGTTGCGTCAATAAATGATAAGAATAAAAAAGTTACAGGTAACCTGACTATTAAAGGTATTACACATACGGTTACTTTTCCAGTCAGAATGGAAGTTAAGGACGGAATTGTTAAAGCAGATAGCAAGCTGGTCATTGACAGGACACGATGGGATGTCCGATATAAATCAGGAAAGTTCTATGATAATTTAGCTAATCAGACGATGTCGGATTCCATTGAATTTTATATGAAGATTGTAGCAAAAAAATAAAACAAACTTGTCTATTAAAACTCAATTAAGATACACTAGATACGTAAGAATCAGGAAGTTGTCCCAGGAAAGAAAAATCCAGCTTTTTGATTAGTTATATAGTCGGAGTCTCGGCAAGATTTGGGTACTTATACGTATAATTCAATGGTATTGTTAACAGCTGAATACATCATCGTATTGATATATGATCAGAAATGATTTTCTTTTGGCATCATTGGCAATGTTTGTTAAATTGACAAAGTAAGGAAAAGCCCGGGTCATAGGGCCAGTAACGGAAACAAACTCAGCGTATCTGTTGGTTACCAATATCGAGTATTATGAATTTAGAAGAATTAAAAAAGGATTTTTTACCCAAAGAAATCGTTTTAAAATTAATGCTAGATGTTCCCAGGGAGAATTATGCTGAAAAATTAGAGATACTAGACAATTATATAAATCAGGTAAAAGACTCTTTTGAACCGGATATACTACTTATACGATCCAATAATCAAATTGGATTTATCTATTGGGAGGCTGAAAAATATGATTTAGCAATCAAGCATTATGAAAAAGTTTTAGAGGTTCTTGACCCTTCGGATTACACATTTTTATACTTTCATATAGCATACATGTTAATTACATGCTATCGTTTAACAAAACAATTTGATCCTTCCATGCAGTGGGCTGAGACGGCATTAAATAACCTGAATGATACAGATTCTTCCTTTTATGGTAAGCTAGGTATTTTGACGGCGTATACTGACGTATTACATGAGGCTGATATGCCCTTTAATGAAAAATACACAGCAATAATTGATAATGTAATCCTGCAGATGGAGTTTCCGCCGATTTCTACTGATGAACCAATAGAGAGGATAAAAATAATTAGCCAGGAACACAAAAAGTGGAATCAACGATTAATGAAAGTGGACGTGATTGGTAAGGAAAACAAAGAAGAATTAATAACGGCTCTAAAAGATTACGTTGCATCTTGTGACATTGGGCGGTATAAAAAGTATGCTGCCCAGAGGCTTGAAAAAATAGAAAATGCTTGCTGACCATTGCAATAAAGCACCATCCGTGCTTTGTGTACCTTAGTGTTATCTTACCTGGCTAATCAACAATTTCTGCATCTTTGAGAATATAGTTCAGATGCTCTATATCATCAGGATTCAACTCCAGCCTGCCCCGGACCGTTTTAACTGCATCGGTTTTGAATTTCAGGCGTTTGTTTTTTAGTTGAAGTTCCATGATAGACTCCGGGCCTGCTCCTCCGCAAAAAAAGCACATGGACATCGGCTGCTGAGAAATAACATAGACATTGCTCTCCTGATCTACCGGAATCATATATCCCCGGATCTGTATTTCTTTTCCTTTCAATGCGTTCACCGAGGGGCCAAAAGTCGGATACAAAAAATACATGCTCACTTCCTTGTTCAGTTTCCGGGCGAATTGAACGTCAGTAAGCCGTTTCCAGGTAATTGAAACCGCGCTGCCCTTTTCACAGGGAAAAAGTGAGTACATGAAAATGACTGCCAATACCAGTGTCTTTATCATCTGTTATTTATTGTTTTGGTTAGATTTTCCACCTGCATGCGGACTTCCATAATGGCTTCTTTTGCACTGATCTGGTATTCAAGCATTGACTGATCAGTCATATCCGGGACTGGTTTGTGATCGTGATGTCCGCTATGGTCATGATGATGCTCAAAGCCAGGGACCTCTATGACCGCACTTTCCCATAATTCAATCATATTTGCCAGGCTATCAATTTTTTTAACGGACGGCAGATCCGGTTGCTTTTTGCGGAGTTCCAGCAGCTTTTCTTCCAATTCTTTAGCAATCGTCATTGACTGAAGGTGCGTATCGTTTGCCTGATTTAATATGTCACTTTTTTTGTGATCGTCAGAGCATGCTAAGAGTAATGGATACATCATTAGTACGACTGCATAAATAATCGTTTTCATAATCATGAACTTTTGTATTTGCAACTATGTTGCAAATATCATAAAAAAGATCGAATTCTAATAGTAGTACGGTATGATTCTTAAATCTATTTCATCTCTGTTTGTTGTTGTCTTGATTTCTATTGTTCACGCAGGCTGCTGTTTGCTCCCGCTATTTGCAGCTGCCGCAGGGTACCTGCCTTACTTTGCAGGCTTGCTGCAATACAAGACTGCTCTTACATTCATCCAGTTATCAATATTGATTTACATCGGAATAAGATTATTCAGATATTATTTTCGGAAAGCACTTTTTCATAGCAGATTGGAAAGAGCATCCTATCAGTTAGGATTTTTAATTTCGGTTTTGAGCTTGTACCTGGGATATTTCGAGCCGTTTAAAACAGAAAACCAACGCATCGCACAGCAGCAGTTCCAATTTTTTAAAGCGCATCGTCATGTAGAATTCGGTATTGCAGGAAAATACGATTCACGGAGATTGCGAAAGGATATTGTGCTAATTGACGGTATTAAAGCTGACAGGGTGCAAATTAAGGACACAACATTTTCGGTAACCTTTCAAACCAAACTGATTTCACAAGACAAAATATTCAATATATTAAGACAAAAGGGGTATAACATAGTTCTTCAAGAATAAATTAATTGCAATATTGTTGCATCTACATGTTAATTTCTATATTTGCAACTATGTTGCAAATATAGAAATTAACATGAACAACAGGAAATTACCCGTAACCGTATTAAGCGGATTTTTAGGAGCCGGAAAAACAACGCTGCTCAATCATATTCTTCACAACAAGGAGGGACTTAAAGTGGCCGTAATTGTCAATGACATGAGTGAGATCAATATTGACGCACAGCTTGTTAAAAATGAAAATACCCTGAGCAGGACAGAAGAGAGGCTGGTGGAAATGTCCAATGGCTGTATTTGCTGCACACTGCGGGAGGATCTGATGGTGGAGGTGGAAAAACTGGCAAAGGAAAATCGTTTTGATTATCTGCTGATAGAAAGTACCGGAATTTCTGAGCCTGTTCCCATAGCACAGACATTTAGTTTTGTAGACGAAGAAATTGGGATTGATCTTTCCAAATGGGCTACGATTGACTGCATGGTAACGGTGGTGGATGCATTTAATTTTGCCAGAGATTTCGGCTCACTGGATACGATTGTGAGCCGGGAAATGAACGAGGATAAAACCGATACGCGTACCATCGTCAACTTGCTGACTGATCAGATCGAGTTTGCGGACGTGATCATCCTAAACAAATCGGATCTGGTGTCGACATCTGATCTGAAAGAACTGCGTGCTATCGTGAATGCCTTGAATCCCGGGGCAAGGCTTATTGAAAGCAGTTTTTCCAAAGTGGCAATGGCTGATATTCTAAATACCGGATTGTTTGACTACGAAAAAGCGGAGCAGTCTGCCGGTTGGATTCAGGAGCTTAATAAGGTAGAAAATGGAGGGCATGTGCCTGAAACAGAAGAATATGGAATCAGCTCATTTGTATTCCGGGATCAGCGTCCATTTCATCCCGGGCGCTTTTGGGACTATATTTCACAGAATTGGCCTGCCGGTGTCATTCGCAGCAAGGGGCTTTTCTGGATTGCATCCCGGCAAAATGATGCACTAAACTGGAGCCAGGCGGGCGGTTCTGTGCGGGCTGAGTCGGCTGGCGTATGGTGGGCAAGCATGCCGCAAAGCGAACGTATCCGTTACCAGGCCTATATGGATAACCGTGAGCAGATTGAACCGCGCTGGGGCCGTTTCGGCGACCGGCAGAATGAGCTGGTGATAATAGGTCAGGATCTGGACAAAGATATGATTGTTTCGGAACTCGAGGCCTGTCTTTGCAGTACAGCGGAAATCCTGCAAATGGAAAAGGGATTGAAATTTGTTGATCCGTTTCCGGTTTTTTAGCCAAGGATTTTATAGTCTTGGTTAATTATGCCGGTAGAACGCCTGCTAATCTTACACCATCTGACCATAAGGAGCTTATGGCCGATTATGATCAAATTTTTTTAGAGGATAAAAAATAAAATCCAGCTTAAAGTTCAAAATAGAAATGCCCCGAACAATCTTGCATACAGGGAATGATCGGGGCATTTTACATTCAAAGTTCTTTAATCCTAAAACTTATACGTAAGTGTTACTGTACCATTTCTGGGTTCACCAGGAAATAAACGCAGATAATTCTGAGCACCCAGCCAATAGTTTTTATTAAATAAATTTCCGGCATTCACAGCAATCTGCATATTACTTCTACCGGGATTATAATACAATGCTGCATCGAATATGGTGAAAGCCGGGATTATGAAAGTACGGTCAAACCAGGGAAGCTTGTTTCCCTGATACTGTACGCCGAACCCAACACCCAAATCTTTCAGCGGCGAAGAAGCACCAAAATTATACCGTGTCCACAAATTTGCACTTTGCTTGGGCGTATTTTGTTTTCTTTTACCAATCAGACTCTCGTCCGCATCGTTAGTAATTACTGCGTCGATATAACTGTACGACGCATTGATCTGCCAGTTGGGTGAAATGTAGCCGGCAATATCCCATTCAATACCCCGGCTGCGCTCCCCGCCACGCGTTACGAGCAAGTCAGGATTTTGTGGATCGTTAGCTTTCATCAGGATATTTTTTTGCCTGATCTCATACACTGCCACATTCATCCGGATCCGGCTTTGGAATAAATCAGTTTTTATCCCGGCTTCTTTCAGATTGCTCGTCAACGGATCAAACTGGCTTCCGGCAGGTAATGTTCCTGTTTGCGGCATCAGCGTTACGGTGTTAGACTGCGGCTGAAATCCTTCCAGATAGGTTCCATACACATTGATGGTTTTACCAATGGCATAAGTAAGGCCAATCCGTGGCAAAAGTGCTGTTTTCTTCACGATTAGCGTACCGGGTGCCTGGTCATTGGTAACATCTTCAAACCACTCCTTTCTAAGGCTCATCAGCAGGGTGAATTTATTCCATTGCAGCTGCTCCTGAATGTAAACGGCATTAGTAGTGGTGAGCGCGGAAGGTAAGGCAGAGCGAACGTTCAGGGTATAATCCTCCACATTCCTGATCGTATACTGGGGGTTTTGTAAATCAAAATAATTGACATTAGGGCGTGGCAGTGTTTTTCCTCCGACCGTGATGGTTTGGTAATTGGCTGCGTTGGCCGACACAAAGGAGCCTGCCACTGAACCGTCTTTTAACAGAAAGCCCCGCGCGGCATTTTGTCCGCCGCCTTTGAGTTTTTGCCAGCTGCTCAGGTCATAACCGACCAGTAACTTATGGGTAACAGAGCCGGTATTAACATTAAAATTGAAGTAGGCATTCAGATTATCAACATTCCAGTATTGCTGGCGCTGAACAAACTGCATGGCGGCCAGGCTGGTTACAGGCTGGTTGGTGATATCGGGTGCAAAGGCATTGGTGGTTCGGTGCTCCTGCAGATTTTCCGTCCACGACTGCTTCATATACAAAGCATTGAAACTGATCTGTGATGTGAACTTATGCGCAAGACTGCCTGTCATGATGAGCTGTTTCGATTTAAAAAAATCATTCGGCGCACCCAGGTTCAGGCTCTTCGGCGTACTGCTCAGATCCGTTTTCCCCGAAACCGCTCCAAAAATAGGTTGCCCACGGTCCAGATTTCCATTGTCATTGCTGTAAATCAGCTCGGCATTAATGGCTGTTTTATCGCTCGGAAGATAGCTGATCGATGGCGAGATCAGAAGCGACTTACTGCTCACCAGATCACGAAAAGAGCGTGCTTCCTGATAAGCGCCGTTCAGCCTGTATAGCAAAGTTTTCGATTCATTCAGCGGTCCGGTGAAATCCAGTGTGCCCCGAAAAGTGCTGAAACTGCCTGTACTTAATGTAACTTCTTTACGGCTTATGGCCAATGGCTTTTTGGTAACCAGGTTGATACTCCCGCCTGGGTCCACCGAAGAGAATGTCGCACTGGCCGGTCCCTTAATCACTTCAACACGTTCAATGTTGGATGTCAGGGGCTGAAGAAAATAATACTGCCTGGTACGCATCCCGTTGATAATCTGTCCTTCTTCATTCTGGCTTATGCCGCGGATAGTATACTGGTTATAATAGCTAGACGGGATCACACCGCTGGCTAATTTTACTGCATCTCCCAAATGAAAAGCTTGTCTGTCGGCCATTAATTCCTTGGTGATTGTTGAGATGGATTGCGGAATATCCTTGTTGAGCGCAGAAATCCTGGTGGCTGAAAAAGAGTATTCACTATTGTAATCTTTTGCTACACGTCCCATAACTTCAACGGTCTGCAATTGATTGGTTTCAGAGATCAGCGCGATTTGCAAAAACTGATTTGTGTTGTTAACCCTTATTTTCTTGTAGCCTAAATAGGAAACTTCCAGCGAACCTTTGCCTTCAATGGAGAAATTGCCTTCTGCATCAGTTACTGTTCCGTTTTGAGAATCTAAAAGTTTTACGGAAGCACCCTGGATTTTTGCTCCTGTTTGGGCATCTGCAACAGTACCTGATATATTTTGCGCCTTCAGAAAGAGTGTATTCAGGCATAGTAAAATAATAAAAATAGGCCTCATAAAATGTGGTTAATTGTAAGAATGAGTTATTGTTTAAACAGTTTCAGATACAATGCTTCAGGCTCGTTGGCAGAAATGTCACTGGTCAGATTCGTATTTGCGATGAGCGAACTTGAAACAGTAAGTTCAGTGCAACGAGGTTGCGAATTATCAAACAAAAAATCAAACTTGCATCATTGTTGCATAAATAATTTTTGATTGCTGAATTATTTTGAATAAATTCTATAATTATTTACATTTTTATCTGTTCTGGCGAGATTCAAGGTTGTCTTAATTTGATTAAAGGTTATATGTTTGATTGTGTTGGTATTTTTTGTGAGCAAGGAATGTGATCTGAATACCTGCTTAAAACATTTAATAGTACAAACAGCAGTAGAATTTTGGAAGCTGTCGGAGGGAAGAGAAATCTGTTGGTAAAGCAGTAAGTAAATACTAATAGCTATGTTATCCGGTTTCGTGTTCTTACGCTTCGTTTTACAAACCACAGAAGATTACTCGATGCTACTTTTAAGATTAGTGGCTGGTATCATCATTTTTCCTTACGGAATGCATAAAATATTTGAATGGTTTAAAGATCTTGGAGGTGATGTTGGAGTCTGTGAATGCTTAATGAAGATCGAACGAAAGAAGATACCCGGATTCATTGGTTGGCTGATCATTGTTGGTCAGTCTTTTGGAAGTATAGCCTTGTTATTATTTTACGCCAGCACACAAGATCCACTTAACCACAAATTATCTTTGCAACATGTCCGATCATGCATGAGCTGGACTTCGGCAATTGCTATATCATATTGGAGCCTACTTTTTCAGTGCAAGTAATCCATCTAGCAAATCTTGGTTAAAGTTTCCGATTGTGGTCTGGCTCAACAAGTCTTTGATCTCATCCCGGATCACCTTGAACTGATTGTGCAGCGGACAAGGATTAATTTCCGAGCAATGTTTTAACCCCAGTGCACAGCCCTGGAACAGTCCGTTGCCATCAATGGCTTCCACAATATCACTTAACGGGCGGGATAGTGAAGCTCCTTCTACATAAAATCCGCCGTTGGGTCCTTTTACCGAGTTGATAAGCCCTTTCCTGCTAAGGTCTTGTAAAATTTTGGCAAGATAAAGTTCAGGCGAATCAATGCCATATGCAATATCTTTGATACCAATCCGCTTGCCGCCAGCTGATTTGTGCGCAATGTAAAGGACTGCCCGGATGGCATACTCACATGTTTTAGAAAAAATGGCCATTGCATAAATTTTTATCAAAAATAATAAAAGATATTTTTATCTTCTAATTTCCTTGTATACTTTTGTAAAGAAGATAAAAAGGTATTTATATATTTATTATGATCACAGAACAACAAAAGGCACTGGTAAAAGGTACAGTGCCAATTTTAAAGGCAAATGGGGTAGCACTGACAACCTATTTTTATAACCGGATGCTGAGCAAAAACCCTGAGCTTAGGCATATTTTCAATCAGGCAAACCAACACACAGGAGCGCAGCCTACGGCTTTAGCTATGGCTGTGCTGGCATATGCCGAGCATATCGATGACCCTTCAGTGCTGGAACATGCGCTGCAACGGATTGGCACCAAACACGTCAGCCTCGATGTACGGCCAGAGCAGTATGCCATTGTCGGCAAACATTTAATAGCATCAATTGAAGAGGTGCTAGGGCCGCTGGCCACTCCGGAACTGATTGGAGCCTGGACGATTGCTTACAATAATTTAGCGCAGATCATGGCCGGGGTTGAAGCCGATATGTATGCATCAGCAACTCAAAATGGAGGTTGGAGTGGCTGGCGGCCGTTTGTTGTGAAGCAAAAGGTTAAGGAATCCCAAGAGATTACTTCATTTTACCTGTATCCGGCAGATGGGGGAGAGGTTGCCGGGTTTCAACCAGGGCAATACATTACAGTAAGGCTTTTCGTCCCTGAGCTTAATATTTTCCAACCGCGGCAGTACAGCATTTCCTGCGCTCCAAACGGTCAATATTACCGCATTTCAGTCAAAAAAGAACATGGAAGTCATCAGCGACCCGCCGGTTATGTGAGCAATTTGCTGCATCTTGAAATTCAGGAAGGCGCAATGATTGAAGTTGGCGCGCCGGCGGGGAATTTCGTGCTGAAAGCGCATGAAACCAAACCGGTTGTTTTTATCAGCGGTGGGGTGGGTATTACGCCATTTATGAGCATGCTTGACGATATGATTGTACGGAAAGTGCAGCGGCCTGTTACCTGGATCCACGGATGTCGCGGCTATGATGTTCATGCTTTCCGGGATCGGGTGCAAGAAATAAAGTCTATAAGCAAGGTAATGAACGTTCACACATTTTACGATAAACTTGAACATGATGTGGATATTGATACCTATGACGGCTATGTAGACCTGTGCAGGATTGAAAATCTGATTTCAGATCATGCTGATTACTATATTTGCGGGCCTACTATTTTTATTAAAACCCATGTCGAATATTTGCGCTCAAAAGGAGTAAATGCCGAACGAATCCATTACGAAGAGTTTGGCCCTTCGGTTCTTTCAGTTTGATGTATGATCTTTGCGCCAGCAACAAACGCTGGCGCAAAGCCCCATGAGCATGCTTCCATTCCAAACCCTAATCAAAATTGACCGTACCAGTCACCCCGCCATATATATTCAACTGGCCAACGGACTGATTAATCTAATCCGTGATGGCAAAATTATTCCGGGTACATTCCTGCCTGGAACACGGGAAATGGCGCGGTTAATGCAGATTCACCGCAAAACGGTCATCAATGCTTATGATGAACTTGCTGCTCAGGGTTGGGTGGAGTCCTTACCCCAGAAAGGGTTTCAGATTGTACCGAATCTTCCGGTAGTGAAACCCCGAACTTACAAGCCCCAAAACAATTTTTCGCAGCCAATTGCGCTGACTGAGGATTTATTACAGCTGCCAGTTGTAGTCCGTCCAGGTTGGGTAAGTGAGCCAGCAGATGGGGCTATTATCGTTGATGACGGTTTCCCTGACCCGGCATTAAGCCCTCATGAATCCTTCCTTCAGCAATACAGGCTGCTGCTTCGATCTGAAAAGCATCACCAGATTTCATCGCAGATAGACCGGGGTGGTGTGCCGCATTTAAAATCCGCTACCAGCACTTTTCTGAACCGGACGCGGGGATTAAACATCGCCAGTGAGCATTTAATCATGACACGCGGGGCGCAAATGGCAATTTATACGGCGGCGGCGTTGCTGATCCGGCCGGGAGATAACATTGTTGTCAGTGATCCGAGTTACTTTATGGCTGATCTCATTTTTCAAAAACTGGGGGCGGTGATCCATCGGGTTGCTGTGGATCAGGAAGGAATGGATGTTGACCAGCTGGAAGATTTGCTGAAAACAAAGCGCTTCAGATTGCTCTATGTAATCCCGCACCACCATCATCCTACGACTGTTACAATGAGCAGTGCCAGAAGAATACAACTGCTTAATGTGATTAAACAATACGAGCTGTGGACTATTGAGGACGATTATGATTACGATTTTCATTACCGCAATAGCCCGATACTTCCTCTTGCAAGCACCGATCACGGCGGAAGGATCATTTACATCGGGTCCTATACAAAACTGCTTGGCCCCTCATTCCGGGTTGGATATATGGTGGCCGAAAAGCATTTTATCAACCAGGCGATAAACTTCAAAAGACTGATTGACATTCGCGGCGACTTTATGATGGAGTCTGCACTGGCAAGCCTTATTGAGAATGGAGAGCTGAGCAGGCACATTAAGCGCAGCAAAAAAATCTACGCTGAACGGCTCGAAAGTGCTTCAACACTGATCACTGCTTTATTTACTGAATCTATTTATTTTGAAAAGCCACAGGGAGGAATGGCGCTTTGGCTGCGCTTTGACGAGCGTTACCCACTTGCCCGGATTCTGATAAAAGCTTCTGCCCGAAATTTGCATTTGCAAGGCAGCGCTTACTTTGAAGGTCATAATACAAATCTTAATAGTCTCAGATTTGGCTTTGCCTCGTTGTCAGAAGATAAGATGGAGCAGGCAATTGAAATTTTGCAGGAAATTATACTGTAATAATCCGGCTTATTTAAATTTTTCCTTCAATTCATCTGGACTACCCAAATAATCACTTCTGGTTCCTTTGGTAGCCCTCGGGTGTACATAGTTTTGCAGCAACATAAACAAGTTGTATCACCCAATAAAGCAATGATGGAAATAATAGTAGCACAGACAAGAGAGCAGATTGAGTTTTGTAAGGAGATCATTTTTGCATTCAGACCTGACCTGGAGGAAGCAACATACCAGGACCTGATCATGCATATGATCACCAATGAATCTTATAAATTAGCATACTTGCCCAACCATGACAATACAAAGGCAGCCGCGTTTATAGGTTACCGTACAATGCATATGCTTCTTATGGGTTGGATGATTTATGTAGACGACTTATACACCGATCCTGCTTATCGCGGGGGAGGATTTGCCGGGAAATTACTGGATTTTGTTGCCGGCAAAGCGGCCTACACCGGTATTAAAACGATTCATCTGGATAGTGGTTATGACCTTCATGAAGCCCACAGGCTTTACCTGAATAAAGGCTATGTCCTAGCCTGCAATCACTTTGCAAAAAAGGTATGAATACCGAGTTGATAGCTACCGGCGCTAGCGGGATTGCCTGGACAATCGTTTATTTTGCGCTCGTATACAGAGGCATTAAAGACAAATCGTATGGGATGCCGCTGGTGCCGCTGGCGTTAAATTTTGCCTGGGAAACTGTCTTTTCCATGGTCTACCCACCGGCTGGAACGGGCTTGGCAGGTACCATTATCAATGAGATCTGGATGGTTTGTGATGTTGGGATCATCTATACCTATTTTAAATACGGCTACAAATATTTCGAGCAGTTTTATGGCATGTCAAAATCACAATGGACGAGATATTCCATTTTTGCATTTGTGCTTGCATTCGGGATCATGCTTACAGGCGGACCGTTTTTAGGACAGTTTGTTCCGTATTTCAAAGGTGATATTTTCCAGGGCGCTATATTCATCGCTTATGTGCAGAACCTTGTTATTTCCATCTGTTTTCTTTTGATGATTTGGCAGCGGAGTAGCTCTGAAGGACAGTCACTTACGATTGGTGTTTTCAAATGTATCGGAACAGGGCTTACCGTTGGGATTTATTATTTATTTAATCTTCATAAAGGAAAGGCAGATCTGATGAATATCATTATTGGCGCCACATTCCTGCTGGATTTAATCTATATAGGAACCCTTTACAAACAGTTAGAACGTGAAGGGAAAAATGCCTGGACAAGGTTTTAACATTCGAATTCTTTCTTCATCTACTTTAAGAAATACAAAAATTTAGACCGATAATTTTGATAAAAAAAAGAGTATGAAAAACTTACTTGTCATCAATTCAAGTCCCCGCACAGACAGATCGCACAGCAGAAAACTTACAGAAGTCTTTGCCAATACCTGGAAAGAGGCTTACTGCGATAGCCCAATTACTTTCCGCGATCTGGCATCGAGTAATATCCCGCATGTAACGGAGACCTGGATTTCTGCTGCTTACAAGCCCGAATCGCAGCGGAACAATGAGGAATTGGAAGCACTCAAAATCAGTACGGAACTGATCCAAGAATTGAAAGCAGCCGATGTTATTGTTTTAGGAGCACCGATGTATAACTGGTCTATTACCAGTTCTTTAAAAGCCTATATCGACCAGGTACTGCGGATGAATGAGACTTGGGCTTTGGACCGTGAAAACAGGCTTGACCCATACATTGGGCTGCTCAAAAACAAAATCGTTTTTCTGTTATTTTCAAGAGGCGCTGAAGGTTATGAGCCGGGAGAATATAATGAAAATATTAATTTTCAGGCGCCTTATCTGCGGCGGGTTTTTAACGTACTAGGCATTACAGACATCCGCGAAGTGGCATTGAATGGGGAAATGTTTGAAAAAGATGCACATGCACTTTCAGCAAGAAATGCGGCAGCAGAGATACGGAATTTAATTGCAGCTGAATGTTTGCTGTAATACATTTAAATGTGCCAGGCGATGAAAGCAAAAAAACATATTGTGATTATAGGCGGAGGATTTGCCGGTCTGAATTTAGCAAAACGGCTCTTTAACAACGCGTTCTATGAAGTATCGGTTATTGATAAAAACAACTATAATTATTTTACCCCGTTGCTTTATCAGGTGGCTACCAGCTTTTTAGAACCGTCTAGTATTAGTTATCCTTTCCGTAAAATTTTCAGGAATAAGGGCATTCATTTCAGAATGGCTGCGCTTGAAAGAGTCGATATAGTTGAAAAGAAAATTTTTCTGAGTGATGGTGAAACACTGGGTTATGATATGCTTGTTTTTGCGGCTGGCACCAGCACTAATTTTTTTCGAAATGAAACTGTTCGTAAAAACGCTTTTTCGTTAAAGGGGATTGATGATGCGCTTTATATGCGCAACGAATTGATCAAAGTCCTTGAAAAAGCTTCATTGGAAAAGGATGTAAATGAGCGCCGGAAATTATTGACGACTGTCATTGCCGGTGGCGGGCCGACGGGCGTAGAGCTGGCAGGCATGCTGGCTGAGATGAAACAATACATGTTGAAAAAGGATTATCCCGAAATTGATGCAAGCGAGGTCGCTATTCATATTATTGATGGTCTGCCGGTTTTATTAGCCCCGATGAGTGATAAAACGCATCAAGCTGCGTACAATGCGCTCAGCAAATTGGGTGTACAGATAAAGCTCAATGTGCAGGTTACCAGCTTTGAAAATGACCTGGTAAGCCTGTCGGATGGAACAACGATTGAAGCCAAGACGATGATCTGGGCGGCAGGCGTGTTGGCGGTTACTTTCGATGGAATTCCGGCGGACCGTCTGGGGAAAGGAAACCGGATGATTACCGATGAATTTAACCGGGTAAAAGGATATGACGACATTTTTGCCATTGGCGATATCGGCATCCAGTTCACGGATGAAATTTATCCTGCAGGGCATCCGCAGCTAGCCCAGCCGGCCATACAACAAGGCTCATCCCTGGCTAAAAACCTGCTTCGGATGGCAAAGGGCAAACCGCTGAAAGCATTCAAATATTTTGATCGAGGGGATATGGCCATTATTGGTAAAAACATGGCCGTGGCTGACCTGTTTAAACACAAGCTGCATTTGAGCGGCATCCTGGGATTATTAAGCTGGCTTTTTATCCACTTGATTTCCCTGGTCAATTACAACAATATGATCAAGACATTTTATAACTGGATTGTGGCTTACCTAACCAATGACCAGGTTTTAAGAATGATCTTCCGGACGGAAAACCGGGAAGTTGATCAGAATGCAAAAACTTAATGTCGGCAAAATAACGGATGTAATCAGAGCTTCTTAGCTCTCAGTCCGCTTAGAAACTGCGGTGTAAAACCCAGAAAGGAAGCGAGCATATATTGCGGAATTTGTTGAACGAAATCCGGAAAGTTGGTTGTGAACTCCACATATCGGTCTTCGGCTGATTCGCAAAGCATGAGCTCAATCTTTTTCAATGACGCAGTATATGCCTTTTGCATCATCAACCTGAAATAGCTACTGAACGCAGGAATGTCATTAAACAACGCATCTGCATCATGTTTTGTCAAAACAAGGACTTCTGTTTTTTCAACTGCCTGAATGTAGTAATCGGAGGGTCTCTGATCATTGATACTCCGGTAATCGCTCAGCCACCAGTTTGGAATGCCAAATTGAAGGATTTGCTCAAAGCCTGTATTTATGATTTTGTAAAAACGGAGGCACCCGGATAATACAAAATAATAATGCGTACAAACCTGGCCTTCCTGCAAAAGAAAATCTTTTTTTTCGACCAGTTTATACCGCAATTTTGAAGTAAGCAGCAACTCGTGTTCATAAGTAAGCGTGCTAAATTTTGAAATGTGTTTCAGCAGTTGATCGTGTTGATTCATAGCTTGTAAAGTAAGGTGCCTTTGTTTCAAAGCTAATGAAGAAGTCTTGCAAACTTCTTCAGGTAGATTAATTTTTCAAAATTAATAGTAGGGTAATTTATAGTAAATATATCAACCATTTAATATCATGAATAAAAGAGTAGTTATCAAAGATTTAGAGCCAAAAGCTTACGAGGCCATGTACGGTTTGGAAAAATATCTATCACAAACAAATCTGGACGCGTCTTTAAGAGAGCTGATCAAAATAAGGGTTTCTCAGATCAACGGTTGTTCATACTGCATCAATCTGCATACCAAGGATGCAAGGAAAATGGGGGAAACCGAGCAGCGGATTTATGCACTGAGTGCTTGGCGCGAAACGCCTTACTTTACCCCGACAGAAACGGCTGTACTGGCATTGGCAGAAGAAATTACCTTCATCAACAAAGGTGTCTCTGAGTCAACTTACAACGAAGCTTCAAAGGTTTTGGATGAGCACACTTTGTCTCAGGCAATTATGGCAATCATTACCATCAATGCCTGGAACAGAATCGCCATCTCCACGCATATGAAGCCGGTGCTGGATTAATGGTTTACGGGAAAGCGAAGATAAACTATACATTCTCTGAAACGAATTATGTAATTGGACTGAAAAAAATATAATTAACTATATTCATATGAAAACAAGAAGCGATATTGCCCAGTTATTTTTACGCCTTTCATTAGGGGTTGGTTTCCTACTGCCTGTTATGGACCGTTTTGGATGGCTGGGGCAACCTGGCGAAAAGGGGATTAACTGGGGTAAGTGGGAAAATTTTGTTGGCTACACAAATGTCCTGCTGCCATACGTGAATGCTTCGGTGGCAAACTTTATGGGTGCTGCCGCAACGGCTGCCGAAATGATCTTTGCCATCGCACTGATTATCGGTTTCAAAACCAGGCTAGCATCCCTTGGGATTTTTTTACTGACCCTTATATTCGCTTTGAGTATGTTTTTCTGCGTAGGTAAGACTGCACCTTTTTCCTCTTCTGTGTTCACCGTAAGTGCAGCCTCCCTTTTACTTTCCTGCATGCCGGTCTATAAGTGGAGCATTGACTCTCCCAATACCTGACGTTTTGCAAGATCAATAAAGCAATTATGTCAAAAGAAGAAACAACATGACATATAGGTATGACCGCAGATCTTGATTTGACTACTATCAATAATCCCTGATTTCATTAAAAAACGGTTTTTTTAATTGAAGGATACTGGCAGGTTATCAATGTAGTTTGTTTAATGTATATTCCCAATAACAACTGCAGCCAGGAAAGTAAGGTTTAGGTTGTTTCGTTGAAGTTTGTATAAAGTGGCTATCATTAAATTGTTGCTAACCTTAAACCAAAAAAATCTGAATTTTATTTGGTTTTGTACACTGTACGCTTCCCCAAAATAGATCACGTAATTACCGCTATTTGTCCAGCTAATGCCTTCAATAGTGCTACAAACAATAGGTAAGGTGCCAATATCTTTGTTAAAATTTAGAGGCATGTATCAAGATGACAAATTTAGTTAAGAAGGCATTCTCCACTTTGTTGGATAAGATAAGCAGTCCCGCCCGGGTGTTGGCTATCCGGATCTGGAAGCCTGGCAGCATGTATGAACTGGACCTTTATCTGCCGACTGTGGACATGGCTAAATGGACTACTATCCCACGGTTAAAGTGCCGTGTGGATAATGAAAAATTGGAATTTCGGGACTACACACCGACCACGTGGAATGTAGCGAACCGTACCTGTACGCTCTACATTGAAGCAAGGCACCAGGGCGCGGGCAGCTCCTGGGTAAAACGTTTATGCCCAGGGGATAGCATATTTGTGTCCCATGCTCACGCCGAGAAATTGCCGGTAATACAAGGGAGGTTACTTGCCTTAGGTGATGGCAGTGCGTTAGGTCATTTACTGGCTCTCAAGCAGCTAACGAGCCGCCTGGAACACCCTCTGGATGCTTGTGTAGCCCTTCATAATGACAACCAAATTCCACACGCTTTACAGGAAGGCCATCCGGATATTGATTTCTGCCCAACTACTGATGTGCATGCTACTTTAACGCAATGGTTGCACACCCGTTCTCTGAGCAGCTATACTTCGGTTTACCTGGCTGGCAATATCAAGTTGGTAGCAAGCCTGCGGCAGCAGCTCAAAGCACAGCCCGAACTCCAAGCACGGCTGTATGTAACAGGCTTTTGGAAATAAGATTTATGATGAAAGAAACCATAAAGTTTCATCAGCTGGCAGCAGGGTTACACGTTCCGGCTCCTCAGGTACGGACCCAAAATATTTCATTCGCTTTTTTGGAAAAAGAATGGCATATCTCCCGGCCTTTTTAGAAAAAATGCCTTGGCTGGTAATTGTATCACATAGTACGACCGGCTAAGAAGATTAGCCTATTGACGTAAGGTCCATCTGAGAATAGTAATTAGTACGCTATCTGTCCACTTATTCCCGCTCTTTAAAGGTTAAAAATGGTAACGGCAACTGTTACCTTTCATCAGTACAATAGGATAAACAGCTGACACTTTGCAGCTTGATTTTTTAACGTAACAGTCAATACGATGCATAAAATCCAAGATATTTCCGAACTAGAGGCCCTTATAGGGAAGCCACCAGCTTTGGTGATGATGAAGCAGATCCCGCGTTTAGACGAGGGCTGTATCCAGCTGTTAGCCCATTCACCTATTGCCGGGTTTGGTTATATTACCGAAGCTGGTATGCACTTCACTACGATGGTAGGTGGAACACCAGGCTTCGTACATGTTGAATCTCCCACCAGTATTTCCTTTGCTGTTGCAGTAAAACTGAGTGCGCCGAAAATAAAAAGTGGTGCATCCTTTGTGTTTTTACTGCCAGGGGTAGGCGAAATTCTGCGGATTAATGGAACAGTAGCGGCATTTGCAGCCGATAGAATCACCATTACTGTAGAAGAGGCTCTTATTCACTGCGCCAGGGCAATTTTAAGGTCGCGCCTATGGTCAGAGCCGGTGGCTGAATCGCCGCTCGTAAACATAGACAATGAAGCAGTAGGTGCAGAACTCCTGGGCAAACAGGACATCGCTAACTTTATTGCAGCTTCTCCATTTGTTCTACTGTCTTCCTGGGATGCGACAGGAGCCAGTGATACAAGCCCGAGAGGCGACGAAAAAGGTTTTTTGCGCCTGCTTGACCAGGGGAGCCTGGCATTGCCTGACCGGCAAGGTAACCAGCGGACGGACACCTTTCGTAACATTATCAGTTACAATCAGGTTTCACTTGTCGCGCTGATACCTGGCAGCAATAAACTGCTGCATTTGAGTGGCAATGCCTCCATAACCAATGAGGAGAGCTTACTGAATACGATGAGCTTAAATGGAAAGCCACCACAAGCTGCCCTGTTGCTGGACATAAAAAATGCCACCATTACGCACAGTGAAGTGCTGGCCCAAGCACAGCTCTGGCGCCAATCGGCTCATGTAGATCCCCGCAATGTGCCCGATATGATGGCATTGGCCTTGCATCACCTATCCCTGAACCAGTCTGCTGGCCGAATAGGACGTTTTCTGGGAAAGCTCTTTAGTGGCTCGCCAAAATTTGTGCGTACCCTTATAAATTGGGGATACCGAAGTCAACTTAAAAACGAAGGGTACGCCGCCCCTGAAAAAAGTGAGCAACCGAAGGTAAAGCGTAAGGTGCTTGTTCGTTTGGCTGAAAATTTTTCCCCCAGAACCCGTCAGAAAATACAAATGTTCCTTCAGCGGTTTGCTGATTATTTAAGCCAGGCTGCCAAAGATCTCGAGGAGGCCGCGCTGAGCCTACCGGTGCCGCAAAAGGGCTTGCTTACGCGTGAAGTCACCGTTGTAGAAGTGAAGAAAGAAACCCCGGCGGCAGTAACCCTGGTAGTAGAGGATATAGCCGGCGGATCATTCGAGTTTAAGCCAGGCCAATTTTTCACATTTTTTATGAATATAGATGGAAAGGAGGTCATACGTTCTTATTCAGCCTCAAATGCACCTGGCACGAAACAGTTGTGTATGACCATCAAACAAGTAACTAATGGGTTGTGTTCCACCCATGTGAATCAACATCTAAAGCCTGGCGACAACTTAGCGCTGCGTGGCCCATCGGGTACTTTTTGTATTACTCCAGAACCTACAGCAAGTCGCGAGTATATATTAATAGCCAGCGGCAGTGGGATCACACCGATGATGAGCATAGCTCAAACAGTGCTGGCCACGGAGCTGGCGAGTACAATTTCTTTGCTTTATGGTAACCGCCGGTGGGAAGATGTGATCTTTGCACAGGCTTGGGCAGACCTTTGCCAACGCTTTCCGGACCGGCTTCGGGTGCGGCATCTACTATCAGTACCTCACTCCGGTTGGATCGGAGGTAGTGGCCGGTTAGACGAGGTTACTACCCGGCGCGAGCTCTTGGATCTAGCCCCTTCCCTAAAAGCTCATTTCTATGTGTGCGGTTCTGAACCCATGATGCAGGGCGTGATGGCTGCGCTATTGGATATGGGGATTGCCGCAGACCGGATCCATACCGAACGTTTTGGTCAGGTAGTGCCACCAGACGCAAATACGGAATTGCAACCACAGGCCTCTCAATCTCTGGTAGTTAGGCAGCAAGGGGGAGTTTTTGATGAAACGGTAATACTATCAGGTCAAACAGTGCTCCAGGCGGGGCTGAATGCACAGATATCCTTACCCTTTTCATGTGGCATGGGCAATTGCGGAGAATGCCGGGTTAAATTGGTGGATGGCCAGGTAAAGATGGACGAACCTAACTGTCTGAGTGCCGACGATCGCAGGCAGGGATACATTCTAACCTGTGTTGCCAGGCCACTTACACCTGTTACGATTGTACTGGAGCAATAGGGTTATTATTGAAGCCAATCAGGCAGTGAATGATCAAAGCCTAGCCTTATTAGTTTAAGACCTTATACCAGATAACAGGCCGGGGTTAGGCTTATTTATGAAAGTGGCAGTCAATAACAGTTAATGCTAACAAAGAACCGGAACGTCATTTTAGATATTCTTAAATCAGCAGCAATTTCAATGATTCCCCGCTTACGTTTACTGTATTACGTTTGGGCAAGCATGGTTGTTTTTTCGGCTTTCTTAATAAGACCTCTTGTCCGGCCCTTTTTCTGCCACGCGCCCGGGCAGCTTTCAAACCGGAACGAGTCCTCTCTCTGAGCAGGTACTGTCGGTTTACCGATGCGATCCGGTCAGATTTTGAGCCAGAAGCTTTTACCTCAAATTTGTCTGAAAAGTGAAAAGTTGTACACTTTTGAACAAAGTTTTCGCATTCACTCATCAATAACAAAATGGAAAGAAAATGGAAATACTCTGCTGGCATTTACCTGCTGCTATTGCCGGAAAATCTTTGGGAATAAAAAGATCAAGTCTCAAGTTGATGGGTTTTTCAGTCTGTTCAAACATGGCTTAGTGGAGAGCTGCCTTTCACTTTGTGCAAAAACTATCATGTATTATTCCGGATAACCGAATCCATATTGAAATTCTAAGTAATGAGAGAACAATTACAACCAGTTAATACACTTTCATTAGTGTATATAATGTATCGGGCTCCGGTAAAGATATTAGCAAGGGTAAAGTTTGAAAACACAAAAAGCAGATCTTTCCATATTCGGTTTGATCTGCCTTTTAATTAAATTCTTTCGTGATAATTATCCGCCCGATTTTACATTTTTAAGATCATCGTTGCTGATTTTCCGTGTGCTGGAGTTTTTCATTAACCCGCCGAACTCCCAGTTAAGCGAAAGCCTTACAGAACGCATCAAACGTTGCCTGCGGAAAGTTGAATCAAAATCGCTCGCCCGCACAATTTCATTTCTTGACAGATAGCTTCCAAACGGGCTTACTGTGGTAAAGCTGATCGTCAGTTTTTTAGATGGGATTTCTTTTTTTGCGGAGAAACTGTAATAAAACCACGATGATTCATATCCTTGCAAAGTCACGCTTTTTGCATCATAATCGCCATAAAACTGTACGCTGTAATTATTACGGAGTTTCCAGCTGCTGTTGACATTAATTCCCCAGGCCATACCGTCGTTGCTGATATTGAGCGCTCCGCTGCGGTATTGGCCATAACGTACATTGGCATTGCTGTTGACTTTCCATTCTGGTAATATAGCGAAGGAGCTCGAAAAGTTGACTCCGTACTGCGCATTGGAAGCCAGATTTTGCGCGGTTGAAGTCGCCACTCCATTTTCCCCGATCTTTACAATTTCTTCAATAGAGTTATTTGTTTTTCTGCCAAATAAAGAAAAATTCAAAAACAGATCTTTGTCTGTCTGAAGTGCGTAAGTAAATTCTGCCTGATTCACTTCCTCAGGCCGAAGTCGGGGATTGCCGACCTTAATATTATTCGGATCCTGGCTATTGGTATTGGGATTTAAATCCCAGATCGAAGGACGTGAAATGCGCTTTGTATAACTTAACGTCAGGTTGTTATTGGCATTGAGTTTTCTGAACAAAGTAGCGCTGGGTACAAAATTCCAGAAGTTGTTTTTGAATGAAGTTCCCAGATTACGCTGTTTGCCTTCCAGAAAAGTACCTTCCACACGTGCACCGGCATGTATGGCCCAGCCGCTATTCCATTTCAGTTTAATCTGGCTATAAACCGCCAGCACATTCTGATTAAAATCGAATACATCCGACCTCGAAGGAACGGGAACAGTAACTTCCGTCTGGCCATTATTGCTTTCCTGAACATCGTAAACCGTGCCGCCGCTTCTGAGAATCGATTTTACCCCGCTTTCAAGTGCATGTTTGCCCGATTCGGCCAAAGGCAATATGTAGTCACTCTGAAACGTCCATTCACTGTTGTTTGTACGGTTGTTGTTTAATTCCCTGTAAACCGGGGTTTGTTCGCCGTTGGTTTGCAACGAATTATAATTGAAATCATCCGTAGAGCGGTTGTGCTGCGCCATCAGATAAAGTTCTTCTCCCGGTTTTCTGAATTTACGGGTATAACCCAGGTTCAGGTCGATGCCTTTGCTGGGAGCCGTGGTGGTTGCACTTTGTAGATATTCATTCAGCAGCGCACCGGTTGGGGAATATCTGCGGTTCAGCTGTTCACTGTTGTCCGGCCACCTGCCAAGCCAGCCATTTACGGAGAAATTGAACAGATTCAGAGAGTCGGGCGTAAATTCAATCTGAACATCTCCCGAGCTGTGCGGATTGGTATTGTCGCTTGTCGTTTCCTGCAATAGTCGTCCTGTTTGTATACCGTTTTCTAAGGAAGTTCTTTCCAACGTGGTTAGTTCTTTGCTTCTGAAACGGTGGATATGCAGCGTGGAATTGATATTCCATTTATCGCGGTTGATGGAAAGCCTTGGGTTAATAGCCTGTTCAAGGTTTCCGCCAACCAGTTCCAGGGTTCCGCTCAAACTTTTTTGTCCTTTTTTTGTAATGATATTAATAACACCGGCCGCACCTTCTGCATCATAGCGTGCCGACGGACTGGTAATTACTTCCACCGATTTAATGGATCCGGCAGGCATCATGTTCAGCGCATCTCCCGGGCTGCGAGCCATTTGCCCAGAATATTTTCCGTTGATGAGGATCCTGAGATTAGAGTTGCCACGCATGGTTACATTACCTGCCGCATCCACATTCAGGATAGGTGCTTTGCGCAGTACATCGGCAGCGGTTCCTCCGTTGTTGCTGATATCTTTCTCTGCATTGTAAATCAGCATGCCGGGCTGCTGTTCCACAAGCTGCCGGCTGCCGGTAATGGTTATCGTTTTTAATTCATTTATTTCCGGGTTCAGAAATATTTTACCAAAGTCAAAAACAGGTTTTTCACGGCTGATACTAAACGGCATATTTTTTTGTCCGTAACCTACAAACGACAAATTCAGAAAATAGGAGCCGGTGCTGATATCCGCCGATTTGAACAATCCGTTTTCGTCCGAGTAGGTGAGGGCCACTACCTTTTTAGCGCTGTCGAGAATACTGATCGTGGCAAACTCAATATTTTTTTTTGTTGAAGAATCAGCTATTATACCTTTTACCAAAAACGGATTTACCTGCTGTGCGCGCAATGTGCTAAAAATACAGAGAGATAAAAGTGCAATGCAAAAAGAGAAAACTTTGTAATAATAATTCATAACTAATATTTAATTGTTTGGCACAGAAGTACCGGCTTTCAGAGATAAGCACGAGCGCAAAAAGTAGCTGCTTATTTTGCTTGCAGGGAAGTATGGATAGCTGTGCTTTTCGCATCACCTACTTTTACTGTTTTTTTACCTTTTTTTCGTTTGTTCCACCAGACATAAAAACCGGTAATAGGCAGCGTTCCGCAAATGAGACTGGCTAAAAAATAGAGGATTTTAGTAGTGGTACCGTAAATCAGACCGGTATGTATGCCATAGTTGGCGCGCATAATCCAATCCGCGGCTTTCTCTTCATCCAAAGGAGTTTGCGTGCCTTTGGTTGGCAGCATGGTTTGCAAATCGAAATAGATGTAACGCCATGAACCATAGATCATATCGGTACAGGTATAAAGCGGTTCGCTGGCGTCTTTCGGATAACCGATGATGACGGCCTCTTTATTGTAAATCGCATATTCTTTGCGCACCTTGTTCCAGATATCATCCGTTTTAGAGAACAGTAATGCTTCTTGCATCGTAACAACTGGTTTTTCTTCTTTCGGCGAATCTCTGCGTTCCTGACGCACCTTTTCGCCTCCGGTCAGCCAATAAACACTTTTCCTTGCCCATGGAAAACTCATCACCAAACCTGATATGGCCATGATCAGCGCCAGCAGTACGCTGTAAAAACCAAGTACATTGTGCAGGTCGTAATTAATTCTTTTTAAGCTTGCTTTCCACTTTATTTTGAAGCTTTTATTGGCATTGCCTTTATTCCATTTTTTTGGATACCAGAGAATCAGTCCGCTCAATAGTAGAAGGAAAAAGATAAAGGTTCCCCATCCCACAATCGGATCACCAATTTTAGGCGGAAGCCACAAATGGCGATGCCCTTCATCGATCTCATGAAAAAAATCTTCGTGGTCAACAAACGCAAGCATTTCAGCCGTGTAAGGATTCATGTACAGGATCGAGTCCGATTTAAGACTCACTTTTATGGATCTGTCCAGACCGTGGTACCATATGCTTTGAATTTCCTTGTCAGGCACATATGCTTTTATTGCCTTGAATATTTCGGAAGGAGGAAGCTGCTCTGCACTGCTGCGTGCTTCCACGGTTCTCCATGGATAGAAAGTATTTGCGAGCTCTTCCTGAAAAACCAGAATGCAACCCGTAAAACTCAGTATGATCACCACAATTCCGGAAAAAAGCCCTAGCCATAAATGCAGCCATGCGTTAATTTTGCTAAACATAATGTCGTTAACGTCTTGAAATCGCAACACCGCACAAATGGTCATGCGGTGTCGGATTGTGATGGTTTTTAATTCAGTTTAAACAGGGTAGGCGTATTGTTGCTGCCTCCTTCCACTTTCAAACCTCTTTTGAAGGTGTCTTTTTCTCCGTCGTATTCCCATACATATATGGCGTCCGCATTAGGATCATTAACTGCGATGTATGCTTTTCCTTCATGTATCACAGCCGAACGGGAGTTGAGTACCGGTGGCAAATCAAGTTTTTTAATCACTTTTTGTGTGCTTACATCTACCACCAGATATTCCCACATAGCTGCATACCACCAGTCGTTCCACTCTTTCACATTGGTTTCTGCATCATGTGCACTGATAAGAAGTGCTTTGTTATTTCCCAGGTAACCTACACCTAATTGTTTATCGCCATTACGGACACCCGAGATGTTGAAGAAATAATTCGGATCTATTTCATTGGTTCCCTCTTTGATACGGTAAAACCCTGTTGGTAATGCCGGTTTGTTAGCGCCCAGTGCAATCGGGTGCGTCAATACATAAGTATCACCATTTTCTGTAAACTGGCTGAAATAACCATTACGCAGCGCACCGATCGGAGCAGACTTTGCATCCTTGCTGGTCACTTTAAAATTGGTAAGACTTGGGAAATCCATCACACCCATGTAAGATGAATCGTAGTCCACTTTGGTTTCTTCGTTATACAGACCGTAGCCGATCAACAACTTGTTTCCTTTCGGAATGGCAGAGTAAATTCTTCTTGCATGTTTGGCAGGAACTGCTGTTTTATCAAATTCACCGCTTTTCACGATCGTCATGGTACTTGTGTTCACAATCGCATAAAGGTTGGAACTTCTTGGCCCGAACATCACCTGGTTGTCATCCAGCCATACATGCCATCCCAGATACGGACTTGGAAAAACAGTGAAAACGATTTCGGAAACGGTAGTAAGTTTATCATTCTCAAAATGGTACTTGCCAAATTTTCCACCGTCTGGATCAAGGTGATAGAAATCGCGGCCTTTTTGAATAATGTTTTCTTCCCAGGTGAAAATGTTGGATACATCCGTTCCTTTTCCAACAGGGGAGATAACCCCCTCCGTCAAAGAAGTTGCATTCAATAAATAATTGTTGCCATTGTCAGCTGTAAAAATGATGGCATATTCTCCCGGTACTTCCGGTTCTGGTGTTTCGTTGGTATCGCTGTCTTTGCAGGAAATAAGTAGTAAAACAGAGCACAAGCTCAGTATTGAAAACCATTGTTTAAGTGAATTGTACATATTATTTAGAATTGATTAATAATTAAAAAGATTGTAAGAAGAAAGGACATAGCGCAGTTTCAGGAAAAATGAGCGGCCTGGCTTTTGAAGTTTAAAATTGTCGTAAGCGATCTGGTCCGTCAGATTTCTGCTTTCGATGGTAATGTTGTAACGGCCCGATTTAAGTGAATAGGTAAGCGCGACATTTTGTATCAGCTGCTGCGGGATGTAATCCTTGGTCGATTTATTGCCGAGTTTCGACCAGCTTAAAGAATAGCTATTAATAAACTGCGTATACCAGTTCAGCTGGAGGCGCGATCCTTTTCCAAGGATGTTACTTTTCCCGATATTAAAATCAGTGCTTCCGTACAACCAGGGCTGGTTTGGAATCCGGCTGAGATAGGTGATCTTTTCGCGGTTTGTTCCCCGCACATACTTCTCACGATCCACCGCATTCTGATAGCTTAGGTTGACAGAAAAGCTCAGCAAACGATAATATTCATAGCGAAGGTCAGCCTCGAAACCGTTTATTTTAATACCGCCAGCATTGTAAAAGATGGAAAAATCTCCGCCCGAGGATGAGTTAACCGCCGGCATGGAATAGATATAATTTTTTGTGTTCCGATAAAAACCGGATGCTTCTGCCGAGAAAGAATGATTATTAAAACGTGCAGTATAGAAAATTCCAAGGTTATAGTTATTGCTGTTTTCCGGTTGCAGGTTGGGATTACCCAATACCTCTTCCGCATTTCCATACAGCTCAATCAATCCCGGTAAACGCAGCGCATATTCATATGAAGCTTTTATACCAAGGTTTTCGGTGAACTTGTAACGCGATGCTCCGCCGTAACCCCAGTAACCGGATTGCTGGCGGGATATGCTGCTGTCTGCTGCGAGTACTTTTCCGGAGAAACCGAAATGTTTTACAAAAAAGCTATTGACAAGTCTAGAATCGAAGAATTCTTGCTGATAGGTAAGACCCAGAATTTTTTTGTTCAGGCGGTTCGATCTGTCGTAGGAGTGATTGTATGGATCAATCTCATTGTAGCTTTCTCTGAAAGAACTGTTAAAATTGTAATTCAAATTGAGCATGTGATTTTTTGACAGCGCATAGTTCAGATTGAATTGTGCCATGGCATTTCCTCCCGTCAGGTGTGTAATCGTTTTGTTTACACTAAGCTCTCCGCTGGTCTGATTCACCCGGTCCGGGATACCGTTCCACTGATACCAGGTCCGTGAGCTTGTGTCGGTAACTACGGTCTTATCATTGGAAAAATTGGCAAATGCTCTTAATGATAATCCTTTGATGATCAGATCGTCTTTACGATAGCGCAGTGACGGAACCGTATTATGACTTTTATTCGTCATTTCTCCGATTACTTTGTCCTGCGTCGCACCAGTCTGCCGCTCTTTGAATGTGTTGGTGTGCGTGAGTCCTAAAACGAACAGATCCGCCCATTTTTTGTTGGAAATACCTACTTCAACCTGTCCCATGTAAGACTCGAAGCCATCATGAAAACGTCTGAGTTTATCTTTCACGACAAATTTTCCGTCTTCAATAACCTGGAGTTTTACATTGGCCTCCGGGTTGTTGCGCATGTAATAATTGTTGTCCGAAAAATTATAATACGAACTAACGTTAATGGTTATACCTGATTTGGGTGCCGTATAACTTCCCGACAGTGCAGCCCTGTGCGTGTTGAATGAGCCAACAGAATAACTTGCATCCAGTTTGTTACCACCTTTACCTTTAGTTACAATATTGACGGCGCCACCCAGTGCGTCGGAACCCAGATAGGCCGGTACAACACCTTTGTACACTTCTATTCTTTCGGCCAGATTGACCGGGATGTTGTTAAGCGAAAGCCCGCCTCCGAAGGATTCCATCGGAATACCATCGATGAAAAATTTAATATGATTTCCTGAAAGCCCATTGAGCGAAAACCGGAAATCGGAGCCAAGTCCGCCGCTTTCCTGTATCCGCACACCACTCATCCGGTTCAGCACCTGGTTGATGTCCGACGAAGTATTTGCAAAAGTTTTCGTATCAATGGCGTTTACGTTGTACGCACCTTCTTTTATTTGCTTGGCTTCGGTTTTTCCTACTACCTGCACTTCATTTAGGTTTTGGGAATTTTCTTCGAGCACCACATTCAGTTCAACACTTTTTCCGCTGTTGAGTGTGGCCGAGTGCTGCTGGCTTTTAAACCCTAAGGCAGTAAATACGATTTGATGTGTACCGTCTTTAATTCCTTTCAGAATAAATTTCCCTTCCGTATCGGAATGCTCGCCTTGCGAAGAATTTTTGATCCGGACGGACACGCCCGGAATAGCTTCGCCATTTTTTGCTTTTATCGTTCCAAATATGGAAGATTGAGAAATGCCGGGTAGGGCAGCTGCCGCGATGAGCATGGAGGTGAAAACGTAACGAGTAAAATTGTGGTAAAATATTAAATTCATCGGGTTTGATATTGCTTACTCAATGGAAGTAGCACAATGGGTTTTTTTCCGAAGGTTGGTATTAAAAAAATGATTTTTTTTGAGAAAATTCGAGCTAGAGGAATAAGCAAGTGTAAATGAAGTATACTGACAGAAAAGTAATTGCGTAGCGTAGTCTATGAATTCGTGCAAATACAAATTAGGTGCTGCACCAGGCGGATTTCAAATTACAAGCTGCAAAAACTTGATATTAGTTTACCTTCGGAAATGGAATATCGGTTAATGCTTGGCAGAAAGTTATAAATTTTGCTGGACGTTGACATCATCTGCTTGTCTCAAATAACGACTTTGTTGTTTATGACCTTACTGCCCTAAAATCTCTAATTTTAAGTTGTCTCGTTTGCTGGGGGGAGGTCATAGTGCAACCTGAAGCTCAAAAAGTGATAGTTTTTTAATTGGAATTTAACACTTTCAACATACTTTTACAATTCATTTAAATGGACTTTTCATGTTGCCTAATCAAGGAAACGGGCAATCTGATTTTAAGATTCAAGAGATGACATCACTGAATGAACTTGGAGAAAGAATATGCATTCTTGGCCCAAGCAGTAGCGGCAAATCAACGCTGGCAACTAAACTTGGAGAAAAACTAAATATTTCGGTATGCCACCTCGATCAGCTTGCTCATATTCCTAGAACAAATTGGGAACGACGAGATGAAAAAGAATTTGCGGCTGATCAGGATGCTATTCTTGAAAAGGGATCATGGATTATTGAAGGTAACTATAGTTTCTGCATGCCTCAACGTTTTGCGAAAACAACGTCTTTAATTTGGGTAGACCCGAATTTTTTGGGTTGCTGTTTTCGATATATTTCAAGGTGCCTTAAAAATGATCATAGCAGGCCGGGCCGTTTAAAAGATGCAACGAGTGAATTTAGTTTTGAGGTGATCAATTTAATTGTTTTCAAATACCCTAAAATTCGTAAGAGACATAAAGCTATACTTTCAAGATATACTTTTCCAATCTTGCACATCCACTCTATGAAAGAGCTTAATCAATTTTATACAAAGTGGGACTTAAAGAGATGATTACCGATCTGTTGATAATGATTTTATATACAATAGTAAGGGAAGCCTCTGGTAGATATATTATATTGAAATTGGCACAATCTCAAAAACGATTACGAAAATCATTTACAATTCAATATTATTTTTGAAAATCTATTTCCGTCGTCTAACACATAATTTTTACTATCGTATAGCATTTTAAAATTCTGCTCTTACTTTACCTCCATTCCAATTTGGTTTGAACGTGATTTCTTTAACTAAGTTACCCGCCTGATCATTGGCTGCGCTGAAAAATTAAGATGTTCAGCTAGTTAACAGTCTGGTTAAAAGATTATTACGATAATTCTGGTGAGCACTTTTTTTGTAAAACACCTGCTCACCGAATAGCTCACCAGAAATATGCGAATATATACATATTTTGATACCTTTGAAAAAAAACAAAACCCTGCAAACATTTGATTTGCAGGGTTTTAGTTGTTTTTGGTATGTCTTTTAGTGCACCCAACGAGAACTGAACCTTGCTTGTAATACTCTGTTTATCAGTTAGTTGTAAAAATTAATTCTTTTGACTCACCGAATCGCTCACCTTGATTTTTTGATGTTGCTAATTATGCCAAATATATTGATCATTTTGTTGATTGTCAATGATATATATACTTTTCACGTTATATTAGTGCAACTATCAACACAACTTATCGATGTAGAAGACAGCATTTATTCCTGAAATCTTTCTCTTACGAATAATTCTGCTTTGCAACATTTAATAATTAGAAAATAACGTTATAGGTTAGTGTAGGAAGACCTTGCTCTAATCCTTTTGGCACAACTAAGAAACCTGTATCTTGAGAAGATATGCTTTAATTTTTAAAAAATTCTACCAATAGTAATTAGTCCAGTAGCCTCAAACGTTGAGATTTATCTCAGGTATACTATTATATCGTACATGAAAATCGGTGGTATAATCGTACTCTTGCATCTGCTGATTTTCTTCTCTTTTAGTTCTAAACATCCATTTTTGTTACTTGGTGTGAACTTCAAAATTGTTTTGCTCGAATATTTTAGAAATTTTTTTTCACTAAAATACTATTTGCTGTGAAAAGATAGAACAATTTAGCCCCTGGGAAATTTATTCTTTATCATTCATTTTAAATTTTTTTCCTTAATCAGGTAAACTGCCGGTATTGGCAAGCTATTCATATTAACTACTTCTTCACTTTTTTTGAAACCATTCCTGGTATAGAAATTAATCACATCGTCTTCCGGAATTTCCTGGATCCAAACAGCCTGGTCATTCTGACACTGGTCCAGAAATCTGTCCAGCAGTGCCTGTTTTGCATTGGATTCTTTGAATGCTTCCAATACTTCAAGGTCAATGAGGTGGGTAACCTTTTTTGAAGTTAAGATTGGAGGGTTTTGTGATGTTGCAGAAAAAATTGCATATCCCGCTGGTTTTTCATCCACAAAAGCCAGTAGACATTTATTGGAAAAGTCATTTAACAGCGTTGTTAAAAAACAGGTGTTATACCTTAGTTCCAGGTATTCATTAAGTTGCTTTTCAGGCAGAATTGACGTAAATTTTTCTTTTAACCTGGTGTAGGCAAGATCTTGCAATAGCTGTACCGCGGCGTCGCTGGCTACGATAAATTTTATTTTAATGTCCATGGTAAAATAGTAATTGTTGATGCAAAGCTATTTCACCAGGAAGTTTTTGATCATACACCTCCTATTAAAACTTTACAGTACAGATTTCTATCAGAATCATGAAAGCGCATGAGTTTGTAGCCGAAGATGCTTCCCGGCAAGAACCAGAGCCTGTTGCTTTTGCTTTGAATAGAGGTCTGCAAAAATAAGACGAAAACAGTGCTTAAAGGCCCCATCAGAAGAGAAACTGTCACCAGGAGTAAACCGGATTCCATTCTGTTTGCAATGATTATAAAACAAATCCATGTTGATCTTTTCATCCAGTTCGACCCAAATGGCGTAGCCGCCACATGGCCTGGTGAATACGGTTTCCTTAGGAAAATGCTGTGAAAGAAGTTTCAATGAATGATCACACTGTTTGGACAGTTTGCTGCGAAATGCTCTGAGATGGCGCTCATAGCTGGTTGTAGCAAGCAATTTGTTAACGGTCTCCTGATAAATTGGAGAAACCGTACTTCCTAAAGAAAATTTTATTTGCTCTGCTTTGCTAGTAAACTTTCCTGCACTGAGCCAGCCTAGTCTTATTCCACCAGCCAGCGTTTTAGAGAAAGAAGAATAGGTCAGGACTATTCCTGAGTGATCCAACGATTTGATTGTGCCAGGCCTTGTACCCTCAAAGTGTAAATCGCCATAAATATCGTTTTCAATAAGAACCATTTCTTTTGAAATAGCCAAGGCTAATAATGCTCTTTTTTGATCATCTTTTAATGAAACACCAGTCGGATTATGGAAATTGGGCGTAACAATTGTTGCGCTGATCCTGTTGATTTCACAGGCTTTCCTTAGAAAAGAAATATCCAATCCGTTCACAGGATCGACAGGGATTTCAATGATGCTCAGATTAAGTGTCCGGATAAGCTGAAGAACTGAAAATACAGAGGGACTTTCAACTGCGACAAAATCTCCGGGAGATGTCACTGACGCCAGGGCAATGTACAAGGCTTGTAATGCTCCGTCTGTGATAATTAATTCCTGAGTATTTAATATTGTATTATGGTTGGCAGCACGGCTGGCAATATGACTGCGTAAGTCCTGAGAGCCATTAGAAGGATAATATCTTAACAAACTTGCTCCTTTTTCCCTGATCACCTGCTGCATGGTCCGTAAAATCAGCTTTTGGGAAATGATTAAATCAGTTGGAGCGGCAACGTTAAATTCTGACACGTCTGTACGTTTGGGTGCGTATGGGGTGGTGGCAGCTAAGTTGCTTACGAAATATTCATCCCTGACAGCAGGTATAACATTGAATATCTTAGGATTATCATTTTGATTTTCAGGATTATAGTTAACATAATTGCCGGATTTCGGAACACTTCTGACATATCCTTTAATAATCAAATCTTCGTATGCATTTTGAATGGTGGCAATACTTACTGCATATTTCTTGCTTAGCTCCCGGATCGAATCTAGTTTTTGTCCGTTTTTAAAGCGGCCGGCCATGATGTGATCTTGTATTTCCTGTGAAATTTGCTCGTACTTATTTTTGATCATGATACATATTTTACTTATTCCTATGCCACTGTCAGCAGGCATTATTTAGATTAGTATGCGCTTTGGCTAAACTTTATTTTGGACTTCTCAACTTATCCTTACTCGAAATCTTAATAACAGATTGATTGATACAATTATTCAACTTCTCAATTCTCGTTTAGTTTGGCAATTATCCTTGTAGGAAGTATTGATTTTGGCAACAAAATCAGTATCAAAAGCACGCCAATCAGGCTGGTCATATTAATAACCATCCCATACAAAAATGCATGGTAATAGGATGTAAAATCGCCTGGGCCTTTGATCACATAATAGAATACAGCACCTGTCAGCACTATTCCAAATGCGCCAAATAGTTGTTGTAATGTAGCATATACACCTGATGCGTTACCAATCAGATTTTCCGTTAATCCTTTCATGGCAATGTTGGCAAAAGATGGCAAAGTTAAGGCAACACCACACCCATGGATCATCATGATTGCGTATCTGTTGAAAGATAGGTCGTTATGGTAAAATGAAAATAATTGTAAAATTGAAGCAGAAATAATCAGTATGACACCAAAAATCAGTACCCTCTTACCATATCTCAGAACCAACTTAGCAGCAAATAACGAAGATAGTATAAAACCAAACCCTTGCGCCATTATAAAATAGCCTGCCTTCATGGGTGACAGCTGTAAACCTTTCTGTAAAAATAAAGTAAGTATAAAAAAATAAGAGTCGAGCATTAACATAAAAAAGGCGAGCGCTAACAATGCCATATTAAAGTTTTTGTACTTAAAGAGCGTAAAATCGAGCAAAACGGTTTTCTTTTTCTTGTATCTCGCACCTTGAATCAATACAAATGCGGTAAGGATGGCTAGTGAAGTCAATAGCGATAGTATAAAATAAATTGTATCCAGATCTCGTCCGGTGGTTAAAGAAAAAATGAGAAATACCAGCCCGGCACTGAGCACAGCGGCACCGGTATAATCCATCCCCAAAGAGGATGAATCCTTTGACTCTGTTAAATATATTTTTGCCAGGAATAGTCCTGTTATACAAATGGGGATATTAACTAAAAAAATATATCTCCACGGCTGGTCAACCCAAAATGGTTTAAGCTCAACCAGGTATCCGCCAAGAAACTGTCCAAGCATAGTGCCCAGACCGATCGTGATTCCATAAAGGCCTATTGCATGGGTTCTTTCTTTATGATTTACAAAAAGAACCTGAATAAAAGATAATACCTGCGGGGACATAAAGGCAGCACTAACTCCCTGAAAAAATCTCATTGCTATTAATATCTCTGCTGTTTTTGCAATACTGCAGCCAACGGAGCTAAGCATAAAAACAAACATTCCCAGCAAAAAGATTTTTTTTCTGCCATAGTGATCGCCTGCTTTTCCTCCAATGATCAGAAAAGAAGCAAATCCTATCATATACATAGCAACTACCAGTTGAATTTCACTATCAGAAGAACTGATGCCTTGCTGAATGGACGGAATGGCAACATTGATGATAAATATATCAACAATTGTAAGCAAATGTGCTGACAAAAGGACAACTAGTGGTATCCAGCGTTTATCGTTGTATATCATGCGATATAGAAAGGTCTATCTATTTTAAAATAAAAAAATTAGAATGCTTGTAGGATAATTTCTTTCAGTGCTTCCAGATCATTGGTATTACCCTGAATAGTAGCGGACACTATTGCACCCTCAATCATCAAAAAAATACTGTTTGTAAGCAGGATCGTCGGTAAGGGAAGAATTTGCGCACTGCCGATTTCTTCAACAATCGTATGTAAATATGCTTTTTGTTTTTCTTTATGCTTCGCAACTATTTCATTGACACGCTTATCCTTCCTGCCTAGTTCCGCGTTTATTTTTATGAAATGACAACCCGAGAAATTGGCATCTTTTTGTAACTGGATACGGTAGTCTATTAGCTTCAAAAGTTTTTTCTTAGGATTTTTTTCGTCTTTTACATATTCATTCAGATTATAAAAAAAACTGATCTCCTGCATTTCCAGATAGTGATACAACAAATCGTTTTTAGATCTGTAATGCTTATATAATGAGCCAATTGCAATATCTGCCTCAGCAATAATTTGATTAATCCCTGTATTGTTGAAACCCTGATAATAAAACAAGTTGGAAGCCGTATCTAAGATCCGCTGTTGTACGCTGATTTTGTTGCCCATATTTTTTAATCTAAGATAGTAAATATATATAGTTATCTATCTATTAATTTGTAAAAAAGAGAAAATACTCATACTAATTATTTTAATAGCTACTTAAATGACTTGGTTCATTGGCGGACAGTTGCCGAGGTAATGAAATTGCATTAAGGGTGACAATCTACCGGTTGTATTGATAGATACGATTTTCAAAATAAACCGGAATTGCTTTATTATAGGAGAGCTTACTTATTTTTACATGTATTCATATTTTTCACACTTGCCATGATGCGCGGCTCTGGTTGTTACATAAATTTCTTCGGATTTGAGTGGCCTGCAAAGAGCCCAAATCTTTGGGTACTTCCACCATTAATCGTTTTATTAGTGTGTGCGGAAACAGTGGTTTTTTAATGGGCAAAAAAATGCGTTAATGACTGTATAATTAATTCCTAAAAAAGGCGGTACGCATCTTTTCCAGGTCGAACGGAAAGGTTCCGATTTATAGAAGCTAATCAAGGAATCAATCCGGTGGCAAAGTTGTGTAAAGTGTTCAAAGAGACGGGCCGCCCGGCGGCGTTAGCAGCTAATATTATTAGGCTTAACGAGCCAGTTGCTAATCGTCAGTAAAAGCACAAAAAATCATCCCTTCATATCCGAGAAGTTTATAAAGAAATTAAAGGATGATTTAGTAGTCCGCATGTTACAGCGGAATTGCAGGCAAAAGGTTTCCGGTTATCATGCACACGGGTAGCCTTCATCTTACAGCAATACTTGATCTTGCAAACCGTAAGTTAGTAGAGTGGACACTGAGTGGGACAGTGAAAGCAGAAAACACCAGCGTAGCGGCTTTCAAGATGGCTTTAAAGTGGTATCAAATAAAAAATCGTACTATTTCAATGCTCCGGCGCCACAGTCTGACAGGGGTGGGCAATACTTGTGAAACGAGTTCCATAAGCAGTTGTTTGGCTTATTACCCAGAGTATGAGCTGGAAAAGGTGGTTGCTGGGACAATCCACGAAATGAGGGCTTTTTTTAAGACGCTGAACCCAGAAATGGCTTATCATCAAGAATTTAAAAGTAAACAAGAGGCAAAACTAGCAATTTCTGAATTTATTGAGGTATGGCGGCCGCTGCGATACAATATAAAAAGAATACATTCTTCACCAGGATATTTTAGCCGTCAGGCCTTTGAAGAAACGATACTAAACGAGAAAAAAGCAGCCTTACGGCCTAAATCGTAGAAATAAAACAAGTCCTTCATTTAATTTAGGTGCCACAAGCACATCAATTATATAAAGGTTCCGAGGGAAATTCCCAACACACCTTATGATTCAAGCAGATGGCAGAATTTCATTTTTTGAAAAATATAATACAATAAGTATTAAGATAGCCAGGGTAATACCGCTTGACAAAAGAAATAAGGTCAGGACTCAGGAGATTTTAGAATTACAGGAAGAATATTTTACAGTTTTAAAGCAGACACAATCAAAAATATTCTTGAATTGAAAAACCGCGCCGATAAAATGAAGTCATTAAACTCAGCTATCAACGCACTCCGGAAGGCAGCTTTGTACTGTCTGGAATTGATCATAAGGATTCGATCTACGTTGTTTTGAAAAAAATAGAAAGACATTATCCGCTAAAAGGAGATCAGGGGCCATTTGTTGACAGATAATGCTTTAAAACTCCGATTTTACTTCTCGCTTGCATCAGGCTCTACTTGTGCAAGTAAGACTTATTGTAAATAAAAATTAAAAAATAATTTGGTATTGATCTTAATCATACTTTACTTTGTCTATCAAATTAATAGATTAATACTTCAGGTTTATTACCACCAGTAAATCCGGATAGATTTAATATTTATTTTCTGTTATGGAAACGATTTATTCGTCGGGAAACTTCACGTTGCTTGGTCAAATTAGAGTAGCACTATCAAGCCCTCCCCTTATAATGTTCTAGCATTTCTTTGTAAGAATTGCTAGAAGGTTAATGACGTATAATGCTTTGCGTTTGTTTCCATATGGCTGTGTCATAAAGATCGTTTTAGGAGAGGTCCTATATTTTGTTTATAAAAATATAAGCCGGAATTTGAAATCAAATTGCTTATGAAAATTCTTTTAAAAGAAGAAGAAATATCTGATAAAGAGCTACTACATCAGTTTCAACAAGGTTCAAAGGCTGCATTTGAAGCACTTTATAACCGATATTTTCCGCGACTGTATCACCATGCTTACAAAATGCTTAAAGATCAGGATGAGGCCCAGGATCTTATTCAGGAATTGTTTACTTCTTTCTGGATTAAGGGAAAAGAGCTTGATTTAATAACGAGTGTATCATCATATTTCTATGCAAGTACACGAAACCGTATTCTGAATATCTTTGAGCATAATCGTGTCCATGACCACTACGTTTTATCTTTAGGAGAATTTTTGTCATCAGTTGAGATGTGCGTTGATGAGCTGGTTATAGAAAAAGAACTCGCTGAAATCATCGAAGGTGAAATAAAGCAAATGCCTCCCAAAATGCGCGAGATTTTCGAATTAAGCCGTAAAGAAGATCTTTCACATAAAGAGATTGCAGACTATCTGGCAATTTCAGACAAAACTGTCAAAAAACAGATCAGTAATGCTTTAAAAATACTGCGAATGAAAATTTCATATAGTTTGGTCTTTGCCCAAGCATGGATCGAAATTGTCAATTAAAAATATTTTTTTATTCAACTGATAATCAGATATTTAATTTTGTTCTGAAAAATAATTTATATAAAATTGATTTCTCTTCTACTACTAAAAAGCTACTAAACTGTCTTATCATTAAATACAGTAAATCTGATCTCTCAGAGCAATAATGACCAGGCAGGACGCAAGAAAGCTTTTACGAAAATACAGGTTGGGCCAATGTACGCCAGATGAGAAATCCTGGGTGGAGCAGTGGTATTCCAAGATTGCCAAACAGGAATTTTCTTTAGAGCATGACATTGTGAAACACCAGAGTATCAGCTGGAAGACGATACAAAATAATATTTCGGGCAAGAATAAGCAATCCAGTTTCTTATTTACCCGGCCGTTTCTGATTGCAGCCAGTGTTTTATTACTATTAGGATTATCGTTTTTGTTTTACCACAACAGAGCTGTCTTTACCCAATCAGAATCCGAAGCGGTGCGTTTTAGTTTAATCGAAACAAGAAACTCAGAATTAAAAAGTTTGGTACTACCTGATGGATCAAAAGTTTGGCTTAATGCTGGAAGTAAGTTAAAGTATTCAAATCAGTTTGATAAAAAACTAAGAGAAGTGACATTGGAAGACGGGGAGGCTTATTTTGATATCAAACACAATACTGAAAAACCATTTATAGTGTATGCCGGAAAGACGAAAACACAGGTTCTGGGAACAGCTTTCGCAATACGGGCCTATAAATCTTTAGCCGCTACACAGATTACAGTAACGCGTGGTAAAGTTGGTGTTATGAAATCGGGCGACTTTAAGAATAAACCCGTTTTCCTTTTTGCTAATCAGCAGGTTACATTGAATCCTGGCGATGGCACTTTTCAAAAAACAAATATCAATTCCTCCGATTTCATTAGCTGGACAGAAGGGAAATTGAAGATTAATAATGAAAGCCTAAGCGACATTGCTATAATTCTTGAAAAAAAATTTAATACCCCAATTCACTTTAAAGAGCAGGATTTAGGAAGATTGAGGTTCAGCGCCGGTTTTGATGTATCTGAAAAACTGGATGATATTTTGCAAGTTCTGTGTCTTGCTGAAAATCTGGCCTATGTAAAAAATGGAAAAGGAATAATCCTTACACATAAAAATTAAGACTTGTCTATTACAAAAATTAAACAATATTTATTTACTACAACTGATTCGAATATGAAAATAACTATGCGAAAGATACTTTCAGTACTTGTTGGCACAGTGAAATGTATTTCACTGTCAATGATGCTGTTAGGTTTGGCAAGTGAGACTTTACGAGCCTCAGATTTTAGCCATACATTTGTTAAAGAAGTAAAGATATCTATCAAAGCGGAGAAGAAATCTTTGAAGGAAATTCTACGTTTAATTGAAGAAAAAAGTGGAGTCGTTTTTGTTTATTCTGAAAGACTAGTAAATCCATATACTAAGATTAGTTTGAGTGCTGGAAATGAAACGGTTGCGAATGTTTTATCAAAGGTGTTGAAAAATACAAATCTAGATTACAAAGAGCAAAATGGAAAGATCATTCTTGTTGAACGGACGGATAAATCAACAACTTCGTTTATTCAGATTAATGAAAATCAGCCACTTAAAAAAATAACCGGAAAAATTACGGATGATAAGGGGGAAGGCATTCCGGGTGCTAATATCGTTTTAAAAGGTACAAATAATGGAACTTCCTCAAATATCGAAGGAGGTTTTCAGATTGATGTTCCGGAAAATACTTCGGGTGATGCCGTCCTGGTTTTTTCTTTTGTTGGATTTCAAACACAGGAAATTCCAATCGGTAACCGCAAGTTTTTTGAGATACAACTGGAATCGTCTCAAAAGCAGCTGAATGAAATTGTCGTAGTAGGATATACGCAGCTGAAAAAAGGCGCAGCAACAGGTGCAATTTCTAATATTAAAGGAACGGAAATTACGAACCAGCACGGTGTAAGTTTCAGCGAAAAGATCCAGGGATTGACTCCTGGCCTTCAGATTACCTCCAGTTCTGGTGTGGAAGGAGGAAGTGTGCTGGTAAGACTTCGCGGAGCTACTTCGATCAATGCTGGAAATGATCCGCTCTATGTGATCGACGGCGTTTTTATCAACAGCCAGTCTTTGCAGGGCGTGAGAACAGGCGGACAAACAACCAATCCGATGGCTGATATTAATCCGGCGGATATTGAAAATATTGAAGTTTTGAAAGATGCGAACGCAACCGCAATTTATGGTGCGCGTGGAGCCAACGGCGTAATTCTGATCACTACCAAACGTGGCGCAAAGGGCGGTAAAACAAAAATTAATTTCAATACTTCCCTGGGCATTGCCAAAGCGCCTAAACTATGGGATTTGACGACCGGCCCGCAGCACGCTGAAATCATGAATGAGCAGTGGATCAATGACGGAAATCCGACATCCACGCGTCCATTTCGTCCTGTGAGTGAAGGCGGACAGGGAAATCCTTCTGACCAAGGCACTTATGACCGTTTGGATCTTGTTTTTCGTACGGCGATCCAGCAGTCAAATAATTTGTCGGTAACGGGTGGAAATGATAAAACTCAGTTTTATCTGGGTGGAGAAGTTACCAATCAAAACTCTATTTTGAAACTACAAGATTTTCAAAGACTTGGTTTCAGGATCAATGTGGATCATAATATTAACAGCAAAGTGCAGATTGGTATCAGTACTTCATACAGCGCTACGAAACGTCAGCTTGCCCGCACAGGAGATACCGGGGGAATTCTAAATACAGGACTCCACACCCCGACTTTAACGCCAATTTATGCTGCGGACGGTTCTTACAATAAAAGTGAGCGGTTCAATAATCCATACGTTTTGTTTGAAAACAGCAACAATCATGCTTATGGGAAACACCTGATCGCAAACGGTTACTTAAAATGGAATCTTACCAATGATCTGACTTTTAAGAGTTCATGGAGTCTGGATGATAATTATTACAATGAAGTTGTTTACTATAATGCCAATTTAACAGAAGGTAAATCCACCAACGGAAGTGCCACCGATGCCACTACGCTAGACAAGACCTGGATCGCTGAACAACTTTTAAACTACACAGCGCCACTTGGGGAAAGACACTTTTTGTCTGTGTTTTTAGGAAATACATTACAGAAAAATCAATTTCAGCGCTCAACGATTACGGGTACTAATTTCCCAAGCACGCAGTTCACGACTATTTCGGCTGCCGCAATCACGACAGGTTCCACTATGGGCGTGACCAACTCTGGAATCATGTCTTATTTTGGAGGAGCCAATTATAGTTTTGATAATAAATACAGCTTCGACGTGAATGTGCGTTCGGATGCGTCTTCGCGTTTCGGAGCCAAATATCGCTGGGGAACTTTCCCGTCTGCAGGTGCTTCATGGCGCATTGGGCAGGAAAATTTCATCAAGGATAATGTCACGTTTTTAAATGATTTAAAAGTAAAAGCAAGTATCGGATGGACTGGAAATCAGAGTATCCCGGATTTTGCTTCGCTGGGTCTTTGGTCGGGAGGAAATAATTATCTGGACAAGCCAGGTGTTGCGCCTGCGCAGTTGGGAAATGAGAATTTGAAATGGGAAACCACGCGTCAGTGGAACATAGGTCTGGAAGGTGGAATTGCTAATAACCGTTTGAAATTCGAATTTGATGTATACAACAAATACACCACAGATCTTTTGCTTTCGGTACCAACACCAGCAAAAACCGGTTTTTCATCGTCCTATCAGAATTTAGGTGAAATGAGCAACAAAGGGTTTGAATTCCAGATCAGTTCAACCAATATTTCCAACAAAAACTGGGAATGGACAAGCAGTTTCAATGTTGCGCATAATGTCAATACGATTGAAAAATTACCAATTTCTTTTACACAATATAATCGTGATTGGGTAAGACTGGAACAGGGATCTCCGATGTATTCTTTCTGGCTTTACAAACAACTATATGTTGATCCGCAAACCGGAAATGCAGTTTATGATGATTCCCGGACTGGTGATAGAAAGATAACAACGGCTGATCGTCAGATTGTTGGAAACGCCTGGCCGGCCTATTACGGAAGTTTGAGAAACGCAGTACGATACAAAAACTTCGATCTTTCTGTCAACTTTTATTTTTCGCAGGGAAACAAAGTTTTCAACATGAACCGCTACTTCCAGGAGCACGCCGGGTCGCGCGGAACTTCCTGGTCGATGCTTGAAAGCATGATGGACAGATGGCAAAAACCGGGAGATATTACCAGCATACCAAGAGTTACTATTCTGCCAAACGAAGATGGCAGTTACAATCACAATTTTGAAAGCAGCCGATTTATGGAAGATGGCTCATTTATCCGCCTGAGAAGCGCCTATCTGGGTTATTCTCTTCCTAAAAAATGGCTGTCTAAAATCAAAATTGATAATGCCAAGGTTTATGTAAATGCGACAAACCTACTGACAATTACCAAATATTCCGGTGCTGATCCGGAGGTGAATACCGCGCAGGATGCAGCAAATGCCACTGTACAGGGACTTGATTTCTCTATGCCTCCGCACCCGCGCACCATTGAGTTTGGTATCAATCTTACTTTTTAATTACTGCTTGAAATATTATGCGAAAATTTAACTTTTATTTCCGATATAACATTGCCCTTCTTATCATTACAGGTTTTCTGGCATCGTCCTGTGAATCTTATTTTCTGGATGCAGAGCCGCAGCAATCCATTTCAGATCAGACAGTTATTGTGGATGCTGCTACGGCTGAAACTGCGCTGCTGGGTGTTTATGACAAATTGCAGAATGGAAATTATTATGGCGGCGATGGCTATCAAGCTGCTGCGTATCTGGCTGGAGGAGATAATCTTTGGGTTGGAACCCTGAATTATTACGCCACTTTTATCACACATACCTACCGTTCAGACAACACACTTCTAAATAATGTCTGGTTTGCTATTTACACGGTGGTAAATGGAGCAAATAACCTAATTGACAAGGTTGAAAAACTTGAAACCAAGTCGATTACCGAGGCGCAGAAAAAGCAGTTTTCAGGTGAGGCCTACGTGCTCCGCTCGCTTGCTTATTTTGATTTGGCAAGAGCATGGGGAAATGTGCCGATTGTTTTGAAACCAACAACAGCTCCCAATGATTTTGACGGTGTTAAACAAAGTTCTAAAGAACAGGTATATCGTCAGGTTTTGGAAGATCTGACCAAGGCCGAAGGTTTACTTACTGCAACCACAGACCGGAACAGAATAACGCTTAAAACGGTATATGCTTTTAAAGCAAGAGTTCATTTGTACCTGGCTGAATATGACAAGGCCGAAGAATATGCTTCCAAACTGATCACAGATACGAATTATGAGCTGATTAGCTGGTCGTCTTTCATCAATAGTAAAAATTCAAAAGAATCGGTTTTTGAACTTGCTTATAGTACATCGGATAAAAGTTCTCATTACGGCTCCTGGTCAAGTGATGGATATCGAAACCAGTTTTGCCCGGCACCGGCTTTATTTAATTTGTTACAGGATCCGGCCACAGGCGGAGACAGAAAAGCTTTAATCAAAAATATCTCGACACCGGCCATTCTGAATTATTATGTGCAGTTGTTATACTGGCGTTCCACGGGAGATAATCCAACTTATCTATTCCGTATTGCCGAACAATATCTGATACGAGCCGAAGCCAGGACAAAAAAAGCAACACCGGATTTAGCCGGAGCATTGGCCGATTTGAATGCAGTGAAAACGAGAGCCAAAGTGCCAACTTTCGCATCAACTGACAAATCTTTAATTGAGAAAGCCATTGAAGATGAGCGCAGAGCGGAATTTGCATTGGAACCACATCGCTGGTTTGACCTGGTCAGAACAGGAAGAGCAGCTACGGTATTAGGTGTAACGGATACAAAAAAATACATTTTCCCAATACCATTCAACGATTTGGCGGCCGACAAAGATCTCGTCCAAAACGAAGGATATTAACCAATCAGAGCTTGAAAGGCTCTCTATTTTAACGGTGGACACCGCCCATCGTTATCGTAACCATTGTCATCATACGTATATGAAAACATCCGTATTCCGAATTTCCCTAATCTATTTTTTCATCCAGGCTTTCCCCCTAGATTGGAAATATTTTAAGACCATTTTCAGTACCAACTGGCTGGCTCCTCATTTTCAGGATCTTTTCAGGCTGACGACCTACATGCCTCAGGTGATTTTTCCTGAAAGCATATGGGGAATTGAAAGTTTTATAAACTGGCTTCTCATCCTGGGCATCGCTCTGATTGGCAGCGTTATATGGGGAATTGTCGATAAAAAAAATAAAGAATACGATCAGTTGTATTACTGGCTTCGTGTGCTGCTTCGTTACCGTTTGGCTGTTGCAATTATCGGTTATGGCGTTTTGAAATTATTCAAACTTCAATTACCAGAACCAACATTAAGCGATTTACATACGAGTTACGGAGATTATTTACCCTGGAAAATCTATTCATTAAGTACAGGCATCGGGTCCGCTTTTTACGAACAGTCGATCGGTTTGGTTGAAATTATCGCCGGATTACTTTTGCTATTCAGGAAAACGACAACCATAGGGGCATCCATAATCATCTTTGTATTGACCAACATTGTGATCGCCAATTTTGCCTATGAGATTGGAGAGCATGTTTACAGTGCTTATTTATTGAGTATAGCACTTTTCCTGCTGGCCTATGATTTACCTCGTTTGTATCATGTTTTTGTCAAAAGACAATTCACGAAGGCCGCGGGTTTCAAACCTGTTTTTTCAGAAAGCTGGCTAAGAAACTCCCGCATAGTTTTAAAATCATTGGTTGTCTTGTTTTTCATTTTTTATGGATTTAAAACAAATGCGGGTTTGGCAGATCACTGGCCTTTTCCAAAAATGGCTGGTTTGCATAACGCTTATGGTTTTTACAATGTCTCGGAATTCAAAGTAAATAATCAGGAAATTCCCTATTCTCTGACGGATTCGTTACGCTGGAATAATGTGGTTTTTGAAAAATGGAATACGATCAGCGTGAAAACAAATCGCTCTGCGCCAATCGATTTTTCAACTCCTGCGGTGGATTATGCAACGGAGAGAAACTACGAATCTGCTGGAAATGCCGGAAGACATTTCTATGGCTATCAGATAGATACTGTTTCAAACCAGATAAAATTATTCGGGAAAAATATAAAAGGAGAGAAGATTAATTTCAATTATTCACGTCCGGATCATGCAACGATTATTCTTTCCGGGAAAAATGAAGAAAGCGATTCTCTTCGAATTGTATTGACAAAAGTGGATAAAAAATATCTTCTGAATGAAGGTGGGAGAAAGCCGATAAAAATCAACTGATCATTATTAAAGACACCCCGTTATGTCTGAAATTCAATTAAGTCAGCCGCTGCTAAAACAGCAGAAAATAGCCGAAAAAAATAATTCTTTACTACCGGAGTGGGCTTCCTGGGAAAGGATTCTATTCCGCGTCGCCCTCCTGTTTTTTGCCATTCTTATCATTCCGCTTACTTTGGAATGGTATACCAAACTTTTAACCGTAAAGTCATTATTTGAATTTTTCTCAACGTTAACGGGATACCGTGTGGATCTTGTAAAAATCCCCGGCGAAAGTGGCCGCTGGGGATTTGAAAGTTACGCTAATTGGGGCGTTGCGTTGCTAATTGCTCTTGTCGGTGCTGCCATCTGGACAATTGCAGTAAGAAAGAGAGAAAGAAAAGAATACAGCGAACTCTATTATTGGATCAGAACATTGGCCCGCTACCGCATTGGTATCGGTATTATTGCTTTCGGATTTTTGAAGTTATTTCCGATGCAAATGCCGTTTCCATCGATCAGTAATCTTGAAGCAACGATCGGAGAATATACAGCCTACAAGATTTACTGGCAATCGGTCGGGGTTGTGATTTGGTATGAAATTTTCCTTGGTTTTATTGAAATTTTTGCCGGTGCACTGATGTTTTTCAGGGCAACTTCGGTTTTAGGAGCGGTTATCAATCTTGGTGTTTTGTATAACATCGCGCATGCAAATCATGCATACGACGGAGGGGTCCATGTGTACAGTGCTTACTTTTCCTTGCTTTCTGCATTCTTACTAGCGCATGAAATTCCATACGTCTGGAAATTATTAATCAAAGAACAAGATGTCACTCCGGTTGAATATGTTCCGGTTTATAAATTCAAGTGGGTTAATAATAGCTTGTTAAGTTTGAAATACGCAATCATTATCGGATTTATTTTTGTCTACGGCTGGATCCGTTACGACATGCATTATAATCAAGGACGATTAAAAGAACCAAAAACACCGGGTTTGATGGGAGCTTCCGGATTTTATAATGTCACAGAATTCAAGATCAACAATAAAATTCTGCCTTATTCTCTACTGGATACTGTGCGCTGGAACAATGTAATATTTGAAAAATTCTCGACGCTTGTATATCAGGTCAATCGTCGGGTCAGTATTTCATTAGCCAATGGAACGCCGCAGACAAAAGATGTTGACCGTAGTTATGAGCTGGCCGGTATTGGCGGTGGACGGAGATTCTTCTATTATGATGCCGATACTAAAAAGAACATACTTTTTTTGCAAGATAAAAACCGTGCTAAAAATGAAGAGGATTCTGGTTCAAAAACAAAAAAATCAGATTCCAAAGCCGCAGCTAAAACTGATAGTATCCCACCACTTGCCTGGCATTTCCAGCGTCCGTCTAAACACAGAATAATCCTTTCGGGAATTGATGATAATAAAGATTCGATCTACGTCGTGCTCGACAGGATCAACAAAGACTATGCTTTGAAAAAAAGCAGAAAGATTCACTATGAAACCGTTCAATCTAAATTCTAAAATTATGAAAAATGTATTTTTAAGTATCGTATTACTACTATCAGTAACGGCTAGTGTTTTCGCACAAAATAAATCCAATGTAAAAACCGACGAATTTGATAAAGCGATCAAAATGAAAGGAATTCAGTTGTTGGATGTACGTCGTCCGGCCGAATACGAAGAAGAGCATATCAAGGGTTCAACACTTGCAAACTGGGAAGATAAGGCAGACTTTGAAAAACATACCCAGCATCTGGATAAGAATAAACCTGTTTACGTTTATTGCCGAAGTGGTAAGAGAAGCGGTGCCGCAGCTGATTTTCTTTCGGAAAATGGATTTACGAATGTAATCAATCTGGAAGGTGGGATTTTGGAATGGAAACAGGAAGGAAAAGAAGTTGAAACTGGCCAGAAAAGTCAGGGAGCAGCAGCAGTTTCCCAGCATTAATAGTAACCGTATTTATTAAAACAAGAAATATGAAATTTCCTCTTTTATTGTTTTGCCTTATTTCAATGAATGCACTCGCTCAGCGTGACAGACAGGGTGCCGCTCCGGCTGGTGCTCATGATCATGCGAGCCATGTGGATGAAAATGAATTTGCACATAATCACCTGGATCATATACAGGCTTACCGCAAGGAAACAGTTTATGTTCATAATCTTCCGCCCGCTCAGTTTTTGAATGGTGTCGGAACTTCTCATTTAAAAATCTCGACAAAATCAGATCTGACTCAGAAATATTTTAACCAGGGTGTTGCACTGCTGCACGATTTCTGGGATTTTGAAGCTTATCGTTCTTTCAAGGAAGCGATTCGTCAGGATTCAACAGCAATTATGCCATTTTGGGGACTTTACAGCGCAATCGGAGCGACGGAAGGAACCGACTTCGATAACGATAAAAAACTGGCCGTTAGAAAGCTTAAAGAATTGAAAAACAAGGCGTCGGAGCATGAGAAATTATATGTTGAAGCGATATTGTTAAGAGATTCGCCTGGTGAGAACAGTAAAAAGGAATATCAGAAAAAACTGGAAGTGCTGGTTCATAAATATCCGGAAGACATTGACGCCAAATTGTTTCTGGCACTTAGCAAAATGACCGGATATGATGTAGAGCTTAATCCACGCGATGGTCAGATATATAGTGAATATTTGCTTCGCGATGTTTTGAAATCAGACCCTGAAAATGCAGGTGCACATCATTACTGGATCCATTTAATGGAAAATTGCTGTCCTGATGAAGCGATCAGAAGTTCAGAAAAGATAAGCCAGCTTACGCCTGGTGCCGCACACATGGTGCATATGCCGGGCCATGTTTATTACAAACTTGGGCAATACCAAAAGGCACATGCAGCGTTTCTGGAAGCGGTTGCAGTGGATTCCATTTATATGAAAAAACAAGGAATCCCGGAAGTAGATACCTGGAATTATATCCATAATATCAATTATCTTCTTTCGAACTGCGCCGAAGATGGTCACTATAAAACAGGGTTATATTATGCTGAAAAATTGCAAAATATGCCGGTCAATAAAGAACGAAAAGCAAAATACGAAGGACGTTTTTTTTATCAGGGAATTGTAGCACCTGCTAAAATGGAATTATGCTTTGGTTATTACAAAAAAGCGGCAGACCGTTTGAAACTGATCAATGACAAAGACAGCATTTTTACAGGAAAAGCCATTGCTTACAAGGACGGATTATACCTTTTTGCCTTGGGAATGGACGCTGTGAAAAGAAGCAAAGTGGAAGAAGCCAGGAAATATTCTGACGCGCTGGATGCTCATTTGTACAGAAACAGCACGCAATCTTCCCCGGAAGATGTGATCGCTGCCAGAAGATTGGGCGACCTAAATGTAGCTTCTCTGGAATTACAGGGATTGATCAAAAGTCTTGAAAATAAGGATGATGAAGCCATTAATATCCTAGCCATTGCACAGAAAAAGGAACACGATCTTGGTTACAGTGAGCCGCCCTCTTATGCACGTCCGGTTTTAATCAGTCTAGGTGAAGTTTATTTGAAAGCAGAAAAATATGACCTGGCCATTAAGGCCTATCAGGATTTAGCCAAAAAACGCCCGAACAGTGCAAATGCCTTATGGGGCTTATACAAAGTTTACAAGAAAAAGGGGGATGCTGAAAAAGTGAAGCAATACGCAGCTGAGCTAGCTGAGGTGATTAAGGGAGGAGATAAATCGCTGTATCCATTGTAAATATTTTTGGTCTGGTTAAGCAACTGATATTAAATTATTTTAAAATTATATAGAAAATGCTTGAAGGTTAGCGATTAAGAACATTACTTTGTCTATTAAATTAGTAGAGTATAAGGAGAATGTTTTTCATTCTGTAGATTTGGAAAACCCGCAGTTTAAAATTAAAAAATATCCTTTGTAATTAATTGTCAATATAGTTTATAGGGTAAATCAATTTTATAAAATATAAAAACGTAAAACTAAGCCGCAAGAAAAAACCGCCCTGCTAAAAAACTCGTTTTCGCAGATCGAATCAGGCAGAGCGGAGTAGATTCAATCGTCTAAATTAAATCAATCAAATGTATGCATTTTATTACATGTGAGTCAAAACCTCATTTGGCAGGAGGCTTTATTGATAGGTCTCAAAAATGATACAAATGAAAAATATGCAATATGACGCGGTGGTAGTAGGCTCTGGTCCAAATGGATTTGCTGCGGCTATCACACTTCAGAAGGTAGGTCTTTCTGTTTTACTGATTGAAGGACGGGATACGGTTGGCGGCGGCATGCGAACGGCGGAGTTAACGCTTCCCGGCTATCATCATGACGTTTGTTCTGCTGTGCATCCTATGGCAGCTATTTCTCCTTTTTTTACATTAATTCCGCTTAAAGAACATGGGCTTAACCTCATTGAGCCAACCTTCGCAGCCGCACATCCATTTAATGATGGGACGGTTGCACTGCTTAAAAACTCACTGGAAGATACTGCCTACGGACTTGGTCAGGATCGCGATGCTTACCTTTCTTTAATCAAAAAAGCGGTTAAGGATTTGCCTAAACTTTTACCAGATATTCTCGGCCCGTTTCCGGTTCCAAGGTACCCGTTGGAACTGGCATCTTTCGGCTTGAAAGCATTGCCCCCGATAAATTGGACCGCAAATCGGTTCAAAACAAAACAGGCCCGTGGACTATGGGCTGGTGTAGCCGCTCATGCAGTTCAGCCTTTCAATAATATTGCTTCCTCAGCCATTGGACTAGTCATGACCTCCGCCGCGCACATGGGTGGCTGGCCGATTGTGGAGGGCGGTTCTCAGTCACTGGCTAATGCGTTAGCTTCCTATTTTCTTTCTTTGGGTGGAAAAATCCAGACGGGCCATTATGTGAAATCCGTAGATGAACTTCCCACTGCAAAAGCAGTACTTTTTGATGTGGGCCCAAAACAGCTTATCGAAATTGCCGGTGATAGGCTGGGATCTTTCTACATAAACAGGCTTAAAAAATTCAAATACGGCATGGGTGTTTTTAAAATGGATTGGGCTCTTAGCGAACCGATTCCTTTCACGGCCAAAGATGCGTCAGGTGCTGGAACAGTGCATTTGGGCAATACATTCGAAGAGATTGCTTACAGTGAAAAAATCATTTCTGAGGGTAAACACCCAGATAAACCATTCGTGCTCTTATCGCAGCCAAGTCTGTTTGATAAAACGCGCGCTCCGCAGGGAAAACATACGGCGTGGGCTTACTGCCACGTTCCTAATGGCTCACAAGTGGATATGACTGATATTATTGAGAATCAAATTGAACGTTTTGCACCGGGTTTTAAAGATACGATCCTGAAAAGAAGTACGATGAACACGGTACAGATGCAGGAGTATAATCCGAATTATATTGGTGGAGATGTCAACGGCGGACTTCAGGATCTTACGCAGTTATATAGCCGTCCTGTTTTAAGTTTATCACCTTACCGGGCATCAGCCAAAGGAATTTATTTATGTTCAGCATCAACGCCTCCGGGTGGTGGAGTACATGGTTTATGTGGATACCATGCGGCTAAGCAAGTTTTGAAAGACTTATTTGGAAACAATATTTAAATTTGGTTTACAACAAGCAAATTTAGCAGATGGAAAAGTGCTTTCTGACTGGACAGATACTTAGCAATGTTTTGGGTTCACTCCGGAGCCACACGTCGCGCAGACAGTAAATTCAGGATTTATTATTTGCCCTGACTCGTTATTTGTTTACACAAAACATTAACGTGAAATTACCTGCCGAGCGAGATTAGATTGGAGAATATCCGGTAAGCTCCCGGCACACCGGCAGGTAATTGACGAAACCAGCTCATGGTTGTATAAACGTAATTACCCTTTCCATACTTGGCAATCAAGATTCCTCCATCCAGTTTCTCACTTCCCGGATCATTACAGGATATTACCGTTTCATATTTTTCTGACCAGTTTTCTGGCTGGTAAAGGCTCCGCTCCTGTACCCAACCTTCAAAATCTTTCTGGGTGATTTTGTTAGGATAATTAAGTGCCTGACAATCCGGTTTTATAAATCGAACTTCTGCCCCTTCCACTGTAACGCGCTTACTTGAAACTTTAAAAGGGTAGGGGCCAAAATCCTGCATCAGCAATCCCTGATCAGAATTGTACTGGACTATCAGATTTCCGCCACTTTCAACATAATGTAATAAAACGGGATTGATAACTTTCAGCCGTTCCACGATATTATAGGCTTTCACACCAATTACAACAGCATCATATTTTTTAAGCTTTTCGTCAGAAATGTCACTGTCTTCAAGCAAATCCACATGGTAGCCAATCTGCTGCAGACTAGCCGGAACTAAGTCTCCTGCGCCTTTAATGTAACCGATAATTCCGCCGGTTTTGCTGATATTTACTTTCACTACTCTGGCTTTGGCTCTTGGAAAATAAATTTGTGCAGGAATATGGTTATAGCTGATCAGCACCAAACTTCTGTCGTATGTTTTATCTTCCAGAGTAGCCAATGCTGTAATCTCACCCTCGCTGGCATTTTCGGGCGGCGATAGTTGAAAATCTATGACCTGCTCATCATCTTTGCTTTTCAGAGCATAAACAGCAGTCAGAGGAGTAATGCTCCAACCCTCCGGAATGTTCAGCCGGACACTGCCGAAAACCTGATCTTTGCCCGCTTTAACCAGAATACTTACCTTTTTATCTGTTTGTCTGTCAAATAAATAAACCTTTTCCTTAACCGAAACATAAACGGCAGGCGTAATAGCTACCGGCTGGTAAACTTCTCCCATAATAGCATCCGTTTTCTGGTGAATCACAGGGACTGTATAGCGAATGGATTGGCCGTTTATTTCAAGATTAAAGGTAAATTCAGCTGCCGGCTTATTTTCCGCCATACCGATTTCCTGCGGTTTGTCAATTCTGAAAAGACCTGCACTTCCTTCCTGCTGCAGCCAGTAAGGCTGAGTATAATCAGCATCTGCGGGAATTTTAAATTCCTTCGAAAGTTCAATGTTCTTATTATCAGCTAAAATCAAATTAAGAACTGAATCTTTTTGACTAAATGGGAATTCTATTTTCTTTAATAGCACAGGTATCGGTGAGCGGTTGATGGCTTCAATCCTGATCATCATCTGCTCACCCGGTGTATACGAGCTGTTGGCAGCCGTAACTTGGATAAATAAGCCAAGCACATCCTGGATTACTTTATCAATATCTGCTGATTTGGTTTTTTTCCAATAGCTGTCAGGAAGTTTTTCAAGCGCCGATTTGATGTCAAGAAGCTGCGGGACGATTTGTGAAGGTTTGCCGGGTTTAAAAGAATCCTCTGCCTGTAAAATGAGCTTGCCAATCTGCTGAGCACCTTGTACACGGCTCCAGTCTGTCACCACGCCATCCATTAAATCGCTGGCTGCCTGATCTCCTTTTACATGCTTGAAATATTCAGTAAGACTGCCGCGAAATCCAACAGTTCCAAATCCCTGGCTTCTATGTAAACTGCGGCTTTCAGCTGCTATTTCACCGTATGATTTTCCCAGTAAAGCATTAAATCCGCCAACATCTAGTTTTATATATTCTTCTGCTTCTTTTTCATCAACCTCATCACGTCGCTGGTTCCACCACATGCCGGCATTCCATACGAGACGTTTGGCTTTCCAGACCTGAACATAGGAAAGCTGCTCAGGAAAACGGTTTGGATCTGCGGCTGCATCAAATGCTTCTTCGGCAAGAATGGCAGAAGCAATATGCTGCCCGTGGCCTGCTCTTTCATCAGGCGGAAAACGACTGATAATAATATCAGGCCTGAATTTCCGGATTACCCAGACTGCATCCGAGAGTAGCTTTTCCTTATCCCATATCGTAAAAACTTCCTCGGCACTTTTAGAAAATCCAAAATCAACAGCTCTGGAAAAAAACTGCTGTCCGCCATCGACCTTTCTTGCCTGTAAAAGCTCCTGGGTGCGAAGAATTCCCAGCGTTTCCTTCATTTCGCTACCCAGCATATTTTGTCCTCCATCTCCGCGTGTCAAGGAAAAATAAGCGGTATTATACAATTTTTCATTGGCCATGTAGGCAATCAGCGTCGGGTTTTCATCATCAGGATGTGCTCCAAAATAGAGAACATTACCAAGCACATTCAGCTTTTCAATACTTTGAAGAATTTTAGAAGAAGAAGGTTTATGCAATGCTTGTGCGTACAGCTGAACAGGAGTCATAAGATTAATCAGTACAGATAGGGTTGCAAAAGAACGTCTCAGACCAACTTTCATTCGTTTAAAGGATTTTTCGGCAGAAGTCATTTTTTCTCAAATTAGCAGCGGTGAGCTTTGTCTGGAAAATATTTTTTGATGGTGATCTATGCAATATAGTTAATAAAATACAAAGTCTATAAGATTAGTATAGAATATAAAAGAATTGAAATAAAAAAAGCTGTCCGATACAAATCAGACAGCCCTTGTTATTATCGTGATTTTAGCTTACCAGCCTTTTACAGCACTTCCTTTAAATTCCGTTTGCGCAGCATTTTCCACTTCCGGAGACTGGTAGGCTTTAACAAAATTTTTCACTTTGGGCTCATCTTTATTATTCTCTCTGGCAACGATCAGATTGACATAAGGTGACTCTTTATCTTCAACCATAAGTCCGTCATGGCTTGCGGAAAGACCTGTTTGTGCTGCAAAAGTATTGTTGATAATGGCGACGTTAACTTCTTTATCATCCAATGCTCTTGGTAACTGTGGTGCTTCCAGTTCAAGGATTTTTAATGATTTTGGATTGGAAGCGATGTCCGTTACCTTGGCTAACAACCCTGCGCCATCTTTCAATTTTAATAATCCATATTTTTGTAAAAGAAGCAAAGCACGTCCGCCATTTGTCGGATCGTTTGGAATAATAATGGTGCTTCCGGGCTTTAATTCATCTAAACTTTTAATTTTTTTGGAATAAGCAGCTAACGGATAGACAAAGGTATTTCCAACCACTGCCAGCTTATAACCACGCTGCTTCGACTGCTCATCCAGATAAGGTTTATGCTGAAATGCATTCAGGTCAATATCACCCTGATTTAATGCTTCGTTTGGCATCACATAATCCGTGAAGGTCACAAGCTCGACATCAAGCCCATATTTTTCTTTTGCAATTTTCTGTGCAACCTGTGCGATTTTAAATTCAGGACCTGCCGAGACTCCTACTTTGATATGGTTTGGATCTTCTTTTTTTGCACCGCCCGAGCAATTCCAAAGTAGGGAAGAAGCAATGAACAGAGCTGGCAATGAAAGGTTTTTCAGATTGAAATACATGGAATTGTTATTTAAAATATCTGTTAATGTAAGGATTGGATTTACCGGTGATCAACCCGCTTGGCAAGGATATCACCTGAAAACTGGATGAGGAAAACCAGCAATACCAGAAGTACCAGCACTATGTTCATGATCACGGTATCATATCCGATATAGCCATACTGGTAGCCAATTTGTCCCAGTCCGCCTGCACCCACAGCACCTCCCATGGCAGAGTAGCCCACCAGGGTAATTAGCGTGATGGATGCACTATTGATCAGGGAAGGCAATGCCTCAGGCAAAAGAACCTTCCGGATAATCTGAAAAGGTGTTGCACCCATGGCTCTTGCTGCTTCAATAAGTCCTGATGGAACTTCGATCAGACTGTTTTCTACCATTCTGGCTATAAAAGGAGCTGCGCCTATACTAAGTGGTACTAAAGCTGCACTTACACCGATGGACGTTCCGACAAGTGATCTGGTGAACGGTATCATCCAGACAATCAGTATAATAAATGGAATGGAACGAAAAATATTAACGATGACGGACAGGATGCGGTTAAACAGTTGATGTTCTAAAATCTGATCTTTTTTGGTTAAAAAAAGTAAAATTCCAACAGGCAGACCTATCACAAACCCGAAAAATCCTGAGACAAATGTCATCACAATGGTTTCAGCTGTTCCTTTTAATATCAAAGATGTTAACGAATCATACATAACCTACAATTTCTACAATAATATGTTTATCAATAAAATAATGAATAGCTTCCTGACAATTCTTAGGGTTTCCGGAAAGCTCGACAAGTATGACACCAAAACTTGCATCACCTGCCTGGTCCATTTGAGCCGTAATGATTTTCGTATCCACGTCAAATAATCTGGCCGCCTGGGATAAGACGGGTTCATCAACAGATTTTCCGGTCAGTTCCAGTTTTAAAAGCGGATGCTGGTTTTTTGCATTGGCGTGTTCCAGACGGTTTTTATATAAAACAGGCACTTCAACGTTGAGTGAAGATGCGATAAATTCTTTGGCAAGTGCTGTTTTTGGATGAAGAAATACTTCGGCAACAGAGCCTTGTTCAATCAGCTTTCCATCACTGATTACAGCCACGGAGTCACATATGGACTTAACCACATTCATCTCATGGGTAATCAGAAGAATCGTAATGCCAAGACGCTTATTGATATCCTTTAATAAAGTTAAAATAGATTTTGTCGTTGCCGGATCCAGGGCACTTGTTGCTTCATCGCAAAGAAGCACTTTGGGATTACTGGCAAGCGTCCGTGCAATGGCTACCCGTTGTTTTTGTCCACCCGAAAGATTGGCAGGATAATCATCCGCCTTGTCTAGAAGGCCAGTTAATGTTAGCAAGTCATAAACTCTTTCCTTTATTTTGGATTTTGATAAACCATCCAGTTCAAGGGGAAAAGCTATATTTTCAAAAACGGTTCTGGATGATAACAAATTGAAGTTCTGGAAGATCATACCAATATGTCTTCTTTCCTTGGCCAGCTGTGACGAAGAAAGTCCGGTCAGGTTAATGCCATCTACCACTACTTCACCGGATGTTGGTTTTTCAAGTAAATTAATGCTGCGGATCAGCGTGCTTTTTCCGGCACCTGACGTTCCTATTACACCAAAAATTTCACCGGAAGAGACAAAAAGCGAAACGTTTGAAAGCGCGTTGATTTCTTTGTCTTTTTGATAAAAGGTTTTGGTAATATTTTTTAATTCTATCATTTTAATCCTGGCATATAAATGCTGTATGACCTGCAAATTAAGCAAACTTACTGTTGAAAAATGAAATTCTCACAGATAGTATATTAATTGAGTAGACTATGATATATTTTTTATATTAAAAACCTGTAAAGTTTTATTTTTAGCCTGTTAATTCTTTATTTGAATGATGTGGTTTATTATTCTTCAAGGTAACAACATGAAAAAACCGTCCGAAGAACCTCCGGACGGTTTTTGAATTCATCACCATTTACTTAACCGGATGTTCCAGTATTTTCACACCAAAAAGGGGAGATCCGCCTATGAGCCCATGGGTAAAAACAGTGTAAATTTTACCTGCTTCCAATGTTATAGAAGTTGAATTGCCGGTAGTGTTGCCGTTGTCTGCATTGGTAAAATTTAAATTGTAAGTACCCGGACTAATCGTTTGAAAAGGTCCAAGAGACCACGTACTCAGTGTTTCACCGGCAAGGGAAGAATTTGCTGCCCTGCCATAAGCCACATTGCTGAACAATGCAGCCGAACCATTGAAAACATTCAACCTTCCTGTGCCCACAGAAAGATTAACAAAACGAAGTTTAGCTTTTCCGGTATCCGGTGCTTTTAAATCATCATAAAAAAGGATTAAAGAATCCGCTTTGTTATTGCTGGCTCTGGCTGCTACAACGGTATGGTAAAAAGTTGCAATGGGTCCGTTGGGTCTTCCGGTAGCTGAAAATGAAGCACTGTTACCAAACTGGTAGGATGCCTTGTAACTTGTATTTGTGCCTTCTGTAAAGTTGATCTGCACATTTCCAAAAACGGTAGGATAGTAGGCAGAAGCTTCATTAATGGCAACCGCAGCAGGTGTGATTTTGTCAGTAAACGTCCAGAAATTAAGTGCAGCATTCACCGGCCTTGCATTGACAAAACTGATAAAAGCACTAAGAGGCGGACGGTCTGCGGCATCCACATCAAGGTAGCCGGCATCCTTGCACCCTGCTAATCCGGCGAGTAAAACAGCCGTAGTTAGGATTAATTTCAGGAGCGATTTTTTTTGAACGGATTTGTAGAATTTCATAACTATAAAATTTATTTCTTTTCTTAATATTAAAGCCTTGCTGTAATTCTTATAAATGGCTGAATGCCTGCACTTCCGTTTTGTATGCCAATGATGGCTGGTCTGCTAAGCGCATTAAGCTTGGGATCTGAATAATCGCCCAGCTCATTAAACAAATTGTTGACTCCCAAAGACCCCTGTAGTATTTTTGAAAAAGAGTAAGCAACAGAGGCATCTGCAACCCAGATTGGTTTTAGTTTTTGATAGAAATAATCCGGTTTTGGAAAAGTTGCATTCAAAGCGGAAGCATTGGTAACTGAGCCGAAATAAATAGCACGTGCCATGTAAGTCAATTTGCCTTTCTTAAAAGTGCCTTGAAGATTAATCTTTTTGCCCGGAATGTTCGAAGTTACCCTTGCTTTTTCCCCATCATTAAAAATAATATACTGATAAGCCTCCAGCCCCTTCGGCGTGTTCACTTTGGTAACTTCTGTTTTTACAAAATTTGCACCGAAAAGCAAGGTTAGCGCACCGCTGCGGAAAGGTGTCCGGTAGCTTCCGGTCAGTTCAAGACCTTTGGTACGGGTGCTGAATGAATTGTAGAAAAACTTGGCCTGGGTTGTTCCGGTCTGTACAAATAAACTCCTGACTTCCAGAGGAAGATTAACATCGGTTGCTGAAAAATTTCCTGTATTACCTACCCGGTTATTGACATCTACCAGATACGCATCGGCTGTAAGTTCAAAATTTCTGAATGGCTGTGAAGTAATACCCAAAGTATAACCTTTCGATTTTTCAGGTGTTAAAGTAGGAATACCCAGAGCACGTGTTGCAGCGCTTTGATTGGAAGCCGTTACCTGATCGATAGCCCGTCCCTGCTGAAAACTGGTAGAAGTTTCCGTGTAATAATACTGGGCAAGATCCGGTGCGCGAAAACCAGTATTATGAGAGCCTCTTATGCCCAGCCAATCGGTAATACTGTATTTTGAAGCAATTTTATAAGTGGTTACATTTCCCAGTGCTGAGAAACTCTCAAGACGCAAAGCCCCGGATACAAGCCATTTGTTAGTAACGTTCACTTCGACATCCGCATAGCCAGCCAAAATAGAACGGTTGACATTGACGGCGTTTTCCGGCCGGAATCCAGCATGTATCTGAGATCCGGGAGACAAACCGTTAAGCCCGATGCTTCCTTCTTTTGTTGTATAAACTATCCCATTGACCGTTGTATCGAGGCTAAACACCGTTCTTAAATCTGCTTTGGAATAAGAGGCTTCTTCTCCTGCTACGATTTGATAGGTCTCCACGCGGTACTGTGCCCCAAAGGCGACATTGATCCCTTTTAATGCTTTTTCAAAGTACCGGCTGATGTCAATACTGCCGGTGTTCTGGCTTGCGTTGTAGCTACCTGCATCAAAGGTAGTTGGTGTTTTCAAACCCATACTGGCATTTAAAGAGTTGGTAATAACATTGCCAAAATTGTTTTTTCCATATACATTGGAAATATCAACTGACCAGTCGTGAATTTTACCTTTGATGCCTACGGCTAAAGATTTATCCGTAATAACATTCTCCATAGCAGGCAAAAAACCATCAGGATATAGAAAAGCGTTATTACGCTCAGTCCAGCCCGGTAGCCGGTAAACGGCTGTAAATTCTGAATTGCGGTGGCTTATTCCTCCAAAAGCATATATTTCTGCATTCTGTTTTAATGGAATAGCCGCATTGAAAAAAAGCAGTGCATCCTTGGCTTTGTTGGAACCGCCGCCGCGGCGGTCAAAAGTATGACGGTCTAAACCACGGTCGGCCAGGATTTCCTCATCAATTTCTTTTGTATAAATCGCATCATAAGCTCTGGTGTTTGCACCGCCTCCGTAAATGGGCCCCAGGTAAAGGCCAGCCTGATCATTTCCGGGTAAGAGCGCAACTGCCTGTGTTGCAAATTCTGCCGTAGTATTCAGGTAACCACCAGTTTTCCCTAAGGGAAATCCATAATTTGCATTGGTTCGTGTTGTTGTACCATCGCCACGCCGCCTTGTCGAAGCAGTGGAGCTAAGCGTAAGCTGATCCACATTTTTATTTAATACAATATTGATTACACCCGCAATCGCGTCCGAACCATATTGTGCCGCTGCACCATCCCGCAGGATTTCCACACGTTCAATGGAGGCAGTCGGAATAGAATTCAAATCATAACCTGTTGCTCCGTTTCCCAGTCCGCCCCAGTTGATATTCGAGCTTTTATGTCTGCGTTTTCCATTAACCAATACCAAAACCTGATCAACACCCAGCCCTCGCAGCTGGGACAGATTCAAAGCCGAACCCGCATCGCCTGCATTGCTGCCATTCACAGAGTGAAAAGAAGGTGATACATATTGAAGTAATTGCGTAATACTTACCTGCGGAGCAGTTTCAAGCAGTGATTTTATATCGATCACATCCACCGGTACCGGCGAATCCAGTTTTGTGCGATTGGCATTGCGGGAACCAACAACCTGAACTTCTCCCAGAATATGCGTATCCGGATGCAGGGTAACATTATAAACATTGTCGGGACCAATTGGAATTTCCCGGGCCGTAAAACCTATAAAAGAGAAAACCAGCTTTTCACCGCTGACAAGACTTAGGCTGAAATGCCCTTCACTATCAGTAATGGTGCCTTGTCTGCTGCCTTTAATGGTAACATTTACGCCAGGAAGCCCAGTGCCATCTTCGGCAGTACTTACCAATCCGGAAAGAATGCGCTGCTGTGCAAACACCGGCAGCGATGTGATAAGATAAAATAGAAGGATAAATTTTTTCATGAACATTGATATTTTGCACGGCAAGCCGTAAACCACTGAAATGGCAAGAAGAATGAATTGTAAGAGAATAAAAACTGCTATATCACGTCCTGATTGCCTTGTGCGGTAAGGTGTATACGTAGATAGTATTTTTCGGTTCGGTGATGAGCAGGTCTGCTTATACTGTATTTAAAGATGACGGAGAGCCTGCAATCCCATACAATTCTTTATTTTCCAATAAAACATCAGGTATTACCTTTTACCGGCACATCACCGAACTGAAATCGTTCTTTATTAAATTGAAAGGTGAATTATTTTTATTTAACGCTCGCCTTAGCAGATGACTGGTTCGCTGTGGCAACCAATGTTATATCCAGATTGAATGTATCGTCAATGGCTTTATCCCCGATAGATGAAAAGAAACTTTTTGAGTTGTAACGAATATCGTATTGAGTACGGTCAATGGCTACTTTGGCAGTAGCAGTCAATTTTTTACCGTTCGAGGTGACTTCTGCGGGGAAAGTTATGTCTTTGGTGATTCCCTTAATCGTTAATTTTCCTTTCACGGTGTAATTGTTCAAACCTGACGGACTTGCCAATACAATATCCAGTTTCGCAACCGGGTATTTTGCCACTGCAAAGAAATCATCATTTTTCAAATGTGTGGTTAGTTTTGCATTGTATTCCGGATCTTTAATGTCAGTTACGGCAAGATCTTTCAGATTAATTTCAATGGTTCCGCCCGTTAATTTCCCACTGGTCAAAAGTAAAGATCCGCTTTTTACAGGTGCGGTCCCTGCATGTTCACCCGTAACTTTTTTAGCATTCCAGACCAGTTTACTTTGTTGTAAATCCACAGCATAAGATATTTCTTTTGCCTTCTTATCGGGTAGGTTTGTGAAAGAAAGGAAGCTGTAAGCCGTTAATGAAATCAGGGACAATATAATCGTTTTCATAATGTAAGAGGTTTTGTTAAAATATTTAATTCTTTATTAAGTCTATTGATTAAGTATACTTATATAGTAAAATGAATTGCAGCTCAGGTTATAAGATTATTTAATCCATTTGAAATATTTTATTCCTGTCGATTTCAGTGCAGTATTTTACAGCTTGTGGCCAGCTTGATTATTTTTTAATGAGGCCGGATGGGTGGACATCGAACCTTGATCATTGCCTGGAAAGAAAAGAGTACTTTTTCTTTTCTCAGTCTGCTTTTACTGGCAGATTATACTTGTAATGCGATGCAAAGGTAAGCGTAAGATTTTCAGATTGTAAAAGATTCTCTAAACTATTTTGAAAGAAATCGGGAACAATGCCACTAAACGATCTTACGCTTTACGATACTATTTACGCTTTTCTTCCAAAGGATATTTTTTGCTTATTTTATTCAAAACAACGTAAATAGAATCCCTGTGCTCGTTTATTCCTGATAGGATGAAATGGGTACTGTCGGGACGCTGATAATGCAATACAAGCTTGCCTGCACTGTCTGCCCGATTGGTAAGTGTAAAAATATGGTTTAAGGTATCGGCTTTATAACCATAATAATATCTTCCGACACTGCCGTAATATTCCGTTGTACGGATAGAATTCTTTGTATTAAGCTTAAAGGGTTTATCCAGTTTGACACTGATACTGTTGAACTTTTCAAACACTACATTCTGCCAGCGGATTGTATCTCCGGAAGCGTAGGGGATAGGCTCGTTGTTGACTCTGAATTCAGACACATTGTAAATACCGCTCACGCCAGCAAGGCCATCATCAAGGGGAAGTTTGAAAGACTTTCCGCTTGCGTAAAGATTACCATATCCAAAACCCCGGTAAACAATAAAGATCAGTATAAAAGCATATTTGAAGATTAGTCTCACATAGTTCTTCCACTGATCAGAAAATTCAATTTTGGGAATATAAGTTAATGCAACCGCCTTATGCTCAATAAGAATTGCGTAGAATTTCTTACTGTCCCTTACCAGCAGCAGCAGGGAAAGACTTAAAATATGCATGCTGGTCAGTTCAACACCGGCATCGTACCCAATATTTACAAACCAGATCGGTACAAGAATAGCAATCATCATCAGGGCACCTGCCGTCGTTGTTCTTCTATATAAAATCAGGATCGTGGCCAGCAATTCGAATACACCGGCGAAGACTTCAAAAAAGGGAGAAACGCCAGTTGTAAGCCAGTACAGTTTTCCTGGTGTAAAATCCCCGAGGTTAGTATTCAGCTGGCTTATGGTTGGGAAAGGCATCTGTACCGGAAATACTTTTGCCCATGCAAACCAGGACATTCTCAGTGCAATTCCGTAACGCGCTGCCACATAAAACCAGTAGTACAAACGTTCGTAATTCTTACGGTTTTTATCCAGTGTATTCCACAAAAATCCGGCAAGCGTACAAACCAGCACTGTAATAAACCAGCCTGTATAGTTCTTGCCTTCCTGACTTGCAAAGAACCAGGGTTTGTTTTGTGATATCGCATCAAACCAGCGGAAGGTGTAGGAGTTGACATTAAAACCCGCGTCGAAATCCTGGGTATAAAAATCGGGAGTAAAGGGAATAGTGCTGATAACGGCATAAATCAAGGCTGTTCGCAGTGCAATTTTTTCATAACTCTTCCAGCCGGAAGAGGATTGGGGAGAATCTTTTTCAAACATAATCAGGAAATATAATTTAGAATTATGCCAAAAGTATAGCAGATGAAATTCCCTTCCAACCGATTTTGTGGTACGAAAAACAAATAATCCTATTAAGTCTATAAAATTAATAGACAAAACATTGTTAAGATCTTTTCCTGCTTTATATTTGCAGCACGTTTAAACAACGACTGATTAAAAACCACCTTTGATTGGTTAACTTTTTACACCGGAAAAAATCCTGCAAAATGTTTCCGGTTGCATTTGAGTTCTTCCGGATTTTGTCCGTAAGGCTATATAGTTAACTATTTTTTATCTTAACAAAACGATTTGTATGAAAATCAACACTCAGATGAGGGCAGTGGCTTTGGCAGGTGTCACTATTTTAAGCAGTTTTGCAAATGCAGCTGAAAAGCCGGGAGCCAAGTCTCCTAAACAAGGGATCTGGCGGGGTGAATTTGTAATTAGTGAAACGCACATTCCTTTCAATTTTGAATACAATGCAAAGGATAAGGAACATCCGGTTCTTACACTTCTGAATGGATCCCGCCGTGATGATTTTAAAGTTACAAAGCTTTCGGGCGATTCTATTTTTGTAAAAATGAATACGTACGATGCCGCGTTGGTTGCCAATGTGGAATCCGACGGTAAGATCACAGGAGAATACAGAAGTCTGGTTCCGGGCTTTCGGGGCAGCTCTCTTCCTTTTTCGGCTGAATTTGGGAAAGATTACCGTTTCGTAGAAAAAGGTAAAGAGCAGCCTACAAAACATAACTTATCCGGTAAGTGGGATTTACAGGTTTTCAGCAAAGCCAAAATGCCGGATAATGTTGCCTTGCTAAAACAGGAAGGTAACAGACTAACCGGCGTTGTGATGTCAACGGTTGGAGACAGCCGTGAACTGGAAGGTGTTGTTCAGGGAGATGAGTTTGTTTTATCTCATTTTTCTGGTCCTAATCCCAGAGTCTATAAAGGAAAGATAAACGAGGACGGTTCCATCACAGGCGTGATCAGTTCCGGGATTTATGACAATACTAAATTCGAAGGAAGTAAAAATGACCAGGCTGCTTTGCCCGATCCTTACAAGCTGACCCATCTGAAGGAAGGGTACAGCAAACTTGATTTTACGTTGCCGGATCTGGATGGCAAACAGGTTTCACTAAGTGATGAGAAATACAAAGGCAAGGTGGTAATTGTCGAGATCGTAGGTACCTGGTGCCCGAACTGTACGGATCAGACTGCTTTTCTTTCTCCCTGGTATAAAGCAAATAAATCCCGTGGGGTAGAAGCGATTGCGATAGGATTTGAACAAAAGGATGATCTGGAATATGCAAAATATACACTGGGTACACTGAAAAAGAAATATGGTATCGAATATGATATTCTCTTTGGAGGTATTGCCGATAAAAAAGTAGCATCAGAAAAGCTTCCGGCACTAAACCGGATGATGGCTTTTCCGACAACCATTCTGATTGACCGTAAAGGGGATGTACGCCAGATCCACACAGGATATACAGGAGAAGTAACAGGCCAATATTATACAGATTATGTTAAAAAGTGGAACAAGGATCTTGATGAACTTCTTGCAGAACCGGTTCCGGCAACATTTACTTCCCTGAATACGAGCTCAGACAAAGGATCTAAATAATTCATGATCTGCTAAGCTAACGAGGTACGATGTATTTTGAGACAACTGCAGGGAAAACATTCTTTGCAGTTGTTTAACACGTACCAAAATTATGCAAACTGGTTTTGACTTTTAAAAATATCAGATTATTACAAGCAGACAAAAAAATGATTCGCATGAAGTTTTTAAAATTGATTATCGTTTTTGCCCTCATATCCACTCTGGCTGTAGCGCAAAAGGAAAAGGATATTTCCACATGGAAAGTTACGGTTTCCAATACGGCAGCAAAACCCGGACAGGAGCTTGAACTCATATTTTCTGCTGATATTGATGAAAACTGGAAACTTTATTCCTCCGATTTTAAGGGTGATATTGGTCCGCTTCCTACAAAGTTCGGTTTTGATCAAACAGAAGCTTATAAACTGATAGGAGAAATTACTCCGGTTGAACCTAAAAAAACGGTCGATCCAACCTGGGATGTGGCATATACCTACTTCACCAAAAAAGCAGAATTCAGACAGAAAATCATACTTGTAAAAAAGGACTACATTATTAAAGGGACTATTAAAGGGCTTTTATGCAGCAGCAAAGATGGTATCTGTGTGCCTTTTGAGGAATCTTTCCAGGTTAATTAAACTAACTATTGAAGCAATGTTCAGGATACGAAAATACATGATGGTAATAGCGGGTGTGGTTGCATTCATTTTTACTGTTGCTTTTCAGCCTCAACGGGAAGGAAATGAAATTTTAACAAAAGAACAGCTTGGCGAGAAATTGTTTTTTGATCCAATTCTATCAAAAGGAATGGCCATAAGCTGTGCATCTTGTCATATCCCGGCTTTCGCATTTGCAGATACGGCTGCTTTCAGCATAGGTGATAAAGGTACACCACTGGCGAGGAACAGTCCGTCACTCACCAACCTTTCGGGAAGGACTGAATTTTTTTGGGATGGCAGGGCAAAGTCCCTGGAAGAGCAGATCCTAGGACCGCTATCCGCACATGATGAAATGGACTTGCCGGTTGAAGAGGCGGTTGAAAGATTGAAAAAAGACGCATTCTACAGCGTTACCTTTCAAAAGATTTTTAAAACAGACGTGAACCAGAAAAATATCCTGAGCGCGATTGCTGCTTTTGAGAGGACACTGGAAACAACTGATACACCTTATGACAGGTTTTTGGATGGTGATGAAAAAGCAATGACGGAAGCTGCAATCCGAGGACGTATATTGTTTATCGGTAAGGCAAACTGCGCAACCTGCCATTCAGGGGAAGATTTTACAGCGGATCGTTTTAAAAGCATTGGTTTGTTCAACGGAAAGGAATTGACAGATGCAGGCCGGTTTAAAATTACTTCTGACAGCGCGCACGTAGGTGTATTTAAAATCCCGGGTTTGAGGAACGTTGCCGTGACTGCGCCATACATGCACAATGCCATGTTTAAAACGTTGCGTCAGGTGGTTGAATATTATAACACGCCGGACAAGTTTGTGGTCAAAAGCATTAACCGTGATTTGTCTCTGGGAAGTTCTCTGAACTTGTCAGAAGAAGAAATTGATGATGTTGTTGCTTTTCTGGAAGCTCTGACTGATGACCGGTTCAAGAGAGATTGACAGGATAGCCGGCATCTTACCAGCATCTGTTTAAATAAAAATCAGCTTTAAACTTTATACACATGAAAACGAAATATTGGATAGCGGCGGCAATGTTCGTAATATCTTTTCAATCGATGGCTCAAAAGAAGGAAGTGGTCGGCATTATCACGTCAAAAGAAGACCGTGAACTTTTGCAGGGCATCGTCGTCTGGGTCAAAGGTTCAAATCAGGGTCTCGTTACAGGAAAAGATGGATATTTTGATTTAACGGTTTCGGAAGGTGATACGATTGAAGCATCATCTCCCCATTTTAAAACAAAGGAACTGATCGTTGGCAATGGCTGGCATTACGAGATACTTCTTGAAACAAACCGGAAAGCAGAAGAAAGAACAGGGTTTTTGCAATCAAAAACCTATGGTTTAAATCCGGGCCTGAAAAAAACACAAGACATTTCTGGAGAGTAAGAAAACGGCAAAACAATACATAAAAAAGCATCCTGACAGGTTAAAAAGATCATCTTTAAGGCATCGGCTATGAGTACTTATCAACTGAATATAATCTATCCGAATACAGTAAGTCTGCATAAAATCACTTCACTGGTAGAATCCGTGAAGGGCATAAAAATTAAGCATTTGAAATATATCTGCAGAGACAAGGATTTTATTGGTACCCTGGAAGTCGAAACATCTGATATGACTGGATTTAACAGGGTCATTAAACTGATGCGTGCCAGTAAAGGGCTGACCTCTGTCATAGAAAAATAAAAACGAGTGATTATCTAACGGTATCCGGAATGGAAACATGTAAGGATTTATCAATAAAAAAGTGCTTGCCAGATCTTATTGGTAAGCACTTTTTTATTGATTTCAGGTTAAAATATTCTGAGGATATGTCCACAAAATTTAAATAATCTCTACCAATAAACCATCTTTATTCATGTTCAATAAGCTCTTTTTTAATATTAAAATTTTGATTGACAACTTCTATAAAATCTATTAGTATACCGTTCTGATCATTAGTCTTTAAATAATTTTTCACTTTTTTAAGAAAATCATACAGCGGTTCACTGTATTTATGCCCGGTTAATTGCTGGAATTCGTCAATTTTAAGATCATGTCCGTTTCTGATTATGGAATGCAGCGCAATGAAAAAATAAGAAATCGGCAATTTGCTCCCTTCTAAAAGCGTACCGCTTTGCAGCGTAGTCCGGAACCTGCATTTTTTGCACTGAAACTGGTGCTTTCCGGCCAGCCAGTAATGATTTTTCCCACCGCATTTTTTGCAGACAATTCCTTTTCTAAGACGATACGCTTTAAATGCCTCCGTGGCAAGTTCCTTGTTTTTGTAGGTCAGTATTAAATCGGATGATATCATGGCAATAAAAAGAATGCGTAATAGAGATTTTTATTCGGAATGTAAATATACTAAGTCTATTAGTTTTATAGAGTATAATTGGTGGTACGTTTTCAGATTAATAATTTTTTCAAATCTATTAGAACGATAGATTTGAAAATAGTTAAATATTCTGAAATTTAATTATAGGCTTAATTATATTCTGAATTAAGATTAATATAGGAATCAAGCAATTGTTTAATTTGGTTAGATGAAAACAGGTAATGTTTTTTTGTAATCAGGCAGTGGTAGTTTTCCTGCTTTACGTATAGGGTCTATACACAATCCAGTAAGTTTGCCCAGGTTTCATACTCTTTATAAAATTGGTAATACAGTATCAGATTTACCCGGTTAATCCTAATTTAAACACATGCCTCAAAACAATCAAAAGCAAACTGCACTTGGTGACGTAGCCGCCAGGCAGCTGGCAATCGCCACGCGTACCGTACCTCAGATGGTATCGATCACCCCACGCTGGCTGACTCATTTATTAAACTGGATCCCTGTGGAATCCGGTGTTTATCGTCTGAATAAAGTAAAAGAAGGAAGTATAGCCGAAGTAGATTGTTCAGGACGTGATGAGCGCGAGCTTCCGCATACATTTATTGACTATGTTGAAAATCCGCGCGAGTACAATCTGAACGCTGTTAACACCGTTCTGGATGTGCATACCCGAGTTTCGGATTTATACAGCAAGCCGTATAACCAGATCAGTGAGCAGCTTCGTCTTACCATTGAAAGCATAAAAGAACGTCAGGAAAGTGAACTGATCAACAACGAAGAATACGGTCTGCTTGCCAGCATTGCTCCCTCACAACGTATTTCGACACGTACAGGAGCGCCAACGCCGGATGATCTGGACGAGCTGATTTCCAAAGTCTGGAAAGAGCCGGGTTTCTTTTTGCTACATCCTAAGGCTATTGCCGCTTTCGGTAGAGAGTGTACGCGCAAAGGTGTACCGCCTCCAACAGTTTCTCTTTTTGGTTCACAATTTATTACATGGAGAGGTATTCCTCTTTTTCCCTCGGACAAACTTCCTATAGTAGATGGTAAAACCAAAATTTTACTGCTGCGTACAGGCGAAAGCCGTCAGGGCGTTGTAGGTCTTTACCAGCCAGGTTTACCAGGAGAGCAGTCACCGGGATTGTCTGTTCGTTTCATGGGAATAAATGATAAGGCCATTGCATCCTATCTTGTTTCACTTTACTGCTCACTGGCAGTTTTGGTTGATGATGCGATTGCAGTTCTTGACGATGTCGAAATAGGAAATTATCATGAGTATAACTACTAATGCATTTCCCGCTGACGGAAATATTTCAGGCTTGCCGGATGTGGTAGAATTGGAGAAACTGGCTAATGAGCTTTTTTCTCTGCTTCCGAACGAGTTGCCGAAAGCAAACTTTTCACCGGATCTTGCCGATCATCCAAGACTTGAAAAATCATTGAATCTGGTTCATGACCGGCTGCCTTCTTTGTTCAGCAAAGGAGACGGATTTACGATGAGCAATCCTCAGACAAGTTTGCCTGATCCGCATTTTTCTGCACAAAGCGCGGCGGCTTCCGGGTTAGGTATTTCTCCATCTATTACTCAGGGTGCTGTAAATCAGGTTCGGTTGAATGATCTGCAGACCGGTAGACCGGAAAGTATAACTACGCAAACGGATTATGCCGGACTAAATCATCAGTCTCCATCGGTGGCCGGCAGCGGCATTTCTCCTTCGGCGGCTCATCAGGGAAATGCGGTGAATCTGGAAAATCCACAGACCGGTTTTCATGATCCGCATGTAGGTATGCCGTTACCGGTTTCGTCAACAGGTTTAGGTCAGGTGCCCACTTCGTTAGCCGGCAGCGGTATTTCTCCCTCCGTTATCCAAAACGGACCAAGTTATGCCAATACGTTTCCATTTTCACCGGATACAGCATTTGAACCAGACGTACATAATTTGTGGTCGTCGATCAGTACGTTTAAAAGCGCGCCTCAATTACCAGTAGATCCGTCATTGGGAAGCTCACAATATTATTTTTTATCCGGAGCAGGTTTTCAGGGAAATGATCCTTTTTTAACGCATCAGAACCAGGATAATCAGCTTACAGGAAAATCGTTTCCTCATATTAAGAATGGTGCCGGCGCAGCTCCTTTTGATGTGAATCTGATCAAAAGGGATTTTCCTATTCTGCGGGAAAAAGTAAACGGAAAACCGCTGATCTGGATGGATAATGCAGCAACAACGCAAAAGCCAAAATCTGTCATTGACCGCATTACGTATTTTTACGAACACGAAAATTCCAACATTCATCGGGCGGCACATGAACTGGCGGCACGTGCCACAGATGCTTATGAAAGTGCGCGTCAAAAAGTGCAGCTTTTTCTGAATGCAGGTTCTGCTAATGAAATCATTTTTGTCCGAGGTGCTACGGAAGCAATTAATCTCGTTGCCAAAACCTGGGGAGAACAAAATCTGAATACCGGTGATGAAATCATTGTCAGCAATCTGGAACATCACGCAAACATTGTTCCCTGGCAGCAGCTTGCTGTGAAAAAAGGATTGAAACTTCGGGTAATTCCCGTGGATGATGACGGCCAGATTTTGCTGGAAGAATATGCCAAATTGTTAAATCCAAAGACCAAACTTGTTTCCTTCACGCAGGTTTCCAATGCGCTTGGAACAGTAACGCCTGCCAAACGAATGGTTGAAATGGCGCATGCGGCCGGCGCAAAAGTGCTGGTTGATGGCGCGCAGTCTGTTTCGCATCTGCGTTCGAATGTGAAAGAACTGAACTGCGACTGGTTTGTTTTCTCCGGTCATAAGGTTTTCGGACCTACGGGTATCGGTGTGCTTTATGGTAAGGAAGATTTATTGAACGAAACCCAGCCGTGGCAGGGTGGGGGTAACATGATCCAAGATGTGACTTTCGAGTATACGCAGTTTCATGATGCGCCAAACCGCTTTGAAGCAGGTACTGGTAATATTGCGGATGCTGTAGGTTTGGGAGCTGCCATTGACTATGTCAACAAGATCGGCATCGATGTGATCCATCAGTACGAACATTATTTGCTGGTGTATGCGACGAAGCTCATGAAAGAGATTCCCGGTTTGCGTCTGATCGGAACGGCGCCCGATAAAGCTTCGGTTTTATCCTTTGTTTTTGAAGGGTTTAAAACAGAAGAAGTGGGTGCAGCATTAAATCAGCAGGGAATTGCTGTTCGTTCCGGACATCATTGTGCCCAGCCGATTTTAAGAAGGTTTGGTGTGGAAACAACTGTTCGTCCGTCGCTGGCTTTTTACAATACCTGTTCGGATGTAGATGTGCTGGTAGAAACTTTGTACCGTCTTCGCGGATCGCGAAGATAAATCTTCCGGTTTGTAATAAAATCTACCGAATAAAACCGGCTGTTTGTTGCATATTTTTATATAAATTGAGCAGACAGCCGGTTATCCTTTGATCATGATCAATGAATAAAGTAACAGATACGCAGTCTTTAATTAATCTTCTCAGGAAAACCCATAGTGCAGAGTGGGAGGCGACACCTTCTTCTCAGGATGCCATTGCATGGCTGAATGATCTTGTTCAGTTTTTATTTCCAAGCAATCATTTGCCGAAAAAAACTTCGTACGAAGGTATTTTAAAGAAAAACCAGATTGATCTTGAAAATATTCTGCTGAGTTATCTTGAACCTTCCGGCCGTGATATTGTGGGTGTTGTCAGCGATTTTTACAATGCACTGGAAAGTATTTATCAGGATTTGCGACTGGATGCAAGTAAAATTTACGAGTATGATCCGGCTGCAACGAGCGTCAATGAAGTCATTGTTTCATATCCCGGATTTTACGCGATCACCGTTTACCGGATAGCCAATAAACTGGCACAGCTGAATATTCCTGTTTTACCCCGTATAGTCAGCGAATATGCACATGGAAAAACGGGCGTCGATATTCATCCAAATGCTCATATCGGCGTTCCTTTTATGATCGATCACGGTACCGGAATTGTCATTGGCGAAACGACGATTATTGGAAAAAACGTCAGTATTTACCAAGGCGTAACACTTGGTGCATTGCAGGTAGCCAAAGATTTGGCTGATATCAAGAGGCATCCTACCGTGGAAGACAACGTGATTATTTACGCGCGAACTACTATTTTGGGTGGTAATACCGTTATCGGAAGAAACAGTATTATTGGAGGTAGTGTGTTTTTGACAAAAAGTATTGAGCCTTATTCTCAGGTTTTTAATACACACCAACTTCGGATTACGCCGAGGGAAGTTAATGCTGAACCTGATAACACCACTTTGTAGAATCTCCATCATTCTATTTTTCTGATTTTTATTTGGTGGTAAGCTCTACAATTTAGTTAGATTGTATATGTAGTCTATAATATTTATATAGTAACTTAGTATTCGTTTTAATCAAAAGATACCACGCTCTTTTATGAATACTAATTTTAAAATCAGGACTTCCAAGAGTCTTGGCATGATCGTGCTGGGAATTGCTTCATTAAGCTTTGTTAGTGACAGTGCTTACGAAAATGAAATCAAGACATGGCATAAGGAGCGCGAGGAAGCGCTGAAAAAAGAAAATGGCTGGCTTAATCTGGCTGGTTTATTCTGGCTTGAAGAAGGGAAAAATTCATTTGGCAGTGACGGAACAAATAAAATTGTCTTTCCGTCCGATAGAAGTCCTGCTATTCTCGGCGATTTTATTGTTGAAAACGGACAGATTATCTTAGAAGCAAAACCGGAAGCAGAAATTTATAACAACGACCAGCTTGTCACCAGACTTTCTATTTTCCCATCAGAAAAACCGGTCGTTTTAAAACATAAATCATTACGCTGGTTTATCATCAAACGCGGTGACAAATTTGCTGTACGCCTGAAAGATCTGGAAAGTCCCTTTTTGAAGGAGTTTAAAGGAATAGAAACATATCCAATCTCCGAAGACTGGAATGTAAAGGCAAAATTTGAATCGACAGAAGGAAGGAAGATCCCGATTATCGATATCACTGGCCGGCTGGATCAGCAGGATTCGCCGGGTGTTCTTGTTTTTAATATCAAGGGAAAAGAATACCGTTTGGATGCGCTGAAATCAGGGGAAGGATTTTTCATTCTTTTTGGTGATCAGACAAACAAAAAAGAGACCTACGGCTCGGGTCGTTTTCTATATACAGAAAAACTCGATACAGATGGTTATACGTATCTTGATTTTAACAAGTCAATAAATCCTCCGTGCGCTTTTACTCCGTATGCGACCTGTCCGCTTCCTCCCAAACAAAATGTGCTCGCCATAGCCATTACTGCCGGTGAAAAAAACTATGGACATCATTAAAGATGAAACAATTCTTATGCCATACATAATGGTTTAATAGGTTTTTTAATGCTTTGAGAGAAAGGGTTAAAAAATGAAATTAATTCTCAACTCACAAATGTGTAATCTTCAGACCTTCGTCCTAATAGGATAAAAGAACAGCTCTAAATCACTTTATGTTAGAAGAGATTTTCAGTGAATCCTTGTCATGCATATGTCGTAATAAAAAGTATATAAAATCTATCCATTAAGAGTTTTTATTTCAGTTAAATATAATAATGTATGTTTCAAACTTTCCGAACCCAGTATTTTAAAATTTTTTTTGCAGGCCTGCTTTTCATCCATTATGCCGGACTAGGACAATCTCAGAATATCACAGGAAAAGTAACCTCTTCGGGTGATCAGTCTCCACTGCCTGGAATCAACATTTTAGTCAAGAATGGTACGGCCGGGACAACGACAAATGCAGAAGGCATTTATGAAATTCAGGCTGGTGAAGATGCCATTCTTGTTTTTTCAGCGATTGGTTATCTTTCGCAGGAAATTCCTGTAAAACGAAGGACGCAGATCAATGTCCAGCTTAGTGATGACACACGCCAGTTAAATGAGCTGGTCGTGGTAGGATACGGAACACAGAAGAAAAGAGATATAACCGGTTCGGTCAGTTCGCTGGATGCCAGAGATTTTAACAAAGGCGTACAAACTTCTGTTGACCAGCTTATTTCCGGCCGATCTGCAGGTGTACAAGTTACGCAAGCCAGCTCCGAACCCGGCGGAGGTGTATCGATCCGTATCCGTGGTGCCAATTCGATCAATGCAAACAATGAGCCTCTGTATGTCATTGATGGTTTGCCGATTAATAATTCTTCTGTGGTGCCAAGCTCAACAGTGGTGACAGAATCTGCTCCCAGAAACCCTTTAAATGCATTGAACCCGAATGATATAGAATCAGTAGAAATCCTGAAAGATGCCTCGGCAACAGCGATTTACGGATCGCGCGGCGCGAATGGTGTAATTCTGATCACAACTAAAAAGGGGACAAAAGGAAAGCTCAATGTTAATTATTCGGTATCCGGCGGTATTTCAAAAGTTGCCAAAACCGTACCGATGCTCGATGCAAAACAATACATTGGCCTGCTTAATGACTTACGTGCTGACCAGAAGCAACAGCCCGAATTCACAAGTGAACAAATTGCACAGATTGGTGAAGGGACTAACTGGCAAAAGGAAATTTTCAGAACAGGTTCGGTTCAAAATCATCAGCTGAGCTTTTCAGGAGGACAGGATAAATTCAGCTATTATACTTCCCTTAATTATCTGGATCAGAGGGGCGTTGTGATCAGTTCGGGTATAAAAAAATACGTAGGCCGTGTGAATCTGAATTATACGGATGAAAAATTCAAGTTTGGGCTGAGTTTGAATTCGAGTAACGTAAAGGATGATTTTGTACCCAATGGTGTGAGTGTAAATGAAAGTGCCGGTATAATCAATACCGCTATTTTCCAGGATCCGACACTTCCAATTAAAAATGCAAACGGGACCTGGGCGCAGACACAAATTGTAAACTTGGAAAACCCGGTTGGTCTTGCCAATGAAGTAAGTGATTTTGCAACAACAAACCGGACCTTCGGCAGTCTGTTCGCAGAATATTTCTTTTTACCTGAATTGTCAGCCAAAATCAATGTAGGGACTGACCGGCAGGATTCACGACGCGATATTTTTACCTCCCGTTTAACGAAAAGAGCTGAGGGAACGAAGGGTGTTGCTAACGTACTGGTCAGCAATTCGAGCAATAGTCTCATCGAATTTACAGCCAGGTATAATAAAGCACTGAATAAAAATAATCATCTGGAAGTACTGGGAGGATATACTTATCAGGAATTTGAGGTTAGTTCACTTTCCGCCGGTGCACAGAATTTTCCATTGGATGCATTACTGACTGATAACCTTGCTGCCGGCTCGCAAAGCACTTATTCTCTTGGTTCGGGCCATACCAAAAATCAGCTGCTTTCCTACCTTGGACGTGTTAATTATAATTTATATGACAAATATTTATTAACTGCATCGGTCCGGGCAGATGGTTCTTCCAGATTTGGTGATAACAATAAATATGGTATTTTTCCTTCTGTTGCATTAGGATGGAGGTTGAAGGATGAAGTTTTTCTGAAAAATGTTAATACGATTACTGACCTGAAATTTCGTGCCAGCTACGGGTTGACAGGTAACCAGGATATTGGAAGTTATAATTCGCTGGTATTGCTCGGGCCGCAAGGACAGTCCATATTTGACGGAACTCCTTATGTAGGAATTTCTACGACACAGCTCCCGAATCCGAATCTGAAATGGGAAACCACGACGCAGTTAGACCTTGGCGTGGACTTTGGTTTATTTGAAAACAGACTGACAGGAAGCATCGATTATTTTAATAAACAAACAAAAGATCTGCTGTTGCAGCTTCCCATCCCGCGCACGACTGGTTTTACTTCCACTTTTCAAAATGTGGGTGGTTTGAAAAATTCAGGATTTGAGTTCAGCCTGACGTCTGTTAACATTACATCGCCTTTCACATGGCGGTCATCAGCCAACTTCTCGGTAGTCAAAAACAATGTAACAAATCTTGGAACACTGCCTCGTATTCTTGGCGGTTCAGCCGGATTTACTAATGATTTCACCATCATTCGTGAAGGGGATCCTTTAAATGCATATTATGGATACATAGTCGATGGCGTTTTCCAGCAGGGTGATGATATTGCTGTTTCCGCGCAGCCATTATCGCGCCCGGGAGAATATAAATACCGTGATGTCAATAAGGACGGCACTATCAATTCTGCCGACCGGACAATTCTGGGTTCTCCATTCCCAAAATTTACTTACGGGCTCAACAACGATATCACATTCGGATCTTTTAACTTTTCCTTTTTCTTCCAGGGAGTGCAGGGCAATAAAATGTTTAACCTGAACCGTACGGAATCAGAAAACCCAATCTCGTTTCGCAGGAATCGACTGGAAGAAACCTATTCCGACCGCTGGACACCGACAAATCCTTCTAATAAAAACTCCTCAGCTATTCCCGTCGCTGTTGCTTATACGAGTAACGTAAACAGCCGCGCAGTAGAAAACGCATCCTATTTAAGGTTAAAAACGGTTCAGCTAACCTATAACCTTCCAACTGCCAATTGGAAAAATATCCGTGGTGTACAGATTTATGTCACAGCACAAAACCTGTTTACTATTACAAAATACACAGGATTTGATCCCGAAGTAAGTGCTTTCGGAACGTCAAACGTTCGGGCGGATTATAATGCATTTCCGCTGTCACGCACATTCACAGCTGGCCTGAGTATCAATCTTTAACATTTGACATGATTTAGAAATAATGAAAAAATTAGCGTATATATTTTTGCTGCTTAATGTTCTCTCATGCAGCAAGCCGCTGGAAGAACAGGTTTTCTCCTCTTTTGGTCCTAATAATTTCTTCAAAACAGCTGACGATGCCGAAGCACTGTTAAACGCGGCCTATTCGCTTGAACAAAAACAGGGAACCGACGGATTCAGGAATATTTTCGTGATGGCAGAAGTAACGACCGACCTGCTTATTATCCGGGAAGGCGGACTTCGCGGACTTGCCCAGCCTTTGGAAGATTTCACATGGAATGCATCGCATGAATTTTTCGATGTTGGATGGACACGTTATTACAGCGGGATTTACCGGGCCAATGTGGTAATAGATAATGTTCCACTCATTTCTTTTGACGAAGAAAGAAAAAAACAGATTATTGCCGAAGCCAGGTTTCTTCGCGCCAGTGGTTATATATATTTGTACGATCTTTTTGGTCCTACACCTATTATTACCAGCGGCATAAGCAACAGTGCTGACCGGCCTTCGCGTGCAACCAAAGAAGAATTCATCAAGTTTGTAACGGACGAACTGACGGCGGTCAGTGAAATTTTACCGGTAGCTGCCAAACAATACGGACGTGCTACCAAAGGTGCGGCGCTGGCCTTTCTGACTAAGTTTTATCTGAACAACAAGGATTGGGCAAAGGCAGATGAAACCGCTCAAAAGGTAATTGACCTGAATGTTTACAGTCTTTATAATACCGCTAACAGAGCCGATCTGTTTAAAATCACGAATGAAAAGAACAGTGAATTTATCTATGTAAGGCCCCATGTTGCACAGCCCGGCCTTGGTACCAATTACCTTGCCCATGCAGCACCGCCAAATTACAAATTTAAGGGAGCAGCCAAGGCTAACTATGCGACGCAACTTAAAACATTGTCGGCATTTTACGATTCATTTGATCCCAAAGACCAGCGCCGTGGCGTTTTTCTGACTGAATATGACGATCTGAATGGTAAACATATTGTACTTGGACAGGATGATAAACGCAGCTTCAAATTTGAAGAAGATCTTCCGGCAACAGCAGCAGACCTGGGCAATGACTTTCCGGTGGTTCGTTATGCTGATATCCTTTTAAGTAAAGCAGAGGCTTTGAATGAACTGAAGGGACCAACGCAGGAGGCCATTGGACTCATCAATCAGGTTCGGTTGAAAGCGGGGATTGATCCTTTAAGTCTGACAGATTTTAGCTCAAAAGATGTTTTGCGAAGCCATATTTTAAAAGAAAGAGGATGGGAGTTTTTTACCGAAGAACTGCGCCGCCAGGATCTGATTCGTCACGGAAAATTTATTGAGCTGGCAAAAGGCAGAGGCAAAGTAGCCTTTGATTACCAGGTTTTGTTTCCGCTGCCACAGAGTGAAATTGACCGCAATCCGAATTTAAAACAGAACGAAGGTTATAAATAACCAGGGCTGTCAGAACATTGTGCAGTGGTACAATCCGGAATTAAACTCTTGTTATTTTAAGAATGAATCGTTTTGTAATACCCTTTAAGCATTTTCTGTTATTGGCTGTTTCTCTGATATCGGGACCTTATCTGTTTGCCCAAAACTCAAAACTCACAAAACCAAATATCATCGTTTTTCTGGTTGACGATATGGGCTGGCAGGATACTTCTGTTCCGTTCTGGACGAAGGTTACGGATCTGAACAGAAAATATCATACACCCAACATGGAGCGGCTTGCCCGGGAAGGAATGAAATTTACCAATGCCTATGCCATGCCGGTCTGTACGCCTACACGTGTGAGCCTGATGACGGGAGTAAATGCAGCGCATCACCGCGTAACGCACTGGACTTCGCCGAACCTGAACACAAATACAGACTACGCTGATACAACGCTTACCTTTGTCGACTGGAATATTAACGGTCTTAGTCCGATTGCCGATGTACCGCATACTTTTTACGCAACACCGTTGCCCTCGGTTCTTAGTAGTAATGGATATTACACCGTGCATAGTGGCAAAGCACATTTTGGTTCAGCCGGAACACCCGGTTCTGATCCGGTTAAAGTCGGCTTTAAGGTTAATATTGCAGGAAATGAGATTGGTCATCCGGCAAGTTATCTGGGCACAAATAATTATGACAAAGCAGTAAACGGAAAATCTAACCGCAATGCAGTTCCGGGACTTGAAAAGTACCATGGAACCGATACTTTTCTGAGCGATGCGATTACAACAGAAGCATTGAAGGCACTTGAAAAACCGGTTTCAGAGAAAAACCCATTCTTTTTATATCTGGCACATTATGCCGTGCATGTACCGCTGGATTCCGATAAACGCTTTACAGACAAATATTTAAAAGCAGGTCTGGACAGTATAGAAGCGAAATATGCTGCACTGATTGAAGGAATGGACAAAACCCTTGGCGATGTTCTTAAATTTCTGGATGACAAAAAGCTGGCAGAAAATACGGTCATTATTTTCATGTCGGACAATGGAGGTCTAAGTACCACACCTGCCCGTGGAGGAAAAGCCTGGACGCATAATCTACCCTTAAAAGCAGGCAAAGGTTCTGTGTATGAGGGGGGCATACGTGAGCCGATGCTGGTACGCTGGCCGAGTGTAATAAAGCCGCAGTCGGTTGCTGAACAATATGTGATCATTGAAGATTTTTTTCCAACAATCCTGGAAATTGCCGGAGTGAAAAATCCTGAATTTGTGCAGCAGATTGATGGAAAAAGCTTCCTGCCTCTGCTGAAAAATGCTTCACTTACTGATAATGAACGAGAACTGGTATGGCATCACCCAAACCGCTGGATACCTGCTGAGGGACCCAATATTCATTTTTCAAGTGCTTTCAGGAAAGGAATCTGGAAACTGATCTACGATTACAGAAATTCCAAATTGGAACTTTACAATCTAAAAAATGATATTGGTGAACGGAATGATTTGGCTGCTTCCCACCCTGAAAAGGTGAGACAACTGGCTGGATTATTCACAGCCCAGCTAAAAAAATGGGATGCACAATTTCCTGCTTTCAAGAAAACGGGAAAGCGGGTAGCGTGGCCAGATGAAATTGCATCCAAATGAAATGTTTTATCTACTATAAATGATTGAAATGAAAAGATATACTTTTTTTATTATTCTGATTACTAGTTTATTAAGTACATCAACAGGTTTTTCCCAGGCTAACAAGCAGCCGAATTTCATCATTATTCTGGCTGATGACCTTGGATACGGCGATCTGAGTTCGTATGGGCATCCTACAATCCGTACCCCAAATCTGGATAAAATGGCACTGGAAGGTACCCGCTTCACCCAGTTTTATGTGGCCGCCAATGTTTGTTCACCGAGCCGCGCGGCGCTTCTCACCGGACGGTTGCCTATTCGTACCGGCGTATTTGGTACCAATAGTGCGAACAAGGTTTTCTTTACCAATTCTACCAGCGGGCTGCCGCACAGCGAGATTTCGCTGGCTAAGGCACTCAAGGGAAAAGGTTATCAAACTGCCATTGTAGGCAAATGGCACCTGGGCTCGCTTCCACAATTTTTGCCATTGAATTACGGTTTTGATTCATACTTTGGTATCCCATACTCCAATGATATGGGTAAAGAGAGCTTTATTCCAGTAAGAGATGGTAAGCCCTTCGATGCGGGTAATCCGCCATTACCACTATACCGGAACGAAAAGTTGGTGGAAACTGAACCGGACCAGAATCTTTTAACCAAAAGATTTACAACTGAAGTTACAGACCTGATCACAAAAAACCGTAACAAGCCATTTTTTATTTACTATGCGAGTCCGTTCCCACATGTCCCTCTGCATGCTTCTCCGGATTTTGCCGGTAAAAGTAAAAGAGGGCCTTATGGAGATGTTGTGGAAGAGCTGGACTGGAGTGTTGGTCAGGTATTAAATAAATTGAAAGAACTAAAACTGGATAAAAATACGTTTGTGGTCTTTTTAAGTGATAATGGTCCATGGTTGATAAAATCCATGATTGATGAAAATGGTGGTTCTTCGGGATTATTGTACGAAGCAAAAGCTTCCACTTATGAAGGAGGAATGCGCGTTCCGGCAATTGCCTGGATGCCCGGCACTATAAAAACCCAGATTTCCTCAGCCGTGGCAACTTCCATGGATCTTTATCCGACAATTCTAAATATGGCGGGTGTAGAAGCTTCAAAAGACAAGCCTTCCGACGGCAACGACATTAAAGATCTTCTGACAGGCAAGAAAGATAAAGTGACCGATATCGTTTATTTCTACGATGCTAATCAACTTTATGCTATTCGAAAAGGAGCTTACAAGGCTCATTTTCAGACCAATGCTTCCTATTCACAAAAACCCGCGGAAATTCATAATCCGCCCTTGCTATATAACGTAGAACATGATCCCTCAGAGAAATTTGAAATTGGAAAAAAACATCCCGAAATCATAAAGGAATTGATAGCAGTTTATAAAGAGCATCAGAACAGTATAGTACCTGTTGAAGCAGAACTAGATAAAAGGGAGGTAAAAAAGTAAATAACATTGGATCAAGGCGAATCCTATGTACATAAAATTAAATTGTTAAAATATGAATAAACGAACAATTATTCTGTCCTTACTTGGACTAATGGCAGTGGCAGTATTGCTTGCTGCCAGAAGTAATACCGCCAATCGTGCTGATAATGCAGGAAAAACAGATGAGAAGCCACGGCGACCTAACATTATTTTCATTATTTCAGACGATCATACTTCTCAGGCTATTAGTGCCTACGGAAGCAAACTGGCCAAAACACCTAACATCGACCGTATTGCCAAAGAAGGTGCCATATTGTACAATAACGTTGTGGCCAATTCAATTTGCGGGCCGAGTAGGGCTACTCTTTTGACAGGTCAGTTCTCCCATACCAACGGCTACAAATTGAATGAGAAAGTGTTTGATATCAATCAGCCGGTATTTACAGAAGAACTGCAAAAGAACGGTTATCAGACGGCATGGATAGGGAAAATGCACCTGGGAAGTTTGCCTCATGGTTTCGACTATCTCAATATTCTTCCTGGGCATGGCAGCTATTATAATTCGGATTTTGTCGATTCTAATAATAAAACTACCAGGCACCCCGGATATGTAACGGACGTAGTAACAAGCTTGTCCACAGAATGGCTTGATCAGCGGGATGCCTCAAAACCGTTTTTTCTGGTGGTTGGTCATAAAGCGACCCACCGCGAGTGGATGCCCGCCCTGGAAGACTTGGGAGCCTACGATAATGTTACGTTCCCTATCCCTGCTACGTTCTATGATACGTATGAAGGAAGGTTAGCAGCCCAAAAGCAGGATATGAGTATTGAGAAAACCATGACCTTGAAAACTGACCTTAAAGTAAATGTTGATTATGAAATTGATGAATCCAAGGTAGCCCAGCAGAAAGCTGATCTTCATAAAACTTATTTTCGCGATCAGGAGCTTACGCCTGCCCTGGATAAGAAATTAGAGGATTTGGTGCGAAATGGATCATTTAAGCGACTTAACCCAGAGCAGAAAAAGGTATTTTCAGATTATTACACAAAAATAAGCAAGGAGTTTGATGAAAAGAATCTGACAGGCAATGCTTTAACTGAGTGGAAATATCAGCGATATTTGAAGGACTATTTGTCTACTGCAAATTCACTGGATCGCAATATTGGTAAATTGCTTGATTACTTAGATAAGAGTGGCCTGGCTAAAAATACGATTGTAGTTTACACTTCGGATCAGGGCTTTTATTTAGGAGAACATGGCTGGTTCGACAAACGCTGGATCTATGAAGAATCATTAAAGACTCCATTTGTGATTCGTTATCCGGGCGTTATTAAACCAGGCAGCCAGGTAAAACAAGTTGTTTCTAATGTTGACTGGGCTCCAACGCTGCTTAATATGACTGGAACCAGCATTCCGGATTATATTCAGGGCAAATCATTTTTCTCCTTATTAAAAGGCGAAAAAAAACCGTGGAATGATCAGGCCTATTATCATTATTATGAATATCCACAACCACATCATGTTTCACCTCATTTTGGCCTGCGTACCGACCGTTATACCCTTGCGCGTTTTTATGGTACAGATAACTTTTGGGAATTGTACGATATTCAGAACGATCCTCAGAACCTGCACAACCTGTATGGAAAAAAAGGTTACGAAAGCATAACAACTTCGCTGAAAAGCCAGCTAAAGAAGCTCATCCTTACTTACAAAGATGAGCAGGCCCTTAAACTTATACAATCTCATCCTCTCTAAATCATTCTGTTTGAAACTAGCTCTCCTTTACATTTTGCCATCATTAATATATGCAAAATGTAGTGGAGATTAAGCTTATTCATATTTTTAGGATAGGACATAATTAGAACTGTTAAATAAAACGGTGGTGGCTGTTGCAGAACTGGCAAGACATTTTCCAAAAACTTGGAAATAGTTGAGCCACATTATGGGAATTTGATAATTCAACCTAAAAACGAATTAAAGGCTCTGTAAAAGCTCCGGTTAGATAAGCTAAGGCCTCCTTGGCCTCACTTTTAACTATTTTCCTGTTAAACGTTTTGAGATACTTTTTCAGATTAAAGCACGTAGCTGCCATCAGCATGACCTTATGGGCGCTAGCTTTTCCTAAAACATTGATTTTGTTTAATCCATAATAATGAACAAGGCTACCAAAGACAGGCTCCACAGTACTTTGACGCAATCGCTTCATCCGTTTTCCACGTCTGCTGAGCTGCCTGTTGTAAGCCCTTCGGTAATGATCATCATAAGCTGTTGTGGTTATTCTTTTAAACGCGAATTTTGGAGTACAGGAATCTTTCAGAACACATGGGACACAATCTTTTCTTGATGCCGGTAACTCTTTAGAAGCCGCTTATCGGAGTTTTGATCAAAGCTTTTAAAAGGAATTGCTTTACCCATAGTGCAGGTAAACTGATCTTTCTCTTTATCGTAAATCAGGCCTTCTCTTTCAGGTTTATACATGCCAAAAACGGGTATCCATCCGCGCGGCGTCCGCCGGTTATATTTCTAAGCGCTAAAAATTCATAATTAGGTCCATTGGAGTAGCCGGCATCTGTCAGTAGCTCTGTCATACGAAGTTCATTCGCTTTGAGCCGGTTCTGAACCTTAACAGTCGTAGCTGGCAAATACTGACTGTCTCTTCCATCCGCAAAGTCTGCCTGTATATGGCTGATAACGCCTTGAGCTGTGTCTACTGCCATGCTGCAATGGTAATTAAGCTTCCTTGCTTTGCCTGGTTTTACCGAAATTCGGGAATCCGGGTCATGAGGATTGTAATGCGTTTTATTGCTGAATAGTTGTGCTTTTTCGTGTGAAGCACCAGTGGACCCAACAGGGTTATCCCGTAGCTTATCATGATTGTATTTCACACGGTTCAAATGATGTTGTGGAGCTGTGATTAACCCCACTGAGGAACTTGTGGCAGCACTTGTTTGATTTTCGGCATCTACGGCTTCAAAGTGCCTCTCGATGGATTGAAAGGGCTTTTTCACTTCCAGACTTTCCATTGAAGCATTTGCTTTAATGGGCGCCGAACGGTCCGCCGCTGCAGTCCAGCGGTCCATGGCCTGAGTATGTCTACTGACCATGCCTTTATCCACACAAAGAGCAAATATTTTATTAAATAAACCTTCAAACACAGCAGCTGGATATGATTGTCCGGTCCGGCTGATAGTCGAATGCCATGGTAACGGTTCATCAATATCATATCCCAAAAAGTAAAGAATGTCCATGCGCATCGCGCAGTGCTCGACAAGCTTTCGGTCAGAGGTAATGTTTTCTAGGTAACCTGTAAGCATCAGTTTGAACCGGGCCGCCGGGCGGAAAACCACCGGGTCTATTGACGGGTTTCCGGTACTTCCATATAGCTCTTTGGTATTCTTGTAAATGGAATTCAAATCCAAAGATTCTCTCAGCCTTCGATAGAGATTATCATTCGGCACCCAATCAGATAACTGAAAGCTGGTGAACAGTTTTTCGGCGTAGTTCTTTCTTCCTTGCATGCCTGAAGTTACAAAAGATCAAGCTGTTTTGAAAGAAATTTAAGCTGTTTTTGTTCGAGTTCTGCAATAGCCACGGTGGTTTAAATAAATGATTCTGATCTGCAATTCTATGGCTACTTTAATATATCCTTAATTTAACGCCAGCCAAAACCCAGAACTACACCTGCCATGGTTGCATACCTGCTTTCTGTTAAGGAAGGCGTATATCTTACTTTCAGCATATAGATTAATTTGCCAGTTACCAGATGAAATCTTAAACCAGCAAGTCCGAGCGGAGTAAACAGAGGTTCTCTTCCGTATTTCGATACGTAAAAAACACCCTCGTTAAATTTTGTATCACTAAAAAACATAGCGGGTCCTGCTTCCAGATACACTTCAATTTTGTTAAATCCAGGCGCAGGATTACACGATCTCCGCCGATAGGGATTCAGTAAATAATCATAGGTCAATGCTCCCGAAAAGGAATAGGTAAGAGTCCTCTTTGCATTCAGAAATCCCATACCGGCTTGACCACTCCAGAAGGATCTTGTTTTATAACCGAATAAAGCTTCTGCATATAGCTGTGCTTTCGGAGCCGTTCCAAAAGCCTCCATTCCAATGCCAGCCCTTATAGGTGTGTAAAGATTTTGAGCATGGCTGTGAAAACAAATCAAACATAACACAGAAAAGAGTTTGTTCATACTTCAGTTTTAACATCTATTTCTCAAAGATACTATTCATCAATAATTTATAGTATGACTATCCTTCTCCTCTGTCATAGTACTATTTATTGTTTTAACTTAAAACGGTCGTCATTGTGAGACTGGCAATAGAAAATTACTGTTTCAAGAAGTCAGTGTTTTTCTGTACTTTCAGACTGTCTGATATTTAGGGGCACTTACATCAAAAAATGATATTAAGTATGTCACCAAGTTTTTCATTTCAATGCTCAAAGTGCAACGAAATTCATGAAGGAGTACCCAGTTTCAGTTTTGATGCGCCGGCATTATATTATGATATACCTGAGACCGATAGAGAGAACCGAACATTTCTAACATCTGACGCATGTGTAATTGATAATGAATACTTTTTTGCTAAAGGATTTTTGGAGTTGCCAGTCGACGGCTTAGAGGAAACATTGACTTTTACTCCCTGGGTATCTTTAAGTGAAGACAATTTTTTTAAATTTCAAGAGTCGCTTGATATTGCGGATGCTTTACAGTATGAGCCAATGTTCGGGTGGTTTTGTAACAACATAGATGGTTTTGGTGATTGTGAGGGATTGAAAACAAATTTAATTTTTCAAAATAATAATAGGCCTTACATAAATATCGAGAGGTCTGAACATCCACTTTCTAGTGCCTATCATGATGGAATATCTCAAGAATTAATGATTGTAGTCATAGAGGATTATTTGCATCGATGGAGTAAGTAAAATTTTAATAATCTAATGCTGTCGGAATGTCTTCGTAACGCTTCGCGAAATATTGCCAAAGGTTTCAGTATGTTTGTATACGATTTTAAAATGCCTGATCTTTCCGTCATTGCCTATAATAGCTGTCTGAAAAACAAGGGAGGACCTCAAAGGAAATTAAAATAACGAATTAACAATGAAGATAAAAATAAGAGTGCTTAGCGTAATGATGATGGTATTAATAAGTAATTCTCTGTTTGCGCAATCTCAGTCTACATATGACACTGTATCCGTTGGTAATATTAAACAGGTTGTCTCATTCAGTGGAAGTAAAGACTTACCACTTCTACTTTTTTTGCATGGAGGACCAGGAAGTTCGAGGATGAAACAGGCAGACGTGTTCACTAACATTCTCCAAAAACATTTTCTGGTAGTTCAATGGGATCAGAGAGATGCGGGCAGAACACTTGCTCTGAATAAATCTCCAGTTCCTATTACGGTGAATTTAATGGAAAACGACACTTATGAATTAATCCAACTACTTTTAAAAAAATTCAATCAAAAGAAATTGTACCTCGTGGGGGAGTCTTTTGGAACCGTTCTTGGGTTTACAATGGCTGAAAAACATTCTCAACTTTTAAATGCTTATATCGCATTCAGTCCGGTAGTAGACCAGACAAAAAGCGAACAAATATTACTGGAGAAGTTAAAACTTGATGCTAAAGAAAAAGGCAATATTCTAGCTCAGAAGGAGCTAGGGACCGTTAAAATTCCCTATGGTAATTATGAGCAACTTAGCTATGCAAAAAAATGGATGCTTGCATATGATGGACATACACTTCCAGCTGATAAAATTGTAGCATTTAACGAATATATTAGAGATTGGTCAGAAATATGGCTGCCAACCTGGAATGAAGCAATAGGAAAAAATCTGTTTGTAGAACTTCCCAAAATCAGTTGCCCGGTATATTTCTTTTTGGGAGGCAAAGACCTACAAACGAATTTTGGTATTGCAAAAGAATACTTCAAAACTTTAAAAGCACCTAAAAAGGAGATGTTCGTATTTGAAAATGCTGGACATTCTGTGTTGACCGAAGAAGCGGAGCGAGTTCAACGAATAATTGTGGATGATATCTTTAACAAGCTTACTACGCACTAACAATTATAAGCAAAGCAACAAATATTCTTTCCAGGTTATAAAATGAACGATTCTTGATGGCAACTAAAACTTTTTAATTACGCTGTTGAATAGTTTCAATCTCAAGATTACAATACTCCAAAAAGCTTATTTTTATAGTCAATGATTACGGTGTTCTTTAAAAAGAAAGCATTTCCAGTCAATCCCCAGATTTTTACGAATTTATAAAAGTCCTGGAAGGTTTCCTGCTCGTCATAGTACACGACCGAACCATCAAGTACCATGTTTCCGAACTTGATAGGTTTATTTATTTTAACACCGTAAAACTTTAATTTTTTTTCCCAGCTGAATACACTTAAAGAATCTACAATTTTAGGATTTGCAGTCTGGAGCGCCTCCTTCTTTGTTGTTTGCAATGTAAAAATACTTGAGCCGGTATCAAACATTACATCTTCCGCTTTACCATTTATTTGCAACGGGATCTTTGGCCTTCCATCGTCACTTTTAAAAGGTTGAAAAGTTGCCGATTGATATTGTTTGGGTAAGTCTTCACACACACCGATTCGTTGTCCGACATAATCTACGATTAGAATCTTGTTTTGGAACAAGTCAGGCCCGATTGTTCCAATATGTTTCTCGGTACCGGAAAGTATGGAATCCTGACTGATTTTGCCGCCAATGTTTTTGAAATAATCCACATCAATGCCCTTGAATGAGGTTGCGCCCATTTGAAGTGATATCTCAGTAAACATTGGATTGTTTGCACCTTGAATTAAGAACGTTTTAGAGGTGCCAGTTTTATCTTTAAACACTGGATAAGCATTTAAATAGGGTTGAATTGAATTTCCGTAAAAAACGGTTCTGACTGCCCCCAAATCTGGAAAATTCGGTGAAACTGACCACCCCAATTCGGTTTAAACTGACCACCAGTTCCGGGCGAAATTGACCACCCCATTTCGGATCAAATTGACCACTTGATTCCGGAGTAAACTGACCATCTGGGAG